>Ga0164290_1000019_pt1 | contig 629782 bp, 533 predicted proteins | sample Micstemetagenome_FD_108782 | JGI IMG/M metagenome (GOLD analysis project Ga0164290, IMG submission 108782) | Contaminated culture microbial community from soil near Moab, Utah, USA - Microcoleus steenstrupii SON62 (Illumina Assembly) | ecosystem: Environmental > Terrestrial > Soil > Soil crust... | reverse complement strand
CGGCATGCGCAGCTTCGCCGTGCGGATCGCGCGTCGCGTGAACAAGGCGCTCGGCCGTCGTCGCGGCCGCGTGTTCGGCGACCGCTATCACCGGCGTGACCTCAAGACGCCGAGGCAGGTGCGGAACGCGCTCGTCTACATCCTTGCAAACTACAAGAAACACTACCGCGTGACGCACGGCTTGCCGTGCATCGACCCGTGCTCGTCTGCGGCATGGTTCGACGGCTGGGCCTCGACGCACGTGCGCACGCGCCCTCCGCCCGACACGCCGCGACCGACCGAAGGGGCGCAGACGCTTCTGCTCGGGACGCTGTGGCGGAAGCACGGCCTCATCGAACCGACCGAGGCGCCGAAGCTCCCGGGCTGAGTAGCCGCAAGCTGCAGCCGCTCGACCGCGCGGGGAGACTAGAAACCGCGTAGCCCGCATCGACGTGCCCCGCCGCCGCCGCGACTGAGCTCGCGCAGGCGGCTCTTCTATCTTGAATGGGGCGCTTCTCTTAGAAGCGGCTCCCGCCGCGCGTCCGGGCAGCACGGCACCGGCCGTGCACTTCCTCCGCGACCCCTCGCTCCCGGCCGCAGAGCTGACGGGGCGCTTCTCGCTATCGCGTCGACGCGCCCGCCGAGGGCGCGGCGTCAGGTGCCCGACGCCGAGCGCACCGCGTCCGCGCCGCTCACGCCGTTGCACGCCCGCCGCCGCGCCGCTCACGCCGGCGCGCCGCCGCCGCTCACGCCACGTCACTCACGCCGGCGCGCCGCCGCCACGCCGCCGCCGCCGCGCCGCTCACGCCGGCACGCCGCGCCGCTCACGCCGCCGCCACGCCGCCGCGCCGGCGCGCCGCCGCCGCGCCACCGCTCACTTCAGCGTGCACGTCTGCGGGATGTCTTCGCGCGCGATGGCCGGGGGCGGGTCGCCCTCTTTGACCGGGAGGTACACGCAGGTGTTCGCTTCGCCGGAGAGCTCGATTTGCGTCGGCTGCACGACGTTGCCGCGGAGCTGGCTGCAGAACTTTTCCTTCGCAAACCGGCCCGGGAGCGCCGCGTTCTCGACGATGATCTCGCGGCCCGAGATCGGGTTCGCCTCGCCCGGGATCGTGACGGTGCCGAGGTTCGCGGCATACACGCCGTTCGTGTCCGTCGGCGTCTGCGCGACGGTGTACGTGTTGCCGATGACCCACGCCTTCGAAACCTGGGGCGGCGCCGTGTTGCCCGGCCCGAGCTTCAGCGGCGTGAGCTTCAGCTCGATCTTGCCCGTGCCGCCCGCCGGGTCGGGCGTGAACGTCGTCTCCGTGTAGAAGCGGAGCACGCGGTCCGGGCGGCCGGCCGCGAGCTGCGACAGGCACACCGCGTAGTAGAGCCCCTGCACCGCGGTCGTCGGCGGCGCCGAATCGATCGCTCCCGCCTCGCCCGTCGTGCGGAACTCGCCCGTCCGCTCGTTGTACTCCTCGAAGTCGCCGTGCGGGTCGGGGATGCACGCGGCCGGTCCCAGCGCGGCGAGGCCGAGCAGCGCAAGGGGCATCACCGTCACCGAGCAGCCGAGCACGAAGCCGAGCGGACGCTTACGCATGCGTGATTCATAGCCGCCGCGAGGCCGGCTCGGCAAGCGTCCAAACCGCTGCCGCAGAGCGTCGTGCGCACGCCGCCGCAGCACGGGATTTCGCGACTTGAACGAGGACAGCTGTGATAGCAACGGAAACCATGCGAACGCCCTCCTTGCGTGCGTCACGTCGTGTCCTCGCAGGCTCGGTTGCGCTCCTCGGCTTCGCCGCAGTCCTCGGCACGAGCTCGGACGCCTCCGCGAGCGGTTACCTCACGGCCCGGTTCGGTACCGATCACGGCACCCCGGCGATGCCGAATGCGTACGCCATCTATTACAACCCGGCGGCGCTCGGCGGCACGACCGGCACCACCATCACCGGCGACGTCTCGCTCCTCCTCCGCTGGGCGCAGTACCGGCGCGGGACGGACGCGCTCTCGCCCTCGCAGGAGAGCTACCGCAACGACCCGACGTACGCGGGCTCGAACACCGGGAAGGGCAACCTCCTCAACCTGCTCGCGCTGCCGTTCCTCGGCGTGAACACGGACTTCGGCGGCAGCAAGTACTTCCGCGGAGGCTACGCCTTCTACATCCCGTTCGGCGGTCTCGCCACGTGGGACCGCGCCGACTCGCCGAGCTTCGGCGTCCCGGGCACCGTCGACCGCGCGCAGCGCTGGCACAACATCAGCGGCCAGATCCTCGCCATCTACAACACGTTCGCGTTCGCCGTGAAGGTGCACCCGCGTTTCACGATCGGCATGAACGTGAGCCCGATCATCCACACCGCGAGCACGGTCCGCGCACGTAACGCGGACGGCAGCGACGACACCGTCGTCGGCGGCTCGCTCGTCGAAGGCCGCTCGCTCCTCGAGGTCAGCGGCTTCAACGTCGGCGGCGCGCTCGGCCTTTACTGGGAGCCCACCGACCAGCTGCGCTTCGGCCTCTCGTACACGACGCAGCCGGGCTTCGGCGAGACGAAGATGTCCGGCGAGCTCACGACGCAGATCGCGGCGACCGCGCCGGGCACGTCGCAAGTCGACTTCTTCCAGACGTATCCGGACATCTGGCGCTTCGGCACCGCCGTTCGCATGAACGAGAAGTGGGAGTTCCGCGGCGACTTCGAGTTCGTCCGCTGGAGCGTCTTCGAACGCCAGTGCGTCGTCGCGAAGGGCGCGACCTGCGATGTCGCGCCGGACGGACGCGATCTTTCCGGCGGCAAGGTCGTCCTCAACGTCCCGCGCAACTGGAAGAACGCGATCGGCATCCGCCTCGGCCCTGCGTACAACGTGAACGAGGACCTCGAGCTCTTCGGAAGCCTCGGCCTCACGACGCCCGCCGTGCCGAAAGAGACCATCGACGCGTCGACCATCGACTCGACGCGTCTCTACGGAACCATCGGCGCGAAGTACGCCGTGTCGAAGCGCCTCGCGCTCGCCGGCAGCTACAACCATATCTACTTCTTCGACGTGAACACGGACGGGCGGAGCATCCAGAACATCCCGGACCACCCGAGCTCGCAGCAGGGCGGCGGCGACTACAACGCGTCGCGCAGCCCGAGCGCCGACGGCCGCTACCGCTCGCAGATCGGCTTCGTGAACGTCAACGTCGCGTACACGTTCTGAGAGGCTCTCGATGAAGTACCGAGCTTCCTTCTCTTTCACGGCGCCGGCCGTCACGCGCGCGGTCGCCGCGTCCGCGGCCGCGGCGTGTCTCGCTCTCTCTCCCCTCGCCTGCTCGGAGAGCACGCCGGACCCGCTCGTCGCTCCCGAAGCGGGCACGACGCCGACGCTCGCCACACCGTCGAACGCGTGCACCGACGCCGTCGAAGCCGTGTACGGCGACCCGGGGCCGCTCGCCGTCGACCCTGCTGCGCGCGGCAACATCGTTCGCTGCGCGAAAGACGCCGACGTGTCGAAAGACGCGATGCAGGCGAAGCTCACCGAGCTCGGCTACGTCGGCAAGCCGCTGTCGAGCGGAGCCCGCGTCTACCGTATTGCGTACCGCACCGAGCGCGGCAACGAGGCGAGCTCGCCGGCGGTGTCGAGCGCCGCCGTGTACATCCCGGAGACGCCGCGCGCCGACAAGCTCCCCATCGTGGTCGCCGCGCGCGGCAGCCGCGGCCAGGCCGCGAACTGCGCCGTGTCGAAGCTCGACCCCTCGCAGAAGGGCATCAACGACGACGCGTTCCGGCTCGTCTATCCGCTCGTAGGTCAGGGCTACGCCGTCATCGTGTCCGACCTCGCCGGCTACGCGAACTTCGGCGCGCCCGGCAATCCTCCGAGCGCCTATGCGCAAGCGCAGGACGTCGCGAAGTCGACGCTCGACTCCGGACGCGCGCTGAAGAAGCTGTTCCCCGTGCTCGACGACAAGGTCGTCCTCGTCGGGCACTCGCAGGGAGGCCACTCGGCGCTCGCCTCGCTCGCCCTCGCGGAGTCGTACGGGACTGCAGCGCCCATCGTCGGCGCCGCCGTGTACGCGCCGCTCTGGCTCAGTCAGCGTTCGTGGGGCGCGATCCTTTCGCGCGCCGTCGGCAAAGACTTCCCGATCGACAAGTCGTCCGCCGCCGCCGTGAGCGTCTGGTACCACTACACGCAGGCCGAGCTCCTCGACGGCCCGGGGGAAGGCAAGAAGCTCTTCGCGCCCGGCAAGCAGGACGCGCTCGAGAGCTTCGTGAAGACGACGTGCTGGGAAGGCAAGGAAGCCGTCCTGAAGCCGCAAGGCACGTTCGCCGACGAATACTTCGACCCCGAGTTCGTGCGCACCGTCGGGCAGGCCGCGGTCGGCATCTTCGGCGGCTGCGACCCTGCCGATGCGCGCTGCGCGAAGTGGCTGAAGCGCTACTCCGAGGACCGCCCGCACCTCGCGGGTGCCGCGGCGACGACGCCGATCCTGCTCGCGTACGGCGGCAAAGACACGACCATCCCGCCCGAACGCATGAAGTGCGGTCTCGACCGCCTCGCGGAAGACAAGGCAAACGTCACCGTCTGCTACGACGCCGAGCAGGGTCACGGGACGATTCTCAGCGCGAAGGCCGACTACGTGTCCGATTGGATCGCGAGCGTCGCGCTCGGCGCGCCCGCTCCGGCGGCATGCGCCATGGGCGCGGGCGCGATCACCGTCGCGTGCGCAACGCCTCCACCGAACGACTGACCCATGCGCACGCGCGCTCTCGCTCCGATGATCGTGGCGGTCGCGCCAGGCCTGCTCCGTTGAACGCTTTCCGTCGTCGTCTTCGCACCATCGCGTTCACCTTTGCGTGCGCGTCGCTGCTCGCCGCTCCATACGCACGCGCCGCCGACGAGGCGCAAGGCGCGCAGGCCGACAAGGCGGCCGAGAACGAGGAGCAGAAGGGGCCGACGGCCGAAGAGCTGAAGGACAAGACGGAGTGGGCGGCGGTGCCGGTGCTCGGAGGCAGCACGGACATCGGCATCCAGTTCGGCGGCGCGACGACCATCACGCACGTCGGCAACAACTTCCGCCCGTACTGGTGGAAGGTCGACGTGCTGCTCTCGGCCAGCGTGAAGAGCGGACCGCGCGGCACCGAGATCGTCCAGCAGAGCCACGACATGCGCTGGGACATTCCCGGCGGCGCGGGCGGCAAGGGCCGCCTCATGCCCGGCATCTTCTTCGATCGCACCGTCAACTCGGGGTACTTCGGCCTCGGCAACGACGCGCCCGTGGTGACCGACCCCCAAGGGCAGGTCGGCGCGCGCTACCAGTTCAAGCACCAGGAGGTGCGGACGCGGCTCAACATCCGCACGCCGCTCGGCGGTCCCTGGAGCACGATGTACGGCTGGCAGCTTCGGTACGTGAACCCGAAGGCCTATGCAGAGAGCCGCTTGTCGATCGACGCGGCCACGCGCGAGACCGACGGCTCACCGCTCATCTACGGTCTCGAGCCGCTCGGCATCGGCATCGCGAACGGCGGCATCATCTACGACACGCGCGACGACGAGGTCATCCCCACGAAGGGCGGCTTCCACCTCGGTGCGCTGCGCTTCGCCGGCGCGACGCCGACGGAGAGCGGGGTCTACTGGGCCGGCGCGAACTTCATCTTCCGCGGCTACAAGAAGATCCCGAACACGCCCGTCATCCTCGCGGGCCGCTTGTTCGTCGACCTCATGGCCGGCCACGTGCCGTTCTACGACATGTCCCAGGCCGGCGCGTTCGTGGCGATCGACATGCCCGGCGGACCGCAAGGCATCCGCGGCGTTCCGAACGGGCGCTACTCGGGCCTCATCAAGGTCGTCGGCAACGTGGAGGCGCGCAGCCTCATCACATCGTTTCGCTTCCTCGGCTCGAAGTTCCAGATCGGCGGAACGGCATTCTTCGACACGGGCCGCGTGTGGCTCGACTACACGTTCGCGAACCCGCGCGACGGTGATGGTCTCGGTCTGAAATACGGCGTCGGCGGCGGCGGCTTCTTCGTCTGGGACACGGCCGCGCTGTTCCGCGTCGACGTCGCCTACTCGCCCGACGCGTCGGCGGCGAACCCCGGATTCCCCGTCGGCATCTACGTGCAAGACAGCTTCATGTTCTGAGCCGCGCGCCGGCTCCCCTCGCCCGCGCGATCAGAACAGCTTGTGGCTCACCACGCGAACGCCGGACGAGAGCCACACGGGCAGCACGTAGTCTCCCGCGAGCCCGCCGCCGACCGTCGCGTCGAGCTGCACGTGGTCGTTGAAGACGTAGCGAAAGCCGCCTTGCACGGCCATCCCGGATCCCGGCAGGTACGGGTCGCCGGAGAAGATCTCACCGACCGCGTGGAGCTCCGCGACGGTGCGAAGCTGCGCGGCGAGTCCCCACGTCCCGGTGAGCGGCGCGTAGCCAGGCGCGTTCACGGAGAGGAAGCCGAGATTCGCGTGGATGAGGAGCAGCTCGTCGTCGAACAGCGACTCGGTGAAGGCGACGAAGCCGAATGCGCTCCAGCCCGGCACCTCGAAGCCGCCGCGGCCGAGCGGTGGCTCGAAGCCGGCGACGAACGCCACACCAGGCCATCGGTTCGGCTGCGGTGAGAAGAGGAGGAACTTGCCCTGGATGAGCGGACCGGAGATGGCGTACTTGCTGTCGCGATCCTGGCGGGCGCTGCCGTGCACGCCTCCGAGCGACAGCTCGATGTGATCGGTCGGCCCGAACGCTCCGATCGCCCAATGCTGCAGCGTGCGCGTGTCGCGACGAAACCAGGTCTCGAGCTGCGCATGCCCCTGGCCGACGACGCGCGCGTCGTCCGTGATGAACGGACGAATGGCCTGAGCAGGAGAAGCGAAGAGGATCGCCGCGGCGATCGTCGTCCCGACCGCGAGAGAGCGCACGCCCGACGACTACCAGGCTCGCGGGCCGCCGTGCACGTCGACGTGCGCGGCGCTGGTCCTGCGCGCCCTCAGCCGAGACGAGTGCGACGCGGAGGCACGCTGCTGGCCCTGCCGTGGCCGGCAACGAAGGACCGCGGTGACTCGTCGAACGAGGCCTCCGCCGAGCGAAGCAGATGATCGATCTCGCGGACGCGCGGCTCGTCTCCGAGATCCTCGAACGTCGTGCCCGCGTCTTCGAGCACCTCGCGCGAGACCGGGTCCTCGAGGCCGAGGAGTACCTTGCCGAGGCCGAGGAGCGCGCGCGCGGACCCTGCCGGGTCTCCGGCCTCGTCGAAGGCGCGAGCGGCCGCTTGGAAGCGCTCGCCGGCCTGTTCGAGCAGCCCCTGCGCAAGGAGCGCGTCGCCTTCTGCGAGCGCCGCTTGACCGAGCGCACGGCGATCGACGGCGGGCGTCAGGCCGCTCTCACGGCGGACACCGGCCGGAGAAGCGACGCTGCGAGCGTTGCCGAGCAAACGAAAGGAAGCTGCCATGCGCTTCCGCTTGTCACCCGAAGAGGCGACGCGCAAGCCATGGCACGCCTGCAATCACGATGTTTCGCGCGAAAGGAAGAACGCGGAGCGCGCCGTCGTATGACGCGCTCCGCGATCCTTTGCCGCGATCTCGCCCGAGCCCGGTCAGGCGTCGACCGAGATCGTCAGCTGCTGGCGGAGCGCGAAGTACTCCTCGCTGACGCTGAAGAGAACGATGTCCTTCATGCGTTCCTTCACCGGGACGCTCGACGCGTCTTCGGTTGCGCGGATGACCTCGGTGGTGAGCTGGAGATCGTGCGCGAGGAGGAAGCCGACGCGGTCCGCCGTGAGGTCGATCGAAGCGACCCACTTCTTCAGGTCGAGCGCGCCGCCGGCCTGGAGCAGCTTCGAGACGACGCTCGCGAGCTTCTCCTTCTCGGCGCCCTGGAAGTCCTGGGCCATCGCCTGCATCGCCTCGTTCACCTGGCCCTGCAGGTCGCCCGAGACCGGGAACTGCGGGACGCACAGCTTGATCGCCGCGAAGAGCCAGGCCTTGAGGCCCGTGCCCGTCGGCACGAGGTGACGGACGTAGAAGCCGGGGCGGAAGCTCGCCAGGTGGCGGCCAGCGACGAACGCGAGCTGCTGCGTGGCGATGTTCTGCTCGAAGGCGCCACGACCGAGCACGATCGCCGGCGTACGCGCGTGGACGATGCCGAGCGAGCCGGCGTCGTTCGGGTTCTGGAACACGAGCGGCGCCTGCATCCCGAGCACGCCCTGCACGTAGAACAGGGTCTGCGAGACCGGGTACGGGTGCAGCGAGCAGTCGATCGCGTAGCGCGGGTCGTAGCCCATCTGCTCGATCGGCTGCGTGCGCGCGCGCACGATGGTCGGCTGGATCATCGCGAAGATGCGCGTGAGCAGCGGATCGAGGTCCCAGTGCATGAGGCGGTTCCACGCCTCGTCGTCGAGCGCCGCCTGCGCGGGCGCTGCGTTCTCCGAGCGGTGCTTCTTGTAGAAGCGTTCCTCGTCGGGCTCGGCCAGGCGGAGCACGGAGAGAGCCTGGCAGAGGCACCACGCCGGGTCGGCCTTCTTCGCGTCGGTGAAGAGCTTGCGAAGGAGCTTGTAGCTCTCCACGCGGTACGGATTGCGGCGGAGGATCTGCGCCTGCGAGCGCACCGCCTTGTCGAGGTACTGCGCGGGGTCGGACGCGTAGAGCTCGCCGAGCTTCTCGGCGCGCGCGCGGTCTTCCGGGTCGAACGCGTGCGCCGCCTCGTAGGCGTCGACCGCGAGCTCCGGCTCGTTCAGCGACTTCTGATAGAGCTCGCCGAGCTGGTCGAGGACCTTCACGAGCTTGTCGCGGTCGGCCGCGTTCTTCGCCGCTTCCATCTGCCGCTTCAGGAGCCGCTCGACGTCGTCGTGCTTGCCCTTCGCGCGATAGAGCTCGAGCGCCTCGTCGAGCGCCTTGGCGTTGTCGGGATCGAGCTCGAGGACCTTCGCGTAGAAGCCGAGCGCCTGCTCGACCTGCCCGAGGTGCTTCGAGGCGATCGTCGCCGCGGTGTGCATGTACTTCGCACGCTGCTTCGGCTCCTCGACGAAGTCGGCAAGGCGGAGGACGACGTCGACGAGCTTCGCCCAGTCCTTCTCCTCCGAGTAGAGCTGCATCAGCTTCGTGAGCAGCTTGCGATCGTCGGGACGCTCTTCGAGGGCCTGCGTGTACGCCTTGGACGCGCCCGCCTTGTCGCCGAGCTTCACGAACATGACGTCGCCGATCTCGAGGAGGAGCTCGAAGCGCTCCTGACCGGTCGCGAGCTGCAGCCGCTGACGACGGACGTTGATCGACGCCTGGAAGTCGCCGCGCTCGTCGTAGATCTTCGCGAGCGAGCGGAACGGACGCGGGTTCGACGGATCGATGTCGGCCGCCTCACGGAGCGGCGCGACCGCTACGTCGAGCTCACCGGAGCGCCGCGCGCTCTCGCCGAGGTGGTAGAGGGCCTCTGCGCGATCCGACCCGGCGAGCACCGAGCCGTACTTGTCGAAGAGGTCCTTGTGCATGCGGAACGCGCTCTGCGGATCGCCGAACTCGAAGAGGGCGTTCGCCGCGCGCGCGAGGGCGTCGACGTCCTGCGGAGCGAGCGTCTGCAGCGCCTCGACGGCCGCGAGCATGCGCGGGTTCGTCACCGGCGGAGGAGCGATCGACCCCGGCGACGACGGGTTCACCGAGATACGGCCCTGGCTCTCGCGTGGCGCGTTGAGCGACATGGTCGAGGGCGGGCCCGCGAGATCGGCGAGGCTCGAGAGCGACGCCTGCGAGGGCGCCGGCTGCGAGGGCTTCGCCTGCGTCTTGCCGAACGCCTCGATGAAGCGGACGAGCACGCGAACGGCGTCGTCCTTCGGGAGCACGCCGGTGCGGCCGACGAGGCTCTCGTAGTGCTTCGTCGCTTCGAGAAGGCGATTGCCCTCGAACGCGAGGTCACCGAGGACCATCAGCGCGTCGGCGTTCGAGCCGTCGAGCTCGGTGGCCTTCTTCGCCGCCGTCTCCGCCTTCTGCGGGTCGACGAGCTGTGCGTGGTAGACCTTCGCGAGCTCCGCGTGGAGCCGCGCCTTGGCGAGGTCGCCTTCGGCATGCGCGAGCTCGCGCTCGACGAGGCCGACGACGCTGAGCCAGTCGCCGCGATGCGCGTACGCCTTGCGGAGCGCGGTGCTGGCCGACGCGTCCTTCGGATGCGCGTCGAGGGCGAGCTTGTAGCGCTCGATGGCGCCGTCCTTGTCGCCGCGCGTCTCGAGGAGACGACCGGCGCGCATCCACTGTTCCGCCTTCGCCTCCGGCGTCGCCGCCTTGGCCGCCAGCGCCTCGATCGCGGAGAGCGCCGCGTGAGAGTCGCCGCTCATCTCGCGGAGGTGGGCGAGCGCTTCGAGCGCGCCCGCGTGCGAGGGCTGGGACGCGAGGATCTGCTCGTACGCCTTCGTCGCACGCTCGGGCGAGCCGACCTGCTCGGCGAGGACGCGCGCCTTCGCCAGGAGGAGCTCCGTCTTGCGGTTCTCGTCGCCGGTGACGCTCGCGTGCTTGTCGTACAGCGCGACGAGCGGCTCCCACTTGTCGAGCGCGCGGTAGTGGCGCGCGAGCGCGGTGAGCGCGTTGTCGTTCGCCGGGTCAATCGCGAGGATCGACTCGAGCGCCTTGGCCGCGTCCCCGTGATCGAGGAACTCTTCGTCGTGGAGCGCGGCGATGCGCTCGTAGAGGTTGATCTTCTGACGCGGGGTCGCCGCGACTTCAATCTGGCGCTCGAGGACCTCGAGCAGCTCGCGGTACTTGCCCGTGCGGTTGAAGATGCGGTCGAGGCCCTTCAGCGCGGTGAGGTTCGCCGGATCGATCGCGAGGACCGCCTCGAAGCGGCGCGTGGCCTCGGCGAGATCGTTCAGGTGGTCTTCGTAGACCTCGGCGACCTTCGCGAGCGCTTCGGCCTTCTCGAGACCACGGCGTGCTTCGGCGCGGCGCTCGAGGAGCTGCGCGAGCGTCGGGAAGTCACCCGTGCGCTCCGCGATGCGTGCCATTGCCTCGCCGGCGCGGGCATGGCCGGGGTCGTCGACGAGCACGGACGCGTAGAGGTCGCGTGCGCGCTGCGTGTCGTTGAGGCGCGTCTCGAGGATCTCGGCGGCCTCGGCGCGGAGGTCGCGGGCCTTCGGCGCGGACGGCGCGGAATCGGCGCGCGCCATGAGGAGCGCGACGAGCTCGGGCCACTGCTGCGCGCGCCGGTAGATGGCCGTCATCCCCTCGGCAGCGGCTTCGTTCGCCGGGTCGCTCGCGAGCACCTGCTGATAGGCGGCGAGCGCCATGTCCGCGCGGCCGAGGCGCTGGTCGTACCAGCGGGCCGCACGCGCGAGGAGCGCAGCGAGGTCGGTCGGCGAGAGCTCGCCTCCCTTGATGGCCTCCGTGATCGTGCCGAGCGTCTCGGTCCACGCCGGCTGCTTCTGACCGCAGAGACGCTCCACCTCGGCCGCGTACTCGTCGTTCGTGGGGACCTCGCAGAGCGCCTGCGTGAACGCGACGACCGCCTGCTCCGGATCTTCGAGCTCGCTCGCGAACAGGCGACCGACCTCCGCGAGGGCGCGCCCACGGGGCTCGCCCGCCGGAGCGGCCTGGCTCTTCGCGAGGAGCATCTCGACGAGCTCCTCGTACTTGCCGAGCGACTTGCGCGCTTCCTCGAGGGCGATCGTCGCGATCTCGTCGGTCGGGTCGAGCTCGACGATCGACGCGTAGATCTGCTCGGCGCGGACCTTGTCCTTCGCCGCGGAGTCGAAGATGCGGGCCGCGCGATAGAGGAGCGACTTCTTCGTCTCGCGCTCCTCTTCCGAATCGCCGCGCACCTGCGCAGCGGCGGCGGAGAAGCCCTCCCCGACGCGCGCGGGCTCGGCGCCCTCGTCGACCGCCTTCTCGAGCTCGATCGCGGCGTCCCCGTCGCTCGGCGCGGCGAGGAGCTTGTCGATCATGCCCTGGACCTTCTCGGCCGACATGGTGCCGGCGGCGCGCAGCGAGGCCGACGCACGGCCGATCGACTCGAGCGCATCGAGCACGGCGGCGGCGTCACGCGGGCGGCGCGCGGGGTCCTTCGAGAGGAGCGAGAGGACGAACGCGTCGATCTCGCGCGAGACCCAACCGCGCGGCGCACGCGTGCTCGGCGGCTCGGCCTCGCTCGTGAGGTGAGCGAACGCAGCGTCCGTCGCGCTCTCGTGCTGGAACACGGGCTTGCCGGTGAGGAGCTCGAAGAGCACCGCGCCGAACGCGTAAACGTCGGTGCGCGGATCGGCGGCGCGGCCGCGGACGATCTCCGGCGCGACCGTCTTCGGTGAGCCGAAGACCGCGAGGAGACCGGTGTGGCCGTTCGCGGCCACGCTGCGAAGGCGCAGGCGATCGGTGCCGAAGTCGATGAGGACGACGCGCGGCTCCTCGTCGACGCCCGGGAGCGGCGACGCGACGAGGATGTTCTCCATCTTCACGTCGCCGTGCACGAGGTGCGCGCGGTGGAGCGCCGCGAGCGGCTCGAGGATCCCGCGGAGGAGCGGCTGCAGATCCGCGTAGGACATGGGGCCCGTACGCGCGAGGCGCGCCGAGAGCGGCTGCGCGTCGATGTACTGGTACGCGACGTAGAAGAGGCCGGGCTCGATCTCGCCGGCCTCGACGTGCCGCGGCAGGCCCGGTCCGCCGACGGTGCCGATGAGGCGGTTCGCGGTGAGGAAGCGATGGACCGCGCGGCGGTCGCGCGCGGCTTCACGGCGGAGGACCTTCAGCGCGTAGGTCGCGCTCGCCTGCCCGTCCGTGCGCACGGCCTGGTAGACGATGGCGAGATCGCTGTCGCCGATCTTCCGCTGAATGGTGAAGTCGCCGAGCTGACGGCCGACCGGCAGCTCTTCCTTCGCCATCAGCCCGACGATGTCGCGAACACGCGGATCGACCTCTTTGCGGGAGTGGAGGATCACGTCGACGAGCGCATCGAGGCGGTCACCGTCGAAGCAGCGCTCCGTGAGCGCACGGGCGAAGCTGCCCTTCGCGCTCGCCCCGCCGACCTCGTCGGGGGCGAGGCCGAGGAGGCGTTCGCTCATCGACGTCATCTCCTCGAGCGTGAAGAGGCGCTCGAGCTCACCGCGCAGAATGTCGATCGTCGGGTTCATGTTGCAGCTTCTCGCTCCCGTGAAATGCCTGGGTGCGGCGGTTTTCATGACGAAAGCCGCACGAAGGCACGAAGTGCCGTGTCCGCCCGGGCGAGCGGCCGCGGGAGCTTAGCGGAAAAATCCGCATGGCAAACCCGAAAGAGCGCTTCCTTTCTTGCAGTCTCGAGCCGCGAAACGACTGGGGTTTTCGGTCGAGCTCCGCGCGCTTGGTCGCGCCGCGGAGGCCTCCACGCGACGCGTCATCGCGGGGGAGCGAGACGCGCGCGTCATGGGCGTTCGACTTTCCACGCAACCGCGCGCGCGCCCGGCCGACCAGCGCGCCCACACATGACGCTCTTCCACCGTTCACCGACCCTTTCGTCGCGCTCCTCCTCTTCTGCCGGTCGTGGCCCGCTCGCGCCGCTCTTCCTGCTCGTGCTCGCCGCGTGCAGTGGCTCCTACGACGAAGCCGCCGTCGAGGCGCCGCCCGTCGATGGTCCCGGCGCACCCTCCCCGGGCGAGCCGCCGAAAGCGCCGCCGCAAAGCGGAGCGCCGACGCCGAGCGACCTCGACGAGAAGCTCGGCGTCTTCGTCTCCGCGACCGCCGCGGCGGGTGGCGACGGCACGAGGGCGCGTCCGCTCCCGACGATCGGCGCGGGCGTCGCGCTCGCGAAGCAGGTCGGCAAACGCGTCTACGTGTGCACGGGGACGTACCGCGAGGCGCTCGCGGTCGCGGACTCGATCTCCGTCGTCGGCGGCCTCGGATGCAGCGGCGGCGTCTGGACGACTGGCGCCCCGAAGTCGCGCCTCGACAGCCCCACGAGCCCGGCCGTGCTCGCGACGGACATCCGTACCGCGACGCGCATCGAGGGCTTCGAGATCGTCGCGCCCGATGCGACGGAGCCCTCGGGCAGCTCGTTCGGCGTCTTCGCCGTGCGTTCGCCAGCGCTCACGATCGCGAGCTCGCGAATTACCGCGGGCAATGCGATGGCTGGCGCGGACGGCGCGGAAGGCGTCCAGCTCGCGCACGCGGGTGATCCGAACGGCGCGCCGGCGAGCTCTCCGATCCAGTGCATGGTCGGCACCTGCGCGCAGCAGCCGACGTCGTTGCTCTGGCGACGCAAGCCCGGCGGGGCAGGCGGGAACGGTGCCTGCGCCGGAGCCGCAGGACACGACGCGGAGACGGGCGGCGCGGGCGGAAGCGGCGGCCTCTGGGAGTTCGTCCCCGCGACGAACATCTTCATGTCCGCGCGCGAGCGCTACAGCGCCATCGCAGCCGATCCCACGCCGGCCGAGCCGCGCACCGGCGGCGCGGCCGCTGCCGGCGTGGACGGCGCGAATGCGCAGACCAGCGGCGTTCTGACCGCGGACGGGTTCAGCGCGTCAGCCGGCGCGAGCGGCACCGACGGCACGCCGGGCAAGGCGGGCTCCGGGAGCGCAGGGGTGGAGCCGACCGACCTCGTCGGAAAGCCGGTCGGCTCGGTGTGGACGGGAATCGGCGGCGCGGGCGGCGGCGCGGGCGGTTGCCCCGGGCTCGCGGGCGGGCCAGGCGCGAGCGGCGGCGCCAGCTTCGGAATCGCCCTTTTCGAGAGCCCGATCACGCTCGACCAGGTCGACGTGGTCGCCGGCCGCGGAGGCAACGCAGGACGCGGCGCGTTCGGCAGCGTGCCGACGCCCGCCGGCGCGGGTGGTGCAGCCGCGCCGGGCTACCCGGGCACGCGTGGTTTCGCTGGAAGCCGCGGCGGAGCGGCAGGCGTGAGCGGCAACGGCGCGGCAGGACCCTCCGCAGGCATCGCGCACGTGGGCGCTCCCCCGAAGCGCAGCGGCGGCACGGTGAAGGCCGGCGCGCCGGGCAACGGCATCGAGGAGCGCTCGCGCACGGACGACTTCGGCACGACGAAGACCATCCCGGCGGCGCCGCCGGGCCTTGCGATGGAGGTGCTCGCACTCTGATCGACGAAACCTGAACGCATGGCTCGCGCGCGGCGCGGCGCTCCTCGTCCTCCAAGGAGCCCGCGCCGCGGGCGTTTTTCGCATGTCGCTCGCTACTTCTTCTTCCCTGCGCCCGCGTCGCTCACGCTCGCATCGGCGATGCCCGCATCGCCGCCATCGCCCGCCAAGCCCGCATCGCTTGCTTCTGCCGAAAGCGCGCCCGCCGGCTCCGGGATCGGAAAGCGGAGGTTCCTCGGGAGCGCGTACCGAAGGCCGAGGTGCGCGTCGGCCTGCTGTCCCCACGTCGTGGGCAGATCCAAGTAGCCGGCGTAGAGGTCGTTGTAGCCGGGCTTCGCCTCGAGGAAGTTCGGCTTGGCCGCGCCGTCGGGGCTCGGCGCCATGCCGTACTGCCGGAGCTCCTCCTCGGTCCACGCACGGTCGCTGCCCCACGAGTTCTTGATGCGGAAGAAGCGGATCCTCGCGGCATCGTCGAGCGTGGCTTCGAGCGCCTCCGGCCGCGTCTCGCGAACGTCGACGCGAAGCGTGCCGAAGCCCGGCACGTCGTCGATCTCGTAGTCGACGAGGATCGACTCGTGGAGGCCGGTCAGCGTCCAGTCGCTCACGCCCTCGGGGTGATACTCGCCGTTCGTCGCCGTGCTCGAGATGGCCCATGCGATGGGCACCGCGAGACGGCGGTTCAGTGCATGCTGCACGTTCTTCACGAACGCCCTCCGGCGTGCTTCGTCACCGGGAGCCCACGTGTAGCGGAGCTCCGTCCATGCCTCGGGGCCGACGCGGATCCCCTCGCCGGGCTTCGTCCCCTCCGCGCGCCGGCCGATCACGTCGGCGAGCGTGACGATCGTCGTGCCGTCGGCGCCGAGCGCCGCGAGCTCTTGCGGCGCGTGGATGCGCGTCAGGCCGAGCGAACCGCTGGCCGCGCGATCCGTGACCGCGACGAGCGGGGTCGGCTTCGGCGGAAGCGGAGCGGCGGCTGGCGGCGCGCCACCCTCGTCGCCGCCGTCGGCGGCGGCGGTAGCGACGGGCGGCGGCGAGACGATGGGGAACTGGCGCTCGAGATCCTCGACGACGGAAGCGCCGATCTTCCATGCCTTGTTCAGCTCGGCCCGGACGATCTTCGGATCGCGGCGCGCGGCGGGCGATGCCAGTGCGCCGTACGCGAGGGACTCGTTGATCGCGGCGGCGGCTTCCTCGTGACGCTTCGCCTTCGCGTCCGCATCAGGGATGAAGTCGCCCTCGTGCATCCACCCGTAGCGGTAAATGAGCTCGACGCCGAGGCCCCACCAGCCTCCTTGGGTGATCCCCTCCCAGGAGATCTCGTCGGCGAGCGAAATGTCGCCGCCGGTGATCTGCTCGTACCAGTACCAGTAGTTCCAGTACGCCTCGGAGAGGTCCGCGTCGCGCGCCGTCGCTCCTTTGTGGAGCGACTCGGCCCAGCCCGCGGTCGCGTACAGCCAGCAGTTCGCGATGGCCTGAGATTTCACGCCGGTGTTCTCGACGGACGTGACGTCGTCGGTGCTCGTCGCTTCGTTCGACGCGAGCGAGCAGGCGAGGCCGCCCGCAGGCGCGAGAGCGGCGAAGACCAGAAGCAAAGCTCGTAAAGACGGAGCAGGCATGAACGTCTCTCCTCGGCCGCGAAAAGCGGCGGCCTGCCCATGTAGGTGCGCGGAGCATGCCGGCTCCTCGTTGCGCGGCGGCGTGCGCAACCGCCTCTCCTTTCGGGCGAATCGCGCAGTCTTCGAGCAAACCTGACGTCGCGCGTGGATCGCGTCGGATCCGAGGGTGGTGCGCCGCACGAAGCGTCGCTGCGATTCTCGGTCGGCTATCCTGCCGCGGGGACCGTGACGGGGAGGCGCTACATCATCATCGGCGACGGGGCCGCCGGGACGACGGCCGCCCATTCGCTACGGCTCGCGGACGCGAACGCGACGATCGCGATCCTGTCCGACGATCCGCACGCCGCGTACTACCGCGCTGCGCTCACGAACTACCTCCTCGGCGAGCTCCGCGAAGAGCAGGTCTGGGCGGTGCCGCCGTCGTTCTACGACGAGCTTTCGATCCACCGCGCGCTCGCACGCGTCGCCCGCGTCGACACCGCGAAGAAGAGCGTGTGGCTCGCGCAAGGCGGCCGGCCCATTCCGTACGACGCGCTCGTCCTCGCCTGCGGTGCGCGCGCGCGCGCGCCGACGTTCGACGGCGCCATGCTGCCGGGCGTGATGGTGATGCGGACGCTGTCCGACGTTCATCGCGTCATGGACCTCATCAAGCTGAGGGGCCTGCGCACCGCGGTCATCTGCGGAGGAGGCCCGCTCGCCCTCGAGTGGGCGCATGGGCTCGTTCATCGTGGCGTGCGGGTGATGATGGTCGTGCGCGACCGGAAGTTCCTGCCGAGCGCGATCGACAACGTCGCGAGCGATCTCCTCCTCGCGCGGCTCCGTCACGCCGGCGTGGACGTTCGACTGAGCGAGGAGGTCGTGGCCGCCGTTCCGAATGCGCACGGCCGCGTCGGCGGCGTCGTGCTGAAGTCCGGCGAGCGCGTCGCGTGCGAGCTCGTCGGCGTCGCGTTCGGCGTCGTCTGCAATACGGAGTTCCTGCAGGGCTCGCCGATCCAGCTTGCGAGCAATGGCGGCGTCGTCGTCGACGAGCAGATGCGCACGAGCGTGCCGGACGTGTACGCGGCGGGCGACGTCGCGAGCGTGGGCGGCAGGCTCCTCCAGCTCTGGGAGCCGGCGCGCATGCAGGCACGCGTGGCGGCCGCATCGATCCTACGGCGCGACGAGCGCTACGCGCCCGGCGTGCACTACCTCGCCACGCGTCTCTACGACCTCGACGTGGCGAGCATCGGTGAGGTCGCCCAGACGCCGGCCGGCGCGGAGGAGATCGTCGACTTCCCGCAGCGAACGGGGCAGCTCTCGTACAAGAAGCTTTGCGTCCGGGAAGGCCGCGTCGTCGGCGCGCTCCTCTTCGGCGAGCGCGCCGCCCAGGTCCGCCGCCAGGGACGCGCGTTCAAGCGGCTGATCGATACGAAGGCCGACATCACCGCGATCAAGGGCGAGCTCCTCGATCCTGCGTTCGATCTCGGTGCGTGGCTGCACACGAACGAGATCATCGAGAAACCGAAGGTCCGTCCGCAGACGCTCGCGTCCGCGGCGCAGATGAAGGGCACGCACGCGATCAACCTGGCGGACCTCCCTCCCCTGCCCGCCGCTGGCGCGCTGAAACGCGGAGGCGGCGCCGAGGCAGAGGCACCGGCTGCCGCAGACGCGAAGCTCCACGCGAACGGCACGCAGGCGTTTGCCGCCTTCGGCGACGCGCTCGACGCGCCGAAGGTCCGGCTCGAAGCGCCGTTCGGGTGGATCGAGGTGACGAGCTCGTCGATCATCGGACGCGACCCGCAGAGCCCGGTGCCCTTGAACGATCCAAGCGTCTCGTGGACGCACGCGGAGATCGTCATCTCGGGGCAGTTCGTCTACGTGCGCGACCTCGGAAGCGCGACGGGCACGTGGGTGAACGGCGCGCCCGTCGCGGCGCCGAAGCGCCTCAAAGACGGCGAACGCGTGCGCGTCGGCTCCACCGAGCTCACCGTGCGCATCCAGCGGACCGGGGCCGCGCCTTCGCAAGACGGTGCGGCGCTCTCCGCGGCAGCCTCGGCCCAAGCGGCGGGCGAGGTGAAACCTCACCTCGACGTGCGCACCGGCCGCTCCCTCGGCCTCGGCTTCGAGCTCGTGCACTCGCCCGAGATCATCGGCCGTGATCCCTCGTGCACGATCCGCCTCGACGACGAGTGGATCGACGCGAGGCACGCGTGGCTGCGCAAAGGACCGACGGCGTGGGAGCTCGCCGACGCGGAGAGCCGTGGGGTGACGAAGAAGAACGGACAGACGCTCGCGCCGAACCAGTGGGTGCCGCTCGCGCCGGGAGACGTCGTCGAGGTCGGCGAGGTGCAGCTCGTCTTCGCCATGCGACCGAGCGCGGTGCTCGCTGGGCTCTACGGGCCCGCGAGCATGCACGCCTCTCAGCTCCCCCACGCGGCGTCTGCGCACTCCGCGTCGCACGTTCCGCCTCCGCCTGCGCATTCGCCGTCGATGGTCCCGCACTCACCTTCGCAGATCCCGCACACGCCGCGATCGCCGTACACCTCGCGCGCGCGTATCGCGGTGCAAAGGGGCCCCAATCAAGGCAGCTTCGCGGAGCTCGGCGACGTCACCGTCGTCGGCAGCCATCCCGCGCATGCCACGCTCGTGCTCGCCGACCCCCACCTCGGGCCGCGGCACGTCGAGATCACGAGGCTCACCGACGGCTTCTACGCGCGCGACCTCGGCACCCACACGGGCACCTCGTGCCGTGGCCAACGGCTCGGAGCTCATCCAGTGAAGCTTTCTCATGGCGACGTCCTCGCGCTCGGCCCCTCGGTCGTGCTCGTCTTCGAGGCCGCACGATGATCGACGAATCCCGCGAGACGCTTGCCGCGCGCGCCGAAGCCGACGTGATGGCGTGCATCGGCTGCAACGACTGCATGCTCGCGTGCCCGCTGCCGACGGCGAAGCTCGTCACCATCGCCGAAATCAACGCGGCGGTGCACCTGCCAATCGTCACGAACCCGCGCGTCGCGGAGTTCGTGATGGCCTGCACGCAGTGCCAGCAGTGCGTGCCCGCATGCCCTGCCGATCTGAGCCGGGCCGACATGGTCCTCTACAACAAGCTGAAGGTCGAAGACCGCGTCCCGAACTTCACGCTCATGCTGCAGGTCGGAACGCGCGTCGTTCCGTCCGGTTGGACGCTCGATGATCTCGCCGCCCGCGTGGCCGACGTGCCGCTCTTCGCAAAGACGTCGAAGAGCGATCTCCGCTCGCTGCTCCTGAAAGCGACGCTACGCCAGCTCGCGCCCCGCGAGATCCTCTGCAAGGAGAGCGCGTTCTACGATCGGCTCTGCGTCCTGCTCGGCGGGTCGCTCGAGCAGTCGATCCGCGGGCCCGGCGGCAGGCAGGTGCAAATCCTGGTGCTCGGCGAGAGCTCGTTCTTCGGAGAGATGGCGGTCATGGCCGACCAGCCCGAGCCGTACACGGTGCGGGCCCTCCTCCAGTCGCTCGTGCTCGAGATCCCGAAGGCGGCCGTGCATCGACTGATGTCCACTAGCGCCTCTTTCAAGAGCACGATGGACGAGCTGTACCGCCGGCGCGCGCTCTGGACGTATGCGCGCTCTCCGACGGTGCTCTCCGCGCTTCCCGAGCAGGCGATCACGTACTTGCTCGACGAAGCCGAGCTCCGCACGCTCAAGAACGGCGAGACGGTGCTCCGCGAAGGGGCTGCTCCGACCGACGCGTTCCTCGTCCGCAGCGGCTTCCTGCGCGTGAGCCGAAAGGTCGAAGGCGGCGCGGAGCGCGCGCTCGTCTACTTCCGCGAGGGCGACATGTTCGGCCTCTCCGGCCTGCTCATGGGCGAAAAGCAGTCGCCGTTCTCGGTGCAGGCGACCACGCGCGCGGAGGTCATCCGGATCCCGGGCGCGCACCTCTTCAAGGTCCTCGGGCGATACCCACAGGCGCGGCAGGTCCTCGAAGGCGGCGCCCAGAACGCCGAGCGCGTCGCACGCGACAACACGTTCATGCCGGCGCCGGCGCAGCCGAAGGGCCTCCCCGGGACGCAGCTCGCGATGAGCGCGGAGGTCCTCGTCGAGAAGGGTCTCGCGACCGGCAGCGAGGTGCTCGTCGTCGACCAGACGAAGTGCGTCAACTGCCAGAACTGCGTCGACGCCTGCGGGCGGCGGCACAAGTACAGCCGTCTCGCGCTGCGCGGTCTGCAGGTCGAAAACTTCCTGTTCCCGACGGCGTGCCGGCACTGCGAGGACCCGGTCTGCCTGCTCTGCAGCGTGAACGGCATCGTGCGCCTCCCGAGCGGAGAGATCACGATCGTCGAAGACAACTGCATCGGCTGCGGTGCGTGCGCAGAGCGCTGCCCGTACGGCAACATCCGCATGCACCCGGTGGACGCGCCCGAAGAAGGGTTCCTCCTTCGCCTGATGGGCGTGCTCGGTCTGCGCTCGCGCAAGGAAGCCGAAGAGGAGCTCCGGCCGGGCGCACGTCGCGTCGCCGTGAAGTGCGACCTCTGCGCCGGCTACCCGGACTACGCGTGCGTCACCGCATGCCCCGTCGGCGCCGCCTTCCGCATCGATCCGATGAAGTCGCTCGAGGCGCAGCACGTCGCCTTCCCGAGGAGCCGCTACGCGTGAACCCGGCGACGCACAACGTCAGCATGGCGCCGAACGCGCCGAAGCCGCGCATCGAGAGACCGGTCAAGCTGTTCGAGCGGCATCTCACGTGGGTGCTGCTCGCGGGCTTCGTCGCCTTCGTGCTGACCGTGATCACGCTGCTGTTCGCGACGGGCGTGCTCTCCCGCGTGAGCGACCTCCGCTTCGGCCCGAACGTGCGCGGCTACACGTTCGCCGGCATCGTGCTCGGGCTCCTCGCCGTTCTGTTCGTGTTCCTGACCGCGTGGTACTCGGTTCACAAGCGGCGGAACGTGACGGGCGCGTCGATGATGACGTGGCTCTGGTCGCACGTGTACTTCGGCGTGCTCGCCGGCGTTTGCGCCGTGCTGCATGGCGGCTTCGGCCTCATCAGCCTCTCCTTCACGAGCGGAAAGCTCGTCTTCTTCCTGCTCGCCGTCATCGTCCTCACCGGCATCGTGTGGCGCATCGCGTACGCGGTCGTGCCGAAGACGGCGGCGGCGCAGGTCCTGAACTACTCGAAGGAGGGGGCGCTCGCGCGGGCCGAGGAGCAGAACGTCGAGATCGCGAAGCTCACGGCCGGTCGTTCCGAGGCGCTCCAGCGAATCAAGGAGGCTCTCCTCGCGCGCGAGGTGCCTCCTCACGAGCTCGGCGCGCTCGTGCACACGTTGCCGCCCGACGAGCAGGCGCTCGTCACCGACCTCGTGCAGCTCGCCGCGAGCCGAAGGCGTGCGCTCGCGCGTCCTGCGTTGCAGGCGGCGTTCACGACGAAGCTCCAGAGGTGGCGCGTGCTCCACGTGCCGCTCGCACTGCTGTTCTTCGGCGCGCTCTTCTTCCACGTCCTCGGCGCGTTCGACGTGCACCGCAAAGTCCTGCCGGTGAACGTCGCGGCGGAGGGCCCGCTCGCCGCGTTCCGCTCCTCGAAGGAATGTGCGGCCTGTCACAAGGCCATCTACGACTCGTGGTCCGACTCGATGCACGCGCATGCGCTGACGAGCCCGCTCACGATCGTGCAGAACAACCTCGACATGAAGCACTCGCTCGGGACGACCGCGAGCCCGGACCCGCGCCGGATGTGCATCAACTGTCACGGACCGGCGATCGCGGCGATGGCCGAGGGTGACATCCTCCCGCTCGGCGTCGAGCGCCAACGCGAAGGCGTCGAGTGCGTGTCGTGTCACCAGCTCACCGAGGCGGTGACGCCCGGCGGCGGCGCTCTCGCCCACGTCTACAACGTGAAGCTCCAGCGCGGCGACGTGTACTTCGGCCGCCTGGAAGGCCCCATCGGGAACTCGTACCACCGCAGCGAGCACAACGAGATCTTCGATCAACCGGAGAAGCTCTGCGGCACGTGCCACATGGTGAACTACGACAAGAACAAGGACGGACGTATCGTGAAGGGCGTCGACCTCGTTCTGCAGACCACCATCGACGAATATCGCCTTTATCAAAAGGGCGGCGGCAAGAGCACCTGCGTCACCTGCCACATGCCGCTCGTGCCGAAGCTGAAGGAGTCTGCCGACGGCGCGCTCGTCCCGTTCGAGAAGGACTATCCCGGCCCTGACCGTCAGGTGCACGACCACGGCTTCGTCGGCGTGGACTATCCGCTCGACGAGGTCGCCAAGCGAGATCCGCAGAAGGCCAAGCGCCAAGCGCTGCTCGCCTCGGCGGCGACGCTCTCGATCGAGCAGCAGAGCGTCCAGGGCCAGAACCTCGTCGTCCGCTTCGCGATCGACAACCAGACGGGGCACAACCTACCCACCGGCTTCGCGTTCGCGCGGCAGATGTGGCTCGAGCTCGTCGTCACCGACGGCGCGAGCACGATCTTCACGAGCGGTGTGCTGCAGCGCCCGACCGACGACCTCTGCGACGGGGCGACGTTCGGCGACACGACGAACCCGCTCCGCGGCTTCGTCGTCGGGTGCACCGAGGTCGACCGCCAGCTCGTCAACATCCAGCTGAAGCTCGTCGACAAGATCGCGCCTGCCGTCGAGCCCAGCGGAGAGAACGGCATCGTCCAGGCGCGTGACGCGCGCGGCGAGACCTACCTCCAGGAGCTCACGGGCGGCGGCGTCGCGCGGCAGCGGCCGATCGACAACGCGACGCTCGCGCCGATCGCGCCGATGCAGCGACGCTCGTACGCGTACACGATCCCGCTCGCGCCGCGCGTCCGCAGCGGAAAGGTCACCGCCCGGCTCCTCTTCCGAAACCTTCCCCCGTACTGGGTCCGCGGGATGGCGGCCGAGCAGCCGAAGAACGAGAAGATCCGGCTCGAGCCCCTCGTGCAGAACATCCAGACGGTCGAGATGGCACGCGTGAGCGCCGCGTTCGCGCGCTGAGCGGACGTTCGACCCGGGCGCGCCTCGCCCTCAGGCGAGGCCGAGAAGACGTCGAAAGAGCGCGATGACCTTCTCCCACGGCAGCGGCTCGAGCCGCGGGAGCTCGGCGCCGCCGGGAGCATGCGCCCGCGCGAACGACGCGGGTTCATCGTCGCTCGGCAGCGACGCGAGGACGACGGCGCTCGTCCTCGGCGCGAACACGCCCGCGCACTCCTCGCAGCGCAGGAGCTCGGCGCCCGTCGGCGTCGCGACGGCGGGGCGCCGCGTGCCACTCGCAGCGCCCGGCGGCACCGGAACCTCGTAGCGCTCCACGACCAGCTGACGCGTGCAACGTGGGCATGCTCCCGTGGCGACCGCTTCCGCGCGCAAGGGCGAGCCGCCCGGGTTCGGCGACGGCGCGCGCGCGTGGTCGCCGGCGAGGACCTCGCCAGCGACGCGGCGGACCTCGCCGTCGAACCAATCGATCCAGATGCCACCGCACGCAGCGCAGACGTCGACCTCGGCGTCCGAGATCGGCTCGGCCGTCATCATCTCCGCGCAGCCAGGACAGCGCGCGGAGAGCGCACGGTACGCGCCCGCGCCCCGCGAGAGGTCCACGGGCGTGCTCGCTAGTGCTGCGCGTGCTCGCGCGAGAGGCCCGGATGCGTCGGGTCGCCTGGCTCGTGGCGCGGGTTCGCCGTGTCGTGGCTCCCGTCGCGCGCGGCGAGGCCGAGCAGCAGGTCCTTGTCGTAGATGAACTGATCGCGCGAGTCGTACGGCACCGCGTGGATGCCCGTGTCCATGCGAATCGCATCGCAGGGGCACGCTTCGACGCAGAAGCCGCAGAAGACGCAGCGGATCTCGTCGATGACGAACTTCACCGGGTAACGCTCGTAGCCGCGGCGCTTGTCGCCTTCCGGATACTCACCCGCTTCGATGTAGATGCACTGCGCGGGACACGCCGTGGAGCAGCAGAGGCATGCGACGCAGCGCGGGCTCCGGTCTTCACGCGTCGTCAGACGGTGGACACCACGGAACCGCTCTGGATAGGGGCGCTTCTGCTCGGGGTAGCTGATGGTCGTGATGCCATCGGCCCACCGCTCGGTCACGGGGTCCGGGCGCGAGCCGCGGATCATGTCGCGCGTGTTCTTGAAGAAGTGCCGCATCGACGCGCCGATGCCGTTGATGATCTCCGGCAGGTACGACTGCACGGTGACCGTCTTCTCGACGTAGTCGAGCGGAGCGGCGTTGAGCGGAGCAGGCGGCTTCTTCGGGAAGGCACGGGCCATGTCGACGCGGACTCTAGTCTCCAGCGGGCCGCCAGGAAAGCCCGAAAATCATGGGATAAAGCCGGGCCGCAAGCACCCGGGCGCGCGCGGCGCCCGGGTGACCTGCAGCGCGCTCGTCAGGTCGAGCGGCCGGCGATGCCGTTGCCGATGCCGTTCTTGTACTCGCTCTTCTGTGACTGGCCCTGGCCCTGGCCGCCGCCCTGGGCCTGCTGGCCCTGGCCGCCGCCCTGCTGCTGCTGGCCTTGGACGCCCTGCGCGAGCTGGCCGACGCTCTCCTCGACGCGATGGATCGCCTCACCGGCGACGCCCTGCGCGCGACGGACGAGACGGTCCTTCGTCTGCCCCATCCACTGGTCTTCCTGGCGCGTGTGCGGCAGGACGAGGCCGATGGCCGCGCCGATCGCGATGGCGACGGCGCCGACCGCGAGCGGGTTCTCGCGGAGCGTGCCCTCGAAGGTCTGCTCCGCGCGACGGACCTGACGGCCCGCACCGCGGATTACGCGACGGCCGCGCATGCGCGCGTCGCCGGCGAGGTGCATCGCCGCGTCACGCGCGTCGTGCGCGAGGTGGTTCACGCGGTCGCCCGCTTCGTGAGCGAGGTGGCTGACGCTGTCACCCACGTCGTGCGCGAGGTGACCCGCGCGGTCGGCAACGGCGCCCGCACCCTCGACGACGCGGTTCTTGACGTTCGAGATGCCGTCTTCGACGCCGTGCACGGCGCGACCGGCGACGTTCTGGCCTTGCGCGAGCACGCGGCGGGGGCCACGCGCCATGCGGCGCCCGAACGACTCGTCCTCGTCACGGCCCTCGGCGTAGCCGTAGCCGCCGCCGTCGCCGTACCCGTACGAGTAGTCGCCGCCGGCCTCGAAGCCCGACGCGCGGTAGCGGCGCATGCGACGCTCTCCGCCCGTGGAGCGCTCGCTGCGCGAGCTCACGAGCAGCCAGCCGAGACCCACCGCGACGAGCGCGGCCGGAACCGGATTGGCCTTGATGGTGTCGAGGACGGACGTCCCCGCATCGGTCACAGTCTCACGTGCGTCATGAACCATGTGTTCCACCCTTCCAACGGTGGCATCGCGGACTGCCGTCTTCGCGTGCCGGATTTCTCCTTCGACCCTGCCCTTCGCGGTGCGAAGCTCACGGCCGATGTCTTCTTTGAGGTGATCCTTCACCTCGTGATACTCGCCGAGGACGGACTCCTTCACGCTGCGCACCTGCTCCTTGAGATGAGCTGGGCTCAGCCTCTCCTCGATCGCGTTGACCGTGCGAGACATGTCTCCGCGCGTACGCTCGATGTCCTCGCGGATCTCCGCCGTCTTGTCGCTACCACCGTTGCCGTTCGGCAGCGTCATCGACTCACCTGCTCCCTTAGCCATCGCTTGTCCTCCTCGAGGGTCTGAATCGTCTGTCGCGGCGCGGGGTCGAGCGCCTTGAACGCCTTCACGCCGCGCAGCACGAGCACCGCGCCCGTTGCGCTCACGAGAGCGCCCACGAGGAGCGCCGATACCCACAGCGGGATGAGCGTGCCGATCGCGAGGATCAACGCGGCTTCCAGTGCGAGCACGCCGAGCACCGCGATCGAGCCGCCCGCCGCGACCATCGCGGCATCACGACCGGCGGTCCTCGCCTTTTCGGTCATCTCGACCTTGGCGAGCTCGACCTCCTTACGGACGAGCGTTCCGGTCTCCTGCGCGAGCTCGCTGAACAGCTCTCCGAGGGACCGTTGCTCGTTGGTGACTTGCTGCATCACACGCGACCCGTGCCGCCGGACTTCGACGTCCCGCCTTCGGTCGTCGACTGGCCGCCGATGTTGGAGCTGCCCTGCGTGGAGCCCGAGCCCTGCGTCGTCGTGGTCGTCGACGCGCCGGACGTGATGCCGCCCGTCGGAGACGGCGTCGCGCTGGTGCCCGACGAAGAGCCCGTGGAAGCGCCGCCCGTGCTGCCGAGGTTTGCGCCGCCGCCCATGCCCGTCTGGCCGCCGACCGCCGACGGCGTGCCGAGCGGGAGCGTGCTGCGCATCGCGTCACCACGACGATCGCTCGCGTAGCCCGAGCCCTGCGAACCGTAGCTCGCGCCGTAGCTCGATCCGCCGCTCGCGCCATAACCCGACCCGCCGAAGCGCATCGAGTCGAGGTCGTCCTCGAGGTCGTCGTCCGAGAGGAAGCTCTCTTCGCCGTAGGTGTCGTAGTCGTAGTCGTCGAACGAGCCGAAGCGGCCCGTCTGCGCGTAGCCCTGCGAGCCGAACTCGCGGCCCTCGCTGCGGTGCGAGGAGCTCTTCAGGAAGCGGCCGGCGATGAGGCCGAGGGCGATCGCGCCCCCGAGAAAGATCGCGGGCTCGCGGCGCGCGAAGCGCTCCACGTCGCGGACGAGGTCCGTGATCTGACGATCCTCGAAGAAGTCGGCGACGCGCTCGATCCCGTCCGCCGCGCGGCCCGCGACGTCGCCGAGCGGCCCGACGTCCTTCAGCTTCTCGCCGGTGCCGCGAATCGCGTCCGCGACGCTCCCGATCTTCTCGACCGCCTGATCCTTGCGGGCGTCGAGCTGGCTCGTCACCTGGTCGCGCGCCTGGCCAGCGACGTTGCTGACGGCACTCTTCGCCTGGTCGACGATCGCGTCCGCCTTGCCGCCCTGCTCCGCTCCGGCGTTGTTCTGGTTCGAAGTCGACTTGTTCATCGCGCGTTCCTTTCGCATCTCAGCGTGAGTCCGCGCCTGCATTGCGAGGACCGTACCCGGACGAGGCACGGTCTTGTCGCGGGGGACGAGCGCTTGCACAGCGCGTAATCGCACGGGGATCGCGCGCCGCCGCGTCACGGCCCTTCCGGCCGAGTTGTGACGCGCACGCAAGGTGCGTGGCCTATGTCTACGCGAGCGCGAGCCTCAGCGAACGGCGAACGCAGCGCGAGCAGACCGCAGCGCGAGCACACCGCAGCGGCCGCGCTGCACCGCCGCCACGCGCCTCAGCTGCTGCGGCGAAGGCGGGCGACAAACGGCGAAGCGCGCGCAAGCCGGATTCGGCCGCGCGCGCTCCGCGTCGCTGACGAGAGACGATCAGGCGCGCATCGCCGTCGTCTTCGTGCCGCCCGCGGCCGCCGCGAACTTGGCGCTCGAGCCGATGACCTGCTCGGTGCGCCGCGACGGCTTGAGGAGCCCCGCGATGGCCCACACGACGAATGCCGTGATGCCGAACGCGACGAGCCCCTGCGTGACGTCGCCGGCGACCTTCAGCGCGCTCTGCGCGCCTTCGCCGCCGCGCTGCAGGAGCAGCCACACGACGCCGGTGACGAAGATGTTCGCGAGCGACAGCGGCAGGAGCACCGTCCACCCGAGGCGCATCAGCTGGTCGTAGCGGAAACGCGGGAGGCTCCAGCGGATGAACGCCTGAATCCAGCACAGGACCAGCGTTTTGCCGAAGAACGCGAGCACCCCGAAGATCACGACCCAGACGTGCGGGAGGCGCGAATGGAGGAGCACCGTGTCGCCGAAGGCGATGTGCAGCCCGTCGCGATGCAGGAACGGGAGCTGCCAGCCGCCGAGGAAGATCGTGACGAGCAGCATCGAGCTCGTGACGACCTCCATGTACTCGGCGAAGTAGAACATGCCGAACTTCATGCCCGAGTACTCGGTGAAGTAACCGGAGACGAGCTCGCTCTCGGCCTCGGGGAGGTCGAACGGGATGCGCTTGCTCTCCGCGATGGCCGAGACGAAGAAGAGCACGAACGCGAGCGGCTGGATGAAGATGCCCCACGCGTTGTCGCCCTGCCACCGCACCATGTCGTCGAGACGAATGGTGCCGTACACCATCATGGCGCCGATGAGCGTGAGGCCCATCGTGACCTCGTAGCTGACCATCTGGCTCGCCGCGCGGAGCGCGCCCATGAGCGAGAACTTGTTGTCGCTGGACCAGCCCGCGATCGCGGCGCCGACGATGCCCTGACCGGCGAGCGCGAAGACGTAGAGGAGGCCGACGTTCAGCGGCGCGACCGCGAGCTCGATCGGGAGCGACGCCGTCGAGACGCCGAGGCGCTGCGCGGCCGGGAACACGAGCGTCATCTCGTAGCCGGCGGCGCAGGCGCCGTTCACCGGCAGCTGTGCGGCGACGCCGGCCGTCTTCGAGATGCAGACGTTTTTCCAGAGAAGGTCCGGGCTGATCGTGTCGCCGAACGGGATGACGGCGACGAGCGCGAGGACCGGGATCATCGCCAGCATCGGCGCCAGGCTGAAGAGCAGCTTGTCGGCCTTCGGCGGCATGAAGTCTTCTTTGGTGAAGAACTTCAGACCGTCGGCCGCCGTGTGCAGGAGCCCGGCGACGCGCAGCTCGAACTTGCCGATCTTGAGCGTCGCGCGGTTCGGGCCGATGCGGTCCTGCATCATCGCGCCGCCGCGGCGGTCGTACCACGTGAGGAGGGCCGCCACGTTGAAGAGGAAGCCCACCATCACGAGGATCTTGAGGAGGGCGTACAGCAGCTGCATTCCGTTCATGGCTTCACGCGTTCCCGCTGGCGACGGACTGCGTTGCGGACGGTGCCGACGAAGCGGCAGCGGCGCCGATCAGCGCGTTCCGGATGTCCTTGAGCTTCGCGAACCCGAGCTCGGTGTCGAGCGCCTTCGCGAGGAGCTTCGCGAGCTCCCACGCGGGCCGCGACGCGCCCTGCGTCTCGAGCCCCTTCTCGGCGATCTGCCGGTGGCCCTGGCGATTGACGTACGTGCCGGAGTGCTCCGCCCACGAGGTCGCGGGGAGCACGACGTGCGCCGCGTCGGAGAGCGCGCCTTCGTGCGTCGTGACGACGACGAGGGCGCCGAGCATCGCGAGCGCCGTCGCGTCTTCCGGCTCGCTTCGCGGCGTGACGCCGCCGAGCGCGACGACGTGCGTGACCCGGCCCGCTCGAACGTCGTCCAGCAGATCGCCGTACGCTTTCGCGGTCGGGACGAGCTCGCGAACGCCGTTGGTGTTCGGGTTCTTGTCCGCCGAGATCAGGATCTCGTCGGCGTACCCGGTGCCTGCGCCCGCCCAGTAGAAGGTCGTTGCGCCGAACGCGCGACCGAGCTCGCGGAACGCGTAGTTGTCTTCGAGCGAGTGCTGCGCGGAGAGCACGAACGCGACGGAGTCACGCGGGACCGTCGCGAGCCGCGCCTTCGCCTCGACGATCGCCTGATCGACGCTCGCGGGCTTCCGGCCGATGCGCGCCTCGATGACGCGGCCTTCGTGCGCGGCGCGGTACGAGAGCATCCCCTCGTCGCACATCCAGTAGCGATTCACCGCCTCGTTGTCGCGCGGGCGATAGCGGTATGCCTTGTTCGAGCGCGAGTCGTAGTCGAGGTACGCGTTGCAGCCCGTCGCGCAGCCCTGGCACACGCTCTTCGCGGTGCGCAGGAACCAGACGCGCGCCTTGAACCGGAAATCTTTCGTCGTGAGCGCGCCGACCGGGCAGACGTGCTCGGTCATGAAGGTGTAGTGACCTTCGAGCTGCCGGCCGGGAGCGACGAAGATCTCGTTCAGGTTGCCGCGCTCGCGCATGTCGAGCACCGGGTCCTGCGCCACTTCGTCCATGAAGCGGATGCATCGCGTGCACATGACGCAGCGCTCGGCGTCGTAGACGATGGTGGGGCCGAAGACGACCGCCTTCGGCTTGTGGATCGGCTCGTCGCGCATCCGCTTCGGCGTCGCCTGGTGCTCGAGCCAGTAGTCTTGCAGCTTGCACTCGCCGGCCTGGTCGCAGATCGGGCAATCGACCGGGTGGTTCAGGAGCAAGAACTCCTGCACGTGCGCGCGCGCCTCGGTCACGTGCTTGCTCGAGTCGGAGAGGACCTCTTGTCCTTCGACCGCCGGCATCTGGCAAGCCGGCTGCAGCTTCGGCTTCTGCACGTTGCGGTAGTCGCCGAGCTTCGGATCCCACTCGACGATGTCGAGCATCATGGCGCGCTGCTGCGGGCCCGGCTTGATCTCGACGAGGCACATCCGGCAATTCGCCGGCGCGGAGAGACCCGGATGCCAGCAGTAGTGCGGAACATCGATGCCTTGGCGGTAGGCAGCCTTGATGATGCTCTCGCCCGGCTCGAAGGGGATGTCCTTGCCGTCCAGCTTGAATGTGGGCATTGGCGCCTCGGATTTACGCCGAATCCCCGGCGGTTGGAAGCGCGCAATTGGCACAGCTCGCCGATCCGAGCCCGCCGGCGCACGCGAGCCGCGTGAGGCGGCCCGGCTTGCCCGCCGCGGCGCGCGACTCAGCCGAGGGTGACGATCCCGAGCCGGCGAAGGCGCTCGAGGATCTGCACGACCTCGGCCTCCGGCATCGCGGCCACGTCGACGAGGCCTTGCACGCTCGTCGAGCCATCGACGAGCGCGAGGAGGAAGGCCTCGCGCGGACCGATCGGCGCCGACGCGAGATCGGCCCGCGCACGAACGACCCGAGGGACGCGCTCGGCGACGGACGCGCTCGTCTTGCCGAGCCCGACGGCGGCGCGGCCGACGTCGTCCTCCCGGATCGAGGGGCGCGCCGAGCGCGTCTTCCGCGCGGAGGGAGGCGGGTTCGTCGCAGGCGCCTCGGCAGGCGGATGCGACGGCGGCGGCTCGGTCTTCCGTGCTCCGTCCCGCGCACGTGCGATCACCTGCTCCGGCGGGGTGACGCGCCATCGCGTCTCCGTGCGCAGGGTCGCCTTGTTCGCGCGGCGGACCTCTTCCGCGGTCGGTGCGTTCGGCGCGGCCGGCGCGTTCGGCGTGTCGCGAGCGGGGCGCTCGCGGACCGCGGTCGTCCGACCTTCGGCGGTCACCTTTCCTAGCCCGACCTCGGTCGACGTCCGGCTCCTCCGTCGCTCCATCGCGCAGCCCTCCGATGTGGTGCTCAGGATCGCAGCCCGCGCGGCGGCGTCAATCGCCGTTTGCCCCGCACGCATCATCATGCGACGAAAAATTGTCGCACCTCGGGACTACGTCGCGCCGACGATGCCGAGGCGCGTCAACTTCTCCAGGATCGCGGCGACCTCCGGCTCCGGCATCCCGGCGACGTCGACGAGCGCGTGCACGCTCATGCGCCCGTCGATCAGGGAGAGCACGAAGGCATCCCGGTGATCGATCGGCAGCGACGCGAGCTCGTCCCCCGATTTCAGGACCTTGGGCGTGACCGCCCAGACCGCTTTGCGCGCGAGGGCCACGGCTGCGTCGCCCACGTCGTCGACGCGGATCGGCGGGCGGCTCGTTCGCGCGCGTCTCGCCGGACCGCCCGATGCAGCGCGGCGCTCGCTCACCGGAGGCTCCGACGCGCGCGCCGGCGCGGGCACGGTCACGCCACGGCTGATTCCGCTGATGGGCGCGTCGTCGGACGAAGCCTCGTCGGCGTCTCTCTCGCCGCGCTCGCGGACGCCCGACCGCTTCGCGGCGGAAGGCGGCAGCGTCCCGCCTACGCCGAGCCCACGTTGCGTCTCTCGTCGCTTGGGTTTCTCCATCGCAGCACCCTCCTCGCTGTGGCTCGCGCCACGCGCCCCCGCTGCCCCCGCCCGGGCTTCTGCGTTCTGCCGAGTAGGTCGCGGGACGAATCGGCCGTCAAGACACGGCTGGGCTAATCCCCGCCGCTTTTCGGGCGGGCGCACGCGCGCGTGCCGACTATGGTGCGCGCGGCCCGCCGATGGGGACTGTGCACGACACCGAGAGCGGCGCGATGCCGCCGCCGCGCGAGCTCCCGATCATCGCGCGGCTCGCGCTGCCGATCGCGCTCGCGCAGTTCGGGATGACGCTCATCGGCCTCATCGAAGTGGGCATCCTCGGGCGGACGACGCCGACGGAGCTCGCAGGCGCCTCGATCGGCCGGTCCATCGGCTTCACGGCACTGTCGCTCGGCATCGGCGCCGCTTCGGCGCTCGAACCGCTCGCGTCGCAAGCCCTCGGCGCGGGTGAGCCGCACGTCGCGTGGCGCGCGTTCCGCTCGACGCTGATCGGCGGCGCGCTCGTCACGTTGCCGTGCGGGGCTCTCGCGTACGCGTCGAGCTGGGCGCTCGCGCCGCTCGGCGTGGAGGCCGACCTCGTTCCGCCCGCGCGCGCGTTCCTCGCCGCGCAGACGCCGGCGCTGTTTCTGGCCTCGGCATTCTTCGCCGGCAAGACGTTCTTGCAAACGCACCATCGCACGCGCCCTGCGCTCACGGCCGCGGTCGCCGCGAACGTCGTGAACTTCGTCGTCTGCGGTGTGCTCGTGCTGGGCGACGGCGCGCTCACCCGCTTCGGTCTTCGGCCGCGCGGCTTGCCCGCGTACGGCGCGTTCGGCGCGGGCCTCGCGAACACGGTGTCGAACGCGCTCCTCGCCGCGTGGGTGCTCGTGCCCGCGTGGAAGCTCCGTCCGCGCGACACGAAGGAGATTGCCGAGACGCGCGATCCATCGGTGTTGAAGGTGCTCGCGCTCGGCGCGCCGATCGGTCTCCAGCTCCTCGCCGAGATCGGCGTTTTCTCGCTCGCGGCGGTGCTCGCCGGCAAGCTCGGGAAAACCGCCGTCGGCGCGCATCAAATCGCGATCGGGCTCGCGAGCTTCACGTTCATGGGCGTGCTCGGCGTCAGCGGCGCGACGGCGGTGCGCACCGGCAACGCCGTCGGTGAAGGTCGCTCGCCGCGCCACGCGGGGCTCGTCGGAATCGCGGTCGGCGCCGGATTCATGGTGATCACCGGGACCGTGTTCCTCCTCGTCCCGCGCGTGCTCGTCCGCCTGTTCACCGACGACGCGGAGATCATCGAGCTCGGCGCGACGCTGCTCGGCATCGCCGCCGCGTTCCAGCTCTTCGACGGCGTCCAAGGCGTCGCCGCCGGCGCGCTCCGCGGCGCGGGCGACGTGCGCTTCCCTTTCTTCGCGAACGTGGCCGGCCACTGGCTCGTCGGGTTCCCCGTCGCCCTCCTCCTCGCGTTTCGCGTCGGCATGGGCGCGGCAGGCCTCTGGTGGGGGCTCCTCAGCGGCCTCGTCGTCGTGTCGGTGGCGCTGCTCGCCCGCTTCCTCGTCATCACGCGTCGCGCGATCCGACGGGTCTGACCGCATCCGCGTCGAGCTCCGCGTCGGCAGCGGTGTGCCCGAGCGCGGCGAGGACGGACGCGAGCCGCGCGCGCACGACGCCGACGGCGACCTCGATCCGCGGCACCGCCTCGCCGAGGCCGGACTTGCGCGCGAAGCTCTCCCAGCGCCGGCGGCTGCCGCGACTGCCGCCCCAGCGATCGTCGAACAAGAAGCGATCGGCGGCCGAAAGCGGAAGCCCGCGGCTCGCGAACGCGACCTCGACCGACCGGACTACGGCGCTTCCGTCCATGGGCACACGCTCGGCGAGGAGCCACAGGTCGTAGAGATCCTTGGCGCGCCACTGCCCGCGTCCGAACTCGAAGAGGCCATGTGCCTTCCAGCCGAACATCGTCTCGGGACGGACGGCGAGCACCGGCCCATCGCCGCCGATGGTCGTCGCGACCGGAGGGACTGCCAGCGGATCGCCGTAGCCGAGGTCGATTTGGAGCTCGCGCGTGGTCGCACCATCCGCCGCGAGAGACCCGCGGATCTTCGTGCGAAGGCCCGGGAACGGCGTGTCGGCCCAGATCACCTCGAACGAGGCAATCTCCGCATCGAACGACGTCACGTCGTCGCGCTCACGAAGCACCTCGCGGATGGCCACGCGCGCCGCGTCGGGATCCCAGGGACCGGTGCCGACGAGGTCCACGTCGGCAGCGGGCCGCGCACCGGGGCACCATTCGGCCGTGACGAGCGACCCACGCACGACGAAGCGCTGCGCGTGCGCCGAGCGCGCGAGGCGACGCACGAAGCCCTGCAGGAGCGCACGCGGCGTGCGCCACGGTGAAGGCAGCGGCGCGGTTCGGCCCGCGGTCAATGCTCGACCCAGCCGCGGTCGAGCGCGACGTTCGTGTCGAACACGGTGTACTCGCGGATGCGGCTCCGGACGGTGAAGCCCGTGCGCTCGATCTCGGCGCACAGCGCGGCGAAGCGGGCCTCGGCGGTGGCGCGCCCGACGCCCTGCGCGCGCAGCGTGACGAACCGCTCGACGAGCGCGTCGCCGGACGCGGCTTTGTGCGCGTTGCGCGAGAGGTGCGCGCCGGCGGCTTTCAGTCGTGCCCCGAGGGCGGCGACGTCGGCATCCGCCGGCAGCGCGAGCTTCACGTGGTACTCGAAGTAGCTCGTGCTCGGTGCGCGCTTCGCCTCCTCGTCCGTCTCGGGCGTGCCGAGGAGGCGACCGTGCGCCTCGATCTTCGTGCGGGTGACGTCGAAGCCGCGCCGTACGAGCTCGCGTGCGATCGCGATCACCTCGCGCTGCACGTCGGCGAGCGCGCCGCGGTGGAACGACGCGGTCATCGGCTGCGACGGCGTCTCGCCTTCCGGGAGCTCGATGGCGATGCACTTCACGCCGAGGTCGTTGCACGCGCGGCGGAGCTCTTCCATCGTCGCCGCACCGCCGGTGCGCACGGTGACGTGCGCCTCGAACGTGCCGGGTTGCGTCGCGCCACGGAGGTGGTCGGCCAGCGCGAGATAAGGCAGCGCGCGCATGTTGACGACGTACGCGCTGCCGGCCATCTCGCCGAGCGTGCGCTCGTAGCCGTCGGGCACCCAGAGGCGGTCCCAGCCGAAGGCGCCCTCCCCACGCGGCGCCGTGAGGAGCGTGCCGGCGATGCTTCCCTCGAACACACGCGCCTCGGTCGGCTCGGGCGATTCTGCGAGCGCCACCACGACGCGCGCGACGCCGCGCGCTCCTCCATAGCGCGCGGCGAAACCGGCCTCGCCGAGCGCGCGCCAGGCCCGCTTGAAGGAGGCACCGGGCGCGCCACGGTGGTCCCAGAGATAGAGGCCCGTGTTCTCCAGGAAGCACGGCGTCCCCAGCCGGCGGAAAGCCTCGGCAGCGCGCGCCCGCGCGATGGCCTCGAGGTCGTCGGTCTCCGGACGCGCGAGGTCGAGGCGGTTCCAGCGGACATCGAGCCCGGCGAGGAGGCGCTGCACCTCGTGGTGCTTGCTCTCGTTCGCGGTGAGGAAGACGACGCTCTTCATGTTCGATTCGGGCGATAATGGTACAGGGCCTCGCGCCCCGAGCTCTCCGGCAGATATGCACCGTCCACCTTGCCGGGGCGCACCCACTTCGCGACGAGCACGACGACCGGTCTTCCGCGGCAGATCTTCTCGACGCGGTACACGACGCCCTCTGCCGGGTCGAGCGCGCCGTGTCGTCCGCGCTCGCCGAGGAGGCGCGCGGCGTCGTCGATGGGGAGCGGCGGTCCGCGATGGATGACGGCTGGCGTGGGGAGACCGGCATCTGCGAGACGCGCCTCGAGCTCCCGCGCAGGCGTGCGCACGGGATAGCCCTTCTCCCGCCGCAGGAGGTCGAACGGGACGAACGGCTCGTGCGCGAGCTCGTAGCGTGTGCCGTGCACGAGCGCGAGCCACTCGCCGACGAGGACCTCGTCGTCGCGCACGACACCTTCGAGGCGCGCCTCGTTCTCGCGCAGCCATGCGGCGAACAGGCGGCGCCCTTCGTTGGGCGATTCGGCCGCGAGGCGCCCTTCCCGCCCGCGCGCCTCGAGACGTCCGCCCTCGCCGCGCACGACCGCGACGCACGAGCCGTCGAGCTTCTCCTGCACGATGACGGTCTCGTCGCCGCGCGCCGCGCTCGCGTCGAGGCAGCGGCGCGCCTGCGCGGCCGAGAGGACCTTGTCGGCTGCGGCGCGTGAGCCTGGGAGATGAGGAATGGAAGCGTAGAGTCTCGGCACGACGAACCGAAGGAGCGTAGCGCCGGGAAGCGCGGGACGCCGCCCGTGCGTTACAACGGACGCATGCGTCGCGTCCTCGCCGGTGCCGCCCTCCTCGCCTGCGGATGCACGCGCACGCCGCGGGCCGCGGGGCACGACGCAGGCGCATCGGAGCTCGGCACGCCGGTCGCGGCGACGGAGGCCAAAAGCGCGCGCGAGCTCGCGTGGCCGAAGCACATCGAGAGCGTGCTGTTCACGCGCGACGGCTCTTTCGTGTCGTTCCAGGACGAGACGCGCGCGGTGCTCCTCGACCTCCGCACCCCCGAGGTGACCGCCCGAAACGCGCGTGGACCGTTCGCGCAGCGTGGCGGCTGGCAGACGTTCGACCTCCCGATGGAGAACAACGCGACGTACGCCGATCTCGGCACCGTCCACGCCGGCGCCTATGGGATCGTCGAGCACAAGAGCGGGCCCGTGCAGCTCGAGGACCTCGCCACCGGACACGTCCGCGACGTCGATGGCGCGGCCTACGAGGCGTTCACGTTCAAGGCGACCGCGACGAGCAGCATCGTCACCGCGTACGAGGGTAGGTCGCTGACGCTCCCGCCAGGGCTGCGCCCCCTCGACGACGGGAGCCTGCTCACCGGGGACGTCGAGCGCGCCGGCGTACGCGTGCACGTCGCCGCCGATCCACGCACTGGCAAGATCGTCGATCTCGAGCCGGAAGAGCACGACGCGCCCACGGTCACCCCGCTCGGGTCCGATCGCGCGCGCATCCTCGCGCTCCGTCTCCGCGTGCAGGAAGACGGCGAAAAGGAGTTTCCGCGGAGCCAGATCGACGTCTACGAGCTCGCGAGCGGCAAACGCGTGCATTCGGTGACGTCGCGCGGGCTCGTGATGGACTACCGCGCGAGCGCCGACGGAGCATTCGTCGCGTGGGCCGACATGCTCGGACGTGACGCGAAGCGCGCGCGCTGCGGCGCGAGCGTGCTCGACACGCGCTCGGGCCGCGTCGTCCCCGGCCCGCTCGGCACGTGCTACGTCGGCGAGGACGGTCCGCCCATCCGCCTCGTTGCCGTCGAAGCGGAGCGCGTCGTCACGAGCGGCGCGGACCTACGCGCGTTCCTGCCGGCGCGCGTCCGAGGCACGTGGTGACGTGCTCGCTCGGTTCACGCGCGATGGCCGGAAGCTCGCCGTCGTCACGGCCGACGAGGTGCGCGTCGTCGACGGCACGAGCGGCGCGACGCTCTTCCGAGCGTCGCTACCTGCTCAGTGACGCGTCAGTGGTCGCACTCGCCGCCGATCATGTTCAGCGAGCCGAACGTCGGAACGATGTCGCTCAGCATGGCGCCGTTGATCAGCTTCGAGAGGCCGCCCGTGATCGGGAAGCACGGCGGACGGATGCGCACGCGGTAGGGCGTGCCGGTGCCGTCGGACACGAGGTAGAACCCGAGCTCGCCATTGCCACCCTCGGTGTACGAGTAGACTTCGCCGGCGGGGACCTTCGCGCCCTCCATGACCAGCTTGAAGTGCTGGATGGTGGCTTCGATGGTCGTGTAGACCTCCTGCTTCGGCGGGAGGATGACACGCGGGTCGTTGCAGTTGACCGGACCTTCGTCGGCCATGCGGTCGCACGCCTGGAGGATGATCTTCGCGCTCTGACGCAGCTCCGCGAGGCGGATGAGGAAGCGGTCGAGCGTGTCGCCGTTCTTGCCGACCGGCACGTCGAAGTCGACCTCGTCGTACTTCAGGTACGGGTGCGTCTTGCGGATGTCGTACGGCACGCCGCTCGCGCGGAGGCACGGGCCCGTCCACGAGAGGGCGACCGCATCGGCGCCGGAGATGACGCCGACGCCTTCGAGGCGGTCGATGAAGATGCGGTTCTTGAGGAGCATCCCCTCGCCCTCTTCGACGAGGCCGAGGATCGCCTTCAGCGCCTGGCGGCACATGTCCTTCAGCGCCGGCGTCGGTTCCTTGGCCATGCCTCCGATGCGACCGAACGAGTGCGTGAGCCGCGCGCCGGTCTCCTCTTCGAGGATGTCCCAGACCATCTCGCGCGCTTTGATGAACCAGAGGAACGGCGTGAACGCGCCGAGCTCCATCGCCATGGCGCCCGTGCACGTCAGGTGATCGGAGATGCGTGACAGCTCGCCGAGGATCATCCGGTACCACTGGCAGCGGTCCGGGACCTGGATGTCACACATCTTCTCGACGGCGAGCGCGTAGCCGACGTTGTTCAACATCGGCGAGACGTAGTTCAGGCGATCGACGTACGGGAACACCTGGGTCCAGGTCCCGCGCTCGCACATCTTCTCGAACCCGCGATGCAGGTATCCGATCTGGACGTCGCTCTTCACGATCGTCTCGCCGGACAGCTCGAGGACGATGCGGACGGTGCCGTGCATCGCCGGATGCGACGGTCCGAGGTTCAGGTGCATCGGCTCCGACGGGAGCTCGAGCTCGCTCTCCTCGAGATCGAGGTCGATCGGCTCCATCAGTTCTCTCCTTGGGGCGTGCCGAAGGTGCGGCGGCCGAACGGCATGCCCTCGTCGGGACCGAACGGCGCGAGCTTCTCGAGCGGACGATTCGCGTCCGACTCGCTGCGATACGGCACGAGCGGCTGCGTGCGGTTCGCGGGATAGTCCTTGCGGAGCGGGTGACCCTCGAACTCCGGGTACATGAGGATGCGGCGCAGGTCGGGATGGTTCAGGAACGTGACGCCGAGGAGATCGTACGTCTCGCGCTCGAACCAGGACGCGCCCGGCCAGATGTCGCTGATGCTCTCGATCTCGGCGCCTTCCATCTCCTCGTCGCCGACGCGCGCCTTCAGGCGGAGCCGATGGCGGCGATCGATCGAATAGAGGTGGAGGACGACCTCCATGCGCGGCGTGCGCGCCGGATAGTCGACCCCGCAGAGGTCGACGAACATGTCGAAGGACATGCGCGGGTCCTCGCGGAGGAACCGGCAGATCTCCTTCCAGCGCGAGGCCTCCACGACGGCCGTCTCGTCCCCCCACATGGCGTGGGTCTCGAGGATGGCGTCGCCGAACTTCTCTTTGAGAACCTCGAGGACTCGCTCGCTCATCGGCTTTCCTTGCTCCGGCGAAGCTTCACGACCTGCGCCGCCGGATCCTCACGCGGCTTCACCACGCCGGGGTTGCGGTCGCCGCGGGCGATCTTGTCCTGGAGCAGCATCAAGCCGTCGATGACCGCCTCCGGGCGCGGCGGGCAGCCGGGCACGTAGACGTCGCACGGGATGATTTTGTCGATGCCGGGGACGGTCGTGTAATTGTCGTAGAAGCCGCCGACGCTCGCGCACGTTCCGAAGGCGAGGACCCACTTGGGCTCCATCATCTGCTCGTAGATGCGCTTCAGGACCGGCGCCTGGCGCTGCGCGATCGTGCCGACGACCCAGAGCAGATCGCTCTGGCGCGGCGAGAAGCGCGGGGCCTCGGCGCCGAAACGCGCCGAGCCATCGAAGCGCGGGCTCGTGAGCGCCATGAACTCCATTCCGCAGCACGCCGTCACGAACGGGTACTTGAACAGAGACCACTTTCGCGCCCAGCCGAGGAGCGCGTCGAGCTTCGTCGTCGCGAACCCCGAGCCCTCTCCACTGTCCAGCGTGACTTGCTTCAGCTCTCCCATTCGAGCGCACCCTTCTTCACGACGTAAACGAGCGCCACGACGACGACGGCAAGAAAGCCGAACATCGAGCCGAGCCCGAGCCAGCCGAGCTCCTTGAACTTCACCGCCCACGGGTAGATGAACACCGCCTCGATGTCGAAGACGACGAAGAGGATGGCCGTGAGATAGAACTTCACGGACAGCTTCAGGTGCCTTCCGCCCGAGCTCTCCGACCCGCACTCGAACGGCTTCATCTTCTCTTCGGTCTTCTTGACCTTGCCGCCGAGGAACGTGGCCCCGGTGAAGAAGAGCACCGCCACGGTGGTCGCGATGGCGAGCATCATGAACATCGGCGCGTAGGTCGCGATCATCGTTCGCGTTTCTAGTGCCACGGGGGTCCCGAAGTCAACGTCAGCCCGAGAAATGCGGGATTTCGCGCGGCGGCGGGGGTCGCCGCGGGCGCAGCCCGAGCGCCCGGGCTATGCTGGGCGGATGCGCGATGCTGCTGACGTCCTCGCGACCGTCGCTCGCCTCGAGCAAGAGAACGCGGCGCTCCGGAGCGAGGTCGCGCGTGCGGCGGCGGCCCGGAGGCGCGTCGACACCGTGCGCACGCGTCCCCGCCCGCGTCCTCGTGCCTTCAGCCTCGCGTTCCTCGGCGTGGGCCTCGTCCTCGGCGGCGCCGTCGGCGTGTGGTTCCACGACGGCACCGAGAGCGCGGCCGACGCGCGCGCCGGCGCGGCGAGCACGAGCGGCGTCGGTGCAGGGCGGGCCGCGCGATGAGGGGCCGAGCCGTGAGCGAGCCCAAGGAGCGACTCTTCCGCGATGACGTCGGCGCCGCGCTCGAGCGAGCTGCGCTGCTCGCCGAAGAGAACGCGCGGCTTCGTCGCGAGCTCGCGCGACTGCGTGACGAAGAAGAGGCCGCGGGCAGCCCCGGGCGGAGGCTCCCGGTGTGGGGCATCGCCGCGTGCGCCTGCTCGCTCGCGCTGTTCGTCACTGGCGTCGTGCTCACGCTGGTCGCGACCGGACCGGACATCGCATCGACCGAGTCGGTACGCACCGAGCTCCTCCGCGGCGACGAGTCCGCGGAGAGCGTCTCTGTCGTGCGGCGAGGCAAGGAGACGCTGAGCCCCGGGCGGTCCCCGTTCCGGCGGCGGCTCTTCGGAACCGCGTCGGCGAGCGCGCACGAGCGCGGCGCCGACGGGAACTTCACGCGCTAGGCTTTCCGCCGCGAAGCGCGCGCGAGCGAGAAATCATGGCCATTCGGAAGATCGCCACGTTGGGACATCCCGTGCTGCGCCAGGTCGCGCGGCCGGTGACGCGCGACGAGCTCGCGACGGAGAAGATGCAGTCGTTCATCGACGACCTCGTCGAGACGATGCACGACGCGAACGGCGCGGGCCTCGCGGCGAATCAGGTGTTCGAGCCGGTGCGCGTCTGCGCGGTCGAGATCAAGAACAACCCGCGCTACCCGTACAAGCCGAACTACCCGCTGACCGTCCTCGTGAACCCGGAGGTCGTCCCGACGACGGACGAGACGTTCCTCGTTTACGAGGGGTGCCTCAGCGTCCCGAACCTCCGCGGCGAAGTGCGGCGCTTCGCGGGCGTGCGCGTCCGCGGGTGGGACCGCCACGGAGGCGACGTCGAGCTCGTGGTGAAGGGCCTGACCGCAGGCACCTTCCAGCACGAGCTCGATCACCTCGACGGCAAGGTCTTCGTCGACCGCGTCGAGGACACGCGCACGCTGACGACGTGGGCCGACTTCGAGCGCCACCACATGGCGCCGTTCGTCGAGCGCGCCAAGGCGATCGTCGCCAAGTACGGCAGCTGAGCTCCGCTGCCGTTCAGCGCGGGCAAGTGTCCACGAAGCCGGGGCAGTCCGTCGGATCGATCGGGGGGCGATAGACCGTGCCGAGCCGTGCCGGCGAGCCGCTGAAGCTCACCGCGTCACTGAGGGCCGTGCACGGCGCTCCTTTGTTGTCCTGCGCCGGGTCGCCAGCAACGTCGACCGACGCGCAGACGACCTTCTTCATCTCCTTGTAGACCGCGTCGTCGCCGCAGAGCGATTTGCCGAAGAGGCCGCGCACCGCCGGCAGCGTCGCGAGCACGCGCTCGGCGATCCAGCGTCCGGCGACCTCGCCGCGCAGGCGGAGGTTGCCGCCGTCTCGCAGAATCTGCGCGGTGAGCGTCGCAGCGACGAACTCGAGCGACAGGCGACCCGCCTTGGTCTCGGCGCGGATCGGCACGTCGAAGTGCGCGACCAGCACGTCGTCGCGCACGTACGCGCGTGCGTCGAGATGCAGAGGCACGCACTCCTTGTCTTCGCAGCTCTCGCCGATCAGCGCGTCACCGTCGAGGATCGAAGACGGATCGACGGTCCACGCATCGGTGCCGTCGAAGCGCGGTCGCGTGCGGCCCCCGTCGTTCTGGATGCCCTCGATCCCTGCCGAGTGCCGGACGCTGACGATCACCTGCGGGTCGTTCGGCGTGCCGTTCCAGCCCTGCACCGTGACGAGCGACGTAAAGGCTCCGGCTTGGATCTGGCCGCGGATCGCATCCGGCCGGAAGGCTTCCACGAGCGTGGCGAGCGTGGCGAGGAGCGGCCCGATCGCGTTGTCGCGTCCGCCATCGCCGTCGCACGCGCGCGGCTCGTTCGACGGAGGCGGCACGCACGACTCGGGGCCAGGACACGTGCACGTGCGGTCGATGTCGAGCCCAGCCGGCTTTCCGAGACCCGCATCGAACTCACCGGTCTCGAACCGGAGGTCGTCGAGCGCGAAGACGACGACGGGGCCGTTCGTGCTGTCGGGCGTGGTCGGCCTCTCCGGCTCGCGCGCGCTCACGCACGTGGTCGCCTCGGCCGATGCATCGCGCTCGTCACTCGCGTCGGGGCCGGCATCGGCGCGCCCGGCGGTGAGGTCACCGATGGACCCCGGACCGCACGCCGGCGCAGCTGCCGCGAGCGCGGAGCTCGCGAGGGCGAGCACGGCAATCGCGCTACGCGCGCGTGAGCGATGCATCAGAACACCCACGTTCCAATCCGCGCGGCGCCGCTCGACGCGGCCGGTCGCGCCGGCGCGAGGAGGAACCACGACGTGACGGCCAGCGCAACGGCGCCGATCCCGATGCCGAGCGCGACGTTCGACGTCACGAGCGTCGAGGACAGATCGGCGCGCTCTTCCGCCGTGCACTCGGGCGCACACGACGCGCGGAGCTCGTCGACGCGCGTGTCGAAGCTCGCGCGCGCGACGCCGGCGACGACGAAAGCGCCGACCGCGGCCGCCGTCAGCGCGCCAGGCACGACCCATCCGACTGCGCCACGCGAGGCGCTCTCCGCGGAGCTTCCACCCGACGACGCGCTCGCGGCGCCGAGGACGAACGAAGCGCGGACGACGCGATTCTTCTCCCCTTCGCGGATCACCTGCTGGATCTTCACCGGCGCGGCGCCGCGGGTCTCGAACGTGAGCTCGAAGGTGCCCGGATCGAACGTCACCGCGCGACCATCGAGGCGCTCCGCGAGCACCTCGCCGTTGGCCGTGACCTTCACGTCGACGAGCTCGTGGCCGTGCCCGTCGTCGGCCGCGAGCACGATGCTCGGGAGCGCACGGCGGACGTCGGTGAGGACGCCCGCGCAGTCGGCGCGGAGCACCGCGGGACAGCTCTCCTGCGCGCACACGATGAGCTCGGTTTGCGCGCGACGGAGCTGGCGGTCGGCCTGCGCTTGCTGCCCTCGGTCGAACGCGGCGACGCACGCCCTCTTGTCGGGCGGGGCGGGCGCGGCGGAGACCGGCGGCTGCGCACGCGCGGGAGACGAGACGCTCGCGGACGCGAACGCGACGACGGCGAACGCGAGCGACGACGCGCGGAGACGCTGACGCTGCACCGCGGAGGATGATACCCGAACGCCGTTACGACGTCGCGAGCGACGGTGCTCTCGGGCCCGCAGGTGAGGCGCTCAGCTCGGCTTCTCGTGCGTCAGCATCATGGCCTTCCACGCCGTGAGCGCCGGCCCGAGCTTCGTCTCCACCTCGCGGATGTCTTCCGCGAGCTCCTTCTCTGGCGCGCCCGCGGCGAGCGCGTCCTTCAAGCACGCGAATGCCGCCACGTAGCGCCCACGCTTCCAGAGTGCGCGCGCGAGGGGCGGAAGGACCTCCTGCGGCAGCCCTCCGAACGCGAGCGCACGGCGGAGCGGGCCGATCGCCTCGCCCGGGCGATCGTTGATGAGGAGCGCCTCGCCGAGCCTTCGGAACAGCTCGGCGGCGGCCATGCCCTCCTGCGCGTACTGGATGCCGATGCGGAAGACCTCCTCCGCCTGCTCGATCTCGCCGAGGTGCACGCATGCGGATCCGAGCAGGCCGAGGCCCTTCGCGATGAGGCCGCGGGCCTCCGGCGCGAGCATCTGCCCCTCCGGCGTGCGGAGGAAGATGGCGAGGGGCGCGGGCCAGGTGCCGAGGAGCGCGATGACCTTCGGCCATTCTTTGCGCAGCGCGCAGGCCTCGGCCTCGGCGACTTTGGAGAGATCGATGGCCGAACGCGCGCCCGTGGCGACGCGCTCGAGCTCTTCGCGCACGTGCGAGCGGATCCGCAGGCGGAACGTGTCGAGGTCGTACTTCTCTTCGACGCCGTCGTGCAGCACGGTGAGATCCGCGCCGTCGTTCCCGCGCATCTGGAGCGCCACGAGCGAGTAGCCGTAGAGCGGCGCGAGCAGGAGATAGCGAACGCCGATGAAGAGCTGGATGGCCTCGACGTCGGTCTCTCGCTCGGGGCGGCTCGTTTGCTTTTCCTCCTCGACGAGGAGCGCGCCGACGAGGCGGCGGCGGAAGTCGGCGAGCGTGAGCCGCTGCGGCTCGAGGTCGCCCTCGGCTTCCGCCGAGCCGACCACGAAGTCGACGAGCGTCTGATCGGGGCTCCGGCGGTCGATCGTGAGCGCGGTGATGCGCGCGCCGACGATGATGGAGAACGCGAAGAAGCGCTCGCCGACGATCTCGCAGAGCGCCTGGAAGCTACCGATGCCCTCGCCGATGCGCTCGAACCAGCCGTCGGTACGAAGCGCGTCGAGCGGGAATTGTTTCTTCGAGGCGGCCATCTTCAGGCGGTCGTCGTGCCAGCGATGCTCGCAGCCGCGAGCCCTTCGAAGCGTCTCACGGAGAGCCGGGAATTGTCACGCGGTTCGTGCCTCGGACTTCCGAGGCTCGTCCGCGTGGCCGGCCGCGCCAGTGCACGCAGACCGGCTTCACCCCGCAGCCCTCGCACCTCTTCGGGTCGCGCCGCGAAGGGCACCGCTGCACCATCCCCATGTGGCAGAGCGAGAAGTCGTACCGGATGGGGTCTTCCGTATCGAAGCGCGCGAGGGCGCGGGTGATCTCCACGGCCGTCTTCCACGAGAGGTCGGGGCGACGGGTGAGGCCGAGGTTTCGCGCGAGCTTGTGGATATGGACGTCGACGGGCACGACGAGCCGATGCGCCGGGACGCGCCAGAGGCCGAGGTCGATTCCGTCGGCCGGCCGGATCATCCAACGGAGAAAGAGGAGCAGCCTCTTCGCGGCGCTCCCTGCGCGCGCGTCCGGCAGGAGGTGGGCCGGACCACGCCGGCCGCTCGGGTCGCGCTCGCCCGTCCTCGGCAGCCCGCCGGCCGCGCGGATCCGATCGCAGAACGAAGCGAGCGCTTCACGGACGCGCATCTCGGGCTCGGCCTCGGCGAGCTCGCGATCGACGCGTGCGAGCTCGGCCTCGAACGCCCGCCCGAGCGAGCCGCTCTCGGTCTGCACGCGACGTGCGCCGACGAGCAGGCGTGCCAGGTCTTCGCCACGGAAGAGGCGGTGCTTGAATCCGGCGAGACGCTGGAGGAGCGCGTCGGGATCGTCGGCCGCGCGCGCGGGCGAGCCGCCGATTCGGTCGAGGAGCTCGGTGAGCTTCGCGCGGATCGCTTTCACGTTGCCGAAGGCGCACGTGGCTGCGAGGAGCGCGACGAGCTCACGATCTTCACGCGAGCGCTGGACATGGACGAACTCGACGGGATCGCTTCCTCGCCGCGCGCGCAGATCGGCCCGAGCACGCACGACGTCGAGCGCCGCTTTGACAGCCTCTTCGCGGGCGGCGCGCGCGGCGGCGGTCAAAGCGTCGTCTCCTCGTCGCTCTCGAGAGGCGGAGGCTCTCGCGTCCGCTTCTTCTCGGCCTTCTCGCGCTCCGTCTTCGCGGTGGCGAGCCGAAGCCTCGCGAGGTCGAGCCACGGATCCTTCGCGGCAGCCGCTTCCGCGCCGCTCACGTACGCGGCGAAGGCGATCTCCGCGGCGCGCCACAAGCGGAACGCTTCGTTCGGCGAGGCGGCGACGCGGGCCTGCGCCATCGCGCCGAGCCCGTCGTACCAGCTCACCTCGTAGGCCGGCACGAAGAAGACGTTCGTCGAGTGCAGCAGGCGCCGCGCGCTCATCGAGCGTTCCAGCTCGAGGGCGAAGCGCGCTTCCTTCTCGCCGCCGACGCGATCGCCGGATCGGTCGAGCGCGACCGCGAGGCCCCACACGGCGAGGACCGGCGTTTCGCGCGCAGGGACGCGCGACGCGAGGCGCAAGGTCTCGCGATAGAGGTCGACGGCCTCCTTCAGGTTCTTGAGGTGCATCTCGGTCTCGGCGAGATTCAGCGTCGGCGTCAGCCGGCGCAGCTCCTCGGTCTCGATGCGGAGCACCTGGATGTACGAGCTCCGCTCGCACTCGTGGTCGCCGAGATGGCCGCAGGCGAACGCGAGGTTCAGCCAGCCCTGCTCGGCGGCGGGATGGTCCGGGGCCATCGCGAGGGCCGACTTGAGCACCTCCGCGGCCTTCGCATAGTAGCGGCCGCCCTGCGTCGCCCCGAGCTCGAAGTACACCGTGCCGAGGTCGAAGCGGAGCCGGACGTCCGCGCTCGTCGCCGCGTTCTCGCGCTCGAGCATCACGCGCACGCGATCGTGCTGCGACTCCATGAGTGGCGAGAAGCGCCGGAGCTCTTCGTGCTCGGGCGTGAGACGCCGCTGCACCTCGACGTGCAGCCGGTACGTCCGGCCGACGCCGGGGTCCCGCGCACGGTCCCACCGCGACGGCGGGGTGTCCGCGCGCGCGCTACCCGCGAGGCCGCACAGCGCGAGGGCGGCCGCCGTGATCCGTGCATGATGCATGCGCCTCACCGGCCGCGCTCCTTGGGCTTCGCGTCGCGCGCCCTCGGCCCCGAGGCGGCACCTTCACGCGTGCGCGCGTGCTCGGCCCAGGGCCCCTTCCCTCCTGCCCCTTCGAGGTACCTCCGCCACGCCTCGCGAGCGGCGGCAGGATCGCTGGATTCGAGGGCGATCGCGAGCAGCGCGTCCGTCTCGTGGGTCATGCCCGCATCGGCGAGGGCGGAGGCGACGCGCGGCTCGGCGAGCGTCGGCTTCACGTCCGAGCGCGCGCGCTCGGCGAGCACCGCGCGGGCTTCTTCTCGCTGTCCCGCGCGGTCGAGCGAGAGCGCCAGCGCGACTACCGCGGCGGTCTGGAGCGCGTCCTGCGCCTCGCGGCGCGCCTGGCGAAGCATCGCGACCGCGTCGTCGATCGCCTTCGGCCCCTGCGCCATCACGATCATGCCGGCCTCGAACGAGGCGGCGCTGCGCTCCGGCGTCGAGAGCGCGCTCGTCCGCGGGAGCGCGGCTCGATAAGCCTGCACGGCCTCGTCGGCGCGACCGGTGCGGGCATTCGCGCGAGCCCACGCGAGGAGCGCGACGGGATCGTCGAGCGCGCGATCATCGCGCTTCCGTGCCTCTTCGAGCGCACGCACCGCGTCGGGCGCGCTGCCGAGCCGAAGGAGCGCGCGGCCCTCGAGGACCTTCGGCGCCGCGCGTCCGGGAAGGAGCTTGTCGGCGTCGGCCGCGATGCCCGGCACCTCTTTGGCGAGCGCTGCGCTGCCGACGAGCTTGGCCGTGCCGCTCGCGAGGAGGTCGCAGTACTGCCGGAGCTGCGGCTCCTTCGCGCGCTCCCACACGTTCGTGCCCTTGAATCCCTCGACGAGCCCGCACTCGGCAGGACGCGCAGCACCGAACGCGCCGCCTTGCCCGCCTGCTTGGGCGAGCGCGACCAAAGCGACGGCGAGCGCAGTCGGAGTCACGCCGGGAAACGTAGCATCAGGGGCGGAACGGATCGCGGAGCACGATCGTCTCTTCGCGCCGCGGCCCGGTGCTGACGAGGATGAACGGCACCTCCGCCTCCTTCTCGACGAGGTCGAGGTAGGAGCGCGCGGCGCGCGGAAGATCCGTCATCGCGCGCGCGGACCCGAGCTCCTCCTTCCAACCGGGCAAGCTCTCGTAGACGGGCTTTGCATGCTCGAGCTCGTCCATCGGCAAGTCGCGCGTGCGACCGCTCGGCGTGTCGTACGCAACGCAGACCTTCACCTCGTCGAGCCCGGTGAGCACGTCGAGCTTCGTGATCGCGAGCGCGTCGAGGCCGTTCACGCGCACCGCATAACGGAGCGCCGGGAGGTCGAGCCAGCCGGTCCGGCGCGGACGGCCGGTCACCGAACCGAACTCGGCGCCGATCTTGCGGATGCGCTCTCCGACGTCGTCGTGGAGCTCGGTCGGGAACGGCCCGCCGCCCACGCGCGTCGTGTACGCCTTCACGAGCCCGACGACCTCGTCGATGCGCGTCGGTCCGACGCCTGCGCCGACGCACGCGCCGCCCGCGGTCGGTGACGAAGACGTCACGAACGGATACGTGCCGTGGTCGACGTCGAGGAGCGTGCCCTGCGCGCCTTCGAGCACGACCTTCTTCTTCTCGCGAACCGCACGTTCGACGAGCGCTTGCGAATCGACGAGCATCGGCAGGATCCGCGCGCGCGTCGGCTCGATCGCGGCGAGCACGTCGTCGGCCGACGGGAGCTCGGCGCCGAGATGTTTCACCGTGGGAGCCCACGCCTCGAGCGCGCGTGCGACGTGCTCACGGAGCTTCGCCGGATCGCGGAACGCGCCGAGCTGCACGCCACGCCGCGCGACCTTGTCTTCGTAGCAAGGGCCGACGCCGCGCTTCGTCGTGCCGATCGCGCCCTTGCCCTTCTCGCGGAGGCCGTCGACGAGCACGTGGTACGGCAGAATGACGTGCGCCCGATCGGAGACGAGGAGCCGGCCTTTCGTGACGATGCCGCGGCGCTCGAGCTCGTCGAGCTCGGTGACGAGGCTCGTGGGATCGATGACCATGCCCTGCGCGAGCACGCACGTCGTGTCTTTGCGGAGGATTCCGCTCGGCACGAGGCGGACGACCAGCTTGTCGTCACCCACGACGAGCGTGTGCCCGGCGTTCGGACCGCCGCCGAACCGCACGACCATGTCGGCGTGCTCGGTGTAGATGTCGACGATCTTGCCCTTGCCCTCGTCGCCCCACTGCGCGCCCACGATCACGATGGCCGGCATCTGTCAGTCTCCTCGGGAGAGAGTCTCTAGCATGCGTGCGATCACGTCCGTGCGACCTTCGACGTCCGCGCCGGCGGGCAAAGCGGCTCCGGTCCGCACGTCGACGAGCTCGGCGCCGTCCCACACCATGGCGAAGCTCCACGATCGCGCGTAGGCGAGGGCGAGCTCGCGGCTCGGCTGCGCGACGGCGGAGATGCCCGCGCCCCGCAGCTCGCCGAGGCGAACGTCGCCCGCGCCGCCGACGACGACCACGCCGTTACGGGTGCGGCTCTCGCCGAGGCGCACGCGCCGCGCCCACGCCACCGCGTCGAGATCGAGCCCGAAGCCCACCGCAGGCATCGGCGCGCCGAAGCGTGAGAGGAGCTCGTCGTAGCGGCCGCCGGCGCCGAGGGGCTCGCCCGGCCCTTCGGCGTACACCGCGAAGATCGTCCCCGTGTAGTAGGCGAAGCCGCGAACCTCGCCGGCGTCGGCGGTCACGTGCGCGCCGCCGGTCGAGAGGCCGCGCTCGGACGCCTCGTCGAACAGCGCGAGAAGGCGCGCCGCCGCCGCGCTCGCCGGCGTCCGCGCGAGGCGAGCCGTCGCTTCGACGAGCGCGTCGCGACCGCCATGGAGGCGTGGAAGCGCGAGCAGCGCGTCGGCGGACGCGAGACCGGCCGCGGCTTCGGCGAGGCGCGCTTCGTCTTTGTTCGCGAGGGACAGGGTCACCTCTTCGGCGCGCGCCGGCGGAACGCCGTCGAGGAGCGCGTGCACGATCCCCGCGTCGGAGACGTCGATCGTGAAGTCGCTCACGCCCGCGGCGCGCAGGGCGTCGGCGGCGAGCTCGAGGAGCTCGAGATCTCCGCTCGCCTCGGCGACGCCGCACAGCTCGACGCCGACCTGCGGGATCTGACGATGCTTCTTCGCGCGCCCCGCGCGGCGCCTCACGACCGTGCCCTCGTACGCGATTCGGAACGGCGGAGGCCGATCGCTCAGGCGCGTCGCGACGATGCGCGCGATCTGCGGAGTCATGTCGGGGCGAAGGACCGCGACGTCGCCCGACTCCGGCTCGATGAAGCGAAGCACGTCTGCCGCTGCGAGCGGACCGAGCCCCCGCTCCACGACGTCGGCGAGCTCGAACGCGGGCGGCGTCACGAGCTGGTAGCCGAACCGCGCAAACCGCTCGAGGACGGTACGCGCGAGAGCGCGCCGCGCCGCCGCTTCCTCGGGGAGCAGATCACGCATCCCCGCAGGCAGCGGGTGCTCGAGCGAACGCGGCCGTCCTTCGTCCATCGCGGTCGAACGAGTCGCACGCGAACGTGCAGCCGTCAACGCGAGGCCACGTTCAGAACGTGCCGTGCACGCCAGCCCACCCGGCGCCGAGCTCGGGCACGAACGTGACCGCCTGCGGGCGCGCGCGCTGCGCGGTCGAAGGCGCGGCCGGTGCGCCGCCGCCCGGCGCGGTGAGGACGAGCACGACGCCGGCGGCGAGCGCGACGCCCGCGCCGATGAACGACGCGGTGGAGATCGCAGCGGTCGTCCCGAGCGCGTCGCGCTTGTCCGGCGTACAGGCGGGATCGTTCGCCACTTTGCAGTCGTCGCTCGCGAGCGTGATCACCCCGGTCACGGTGCCGACGACGGCGCTCACGCCCGCCGCTCCGATCGCGATCCAGCCGATCGTACGCTGCGTGCTGCCGTTTTCGCTCGCCGCGCGCGCGGGCGACGGCGCGTCTGCGCGCGGGCGATCCGGACCGGCATCGCTGCGCTCGTTCGCGGTCGGTGCCGGCGGAACGTCGTCGGGACCGGCATCCTCCATGTCCGGCACGACGACGTGCTGCACGCCGGGGCTCTTCGCGACGGCGATGAGCGTCGTCTTCGGCTTCTTGCCGCGCGCGCGGAACGTGAGCTTCCGTTGGCCGACCTCCGCGGCGAACACGGCGCCGCGCTCTGCCTCCGGCACCTTGCGGTCCTCCACGAGCACCTCGGTGAGCGGCACGCTCTTCGGGTTGTCGACGACGAGCTTCGGCAAGAGCTTGCCGAGCTCGGCGAGGCGCTGACGGGCGAACTCGCGGCGGTCGCCGCGAACGAGCTCCGTCGCCTTCACCTCGGCTTCACGGAACTCGAGCCACGCGTACCAGACGGCGCCCTGCTCTTTGTGGCAGAACGCGAGGTTCATCAGCGTGCCGAGCTGACCGTCCTTTCGGTACGCCGCCTCGAACTTCGGGCACGCTTCGCCGAAACGGCGCTCCTCCATGAGCTTCTGCCCCTCACGGAAGAGGCGCTCGGCATCCGCCTCGCGATCTTGCGCCGAGGCGGTTCCGCAGAGGACGAGACACGCGGCGGCGAGCGCGAACGCAGGCGCTCTCGAGCTTCGAGTCATTGACGATCGCGCGGCAGCCCGGGCGGAAGCGCCGGCTTCGGCGGCGCAGCGGCGGGCGGAGGAGCCTTCTTCGCCGAGGTGAGGGCCGGGGCAGACGTGCGCGCCGCGGGCGGAGCGGCCAACGGCATCGCCTTCTTCGGCGCGCTCGCAACGGCTACGGCCGTCGGCGTTGCAGGCGGCGCCGGCGTCGATGCCCCGATCAACGTGCCCGGCGCGAGGTTCGGCGCCATTTCACTCTCGGGCGCGGCGGTGTGGACGGGCGCCGTCACGATGCCCGTACCGTTGCCGACGAGCGGGATGGCGGAGGCTTCCGGCGCCGGCGGCACGGGCACGGCAGCGGCGGTCGTCTCGTCGGCGACGGGCGCGCGCGAGCGCTGGTACGCCGTCCCCGCGATGAGCACGAGCCCCGTCGTCGCGACGACGGCGGCAACTGCGAGCATCGTCTTCGTGCGCTTCTTCTCGAAGACGGTGAACCGCCGCGCCACGGTGCTCGCCGTTCCGTGCAGCTCGGGCTGCATCGAATCGGTGCGCCGCCCGGGCGACGAAGGGATGGCGGTGCGCTCGAGGCCGGTCGTGTGCCCCTTCACGCGCGCGCCGCTCGCCGCTTCCTCCGCGCCGCGCGCGAGCGTGGCCGCGACGCGGTCCGCCGAGTGCATCCAGGTGCCCGAGCCGTACGGAACGAGCGCACGGGCGAGCTCGGCGACGTCCGTGAACCGCTCGTCACGGTTCTTCGCGAGGCACCGCATGACGACGCGCTCGAGGCCTTCCGGAACGCCGGTCACGAGCGCACGGATCGGCTGTGGACGCTTCTCGAGGATCTGGGCGAACGTCTCCTGCACTTCGTCGCCGCCGAACGGCATCGAGTTCGTGAGGAGCTCGTACATCACGACGCCGAGCGACCAGATGTCCGTGCGGTGATCGACCGTCTTCGGACTGCGGACCTGCTCCGGCGACATGTACGGGGGCGATCCGAGAACGGCGCGCCCGCCGGTGAGCTGCATCGCGCGACGCCGTTCGCCGGACGACTCGGTCGGTTCCATCGACTTCGAGATGCCGAAGTCGAGGATCTTGATGATCTGCGTCCCGTCCGGCTTGTTCGCCAGGAAGAGGTTCGAGGGCTTCAGGTCGCGGTGGATGATCGCGCGGGCATGCGCGTGCGCGAGCCCCTCCAACGCCTGGAGCACGTAGTCGACGACGAGCCAGCGCGGGAGGGCGCCACGCGCGTCGGCAACCTGACAGAGGTCGGCCCCCTCGAGGAGCTCCATCACGATGAACGGGAGGCCATCGGCGCCCGTGTCGACGTCGACGACGCGCGCGACGTGCTCGGACTGGAGCTTCGCCGCGGCGCGCGCCTCGAGGAGGAGCCGCGACTGCGCCTCGCGATCGGCGATGTCCTGATAGAGGAGCTTCACCGCGACGTGCTGGTCGAGCAGCTCGTGGTGCGCGGCCACGACCACGCCCATGCCGCCCTCGCCGAGGATGCGCTCGACGCGGTACTTGCCGGCGAGCAGATCACCGACCTTGAGCAGCGCGCCCGGGTCGCCGGGCTCGCGCGCATGGGTCCGCTGCGATCGCGCCAGCTTGGCCGTCACGACCCACAGGGTAGCGCCCCCGGCCGCACTCGACCAAGCACGAATCCTCGCAAGATCGCTCCTCTTGTTCCCGGCTACATCGGCTCCAGGCGCACCCGGAGCGCCCGCGATCCGGGGCGGGTGGCTGGACAAGGTTGCCTGTTCGGGCCGCGGCAGTTGTCGGAACGGCTTACAGGCGGCCTGGGCGACCCCGAGCGCCAACTCCGCGAGATCTCGCGCCGGCACGCGACGGAAGGCGCGGCACGGTCGTCGCAATGGGCTCCTCGCACGCGCCGCTCACCCCGACGCGCCCCCCACGAAGGAAACGGGAACCATCATGGCCTTCGCCATCGCACGCGAGACGCTCGACAACGCAGTCGCCGGTGACACCGCGGCGCTCGACCATGTGCTTCGGATGATCAAGCCGCACGTGGAGCGTCAGCTCCTCCGTTACCCGGTCAGCGACGAAGATCGCCGCGACCTTCTGCAGGCGACGCTCATGCAGATCGTCCGCCGCCTCGGCTCGTTCCGCGCCGAGTCGAGCTTCTCGACCTGGCTCTTCCGCGTGACCGCGAACGAGGCGCTCATGCTGATGCGCTCGCGCCGCCGTCATCGCGCGCGCGTCGTCGAAGGCCTCGACTGGGAGGAGCTCGCGACGCTCCCGAGCGTCAACGACGTGGAGCCGCTGCAGCTCGATGTCGGCGCCGCGAACCGCGAGCGTGACGCCCGCGTACGGAGCGCGCTCGACGAGCTCCCCGAGGACTACCGCGACGTGGTCGTGGCGCACTATCACATGGACCTCGGGCTCCAGGAGATCGCCGACAAGCTGTCGATCACCGAGAGCGCCGTCCGCTCGCGCCTCCACCGCGCACGCACGCGCCTCCGCTCGCTCCTGGAGAACGACGAGGTCGCCGAGTACACTCGCGCGGCTTGACGCCCTCGCCTGCCGTCCGCGCCCCCGAGGCGCTCCTCTTCGACCTGGACGGCACGCTCGTCGATTCGCGCGGGGACATCGCGGCGGCCTGCAACGCGGCGCTACGTGCGCACGGACGGGCGCCACTCGCGCTCGACGCGATCATGCCGATGGTGGGCGACGGCGCACGCGCCCTCGTCGCACGCGCGTTCGGGCTCCGCGAAGACGAGCCGCTCGTGACGGATGCGCTCGCCTCGTTCAAGGCGAGCTATCTCGCGAGCCCGTGCGTGCACACGACGCTGCTCCCCGGAGCGCGCGAGGCTCTCGCCGTCGGGGTGCCGTGCGCGCTCGTGACGAACAAGCCGCGGGACGTGACGGAGCTCGTGCTCGCCGCCCTCGGTCTTGCGGGCGCGTTCGCGTTCGTGTGGGCCGGCGGCGATGGTCCGCTGAAACCGGCGCCCGACTCGGTGCTCGCCGCGGTGCGAGCGCTCGGCGTCGCCGCGGAAGACGCCTGGATGATCGGCGACGGACCGCAAGACGTCGCCGCCGCCCGAGCGGCCGGCGCCGTGGCTGTCGCGGTCCCCGGCATCGCCGATCGTGAGCGCGTTCTCGCAGCCTCACCGGACCTCGTCGCTCGGTCACTCACCGAGGTCGCCGAGCTCGCACGACGCGCACGCGGCGCAACCGGCTACTGAGGCTTGACCTCGACCTCGGCGAGACGCGCACGCATCTCCTGGAGGCGCTGCAACACTGGCGCGAGCTTCTCCTTGTCGAACGACAGGTCTCGCTTCTCGGCGGGATCGTTCGCGAGGTCGAAGAGCTGGTACGTGTTGCCGCCGGAGTGAATGAGCTTCATCCCGGGTGTAGGCCCCGTGATGAGGGCGCGTCGCACCCCGTTGTACGGCCCGGCCGGCATGTCGACGAAGACGTCACGCTCCTCGTGCTCCTTGCCCTCCGGGAGGAGCACGTCGTCGAGGAGGCTCTCGCCGCGGAGCTCGCCCGGCTCCGCAGGAGGACCGCCGAGGAGCTCGAGGATCGTGGGAGCGAGATCGATCTGCGAACGCTTCACGGACACGCGGCGAGGCTTCTCGCCCGGCACGTAGACGACGAGCGGCACGCGGATGAGCGATTCCCAGATCTCTTGACCGTGCCAGCTCATGCCGTGGTCGGCGAACGCCTCGCCGTGGTCGGCGGTGACGATGATCGCCGTTTCGTCGGCCCACGGTTGCGACTGGATGTAGTCGAGGACCTTGCCGATGTGCTTGTCGGTGAACCAGACCTCGCCGTCGTAGAGGGCTTTGGCCGGATACGGGTTCGAGAAGTCCGGCGCGCCCTCGTGCGGAACGTACTGCGCGTGCGGGTCGAAGAAGTGGAACCACCCGAAAAAGCGCTTCTCGCCGCCCGCGTCGGACGTCGCTTGCTGGAGCGCCGCATCCACCGAGGCGTCGTCGGCGCCGGCATCGCTCGCCTCGGCCGGCGCAGCCGCGCCGCTCGTGTTCTGCGGGTCCTGCAGGAGCTTCAGGGCGAGCGTGCTCATGCGCTCGCTCGTCACGCTGTTGTCGTTGTCGCCCATGCCCGGCGGGATCGCGGACGTGTCCCAGATGTCGAAGCCCTGGTTCATGCCGGTCGGGAACCGGAAGTACCAATGGCAATGTGCCGCGAAGGTGCGGACGTTGCCGGTGCCGTGCACGCGCTCGGTGACGAACGTGTTCTTCGGGAAGTACGTATTGAAGTGATTGAAGTCGCGGAACGTCTCGCTCGGGTAGCGCCCGATGAGCATGGGGCCGACGCTCTTGCCCGTGTACGAGGCCATCGAGTACGCGCGCTCGAAAATGGTCGCCTTCTCCGCGAGCTTGTCGAGGTTCGGTGACGTGGGCTTGCCGTAGCCGAGAAAGCCGAGGTCGATCCGGAGCGTGTCGACGGTGAACAGGATCACGTTGTACGAGCGCTTGAGGCGCTTCGTGGGGCCGGTCGCGGCGACCTCTTCGACGTGCGGCGTCACCGGTGCCGGCGTGTCTGCGCCCGAGCAGTCCTCGTCGATCGCGTTGCCCGGCACGTCGAGCGCGCCGGGGTTGATGGCGGGGTCCTTGTCGTTGCAGTCGCCCCCGCCGAACCGCGACGAGTAGCCGTCCTTGTCCTTGTCCGTCGCGCGGCGGAGGAGCGCGACCGAGATCTTCCCGAGCGGCGCGTGCTTCTCGACGGCGCGCGTGACGAGCGGCTCGCTGCCCATCGCGCTCGCGGCGCGGGCACATAGAACGAAGAGCAAGAGGACGGCGAACAGCGCACCCAGCGCGGAGACGAGCGGGAGGGGCCGTGGCCGCTGGCTCGCATCGACGAGGCGTCCGCGCGCAAAGGCGACGGGCGCGAAGTATGCGCCGAGCGCGACGAGGAGCGCGTTGCCGACGGGCCGCAGATCGAGCTCTGCGCGTTTCAGGACGCCGAAGATCGCGAGGGTCCCGCCCTCACCGCCCGTGTCGCCCGTGGTGATGCCGACCACGAAGAGGAGCCCGACGAACGCGAGCGCCAAGCCGCCCGTCACTGCGGGATCGAGGAGCTGCGGGACGGCGGCGCTGCCCATCGCGAGGACGCGCCTCGTCACAGGCAGGAGCGCCGTCGCCGTCGCCCCCATCAAGAGGAGGAGCGCGACCGAGCCGAACGCGACGCTGAGGCCCGCCTCTGCAGGACGGCCCGCCGCAAGCGTGGCGCGCGCGAGGTGGGCCGACCCGACGCACCACGCGAACGTGGCGAGCACGAGGAGCGGCGCCATCGCGGCCGCGCGGAGGCGCTCGATCACGGGGCCGGTGCGGAGACCCGCGAAGTGCTCCGCCGGCGTCTTCGGCTCGTCGGGCTCGAGCGCGAGCGACGCCACGGCGACGACCGCGCCGATGACGAGCACCACCGGGCAGAGCACGCCCAGGTCGGCGAGAACGAGGGACGCGGAAGGCGGCGCCTCGGGCGTGCCGCCCTCGACGAGAGCCACGGCCGCGGCGCGCGCTTCGAGCATCGCAACGAAGATCGCCGCCGCAGCGGCGCCTCCGACGGCGAGCACGAGACGCAAGAGCGCGCGGATCACGCGATCTAATTACTCGACCCGGGTTTTCTTCGCGAGAGGATGCGCCGCATCGTACACGGCGAGGAGGTGCGCGACGGAGACGTGCGTGTACCGCTGGGTCGTCGAGAGGGACGCATGCCCGAGCATCTCCTGGATGGCGCGGAGGTCGGCGCCTCCATCCAGCATGTGCGTCGCGCACGTGTGCCGCAGCGCGTGCGGATGGAGATCGGCGCGCCCGGCGCCGGCGAGGCCGTACTTCCGCACGAGGAGCTGGACGGCGCGAGGTCCGAGCCTTCGGCCGCGCGTCGAGACGAACACCGCGCGGTCGTCGAGAAAGTGCGTGCGTGCATGAGCGAGCACCGGCCGGACGCGCAGCCATGCCTCGAGGGCTTCGCGCGCCTTGGACCCCAGCGGCACGATGCGCTCCTTCCGCCCCTTTCCGAGCACGCGGATCGTGTCGTCGGACAGCGCGAGCTGCCCCACGTCGAGGCCCGACAGCTCGCCGACGCGAAGACCGCTGCCGTAGAGGAGCTCGAGCAGCGCGCGGTCGCGAAGAGCGGCCGCATCGCGACGCCCCCGCTCGGTCACGGTCGCCGCGGGCCTCGCGCCGACGAGGGCAGGCTCGGGAGCCTCGACGACCGCCGCGGCATCCTCCGCAGACAAGAACGTCGGCAGCTCACGGCGCACCTTGGGGCTCGCGAGCTGCTCGGCCGGGTTCGTGCGCGCATGCCCTTTGCGCTTCATCCACCGGCCGAACGCGCGCACCGCAGCGATTTTCCGGGCCACCGAGCTCGGCGCGCAGCGGCGCGCGAGATCGCCGAGCCACGCGCGTAGGACGTAGAGATCGAGCTCGGAACGCGCGCGCGTCCGGCCCTCGTCCTTCGCATCGACGAACGCGAGGAGCGCGTCGAGATCGCGACGATACGCGGCGACCGTGTTGGGTGACGCGCGCCGCTCCGCCTCGAGGTGCGTGAGGAAAGCGGCTTCGAGCTCGCGGAGCTGCATCGCACCGCGATTTTACGCGCGATCGCGCGCAGCGGGCCAACACGCTGCGCGCGAACGGCCGGACGGAGCAAAGAGAGCGCGCGTGCTACGCTGCGGAAGCAGTGTTCCGGCGGCTCTGGGAAAAGGCGAAGCTTCTGTGGAAGCTCGCGAAGTCGGAACGGGCGACGCCGCGGGAGATCGGTTGGGCGGTCGCGATCGGCGCCTTCGCGGGATGCACGCCGGCCGTCGGGGTGCACGGCCCGCTCGCCATGGCGCTCGCGACGCTGTTCAAGAAGAGCCGCCTCTTCGCGTGGCTCGGGTCGCGAATCTCCAACATGGTGATGCTCCCGTTCATCGCGCTCGCCGAGGTGCAGGTCGCCCACCGACTGCGCGTGGGGACCTGGCTCGAGATCGACCGACGGCAAGTCCTCGACCGCGCGGGCGACCTCCTCCTCGATTGGTGCCTCGGGACGATTCCGGTCGGCTTCGCCATCGGCGGCGTCATGGGGATCGTCGCCTGGGCCATTGCGCACCGACGCGACGCGCGCGCGAAACGGAACGCGCGCGCCAGCGAAGCCGCCGCGAAAGAGACGCCGCCCACCGCCGACGTCCGCGAGAGCGCGACGCCGAGCGCGTGAGCCTCAGGCCATCGCGCGCTGCACGTCGGTCACGGTCTTCGGGATGGCCTGCGTGAGGTTGTCCGGCGCGCCGTCGGTGACGAGGATGTCGTCTTCGATGCGCACGCCGATCCCGCGCCACTCGGGAGCGACCTTGTCGTAGTCCTTGCCGATGTAGATGCCGGGCTCGACCGTCAGCACCATTCCCGGCTCGAGCGGACGCGCCTTGCCACCGAGGTAGTAGTTGCCAACGTCGTGCACGTCCATGCCGAGCCAATGACTCGTCTTGTGCATGTAGAACGGCTTGTACGCCTCGTCCTTCACCAGCTTGTCGACCTCGCCCTGCAGGAGACCGAGCTTCACGAGGCCGCGCGTGATCACGTCGACGCACGTTGCGTGAATCTGCTCGAGCGTGGAGCCCTTCACCGTCTTCGCGATGCCCGCCTCCTGCGCCTCGAGGACGAGGTCGTAGATGGCTTCCTGCTCCTTCGAGAACTTTCCGCCGATCGGGAACGTGCGCGTCACGTCGGCGGCGTAGTAGTCGTACTCGCAACCCGCATCGATGAGGAGCAGCTCGCCCTCGGCCATCTTCCGGTTGTTCTGCCGGTAGTGGAGGATCGTGGCGTTCGCGCCCGAGCCGACGATGCTGCCGTAAGCGGCGCGCTCGGAGCCCTGCGCGCGGAAGGTTTCGAGGATGATGGCCTCGACCTGGAACTCGTGCATACCCGGCTTCGACGCCGCCATCGCGCGGAGATGCGCCTGGGCGGTGATGTCTGCCGCCTTGCGCATGGCAGCGAGGTCGTCCTTCGTCTTGAAAAGGCGCATCTCGTGCAAAATCGTTCCCGGGTCGACGATCTCGACGGGCCAGGTGATGCCCAGCTTCGCGCGCGCACGCGTGCGGTCGACCGCCTCGAGGACCTTGTCGTCCATCGCGCGGTTCACGCCGAGCCGGTAGTAGAGGCGCTTCCGGTTCTGGAGCAGCTTCGGGAGCTCCTCGGCGAGCTTCTCGATCACGAACGCGTCGTTCGCGCCGAAGTGCTCCTTCGCGCCGTCGACGCCCCAGCGCGGACCGTCCCAGATCTCCCGATCGGGATCGCGCGGGCGCACGAACATCGTCGTCTTGTACTCGCGCTTGTCGCCGTCGACCTTCGCGTCCATGACGAGCACGGTCGCGGGCTCCGCGAAGCCGGTCAGGTAGAAGAGGTCGGAGTCCTGCCGGTAATCGTGTTCGACGTCGTTGTTCCGCGTGAACACCGGCGCCGCCGGGAAGATGCAGACCGCATCTTCACCGCGCGCGGAGACCGCGTCGAGGAACGCACGACGTCGCTTGGCGTAGAGCTCGCTGTGGCACGTGCACATGACCTCTGCTTCTTGCCACGGGCGGCGGCGGGCGACAACCGCGCGGGGCTTGCCTCGCAAGGGCTACCAGCGCACGCGCGCCGTGTAGAGATTCAGGCGGGTGCCGTCACGCCAGCGGCCGGCGAGCTCGAAGCCATCGAGGAGCGCGCCCGCGGCAACGACGCGGCCATACGTGAGCTTGCCGCCGGCGTTCTCGAGCTCACGCAGCGGCACCTGGATCAGCGTCTTCTTCGAGGGATCCTGCGTCCACCCGACGTACGTGTAGCGGCACTCGGGGCCCGCGCACGTCGCGCCGAGCTCGAGCATCACCGAGGAGCCCGCGGCTGCGGTCGCTGCGCCGCCGTCCACCTCGAACGCGACGAAGGCACGCGCGAAGGCGGCGGCGTCGAAGGGATCGGGCGCGGCTAGGTCGAGGCCGAGGTTCACGAGGGCGCCTCGCTTGTCGCAGCTCGTCACGCCCGCGCCGCACGCGACGGTGAGCTCGTAGTGCGCCTCCGTGCTCGCCCCCGTTTTGAGAACGTACTCGTCTGCGGGACGCGCGGTACGCGGTTGGCCGTCGAAGACCACCTTCAGCGCGGCGCGCGGCGCCGCCGCCGTCGACGTCGTCGCGATGTTGGAGAGACTGACGCCGCCGGTCACGTCGAGCGCCTTCACGCGCGCCACGTACCGCGTGCCCGGCTCGAGCGTGTCGGCCACCGACCAAACGCGCGCGCCGCCGCCGCCGCCACTTCCGCGCGCGTCGAAGGCGCTCAGCTCCGGGCGCTGCGTGCGCGTGAACACGTTGCGAGGAGCGCCCTTTTCGAGATCGGCCTCGGTGGAGGCGACCTCCAGCACGTAGCTGTCGAACGCCGCCGCTTCTCCCGTGGCATCCCACTCCCAGCGCACCTGATTCGGCGTCGCCCACGCCGCGCGAAGGTTCGTCACGACGACGCGGGGCGCCGCCACATCGGGCCGTGCAGCATCGGCGGCAGGCGCTGCGTCGCCGGGCCCGCCATCCGCGCGTGGTGACAGCGACGACACGCAGACGTTCGTGGTCTCGTCGCACACGTAACCGGCGGCGCAAGGGCATGCCTTGCCGGTGAGATCGAGGTCAGGAATCGCGCAGCTCGCGACGACGGCGCCGAGCAACACGACGGTGCGCGCGGCGCGTGTCAAAACGTTCCCCCGAGGGTGAGCGGCAGCGCGAACGAGGTGCCGCCGCCGCGGGCCAGCGACGAAGAACGCGGCCGCGCGAGCGCATCGAGACCGAGCCAGGCGAGCCCCACGGCCGCCACGATTCCGCCAGCGATGAGGGTGACCGTCGCGGCGGACGCGAGCGACTCCGCGGCGTCCTGCTTCTCGGCGGCGCGTGCTTGCGACCGCTCCGCCACCGCGTCGTCGTGGCGGCCATTCGCGAACGCGCCGAGCACGACGCCCGTCGCGACGCCCGCGAGCCCTGCGCCGGCGACCACCCACGGCACGATCGTCGGCGAAGGCTCGCGCGGAGGAGGTGCCTCCGGCGCGCGCTCGGGCGACGTCGCTGCCGCCGGAGCGGCACGCGCCTTCTCGAGCTCGGCGGCTTGCGCACGAAGCGTAGCGATGCGGCCTTCGATGGCGCGTCGGTCGGGCGCGTTCGCTTCTTCACGAAGGTACGCGTCGTAGGCGTCCGCCGCGTCGATCGTTCTCCCGAGCGCCTCGTACGCGCGTCCGAGGTTGTAGAGCAGCACCGGCTCGGGCTTCACGCGCCGAGCTTCGAGGAGGCCATCGACGGCGTCCTGGAAGCGCCCCTCGCGGTACGCCCGAGCGCTCTGCTCGAAGAGCTCGAGCGCGCGCACGTCCGCTGCGCTGCGTCCGCGGCGCGCATCACGCGCACGTTCTTGCGCTTGCGCGTCCTCGGGACGGCGCTGCGCGTTCGCGGCCGAGGGCGCGGCGAGCAGCGACGCGACGAACACGACCCCGGCGAGCTTCCTCACGACCCGCGGAGGACTCTAGCACGCGGGTGGTATGCTGGCGTCGGGTGCTACCGCACAGGATCGGCCGCTACGAGGTGCTCGGTCAGCTCGCGACGGGCGGGATGGCGGAGATCCTCCTCGCACGGCTCTCGGGGCCGTCGGACTTCGCACGCGCCGTCGTCATCAAGAGGATCCTTCCGCAGTTCGCGCGGAGCGAGTCGTTCGTCGCGATGTTCCTCGACGAGGCGCGGATCGTCGCACGCATTCGCCACCCGAACGTCGTCCAGGTCCACGAGCTCGGGGATCACGAAGGCGACGTGTTCCTCGTCCTCGAGTACGTCGCCGGCGAGAACCTCGCGAGCGTGTTGAAACGCGCGGCCGTCGGAGCCGACCGCCTCGAGCCGGAGCTCGTGGCCCACGTCGTCGCCGAAGCGTGCGCGGGGTTGCACGCGGCGCACGAGCTCGTCACCGAAGACGGCAGGAGCCAGAACCTCGTCCACCGCGACGTGTCCCCGCAGAACCTGTTTGTCGGCTACGACGGCCACGTGAAGCTGCTCGACTTCGGCGTCGCGCGCGTCGACGACCGCGTCGCGAAGACGGAGGCCGGCGATGTGAAGGGCAAGTTCGAGTACATGTCGCCCGAGCAGGCGAGCGGCCGACCGCTCGACCGGCGGAGCGACATCTTCGCGATGGGCATCGTGCTCTACGAGCTCGCGACCGGGCGTCGGCTCTTCAAACGAACCAGCCACGCACGCACTCTCGACGCGATCGTGAAAGAGCCGGTCGTGCCGCCCTCGCGCCTCGTCGCGGGCTTCCCGCGCGCGCTCGAGGAGGTGATCCTCCGCGCGCTCGCAAAGATACCCGAGGAGCGCTACGCGACGGCAGCCGACATGCGTCGCGATCTACTCGCGTTCGCGCGCGCCTTCCCTGCCCCCGTCGAGGCGGTCGCCGAGCGGATGCAGCGCTGGTTCCCGGAGCGCATCGCCGAGAAGGAAGAAATGCTCCGGCGCGTCCGCGCGGGTGACGCCATCACGCGCGTGCCCGCAGGCGAGGTCGACGAGGACGTACGTGTTCCCGCCGTGCCGGATCGCACCGAATCGGCTTCGTCGCGGACGCGCAGGCGCTCACGGGCGGTCGTCGCAGGCGCCGTTGCTGGAGCGGCGCTCCTCGCCTCTGCGGCGGCGCTCGCGCTTCGCGGAGGATCGACGCCTACGGTGACGTCGAGCGCTCCTTCGTCGTCGGCGCTCGCGACCGATGCGGCCGTGAGCGCGTCTCCACCGGCACCGTCGGCCGCGCGCGACGTCGTCGTTCACGTCGAGTCGCGCCCGCCTGGCGCCGTCGTGCTCGCCGACGGCGTTCCCCGCGGGGCGACGCCCGTCGACGTGCACCTCGCCCGCGGCAGCGCCGCGGTGTCGATCGAGCTCCGCGCGACGGGATTCGCGCCGACGACGCAGACCATCATCCCCGACGCCGATCAGAAGCTGGTGCTCGCCTTGTCGCCCGTCGGCACGCGCCGGCGGACGCCGGCCACCGCGAAACCACGTACCTCCGCGCCCGCGTCCTCGGGGTTCCGTCGTTTCGACTGACGTGACGCGCGCGGCGCGCGGAGTATGCTCCCGGTTCGATGCGGGACAGCGAGCGCGACCTCCTCGCGACCGTCGTGCAGCAGCGCGACGCCTCCGAGGCTCCTTCCGAGGTCGTCTTCGTCCTCACGATCACGGAAGGGCCCGAGCGCGGACGCACGTTCCGCCTCGACGAGACGACGCCCACGCGCACGCTCATCGGCACGAGCCCCGCGTGCGAGATTCGACTCACCGACCGCGAGGTGTCGCGCCGCCACGCAGGCCTCGAGCGCGTCGGCAGCGCGCTCAAGGTCTCGGACCTGTCGTCGACGAACGGGACCTGGGTCGACCGCGTTAAGGTCTTCGAGGCGGAGCTCCAGGGCGGCGAGTTCCTGCGCGTGGGCTCCACGATGTTCCAGGTCGACGTCGAGCACGCCGGGCGCGAGGCACAGCTCCCGAGCGTCGTCGCATTCGGGCGCGTCGTCGGCGCGAGCCGCGAGATGCGCCGTCTCTATCCTCTCGTCGCGCGCCTCGCGCAGACGAGCGTGCCCGTCGTCATCGAAGGCGAGACCGGCACGGGCAAAGAAGCGCTCGCGGAGTCGATCCACGAGATGGGCCCGCGCGCGAACGGGCCATTCGTCGTCTTCGACTGCACGGCGGTGCCGCCGAGCCTCGTCGAAGCCGAGCTCTTCGGCCACGAGCGCGGAGCCTTCACCGGAGCGCTGCAGGGCCGAAAAGGGGTATTCGAGCAAGCGCACGGCGGCACGCTCCTCATCGACGAGGTCGGCGATCTCGATCTCTCGCTGCAGCCGAAGCTGCTCCGCGCGATCGAGCGCTTCGAGGTGCGACGCATCGGCGGCGATCGGTGGCTCCGCGTGGACGTGCGGGTGCTCGCGGCGACGCGCAGGGATCTCGACCGCGAGGTGCAGGCCGGACGCTTCCGCGACGATCTCTTCCACCGGCTCGCGGTCGCGCGCATCGAGCTGCCCGCGCTGCGTAATCGCATCGGCGACGTCGCGGTGCTCGCGGCTCACTTCTGGCGCGAGATGGGTGGCGATCCGCGCGCGCTCTCCACCGCGCTGCTGCAGCGCTGGGAGGACTACGACTGGCCGGGCAACGTTCGCGAGCTGAAAAACACCATCGCGCGCCAGCTCGCGCTCGGAGATCTCGCCGACGTTCGCCCGGAACGGCCTGCGTCCGTGCGACCGCCTCCACTGCCCGTGAGCAGCGGAGGCCTGGGCGCCGCCGTCGGCGCGGGCGGAGACGCGATCGACGCGTTCGTCGAGATGGGCCTTCCCTTCCCACAAGCGCGCGACCGTATCCTCGACGAGTTCGAGCAGCGCTTCGTTGCGCGCGTGCTTGCGCAACACGGCGGTGACGTCGCGAAGGCGGCCGCCGCCTCGGGCATCGGCCGCCGCTACTTCCAGAAGCTGAAGGCGCGAGCCCGCAAGTAGGGCGGTCGCGCGGAACGAGTCGTTCGCGCCGGCGGCGACGCGCGAACGGAATGGGCGCCGCCTGCGAACGGATCGTTCGCGGGGGAAAATCCCCTCGAACGCGCGCGCGGCACGAATCTCGTAGGAAACGGTGATCCAGGGTGGCCCGACGTCGGCGGCCCGACGTTCGCAATGAGCGTCGCCACGATGAACGCAACGCGCACCACGCGATGGGCCGCCCGACTCGCCGGAACCCTCCTGCTCGTTTCGGTCGGTGGCTGCTCCGGCGCGGAGGAGGGCGTGGGCGACGAGCGCGCCGCGCCGACGCCGAGCGCTACGAGCGTCCCCAACGAGCCGCCCCCCGCGGGAACGACGCCGCGGAACGAGGCGGGCTCTCCGCCGGACGCGGCGATCGATGCGGGCGACGCAGGAACACCGAAGCCGAAGGACGCCTTCGACGGCGCTCCTGCGTACGTCGCGCAGACGGGTCCGAGCACGCGCCAGAGCGGGCACAATTTCGGCAGCAACACGCCGAAGACGAACCCCGCCGGCCGCGCGTGCCTGAACTGCCACGGCGACTCCGGCGGCGCGCCCACGTTCGCGGCGGCCGGCACGGTGTACGAGGGCACGAAGCCCGCGGTCGGCGCCGAGGTGCGCGCGATCGATGCGGAGGGCACGGCTTACTCGGCGTACACGGACGCGGACGGCAACTTCTTCTTCCGCGCGACCGCGACGGCGCTCCTCGAGCTGCCGGCGATGGTCGGTGCGCGCAGCGCGAAGGGCACGCGGCTCATGTCGACCGCGGCGCCGAAGGGCAACTGCAACGAGTGCCACAGCACGGCGGGCGGCGCGGGACGCATCGTCGTCGGGCCCTGAGGCCTCGGAGCGAGACGGAGGGCATCGAGATGGAGAGCATGAAGAAGGTCCGATTCGCGGCGCCGCTCGTCGCCGTCGCCGTGGCGCTCGCCGCGTCCGCGTCGAAACCGGTGCGCGCCGAGGGTGAAGAAGTCGAGAAGCGTGAGCGCTGCGCGACGCGCGTGTCGATCGCGCTGCTCGGAACGAGCCCCACGCCGGCGCTGCTCGCCGCGGCCTCGCCGCAGGACGCGGTCGACGCGATGCTCGCCGATCCCGTGTTCGTGGATCGCTTCGCCGGCTTCGTGAACCGCCGGTTCAATCCGGAGCCCGGCACGAACGTCGCCGAGGACGCGTCGTTCACGCTCGCGAAGTACGTGCTCGTGAACAAGAAGCCGTGGAAGGACATGTTCGTCGGCGCCTACGACGTCGGCGCGGCGGTCACCCCGGATCCGGACGGCCTCGGCTACTTCCGCAGCGATGCATGGATGAAGCGCTACGCCGGCAACGAAGCGGCCGGCTATCGGCTCGCTTCGGCGTACCGCATCTTGCAGAACACGACCGGTCTGCAGCTCATGGCGACGACGAACGTCGACGGCGTGGACCTCAGCGCGAAGGGCCGCGAGAGCGCCGCGTGCAAGGGCTGCCACTACGACAACTGGTACGCGCTCGACAAGGTCGCGCGCGTGCTCAGCCGCCGTCAGGGCATGGGCGCGAACATCCGGTTCGTTCCCCCGAGCGACGGACCGCAGACCATTCTCGGCGGCAAGACGATCAGGAACGACAAGGAGCTCGTCACGGCGCTCGTCGCGAGCGAGGAGTTCAAGGTGAACGCCTGTCGCCTCGCCTTCAATTACCTCTACGGCCGCGACGAGAACAGCTGCGAGGCCGCAGTTTTCGACCGCTGCGTCGACGCCTTCACGACCGAAGGGACGATGCAGGCCGCGCTCGCCGTCGTCGCGAAGGACCCGTCGTTCTGCCAGTGAGCTCGCGAGGAGACACCCGATGAAGACCTTTCACACCGTCACGACCTTCGCGCTCCTCGCGCTCGTCGCCTGCACCTCGGAGGGCGCCGACGAGCTGAACCCCGGTGCGGTGCCGAACGGCGCCGCGACGACGACGCCGCCCGGCACGACGACGACGCCGCCCGGCACCACCGACCCGTCGACCTGCACGCCCGGCCGCAACTTCACCGGCATGGGCGGTGAGAACCTGATCGGCAATCGTCTCGTGGCGAATGCCGGCGTGGACCGCGGCCGGTTCAAGCCGTACAGCGCGCTCGGCGGAGAATTCTCGCGCGTGCTCGGCACGACGCCGGCGAGCCTCGCGCGCGCCGCCGACACGTTCGGCAAGCCGGAGGCGCGCTGGTACGAAGAGCCCTCCGTCGGAAGCGTCGTCCTGCAGACCGCCTACGGCGTCGCCTACGACGGATGCCTCACGTACACGGAGAGCGCTCCCGAGTACGGCGCCGCCCCGACGGCGGCCACCGCGTCGACGCAGTGCGCGGCGATGGCGAGGAAGTTCTGGAGCCGTACGGCTTCTCCCGACCAGATCGCGGCGTGCGCCGACGTCGCCGTGTCCGGCTCGGCGAGCCTGACCGATTCGCGGAAGCGGTGGGCGCACGCATGCGCGTCCGTCCTCACGGCCGCCGGCTTTTTGACCTACTGAGCGCGAGAGCGAAGAGGAGCATCTGCCATGTCCGGTTTCTCCCGTCGTGGTTTCTTGAAGGGGCTCGCGGCCGTCACTGGCAGCGCGGTCGGGACTCGGCTCGCGGGCGCGTCGCTCGTCGGGAGCGCATTCGCCGCGACCGAGCCGACGACGCTCGTGCTCGTTCATTTCATCGGCGGCTACAACGCGATCTGGTCGAGCGCGCAGCCGCTGCAAGGCAGCTTCGGCGTCAATGCCGGCAACTTCACGGCGCTCGGCCAAGGCGTGTCGGTCGACAACATCTTCGCGAACGCGTTCTCTCCGTTCGTGAAGGAGCACATCGCGACGATCGGCGTCGGGCACGGCCAGAGCAGCCACCCCGGCGCACGCCGCGCCATGTGGAGCAACGGCGCGAAGAACGCCGGACACGAGCTCGCCGCGGCGATGGGCGGAACCTCACCGACGAAGGCCCTCATCGCGGGCGCGAGCGACATCGACGAGCGACCGCGCGACCCGGTGAACGGAGTCGCCGCGCAGCACGTGCTCGACATGCAGACGTATCTCGACTCCATCGGCGCAGGCGCTCCGGGCCCGCGCGACCCAGACCGCACGGTCTCGCTCGCGGGCGTCGGCGCTGCCGAGCGCATGTCGAAGAACGCGCTCGACGCCTCGCCGCAGGCGCTGCTCGGCCTGAAGCAGGGCTACACGGACGCGGTCGCCACGCTGAAGCAGCCCGCCGGCTCGTTCGACCTCGCGGCGCTGAAGTCGGCGTACGGCATCACCGGCAACCGCGTCGCGACGTTCGCGTCGAAGATGGCCGCCGCGGAGCTCTTCGTCCGCACGGGCGTCAACATGGTCACCGTGTTCGACGGCGGCTGGGACACCCACGGCGACGTCAACGGCGCGCGCGTGCGAAACCAGATGAGCGATCTCATGCCCTCGATGAAGACGTTCCTCGACCGCATGGTGACCGCCGATGCGACGCGGAACGTCGTCGTGTGCTTGATGGGCGACTTCGCGCGCAGCCTCCCTGGCTCCGACCATCAGCCGAACCTCTCGGCGACGGTCATCGGCAAGTACGTGAAGCGCGGGACGACCGGACGCGTGAATGCCGACGTGGCGCTCGCCGGTGCACCGGGCGCGAAGGGCTTCTGGGCCTATCTCGCCGCCGCGACGAAGACGGGCGGCGACCCGTTCGGCGCCGACCCGCACAAGCTCGTTCTCTGAGAGCGCGCCGGCTCTACCCGCGCTCGTCCCCGCGCAGCGCGGCGCGCAGCTTGCTGTCGAGCAGAGGTCCACCGCGGAGGCCGTCGAGCGACACGATGCGTGCGCCGACGGCGTCGGCGCGTTCGACGAGATCGGGCGACGCGTCCGCCATCCGCCGCGCCGGCACGACGACGAGCACCGGCCGAAGCGTGAGCACGCGCTCGGTCGCCGCCGCCAGATGCGCGACGCGTACGACGGGGAGCGGCTCCACGGCTTCTTCGCACGCGTCGGCGACGTCTTCGTCGACGCCGACGGTCATCACCGTCGCCGCGTGCAGGACGAGCGGCGTGCGCACCAAAGTCACCCATGGACTCTAGCGTCGCGACCCCACTGCCGCGACGCCGCGTTGGATCGCACATGCGCATGTGCGCACGGCGCCTACGTCGAGCGGCTCACCAGCCTTCGTCGATGAGCGGGAGCGTGTCGAGGGGGTTCCGCGAATCGTCGTCGGCGGCGGGAGCGGCTCCGAACGCGGGTACGACGCCGCTCGTTCGCTTCTTCGCGCCGGTCTCGCCCGGCGGGTCGCGCGGCGGCTCTCGTCTCTCCTCGCCGGCCGGCGCGAGCACGAGCTCGAGGAGCGCGGTCGACGTGCCGGCGTGGAGGATGCGCGCGGGGTGCGCCAGCGCAGCGTCTTCGCCGTAGCGACGGATGGTCACGTCCGCGTCGACCCACGGGAGATACGCGCCGGCTTCGAGCGCGATGTGGAGGCGACCGCCGCTCGTATCACGCACACGCGCGAGCGCGGCCAAGTCCATGCTCGCGATGTCGATCTGCACGAGATCGTTGTTCTCGAAGATCGCCGAGACCGCCACGCCGGAGGCCTACCCCCGAACGGGGTCCGGAGCAACCCCAGGCCCTATTCGAGGAGCGAGAACACGACGAAGAGCGCGCCGAGGATCGCGAGGCTCGCGAGCGCGAGCAGGAGCAGACCGGAAGCCTTGCCGATGGTCGGCCCGGTCTTCTTCCATGCACGGCGCGCATTCGGCGAGCTCGCCGCGACGGGCGTGGGCTGCCCGTGCGGAGGGGGTGGAGCGAGCGCGCCCGCGGGAAGCGGCGTCGGGTCGTACGCGTACGGCGCGAGCTTCCGCGTGACGTTCGCCGCGCCGTCCGCGTGCACGGGAGCGGCCGCGGGCGTCGCGTCCATCCTCGCCTCGGCAACGCCGCCGCCATGCTCCGGGTACGAAGAGGCGGGCAGCGAGCCGGGGGCGGAAGGCACCGGCTGCGGCGTGGCTTGTCCGCTGCTCTTCCGCGTGCGCGGCGGGGGCGTCATCGGCGCGCTCGTCTGCGCACCCGGCGCTGCGCGGCGGACGGCTTCCGGCACCTCGAGCGAGAGCACCGTCGCGCCGATGCGGAGCATGCGCGGCCGCGTCCACTCGGTCGTCGACCCCTGATACACGGCCGAGCGACCGAGCCACGAGCCGCGCGTCGAGGACTGGTCTTGCACGAAGACCGTGTAGCCCTTGCGCTGCAGCTTCACGTGCTCGCGCGAGACCTCACGGTCGTCGAGCACGAGGTCGCACTTCGGGCTGCGGCCGATGACGTACGGGCGGTTCTCCTCTTTGAGGAGGAGCTCGTCGCCGAAGTTGGCGCCTTCGACGACGCGGATGCGCGGCGCCTCGGAGCGGACGTGCGCGCCGAGGAGCGGCTGGGTGGTCGCCGACGCCGCGCCGTCGTGCTTCGGCGGCGGCGGGAGGAGGCTCGGATCCGAGCCTTCGAGGGCGACGACGATGCTGCCGATTTGGATCTCGTCGCCAGGCATCACGAGCCGGCGCTGGCCGGGGTCGAGCGGCACGTCGCCGACGGCGCAGTCCGGTCCCATGGCAACGAGAGCCACCTCGCTGATCTTCGCGTGCTCCTGGTCGACGCCAGGCACGTCGACCCGGATATCGCAGCTCTCGGCGCGACCGATCGTGAGGGGCTGCGGCCCGAGCTCGATGCGTCGAGGTTCGGGGAAGCGGCCGCCGGGGGGAACGACGAGGTACACGGGAAGGGCTAGTCTCGCACGAGAAGGTGCCGCGGCCCAAGTGCGCGAACTTGGCCCGTGCGGAGAGCGCAGGGGACACTTTTGCGCATGAAGCACGATGCCGAGAGCGGGGCCGCCGTCACCACCGATCGTCGTCGCCGCCGCAGCGCCGATCCCCTCGTCGCGCTCCACTATCAACTGACGGAGACGCGTTCGCGGGGCGAGCTCGATGCGATCGTCGTCGCCGACGTCTCCGGCGTCGTCGTCGCGGGCGCGGGCTCCTGGCCGGTGTGCGAAGAGCTCGCGGCGTATGCCCCGCTCCTCGCGGAAGGCACCTGGGCGAGCATGACGGACACGGTTTCCTCGCGCGTCGAGTCGATGCGCGCGGACGTGGAGGTCCGCTCGCTCGTCGTCGGCGGACAGGAAGTGCTCCTCTGCGCGCGTCGCCAGCGGCGCGGCGACGGTCGGACGTCCGGCGAGGCGATCGATCGCGATCTCGCGCAAGCCGCTGCCGGCGTCAGCCGCATCCTCACGCGCGCCGCCGCTTGACCGCGGCTGACGCGCCGCGTTGACGAGCTTTCGACCCGGGGGTACACCGAGACCATGACCGAGCAGGATCCGCCGGACGACGACGCGCCGGAGTCACCGCCGGGCACCGCGCGCGAGCGTTTCCGCTCACGCATCGAGAGTGTGATCCCCGAGATCCTGAAGCGCGCCGTCGAGATCGGCGTCGAGAAAGCGCGCGAGTCTCCGGACAACCTCAAACAGTTCGCGCAGGACATGAAGCTGCCGAAGGAGGTCGCGCATTACCTCCTCCAGCAGATTGACGAGACGAAGAACGGCCTCTTCCGCGTCGTCGCCAAAGAGATGCGCGATTTTCTCGAGCACACGAACTTCGCGGGCGAGCTCCAGAAGATCCTGACGACCGTGCAGTTCGAGGTGAACACGACGATCCGGTTCACGCCGAACGACGGTCGCGACCCGCCGCGCTCGAAGACCGAGCCCCCGGAAGGCGACGGGACCGAGACGCCGGAAACCAACGGCGACCGCGGCGACGAGGTCGACGGCGAGCCTCACGAGCGCGGGCAAGAGCCGCGCGAGTCGGTTCGCACGCCGCTGCCGAGGCCCGAGGTGAAGACCGCGGTGCACGTGCGTCGCGACGACCGCGGCAGCGGACGACGTCGCAATCGCGGCGCGTGAGCGACGCTCACCTGCTATAAGCTCGCCGCATGACGAAGCCGCTCAAGGCGGGGGGTGAGGTCGACAGCTGGTGCACGAAGTGCAAGCTCGTGCTGAACCATCGAATCATCGCGATGGTCGGGTCGAACCCGGTGCGCGTCGAGTGCTCGACGTGCAATTCCCACCACAATTTCCGGGCCCGTGCGCCCGGCGACAAAGCGCCGGCGACGAGCGCGCGCGCGACCGGCAAGGCGACGTCGGCGGGTCCGAAGTCCGTGCGCGGACCGACGAAAGCGCAGCAGGCGGTCCTGGATCGCGAGCGCACGTGGGAGAAGGCGATCGCCGGCAAGGGCGTGCACGATTTCCGCGCCTACCGCGTCTCGGAAACGTTCCAGGAAGGCGAGCTCGTGCGCCACTCGAAGTTCGGTGACGGCGTCGTCACGCGAATCATCGAGGGCAAGAAGGTCGAGATCCTCTTCAAGGACGAAGCCCGCACGCTCGCGCAGGGCCTCACCGACTGAGCGCCTGAGCGGCGCGACCCGCTCGAGGGCGCGGGGCGGGACGCGCGGGAAGCGCCGAGGGCACGTCGTGCGTTCTCGCCGACGTGCCTTTCGTGCCCGTGACTTGCCAACGAGAGACGAGCGCCGGTAGCTTCGCGCGCTCTCCTTGGAGGTCATCATGAAGAAGCTCGCGGCCGTGCTCGTCCTCACGCTCTCGTCGCTCGCCGCATGCAGCAGCGACGACAGCAACACCTCGTCCAGCAGCTCGGGCACGTCCGGCACGAGCGGCACGTCCGGCACGAGCGGGACGAGCGGGACGTCTGGAACGAGCGGGACGAGCGGCACGTCCGGCACGTCTGGAACGTCCGGCACCACCGGCGGCGGCGCGACCGTGACCGTGCGCAGCAACGAGTTCGTGCCTGCGACCGTCACCATCAAGCAAGGCGAGACCGTCACGTTCACGTGGGCCGGCGGCAATCACGACGTCGTGTCCGGGACGGCGTGCACGAAAGACGGCAAGTTCGACAGCGGGCTGAAGAGCGCCGTCGGCACCGAGTTCAAGCAGACGTTCAACGAGAAGGGCACCTTTCCGTACTTCTGCACGCCGCACTGCGCGAGCGCCAACATGGTCGGCACGGTCAAGGTGGAATGACCGGCGCGCGGGGGGCGGACTCGCGCGATCGTGCACGCGCGGCGCGACGTGCGCGCGTGCTCGGCGTCGTCGGCGTGGGCATATCGGTCGCCGGAGGAGCCGCGTCGCTCGCCGTCGCCCGCGCCACACCCGCAGCAAAGCCAGCGGCGCCGTCCTCGGCGGCGCCGCCGGCGACGGAGGTGCGCGAGCTGCGCGCGAGCCCGGAGAGCGCCGCGCTCTCTGCCGAGGCCCTGCGGCTCGATCAGGAGGCGCGAGCCCCGGCCACCGACGTGCGCATCGCTCCGTCGCTCGCGAAGGGCGCGCTCGGCGCATGGCTCCTCGCCGGTCCGTTCCGCGTCGGCAAGCCGGCCATGGATACCGCGCCGGCGGGTGTCGACGAGCGCGCGCTCGCCCCCGCCGCGAACGCGGAGGTGGGCGCCGCAAGGGATTACGTCGAGCCCGCCTCGCGAGGCGCCGGCGCGAGCGCGCGCAAGAAGACGACCGCGCGCTGGGTCGTCGCTTCGTCGAACGAAGGCCCGGTCGACGTGAAGGCGGCCCTCGAAGCGAACGGCGCCGATCTCGTCGCATACGCCGCGGGCGTTCTCCACGTCGACCGCGCGGGACGCCACCTGCTGCTCCTCGGAGTCGACGACGGCGTTCGCGTCATCGTCGACGGCAAGGTGGTCCTGACGCGCGACGACGCGCGATCGGTCCGCGAAGACGACGACGTCGTGCCGCTCGATCTCGAGGCGGGTGATCACGTCGTCGTCCTGAAGCTCCATCAGCGTGATGGCGCCTGGGCGTTCCGTGCGCGCATCACGGACGCGGAGCTCGGCGTGCCGCGCGGCGCCTACCTGACCCTGCCCGGCACCACCGCCGACGACGCGCGCGCGCTCGCCGCGAAGATGTCGTGGGTGTCCGTCGACCGCGGATTCGCGCCCGAGCTCGAGCCGCTCCGCTACCGGCCGAAGCTCACCGTGCGGTTTCCCGAAGGCGCGCCGCGTGGCGTGATGGTGCCGGTCTCGACACGCCTCGTGCGCTCGCCGGAAGAGCGCGCGCGGGAGCCGGGCGAAGAGGCTGCGTTCGATCTCCAAGCCGGCGGCGTCCCCGTGACGTCCGCGGGCGCCGGAGAGCTCGTCGTCGCGCTACCTACGCTGGCGCCGTGGTCCGGCGCAGCCACCCTCGAGACGACCGTAGCGGGGCGCGTGGTGCGCTCCGTCTTCCCTGCCCGCCCGCTCGCCGAGCAGGCGATCGCGCGCGCGGAGCGTGCGATCGCGAAGACGTCACCGACGGCGCCGTTCCTCGCGCCGGGCTCTCTCGACTCCGTCCGCTACCTGTCGAGGCGCCTCAGCGGTCTCGTTGCCCGCGGCGATCTCGACATCGAAGCGCAGACCGACGAAGCGAAGGAGCTCGATCGCTACGCCGCTGCGCTGGAGAAGGGCGTCGATCCCTTCGAAGGCCGCACCGGGCCGACGCGGCGCGCGCTCCGCTCGCCGGTCGATGGCGAGCTCTCGGAGGTCGGCGTGTACCTTCCGCCTTGGTACAAGCCGGGCGGGTCACGCAAGCTCCCTCTCGTCGTCGGTCTGCACGGCCTGAACGGCTACTCGATGGGCGTGATGCGTTGGCTCTTCGGCGGCGACGACCCGAAGCGCGAACAGGGCTGGGAGGATCGCCACGTCGGGAAGCTCCCGGACCTCGATGCGGTCGTGCTCACGCCGTTCGCGCACGGCAACTCGCTCTATCGCGAGCTCGGTGAGACCGACGTGATGAACGCGGTGGCTTGGGCGATGCGTGCGTTCCCGATCGATCCGACGCGCGTGACGATCACGGGCATGTCGATGGGCGGCATCGGCTCGGCGTACATCCCGCTCCGACGTCCGCACGTCTTCGCGGCGGCCGAGCCGCTCTGCGGCTACCACAGCTACTTCGTACGGAGCGACGTCGCCGGTCGCGCGCTGCGTCCGTGGGAGCGCTTTCTCGCCGAAGAGCGATCGAACGCCTTCTGGGCCGAGAACGGCGCGCACCTGCCCCTCTTCATCGTCCACGGCACGCAAGATCTCCCCGAGGAGAACAGCGGCGTGCTGATCGAGCGCTACGAGAAGCTGGGCTTTCCGGTGAAGCACGAGCACCCGGAGTCGGGGCACAACGTCTGGCAAGAGACGTACGAGGACCTGAAAGGCCTGAAGTGGCTGCTCAACCGTCGCGCCGATCTCCATCCCGCACACGTCCGCTTCAAGACGTCGCGGACGCGCTGGAACAGGAGCGCGTGGGTCACGGTCGACGAGCTCGCCAGCGAGTCCGGCTGGGCCGAGATCGACGCGCGCGTGCGTCCGAAGGCCCGCACGATCACCGGCTCGACGAGCGGAGTCGCGCAGGTCTCCTTCGCGCGTGACGTCGCCGAGCTCGAACGCGGCGCGGTCACCGTCGTCCTCGACAACCAGCGGCTCGCGTTCGACGAGGAGGAGCCCCTCGTCGCGTCGCGCGAAGGCTCTTCTTGGAAGAAGGGTCCCGCGCAGCATGCCGGCGTGTGGAAGCACGGAACGGTGACCGGTCCGCTTCGCGACGTCTTCCACGAGCCCATTCTCTTCGTCTGGGCGTCCGATGCGAGCGAAGCGCGTGCGACGGAACAGGTCGCGCGGTCGTTCGCCAAGATTCGACCCGGGGTGCAGGTCAGCTATCCCGTCACGAGCGACGCGGAGCTCCTCGCGCGCGGCGAGCCGCTCGCGAACGATCGCGCGCTCTTCCTCGTCGGACGCACGAACAAGGTCACCGCTGCGCTCGACCGCGCGGCGGGCGGGTTCCCCGTTCGCGTCGATGAGAGCGGCGTCACCGTCGGCCGCGACCGCTTCACGGGGCGCGAGCTCGGCGCGGCGTTCATCCGGCCGAACCCGCTTCGGCCCGAGCGCTACGTCGTCGTCGTCGCCGGCGTCGACGTGCCCGGGACGCTGCGTGCGACTTCGCTGCCCGACCTCGTTCCCGATTTCGTCGTCTGGGACGAGGCGCTCGCGCCGGCGCGCGGACAGGTCCTCCTCGGGGCAGGCGCGCTCCGTGCTGGCGGGTTCTTCACGAAGGAATGGGCGCTCCCCTCGTCGTTCGCCGATCCCCTGGCGCGTACGCCGCGCGCGGCACCCCCGAAGGAAGAGGCGGCGGCGCCGTTCGTCCCGTAACCCGCGGAACGCCGCGCCCGAGGTCCGCGGCAGAGCTCCGCGACGAATGAGCCTCGCCCGCCGCGAGCGTGGGATTACATTGGGGGGCCGATGCCGTCCGCCCGCCGTCCGCGGCTCTTCCACCTCGTGCCGCTCCTCGCCGTGCTGGCGAGCTTGCTGTGGGCCGTCACCGCGTTCGCGTACAAGCCCCCGCCCATCCACGGCCATGTCATGGACACGGCCGGGGTGCTCTCGCCTGCCGAGGTCTTGGCGATCGACCAGAAGCTCGACGCCGCGCGCCGCTCCACCGGCTTCGCCGTGGTCGTCTTCGTGGCGGGATCACTCGAGGGCGAGTCGATCGAAGACGTGGCGTTCGCGACGTTCAACACGTGGAAGGTGGGCTCGGAAAAGGGCGACGATGGCGTCCTCCTCGTCATCGCACCGCAAGAGCGCAAGACACGCATCGAGACCGGAAAGGGCGTCGGAGGCGGCCTGACCGACATCGGGTCGAGCCACATCAACCGCGACGTCATCAACCCGCTCCTGAAGCAAGGGCGCTACTACGACGCGGTCGACAAGGGCACCGACGCGATTCTGAAGGAGCTCGTCGCGGGGACGCCGGGCGGCGCGAGCGACCCCGGTAAGGCGCCAGGACGGCGCGCTCCACCGCCCACGACGAAGGGCGACATGTTTCGCACGTTCGGCGCCGTCGGCGTCGTCGTGCTCATCATCGTGCTCGCGATCGTCTCGCCGACGTTCCGCCAGATCCTGTTCTTCTTCCTCCTCTTCGGCCGCGGTGGCGGCGGCGGTGGAGGTGGATTCGGCGGCGGTGGCGGGGGCGGAGGATCCGGCTACGGCGGCGGTGGCGGCAGCTCGGGCGGCGGCGGCTCCAGCGACGACTGGTGACCCGCCGCGCATCGTCCGCGCTCGCGAGCGCCTCAGCCGCGGCGTGACTTCACGCGATCGCCGCCGCGCGTCGTGCCCACGCCGCCCGACGTGCCCGTCGTCCGCGTGCGGCCACCGCGGCCCCCGCCGCCGAGCTCCGGGCTCGGACGCGTGTCGTCGTGGCTGCGCGGCCGGTCGTCTTCGTAGCGCCCGCCGCTCGAACCGCGACGCGCGCCGCCGCCCCAGTCTTGCGTGACGTCGTAGCCGCGCCGTCCGGGAGCGCCACCGCCGTAGCGCGGACCGCCTGCCTCACGAGGCGCGCGGCCCTCGCCACCGCCGCGCGGAGCACCGCGGCCGCGCTCCGTGCTGCCGCCTCGTGCTCCGCCGCCCGTCGATTCGCCGGCGCCGCGTCCACGGCTCGCCGCTCCGGGGCGCTCGTCGCCGACCGCGCGCGCGCGCTGGCCTGCCGCTCCACGCTTCGGCTCGGGGAACCGCGCGCGCCGCGACGACGTGCTCGCGGCCGCCGGCACGGCCGGAATGGATCGCGGGACGCCGTACGTCTTCTTCAGCGCGAGCAGCTCTTCGCGCGTGAGATAGCGCCACGTTCCCGGGCGCAGCCCTTCCCCCGTGACCTCGGCGAACGATACGCGCGCGAGACGCATCACCGGGAAGCCCGTCGCCTCGCCCATGCGACGGATTTGCTGGTTTCGGCCCTCGCGAATCGTGAGCTCGAACCACGTCTTGTCGCCTTCGTAGCGAAGGAGCTTCGCTTCGGCCGCGAGCGTCTTGCCGTCCTCGAGGTCGACGCCTTCGCGCCAGCGGTCGAGATGCTCGACCTCCATCTTGCCCTTCACCTTGACGACGTACGTCTTCGGAACGGCCTTGCGCGGGTGGAGCAGCCCATCCGAGAACTCGCCGTCGTTCGTCGCGAGCAGCACGCCGCTCGTCGCGAAGTCGAGGCGCCCGACCGGGTAGACGCGCGCGCCGACGCTCGCGAGGATCTCGCGCACGGTGGGCCGACCCTCGGGGTCGCTCATCGTGGCGACGACGCCGCGCGGCTTGTGCAAGACGACGTACACGCTCTGCTCGGCGACGACGCGCTTGCCGTCGACCTCCACGCGGTCTTTGCGCGGATCGGCCTTCGTCCCGAGCTCGGTGACGATGCGACCATTCACCCGCACCCGTCCCTCGGTGATGAGCTGCTCGGCGGCGCGACGGGAGGCAAGGCCTCCGCGCGCGAGGATCTTCTGGATGCGTTCCATGGGCGTTACGCTCTCGCGGTGCGCTCTCGTACCCGCTTCTCGGTCCCGCGTCGACTGTCCGTCGTGCTCGTCGCCGCCGCCCTCGCCGCTCCACGGCCTGCCGGCGCCGCCCCCATCGTCGTCGAAGGCGACGTGCCGCCGGGCGCGCCCGACCACTTCTTCGTCGACTTCGACGTGCCCGCCGGCACGCGCGAGATCGAGATCCGTCACGACGACCTCTCGGACGCGAACATCCTCGACTGGGGCCTCGAGGACCCGAACGGCTACCGCGGGTGGGGCGGCGGCACGAGCGAGCCAGCCGTCGTCGGCGAAGAGGCCGCGTCGCGCGCCTACGTGCCGGGTCCGCTCCCGCAAGGCCGCTGGCGCGTCATCGTCGGCAAGGCAAAGGTCGTCGCATCACCAGCTCGGTACAAGGTGGAGATCGATCTCCGGACGACGCCGACGCTCACGGCGGTACCGAGAAGGCGCTACGTGCCGCCTACTCCGCGCGGCAGCGGCACGCGTTACTACGCCGGTGACTTCCACGTGCACTCGCGCGAATCGACCGACGCGCGTGCGACGCTCGAGCAGAACATCGCGGTCGCGAAGTCGCGCGGTCTCGATTTCATCGAGATCAGCGACCACAACACGATCACGCAGCTCGACTTCTTCGGCGAGCTCCAAGACCGCGAGCCCGCCTTCCTCCTCGTCCCCGGGATCGAGTTCACGACGTACGCCGGTCACGCCAATGCGGTGGGCGCGACGCGGTGGGTCGATCACAAGATCGGCCTCCCGGGCGTCACCATCGCGGGCGCCGTCGATGCGGTCACGGCCCAGGGCGCGGTCTTCAGCATCAACCATCCCGTGCTCGACCTCACGGACATCTGCATCGGGTGCGCGTGGCAGCACGACGTCGACCCCGAGAAGATCGGCGGCGTCGAGATCGGCACCGTCGCGCTCAGCCGCGGCGCGAGCATCTTCTCCGAACGCGCCATCGCGTTCTGGGACGCGCTCCTCGACAAGGGCTTCAAGGTCGCCCCACTCGGCGGCAGTGACGACCATCGCGCCGGCGCCGTGGACGGCGCGGTGCAGGGCACCATCGGCGGGCCCACGACGCTCGTACGCGCGCGCGAGCTCTCGGTCGAAGCGATCCTCGAAGGCGTGAAGAACGCGCGTACCGTCGTGAAGCTCGAAGGCCCGGAGGATCCGATGGTCGAGCTGGAAGCCGCGCCCGCGCGTGGCGCGCCCGCGTCCGCGTTTCCGGGCGACACCGTCACCGCGCGGGAGATCGTCCTACGCGCGCGCGTCACGGGTGGCGCCGGCCAGCTCCTCCGCGTCGTCGAGAACGGCCGCCCGCTCGGCGACCCGATTCCCGTCACGAGCGATCCGTTCGTCTACGAGACGGTCGTGAGCGGACGCGAGGGCCCGGACGTCCGGTTCCGCGCCGAGGCGCTCGTCGACGAGAAGCCTCACACGATCACGAGCCACGTCTGGCTGCACTACGCGAGCGACGGAGCCGTCGTGCCGAGCGACGCCGCCAGCGACGACGGTGGATGCGCGCTCACGCCCCCCGGAGCGCCGCGCTCGCCCGTGGTCCCCGCGCTCGCCGGCGTCCTCTTCCTCGTGCTCGCAGCGGCCCGCGCGCGGCGACGCCGTTGACCTGCACGTCTCACTTCTTGGCGACGCACCCGTCGGTGCAGCCGTCGCCGTCGGTATCGGCAGGCACGAACCCCGCCTCGCACTCGATCGCGATCGGCGGGCACGCGACCGGCTTACAGCCATCGAGGCAGCCGTCGCCGTCGTAGTCGGCAGGCGCGGTGCCAGGGCGGCATGCCGGCAGCACCTCGGCGCAGCGCACCCGCGTGCACGCATCGACGCAGCCGTCGCGGTCCGAGTCGGTCGGCTCGAACCCGGGCGCGCAGTCGAACGCAATGGCCGGACACGCGACGGTCTCGCAGCTGTCGATGCAGCCGTCGCCGTCGCGATCGGCGGGACGCGCGCCGTCGGCGCAGTCGAACATCACGGCGGGGCATGCCGGTTCGCCGCCCGACGCGCCGCTCGACCCGCTGGAGCCGCCGGAGCTCGAGCCGTTGCCGCCGGGCACGACCGCCGTCGAGCCACCGCAGGCCACGAGCCATGCGCCGAGGATCAGAGCCGCCGCCGTCGTCGTCTTCGTCATGCGCCAAGCGAGAGCAGGCGCCGCGCCATCGTCGTTTTCGCGCGCGAATGAGGCTCGACGGCCACTCGCCGCGAGGGCACGCCCTGGCGCACTCGTCCGGCACGCGGCCGCGCGTGGCACAGCGACGGCACACGCCGCGGCCGCGTTACTTCTTCGGCGTCGTCTTCGTCGGCGCGACGCCCTTGGGCCCGCCCGTCCCCGCGTCACCGGCGCCAGGTCCCGCGGCGCCACCGTCGCCGCCGCTCGTCGCCGCGCCGCCGTCCGCGCCCGCGGTCTGGCCGCGCGCCGCCATCTCGGCGTTCATCATCTCGTCGCGCGCCTTGCGGTCCGCAGCCTCGGCTTCGTACTTCAGCTGCTCGTCGCGGTCCCATCGATCGACGTGCCCGTCGTACGAGTCGTCGAGCCCGACGCGCTCGAGCCGACCTCGCGCGTAGATCTCCCAGACGTCGGCCTTGCCGTCGAAGTTCCGGTCGCGGCGGATGCGCTGGAGCTGGCCATTCACGTAGAACTTCCAGACGTCCGGCTTGCCATCTTTGTTCGTGTCGACGTCTTCCTCGGCCATGCGCCCGTCGACGAAGTTGATCCAGACGTCGACGCGGCCGTCGTAGTCACGGTCGGCCTCTTCGTGAATCGCCTCGCCCTTCGGGTTGAACGTTCGGACGACGTCCTTGATCCCGTCGAGGTTCGTGTCGATCTCGCGGCAGACGAGCGTCTTGTGCCGCGCCTCGGACTCGCCGAACGTCTTGTAGACGCGACGCACGTTCGGCTTCAGCGCGCCGGGGCCGGCGGTCTCGCTGACCTCGAGCTCGGGCTTGTTCCGCCAGTCGCAAAGCGAGCGATCGTCGGCCGGCCACTTGCTCGGGTCCTTCGACCCGCCGGGCGCCGTCGCCGTCTTCACCGTGCCGGTGGACGAGCCGCCTCCGCACGCGACGAGCGCGGCCACGGCGAGTGCCCCGGCCGACGCGAAGAACCATCCCGCACGCTTCATCGCTTTGCTCCTCCGCGCTGCGGTTTGCCCGGTACACCTGCGTCGGTCGTCGGCGCCGTCGAAGGCGGCGCGGGCTCGGTGTTCAGGCTGGGCATGCTGAGCGTCGGCGGCGGAGGTGCCGCCGGAAGCGCGCCCGCATCGGCCGCCGCGGTCGCGCCGGCATCGCCGCTTGTCCCGCCGGCCGGCAGCGGGGCTCCGCCGCCACCGAGCGTCAGGACCGTGTCCGGGTCCGGCTGACCGTCACCGTTCCGGTCCATCGCAATCGAGACCTTCTCGCCCTCGTACGTCCACCACTGGTCGATGCGCCCGTCGCCGGTCGCGTCGCGTTCGCGCTTCGTCCTCTGGCCCGTCGCCGGGTCGAAGAAGTCCCACGTGTCGATGCGGCCTTGGTTCGTCGTATCGAGCTCGCGACGAACGAGGCGTCCGTTCTCGAAGATCTCGATGGCGTTCACGACGCCGTTGTCGTCGTAGTCCGCCTCGCGACGCCGCAGCTGCCCGGACGCGTCGTAGTACTCGAACATGTCCGGCTTGCCGTCGTGGTTCAGGTCGGTGATGCGGCAGATCTCCTTGCCGCCTTTGTAGACGCGCCGAATGTCGGGTTTGCCGTCGTTGTTCGCGTCGAGGACGTCGACCTTGTTGCCGGACTCGTCGCACGCCTCGTGCTCGATGACCTGCGAGCGCACCCCGTCCGGCAGCTTCGCCTTGTCGACGCCGCTCCCCTCGCCGCCGCAGCCGAGACCGGCCGCGACCCCCGCCCCCACGAGGACCAGCGTGACGACGCCGACCTTCCACATGCCGTAAGCCATGGGTCTCTCTCGACCTTCGGTGCGCGCGGGCCCACCTCCGGGCAGCGCGGCGTCAACCATAAACGGGGGTGAGGCTCTGCCGCAAGATGCGCTTCGGCGCCGCACGGCACGCCCGTGCGGGAGAGTAGCAACGGCGCGAACCTTCGACGTTTTCGTGCCAAAAGCGTGCATTCTGCACGCGGCCTACGGTCGCCCTTGACCGTCACGTATGTTCACGTAGTGTATATCCACGAGCCCTGGCGCGCCGCGCAGGACCCCGAGCCGGGTCCCCGCAGCGCGTCCTGCGCTCGGCCCGGCGGGGCGCCGCCGCCTCGCACGCAACCCGCGCAGCGCGGGCTGGCGGCAGGCTCGCCGGTGGATTACGAGGACGCTACGAGGACGCGACAGCCGGCGAGAGTGGCCGGCTAAGGCACCAAAAAGACGTCACAAAAACAGCCCTCACCATGCGGAAGAAGATCTCGACCACCATCTACGTGACGCCGGAGCAGGCCGACAAGCTGAAGCTCCTGCACGAGCGCACGAAGGTGCCGGTCGCCGTCTACATTCGCGAGGGCATCGATCTCGTCCTCCGCCACTACGCTCACATGCTGCCTGGCCAGCTCGCTCTCGTCGACGAGCGGCACGAGTCCCCTCGCCCGCCCGACGTGGTGGAACGGGCCTCGGAGCCGCCGCCTTCGGTTGCGGCTGGCGGCAAGAAGTAGCCGAGCGGCAGGCACTCTTCCTCGTGCGGTCGTCGGCGCTCCGCCGGCTCCCGCCCTCGTCCCCGCCCAGATCGCGCGCCGCGAATGCCCTTCCCTCCGTCCAAGATCCGCAATTTCTCGATCATCGCGCACATCGACCACGGCAAGTCGACGCTCGCCGATCGCATCCTCGAGGTCACGGGCGCGCTCACGCAGCGCGAGGCCCGCGAGCAGTTCCTCGACAAGATGGACATCGAGCGAGAGCGCGGGATCACGATCAAGGCCCAGAACGTCCGCCTCACGTACAAAGCGAAAGACGGCGAGACCTATCAGCTGAACCTGATCGACACGCCAGGCCACGTCGACTTCAACTACGAGGTCTCGCGCAGCCTCTCCGCGTGCGAAGGCGCAATCCTCGTCGTCGACTCCACGCAGGGCGTCGAGGCTCAGACGCTCGCGAACGTCTACCTCGCGATCGACCAAGGGCTCGAGGTCATCCCGGTGCTCAACAAGGTCGACCTGCCTTCGTCGGATCTCGACAAGACGAAGCAGGAGATCGAGCAGATCATCGGGCTCGATACCTCCGATGCCGTGCCGTGCAGCGGCAAGACCGGCGTGGGCGTGGCCGACATCCTCGAGCAGATCGTCCAGAAGGTACCGGCCCCGAAGGGCAACCCCGAAGGCCCGCTCCGCGCGCTCATCTTCGACTCCTGGTACGACAGCTATCGCGGCGCGGTCGTCATGTTCCGCGTCGTCGACGGCTCGGTGAAGCGCGGCGACAAGATCCGCTTCATGAACACGAAGTCGGAGTTCGAGGTGACCGAGATGGGCACCTTCACGCCGCACGCGAAGCCGCTCGACGAGATCGGCGTGGGGGAAGTCGGCTTCCTCGCCGCCAACATCAAGAGCGTGACCGACGCGAAGGTCGGCGACACGATCACGCACGCCGTCACGCAGACGACGAAGCCTGCGAGCGAGCCCCTGCCCGGCTTCAAGGAAGTGAAGCCGATGGTGTTCGCGGGCATCTACCCGACGGACGCGAGCGACTACGGCAACCTGCGCGACTCGCTCGAGAAGCTGCAGATGAACGACGCGGCCTTCAACTTCGAGGCGGACTCGTCGGAGGCGCTCGGGTTCGGTTATCGCTGCGGCTTCCTCGGGCTCCTCCACATGGAGATCATCCAGGAGCGCCTCGACCGCGAGTTCAACCTCGATCTCATCACGACCGCGCCGAGCGTCGTGTACCACGTCTACAAGACGCAGGCGCACGGCGGCGACATGGTGATCGTCGACAACCCCGCGAAGCTCCCGCCGATCGTCACGATCGACCGCATCGAAGAGCCCTTCGTGAAGCTCACGGTGCACGTGCCTCACGAGTACGTCGGGGCCGTCATCACGCTCTGCCAGGACAAGCGCGGCACGCAGATCGACATGACCTGTCCGAGCGCGGACCGGTACATCATCGTCTACGACATCCCGTTCGCCGAAGTGCTCTTCGACTTCCACGACAAGCTGAAGAGCGTGACGCGCGGCTACGCGTCGATGGACTACGAGATCACGTCGTACAAGGCCGGTAACCTCGTGAAGGTCGACGTCCTCGTGAACGGCGAGCCGCTCGATGCGCTCTCGATCATCGTGCACAAGGATCGCGCGTTCAACCGCGGTCGCGCCCTGACCGAGAAGCTGAAGGAGTTCGTCCCGCAGCAGCAGTACGAGGTCGCGATTCAGGCGGCGATCGGAGGCAAGATCATCGCGCGTGAGACCGTGCGCGCCCTCCGCAAGGACGTCACCGCGAAGTGCTACGGCGGCGACATCTCGCGCAAGCGGAAGCTCCTCGAGAAGCAGAAAGAGGGCAAGAAGCGCATGAAGCAGGTCGGCTCCGTCGAGATCCCGCAGAAGGCGTTCCTCGCCATCTTGAAGGTCGACCAGTAGAGCAGGTGCCCGTGGCGGCCGGGTTCTTCGGGCGTGCTGCCGAACGAGCCCGCGTCGCGCGCGCGTTCGCGGACGGCGAGCGCGTCGTCGTGCTCCACGGCCCGCCGGGCGTCGGCAAGACCGCGCTCGCTCGGGCGGTGACGCGGGAGCGCGAGGCGAGCGGCGGGCGCAGCGTGATTGCGTCGCTCGAGCACGCGCGCGATCGCGCGGAGGTCATCGCCGCCATCGCGCGCGCGGTCGGTGTGCCGGCCCGCGCCTCCGATTCGAGCCTCCTGCTCGCGCGTACTGCCGAGCGAATCGACGCGGGCATCTCGCTCGTCGTCCTCGATTCCGCGGAACGAGTCTCTGCCGTCGTCGCGGACGTCACCGCGGCGCTGGCCGACTTCACGGCGCGGGCCGCCGTGCTCGTCACGTCGCGCGAACGCATCCCCGCGCCTCTCGCCGTCGTCGTCGATGTCGGACCGCTTCCGCGAGACGACGCGCACGCGCTGCTGCTCGACCGCGTGGCTCGGTCGAGCAGCCGTGCGGCTCCGGTCTCCGCCGCGGAGCTCGCGCGCCTCACCGAACGCGCCGGGTATCTGCCGCTGGCGCTCGAGCTCGTCGCTGCGCGCGTGGCGACGCTGGGAGCGCGAGGGACGCTCGCGTCTCTGGCCGAAGGCTCGATCGCCCTCGATGCGCTCGATCGCGCGCTCGATGCGTCGTACGCCCTGCTCGAAGAGAGGCACCGGAGAGCGTTGGCCGAGCTCGCCACGTTCCGTGGCTCGTTCGACCTCGCCGACGCGTGCGCGCTCCTCGGTCGGGAGCACGCGGCGGCGGCCCTCGACGCGCTCGCAGCGGCTTCGCTCGTCGCCAGGGCCGCCGGTGACGACGACGCGCGCTTCGCGATGCTCGAGGGCGTACGCGCCTATGCGTTGCGACGCGCGCGCGAGCTCGGCATCGGAGAGGAAGCCGCACGGCGGCACGCCGCGTACCGCGCGAGCGCGTCAGTACCGCGCTCGGACGACGCGGTGTCGTGGGCAAGGCTCTCGCGCGACCGCGAGGATCTCCTCGGCGCGTGGGAGCATGCGATCGCGAGCGACCCGACGAGCGCAGCGAAGCTCGCGGTGATGCTGGACCCCGTGCTCGTCGCTCAAGGGCCGAGCGATCTGCATCGACGCGTGCTGCGTGCGTCGCTCGATGCCCTCGGCCCAGCGGCCGATGCGCACGCCGCCGAGATCGCCGATCTGCGCATCGCGCTCGGCCGTACGTTCGGTCTGCGGGGCCGCCACGAGGAGGCGGTCGGTCACTTCCGCACGGCGCTGCGAGCAGCGGAGAGCGCCGGAGATCTCTCGCGCACGGGATGGGCAGCGAGCTTTCTGTGCTTCAGCGAGAGGCCGCTCGGACGTCTCGTCGAAGCGCGCGCGAACGGCGAGCGAGCCCTCGAGGCGGCGCGCGCGGCGAAGGATGCGCCGCTCGAGGCCATGGCGCTGCAGGCGCTTGCGAGCGTCGACCTCGTCGACGGCCGTGTCGATGGCGCGATCGAGCGATTCCGGCGCGCGCTGGCGATAGCGCGCTCGGTGGGCGCGGTGCGCCTCGGCGCCATCATCCTCGCGAACCTCGGCATCGCTGCGCGGGCGAAGGGCGCGCGAGACGAGGCTGCGGCGTACACGAGCGAAGCGCGGAAGGCGTTTGAGGCCGTGGGGGATCGCTATCATCTCACGAGCTGCCTGCTCCGCGAGGCAGAGCTCCTCGCGGACGAAGGCCGCCACGACGATGCCGTCCCTCGCTTCGAGGAGGCGCTCGAGAGCGCCGTCGAGCAAGGCGATCTCGAAGGCGAGCTCGACGCGCGCGCCGGCCTTGCCGTCATCGCCGCGAAGCAAGGGGACGTCCGACTCGCGACGTTGCGGTTCGACGAGCTCGAAGCGGTTGCGGCGAGGACCGACAACGTGGTCGACCGTGCGCGACACGCGGAGCTCCGCGCGGAAGCGCTCTCCCCGCGCGAACGAGGGCCGCGTCCGCGCACGGAGCTCCGCCTCGCGCGCGACGGACGCGTCCTCGAGCTCGACGGCCGGCGCATCGATCTGTCCCGGCGCGGCCCACTCCGCCGCATCCTCGTCGCGCTCGTCGATGCCCATGTCGAGGGTGCCGGCGCCCTCGACGTTCATGCCGTGCTCGCCGCCGGCTGGCCGGGCGAGCGGATGCGCGCCGAATCGGGCGCCGCGCGCGTGTACATGGCCATTCGCCGCCTACGCGCGCTCGGCCTCGAGTCGGTCCTTCGAACCTCCGACGAGGGCTACGAAATCGATCCGCTGGTCTCGACGGCGTACCTCGCCGCGGGAGACGTTAGGGGAGGTTAGGCGCCGCGCGGCGCCGGCTGCGGCAGAGAAGGCGGCCATGAAGCACGTCGCGCTCGCCGTTCTCTCGTCGCTCGTTGCGCTCACCACCACATCGGCCTGCTCCTCGCGTGATCCCGAGGCAGCGCCGGCGCCCGTCGCGCCTCCACCCGCCACCGTCGACGACGCGGGCACCGACGGCGCCGTCGCGGTGCCGGTCACCTGGGCAAAATGCGACCTCCACAGCGAGGGAGGCGGCGCTCCGGCGGAGTGCACCACCCTCGCGGTCCCCCTCGACCGTGCCGCGCCGGCAGGCGCGACGATCGACTTGTTCGTGAAGCGATACCGCGCGCCCGGCGGCAAGGGACTGCGCGCCCTCTGGATGCTCCAGGGCGGCCCGGGTGGATCCCACTACGCCTTCGAGACGATCGCCGAGGCAATCGCGACGCGGTTTCCCGATGTCGACTTCTACATGCCCGATCACCGCGGCACCGGGAAATCGACGCGGCTCGGCTGTCCGCAAGAGGCGGAGGACAGCGAGCTCGGCGTCTTCATCACGTCGTCCGAGTGGCCGGCCTGCATCGAAGCCGTCAAAGCGAAAGAAGGCGCTCGGCTCGCGCATTTCACGACGACGAACGCGGCGAACGACCTCGGCTTGGCCATCGAGCGCACGAGAGCGCCCGGTCAGCCCGTGTTCGTCTACGGAGTTTCGTACGGCACGTACTGGGCGCACCGCTACCTGCAGCTCTTCCCCGCCCAGGCCGACGGCGTGGTCCTCGACTCGGTCGTCCCGCAAGGCTCCTCCCTCGCTCGCCAAGACGAGGATGCGAACGAGGCGGCCAAGCTGTTCTTCGCGGCGTGCGCGAAGGACGCGCTCTGCGGGAGCAAGCTCGGCCCGGACCCGTTCGCGAAGGCGGAGGCGCTCTTCGCGAAGCTGAAGACCGGTCATTGTCCCGACATCGCGGTGCCGGCCGCGCCGACGCACGTGCTCCTGCGGCGCGCGTTCGGCAACCTCCTCATGGATGCCGCGCTCCGCGTGTACGTGCCCGCGATCGTCTATCGCGCAGACCGCTGCGAGCCGCGCGACGTCGCCGCGCTGAAGCCCCTCGTCGAGAGCCTCGCGAAGGATCCGACCCCGGACGAGATGTTCCGCCAGTGGGGATGGGTTCTCGGCAACAACATTGGGATGTCCGAGCTCTGGGAGGAGCCGTCGCCGACGGCCGCCGAGCTCACGGAGATCCGCGAGGCGGCGGTCGCATCGCGCGACATCACGAGCGAGATGGAGCTCTTCATCGGCAAGTGGCCGACGTACGCGAAGGACGAATACGCGAAGTCGTGGCACTCGTCGTCCGTGCCGGTTCTCGCGCTGAACGGCGGTCTCGATCCGGCCACGCTCCTCTCCAAGGCGCGTGAAGCGAAACCTCACTACGCGCGCGAGCACCAGCACTGGATCGAGATCCCGACCGCGACGCATGCGGTGATCTCGTCGTCCACGACGACGGAGAAGCGCTCGTGCGGGACGAAGATCATGATGAGCTTCCTCGAGAACCCGCAGGGTGCACCGGACACGAATTGCCTCGCCGACGTCGTGCCTCCCGATTTCGCGGGACTGCCCGCGCTCACGAAGCAGCTCTTCGGGACGACCGACGCGTTCGAGTGACCGCCCCCGCTAGACGAGGAGGCCCGCCGACGTGGGCGTCCACCCCGGGAAGACGGTCCCCAGCGACGACGCGCCGAGATGCTTCGTGAGCACCTCGCCCGCGATGGCGCGGAGATCCGTCTTCACCGGGAGGTCTCGGCCGTCGACGAGCGCGCCGGACGCGAGACTGAAGCCAGAGGGAACGACGACGCGCTTGCCGCGGACGATCGTGCTCGGCCCCGCGACGAACGCGACGCCGCCGCGACCGTGGTCGGTGCCCTTCGTGCCGTTCTCGTCGACGGTGCGGCCGAACTCGCTGATGACGAGGACGCACGTACGGCTCCAGAACCCGAGGCTCTTCGCATCGGCGACGAACGCGCCTAGGGCCGTGTCGAGCTCGCGCAGGCGCCCGACCAGCGTGCCGCCGCTCGCGTCGCCCTGCGCCGCGTGGGTGTCGAACCTCTCGTGCTCGATCTCGATGATCCTGACCTTCGGCTGCACGGCGATGGCGCGCGCCGCGTCGCGGAGATTGCCGCCGAAGTCCGAGGAGCCGTACGCCGACGTGGAGGACACCGCGGGCGCCGCGCTGACGATGCGACGGACCTCCGTGATCGAGGCCCGCAGCACCGCGCTCGCATCGCGGATCTCGGTGACGGTGGCGTTCGTGCTCGTCGGCGCGATCGTCAGCTCGGCGGCGCGCGTCGCGTACGAGGCGCCGGGCTCCAGGCCGCTGCGCTGGAGAGTGCCGAATCCGTCGAGCGAACCGATCTTCAGCGTGGACGCGGGGCCGCGCAGGCCGAGCGGCATCTCCCCCTGCATGGCGATGCCTTGCAGCACGTACCCGGGCGAAGGCAGCACCGCAAGCGCCCTGTTCAAGTAGCCGCTCGCCGCGCGCGTCACCGGATTGCCGCTCTCGATGAACGCGACCTGTTCGAAGTGCGAGCGCGTCTGGTTCGGGCTGCCTGCGCCGACGACGAATGCCGCTTCGCCGCCCTCGTACAGGGCGCGCAGCTTCGGTACGGCCGGATGGATCCCGAAGCCTCCGCCGCCCGAGGAGAGCGTGGCCGGAGCATCGATGGCGACGGACGGACGCGCTTTCGCATAGAGCGTCGCGTTCGTGCCGTCGCGGGGCGGCAAGAGCGAGAGCGCGTCGAGGCCACCGCGCAGGAAGAGCACGACGAGGACGGGGTTCGTGACGGCGGCGTGTGCGACGTCCGGCGCGCCCGCGAGCGCGGCGGCAGAGACACCGAGACCGGCTTTGAGAAAAGATCGCCTGTTCATGGTCGGTCTCACTTGAGGAGGAACTGCCAGGAGCTCGCGTAGAAGGAGAGCAGCGTGCGCACCGGGCGGCGCGGCTCGGACGTTCCCGGCGCTTCGTCCGGCGCCGTGAAGGCGGTCTGCAGGAACGCGTTGTCGTAGGAGGCGGCGAAAGGCAGCGAGCGGGTCGGGATCACGCTGCCGCGGATCGTCGCGAGAGCAGCCGCCGGGTCCGACGTGCCGCGGTCGGCAAAGTAGGTCTCGAGCGCGCTGCCCTTCAGCGTCCCCGAGCTCGACGCGTACGACAGCGCGGCCGGCGCCGACTGCTCGTAGACGTAGCGGAGCTGCTCATCCATGGTGCCGGCATCCAACCAGTCGAGATGTCGCGTCGAGTATCCGGTCGGCGGATCGATGTGCCAGAGCCAGACGCCCATGCGCCGAATGGCGGTGATGGCCTGCTTCGCGCGGGCGGCCGTGAGGACCGCCTCGTCGTCCCCGCTGAGGCGATGCGCGGACGCGACGAGCTCGAGCGGGTTCTTGATCTTGTTCGCGTAGTTCGCCTCGGCCCACGTCTCGGGACGCGCAAGGATGCGCACGATCATGCGCGGGAGGTTCCCGCCCGTGCCCCACGCGGAGATGCACGCGTCGACGACGGCCGTGGGCACGCTCGACGCGAAGAACTGCCCGGCGAGCTTCGTGCAGATGAACTTCTTCGTCGAGGCGTGATTCGCGAGCGTCTTGAGCAGCGCATTGCCGCCTGCCTCGCCGTCCGCGTACGTGACGCCCATGACCACGTGGGTCCCATCGGCGTGGTACGTGGGGAAGAACTTGAACGACGTCGCGTGTTGGTCGGGCGCGTACGTGTACGACCATCCCGTGAGGAGCAGCGCGAGCCTCTCGACGTCGGCCTGCGTGTACGGGCTCGCCGTGTTCGTCGCGGTCTTGGCGCCCGTGCCGAGCGTGTGGAGCTCGAGGAGCTCGCGCGCGTAGTTCTCGTTCGTGCCGGAGGATCCCGACCAGTGGAGCTTCCCCGGAGCCGTCGACGTGTGGTTGTCGAGATACGCGAGCATCGCCGGCGTGTGCGCGACGGCCTTGAGCATTCCTTCGAAGGTGCCGCACAGGTTCGTGCGGATCGTCCACTCGTACGAGGGTGTCCAGATCGCGACCGGCCGGCCATCCACGTTGAAGTGATTCAGCCAGAACGAGGTCTGGATCTCGCCGAGGGCGATGTCTGGCGACAGCACCGCCGCGATGACCTGCTTCATCGCGAGCTCGTCGAGGATGCCGTCGCGCATCACCGTGATCTGCGCGTCGAGGCTCGCGGCGAGCGACCCGTTGCCGGCCGCTCTCGCCGCGTCGCGATCGATGTAGAGCTTCCGAAAGTCGTAGTGCAGATCACCCGACGGCCGGGAGAGGCGCGGCAGCGCCGCATCGAGCGCCGCACGAACGCTCGCCGACGTCGAGCCGCCGGCCTTGAGACTCGTGAGGATCCGGCTCGCGAACGTCGCGGCCGGGTCGCTGGGAACGCCGCTCGCTCCGCTGCGATCGCCGTAGCCGAAGCGGTTCAGCGCGTGCGCCGTGCGTTCCGATGCCGAGAGATCGCTTCCGGCGATCGCTGCCTGGATCGCCGCTCGGTCGGTATCGGTGAACGCGGTCGCGCAGCGCGCGTCGACTGCGCTCGCCGTGGACGGCGTGTCGGTCGCGAGCGTGGACGCAGACGCCAGACTCCCCACGTCGTCCGGGGCGGTCTCGACCGGCGCGCTCGCATCCGTGCCCTCGCACGCCGAAGCGCCGGCGACGACGGCAACGAGCGCAGCCACGCGGAGAAGACGACCCGGCCGCGCCGCGACGGTAACCATCCAGCGAGGCTACGACGCCCGTCCACCCGCGTCTCCGTAAGACGTCTTTCGTCGTGTGACTCAGAACGCGTGCTTCGCGGCCGCGAGCCCGGCGGCCGAGGCGGGCAACGTGACGGTGTTGCCGAGGCCGTCGGTGCGCTGCTCCTCGGGAGCCGCCGCGCCTCCCTTGCCGACGACGAGCTTGGACGTCGCGCGGACGTCCACGTCGCCCGCACTGTACGCGAGCGCGATGCTCGGCCCGCCCGCGCCGCTTCCGCTGTACCCGGCGCGGCCGCCCACGCCTCCTGCGGTCGGCGCCGGCGTGACGAGCGGCCCGTTCGTGCCCGCCGCGCTGCCTACCGTGGGCACACTCCCGAGCGTGCCTTTCCCGCCCGCGCCGCCGTCGCCGCCGGCGAGCTCGGTGGCCTCGAAGGCGAGCCCGGGGCTCGCGACGACGAGCGCCGCGATGCTCGCGCCGCCTCCCTTCCCCGCCGTGCCGGCAAGGCCGGGGCAACCGCCGGCGCCGCCGCCCCCGCCACCGATGCCGTAGTAGACGAGCTCGTTGTTCGGCGCGCCGCAGTTCGTGTTGAGGACTCCGCTCTGAGGGTCCCCACCCCGGCCCCCACGACCGGGCTTCCCGCTCGAGCCGGGCGTCCCGTCGGCGGGCACGTAGCCGTCGGCGGAGAGGAGCCCAATCGCGGCGGCGCTCACGCCGTCCGTGCCCGGGTCGCCCGGTGCGCCGCTCTTCACCTCGCCGACGGTCAACGGCTTCTGCGCGCCGAACGTGGTCTGCTCCCACTGCCATCGGTAGAGCGTGTTGCCGGAGATCGGGTCCGTGAGCTGCTTGCAGCGATACACGCCGCCGCGCCCGCCATTTCCGCCCTTTTCAGGATTGTGCCCGTCCTCGCCTGCGCACGTCGCGGTGCCGCCGGCGCCGCCCTGCGGATACGTGGTGCTGACCTGCGCCTGCGCGAGCGGCCCGTTGCCCGGCGGGTAGTTCTCGCCCGCCGTGCTGTCGATCGTGAGCTGCACGCCATCTGTCCCCGGCGCGCCGTCCTTGCCACGGCCTGCGGCGAGCCGCGCGTTCGCGATCGTCAGCTTCGGAGAGCCTTTCGCGAGCAGCGCGATCGAGCTCGGCGCCTCGGCCGTGCCGTCCGGCGCCACCGCCTCGAATCCTTCGAAGCGCGTCGTGTTGACGATGCCCTCCGCGCGCACCGAAGGGCTCGTCGGCGCCTCGAGCCGCGAGCGCGCGCCGCGCGATGCCCAGATCTCCGTCGCGCAGTCGAGGCCGCCGAGCATCGTCACGTTGTTCACGATCGCGATGGCCTCGCGATACGTCCCCGCGCAGACGTAGACGCGCTTTTTGCCGTCCGCCGTCGCGATCGCCTGCGCGATGCTCGCGAACGGGCGTGCCCGCGAGCCGTCGCCGTTGGCGCTGCCATGGCTCGCGACGAAGACGCCGAACTCCTCCGTCAGCTCTTCCGTCTTCGGCGTGCCCGGCGCAGGGGGCACGGACCCTGGCGGCAGAGGCGGCTCGCCGGGAAGCGGCTCGGGCGCTTTGGCGGGCTCCGGATCGTCGTCTCCGCCGAAGATCCCGCACCCGGCCATCGCGAACCACGCGACGGCAAGGGCCGTCTTCCACGTCCGATTCGGCATCGCCTTCGCCCCTCGTCGGCTCTCGCGCGGCCGCGTCGAGCGGCGCACGCACGTGGGGGCTGATCTTCCGCGACTCGGCCGGCGAAAGCAATTGCGCCTGCATACCCCCGAGGGAGTACGCGCGGCATCCTCCTTCTTCGCTGCCGGGCGCATGTTGGGCTACCCTCCCCGAGCACGAGGGGTTCGAACCGACCCGTGAGGAAGACGCCACTCAAGAAGCGGGTCACGCGCAGCATCAAGCCGCGCAGCAACGTCGATCCGACGCGCGTAGCCCTCGCTGCGCTGGAACGGATCCGCACGATCCTGCTCAAGGTGGGCCGCGAGGAGCGCCTCGGCGAGCCGATCAGCATGAAGGAGCTCGCCGCGCAGGCGCAGCTTCTCGGGACCGAGCTCCCGCCGAGCTACGTCGCCGCGATGCGAGTCTCGAGCCGCATCGGCGACCCCGACGTGTTCCTCGGCTCCGCCGAGATGGCGGCGGAGGCCGCGAAGATCTACGCCGAGGGCGGCGAGGAAGCGCGCCGCTATGCCCCGTTCTGCCGGAGCGGCGACTCGCTCGTCTGCTTCGACAACGGAGGCGGCAAGCGGCAGGTGACCTCGATTCGCTACCAGGGCGAGCTGCCGATCGTCGAATGGCAGGGCGGTTCGGCCATCCCGCTGGCGGCTCACTTCGGCGAGTGGCTCGACATGGTCGCCGACGCGCGCGAGGAATCGATCGAAAGCGCGGCGAAGATGCCTCAACGGCTGAAGCGCCTGCTCTACGAGCTCGGTTTCCGGTTCGAGTACCCGGTCGTCGGACGGTGCGAGACGGGCGACGTCGAGGCCATCGTCGAGCTCGTCGGGCCCGACCTCGCGCGCACCGTTCGCGGCGACGTCGACCGCCTCTTCGACTCGAGCGGCAAAGCGTCGCTGACGCTGAACGTCGACGAGTTTACGCTCGCGGTGTCGCTCCGCACGGGCATCTACGTGTTCGAGGCGGAGGACGTGTTCCGCTGGCTCCGGCACTTCCGCGACGAGAATTTCTTCAGCGACGTCGTCACGGTGCCGAGCCATCCCGACTACGTGCGCGACCTGCGCCGCGCGCCACGCGAGCCACCGCTCGTGCAGCGCGGCGTCATGCACGTCCCGCAGCTCGCGGCGGCGCGCTACGTGTTCCGCTCGGCGAGCGGCGCATCCGCGACCGACTTCTACGTCCTCGGCCGCACCGCTTCGACGAGCGAGACCGCGCCGAGCCTCGTTCTCCACGTCGTCGAAGGCGTCGTCGCGACGACGCATACCGTCGACGAGCCGCTGAACGACATCTTCGTCGCACGCGACGGCTCGCTCTGGGGGCTCACGACGACGCATGCCGTGCGCTTCGGCGGCGGCCGCGCTCGCTCCTATCCTCTCGTCCGCCCCACGCACGGTCGACCGTGGTGGTACGGCATCGGCGGCGGCGGCGATCGCGTGCTCGTGTGGGGCACGGGGGCGCTTCTCGAGTTCGACGGCAACGGCTTCGTACCGTTCGAGCCGGATGCGATGCTCGACGATGCCGAGTCGGTCGTCGCGCTCGTCGCGAACGGGCTTCGGATCTCGATGCTCGTGTGCGGTGATCGGATGGGCGCAGTCGCGCGGTTCGACTCGGTCGAGTGGAAGCCGATCACGGAAGACCAGGTCATCGAGGCGACGCTCGCCGACCTCGACGTATGGCGCGGCGCTTCGTACGTGCTCGATCGCGAGGGGCAGGTCTGGCGCTCCGAGCACGGGCGCCCTCGCCCGATGGCCTTGGCGTCGCGGCACCAAGCGTTCCTCACCGAAGCGGGCACACCGCGCCCGTTCTACTCCGTGCGCGCGTTCGACGGCGGCGTCCTCCTCGCGAGCAACGGCGGCGTCGTCGTCGCGGGCTCGGGGGATCCCGTGTTCCACGCCGTTCCGGGCGGTCGCGATCCCGTGCGGCTCGTCCGCGTCGGAGCGCTCGACGGAACCGGGACCCCGGAGAGCGAAGCTGCCGCACGCGAGGTCGGGATCATCGCGCTCTCCGGCCCCAACGCGTGGATTTGGCGCGGCGGCGCATTCACCGTCCTCGACATGCACGAGTGGTGAGCCGCGGGTCCTTGACACGGGCTCCGTAGTGGACGGATTGTTCCGCGGATGTCCCCGAAGATCGCGGCGCTGACCGCCCGAGTGAACGAGCGCGCGCCCTCGGATGCGGCGCGTTGGACCTTCGAAGGGTCGGTGCCGTTCACCGATCTCTCGGCTGCGCTGCCTGCGGCAGACCCGCCGTACGTGCATCGCTTCCGTCTCGGGAACGGCCTCCGCCTCCTCCTGCTCGTCGACCGCAGCGCGCCGGTGCTCAGCTACTTCACGTGGTTCCGCGTCGGCTCCCGGCACGAGAAGCCGGGCAAGACCGGCCTCGCGCACCTGTTCGAGCACCTCATGTTCAACGAGGCGGAAGGGCTCAAGGCCGGCGAGTTCGATCGAAAGCTCGAAGAGAACGGCGCCGAGTCCAATGCCGCGACGTGGCTCGACTGGACGTACTACTACGAGTCGCTTCCGAAGGACCGGTTCGCGCTCGCCGTGAAGCTCGAGAGCCAGCGCATGGCGAAGCTCATCCTCCGCGAGCCGCAGGTGGTGAGCGAGAAAGAAGTCGTCGCGAACGAGCGGCGCATGCGCGTCGACGACGACGTCGAAGGTGCGGCGAACGAGATCCTCTACAAAACGGCGTTCACCAAGCATCCCTACAGCTGGCCGACCATCGGCTGGATGACGGACATCGAGGGCTTCACGCCGGACGACTGCGTCGCGTTCTACAAGACGTACTACGCGCCGAACAATGCGACGATCGTCGTGGTCGGCGACGTGCGCGAGCAGGACGTGCTCGAGAAGCTGCGCGATGCGTACGGGCCGATTCCCGCGTCCGAGATTCCGGAAGAAGACACCGTGCCCGAGCCGCCGCAGCTCGAGATGCGCGAGGTCGTCATGGAAAAGCCGACCGCGAGCGAGAAGGTGCTCCTCGGCTTCCACGGACCGGCGCTCGGAGACGCAGACCACGCGGCGCTTTCGATTCTGAACGAGGTGCTCTTCGGCGGGCGCGCATCGCGGATGTATCGCGAGCTCGTGACCGAGCACGAGGTCTGCACGGAGCTCCGCGGCTGGGTCTCGACGTTCCGCGACCCCGGGCTCTACGAGATGTACTTCACGGCGCGGCCGGGAGTCTCCATTGCCGACGTGCTCTCGCGCGTCGACGGTGCGCTGACCGCCGTGCGAAACGACATCGTCGCCGACGACGAGCTCGTGCGCGCGAAGGCCCGGCTCGAGCTCTCCCTCGTGCAGTCGCTCGAGACGATGAGCGGCAAGGCCGAGCAGATCGGCTTCTACGACACGGTCCTCGGCGACCCGGCCGCGGCCTTCCGGCGGCTCGAGGCGTATCGCCGCGTCACCGCGGGCGAGGTGCGCACCGCAGCGCGCCGTTATCTCACGCTCGATGCGCGCACCGTCATCCGCGTGCTTCCCGAGAACAAGGCGAAGGAGGCGGCGGAGTGATGGAGGAGAACGTGGACGAAGGAAGCGCAGGCGAGAGCCCCGCGGACGGAGCGTCTCCGAAGGGACGCGCGAAGGTCGGCGCGCGCGGTGCGGCCCACCTGCCCTCGACGGTGCGTTTCGAGCTGCCGGGCGGCGCCGTCGGCTACGTCGAGAGCTCCACGGTCGTACCGCTCGTCTCCATCGTGTTCTCGCTCCGGAGCGGCGCGCTCGCGGATCCCGAGGGCAAGGACGGCCTCTCTCGCCTCACCACGCGGATGATCCGTCGCGGCGGCGCCGGGATGACGTCGGCCGAGATCGAAGGGGCCATCGACCGGCTCGGGGGCGAGCTCGGCGTCGACGTCGGACCGTCGACGATCAGCCTGCACGCGCAGGTGATCCGGCGCAACGTGGTGCCATTCTGCGAGCTGCTCGCCAAAATCCTCGGCGCGCCGACGTTCGACGAGACGGAGCTCGCCCGCCTCCGGAGAGAGACCGTCGCCGAGCTGCTCGACGCGCGCGACAACGACCGTGCGCTCGCCGGCCTCGCGTTCCGACGCGCGCTGTTTCCGGGACATCCCTATTCACGCACCTCCGCGGGGCGGCCGGGGAACATCGAGGCGCTCACGCGCGAGGACGTGATCGCCACGTACGAGAAGCGCTTCGTGCAGAGCGACGTCGTCGTCGGCTTTGCGGGCGCGGTGTCGACCGACGAAGCGAAGGAGCTCGGCGGGATGCTGGTCCGCGCGCTGCGCGAGGGACCGCACGTCGAGACCAACGTACCCGAGCCGGAGCGCCCGCCCGGACGCCGCCTCGTGTTCGTCGACAAGCCGGACCGCACGCAGACGCAGATCATCATGGGGACGCTCGGCACGTGGCCGCGCGATCCAGACCACTTCCCGCTCGTGACCGCGACGGCCGTTCTCGGCGGCACGTTCACGTCGCGCATGATGCGCGAGATTCGCAGCAAGCGTGGATGGTCGTATGGCACGAGCGCGCGGCTTTCCATCGAGCGACGCCGCCACGCCTTCACGATGGGCGCCGCGCCTGGGGCGAGCGACTGCGCGCCCTGCATCGCGCTCGAGATTCAGCTCCTCGAAGAGTTCGTGAACGAAGGCATCACCGCGCGCGAGCTGTCGTTCATCAAGAACTACCTTCTCCGCTCGCACGCCTTCGAGATCGACACCGCCCCGAAGCGGCTCGGGCAGGTGCTCGAGATCGACCTGCTCGACCTGCCGGCCGACTACCACACGGCCTATCTCGACCAAGTCCGCGCCGTGACGCTCGAGAGCGCGAACGCCGCCGTGAAGCAGCGCCTCTTCCCCAAAGACCTCGTCGTCGTCGTCGTCGGAACCGCGAGCGAGCTACTCGAGTCGGTGACGAAGGCGATCCCGGACCTCGCGTCGCACGAGGTCGTTCCCTTCGACCGCGACTGAGGCGCGCGGGTGCCTCTCGTCTTCGTGAGCGGAGCACTGCTCGGCGGCGTCGTCGAACGGCTGCGCGAGTCGTTCGACGTCGTCCAGGACGACGAAGGCGTGGCGTCGGAGGCGTTCGCGCGCGCCGCCGGCGACGTGGAGGCGGTGCTCTCGCTGGTCACCGACCGGATCGACGGCGCGCTGCTCGCGCGTGCTCCCCGCCTGCGCATCGTCGCGAACGTCGCGGTCGGCTACGACAACGTGGACGTCGCGGCATGCGCGGCGCGCGGCATTCACGTCACGAACACGCCTGACGTGCTCACCGAGGCGACGGCGGACGTCGCGTTCGGGCTCCTGCTGGCAGCGGCGCGCCGCATCGCAGAAGGCGATCGTCTCGTCCGCAATGGCGGCTTCGAGCGCTGGTCGCCGACGTTCATGCTCGGCGCGGCCGTGCACGGCGCGACGCTCGGGATCGTCGGGATGGGCCGCATCGGCCGCGCCGTTGCTCGCCGTGCCCGCGGCTTCGGAATGCATGTGCTCTACACACAACGCAGCCGCTTGCCCGAGCCACTCGAGCGCGCGCTCGGCTGCACCTACGTCGCGTCGCTCGACGAGCTTCTCGCGTGGGCGGACGCCGTGTCGATTCACTGTCCGCTGAATGCGGACACGCGGCACCTTTTCGACGCGGAGCGCCTCGGGCGCATGAAGCGCGGGGCCGTCCTCGTCAACACCGCACGCGGCCCCATCGTCGACGAGGCTGCGCTCGCCCACGCGCTCGAGCACGGGCCCCTCTTCGCCGCAGGGCTCGACGTGTACGAGGACGAGCCGCGCGTGCACCCGGCGCTCCTCGCGCGCGAGAACGTCGTGCTCGCCCCCCACGTCGGAAGCGCCGAGCCTGCGACGCGCGCGGCGATGGCCCGTGTCGCCGCGGAGAACGTGCTGCGCGTGCTCGCCGGCGAGGCGCCGCTCACGCCCGTTCGCTAGCGGGGCGGCGTCTCACGCGCCGTGGGCGTGACGCTTCGGCGTGAGGTCGCTCGACGAGGGCGGCAGCGCGCGGTCCGTCTCGGGTGCACTCTCGGACGCGGCGTCGTGCAAGGTCGACGGCGTCGTCGGTAGCGGCGTCGGCGTCGTGCCCGTCGCGGCGCCGCCACCGATCGGACCACGTTCGGTCGTCGGCGCCGGCGAGGTCACCGGCGCGGGCGCGCGATCGGAGACGAGCTCGACTTCGTCGTCCTTCACCATCATCATCGTGCCGCCGAACTGCGGCTGCTCACCCGTCGGGACGACGCCGGGCATGACGCGCAGCCCCGATTCGCGCCGCGGGCGCGTAGCCACGCCGGTGACGACCTCGGCGATGACGGGCACCTCGAGCGCGCGCACCCAGTGAGCCGCGCCTGGCGCCGCAACCCACGCCTCGGCCGGCAGCCGGCCGCTCAAGATCGCGGTCCCGACCTCCTGCGTGGACCACGGCCCGAGCGGCGCCGCGTCGTGTTGATAGACGAACCAATCAGCCAAGACGTCTCCCGAGAGAATGCGGAAACAGGGAACCGGGAACCGGGAACAGGCAATGTGGAATGGGGAGAGAGGAATGAGGAAACAGGGAACCGGGAACAGGCAATGTGGAATCGGGAGAGAACGCGCCGGCAGTTACCCCGGGCGGCGCCGCCTACTCTCTCGCATTCCTAATTTCCCGTTTCCCTGTTCCCTGTCCGTCATTCCTACGCCTGTTCCCTGTTTGTCATTCTCTAGGGGCGCTTTGCGAAGCTCTCCGCAAACCGCGTGTCGTAGCGGCCGGATTGCATTTCTTCCGTCGCGAGGACCTTCCGAAGGAAGGGGAGATTCGTCGTCGCCGGGGCGATCGTCGTCGAGGCAAGAGCGCGGTCGAGCTCGGCGATGGCGGCGGCCCGCGTGTCGCCCCACGCGACGACCTTGGCGATCATCGGATCGTAGAACGGCGTGATCTTCGCCCCGGCAAGGACGCCCGACTCGATGCGCAGCGTGCGCGACTGCACCTCGCCCTCGCCGCCCACCCACGTGAGCTCGTCGATCGGGCCCGGCTTGGGAATGAAGCCCTTCGCAGGGTCCTCGGCATACACGCGGACCTCGATGGCGTGGCCGTTCCGCGGGACGTCGGCGAGGTTCGGCAGCTTCTCCCCCGCCGCGACCCGCAGCTGGAGCTCGACGAGGTCGAGGCCAGTGACCATCTCGGTGACGGGGTGCTCGACTTGCAGTCGCGCGTTCACCTCGAGGAAGTAGAGATCGCCGTTCGCGTCCGCGATGAACTCGCACGTGCCCGCGCCGACGTAACCGACCTTCTTCACGACGCGCAGCGCCGCGTCGTACAGCCCCTGGCGCCGCTTCGCGCCCTCTTCGCCTTCGAAGAACGCCGCGGGCGACGGCGACTCTTCGAGAATCTTCTGATGCCGCCGCTGCAGGCTGCACTCACGCTCGCCGAGGGCGAACGCCTGCCCGTGCGTATCGCAGAAGACCTGCACTTCGATGTGCCGCGGCTCCGACACGTAGCGTTCGAGGTAGACGCGCGCGTCTGCGAAGCTCGCCTTGCCGCGGTCCGAGCACGATTTGAGCGCCCGCTCGAGGCCGCCCTCTTCCTGCACGACCTGCATGCCGATGCCGCCACCGCCGCCCACCGCCTTCACGACGATCGGATAGCCGACGCGGGCGGCGACCTCCTTCGCGTGCGCGACGCCCTCGGCAGTGTCGATCGCGATCGGCTCGTCGGTGCCCGGAACCGGGCTCGTTCCGGCGGAGAGCGCGACGTGCCGCGCCTTCATCTTGTCGCCGAACGCGTCGAGGACGTCGGGCGGCGGCCCGATGAAGGTGACGCCCGCCTCGGCCACCGCCCGCGCGAACGCCGACTTCTCGCTCAGGAAGCCGTAGCCGGGATGCACCGCCGTCGCGCCCGTCTTCCGGATGGCGTCGAGGATGGCGTCGATGTTCAAGTAGGAGTCTTTGGCCGGCGCGGGGCCGACGAGCACGGCCTCGTCCGCGTCGGACACGTGCGGCGCTCCGGCATCGGCCTCGGAGTAGATCGCGACGGTCCGAATGCCGAGGCGCTTGCACGTACGAATCACGCGGCGCGCGATCTCGCCGCGGTTGCAGACGAGCACCTTGTCGAACAGGGGCTTCTTCGTGTCGGCCATGGCCGACCTCGTTAGCACGACTTCGTGTCAGCCGACGAGGTCGCGCGGCGTCGAGACGACGACGCGATTGCGACCGAGCCGCTTCGCCTCGTACATCGCGCCGTCGGCGCGGCGTTCGAGCTCGTCGGGCGTTTCCCGCTTGTCCCACGTCGCGACGCCAACGGAGACGGTCTGACGGATGGGGCCGGTGTCCGTCTCGAACGGCTCGCCGTGGAGCGTCTGCTGGATGCGATGCGCGGTCGCGTGCGCCTGCGTCGCGCCGGTCGCCGGCATGATGAGGACGAACTCCTCGCCGCCGCGGCGTATGAGCACGTCGACCCTGCGAACCGCCTTGCGCACGCGGTCGGCGAACATCCTCAGCACGGCGTCTCCCACCGCGTGCCCCCACTTGTCGTTCACCGACTTGAAGTGGTCGAGGTCCATGTAGAGGAGGCTCACGTCGGCATCCGAGCGGCTCGCGCGCTCCATCTCCTCGACGAGACGCGGGTGCAGGTACCGGTGGTTGAAGGCCATCGTAATGTCGTCGAACATCGCGAGGCGGCGGAGGCGAGCACGCTCGATCGGCGGCGCCGAACAATTCGCGAGGAGGCGGAGCAGCAGCTGGTCTTCCTCCGAGAACGCGCCCGCCTCGGGCGACGTCACCGAGAGAACGCCGATCACCTCGCCGCTCGACCAGAGCGGCTCGGCCATGATCGAACGCACGTGGAACTGCTGGCCGAGCGGCTTCACCCACCGCGTGTCGTGGTCGACGTCTCCGATGCGCGCGGGCTGCCCGAGCTCGACGACCCAGCCGAGGATCCCCTCGCCGCGCTTGAACTCCATCGGGCGGTCGTCTTCGCCAGTGCCCGACCGCGCACCGGAAAGGAGCGCGGTGCGCGCGGTATCGAGCAAGCGTATCGAAGCGTGATCCGCGCGGAGCAGCTCGCGCGTCGCGTCGGTCACCGCCTTGAGGAACTCCTCGAGGGGGCGATCGTCCGTGAGCTGCGCCGTCAGGTGCAGCAGCGCTTCGACGACTTGCTGAGAGCTCGGAACCATCGACGGACAATCCGGGGCCGCGACAATCCCATAACCGCTCGGCGGCGTCAGTGGAAGTCGCGGCTCATCTCGACCATGGCGGGCAGGTGCGCATCGAGCCGCTCGAGGCGCTCCGCGACGACGTACACGACGCTCTGGGGGGCGTCGGGGTCGGCAGGCTTCCAACCTTTCGGGTCGTCGCTCCGTTCGATGCGGCCGTGCACCATGAGGAGCCGAGACGTGGTCGCGACGTGACGATTCGCATCGAACACCTTCGACCAGAGGACGAGGTTGATGAACCCGAGCTCGTCTTCCATGGTGACGAACACGACGCCGCTCGCCGTGCCAGGGCGCTGCCGGCAGATGACGAGGCCGGCGACGGTCACGCGCGTTCCGGAGCGGAGGGCCATGATGTCGCGCGACGAGCGCACCTTCTTCGGCAGGCGCGAACGAAGCAGCTTCATCGGATGGTCGGACACCGACACGCCGGTCCGCTCGTAGTCGAGTACGAGCTGCTCGGCGCGTGACATCTTCGGGAGCGTCGGTCTCGCTTCTTCGCGCTCTGCCCCGTCGAAGAGCCCCTGCTCGCGCGGGGCGACGACCTTCCAGATCGCCTCGCGACGGCCGCCGCAGAGCTCGTCGAGCGCGCCAGACTCGGCGAGCGCGACGATCTCCTTGCGATCGAGACGCGCGCGCGCGACGAGATCTTCGACGCTCGCGAACGGATGCTCGCGTCGCGCGGCTTCGATGCGCCTGCCGGCAGCCTCGCCGAGGCCATTCACGAGGCGAAGACCGAGACGGATCCACGTGGGCCGCTTCACGTCAGGAGGAGGCGCCGCCGCCCCTGCCCTGCCCGCCTGCGCACGCGCGTCTGGCGCCGCGGGACGCATGCACGTGCAGTCCCAGTCGCTCACGCCGACGTCGATCGGCGCGAGAGGCACGCCGTGTCGCTGCGCGTCCTGGAGGAGCGTCGACGGCGAATAGAACCCCATCGGCTGGCTGTTCACGAGCGCCGCCGCGAACTCCGCGGGGTAATGCACCTTCAGCCATGCGCTCGCATACACGATGAGCGCGAAGCTCGCCGCGTGGCTCTCCGGGAAGCCGTATTCACCGAAGCCTTGGATCTGTTGATAGAGGCGCTCGCCGAACTCTTCGGAGATGCCGCGCTCGCGGAAGCCGGCAATCAGCCGGTCCCGATGCTTCTCGAGCGAGCCCGTCTTTCGCCACGCCGCCATGTCGCGGCGCAGGCGATCCGCTTCGCCGCCGGTGTAGCCCGCACCGGCGATCGCGATCTGCATGACCTGCTCCTGGAAGAGCGGCACGCCGAGCGTGCGCTCGAGGATCGGCGCGAGCAGAGGATGCGGCGGATCGTGCGCCTCCTCGCCGCGACGGCGACGAAGGTACGGATGCACCATGCCGCCCTGGATGGGACCTGGCCGCACGAGCGCGACCTCGACGACCAGATCGTAGAACACGCGCGGAGCGAGCCGCGGAAGCATCGCCATCTGCGCGCGGCTCTCGATCTGGAAGACGCCGGCCGTATCGGCGCGGCAGAGCGCGTCGTAGACCTCGGGATCCTCGGGCGGGATGCTCGCCAGGCGTTCGATCGCCGTTCCTTGCGCGACGCGCGGAAGCGCGTACGACGGCTCCGCGACGGCAGCGTCGCGCACGAGGTCGAGGCACTTTCGAACGGCCGTGAGGATGCCGAGCGCAAGCACGTCGATCTTGAAGAAGCCGAGCGTGTCGATGTCGTCCTTGTCCCACGGGATGATCGTCCGGCCCTCCATCGTCGCCGGCTCGACGGGCGCCACGTGCTCGATCGGCGCGGCGGAGAGGACGAACCCGCCCACGTGAATCGACAAGTGCCGCGGGAAGCCTTGGATCGCGCGCGCCATCGCAACCGTGCGCCGAACCCGCGGGTCGGTTGCCGAGAGGCCGATCGCCTTCAAGCGTGACTCGCTCACCGCCGAGACGCCGTCCCACCACGTGACGACGCCCGCGAGGCGTTCGACCTGCTCCAGCGAGAACCCGAACACCTTGCCGACCTCGCGGAGCGCGCTCTTCGCGCGGTAGCTCACGACCTCGCTGACCATCGCGGCGCGGTCGCGGCCGTACGTCTCGTAGATCTCCTGGATGACCTCTTCGCGACGTTCGTGCTCGAAGTCGACGTCGATGTCCGGCGGCTCGCGCCGCTCGGCCGAGAGGAAGCGCTCGAAGAGCATGTTCGACCGCGCGGGATCGACGGCCGTGATGCCGAGCACGTAGCAGACCGCGCTGTTCGCCGCGCTGCCGCGCCCCTGACAGAGGATGTCCCGCCTCCGCGCCATGTCGATGATCGCGCGCACCGACAGGAAGTACGGAGCGACTTCCAGCTTCGTGATGAGCGCGAGCTCCTTCTCGATCTGCTGCGTGACCTTCGACGGCACGCCGCTCGGGTACCGCTCGCGCGCGCCCTGCTCGGTCAGCCGACGCAGCGCCTGGTCGGCCGTCTCGCCGACGTTGCCCTGGAAGTCGCGATGCACGAGGTCGCTGAGCTCGTACGGAAAGCGGTACGAGAGCTCCTTGATCGAGAACCGGCACCGGTCGGCGACGGCACGTGCACGCTCGACCCACGCCGGATGCAGCGAGAAGAGCCGGAGCATCTCCTCTTCGCTCTTCAGGTGCGGCTCCGCGTTGGGCAAGAGCTCACGTCCCGCTTCATCGAGCGTCTTGCCCTCGCGAATGCAGTGGAGGACGTCGAAGACCGGCTTGTCTTCCGGCTTCGCGAAGAGCACGCGGTTCGTCGCGCAGAGCGGAACGCCGTGCGTACGCGCGGCCGTCTCCGCGCGCGTGACGCGCACGCGGTCTTCGCCGTCTTTGTGCAAGTAGACGGCGACGGAGAGACGCGGTCCGAACGCGCGATGGAGCTCGCCGATCGGCAGCGTCGCATCGGCGAGCGCCCAGAGCCCCTCGGCATGCTTGCAGACGAACGAGAGCGGGACGCCGGCGAACGTGTTCCGCGGCAGCTCCTCCTCGTCGAGATTCTCCGTTCGCTGCGTCGGTCGCGACTTGGGATGGCGCCGGTGGCTCTCGGTGAGGATGCGGCAGAGATTGGTGTATCCTACATGATTCTCGACGAGCACCGTCAGGGTGGTCGGCTTGCCGGGCACGTCCGGGACGTCGAGCCCCTCCTGCTCGAGCGTGAGCTCGCAGCCGACGATCACGCGAACGCCTTGCTTCTCCCCCTCTTCGTGCGCGCGAACGATGCCGTAGATGCCGTCACGGTCGGTGATCGCGATCGCGTCGTAGCCGAGCTCCGCCGCGCGGAAGACGAGCTTCTCGGGCGCGGTCGCCCCGGACAAGAAGCTGAAGCTCGATCGCGCCGAGAGCTCCACGTAGCGCGTCTTCCTCGCCTCGATCGTGCGGCGGAGCGCGAGGAGCTCGTTCGTCAGCTCGCGCGAGGGCGTCGCCGCGCTGGGCGGGCCGGAGACCGTCGCCCCCGGATCGTCCACGGGCAGCCGCGTCGTCGGGTCGATGCGAATCCGGGAGCCCATGGCCTTTTCCTAGCACATGCGCTGAACGCCTGCTCAGGGGGAGTGGCGCCATCGAGCTCCGCGTGCACGATCGTCCGCACGTGCCGGCGCCGTGAGAGGAGAAGGTAGACCGGCGACGATCGGGCCGCCGATTCCGATCGGGAGCGACCAGAGCGGCGACGGGGCGTCACGTGAGACCGCAACTGCGAACGCGAGCACCGGAAGCGTGAGGAGCGTCCACGGCACGAGCGCGACGACGAAGCGTACGGGCGCTTCGTCGAGCGAGAGCTTCGGCGAATTCCGCCTGCTCCAGAAAGCCACGAGTCGTGCGCGAACGCACGCCATCGATGCACGTCCAAACGAGGAGCGCTGCGAAGGCGAGCGCGAGACAGCCGCTGACGAGCGCCCATGGGCGAGGACCGTCAATCGAACCAGCCGCGCACACGTGCCGCGCGGCTCGCGCGATCGAGCTCGACCCACGCCGGGCCGTCTTCGACCCATGCATAGACGTAGTCGACGCCCTTCTTCGGCCCCTCACCCGGAAGGTGCTTCCACCATTCGACGGCCTCGATGCGCGACAGGTGACGGATGACGCGGACGTCGTCTCGCGAGACCAGGATCGGCTCGGCCAAGATGCGCGTCGGCTCCGGGACGCTCGACAGCATGTGCCGACGCTTCTTGCCCTTGCTGCCCGCCGCCGCGAGCGCCGGCTTCGCATCGAGCCTCACGAACCGCGACCGATCTTCCGGCGTCCACGCATCGCCGAGCGAGAGCTTCCCGACCGCCTCGGTCCCGAGATCGGACGCGAGCTCCGCGACGAGGCGAGGCAGCGCACGTTCCGCTTTCGGCTGCGCCTCGAACAACGAGAGGGCCGCCTGGGGCTTGTGAACGAGGGAAGCGGCGCGGAGCTTCGCGGCAAGAACCGGAGCGCGGAGGACGAGCCGCTCGATTTTCGGGCGAAGCGCGGCGAGGAGATCCGACGCCGACGAGAGCGGATGCGGGAGCTCGACGACGAGCCGCTGGAGCCGCTCCGAGCGCGCCGCCGCCTCGGACGCGTCGGCCGCGGCTGCAGCTGCGCGTGCCTCGTCCGAGAGGAGCGCGACGTCGATGGTGAGATCGAGCTCCACGCGCGAAGCGGCGACGGCGCGACCGGCGAGACGGACCGCGAGCCGATCGGTGAGGGCCTTCGCGACGAACGTGAGCGCATCGGCGCCTTCCACGCCGTATTCGAGCGTCGCCTCTTCTTCCGGGATCTCCGGCGGCACGTACGAGTCGAGCGGCGCGCGGTCTTCACCTTCGGCGAGCGCGATGACGACCGCAGCATGGACACCGAGACGCGACGCGAGCGCCGAGCGGGGCAGCGCACGCAGCTCGGCGAGCGTACGAACGCCGATCTTCGCGAGCCACCGCACGTCTTCCTCCGGCAGCGGCAAGACCGACGTCGGCAGCGGCGCCAGCGCCGAAGCGTTCTTGCCGGGCGGCACGACCACGACGGGAGGGTCCTCGAACGCCGACGCTGCGCGGTGCCGCTCACGCGCCGGTGCCGAACGAAGGCGCGCGACCTCACCCGCGCGTCCATCGGCTGCCGCGCGCGCGAGGATCGCGGCCACGCGCGGCCCGTCGGCAACGGCCACCGCGCACGTGTGGCCGAGCCCCGCGAACACGCTCGCCAGCCGCGTCGCGAGAACGGCCTCTCCGTCGTTGCCGTGGGACGCGTGGAGATGCGCGCACCCGGTCACGTCGACCCAGACCACGTCGCCCACGCCGAGCGGCGCTTCCTTCTTCTTCGTCGACGACGGCGACCGCGATCCGGAGAACGCCACCGTCGCCCCGAACGCGAGCGCGACCTCGGCGAGCCGCGCGAGCTCGTCACGGACGGCATCCGGCGGCACCACGCGAACCGCGAGCGAGGCGCAGCGCGCACGCGCCTGGGCGATGGTCTGGCCGGGGTGGATGCCGAGCGCACGCGCTTCGGCGGAGACGACGTCGAGCCGCGTGTTGCCGAGGAGCTTCGCTTCCGTCATCGGCGGTGGCGCGACGACGATCGCGAGAGGCGCATCGGGCGCCGGCTCGGCGCGCGCGCTCGCGACGGCACGAACGACCTCGACCCGGAGCTCTGGAAGACTGACCGCTGCGATGCGCACGATGCTCTCTCTCTACGATTCGGCCGTGTGGCGGCTCACCCCGCGAGGCGGACCACGTGCTGGGACGAGGCGCGCCCACGGCGATCTTTCGTGACGCGGACCGCGAGCGCGTCGGGACGGCGCTCGACCTCCATTCGCAACGCCACCGGCCACGGCACCGGACGCGCCGCGTACATGTTCGTGAGCAGCAGGAACGCCGTGCCCTTCTCTTCGCTCGCGAGCGCGAGCTTCCGCACGACGACCGAGCCATCGACGCGCGAGACCCGCGACACGCGAGGACGCGACGACGCACGCGACGCAGGACGCGACGAGCCTCGCGCGGGCGGCGCATCGCCCGGCGCGGCTTCCGGATCGACGCCAGGGACGCGGCCGTCGAGCCCCGCGGCAGCGTCGACGACGACGACGTCGAACGCCCCTGAGCCGCCGACCTTCACGACCGTGCGCGCGAGCGCAGCATGCTCGGGACGAACGACGAGCAACCGATCGAGATCGACGCCCGCCTGCACGAGCGCCGGCGCGTACAGAGCGGGCGCATTCGCCTCGGTGACCCATGCGCACCACGCACGTTCATCGGCGGCATGCGCGGCTCGGATCGCCGACAGGGCCACCGTGGTCGCGCCGCCGCGAAGCGCGACCGTGCCGCCGAGCTTCGACATGGGCGAGGCGATTTCGACGACGCCGCGCGGAAGGCCACGGTCGGGCAGCACGCGCTCGAGCTCCGGCCAATCGAGCGGCAGGAGCGACGCGCCGTCGTTCGCTCCCTCACGCCCGAGGCCGAGCGCGTCGGTGCCTTGGAGGACGCCGAGCCGCGAAAGCCGCGCGAGCGCCGCTTCGTCGAGGGCGAGATCGAGCAGACGAGAGGCGGAGGCCGCAGCCATACTGAACACCTAACCAGTACCTGAACACGACGCAAGAGCCGCTTGCTCCGGTCCTAGGAAACATGTTCCGTTCCAACGACATAGGTCGCGCTGAACAGCAGCGCGATCCGACGCTCCTCGCAGGCGGCGTGCCGCTGGACTAGATCAGCCTCGATGAACACCGACGTCGTGACCGCCCGCGCGCCCGCGGCGCTCCCATCGGACCCGCTGATGGACCGGCTCGTCGACGTTCTTCGCGGCATGGGCTCGGTGCTCGTCTGCTACTCGGGCGGTGTCGACAGCGCCTTCGTCCTGGCCGTCGCGCACCGCGTGCTCGGCGACCGCTGCATCGGGATGACGGCGGTGAGCCCGAGCCTCGCCGACTTCGAGCGTGACGAAGCGATTGCCCTCGCGAAGCAAATCGGCGCGCGCCACGAGCTCGTCGCCTCGAACGAGATCGAAGACGAGGACTACGCGAAGAACCACGTCGACCGCTGCTTCCACTGCAAGAGCGAGCTCTATCGCGTGAGCACGAAGAAGCAGGCGGAGTGGGGCCTCGCCTTTTCCGTCAACGGCACGAACCTCGACGACCTCGGCGACTACCGCCCCGGCCTCGAAGCCGCGAAGGAAGCGGGCGCGCGGAGCCCTCTCGTCGAAGCCGGCTTCACGAAGGCCGACGTGCGGAGGCTCGCGCAGCTCATGGGGCTGCCGGTCTGGGACAAGCCTGCAGCCGCCTGCCTGTCGAGCCGCCTTCCGTACGGCACGCGCGTCACGCGCGAACGCCTCGCGCAGATCGGCGCGCTCGAGGCGGAGCTGCACGCGCTCGGCGTGAGGCAGGCACGCGTCCGCTGGCATGCCGTCGGCGGCGCGGAAGGCACGCGCGAGTCGGCGATGGCGCGCATCGAGATCGCGAAAGACGAGATGGAGAAGGCGTTCTCCGAGCGCGACGCGATCGTGGAGACGGGCAAGCGACTCGGCTTCGCGTACGTCACCCTCGACCTCGCGGGCTACCGGACCGGCAGCCACAACGAGCTTCTGCGCGGCAAGTCGCTGCGCGTCGTCTCGTAGCCCAGCTGCCCCGCGCTGCGCGCGCCGGAGGTGAGAGCTGCGCGCCGGTGAGAGCCCGCGCGGTCACGCTGTCGTGGGCGTGGCGACCGGCGCGGACAAACGCTGAGGACCTCTCACGAAAATGAGGCGAGCCTCGCAAGTCGCCATACGCGAAGTACCGCGCCTCGGTAATCTTCTACCATGCGCCTGACGTTCGGCTTGCTTCTGTCGATTGGTTCCGCGGCCTTGTTGGCGGCCGCGTGTGGTGATTCGGGCAGCGAGAGCGAGTTCCCGGGAGGCACGTCCGGAAACCCGCCCGGCGAAGGCTCGAGCAACGGCTTCGTCCCCGGCTCGAGCGGCGCGAGCGGGTCGAGCGGCTCGGCCGCGGAAGACGTCGACCCCGCCTCGATGCGGATCGATCCGGCCGACGCGGTGATCGACGTCGCCGCCGGCGCGAAAGCGACGAAGGCGTACCGCGTCCTCGGCAAGCTGAAAGGCTCCGGCGCCGAGATCGACCTCACGAACCGCGTCGTCTTCTACGTGCCCGACAACTATCTCGTCGGCGGCTTCCCGCTCGATGGCTCGAGCACGTTCTCGACGCGCCTGCCCGTCGCCGCGACCGATCCTCCTCAGCGCGGCGGCAAGCTGACGATCGAAGCGACCGCCGCGAACTCCGACGGGAACGTGAAGGTCACGACGTCGCTCACCGTTCGCCTCTCGGCGGTGCTCACTTCGTCTGCCGCTTCTCCGGCGATCCCGGCGAATGCGAGCACGCTGTTCGCCGGTGCGGCCGACGCGGCGAAGGCGCCCGCGCTCGCGTATCCGAACAACGGCGCGATGCTGCCGCCGAACCTGCGTCGCCTCGAGGTGCATTGGACGCCGCAGGGCGGGACGTCGCTCTACGAGATCAGCTTCAAGAGCGCGGTCGCGGACATCAAGTACTACTCGCGCTGCGGCGGCGGCGCCGGTTTCAAAGCGGGCGCATGCGGCTTCGAGCTCGACGAGGCCGGCTACGCCTACGTCGCGGAGACGAACCGCGGCGCCGGCGTCGTGAAGCTCCGCGTGCGCGGCACGGACGACGCGGGCGGCGGCTTCGGCGAGTCCGCCGAGTTCGACATCGAGTTCGCAGAGAACCGCGTCGACGGCGGCCTCTACTACTGGACGACGTCCAGCCCGCCACGGATCATGCGCGTCGACTTCGGAAATCCGAATTCCACGCCCGAGGCGTTCCTCGAGCCGAACCAGAACGGCATGAGCGGCACGTGCGTGGGCTGTCACAGCCTCTCGCGCGACGGCTCGAAGCTGGTCGCCTCGCTGGGCGGGCAGCAAGACGGTCGCCTCGTCTACTTGAACGATCTGTCGAAGCCGATCGGCGGGACGGGCTGGCTGAACCAGAACGGAACGTCGACCGAAGCGCGCACGAACCGCATCCAGTTCGCGTCGTTCAATCCGAACGGCTCGCAGTTCGTCGCCGTGTACGGCGACAACGCGACGGCGGGCGGTGATCCGAAGCCGACCGATCTCGACAAGCGGAAGCTCTGGTTCCACGACGGCAACACGGGCCTCCGCCTCACGCACAAGCAGCTCGCGTTCAAGCCGGATCACCCCGACTGGTCGCCCGATGGAACGATGATCGCGGTCACGCGCGTCGCGAACGAAGGCACGACGACGCAGATGCCGACCCGCGGCAGCATCGAGCTCCTCAAGAACGTCGGCGGCGCATGGGCCGACCCCGTCGAGATCGTGCCGTACGCGACGGACAAGAACCGGTACAACCCGAACTTCGTCCCCGACTCGTCGTTCCTCTTCTTCAGCGAGTCGATCTGCCCGCCGGGACAGCCCGACCACGGCAACTGCAACGCCGACGGCGACCCGAACGCGAAGACGTGGGCGGTGAAACCGGCGCCGGGCTCGACGCCCATCCTCCTCGCACGCGCGGCCGGTCCGGGCGTCGCCGACAATGGCGCGGTCGATCTCGGTGACACGTTCCCGCGCTCGACGCCGTTCACCACGAAGCACCGCGGCGGCAAGCTGTTCTGGTTCACGGTCGCCTCGCGCCGGCAGATCGGCCTTCGCGTCCGCGGCGGCGACCAGCTGCTCTGGATGTTCGCCGTGGACCCGGCGAAGGTGCTCGCCGGCCAGGACGGCAGCTACCCGGGCTTTTTCTTGCCCTTCCAGGACCTGACGACGTCCAATCACATCGGCCAGTGGACGGAGAAGATCGTCGGCGGATCCACGCCGCCGCCGCCGCCGCCGCCGCCGCCGCCTCCCCCGCCTCCGCCGCCGCCCGTGCCGCGCTGATCGCGCGAGTCCGCTCGGCCCGTCCTTCTCTGGCTTTTCTGTCTTCGTGAGGAGGTTCGATGCGCGCTTCACTTCTCGTCTTCGCCGCCGTCAGTGCTTCGGGCGCGCTCGCCCTAGGGGCGTGCAGTAGCGGAATCGACAGCAGCACGTTCGGCGGAGGCACGACGCCGGACGGCTCGGCGCCGTACGAGAGCTGCTTCGGCTGCGACGGCTCCGTGGGCCCGGGCGGCGGCGGCGAGGTGTTCGTCGAATCGATGCGCATCGAACCGGCCGACGGCGTCCTCACCGTCGCGCCCGGCGCGACGGCCTCGCAGTCGTTCAAGGTGTTCGCGAAGATGAAGGGCGCGAACGCCGAGCAAGACATCACTGCGCGAAGCGTCTTCTACGTCCCCGACAACTTCCTCGTCGGCGGCTTCCCCGCGAACGGCGCGCCGACGTTCACGACGCGCCTGCCGGCGACGCCCGCGGATCCGCCGCAGCGCGGAGGCAAGCTCACGGTCGAGGCGCGCGCCGCGAACTCGGACGGAACGCTCGTGAGCGTCACGACGTCGCTCACGGTGAAGCTCTCGGCGACGACGCTCGCGCAGCCCGGCGCATCACCCGCACTGCCGCCCGACCCGGCCGCGAAGTTCGCCGGCACGAATGCGCCCGCGCGCGCCCCGAAGATCGTCTACCCGAACGACGGCGCGATGCTCCCGCCGAACCTGCGCCGCCTCGACGTGCATTGGGATCCGGGCGCGGGCAACGACCTCTTCCAGCTCGCGTTCGTGGGCGACAACAGCACGGTCACGTACTACGCGCGATGCGGCGGCGGCGCAGGCTACGTCGGCGGCGCGTGCGGCTTCGAGCTGGACCAAACGGCGTACGCCTACGTCGCGGCGACGAACAACGGTGGCAGCGTGAAGCTCCGCATCCGGGGCACCGACGCCGCGGGAACGACGTTCGGCGAATCGCAAGAGATCGCCCTCAGCTTCGCGGAGAGCAACGTCGAAGGCGGCCTCTATTATTGGGGCGTCACCCCGCCCGATTCCGGCAAGGTGATGCGCATCGACTTCGGCAACCCGAACTCGACGCCCGAAGGCTTCCTCGTCCCCGGGCAGGACGGGCTCTCGAACGACGGCGGCTTCGACAAGTGCGTCGGCTGCCACGCGCTCTCGCGCGACGGGAAGAAGCTCGTCGCTTCACGCGGCGGTCGCTGGGACGGACGACTCGTCTATCTGAACGACCTCGCCACGCCGAAGACATCGACGTCGTGGCTCACGCAGAGCGGCGCCAGCACGGGAGCCGCCGCGCAGAATCGCGTGCAGTTTGCATCGTTCAACCCGAACGGCTCGCAGTTCGTCGCCGTCTACGGCGACGTCGGCAACGTCGGCAAAGACGCGTGGCTCGGCGCGAACCAGCTCATCCCGCCGGGCAGCGACGTCCCCGCGGACCTGAACCCGAACGCGATCTTCTTCCACGACGGTACCTCCGGCGCGCGGCTCGGGTCCAAGGCGCTGACGTTCAAGCCGGACCATCCCGATTGGTCGCCCGACGGCAAGATGATCGCGGTCACGCACGTCGGAAACGCGAGCACGGTGACCCAGCGACCGACGCGCAGCGGGATCGACGTGATGGTCGACAACGCCGGCACGTGGTCCGACCCGTTCGTCCTCGTGCCTGCGGCGGCCGGCAAGAACCGCATCAATCCGAGCTTCGTCCCCGACTCTTCGTTCCTCCTCTTCACGGAATCGACGTGCTCGGGCGATCCGGACGGCGAAGACTGCGACGGCGACGCGGACCCGACGGCGCGCACGTACGCGGTGAAACCGGTCGCGGGGTCTTCGCCCATCGCGCTGACGCGTTCGGGCAAGCCCGGTGTCGCGGACGGCGCGGCCGTGGAAGTCGGCGACACGTTCCCGCGCGCGACCCCGTTCAAGACGAAGCACAACGGCGGGACGCTCATGTGGGCCACCGTCGCGTCGCGGCGTGCGCCCGGACGGCGCACGAAGGGCGGCGCGCAGCTCCTGTGGATGTTCGCGATCGATCCCGCGAAGATCGCGGCGGGCCAGGACGGCAGCTATCCCGCGTTCTTCCTCCCGTTCCAGGACTTCTCGACCTCGAACCACATCGGTCAGTGGACGGAGAAGATCGTCGGCAGTGCCGCGCCGCCTCCGCCTCCGCCTCCTCCCCCGCCGCCTCCGCCGCCCATCCCGCGCTGATCGAGACCGCTCAGCGCGGCGCGCCGAGGAGCGTCTCGAGACGCCGCACGTAGGCCGAGCCGGGATGCGCCGCGCGGAAGCGTGCGGCGCGTGCCTCGGCTTCGGCACGGCGACCTGCGCGGAGCAACGCATCGACCGCCAAGACCTCTCGCTCTTCGGCGAGCATTCCGACCGGATAGCGGCGCGCGTGCTCCTCGCAGCGCGCGAGAGCTTCGGCGGGCGACGACGGGAGCGCCTCCTGCGCGGCGCGGAGCAGCGCCATCTCTGCATCGGGCGACGAAGGGGCGGCTTCGACGGGAGCGGCGGCGGGCGCGCGCGGCGTCGCCCGCGGAGCGGCGGGCAGCGCGTGCACGTCGAGCGTCGCCGCAGACGCCGAAGCGCTCGCGGTCGCGGTCGGCACGACGATCGACGTGGGCGCCGCCTCCGCCGCCGCCGTCGAGCTCGGGGCAGGCGTCGCTTGCGGTGGGGGCGCGCGAAGCACGAGCGCGGCGACGCCGACCGCCGCTGCTGCCGCGATCCCGGCCACCGCGATCTTCGTCGACGTCGCCACCGCAGCGGTCGAGGCGGCGCCGGCCGGCGGAGGAGCGGCAGGCGGAGGGCCACCCTCCGGCGGCGCTGCACCGGGATCGCCGCCGGCCGGCGGTGGCGGAGGGAGCCCCGCGACCGCCGCTGCGATCGATCGCGAGAGCGCATCGACGTGCGCCGTCGAGGGAACGTCCGCCCGCGCCGATCGCAGCGCGGAGCGGACGAGATCGGACGCGTCGGTCGCGTCGTCGTCGAGCAGGTGCGGGACGCGCGGCTCCGTCATGCCGTCACCTTCCCGAGCGCCGCGCGCTTCATCGCTCGTTCGACCTCTTTGCGCGCGGCATGCAGGCGTGAATACGCCGTCTGCACCGGGCACGCGAGCGCCTCGGCCACTTCGGCCATCTCGAGACCTTCGACTTCGTACAAGACGAAAACCGCGCGCTTGTCGTCGTCGAGCTCGTCGAGAGCGCGGTCGAGGAGCGCGAGCGCTTCACGCTCGGCCGCCGCGGTTTCCGGGGTCGCTGCGGGCGCGGCCTCGGAGGCTCCGATCGGCTCGTCGGTCGGGACCTCACGCCGAACGTGGGCCCGACGTCGCTGCGCCGCTGCGACGCGCACGGCGATGCCGTACAGCCACGTGCGTAGCTGCGAGCGGCCCTCGTACTCGCCGAGCTTTCGATACACCACGACGAAGACCTCCTGGCACGCATCGTCGACGTCTCCCGCGCCGACCCCGAGACGTCGCAGCGCGCGCCAGACGAAGGGCCCGTGCTCGCGAAAGATGCGATCGACCTCGAGCGCGGCGGCACGCGCGTCCGCCTGCTGGATACCCACGTCGCCCGTACTGCCCTCGCGCGATTCGGCCGTGGAGCCCGGAGGGGCCCCGCTTCCTCTTCGTGAGTGCCCGGGCATGGCGGCGATTATGACGGAACGTGCACGGGCCCGGACGTTTTCGTCTTTCACCGGGAGCCGATGGCGAGCCCGAGCGCGACCGAGCCGCCGACGGCGGACAGCTCGAAGATCGTGCGCCGCACGGACGCCGCGTCGTCGTACGCGAGCCGGGCGCGCGAGAGCGGCACGACGAGCGCAGGCGACAGCGTGAGCGAGAGCCATCGCGTGAACGCCAGCTCGGCGACGGCTTCGAGCACGCCGCCTCCGACCGTCGTCGAGTAGCCGCGAGAGTCCGGGAAGCCCTGCCCGCGCGCGCTGAGCTGACCGACGAACGCGCCGAGGCACGCAGTGATGCCGAAGGGAGCGCGGCGCGCCTCGAGCGGACACACCGCGAGCTCTCCGGCGACGAGGCCGATCTCCGCGAGCGCGAGGCCTTCGATGCGGCGGCTCGACGGAAGGAACGACGATGCCTTCGCACGAAGCCCGGGCCACCGCGGGGGCGTCACGAGGACGGAGCCCGCGATCACCCAGCCGACGTCCGGAACGAGCCCCGCCGATCCACCGAACTCGGCGGCCGCCATCCAGCGCCAGGTCCCCGAAGGCGTGGGGCGCGGCGGCGCTGGCGGCGCTGGCGGTGGTCCACCGGCTTGCACGGGCGTCACGCGTTCCGCCGACGCACGCGGCGCGGGCTCCGGCGGCGGATCATTCGCGGCCGCCGTTGGCGGCTCGGCGGGCGCGAGCGCCGCCTCCGGGTCGATGAGCACGGAGAGCACGAACGCGAGGCGGTCGCCGAGCTTGTCGCAAGACGTCGCGCTCTCGTCCACGTCACGCGAGCCGAGCACCTTCCCGTCGCGGTCGGCGACGCGAAAGCTCGCGTGGAACTTCCGCGCCTCGGGCCGGTACGCGATCGTGCCTTCGACGCTGAGCTCCGCGTCGCTCGGCGGGACGAAGACGCGCCGGCCGAGCCGCGCCTCGACGGCCGCGGCCAGAGCGGGCGCCGCGATGCACGCTTCCGCACCGGGCAAGCGCACCCAACTCAGCGCCGACGTCCGTCCCGTGCGGGGAGCGGCGGCGCCGGTTTGCGGAGCCGACGACGGAACCGGCGCCTCCCCGGACTGGGCACGCGCGACCGCGGCCACGAGCCACGTGCCCGCGAACATCGCGACCGCGATGCGATCTCTCGGGCGCGCGCTTCGCACGGAAAGCGTCATACTATCGCAGGCCGCGGCGACGCCGCTGAATACCGCGGAAGCTCGGTCCGTCTCTCGACCTCGCCGCCCCTCGCCGCCCCTCGCCGCCCCTCGCCCCTCCCTCGCCCCCGAATCATGCGCGCCTTGCTTCGTTCTGGCTCGCCACGAGCTCGCATGACCGCCCGCGGCGCCGCCGTGCTCGTCTCCGCCTGCGCAGCGGTCGCGGTCGCGATGTCGGCGTGCGCCTCCGAAGGCGTCGTCGGCTCGCTCGCGACCGGCAACGAAGGGGGCGTCGCCGTCTCTCCCGAGGCGAGCGTCGCCGCGGAAGATGCGGGCGAAGAGCTTCCCCTCGTCCCGCTCGCGCGCCCGATCGCGGCCGGCGGCGCGAGCACGTGCGTGAAGACGACGGTCGGCGACACGCGCTGCTGGGGAGAGAACGGCACCGGTTCTCTCGGCATCGGCGAAGCTTCGATCACGGCAACGGCGGAGCCGGTCACGCCCACCGTCGTCGGACGCGTCAAAGCCCTGGCCGGCGGTGAAGCAGCGCAATGCGCGATCCGCACCGGAGGCACGCTGTACTGCTGGGGCGACGTCGCCGTCGAGCTGAGCGGCGTCCCGAACGGGCCCGACCACCTCCCGGTGATGACGCCGTTCTCGCTCGATAGCGTCACCGGCGACGTCGCGACCGTCGCCGTGGGTCGCTACTTCACCTGCACAATCAGCCTCACGGGCGAGCTCCGGTGCTTCGGCCTGAACGACAAGGGCCAGCTCGGCCTCGGTTCGACGACCAAACAGCTCCTGCCGACCGCAGTGAAGGGGCTCGATGCGCGGGCCACGTCGGTGAGCGCTTCGATGGGCGGGCTCTTCGCGTGCGCGACGACGAGCACGGGCGCCGTGTACTGCTGGGGCGACAACGGCGACGGACAGATCGGTCCCGGGAGCGCGCTCGTGACCGCCCCGCGCCGCATCGAGGGTCTACCGGCGCGGGCCGTCGAGGTCGTCGCCGGCGGCGCGCACGCCTGCGCGCGCCTCGTCACCGGGCGCGTCGCGTGCTGGGGTCGCGGCGAAGAAGGTCAGCTCGGCGACGGCGCGAGCACGTCACGCGAGGCGCCCGTCCTCGCCGACATCACCGACGTCGTCGGCCTCGCCGCAGGTCGGCGTCATACGTGCGCGGTGCGCAGCGAAGGCTCGGTGCTCTGCTGGGGCGACGACTCCGACGGGCAGGCCGGCGACACGCCGGGTTCGGAGCGCCCGTGGATGGCCGTGCCTTCCAGCTTCGGCGCACGCCACGTCGTCTGCGGGCTCGCGCACACGTGCGCGTGGGGCGACGGGGGGCAGGTGCGGTGCTTCGGATCCGACACGCGCTCGCAGCTCGGCCCGCGCACCGCGACGTTTTGATTCCCGCGCGTCTAGCGCGGATGCTGCGAGTGCCACGTGCGCGCGGTCGCCTGCAGGAGCGGCATGCGCGCGAGCGGATTCGGATGCGTGCGGAGGAACCCGACGGGGTTGAGAAGGCTGAGCGGACCGCCCGCCCCCGCCGCGCGCTCGAGGCGCGCGAAGTAGTCGAGCAGCGTGAGGCCGCCGTTCTCGTTCCACTCGTACTGCGGACGGCGCGCACGACCCGCATCGAGCGCGTTGTACGCGCCCGACGTGTCCGAGGCCGCCTCTGCTGCCTGATTGAAGAGAGGCACGATGGTGAGGAGCCGGCCGAGACGCGCCGGATCGGGTCCGCTTCCGCCCTGCCCCTTCGCGCATCCGGTGTGACCGAGGTAGTGGTGCGCGAGCTCGTGGCCGAACGTGAACGCGAGCACCTCGTCGAAGATCTCTCGCGCGCGTGACCAGCGACGCGGGTCGGGCCCGAGGTTCGCCGGGATGATCCCCGCGGGAAGCCCGGCCCGCGCCTTGTCGCTCTTGACCATCGCGGGCATCACGGCATTGCAGTACGCGTCGTACGTCTGCGTGCCGAAGAGCTCGTCGGTCGCCTTCGTCTGCGCGATCGCGTCCACCGCTTCGAGGATGCCGGCCGTGGCTGCGAGGAACGGCGCGCCCTGCTCGTCGCACCCCGCGAAGGCGTTCACCTCGAACGTCGGATCGAACACGAGCGGGATCCCGCGCACGAGCGCTTGGTTCTGCGGCGAGAGCGCGTTCAGGAGCTCGGCGAGGATTCCGCGGAGCTCGTTCTGCCATGCCTGCGGTCCGACGAGCGGCGCGAGCAGCGGTCGCTGGGCGGGCGGCGGCGCGGGCGGCGGCGGCGGAGCACCCGGCCCTGGCGCGTTGGGATACGGCTGCTGCGGATACGGCTGCTGCGGGTACGGCTGCTGCGGATACGGCTGCTGCGGTCCGTAGTACGGCGGCGGCTGCTGCGGGGCGGTGCTGGCCGACGAGGACGTGCGGCACGCGCCGAGGGCGACGGGCAGAACGACACCAATCGCGGCGAGCGCGAGGGTCCGGAGCTTCTTCACGCCCTACGATCTACCAGATCCGCGACGCGCATCCGTACGCTCGCACCGGCTCAGGTCGACCTTGCCTGCGGCGCGCGCGAAACGGGCGCGAGCGCGCGGAGCGCAACGAGCAAGCTCCGCGCATCCTGGAAACGCTGCTCGGGATCCTTCGCCAGCGCCTTCTCGATCAATGCCCGCCAGGGGGCAGGCACGTCGACGGGCCCGCCGACCGGCGCAGGTGCTGCGCTCGGCATGCGCCGCGAGGCCGGCTGCACGCCCGAATCGGCGCGCAGCGAGCGGAGCGACGGCTCGCTGCCATCACCGTCCACGTCCGCGAGCCGCAGACCGATGCTCGGCGGCGGGCGCTTACCGGCCGTCCACATGTCCCCCGGCGACGGCGGCGGAGGCTCGCCGACGAAGCACTCGTAGAGGACCGCGCCTATCGCGAAGACGTCGCTCCGCGCGTCGACCTCGCCGCCGCTCTCTTGCTCCGGCGACATGTATCCGGGCGTTCCGAGCGGCGCGCCCATGTTCGTGATCCGCATCTCCTCCCACTCCACGCGGGCGATGCCGAAGTCGAGAATCTTCGCGCGCTCGTCGCCGTGCTCGTCGCGCGTGAGATAGATGTTGGCGGGCTTCAAGTCGCGATGGACGACGCCCGCGGCATGGATGGCGACGACCGCCTCGGCGACATGCATCGCGATCGGCAGCACCTCGTCGGCCTCGAGCCGCCCCTTGAACCGAAGCCGCGAGGCGAGCGGCTCGCCGCGGAGAAGCTCCATGACGAGGTACGACGTGCCGTCCGGCAGATGGCCGTGATCGATCACCTCGACGACGTTGGGATGCCACGCGAGGCCGAGCGCTTCCGCTTCGCGGCGGAGGCGGTCCGACGCGACGGCGTCGTGCGCGGTCGCCGCGCGGAGCAGCTTGATCGCGACGGGCAGCCCGTCGGTGATGCGCGCCGCTTCGTAGATGACGCCACTCGCGCCCGAGCCCATGCGCGCGCCGATCCGATACTGCCCCGCGACGACCGTTCCTTCGAGGTCGCCCGCTCCCGCGCGACTCTCCGACTCGCGAATCGCGAGGCTTCGCTCGAGCGCATGCACGCGCATCGCCTGCGCCGCGGTCTCGATTCGACGCGCGCGGTCGCGCGCCAGAGCGAGCCCCACGCCGCCGAGCACGAGCGGGGACGCGAGCGCGGCGATGGCCCCCACGGCCGACGGATGCACGGCGAGCGTTCCGCCGCCGAGCGCAGCACCTACGCCGGCGAATGCGGCGATGCTCGCGGGTGCCGACGGACGCGCCCAACGTACTTCGTACTCCTGCGCGTCGTCGCACGACCCGAGGTCGCTGACGCGCGCTTGCGGGAAGCCGAACAGCATCGGAACGACGGCGAGCTCGAGGCGCCGCGCCTTCGCGAGGAGGCCGTCCTTCTCGAGCGCCGGGTCGTGCCCGATGCGAACCTTGCCGCGCCAGTGTCCCGGGCCCGCCTCGGCAGTCTCCCACCGCGTCGTGCGACCGTGCTCGCTGTCCGACGAATCGAGCCGCGCGAACGCCTCCTCGGGCGCGCGCGTGCCGCGGAGGACGCGCGCCCACACGCCGAGGTTCTCGGGGACGACGAGGTACGGCGCCGCGTCGTCGAGCGCACCGGGAAGCTCCGCCTCGAAGGCGGTGAGCGCCGCATGCAGTGCGCCGAGCGGCAGGAGCCTCGTCTCGTCGTCCAGGTCGGCGCGCCCGAGCCGCAGCTTCGCGAGGAACGCATCGGCCTGCTTCGCGCCGCGCTTCGCTTCGAGGCAGAGGAGGAGCGCCTTGATCTTCGACGCGCTCGTCTGGCCGCTGGGGAACGTGTGCCGGACCTTCAAGGCTTTCCGCGGAAGCGTACGCTCGCGCGGCGAGGTCGTCACCGATCAGAACGGAGATTGGATCGCCCGTGCACCACCTCGACGCGCGAGGCCGGCGGCCTGCCGCGTCGGCTAGCATCCGGCCCGCCATGACGAACGACGAGCAAGGGACGGCGCAAGGCCCGAGCGCCATCGTGCAGCGCGCCGACTGCGCGTCGCACGTCGTCGTGCTCGAGGTGCGGGTGCCCGGGCAGACCTCGCTCGTCGTCGTCGGCGTCCCGCGCAGCGCCCCAACACGTGCAGCGGCAGGGCTCCTCACGCGCGACGCGCGGAACGAGATCTGGGGCGCACGGTTGCCGCCCGCCTCAACGCGCGAACGTTCGCGCGAAGACGCTCTCGCGCATGCGCGCGTTCTCGCGATCGGCGCGACCGACGTGCTCGTCGACCAACGAGGAGACCTCCGCGTCGTCCGCGCACAGGGTGGACGCGTCGTCGTCACCGACGCGACGCCGGCGGAACGGGCGGACTTCATCGCCGCGACCGAGGAGCAGCGCGCGACGTGGCAGAACCGCGGCTACGAGCTCGCGCGCGCTCTCGCGGCGGACGCGCTCGAGGTACACCGTACCGACGTCGCACGCGCCCTCGAGCGCGCGCTCGGCAAGATCGATCGCCGCCGCGACGCGATCCGCGGTGACCTCGCGAAGATCGCCAAGGCCGACACCCTTGCATCGCAAGCGCAATGGCTCGTAGGCGAAGCCGCGAAGGCAAAACGCGGAGCCACGAAGCTCGTCGTCACCGATTGGTCGAGCGGCGAGCCCGTCGCGATGGAGGTGCCGCTCGACCCGGCGAAGAGCGCGAAGGAGCAGGTCGAGGCCATGTTCAAGCGCGCGAAGCGGCTTCGCCTCGGCGGTCGCATCGCGGAGGACCGCCTCGCGCAGGCGGAGACGCAATGGCTCACCGTCGCGACCTCTCTCGACGCCGTGCGCGCGGCCGCCGACGTGATCGCGATCGACGAAGCCGCGCGCGAGGCGAAGCGTGCAGCGCCGCGCGACGTGGTGCTACCGCAGAGCGCAGGGTCCCCCGACGCTGGGACGCGCGGAACCAGAGGGAGCGCTTCGAGCAAGACACGCCGCGTGGCGTTCCGCACGTTCGTCGCGCGCAGCGGGAGGAAGCTCCTCGTCGGAAAGGGCGCCGCCGACAACGACGAGCTCACCTTGCACGTGGCGAAGCCGCACGATCTTTGGCTGCACGCGAAGGACCGCACCGGAGCGCACGTCATCGTGCCGCTCGAAAAAGGGCAGACGTGCCCCGCGGAGGACCTCGTCGACGCGGCGCACCTCGCCGCGCACTTTTCGGACGCGCGTGACGAGAAGGCGGTGGACGTGCAGTACACGCCGAAGCGCTTTCTGCGGAAGCCGAAGGGGTCCGCGGTGGGGTTCGTCGTCGTCGATCGCGAGAAGGTCCTTCCGCTCCGGTTCGACGCGGCGCTGCTCGCCGCGCTCCTCGAGCGCGAGGAGATCTGACCGGCGGCTGTGATAGACACGTGGAGCCGAGATGCGCCTCGCCGACACGATCGTGAGCTGGTTCGGCCGCGTCGAGGTCGTCCTCGCCGGCGTCGAAGGGTACCTCCGAGATGGGCAAGACGCCCTCGCGAAGGGCGACCCGATGCGCGCGCGGCAGCTCGCGAAGGCGATCCTGCACCGTGTCCCCCACTCGCCGATCGGCCTCGCGCTCCTCGCCGACGCGTGCGAGGCCGCGCGTCTCGACGCCGAGCTCGCGCTCACCCTCGAGGAGCTCGCGAGTCGCGTCGCTTCGCGCGCCGACGTCTGGGTCCGTCTCGGCCGCGCACGCGAGCGCGTCGGCACGCCCCTCGAGGAGACGCGCGACGCGTTCCTGCGCGCGCTCGCGGTGGCCGAGCCGGGCACCGAGCCGCGTCGCGAAGCGCTGCTCTGGCTCGCCGACCTCGATCTCTCGAACGGTGACGGCGCGCGCGCGGAGCTCTGGCTCGAGCGCATCGCCGATCGCAAGCACAAGGACGTGGCGCTCCGGCGCGCCGAAGCGCGCCTCATGCAGAACGACGTCGAAGGGGCGCGCACTGCCCTCGAGCCGCTCGACCCGGACCCGACCGACGGCCGCGCCGCGCTCGTGCGAGGGCGTACCCTCGCGATCGCGAGCGACCCCGCGGCCTTCCCTCTCCTCCTCCGCGCGACCGTTCTCGACGTGCCGGGCGCGACCGAAGCGCTCGCCTCGGCGCTCGCCTGGCTTCCGACGGACGATGCCACCCGCGCGAAGATCCGTACGGTCGTCGAGGGGCGCGGCGAGCTCGGCCACGCGCGGTGGCAAGCGGCGTTCGCGCGCGCAGAGGGCCGTCGCGACGAAGCGCGCGCCGCTCTCGTCGCCGCCGTGCGGTCGGGCGAAACGACCGCTGCACGCCCCCTTCTCGACGCTGCGCTCGAAGATCAAGACCACGCCGCGCTCGCCGTCGCGTTGACCGCGCTCTCGCGCGAAGCAGACCCCGTCGTCCGTGACGCGCGCAGGCTGCCTTCGCCGGGGAGGCTCCGCGACGCCGGGGAGGCCGCGGCAATCCTCGACGCGCTCGCTGCGGTCGAGACCCCGCGCGCACGGCCGTGGGCCGAAGCCGCGCGCCAAATGGCGCTCCGCACGTGGATCCCCGATTCCGGCGCGCCTGGGCAGTGGACGGCGATCCTGACCCGCCTCGACGGCCACGCGCGCGCGCTCCACGCGCTCGAAGCGACGGGCAAGATCGCCGAGCTCGCGGTCGAACGATCACGGCCGGTGCGCGTCGCCATCGTCGGTGAGTTCAACGCCGGCAAGAGCACGTTCATCAACGCCGTCATCGGGGCCGACGTCGCTCCGACGGGAGTGCTTCCCACGACGGCGACGCTCCACCACCTCCGCTACGCGCCGGACCCGTTCGCGCGCATTCAGTTCTACGAAGGCGAGGTCAAGGAGCGCATCGTTCCCTCCGCCGAGCTCCGCACCGCGCTGAAAGCGCTCGACACCGGCAACGTGAAGCGGGTCGAGATCCTGCAGCCGATTGCTTCGCTCACGCGCGTCGAGATCCTCGACACGCCCGGCTTCAACGCGCCCGACCCGCGCCACACCGATGCAGCACGGTCCGCGTTCGAGGAAGCGGACGCGGCGATCTGGCTTCTCGACGCAGGACAGCCGCTGAAGCAGAGCGAACGGCGCATTCTCGAAGAGGCGAAGACGGCGAAGCTGCCGGTGCAGATCCTCGTCAACAAAGCCGACCGGCTCGGTCCCGACGATCTCGCGAAGGTCATGCAGAACGTCGACGAGTCGCTCGACGAGGCCGGCCTCCGTTCGTGGTCCACGCCGATCGCGCTTTCGGCGCGCCTCGCGCTGCAAGGTCGCCTCGGAGACGCGGACGCGCTCGCGAAGAGCCGTTGGGAGGCGGTGCAGACGCTCCTCGACGAGCAGATCATCGGCCGGAGCGACGACCTCCGTGAGCGAGGGCTTCGTCGTCGCGCGGCCAAGGTCGTCGGCGAGCTGCTCGAACGCGCCCGCGACCAGGCCGAGACGGAGAGCGCCGCGATCGAAGCGGCGGCGACGCGCGCCAAGGATCTCGCGCGGCGCGCGGCGAAGCTCGAGCGCGAGGTCGAGGAGGCGGCGCAGATCATCGCAGGTGCCCTGCACACCGCCGCCGCCGAGTGGAAGCGCGATCTCGACGTCGTCGTGACCGGCCGCGACGTCGCGCAGGCCGAAGCGGATCCAGTGCTCTCACGCTACCGCGTCGACCGCGCCGTCACGCGTCTCGCCGAGCCCCTGGCGCGCGTCCTCGCCTCCGTTGCGGGGGGCGACGACACGCCCGGAGCGACGATGAACGATCTGCTGCCGTTGTGCCGCGCCGTCGTGCGCGCGTTCGCGGCGGCCGGCGGACGCGCCGACTCCATCCTGCCGTTGACGCGCACCGCGATCGCCTCCGTCGTCGAGCACCTCCTCGACCTGTCCGCCACGGTGCCGGAGCGCGCGGACGCGGAAGGTCGCGTGGCCGAGCTCGAGGCCATCGCACACGCCCTTGCGTAACCACGCGAACCCGGGAAAGCTGTGCGCGATGAGCCGGCTGGGTCCGTTCCGCGGCGTGCTCCGCATCGCGTTCGTGGTCACGGTCGTGGCGACGACGACATCGTTCGCGCCGAGGCAGGCCGAGGCCGATCCGCTTCTCGACGTCGGCAAGGGCGACGTCACCGTGCAAGCAGAGAAGCTCGAGGTGGACGTCGCGACCGGGTCGGCGGTGCTCACCGGGCAGGTGGTCCTCACGAAAGGCGACCTCACCGTGCGGTGCCCGCAAGTCGACCTGAAGTTCGATGCCTCTCCGCACCTGAACTTCGCGCGCGGCTCGAAAGGCGTCGTCGCGGACGTGCGCGGCGTCCATGGCGAAGCGCCGGAGGTGGAGCTCGATCTGAAGCGCCAGGTCCTCGAGCTCCGAGGCGGCGTGAAGCTCTCGCGCGGCCAAGGGTGGCTGCAGGCCGAGAAGGCCACGATCGAGCTCGCGACCGCACGCGTGACGGCGACCCAGGTGAAGGGCTCGCTTCCCGTTCCGAAGCCGTGACCGTGCCCGCGAACGACGCGCCCGCCGCCATCGAGGCGCGCGCGCTCCGCGTGTCGCGCGGAGACAAGGCGATCCTTCGAGGCGTGTCGCTCGCGGCGCATGCGGGCGAGGTCGTCGGTGTGCTCGGGCCGTCGGGCGCCGGAAAGTCGACGCTCTTCCGCGCGCTCGTCGGCGAGAGCGCCGTCGACGACGGAAGCGTGCTCCTGTTCGGCCGGGACGTCACGCGTGCGCCGCTCTGGCAGCGTGCGCGCGCGGGCGTCGCGTACGTCCCGCAGACACCGAGCGTCCTCTGGGACCTCTCGGTCCGCGACAACCTGCGCGTCTACCACCGCATCGTGCACGGCGGCGCATGGCCGTCGCGCGCGCGTCCTGGTGAGGATGCCGCCGTCGCGGAGCTCGCGGCGCGCGCGGCGCTCGACGACCGCCTCGACGTTCGCGCGGGCGAGCTCTCCGGCGGCGAGCGGCGACGTCTCGAGCTCGCGCGCGCGCTGACGCGTCCGCCGAAGGTCCTCGTGTGCGACGAGCCGTTCGCCGGCGTCGATCCGCAGCAGGCGAGCCGGCTCGGAGACATGCTCCGGCACCTCGCGGTCGACGACCGCGTCGCCGTGCTCCTCGCCGACCATCACGTCGCCGAAGCGCTGCGCGTATGCACGCGCGCCGTCCTCTTGCTCGACGGACAGGTCGCGATCGAAGCCGACCCCGAGTCGTTCCAGGAGCACCCCACCGTCGTCGGGCGCTACCTCGGAAGTTGGGCGCGCTCGCTGCCTCCGCCGCCGCCGCGCTGACGCCCTCGCATACCCCTCGCGGCGGAGCTTTACATCGCAGTCCGGGGCATTAAGCCTCGCTGGCACCATTTTCGCTTTCGCGCCCGCGCCCGCGGTGTAACCTTTTCCTAGCGGGATTTTTGCCGATGGAAATCAAACAGCAACTCAAGCTCAGTCAGCAGCTCGTGATGACGCCGCAGCTGCAGCAGGCGATTCGCCTCCTGCAGCTCTCACGGCTCGAGCTCATCGAGGAAATCCGCAAGGAATGTGACGCGAACCCGGTCCTCGCGGACGAGGACTTCGAGCCCCGCCCGCGGGCCACCGGCGACGGAGCCGCCGAGGCGGCGCACCAGTCGTCCGAGCAGGGTGAGCTCCGCATCGACCGGCTCGAAGATCGGAAGCGGCTCGAGACCGGCGCTGCCGAGAAGACGGACGCGAAGCAGGTCGGCGAGATCGACTGGGAGCAGTTCCTCGAGAACCGCACGCTGCAGCAGCCGCTTCCGGCGAGCCGCGGCGGCTTCGAGGAGCTGCCGCCGATCGAGCAAAACCTGACCAAGCAGGCCTCGCTCGTCGACCACCTCCGGTGGCAGCTGCAGATGAGCGACTTCAACGACTCGGAGAAGCGCTTCGCCGAGCTCGTTCTCGGCAATCTCGACGACCAGGGCTTCCTCGACCTGAAAGGCGTCGAGCGCCCGGACGGGACGCGCACGCCCGACCTCACGATCGAGGAGCTCGCCGAAGAAGCGGGCCTCGATCCGGAAGACGCTCCCGAGGTCCTCCGCATGATGCAGGAGTGGGATCCCGTCGGCGTCTGCGCCCGCGACCTCCGTGAGTGCCTCCTCGTGCAGGCCGAGGTGTTCGGCTCCGAAGACCTCGACATCACGATCATCGACAAGCACCTCCACAACCTCGAGAAGCACAACTACCAGGCGATCGCGCGTGACCTGAAAGTCCCGATCGAAGAGGTCTACGAGTCCGTCAAAGAGATCCAGAAGCTCGAGTCGCGCCCGGCGCGCAACTTCAGCGAGACCGACGAGAAGCAGATCGCGATCACGCCCGACGTCTACGTCGTCCTCGACGAGGGCAAGTGGATCGTCACCGACAACGATCGCGGCGTGCAGCGCCTCTACATCAACGAAGCGTTGACGAAGCAGCTCCTCAAGGACCCGAACGCGAAAGAGTTCATCGGCGAGAAGCTCCGCAACGCGCAGTGGCTCATTCGCGCGATCGAGCAGCGCCGGAAGACGATCATCCGCGTCACCGAGTGCATCGTCGAGAAGCAGAAAGACTTCTTCGAGAAGGGCGTCTCCTTCTTGAAGCCGATGATCTTGCGCGACGTCGCGGAAGCGGTCGGCATGCACGAGTCGACCATTTCGCGCGTGACGACGAACAAGTACGTGCACACCCCGCAGGGCCTCTTCGAGCTGAAGTACTTCTTCAACTCGTCCATCCGCCGCGTCGCCGAGGAAGACATCGCCTCGGAGTCGGTGAAGCAGGCGATCAAGAAGATCATCGACGGCGAGGACAAGCAGAACCCGCTGTCCGACCAGGCGATCGTCGAGATCCTGGCGAAGAACGACGGCATCCAGATCGCGCGCCGCACGGTCGCGAAGTACCGCGAGATGCTCGGCATCCTCGCGAGCAGCAAGCGCAAAAAGCTCTTTTGAGGGGGCTCTGCCCCCCTCGCCTGCGGCGAGCCTCCCCCCGTTCGCGTCCATCCGACCTGGCCGGCGCGCGTCGCCTGCGGCGAGCCGCACCGAAGCGGCGCGGCCAGGCGCGCCTGCGTCGCGGCCCCGCGCCTACGGCCGGCACGGCGCTTACCTTGTCGCGGCGCGCAGGCAACCGGGAACGGCTGCGGCGGGAAGGGCCCTCTCGCCGTTCCCGGCTCCCGGCCACCTGCTCCCTGCCCCCTGTTCTTCTTCTCCTCTCGCACTTTCCTTCCCCGCGGCGCTACTCTCGATGGGTTCCCACCACGCGGAGGTTTCCGGTAAGCACCCGCGCCGCAGCAAGACGAGAGACATCACGAGAGCGAGCGGCGCGTTTCGGCGGTTCGACTGAGAAGGCAGCGCACGACGGAGGAAGCGAGCGAATGAACATCTCCATCACCTTCCGACAGATGGACGCGACGGAAGCAGTCAAAGGGTACGCAACCGAGAAGGTCGCGAAGCTGCAGAAGTTCCTGAGACAGCCGCTGCACGGAACGGTGACGTTGAGCTGCCAGAAGACGATTCACTTGGTCGAAGTGGATGTGCACGCGGGGGGCGATCACTTCCACGCTCACGAGTCATCGGAGGACATGTACGCGTCGATCGACAAGGTGATCGACAAGCTCGAACGCCAGATCCGGGACGGACACGGCACCCAGAAGAAGAAGGGTGCCGAGCGCGCCTCGGATCGGCTGCTCCCGGACGAGCCCGAGGAGCGATAGGCCGCGCTGCCGTTCCCCCAAACAGGTGCCCGCCCCCGAGCCCTCGCCTGCGCAGGCGCGGGGGCGCACCCCGGCTTCTTCACTATGCGTCTCACGGATCTGCTGTCACCCGCGCGCGTCGGAATCCGGCGCGGCGGCGGCAAGAGCGACGACTTCGACAAGGAGAGGGCGATCGGCCTGCTCGCGACCATGTTCGGCGAGCAGGAGGGCGTCACGACGTCGGAGATCGAGCGCGTGCTCCTCGAACGCGAGGCGCTCCAGTCCACCGGGATCGGCGAGGGGGTCGCCATTCCGCACGGGGCGCTCCCGCAGCTGAAAGAGCAGGTCGCCGCCCTGCTCATCGTCCCCGATGGGGTCGAGTTCCAGGCGATCGACGATGCGAAGGTCTCGATCCTGTTCGGCGTGATCGGACCGAAGCGCGCGACGGGCGAGCACCTGAAGACGCTCGCGCGCGTGTCGCGGCTCCTCCGCAGCAGAGAGTTCCGGGCGCGGCTCGTCGGAGCAGAAGACTCCACGACCGTGTTCGAGCTCATCAGCGGCGAGGAGGCCGAGAAGAAGGGGGGAGCGTAGATGAGGGGGCGTACGTGAGCGAGGCGGGCCCGTCGAGCCCGCCGCCGATGGTGGAGATGCAGGTCGCCGACCTCGTCGACGCACGTCTCGGCGTCGAGCTGACCCGCATCGCGGGTGAGGCTGGCCTCGGCCGGCCCATCCGGCATCCGCGCGTCCAGAAGAGCGGCCTCGCCCTCGCGGGCCACTACCACGGCGTCGTTCCCACCCGCGTGCAGGTGCTCGGCGAGACCGAGCTGTCGTATCTCGATGCAATGACGCCGGAGGCGCGCGGCCTCGCGGCGCGCGGCTTCTTCTCCCTCGGCCTCTCGTGCGTCGTCATCACGAGACGCGCCGAGGTCCCGAAGGCGATCGTGCAGGCCGCCGAGGCGACGGGCACTCCTCTCTTCTGCAGCAACGCGCGCTCGAGCCGCACGATCAACCAGCTGCACGCGACGCTCGACGAGAAGCTCGCGCCGACGACGTCGATCCACGGCGTCCTCGTCGACGTGTTCGGCATCGGCCTCCTCCTCGTCGGCAAGAGCGGCATCGGCAAGAGCGAGTGCGCCGTCGAGCTCGTGCTCCGCGGCCATCGTCTCGTCGCCGACGACGTGGTCCGCTGCGAGTGGCGTCCGCCGGGCATGGTCTTCGGCGCGGCGGCGGACATGCTCCGTCACCACGTCGAGGTGCGCGGGCTGGGCGTGCTCAACATCAAAGATCTCTTCGGCGTCACCGCCGTGCGCGATCGCAAGCGCATCGACCTCGTCGTCCAGCTCGACGAGTGGGACGAGACCCGCGAGTACGACCGGCTCGGCGTCGACGACGAGCACTACACCCTGCTGAGCACGGCGATCCGCTGCGTGACGGTGCCCGTGCGGCCCGGACGCGACATGGGCGCGATGCTCGAGATGGCCGCACGAAACGAGCTCCTCCGCCGCGCCGGACGTCACAGCGCGCGCGAGCTCCTCGCCCGGCTCGAAGAGAACGTCGCGCTCGCGCCCGAGATGGCGCTCGACGACCAGCCGGAGAGCGTCGTCGACGAACCCGTCGAGCCATCACCGTCGCCGCACCGTCCCGGCCCGGCGCCCCCGCCGCCGAACAGCAGCATGGCGAGGCCGGACGCGCGCCTCTGGAACGACTCCGAGCGCGCGCAGCCCGCGGCGCGGCCCGCGTACGAGCGCGGAAGCAACGAGAGCTCGGCGTGGATCCCTGCCGTGCGACCGAAGGGGAACGAATGACCGATCCGACCTCGCCGGACCGCAGCGCGCCTGCTTCGCTGCCGCCCACGTCCACCCCGTCGTCGCTCCCCGGGCGGAAGCCGATGGTCGTCGTCGTCACCGGTCTGTCCGGCGCGGGGCGAACGACGGCGCTCCACGCCCTCGAAGACCTCGGCTTCTTCTGCATCGACAACCTGCCCACGGCGCTCGCGCCCGATGCCGTGGCGCTCTGCGAGCGCGGAGGAATGTCCCGCGTCGCGCTCGGCATGGACGTGCGCGTGCGCGTGTTCCTCGGCGAGGTCGGCCGCGTGCTCTCGCTGCTCGAAGACGACGGCCGCCGCGACCTCCACGTCCTCTTCCTCGACGCTTCCGACGAGACCATCCTTCGTCGGTTCAGCGAGACGCGTCGACCGCACGCGCTCGCGACGTCGGGCACCCTCGGTCACGCCGCGTCCGTGCTCGAGGGCGTGGCGCTGGAACGCGAACGCCTCTCTGGGCTCCGGGCGCGTGCCACGCGCGTCGTCGACACGACGGCGCTCAGCGTCCACGAGCTCCGGCGCGCGATCCTCGCCTCGTTCGGACCGGCTTCGGGCACCGCCGAGCGCATGGCCATTCGCGTCATGTCCTTCGGATTCAAATACGGCGCGCCGACCGACGCCGATCTCGTGTTCGACGTGCGGTTCCTGAAGAACCCGTACTTCCTCCCCGAGCTGAAACGGGTCCCCGGCACCGACCCGCGCGTCCGCGACTACGTCATGGGCTTGCCGGAGACTCCCGAGCTGCTCGAGCGAACGCTCGGTCTGCTCGAGTACGTCGTCCCGAAGTACGAGAGCGAGGGCAAGAGCTACCTGACGATCGCGTTCGGCTGCACCGGAGGAATGCATCGCAGCGTCGTCCTCGCGGAGCACGTCGCACAGGCGCTCGACGGGCTCCTGCACGAGCGCTCGTCGCGTCCGCGGATCGAGCATCCAGAGCCGGCCATGAAGATCGAGATCGGCGTCGTTCATCGCGACGTGGGCCGAGGCGCGCCGTCGCCGAAGACGCGCGCGCTGAACGAGGGCGGCAGCGTCATGCCGCCGTCGACGGGCGCCGGCGAGCACGCGGCCGACCTCGGGCGAGCATTGGCCGCAGCCAGGAGGAACAAGTGAGCGCGCGCGCGATGGCAAAGTTCACGATCGTCAACGATCTCGGTCTCCACGCGCGAGCCGCAACGAAGCTCGTGCAGCTCGCATCGAAGTACCCGTGCGACGTGCAGCTCTCGCATCAAGGGCAGAACGCGAACGCGAAGAGCGTCATGGGCGTTCTCCTCTTGTGCGGGTCGAAGGGCACCGTCGTCGAGGTGACGGCGTCGGGTGAGCGCGCGGACGAATGCGTGAAAGCGATCGGAGAGCTAATCGCCAGCCGGTTCGGAGAGCCGAGCTGATGAGCGAACGTCGGAGCACGCCTCCGAAGGGCACGCGTGGCGCGCGCAGCGAGCGCCCGTCCGGCGGAGCCTTGCCGTCTGCTCCCTCGTCTTCTTCGTCGGGGCCGTCGTCGGACCCGCCCTCCTCCGATCCGTCGATTCCGCCGGCGGCCCCGTCCGTTCCGCCGAGCCTCATGGATATCGAGGTGCAGGACGCGGTGACCCTGAAGGGCATCGCCGGCTCGCCCGGCGTTGCCGTCGGCCCCGCGCTCGTCCTCGGCGATCTTCGCGCTTCGTTCGTGCGCCGCCACGTCCACACTGCGCAGATCGAGCCAGAGCTCGATCGCGTTCAGCACGCCGTCGAGGTCGCGAAGAAGACACTCCGCGACGTCGACTCGCGCATCCCGGTTGCGATGCGCGAGGCAAGCGCGATCCTCGAGGCGTACCAGCTCATGCTGTCGGACCCCTCGCTGCACGACCGCATCCAGCACAAGGTCCGCAAAGAGAAGAAGTGCGCCGAGTGGGCCGTGTCCGAGGCGGGCGAAGAGATCGTCGCGCTCTTCGGCCCCAAGGACGCGGGCGGCGACGCGTACATCCTCGAGCGAAAGCACGACATCGAGTTCGTCTGCGACCGCCTCCTCCGCGCGCTCGTCGGCGAAGACACGCCGCACGCCGTCCGTCTCGACGAGCCCATGATCGTCGTCGCGCGCGACCTGTCACCCGCAGACACGGCGAGCATGGTTCGCGAGCCCGCCCTCGCGTTCGTCACCTGCGTCGGCACGCGCACGAGCCACACGTCGATCATGGCCCGCGCGCTGGAGATCCCGGCCGTCGTCGGCGTCGCCGACGCCCTCGATCAGATCCGCACGGGCGACACCCTCGTCGTCGACGGCCTCACCGGCCGCGTGTTCGTCCATCCCACCGACCAGTCGATCCGCGACGCGCGGCAGCGTTCCGAGCAGCACCTCGCGTTCGCGCGCCGACTGCTCTCGGCGCGCCACAAGCCGTGCGTCACGAGCGACGGCGTGTCCGTCGCGCTCAAGGCGAACGTGGAGCTCCCCGCCGAGGCCATCCTCGCGGTGGACCACGGCGCGCAAGGCATCGGTCTCTACCGCACCGAGTTCCTCTACATCGACCGCACGACGCAGCCCGGCGAGGACGAGCAGTACGAGGTCTACCGCGCGATCGTGGAGGCGGTCAGCCCGCAGCCGGTGACGCTGCGCACCTTCGACATCGGCGGCGACAAGTTCGCGAGCACGTTCCAGCTGCCGGCCGAGATGAACCCGGCGCTCGGTCTCCGCGCGGTGCGCCTCGCGCTACGCCAGCCGGAGGTGTTCCTCACGCAGCTCCGCGCGATGGTGCGGGCCAGCGCGCACGGCGACGTTCGCATCATGATCCCCATGGTGACGAGCGTGCACGAGATGCGCGAGGTGAAGCGGCTCATCGGCCAAGCCGTCGAGCAAGTGCGCGCGCGCGGTCATGCCTTCGAGGAGCACATCCCGCTCGGCATGATGATCGAGGTGCCCGCCGCCGCGGTGATGGCGGACGTGTTCGCGCGCGAGGCCGAGTTCTTCAGCCTGGGGACGAACGATCTCGTCCAATACGCGCTCGCGATCGATCGCGCGAGCCAGTCGCTCGCCGCGCAGGCGTCTCCGTTCGATCCGGCCATCCTCCGGATGATCAAGTTCGTGACCGACGCCGGAAAGAACCGCGGCATCCCGGTCTCGCTTTGCGGTGCCATGGCGTCCGACCCGCTCGCCGCGTGCCTCCTCGTCGGCCTCGGCCTGCGCGAGCTCTCGATGGAGGCTGCCGCCATCCCCGAGATCAAGGAGGCGCTCCGTCGCCTGACCGTCGCCGAGGCGGAGGCGATCGCCTCGCAGGCGCTCGCGTGCGACAGCGCCGACGCCGTCGAAGAGCTCCTCGCGCGTGAGCTCGCGCCCCGGCTCATCGACCTCCTCGCCGGCATCGCGGAAGACGTCACCGTCACGCGTTCGAGCGCGCCGCCGGCGTTCTGACCGGCGGCGTCAGCGCGCCGCGCGCGCGTCGAGCTGCTCGGCGACGAACGCGCGGATTGCGCGCTCGCTCTCGGCGCTGCGAACGAGGAGCGCGAAGTGTCCCGCTTCGAGGCCGACGTACCGTCCTCCGTGCTTGGCCGCATACGTCGCGGCATCGATCGAGCTCGTCATCGAGTCGTAGCGGCCGTGGAGAACGAGCACGGGAACGCCGGGCGGCGGCGCCTCCGGATCGGCTCCGGACACGAGCACGAGACCGGCGAACGTTCCGCGCATCGATGGCGCGAGGCGAGACGCGCCGAAGCCGCCGTTCGAGAGACCGGCGAGCACGATCCGCGAGACCCCGCGCGCGTGGAGGAGATCGACCGTGCGCTGCAACGTCGCGCGCCCGTCGGGAGACCACCAGTCACCCAGCCAGCGTGTCGATGGACACGCGGTCAGCGCGCCCGTCGGCGCGACGGCGCGCGCGAGCTGCCAGCACGGCAGCGCGAAATTGCCGCCGTAGCCATGGAGGAAGAGCACGGCGGCGGACGAGCTCGGGCCCGGCGGCGCGATGACGACAACGTCCGCGGCGTCGGGGCGCTCGAGGCCGAGGTACGTGGCGGCCACGGCGGAGGGCGTCGCGCCGTGCTCTCGGCGCATCGCGCCGTACGCTTCCGTCATCGCGGGCGCCACTGCTTCGGCGTCGTCGGTGAGCATGCGACCCGCGAAGAGAACACGCGTCCCGAGCAGCGCGACGTCGCCCTCGTCGACGAGCCGGTTCACGATGCGCGCCGACGCATCCTCCGCGCCGGACGACGTCGTGCGCACGACGTGGAGGCGGTCCGACCCGGACGCCGTGCACGTGCGAACGACGGCAATCGCCGCGATCGAAACCGCGCCCGCTCGGGTCAGACCGCGCGGGCGGCGCGACGTGGGCCGCTCGCCGGGCGGAGTCTCCGGGTCGCGCAGGGTCACGAGGCCGCCGAGGAGGAGCCCGACGGCCACGACGTACCCGGCGGTCGACCAGGTGGCCGCCCCTGTTGCGAGAAGCAACACCAGCCCGGCGTAGGGGAGCAGCGCGAGGCCGGCGAAGCTCTTGAGGAGGAGGCGCATCGTCCTGTCCCCACCCCTACGGCCTGCGCACGCCGCGGAAAACACGGGGTTTCGCGAACGGGCTCGGCCTTCCGCTGAGCGGCCGCAAAGGCGCCTCGAGCGGCGCGGACTCGCCGGACGCGTCGAAAAGCCTCGCGGAAGCCGCGGCGGAACGTCGTGCGTCGAAGTGCTTCATCGGCGCGGACACGAGGCCTTACGCCATGGTACGGTGCGCCCCGCATCATGAAGGCCCGCTTCTGCGCCGCGCTCATCGCGCTCGGGGGTCTGACCCTGACCGCGGGTAGCCTGCCGGCGTGCGGCTCCAGCGACACCGAGACCGTCGCCAGCGCGTGTCCCCCGAACACGCCCTGCCAGGTCAACCTGACGCTGCTGCACACGTCGGACATCCACTCGCGCCTGTTCCCTTACGAGCAGGTGATCACGCAAGTCGACGCCACGCTCGGTCTCGGGGAGCTGAACAGCGTCTCGAACATCGGCGGCGTCGCGCGTATGGCGTACATCCTGAACCGCGAACGCGCGCGGGCAGGCCGCGTCGTCCACCTCGACTCCGGCGACTGCTTCCAGGGCGCGCCCGTGTTCAACTTCTTCCGCGGGGAGCCGGAGACGCGCGCGATGAGCGCGCTCGGCGTCGACGCCGCGGTCGTCGGAAATCACGAGTTCGACTTCGGCGCGCAGAACGTGGCGACGCAGTTCCAGCGCTGGGGCACCTTCGCGGCCCTCTCGGCGAACTACCGTTACGACACGAGCACGCAGGACGTCCCGAGCCAGACGAACGCGCGCATGGGCACGATTGCGAAGCCCTTCGTGATCCTGAACACCGGCGGCCTGAAGATCGCCGCCATCGGCATGGCAAACCTGTCGAGCCTCACGTCGGTGTTCGACACGCCGAACCGCCTCGGCATCACCCCGATCAACACGACGGAGATCGCGCAGTTCTACGTCGATCTCCTGCGCCCGTACGTCGACCTCGTCGTCATGGTCACGCACCTCGGGCTCGAGGTCGACCAGCGCATGGTCCGGGGCACGACCGGCATCGACGTGGTCCTCGGCGGCCACAACCACGTCGTCATCAATCCCCCGCAAGAGATCCGCGACTGCTCGGCCGATCCGAACAATCCCGGCTTCATCTGGGCGGTCGACCCGAACGCGAAGATCGACCCGGGCGCCGAGCCGCCGGACGATCCGGAGCCGGAGCTGAAGGGCCCGGCCGGCGCGCTCGACCCCGAGTTCCACCCGTTCCAATTCAAGCGCGCGTGCACGCCGCGCAAGGTCGTCATCGCGCACTCGGGCGCGTTCGCGAAGTACGTCGGTCGCCTCGACCTCGTCGTCTCGAACGAGCCGCGCGTCGATGTTCCGCCGGAGGATCCGACGTACGCCGCGAAGCTCGAGACCGCCAAGGTCAACGGCTTCGAGGTCGTCTCGAGCCGCTTCACCGCCTTCCCCGTCGATGCGACCGTGCCCGAGGATCCGGTCCTCGTCGAGCTGCTGCAGCCGTACCGCCGCGCGCTCGACAACGCCGCGGACCTCGACATCCTCGTCGGCTACAGCCCGCAGGGCTCGAGGCGCTTCTCGACGACCGGCGGCGACTCGCCGCTCGGCAACCTCGTCGGCAACTCGATTTGGCTCCGCCTCGGCGTCCAGACCGACTTCTCGCTGACGAACACGACCGGCATCCGTACGGACCTGAATCCCGGACCGGTGACCATCGAGCAGATGTTCAACATCTTCCCGTTCGACAACTCGATCGCGAAGATGCAGCTCTCCGGCAAAGAGGTGCAGGAGATGTTCGACTTCGCGGCGCGCCGAACGGCCGGCCGCGGATGCGCGACGCAGGTGCAGATCGCCGGCGCACGCGTGCGCATGAACTGCACCGGGTGTGACCGCGTCAACATCCCCTGCGAGGACGACGCCGTCTGCCAGAACGCGAAGCCGCGCCGCGACGCCTGCGACCCGGCGACGAAGCGCTGCATCGTGCGCTGCCAGTCCGACGAAGAGTGCCGCAACTCGATCGGCGGCACGTGCGATCCGGCGCGGCGCGTGTGCGTGGTGAATGCGTGCGCCGAGCACGTGTACATCGGCAACACCGTCGACCCGGCGACCGGCTCGCCCAAGCGTTGCGCAGCCGACGCGGAGTGCGTCCTTCCCGGAAACCCGGTCCCGCCCGGCATCTGCAACAAGACCGGCGGGGCGGCGCAGGGCATCTGCCAATCGCTCATCTCTCCGACGAACCTCTACGAGCTCGCGACGAGCAACTACCTCGCGGGCGGCGGCTCCGGCTTCCGGGTGCTCCAGCGCAATACGACGCAGTTCGACACGCGCATCCAGCAGCGTGACGCGCTCATCGACTACTTGCGGTCGGGCAAGCCGTGCGGCTTCGACATCGCGAACGGGACGCCCGACGGCCTGAAGCTCTGCGCGGCGAACGAAGACTGCGGCGACCCGGGCATGGTCTGCTCGTGCCCTGGTCACATCGCCGAGGAAGGCTCCGGAACCGCGCTCACGTGCACGACGGTGGGCACGTGCGACGCCGGCGCCGGCCGCTGCGTCCGCAGAGACTGCCGTGACCAGGTCGCGCAGTTCCACGCTGCGCGCTGCGCGAGCGCGCCCGACCAGCCCGCGTGCCGCGTGCAAGTGAGCTCGTGTCAGCTCGCGGGCGAGGAGTGCAAGATCCTCGCGTGTATCGACCAGACCATCGGCAGCGCGTCGGACGGCCGCGTGGAGCTCATCGGACGATGAACAGCCTCGCCTCTCGCTTCTCGTCACGTGCGTTCGCGCACGTCCGCGGCGCCGTGCTCGTCACCGCCGCGCTCGGCCTCGGCAGCGTCTCCGGCGCGTGCAGTGACGGCTTCGGTCGCCCGCGGGCAACCCGCCGTCTCGAGATCACGTTCGAGCCGGACGCCACGGGCGCGGCTCCGAACCTCGGCACGGCGGCCGCTCCGCTCCGCCTCGCGATCGACACGGCGGTGCTCTTCAACGTGAAGGTGCGCGCCGTGAATCTCGACGGCTCGACGGACGCGAGCTTCACGCGCTACGTGCGCATGAGCGCGAAGCCGGGAGCGATCGAGCCGCTCACCGGTCCGGATGTCGACGGGCGCAACATCCTCCTCAAGAACGGCGAGTCGGTGCCCGTCCAGATCCGTCTGGCGAACGCGTACGGCCTCACGTACATCGTCGCCGACGACCTCGGGTACGTTCCGACCGACCCGCTGCGCGATCCGCCGCCGGGCTGCTCCGACGGCATCGACAACGACGGCGACGGCGCGATCGACTACCCGGCCGACGAAGGCTGCGCGTTCGCGAACGACGATGCCGAAGAAGGCGGCACGTACGCCGAGGGCGCGAGCCCGGCGATCTACTTCGACCTGCCGCGCGTCGCCGAGGTGCGTGGCCGCCGCTGCGTCGCGGGCCGCGGCTGCTCCGGGAGCGGCGAGACGCCGTATCCGCGCGAGCAGATCCAGGTCGACACCGGCTACCGCGAGCCCGCCAACGGTCCCGCGTCGTACCGCTTCAGCACCGTCGTGACGCGCATCTCCTCCGACGGCTTCTACGTGAGCGATCTCGGCGATACGCAGGACGGCTTCAACAACATCTTCTCGTTCAACTTCAACGCGCCGCCGCGCATGCGCGTGTGCGACCGCCTGAAGACCTTCGGCGGCACCGCGAACGAGTTCTTCGGGTTCACGCAGGTCGCGTATCCGACGTGGACGCTCGAAGAGTGGGACCCGAAGGCGCGCCTCTGCCTCGTTCCCGAGCCGACCATCCTCCTGCCCGGGACGCTTCGCGAGGGAGCAACGACGTTGCTGCCGCTCTCGGGCGGGCTCGTCCGCACGCAGACGCTGCCGGACCGGAGCTCCGTCGTGAAGGTCACGCCGAAGTTCGGACCGGGTGACGTTCCGTGCCGCTCGGGCGGCACCGTCGCCGTGCTCGACGACCCCACGAAGTGCGAGAAGGACCCGATCTCGAACCGGTTCCTGTTCGTTCCGGGGGCCGACGCGACGAACTGCGACCTCGACAAGAACGGCAACATCACGTTCGCCAGGGGCAATCCCGAGGGCGACTGCGCGACGACCTGCCAAGACGACCCCGAGTGCACGGAGTTCTCGAACTACCGCACGCGGAGCACGTTCCGCCTGACGGTCACGAACGCGAACGGCTCCGCCGCCGTGCAGGCGGACGCGACGGCGTCTGCAGGGTTCGACGCGCTCGCGCTGAAAGGCGTCGAGCTCCGCGCGTTCACCGGCACGCTCCACTACTTCTCGGGCGGCTCGCAGTTCACGATCGAAGCCCGTTGCAAGGACGACATCGTCCTCGACGTGAAGTCGAATCCGCTTCGCGGCGACGTCCCTTGCGTGGCGACGCCCGAGTGTCCTGCCGGCTTCGAGTGCCTTCCCCTGCAGGACGGCTCGAAGGGCTGCCGCGCGCGAAGCGCAGGCAACGCCGAGCTCGCGGCGCCTCCGCTCGCGTGCATCTTTCCGCGGACGTTCGTCGAGAACAACCCGCAGTGATCCGCGGAACGATCCGCATCCGAATCCGCATCCGCTCCACGACCACGACGAGAACCTGACGAGAACCTGATGCTTCGTTCTTCCAACCGCGCGGCGCTTGCCGCGCTCGTCTGCGCGGCGCCCGCTGTCGCCGTGCTCGTCCTCGCCCCCTCCGTCGCGGTCGCACAGACCACTGGCCCTGCCACGACGCCGATCCCGCAGCCGTCCGCGACGACGACCGCGACGCCGCAGACGACGCCCGTGCCGGGCAACACGACGTCTGCGAGCCCGCCCACGACCGCGGCCGGCGGCGGCCCCGTCAATGCCGGTCCCGCGAGCGGCACGACGCCCGCGAACGATCAGGGTGTTCCGACCGGCGCGCCCGCGACGGTCGGCACGCCGGGCAACGCCACGGCGCCGAATGCCGATGCCGTCGACGTGTCCGGCACTGCCGGCGCGCGCGCCGCGGGCACGCCTCCGCCGGGAGCCTCGGAAGGCCGCGGCTTCATGGACACGCGCCTCACGTGGACGTTCGGCGACGACGACTTCCTCCACAAGACCGGCGAGCTCATCCCGCTCTCGCCGACGTTCAGCGTCGGTGAGCGGCCGCAGTACCGCCTCTTCTTCGACAACCTGAACTCGCGCTTCACCGGCCGCGAGAACATCACGCACCTCGTGATGTACAAAAAGCTTCCCGGCTTCATCGACAAGCTCACCACCGAAGCGGCGCTCGTTCTGCGTTTCGACCTCGGGCAGCTCGCCGCGAACACCGGCAACCTGAACTCCGCGCTGTACGACTCGGGCTCGTACCTGCGGCTCCACTACCAGACCGGCAAAACCGAGAAGGAAGGCGTCAGCGCCGTCTTCTTCCCGCTCGACACGGACCGCTTCCGCCTCGGCTACCTCTACGACCTCTCGTGGGGCGGTACGGCGGCATCGATCAACCAGTCGATCTTCCCTCGCCTCCAGGGCGCCGCGCCCGGCATGAAGGTCCAGTACGACCACGAGAAGTTCTACGTGTTCGGCGGATTCAAGACCGCGACGATCATCCAGCCGGAGCAGATCCTGTCGCCGGGCGGTGAGAACGACGTCGAGACCGTCCGCGTCGGCGAGACGAACTACGGCTTCCTTGCGGGCGCCGGCGTCGACCCGATCGACAGCCTCCACCTCGACATCGGAGCCGGCTACTTCCAGCAGGGCAAGTTCGACCTCGAAGACGTGCGCGGCAAGAGCGTCTACACGTACGGCGGCTCGGGTCGCGTCGTGTTCCACCAGAACATGCCCGTCCCGCAGTCGGTCGACTTCCTCCTCTACCGAAACGATCCGAGCAAGCCGCTCATCCTGTTCCGTCCGGAGAAGTACGATCCGAACCAGTTCGCGTTCAGCCTCAGCGCCGAGGTCGACCTCCTCCAGCAGCACCTGAAGGACTTCGACGTCGCCGGCGCGACGCGCGACCAGACGGCCATCGGCACCGCAGTGCAGGGCGTCGTGAAGGCGGGCTACCTGCGCTTCAGCGCGACCGGCATCTTCCGCGACCTCAACTTCGTCGTCCGTAACGTCCCGGGCTTCATTCCGTTCGAGACGCTCCCCTCGGGCGCGAAGAGCGATCCCGAGCTCTTCGGCTCGATCGCGGCCGACTACCACTTCCCGGCCGCGCACCTCACGCCTGGCATCGGCGGCGGTGTGCAGCTGCCGGCGACGTTCCGGAGCGAGTTCACCGACGGCGGCATTCCCGCTCAGCGCGTCATCGTCGTGCGCCAGCAGGGCGACGAATCGATCCTTCCGTACAACAAAGACCGCACGCCGATCTTCCAGGCGCGCGTCGCGCTCCGCTGGGACATCTCGGACATCTTCGCCGTCGTCGCGTGGGTGCAGCTCGTTCGCGACAACAACGGCACGCTCGTCGTTCGCGATCCGACGGAAGGCACCGCATCCCTCCGCGTGTTTCAGAGCGCGAACCGCCTCGGCGCCGCGACGGCCATCCAGGCGCGCTTCTAAGAGCGCGCTTCGCGGGAGCGAAATGCGGAACGGCGAGCTCCCCTCCTGGGGGTGCTCGCCGTTCTTCCTTTGGAGTCAGGTCGAATCAGGTCAGGCCGCGAGCGCGCCGGCGGGCGCGCTGACCGGCGGAAGCGCGGCGACGATGAGCTGCGCGTCTTTGTACGAGGCGACGACGAACGTGCGCGTCGTTCCGTCGCGCATCTCGAGGTCGAGGCGGCCGGTGCCCCGCGCGGCGTGGCTGAGACGCACGTCGCTGACTTTGCAGAGCCGCCCGTCGACGACGAGACCATCCGCGGAGAGCGCGAGGTCGGCGCGTCGCGTACCGAAGATGACCGGCAGCGTGAAGGCCGGCGCGAATCCAAGAGCGACGAAGAGCCCGGTGATCCCGACGTCGATGCTGCTGTCGAGCAGCACGGACCGAACCGCGAGCGCGCACGCGAAGACATAGAGGAGCGGGGCGACCGTCGCGAGAACGGGCGGCCTCTGCTCACGGGCCTCGATGACGCGTCCTTCGTTCATGCACGCCGGGATGCACGTGACGTACCTTGTCACACATCCGCCGCACACCCCGGAATTCCACGCATTTTCACGAACCCCGGTCCATTCGAGGCCGCCGCGCGCCCGCGTCCGGGGGACCGGCGATCCACCCGGGCCGGTCACTCGTCGAACGTGCCGGCGCTCGCGAAGGCGACGACGCGCGTGAGCTCGCCGGCGTCGAACCAGGTGCCGTGCGCGTGGCAGACGTCGGCGACGACGGCCGCGACCTTGCCGAAGCTGACGCGGTTCATCGAGCCGTGACAGAGGGGGCACGCGAGGTAGCGGACCTCCTCGACGCTTCGCGCTCGAAGCGGCCGCGCAGCATCGTCGCTCGCATCGCCGGTCTCGCCGGAGCGCGCGGCGCTCTCGAGCATCCGCGCGAGCGACGCACGGGGGACGAAGATTCCGCCGCACTGCCTGCACTCGTGAACACGCACGTCCTCGCCCGACGCGGCGCGGAGTGGCTCCGCGCATCGCGGGCACGGCGCATCGGTCGCGTCGACGAGCGGCTCGAGCGGAAGCGGCTGGCCACAGCGAGCGCACGCGAACGCCCCGGGCGCATGCAGCGAATAGCAGCGCGAGCAGCGCATCGTCTCGAGCCGCACGTCGCAATGGGGGCACGCCGGCGCGAGCGGGTCGATCGCGTTGCTGCAGTACGGACACTCGGTGACGACGACGGGAGCCCCCGCGCCCGCCGCCCCTCCGCGGTACGGACCGGACGTCGCCGGCTCGCGGCCGGGCGCTGGCTTCAGCAGCGGCGCGGCGAGCGGCGGAACCGCGATGCGAGCGCCGCACGTGCACGAGACGACGCCGCCGGGGAATGCAGGCGGAAGCGCCGCGCCGCACGTCGCGCACGTCTCTCGCGCCGACGTCACGAGGAGCGGCGGCGTCGCAGGTTGCGCACGAGCGGGCCGAACCCGCCGACCGTCGCCGACACGAGAAGGCTCGCGACGAAGAGGAAGATGTCCCAGCCGCCGCTGGTGAGGCCTTTCGAGCTCCGCCAGAGCACGGTGTGAGCGATGCGAAGCACGATCGAGATCGCGCCGTACGTCACGAGCGCCGCCGTCGCCGTTCGCTTCAAGTCGGCCGCGAGCTGCAACGCGCGAACGCTGTTCGGCCAGATCACCTTCTTCACGTGCAGCACGTAGAGGGCGGCGGGCGTCGCCGCCGCGAAGAGGCAGCCGACGACGAGCAGCACCGACTCGGTCAGCGTGACCTCACCGTCGTGCAGCACTCGCACGAGGCCGGCGAGCGCGGTCGTCGTGCCACCGACGAGCCAGACGCCGAGGACGGCGCTCGCGATGATGATGGTCGGACGCGCGACGCGAGCCATCGCGGGCGACTGCGCCGGCGGCGGCGTCGACGTCGCGAGCAAGCGCCGCGCGACGTCGAACGCCCGCTGCGCGCCGGACGCGCCTGCGGCGGGACCGAGGTCCAGCGGGGCGGGCGCGGCACGCACCAGCCGGCCGCCGTCTTCGATCGGCGCGAGCGCTTTCTCGAGCTCGGCCATCGTGGCGAATCGTTCGCGGGGATCCTTGGCCATCGCTCGCTGCACGACGAGCTCGAGGCTCTCCGGGATGCGCGGGTCGATCGTGCGCGGCCGCACCGGATCTTGCGTCAGCACCATCGACAGCGTGGCCGTCGGGTCGTCGGAATCGAACGGGCGCTTGCCGGTGATCGCGTAATAGAGGACGGCGCCGACCGAGTAGACGTCGGCGCGGTGATCCACGTGCCGGCCCCGCGCCTGCTCCGGCGCCATGTAGCTCGGCGTCCCCATGATCATGCCGGTCTTGGTGAGGTGCGTGCGGTCGTCGCCCGCCGCCTTGCTGATGCCGAAGTCGAGCACCTTCACCGTCACCGTCGTCGCCTCGCCGGACGCGAGCGCCTCGATCGACGAGCGGAGGACGAAGATGTTCTCCGGCTTCATGTCGCGATGGACGATGCCGCGCGCGTGCGCGACGGCGAGGGCGCGACACACCTGCCGACCGACCGAAGCGGCCATGCGCGCGTCGAGCGGGCCGCGCGTCCGCACGTACTCCGCGAGCTCCTCGCCTTCGAGCAACTCGGCGACGAAGTACGGCGTTCCGTCGGCCAGGCTGTGCACGTCGAACACGTCGACGACGTTCGGATGCGAAAGCGAGCTCGCGCTCTCCGCCTCCCGCATGAAGCGCGCGACGATCTCCGGATTTTTCGCGAGGTCGGCGTGCAGCGTCTTCACCGCGAAGCGCCGCTCCTTCAGGCGGAGGTGGCGCGCTTCGTACACGCGGCCCATGCCGCCTTCGCCGACGACGCGGACGATCTGATAGCTCTCGCCGACGAGCTTGCCGACGAGCGGGTCGACCGCAGCGCCCTCGTCACCCGCATCGCGCACGAGCGGCGTCGCGTCGCGCGGGCACACGACGAAGTCCGCCGGATAGCGCGTCTCGCACGTGGTGCATCGCTGCGTCAGCGCCGCGTTGGCGACGAGGCCGGCGAGCGACCCGTCGCGCGGGACGACCGAGACCACGACGTCCGGCCCGTGCCCCGGCGGGGGAGCGGGAACGGTGGCCGGCCCGATCGCGGTGCCCGAAGGACGCGCCGGCGGGAGCCCCGCACCGAGGATCGTCGCGACGCGCGGCGAGCTCGACGGCGGCTCCGCGACCGCCGGCGGCGGACGCTCGGTGTCCCCCGCCCCGGTAGCCTCCCCCATGAGGCCCGACGCAGTCGGTGTCGACGGCATGCGTACGCGCGATCGTAGCTCGCGCGACCCTTGTTGACGTGGGAAATCCCCCGCCTATACTGCGCGCCGGCTCGGGGTCGCCCCTGAGCGCACACGATTCCGCGGCCCGACTGGTGAGCGCGCCCGAGAGAGCGCGTCCACTGGGAGAAGCCCTTCAACTGGAGTTTCCAGCAGATGCCTCTTCATACCGACAAGAAGTCGGAGCTCATCGAGAAGTTCCGCACGCACGAGGGTGACACCGGGTCGCCCGAGGTCCAGATCGCTCTCCTCACCGAGCGCATCTCGTACCTGACGGAGCACTTCAAGACCCACACGAAGGATCACCACTCGCGTCGCGGTCTCCTGAAGATGGTGTCGAAGCGCCGCCGGCTCCTCAACTACCTCAAGAAGTCGAGCCTCGACCGCTACCGCAAGACGGTCTCGGCCCTGAACCTCCGCAAGTGATTCGCCCGAAGGGGACGCGCCACACGGCCCGTCCCCTTCGTTCTTCTGTCTTCTCGCTTCTGCAGTACTCGTTTCTCGTTTCTGTCTCTGGGCTGCTCATCAGTCCCGCTGCCGCCTTGCTCTTCGATTCATGCGTACGAGCCCGCGTCGTCTGACGCGCCGAGCTCGTGAATGTGAACCGAGGACCCAAGGCGCTCTCGAGACGAGCCCGCCCGGCGTCGAGCCGCACGCACGCGGCAAGTCGCGCCAAGGAGCGCCAATCCATGTCCTTCGTTCGTGAATCCGTGATGATCAACGGCAAGCCGTTGACCTTCGAGACGGGCCGTCTCGCCAAGCAGGCGCACGGTTCGATCCTCATCAGCTACGGCGAGAGCGTCGTCCTCGTCACCGCCGTCAGCGGTGACGAGCGCCCCGGCCTCGATTTTTTCCCGCTCACCTGCGAGTACGTCGAAAAGACGTTCGCCGCGGGGAAAATCCCGGGCGGCTTCTTCAAGCGCGAGGCGCGCCAGCGTGACGAGGAGATCCTCACGTGCCGCCTCATGGATCGTCCCTGCCGGCCCCTCTTCCCCGAGGGCTACAAGAACGACACGCAGATCATCGCGACGGTGCTCTCGGCCGACAAGATCAACCCGACCGACGTCCTCGCGGTGACCGGCGCGAGCGCCGCCATCCACATCTCGGACATCCCGTGGGACGGGCCGCTCGCGGGCATGCGCGTCGCGCGCGTCGACGGTGAGCTCGTCATCTTCCCGACCTTCGAGCAGCAGTCGAAGGCCGACATCGACATGGTCGTCGCGTGCTCGAAGGACGCGATCGTCATGGTCGAAGGCGGCGCGAACGAGGTCGCCGAGAAGGACCTCATCGACGCGCTCTTCTTCGCGCACGAGGCCGCCCAGCCGATCCTCCAGCTCATCGAGAAGCTCCGCGCCGCCGTCGGCAAGCCGAAGCGCCCGTTCGAGCCGAAGAAGCTCGATCCGGCGGTCGCGAAGCGCATCTCCGAGATCGTCGACAAGGGCATCCTCGAGAGCTCGCTCATCAAGGAGAAGAAGAAGCGTTACGACGGCTACAAGGCCGCGAAGAACGCGATGGTCGAAACGCTCACCGCGGAGCTCGGCCCCGAGAAGTTCGCCGAGCACGAGAAGCTCATCAAGGCGGAGTTCGACGAGCGCAAGTACCACGTCGTTCGCGAGTACGTTCTCTCCCAGAACAAGCGCATCGACGGCCGTGACATGAAGACGATTCGTCCGATCGCCACGGAGGCTTCGCTCCTCCCGCGCGTCCACGGGTCGGCGATGTTCCAGCGCGGCGAGACGCAGTCGATCGTCACGACGACGCTCGGCACGTCGAGCGACGAGCAGAAGATCGACGCGCTCACCGGCGAGCGCTGGAAGCGCTTCATGCTCCACTACAACTTCCCGCCGTTCTCGACGGGCGAGACGAAGCCGATGCGCGGCCCCGGTCGCCGCGAGATCGGCCACGGCGCCCTCGCAGAGCGCGCGCTCGCGCGCATGATGCCGGAGCAGGAGAAGTTCCCGTACACGATCCGCATCGTGTCGGAGACCCTCGAGTCGAACGGCTCGTCGTCGATGGCCGCGGTCTGCGGCGGCACCCTTTCGCTCATGGACGCGGGCGTGCCGATCAAGGCGCCCGTCGCCGGCATCGCGATGGGGCTCATCTCCGACGGCCAGCGCACCGCCATCCTGAGCGACATCCTCGGCGACGAGGACCACCTCGGTGACATGGACTTCAAGGTCTGCGGGACGGCGAAGGGCATCACCGCCATCCAGATGGACATCAAGATCAGCGGCCTCTCCCGCCAGATCATGACGACCGCGCTCGATCAGGCGCGGGAAGGCCGCATCCACATCCTCGGCAAGATGGCGGAGACGCTCTCCGAGCCGCGCACGGACCTCTCGAAGTACGCGCCGCGCATCACGACGATCAAGGTCAAGCCGGACCAGATCCGCCTCATCATCGGACCGGGTGGCAAGACCATCAAGGGCATCGTCGATCAGACGGGCGTTGCGATCGACGTCGAGGACGACGGCACCGTCAACGTCGCGTCGTCGGACAGCGACGCGGTCAAGAAGGCGCTCGACATCATCCGCGGCATCACGGCGGAGCCCGAGGTCGGCACGATCTACAAGGGCACGGTCCAGCGCATCACCGACTTCGGTGCGTTCATCGAGGTCCTTCCGGGCACCGACGGCCTCCTCCACGTCTCCGAGATGGCGCACACGCGTGTCGAGCGCGTGACCGACGTCATGAAGGAAGGCGACGAGGTCGAAGTGAAGGTCCTCGAGGTCGGCCGCGACGGCAAGATCCGCCTCACGCGCCGCGAGCTCCTTCCCCTCCCCGAGGGCGAAGAGGGCGAGCGCGCCAAAGCCCGCATGCTCGCAGCGCGCGAGGGCGGCGGTGGTCCGCCGTCGCGCGGCGGCGACCGTGGCGACCGTGGTGGTGATCGCGGCGGACGTGGCGGTGACCGCGGCGGACGCGGTGGTGACCGCGGCGGACGCGGCCCGCGCCGCGACTGACGCGCCCCGAACTTTCGGACCGAAGCGCCCGCCCGCGGGCCGTGTGGCTCCTCGTCGTTCGCTTTTCGCGACGAGGAGGACCGCGCGGCCCGCGCGGCATTTTGTGGCCCAAGTTCGCGGACTTTCGGCCCTTGTCGCATCTGCTACGGTTCCGTGCGCGTGCCGTCGATCGCCCGAGCGCTGCCGGTAGGTCTCGCGTGCATCGCGAGCGTCTCGTGCACGCTCGTCGTCGACTCGTCGGGGCTGTCCACCGCCGACGGCGAGGAGGGCGGCGCGACCCTTCCCCCGCGCGAAGACGGCGGCGGCGCGGTGACGGAAGGAGGCACGGAGGGCGGCCTCCCCGTGGGCTGCACCGATTGCGACGCGGCGGGCACGGGCCCCGGCCGAGGGCGCGTCACCGACGGCCTCGTCGCGCTCTACGAGTTCGAGGAGAACGCTGGCGCCGTCGTGCACGACGCCGTCGCTCCGGCGCTCGACATGACGGTCGCCGACGCAGACAGGGTGTCGTGGGTGCGGGGAGCGCTCCTCGTGAACGGCGCCACCGTGCTCCGCTCGATGTCGAACGCGACGACGAAGCTCGTCACGAGCTGCGTGACGCGCGACGAGATCTCGGTCGAGGCGTGGGTGCGTCCGACGAACGTGACGCAGACCGGGCCCGCGCGCATCGTGACGCTCTCGCCGAACATCGGCGCGAGGAACTTCACGCTCGCGCAGTCCGGCCACGCCCGCCGAGATCGCGACGAATCGCTCCGCTGGCGCAGACCCCGCGCGCTGACGGCCGCGGAGGCGTACGCTTCAGGATGTGACCGCGAGGGGGTTGCCTATGACGAGGAGTCGTGCGCGTCGCCGTTTCAGGTGGGTGCCTTTCACGCTGCCGGTGAGCGTCGCGCTCGCCGCCGCGTGTGACGGTCAGGATCGCGAGACGGTCCCGCGCTTCTACTACCCGCCGGATGCAACCGAGGAGGCGGAGGCGGCGATCGAGGCGGCAGTGCCGAGCGACGCCAGCATCGACGCGGTTCTCGACGCGACGGCCGACGCCGAGGCCGAAGCCCCCCGCGTCGTGCGCGCGCTCGCGACCGGCTCGGCGACGCACCCGGATCCTCTCGTCGGCGGCGGCGACCACACGTGCGTGATCGCGGGCGCAGCACGCGCCGTGTACTGCTGGGGCGCAAACGACTACGGGCAGATCGGGAACGGCAAGACCGGGCTCGCGACGCCGGCCGAGGACGTCGCAACGGCGACGAAGATCGCGGTCGACGAGACCGGGCTGCCGTTCGACGGCGCGGAGGAGCTCGCCCTCTCCGCTTGGCACTCCTGTGCACGGCGTGGCGACGTCCTCTTCTGCTGGGGCCAGCGCCTCACGGGCGCGCAAGCCGAGCCCCCGGGACCGAACGCGGACCGCACCGCGCCGCGCGCGATCGGCAACTTCGACGTGAAGCGCATCGCCGCGGGCGGGCCGCACACGTGCGCGCTGAAGTCGAATGGCAAGATGGCGTGCTTCGGTCACTCTGCGCACAACGAGCTCGGCCGCGCGAACGCCGACGACGCCCCGTGCACCGCGCCGTTCTTCTACGACTACAACGGTTCGGCGACGCACCAGTGCGCGGGCACGCTCGTCGAGGTCATGTTCGGTGCGCTCGCCGGCTCGACGTCGCTCGCCGCGGGCGAGACGCACTCGTGCGCGCTCGCCGGCGCGAAGGTCCACTGCTGGGGCTCTGCCACGCAAGGCAAGCTCGGTCGTCCCCTCGCCCAAGCCACGGAGCTCAACGCGCAGCTCGTCGTCACCGACCCGACGACGCTCGCCGCCCTCGACGGCGTGAGCGCGATCGCGAACGACGGCGCGCGGCACACCTGCGCGCTCCGGTCCGCGAGCGGCACGGCGGGCGCGGTCTTCTGCTGGGGCCCGAACGAGATCGGCCAGCTCGGCGCCGATCCGCTCGCGACGCCGGTACGCGCCTTCGCGGCCGCCGTGCCGGGCATCACCGGCGCGACTGGGCTCGGCGTCGCCGACGGCGTGAGCTGCGCGGTGCGCGCCGACGCGACCGTCGCCTGCTGGGGCACCGACCTCGCCGCCCTCGGCGACGGCGGCATCGCTTCCACCGCGGTGCCGACCCCCGTGAAGGGGCCCGGAGGCGCCGGGCTCCTCACGAGCGTCGTCGCCGTTGCGCCCGGCGTGCGCCACGCGTGCGCGCTCCGGAAGGACGGCACCGTGTGGTGCTGGGGCAAGAACGACCGCGGCCAGCTCGGCGACGGGACCAAGGTGGACAGCGCCTACCCCGTGAAGGTGGTCGGTCTCCCGCTCGAGTGAGGCGCGCCTCGCTTCCGTGCGCGCCGTCGCCCTTCAGGGCGAAGGGTTGATGCGGAAGTAGACCTTCACGGAGACGCCGCTCGCCGTGGCGGGGCACGTGAAGTCCTGCAGCGAGCCGTCGAAAATTGCCGGCGTGAGCGGCAGCTTGCAACCTCCGATGAAGTCGTCGAAGTCGACGTCGGAATCCCAGACCTCGATCGACGTGTTCGCGAGCAGCTCGCTCGCCTTCACGCGCTTGATCGGCGTCTCCGCCCAGAACGGCACCGTCGAGTCCGCGAGCACGCTGGTCTGCCCGGAGTGCACGCTCGCGCCCTCGCTCGTGAACACCTTGAGGAACGGGTCCGGCGCGCCGTTCAGCGGGTCCCACGCCTCGCCGGTCTTCTTCGTCTCCGGCACGACGGCGAACGAGATGTACACATCCCAAAGCGACGTGCGGTCGAGCACGCACGCGGCGTTCTGGCAGCTCCGGCCGACACCGCAGTCGACGCAGGCCTCGCCGCCGGTGCCGCACGCGTTCGCGGCGGTGCCAGGCTTGCACCCGGTCGCCGAGCAGCAGCCGTTCGTGCACGTCGCTTGGCACGAAGCGTCGATGCACGTCTTGTTCGAGCAGACGAACGAGCCCGCGCACGACGCGCAGCTGCCGCCCTTCCCTCCGCACTTGTCCTTTGCGGTGCCGGGCACGCACGTGTCGCCGTCGCAGCACCCGTCGCAGTTGTTCGGGCCGCAAGGCTCCTTGCACTTGCCCGCCGTGCACTTGGCGGCGCCGGAGCACACCTCGCATGCGCCCGCACCGACCCCGCACGCGTTGTCGAGATCTCCGGCTTCGCACTTGTCGTCGCGGCAGCACCCGAGACAGTTCGACGGCGTGCACGTCACGCCCTGCGGCTTGCCGTTCGGGCCGACCGGCTGCTCGCCTTCGTCCTTCCGGAAGACCTCGGCGGCGCACGCGGCCGCCTCGGGATCGAGCACCTCGCCGGCGACGCGCGCGATGACGTCCGTGGCGCACGTCGTGAACTGCGCCTGGCAGCCGTCCGTCCCCGTGCATTCGGCGTCGACCGCTTCGGCGACCTTCGCCGTAAACGGCAAGACGAGGAGGCCGGGAGACTTCGTGCCCTTTCGATAGAACCCTGCCTCGCAGCCCTCTGCCGCGCCTGCGCACGTGTTGCAGAAGTTCGAGGCGAGCTGCTTGTGCATGTCCGAAGGGGCCGCGCTCTTCTGCGCGCGCGACACGCACGAGGCCACGCCGCAGATGCCCGATTCGAGGCAGCCTTTCGCCGCGGCGAGCGTCGAGGGTGCAACGATCTCCGCGAGCGTCGTGCAGGCGGAGGCGAGAGCCGTGTCGCACGGCGACGGCTCCTTGCAGGTGACGTTCGCCGACTTCGCGGCTCCACAAAAGTCGGCTTCTCCGGAGCTCGGCGTGGGCTCCGAGCTGCACGCGACGAGGGCGACCATCGTGGCGACCCAAGCGAGCAGCGCGGAAGTCGTGGGTCGCGCCCACCGGGCGGCGTGCGGACGCGCGGAATTCACGTCTCCTTACGTAGCATGCGGTCCCCCGGCCGTCGCCGGTCGGGAGGCGCCGCGGTCACATGGAGCCGCCCGGGTCCATGCTCTTCTGCTTCGTTGCGCGCGACTTGGTCGTCGGCGCGTTCGTCTTCTGCTGCGTCTGCTGCGGCTCGGGCACGTCCGACGAGAGACCGAGCGAGGCGCCGCTCGGCTTCGCCGTGGGCGCCACCTTCCGCGGAGGCGGAGGCGCCGTCGAATCCGGCGGCGCGAGCCCGTCCATCTTCTGCGGCGCCTGCTTCATGTCGAACGGCTCGGGCAGCGAGGTCGTCTTCGGCGATGGCTTCGGCGGGGCTGCGGTCGGCACAGGCACGAGCGACGACGAGGACGTCGACGACGGGCTCGGTGGAGCCGTGGTCGGCAGAGGGGGCGTGACGTCGCTCGAGGGCGCCGGCGCGAGCGCCTTGCCCGCCGCGGCGCGTGCGTCGCGAACGCGCGGCGTGTCGTCGCCGGCGCGGTCGAGACGCTTCGCCTCGTCGAGCCCTTCGATGCACGGTGCCCATTCGCTGCGCGCGCAGCGCTCAAGCGCCGCCTTGCGAATCGGCTCGGCGCGCGGGTCGCGTGAATCGGGCGTGTCGTGCGTGATGAGCTCGGGTTCCTTCCTCCGACCGAGGAAGAGCACGAGCGCGGTGATGATGACGCCGAGCGCGGCGAGCAGCGCGACCTCGCGCTGCCAGTTGTCTTTCAGGTGTCGGCGCAGACGGCTGACGCGCTGCCGGACGCGCGGCGCAGGCATGCGCTCCGATTCGGCGATCGACTCGAGCTTCTCGCCCTCGCCTTCGCGCAGCATCCAGTCGAGCGTCTTCTGGTTTTCGGTGCCTTGCGGGATGTTCCGCTCCGCCCAGCGGAGCAGGTCGGCCTCGGCATGCGGCGCCGGCGAGCCTGCAAGCTCCGGCAGCTCGAACGTCTCGCGGCCCGCGCGGCGGTGGTAGTCGATCACCTTGTGCTTCGCGACGCCGAAGAGCCAACGGCGTAGCGCCTCGCTCTCCCGCGGAGCATGCGGAGATTCGAACGCCTCCGCGAGCGAGGCTTGGACGATGTCCTCGACCTCGCTCTCGGGAACGCGCTTGCGAACCATCGCGACGAGCGCCGCGCGGAGGTCGGGACCGATCGGGGCTTCGATTCGGGACATCGGGGCGTGCACGTCAGGCGCGTCGCGCGCCGCCGTCCAAGTGTGACACGAGCCCGCGAACTTTTTTGGCCGCGGCTTACGCGGGAGGCGCGCGACGACCGCTTCCGGACGCTCCGACTGGCGCTTTCCCCGCCCTCCGTGCAACTCTACCGACCGGATGGCCGGTAGCCACGCTCGTCGAGGCCGCCGCGACGCCGCCGCCCTCGTCGATCTTGCGGTGCTCGCGGCCAGATGCCTCGCGGCGGACCCCAGCGGCGCGCCCGCCGTCGCCGCGGACGAGCCGCCGGAGAGAAGCGCCCCTGCCACCGAAGCAGGCCCGGGGCACCGACGTCGGCACCACCCGCGCGGCGTCCTCGACGACGCCCGATGCAGTGGCGAACGCCGACGACATGGCGTCGTACCCGCACGCGATCGAGCTCCGGCACGCCGGCTCCGCGAACGGGCGCGACGAATGCGCTCCAGCCGAGCCTCCTCGAGCTCGCGCGCGCGGCCGGACGGCTGGAACGAAGCCGTCGCGCCGGTGCCTTGGAGCGCGGGCCCGGCGAATACGCAGGCCCGTTGTCGCAACGCCGTTCTGTCCCTCGAGGGCTCGAGCGACCTTGGTTCCACGTCCGCGTCGCGGCGACCGCGTGCACGTTCGCCGTCGCCGTGGGACCTGCGGGCGAAGCGGCCACGACGTCCTTCGAAGCGACCGAACCGGACTGCATACCTGCGGGAGCGATCGGCCTTCGCACGTTCGGCGCGCCCGCAGCCTTCCGCGGCATTCGCGCCGTTCGGCCGTGAAGCCGCAACGGCGGGGGTGGTAGCATCGCCCCCGCCCCATGGTGAAGAAGAAGGTCTCGCTCGGGAGCAGCCCCGATGTCGACGAGGTCGGACGGAGCAGCGACGCCGTGCTCCCGGCCGAGCGCGCAGCGAACGTCCCCGTCCTCGAGCTGTTCTTCAACACCGGGATCATCCTCCACGACGTCGCGCTTCCGCGCGGGCTGCCGGACACCGTCTCGAGCTTCGTCGTCATGGCGCAAGGCGCAGCCGGAGGAGCTGCGGCAGCGGCTGCTGCGCCGGGCGGCGTCTTCTCCGTGCGTCGCGCGAACCCCGGCGAGGAGCCCGACGTCGAGATCAGCGCGCACGACCACCTGGGCGAGCTCTCGAACCGGTGGCTGCCGGTGCCGTATCAGCTCTCGTGCCCGTTCGCCGTGCAGGTCTTCCTCACCGAGCTCGGTGACGGCGCCGTGCGCGCGGTGCTCGCGGTCGACACGCTCGAGCAGTCCGGCGCGGGTGGCCGTCATCTCGACGCGGCGTACGACGAAGGCCGCCCGTTCCGCGCGCTCGACAAGAACGAGGTGGCGCAGTTCTTCGACCACCCGGAGACGCGGGATCTCGTCCGCCGCCTCGAGCGCGGAGGCATCGACAAGGCACTCTTCAAGCTCGCCGCGTTGCTCGAGTCGCTCGCGCCGCTGCTTCCGAAGATCCGCTTCTCGCGCGTCGAGACCAGCCAACCGATCCCCGTCTCGCTCGTGCTCGATCTCGGCAACTCACGGTCGACGGCGCTCCTCGTCGAAGGCCGTGACGCTGGGGTGTTCGGCGTGCCGCTCGAAATCCGGAACCTCTCGAACCCGCTCGAACGGAGCCAAGAGAGCTTCGACTCGCGGATCACGTTCCTCCCGAGCCCGTGGGACAAGACCGTGTTCCCGACGGCGACCGGCGACTCGTTCCAGTGGCCGAGCATCGCGCGCATGGGCCGCGAGGCGCTCGACCGCGCGCTCGAAACGCCGCACCGCTACCAGTGCACGCTCTCGGGACCGAAGCGCTACCTCTGGGACGACCGGCTCACCGACGAGCGCTGGCACTTCGCGCAGAAGGTCGGCGCCGTGGGAGCGAACAGCGGCGAGCATCGGCCCATCTTCGGTCGCATCCTCAAGTACGTGCCCGAGGAATCGGGCGGCACGTTCCTTCGTGAAGACGGACCGCAGACGCCCGCCGATCCGCGATACGCGCCGCGCGCGATGATGATGTTCGCGCTCGTCGAGGTCCTCTGCCAGGCCTACGCGCAGATCAACGGTGCGCAGTACCGGATGTTCCAGGGCAAAGAGGGCAACCCGCGCGTCCTCCGGCACCTCGTCCTCACCTACCCGAGCGCGATGCGCGAAGAGGAGCGGCGCGTGTACGAGGCGCTCGTGCGCAACGCCGTGCTCCTCACGTGTCACGTCCTCAACATCCGGCCCGACCTGCGGCCGAACTACAACGCGCAAACGGGTCAGTTCGACCCGTTCCTCTTCGTCGACGAGGCGCTCGCCGCGCAGATGGTCTTCGTCTTCGAGGAGGCGCAAGGCACGTTCTCGGGCTCGATGGAGGAGCTCGTCTCCGTGTACGGGCACGTCCCGAAGGACGGCACGCCGGGCAAGCTCCGCGTCGCGTCGGTCGACATCGGCGGCGGCACGAGCGACGTGATGATCGCGGAGTACGAAGATCGGCTCCCGGGTACCGGCACGTCGCTCTCGATCACGCGTCTCTTCCAAGACGGCGTCGGGATCGCGGGCGACGAGGTCTGCCGCGCGATCGTCGAGGACGTCGTGTTTCCGCAGATCGTCGCGCAGCTCCCGAGCGCGCACGCCAAGGGCAAGCTCCTCCACCTCTTCGGGGAGGGCGACGCGGGGCACGGCTCGGCATGGCGCACGCTCCGCGCTCGCCTCGTGCCTTACCTCTGGATGCCGCTCGCGCGCTGCTACTGGGCGGTCGCCGAGGGCTTCCGCATGCCCGACCACGCACCCGACAAGATGTACCTCCTCACGTACGTCTTCGAGGCGTTCGGCCTCCCGGCGATCAGCGGGCAGGTGGTCGCGGAGGCCGACCGCTTCCTCGCGAGCGAGGTCGACGGATTCCCCGGCATCGAGAACCTGTTTCTGAAGTTCGATGCGCGCGAGGTCGAGCGCGCGATCGAGCGCGTCCTTCGCGAGCCGCTCCGCCGCTACGCCGACATCCTCGCGCAGTTCGACGTCGACCTCCTCGTGCTCGCCGGGCGCACCGCCGCGCTTCCTTGCATCAAGGAGCTCTTCACGAAGGAGATGCCGGTGCCCCCGCCGCGCATCAAGTCGATGGCGCGCTACCGCGTCGGCGAGTGGTACCCGTCGAAGTGGAAGGACCAGGGGCACATCCGCGATCCGAAGTCGACGGTCACCGCCGGCGCTGCAGTCCTCCACCTCGCGAGCAAGAACAAGCTCCCCGGGTTTCTCATCGACGCGATCGTGCCCGCGCCCGAGAGGCCAATCTATGGCCTCTATCAAGACACCGAGCCACACATCGCGCGGTCGAACGAGCTCTTCGCGAACGGCAACGAGAGCGCGCCGTTCGTCTATACGCACGGCATGCGCATCGGCTTCCGCAACGTCGACTCGCAAGAGATGGAGGGCTCGCCGCTGTTCGAGGTGCGGCCGGCGAACGCGGACGTCGAGAGCGCGCTCCTCGAGGACCGCGTCGCCATCACGTTCCAGCGCACGCGCGACGGCCAAATCCAGGTCGGCCGCGTGACGAGCCAGCGAAATCAGTACTCGTTCGAGCCCACCGACTTCGTCCTCGCCTTGAAAACCGCCGCGTACGACCGATATTGGCTCGACACCGGCGTTTTCGACGTGGAGCGCGCCTGACGCTCCTCGGACGCCGCGGTCATCGCCCATGCCCGTTGCCCAGGCCGCCCACCCATGAATGAGGACCGCATCAAGGAAGCCGTCCTCGGCGTGCTGTCGCGAACCCTCGACGCGCGCATGCTCGCCGCGGCCCTCGGTGAGGCATTGCCCGCGCCCAGTCACGCGGAGCCGCCACGCGAGAGCGCCTCGCCGCCAGCGCCCGTGACGTCAGGGACCCACAAGCTGCTCACGCGCATCGTGCTCGGCGACATCTTGGACGACGGCATCCTCGCCGCGCGACCGCAGGATCGCGCGTTCCCGCTTCGGCTCTTCTTCTCGGAGCTCGGCACACTGCTAGCCGACGCGAGCGACGACGGCGCGCGGGCGAGCGCCGCCGACCAGGCGTTCACGTTCGCGAGCGGTCTGAACTTCTTCCTGCGCTCTTCCATGGATGCCGAGGCCAAGGTGCGCGTCGGCATCGAGGTGAGCCGGCAGCTCTACGTGCTCGCCGCCGCCGCGAGCCTCGAGCGCGAGCTCGTGTCCAAGGCAGCGCCCCTGCTCGCCGCGATCATGTCGAACGAGCTCGAACGCGTGAAGCTCGAGGCCGTCGACCACGCGCGCGTGTTCGACTCGCAGGTCCACGAGCGCACGGCTTCGTCGGATCCGACGTCGTCGCGCATTCTCCGTCCCGCGTCGTTCCTCGCGCGGGTCACGGCCAACAACGCGGTGAAGGCGAAAGCGCAGGTCGTCACGTGACAAACCCGAACGACAACGCGACGTGGCTCCCGAACCTCGTTGGAGGCGTGTCGATCTGGAAGCTCGCTGTCGACCTCAACGAGCCGAAGTTCTTCGACGGCCGACTCCTCGTGCCCGAAACGGAGGGCTCGGACAGCCTCCCGGTGACGGTGCGATGGGACGTGACGGGCCTCGTGCCGTACGCGCAGGCGGTCGCGCAGCACCCGGAAGCCGTCGCCGTCGCGGTGAAAGAGTTCCAGGCCGCGCTCGAGCGCGTCGCCAAGGTGTTCGCGACGCCGAACAGCGGATTCGACAAGTACAAGCAGGCCTTCACCGTTCCCTCGCTCGAGGCAGGCGGCGGCGCGAGCTACTACTACTCGCCGGAGAAGAAGAAGCTCTTCGTCACGAACTGGGGCGCGTCCCCGCGTTCGATGGGCGGGCGAGCCGAGTACGTCTTCGGCTACGAAGACTGGGGCAAGGTCTTTCCGGAAAAGGCGGCCGCTGCGTTCCCGGGGAGCGCCGCAGTCGCAACCGCGCCGTCGTCCGCGCCCGACGTGGTGAAGGCCGCCGAGGCGACCGACGAGGCCGCGAAGGCGAAAGAAGCCGAGAAAAAAAAGACCGACGAGAGCAAGAAGCGGCCGTGGTGGCTGTGGCCGCTCTTCGCGGTGCTCGCCATCGCGCTCGTGCTCCTCGCGCTCTTTCTCTTGCGGGCATGCGACGACACGCGCGCGGGGGCCGACGCTGCGGCCGACGCGATGGGTGAAGCGGGCGCCGACGGAGCGGCTGCCGACGGAGGCGACGACGGCGCGCTCGCCACGGGCGCACCCGACGCGGCCGAGGGCGGCGCGAGCATCGGCGACGCGGGCGATGGCGGCGCCACGGGCGAGCACGCCGACGGCGGCAAGGACGGCGGACGCGACGCGTCGAGCGACGGCGGCACCGCCTCGAACGACGACGACGGCGACGACGGCAACGACGAGCCCGGCGGCGGCGGCGGCGGCGGCGGCGGCGCAGGCGGCGGCGCCGGCGGCGGGAAGGTCATCGTCACGATGGGCGGCGCCGGCGGCGGCGACGCCCCGACCGCGAAAACGGGCCCGCATCGCCGGCACTACCAGGCCGACGCGCAGCAGTGGCGCATCAAGGCGGGCAACGATCGGGTCTCGCGAACCGAGCAGCGCGGCCAGCGCTTCGACGTGTGGCTCGGTCCGGGACGCACGTTCCAGGGCGTCACCGTCGAGTGGCAGGACAAGGCCGGCAAGTGGCACGTGCACTGAGCGCGCGAGCGCAACGTGGTGCCGGAGGACGAGTAAGATGAGCCACGTGATCGACACCCTCGAGGCAGCCATCGGCGAGGCGCAGAGCGCCGTCGCCGGCAGCGCCGAGACGCAGGGCGAAGCGCTCGTCCTCCGTGATCTCGCGCTTCGCACGCGGAAGCTTCGGCGCGCGTGGTCGCGAAAGCAGAGCGTCGGCCTGTTCGGCCCCTCGCAGGCCGGCAAGTCGTTCCTCGTCGGAGCGCTCCTCTCGCACGAGCTCGGATCGCTCTCGGTCATGGCGAGGAATCGCCCCGTCGACTTCCTTCGCGAGATCAACCCGGCGAAGGGCGTCGAGTCGACGGGTACGGTGACGCGCTTCACGTCTTCTACGTCGCCTGCGCATGCGCTCCGCCGCGGCGACTTCTATTGCGAGCTCCTGTCACTCGAGGGCGTCCTCCAGTCGATGGCCACCGGCTTCCTCGTCGAGTGCACGGCGCCGCCGATCGACGAAGGCCGCGTCGAGCGCACGCTCCGCGAGGCTCGGCTCCAGGCCGGCCCGCCCGCGCCGCCGCTGTACGCCCGCGCGTGGGAGACCGTCTGGCACGATCTCACGAAGAAGTACCAGGACCGGCACCCGTATCTGAACGAGCTCCGTCGCCATCCGGCGCTCCGTCATCCCGGCGGCGTGGACGTGCAGACCGGCGCCGGGTGGGTGCTCGTCTTCTCGCTGCTCTGGGGCGGGCCGGGCTTCGCCAAAGATCTCGACACGCTCATGCGGACGCTCGTCGCCGGGCTCGAGCAGCTCGGTCACGTCGAAGCCGTCGAGGTCGCGCTCCAGCACGTCCGCGCCTCGAGCGACGCGCCGAGCATCATCGATGCTTCGTGCCTGAACGCGCTCGGCTCGTCGCGTTCGCAAGTCATGGCGACGACCGCGGAGCTCGCACCCCGCGACGTGGGGATGGACCCGGGCGTGCTCGCCGCGCTCATCGCGGAGATCCGCCTGCCGCTGCAGGCAGTCCCGGGCTCGCTGCTCGACAAGGCCGATCTGCTCGACTTTCCGGGCGGTCGTGCGCTCAAGGGCATCAACGGCTTCGGTCCCACAGAGCTGAACACCGGGAAGCTCGAGAACGCGATCGAGGTCTACAAGCGCGGCAAGCTCACGTTCCTCTTCGAGCAGTACGCGCTCGATCGCGAGATCACGGCCCTCCTCCTCTGCTCGCCGGGGCCGACGAAACCCGAGGCGGTGCAGCTCCAGACGCAGGTCGAGAGCTGGCTCTCCATCCGTCATGGGGCGCCGACGCCGAAGGACCCGAAAGAGGTCGAGTCACCGGGGCTGTTCCTCGCGCTCACGAAGTTCGACATGAGCCTCGGCGCGCTGCGGAGCGACAACGCGAAAGACCGCTGGGACTCGCGCGTGCAGGAAGCCTGCGTCGACTTCTGGGCGCGCGGCGCGGCCTCTTGGATCCTGAATTGGGGATCGAAGGGGCGGCCGTTCACGAACGCCTTCTGGATTCGCAATCCGTACGCCGACCAGATGCAGACCTTGAAGCCGGGGGATCCCGACTACGAGGCGGTCAAGCAGGGCTACTTCGCCTCGCGCGCGGTGACGACCTTCATCGCGAGCCCCGAGGAGAAGTGGCTCGCCGTCGAGGGCGTCGAGCCCGACGGGCTGCCGAAGAGCGGCGTACCGCTGCTCGCGACGCATCTCCGGCAGAAGATGAACGAGGACATCAAGGGCCGCGAGCTCGCGCAAGAGGCGCGCGCCATCCGCTCCGAGCTCCTCAGCGTCCTCAAGGCGCTCACGCCGTCGCGCGACGAAGCCGAGGAGCGTGCGCGCAAGCTCGAGGACGCGCGCTCGCTCGTCTCCGCCATCCAGGCCGAGATGGCGCGCCGCTGCACGGGTGCGGTGTTCGGTGAGTTCATCGATCTCGTCGTCGCTCCGGAAGCCGACGTCGAGGCGGAGGTAAAGCGCGTCCTCGATGTCGTCCTGCCGATGAGCATCAAGGCGAGCGACAAGGTGAAGAAGGTCCTCGTGCACGTGCTGAAGTGGTGGGCACGCACCGCGGCGGAGCGCCTTCGCACGAGCGATCTCGCCCTCCCGCAGGCGCAAGCCGAGAGCTTCGTCCGCGAAGTGTGCACGTCGAAGCTCCTTCTTCCGGTGCTCGGCAACGCGGTGTTTCCGTATTTCGCTCGCACGCAGGTCGACGTGGGCCTCGTCGCCACCATCCTCCGCGTGAAGATCTCCGACGCGATGCTCGGGCTCCTCCTGCCGGACGCGAGGAAGACGCCGGACGCGCCGGTTCGCCTCAGCTACGCGGAAGACGCGACCGATGCGGCTGCACCCGTCGATTGGAGCAACGTCGACTTCGACGACGAGCCGACCGCGGACCCGGGCAAGGGCGTCAGCATCGTCTTCGCGGGAAACCGCTACTTTTCGCGATGGTCCGAGGGTCTCGGCGATTTCTATCTGCGCAGCGGTGGGTCTCGCAGCGCCACCATCGAGGATGCGCGGGTGAGGCACCTCGGCGACGTGCTGAGGCGTGTCGAGCAGGCCGATGTGTCCGCCTGACCCCCGCGGCGAGCGCGATCCGTACGAAGACGACGAGCTCGATGGCGAGCCGGACGCGAGCGCATTCGACATCGACGGGCTCACCGCGCGAGGTGACGTTGCTGCGCTGCTCGCCTGCGCGAAGGCATTCCGGTCGGGAACCGCGCCGGGCGGACGCGACATGGCGAAGTGCTTCGCCGCCTATCGCGCCGCCGCGCAGCTCGGGAGCGGTGAGGCCGAGCACGCGGTCGCGCTCTTCTACCTGAACGGAAGCGCCATCGTTCCCCAGGACGTGAAGGAAGGCGCGACGCACCTTCGTGCAGCGGCCGACAAAGGCGTCGTCGCCGCGAAGGTGTACGTCGCGAACATGTACGAGCTCGGCATCCACTACAAGGCAGACCCGGAGAAGGCCGACGTCTGGTACCGCAATGCGGCGCGTGCGGCGCGGATCGACGCGGAGCCCGGTTCGGCCGAGCACGTGCGAGCGCTCGCGGAGCTCGGCGCTGCGCGGTACGTCCTCGCGCTCACGCGCAGTCCCGAGCTCGACGAGAGCGAGAAGGCACGCCTCCTCGCGCGTGCAAAGGCGCACGGTTACGGCTTGCGCGCGCGCGACGACAACGGCGAGGCCGATCGCCCGACGTTCGTCGACGCGCTCGCCGGCGCCGACCCTCCTCCCGGTGCGGCGCCCCTCGCGAGCGCGACGCCCCCTCCCGTGGCCGCCACGGTCTCGCCGCGGGACCGGAAAGACACCGCACCGGAGACGGTCACCGCGAAGCGGCGCGCCGCCGAGCGCGCCTCGTCGCCTGCGCCGTCGCCAGAGAACGAGCGTGCTGCCGCTCGTGCTCGAGCGCGGAAGGCCGAGGTCGCGGCGGGGCTCGGCGCATTCGGGTACGCGCTCCTCTTCGTCCTCGCCGGCATCGGCGCGGGCTACGCGGCCACCGTCGGCGCGCGCGAGCTCGTCGAGCACGGTCACACGCTGCCCGGCCTCGGAAAGAACACGCGGCTCGTGTTTCCCATCGTGCTCGGCGCCGTCGGCGTGCTCCCGGCGTGGCTCGTGTACCGCTTCTCGGCCGTCCTGAAGGCGCTCGTCGCCGGCGCCGGTCTCGCCGGCATCGGTTGGGTGGCATGGGGCACCGGCAAAGGCGTGCTCCACGCGGACCGCGAGCTCCAGGCGATTGCGTTCGGCGTCGCGGGTTTCCTCGCCGCCCTCCTCGTGCTCGGCCTCGTCGGCGGCGCGAAGAAGACCGGTTCGGCCGCCCGCCGCCGCGCCGCGTAGCGGGCGGCGGACCGCGCCCGTGTCGTCCGTTCCGCCGGCTGGCGATCGCGGCAGCCGTCCCCATCCTGGGTGGGATAACGAGAGATGGCAGGCCGCGAAAAACACGCTACGGTGAGCCCTTCGAGGGCACGAAACTTGGAAAGCTCGGGCTCATGACGACGGAGAACATGCGGCGAGAAGCCCGTGTCGAGGCACGTGTGCCCGTCGTCGTCTTCCGTGGGCGCCAGGCGTTCGCGCTCGAGACATCCGACGTCAGCTTCAAGGGCCTCTTCGTCTGCACGGCCGAGCCGCCGCCGCTGCGCTCGCTCGTGAGGCTCAAGGTGACCCTCCCTACGCGCTCGTTCGAGGCGCACGCCATGGCGGTGCACGTCGTCACCGCCGACGGCGAGCACGCGCGCGGACCCGGCGTGGGCCTCCAGTTCTGGGGCCTGTCCGGTCCGGATCGCACCGCCTGGGACGATTTCGTACGCGGCCTCGTGCACGCCCGTCGGCCCGCTGCGGCGAAGGTCGCGGCAACGAGCGGCACGCCCTCGCATCCCGCGCTCTCCGAGCCGACCACGCCATCGGGCGTTCGCATCGTCACGGCGCCCGACGTGTCGCCGAACAAGCCTCGCGCGTCTTGGAAGTAGCCGCTCACTCGCGCGCGGGCGGCCGTCGCCGATAGACGGTATAGACCGCGCCGCGGTCGCCGAGCGGTAGCGTCTCGCGCGCCTCGAACCTCTCCGCGAAGAGCGCAGTGCGAACGAGCCTCGCCTCGACGACGCGCAGCTCCGAGTAGACGACGACCGCGTCCACACCGCGATCGAGCAGCATCGACGCGTCGACCCGCTTCGACGTGTGACCGCCGGGCAGCGCAGCGATGGCGGGATCGGTGAGGCCCGCGAGATCGACGAGGCGAGCGTCGGTCGCGGCGCTCACCCAGCCGATGTCGAGCGCCGCCACGACGCGCGCACCTCGGAGCACCGGGCGAGCGCGGGCAACGAGGTCCGCGCGGTCGCCCGCGACGCCTCGCCCGGCGGGCGCCGCACGTGCGGCGAGCAGCGCACCGAGCGCGAGGCTCGCGACGACGCGCATCACGACGGACGCACGCGAGGCGGCCGGAACGGACGCGACGAACGCGACGGTGAGCGACGGCGCAACGGGCACGACGAGGCGCGCGTACGGCATCCAGTCTCCGCCGACGAGCGCCACGGCGGCGACGTGCGCAGCAAAGGCGAGCGCGACGATGCGCGCTTCGCGAGGCGCTCGCGCGAGCGAGACCGGGGCCGAGCACACGAGGATGGGCAGGAGGACGACGACGCACGCCGCCGCCGCATACACGCTGCCGTGACCGAGGTCGCTCGGCTTCGCGAGCACTGCGAGCGGAGCCGCGCGCCCGAACGCCATCAGGCGGACTGCAGCGCAGAGCGCGAAGGGAACCGACGCGATCGCGACGAGCGCGGCGACGCGGCGTGCACGCGCGCTGCCGTCTCCGCCCGCTGCCGCGCCTCCGAGGCCGGCTCCGCACGCGAGCACCACCGCCCAGATCAGCATTTCCGGGCGCAACGCGGCAGACGCGCCGGCGAGCAGCGCGGCACGCCTTGGCTGCGCGAGCGAGACCACCGCGAGCGTCGCGAGCGCCGTCGCCACCCCGGTCTCCATCCCGCTCGCCGCCCACGCGCCGATCGGAAACGCGAGCGCGAGCACGACGAGCGCCGCCACCTTCGAGGCCATGGCCGCCGGCGCGACGCGCGCGAGATGGGCTCCGAGCGCGGCAGCGGCCATCGTCCATGCCGTCGTGCCGAGCACCTTTGCCGCCGTCAACGTCGCGAGCGCGTCTCCGCGCGCGAACGGCGCGAGCAGGAACGGCCACGGCAGAGGAGTGACACCGTCGGTCGGTGCGCCGCTCGGATCGAAGCGATAGCCGAGCGAGGTCGCGACGTTGTGCGCGTACCGGACGGAGATGAGGGCGTCGTCGACCGTGAAGCCCCACATCGCGAGCGATGGGACGAGGGCCGCGGCAGCGCCGAGCACGAAGAGCACGCGGGCGGACGCGACCGGGCTCACCGCGGCCCCGTACCAGTGGTCCATTCGCGTTGTCCACTCTCCTGCGGTGACCGCCGAAAACTCCATTCGGCGCTCGCGACTACCTACAGTTCGGTTCGTCTCCCAGCTCCGGAAGTCGAGGCGACCGCGCGCCTCTGCCGATGCCCGCCGGGTGAACCGATACGAATGCGAAGCTTCGAAATCTTCGTCGAGCCCGAGCCCTCCACCCTGGTCACCGACGACGCCGTCCGGCGCGTCGGCGCACCTTCCGCCGTCCGCACGGGCCGGCGGGTCAACGAGGTGCTCGACCTCTTCATCCATGGCGCGAACGTGACCGCGCGCGTCGCCGAGCGTCACGCTTCGTGCGTCCTCCGGGACCTCGCGTGGGCGCTCGCCGAGCTCGTGCGCGTCCCGCGCGGAAAGCGGATCGTCCGCTTCTACGAGGACGCTTGGGAGCTCTGCGTCGAGCGGCTCGGAGCGTCGGCGACGCTGAGCGTCTACCGCGGTGGGGCCGAGCCGACCGTGCTCGTCTACGATCGCGCCGTGGTCTTCGACGAGATGTGCGCGAGCGTCGTCGACGCGCTCGACGCGACGCTCGCACGCAAGACCGGCATGGCCGTCGCGCCGAGCGACCTCGCCGAGGCACGACGCGTCCTCGACCGCGCGCGCTCCGAAGGCCGCGCGTTCGCGGACGAGGCTCCCCCGCCCTCGGCCGTATTCGTCGACCTCGAGCGCGACGCGCCGATCTCGTTCTCGGCGGAGTTCGCGATGCGGCCCGGCCCCGCGCCGAAGGCCGACGCCGAGCCGAGCGTCGAACGCGCCGATCTGCATGCACTGCTCGTTCGCGGTCGGATGCGCGCGGAAATCCGAGGACGCTCGGTCGACCTCGGCGACACGTACCCCTTCCTCTTCGCCGAGCGCGTGCTCGATCTCGCGCGCCGTGCGCTCGACGCGTGGGAACGCGGGCAGGCATTCAACGCGCGCGTCGAAGCCGGCGGCGTGATGATCGGCCTCCGCGCTGTGGCCGCCGACGTTCCTCCCGCCGCGCTGACCATCAGCGCGGCCGCAGGCGACGCGCGCCGTGACCGCATGGTCTCGACGTTCCCCGAGCTGTCGCTCTTCGACGTCGTCGAATCCGCGCTCGCTTTCGGCCGTGCTCTCGTGCGGGCACTCGTGCGCCGCGACCGGACCCAAGGTGGCAATCTGCGCCTTGCCGGGTTCCGCCGCGACCTGCGCGCGCTCGGCGATGGGCTTCGTGAGGTCCGTCGCCAGGACGCGCGCATCAACCCCGCGCCGGAATCGTACCGCGCGTTCGCCACGCAGAGTGCGCGCCGCGCGAGCAGCCCCGACCTGAAGAAGGCGCAAGACCCGACGCAGGGTGCACCGACGCGCCTCCGCTACACGCAGCGGTGGCGCGCTCTCGTGCCCGGCATCGACCTGCGCGCGACGTTTCTCTGCGGCGATCGCATCGTCATCGGCGGCGCGAGCGAGACCTTCTGCCTCGAGCGTACGAGCGGCGAGCTCCTCTGGCGAAAGCCGACGACGCGCGCCGCCTCGGTGGTGACTCCGGCCGGGATCGCGCGCATCGCACCGGACGGAGCGATCGCGCTGCACGACTTCGGAAGCGGCGAGGTCTCGCTACGCACCTGGATTGCTCCGCGCGTGAGCGGACCGTGCGCCGGAGCCGTGGTCAGCACGCCGGGGCTGCCGAAGCTGCTCATCGTCACCGAGGGCGACCGCCATCTCGTGGCGCTCGACCTCACGAGCGGCGAAGCGCGTTGGCGCTACGCATGGGGCCGCGCGGGAGCGCTCCGTTTGAAGCGCGTCGGCAAGCTGCTCTACGTCGCGTCGGGCGACAGCGCGCTCACGGCGGTCGACGTGCAGACCGGCGCCGTCGTGTGGCGCGCGCGCGACCGCCTGCGCTTCTGCGCGGGACCTGCGGTCGACCACGACGCGCTCTTCGCGGTGGCCGGCGGCGTCAGCAGCGCGGCGACGTTGCACGCCATCGATCCGTACTCCGGAAGCTCGACGTGGAGCGCGCGGCTCCCTTCCTCGCCGTGCACGGTCGAAGGACCGCCGCTCCTCACCGCGACGACGGTGACCGTCGCCGTCCGCGATCGCCGCGGGTTGCGCCTCTCGGCCTTCCAGCGCGAGACCGGCGCTCCCCTCTTCCACACCGAAGCGCCCGTCGCGCCGGTCGGTACGTCCTGGCTCGCGGTCGACGATCTCCTCGTCGGCAACACGCCCACCGGCGAGGTCGTCGGCGTCGATGCCGCGCGCGGAACGGTTCGCTGGCGGCACACGCTCGGGCGCTCCGCCGAGTCGGACACGCCGCGCAAGCTCGAGCCGGTGCTGCGCTCGGGGGCGCTCTTCGTGCCGCACGTCGACGTTCACGTGATTCGGCCGAGCGACGGCGCGCATCTCGGCACGGTGGGCCCGTGCGACGCGATTCCCGATCTGCTGCGCGTCGACGAGCGATGTGACGTCTACGTCGCAGAAGAGAGCGGCCACATGGTGGCGTTCGCGGCAGGCCCGCGCCTCTCGCTCGTGCGGTAACGTACGGCCGCGTGCGGCCCCTCTCCTTCCCCACGGTCGTCCTCGCGACGACGCTCGGCATCGGTGCGTGCGACTCGGGCCGCTCGGCGGCACCGGCATGGCCGAGCGCGCCCGCGGCGCCACCGCCCGGCGCCGGGGCGAGCGGCGGCGCAACGACGACGCCACTCTCCCCCACGGCGCCGGCGCCGCCCGGGTGCGGACGTCCCGCGTCACCCGGGGCTTCCACGCAGCACGTCGCGCTTTCCGGGCGTCCGCGCGCGTGGACGCTCGTCGTGCCCGACGGCTATCAACCGGCGACCCCCTACCCGCTCGTGGTCGTCCTCCACGGTGGCGGGGGCAACGCCGCGGGTGCGCGCGCGCAGAGCGATCTCGAGAAGGTGGCCGCGGGCCGCGCCGTGTTCGCGTACCCCGACGCGATCAACGGCACGTGGGATCTCGACAGCCCCGCGTCCTCGAATGCCGACGTCGCGCTCTTCGACGCCGTCCTGCTCCACGCGCACAACTCCTTGTGCGTCGATCCCAAGCGCGTCTTCGTCACCGGGTTCAGCAACGGCGCGTACATGGCGAATCAGCTCGGCTGCCGACGCGGCGAGCGTATCCGCGGGATCGTCACGCACGCGGGCGGTGGACCGTACGAGACGAAGGGCACGTACGACGCGGAAGGCAATCTCGTGTGCGCCGGCAAGGCCGTCGCTGCGCTGGTCGTGCACGGGCAGAGCGACCACACCGTCGCGCCCAGCGAGGGCGACAAGAGCCTCGCACACTGGACGCGCGCGAACCGATGCGCGAGCTCGACGACGGCGGCGTGGATGCCTCCGTGCGTCGCGCAGCAGGGCTGCTTCCAGCCGGTCGGCTCGTGCCGGGTGCCCGGCCTGGGTCACGGTCTTTGGAAAGAGGCCGGCCGCGTGACGTGGACGTTCTTCTCGTCGCTGTAGCGAGCGCATGCGCGCGCGCGGGCTTCAGGGCAGCGCGAGGATCTCGACCGCCGCAAAGGCGGCCGCCGGATCGCCCGCCGCCGTCGTCAGGCGTGACGCCGGGACGTCGAGCTTGTCGCGCGCCGCGAGCGCAATCGTGCGCGCCGCCTTCTCGCCGCCCTTCGCGGTGATCCGAAACGCGGCGCGCGGGAAGATGCCGGCGAGGAAGCCAATCTGCGTCGCGACGGTATTCGCGTCGGCGCCGGGCTCCACCGCGCGGTACACGCAGAGGGGCGTCGTCCCGGCCGGGAACGCAGCGAACGCGCCGGCGTCGGGCGAGGAGGCGTCGCCCTCCGTGGAAGCTGCGGGCGTACGCGCCGGCGGCGCGGGAGCGATCGCCGTCACGATGCGCGCGTCGACGGGCAGCGGCTCCGGCGATGCCGTCGAGGTCAGGCCGCCTGCGCGCGCGAGCTGCCATGTACGCTGCAACACGGCTTCGAGCGTCGCCGCTCCCTTTGCGTCCACGCCGAGGAGGGCTCGCTGATCGGCGAGCGTCACGGCCTCGAGCTGGCCGAGCCGCTCGAGCAACGCAAGCGCCTCCGGCGCGCCGCCGACTCCCGCCGCGAGCGGCAGCGATTCCTTGTTCGCGAGCCGGCGCGCCACGTTCGACGCATCCTTCCCGGCGCCCGCGAGGCCGTCGAGCCACGCGCGCGTGAGCTCCCTCATCTTTGCTTCGTCGGTGTCGAGCACCCGCTTCGGCGCGACGAGGACGAGCGGCACGAGGCGCGAAGCGTCCGCCGTCGAGAGCGCGAGCTTCCGATCGTCCGCCGCGCCTCGGACGACCGCCGCGAACGGTGCGCCCTTGGCGTCGCCCGAGCCGGGCGCCACGAAGCGAACGCGCGGCGCGGCAACGCCGAGCTGGTCGAGCGCGAAGAGGCCGAGCAGCGTGGCCGATTCGCTACCGGCCGACTTTGCCGTCGCGTCGGTGGCGGTCGCTGGCGCGAGCGCGACGAGCTTCACCTCTTCGGCGGCCGGCGGCGGCTTGGTCAACGCGCCCGGAGCCGCGTGCACCTCCTCGCGTCCGCGTGAGAAGCCGACGACGGCAAAGGCGCGCGGCTCGAGGGCACGAAGCCGCTCGTACGAGACGACGAATGCGGGCAGCGGGAGCACGGCGACGTCTGCGCCGACCGGGTCGGCGCCACCGCGCGCGAGGCGTGCCTCGACGGCATCGAGCGAAGCTTCGGGCGCGATCTCGACGGCGGGGCTCGGCGCACCTCCGTCGGTTGCGGTGAGCACCACGCCGGCGGCGACGAGCTCCCATCCGAGCGCCGTCACGCGGAGCGGACGATCGGCGGGCTTCGGCGGAGCGGCGGCCTCCGGCGCGGTCGCGTCCGCGAGCGCGGTCGCATCGGCAGCGGCATCGCCGGCATCGGCGACGGCGACCGGCTCGATGACCTCGGCGGGCGCCTCGTGCCGCGAGGCCGGACGCGTGAGGAGCAGGAAGACGAGCCCGAGGCTCATCACGGCGATCAGGAAGAAGGTCGCGTAGCCCTTCATCACTTCGGAGCTCCAGAGGGGACCGCCGATGCGGAGGCACCCGCCGACGCGGAACCGGCCGCGGCCGGCGTGACGTCGGACGGGAACACCGGCGAGACGCCCGCGACGAAGTACACGACGCGCGCCATGGCCCGGGAGCCGCTTCGCGCGTAGCGATCGCCTTCGCGCGCGAGCAAGCCGCGCGTCATCGTGTCCGCAGCGACGACGAGCAATGCGATGCCGAGAAGGATGATCGCGAACACGTCGGCCACCATGGCGAGACCGCCGCCCATGTTCGTGCGCTTGAGCATGCGGTCGGCGAGGAACGCCGGCAGACCGACCACGAGGACGAGGGCGACGAGCAGCCGAACGAGGAACGCGTCGGTCGCGAGACCGACGAGCGCCATCACGCCGACCATCGCCACGAATCCGCCGAGGAGGATTCCGACGATGCGTGTAATGCGCATCAATTTGATCATCGACGGCGACGGGCGCCCCCGCGTGCTCGATGCGCCGACGGAAGCCGAGCGCGAGCTCGCCTTCTTCTTCGGCAGGATGATCTCGTCGTCCTTGGCCACGTCGACGCACAAGGGACTCGAACGCGCTTCGGGCGTCAAGGTAGGCGTCGCCCCCCCGCCATGGATCTGCGCGAGATGTCGACGATGTCTGGCGATGCGATCCCGAGACGCCGCTCCACGTGCGCGCGAGGCCGATGTAGCTTGCACGCTTCGCGTGCATGGCGCGCGCACACTTTGCCTGACCGACCTGAAACCCGAGCGCAAAAGGAGTTTCCGATCGCGAGGTTGGCTCCGTAGGCTCGAACCATGGCCGTACCCATGAACTCGCGCGCGCTCCGGGACCTTCGAGGCGAGAGTGACTACCCTCCGCCGTCCGGCGAAGGCGGCGATGCGTTCGTCGGGACGCTGGTTGCCGAGCGGTACCGCGTCGTGGGGAAGCTCGGCGAGGGCGCACAGGCCAGCGTCTACGTCGCGAAGCACACACTCATCAAGCGGCTCGTCGCCCTGAAGATCCTGTCGTCCTCGATGGCGACGGACCGCGACCTCGTTCGTCGCTTCCTCGACGAAGGCCAGGTCGCCGGAACGATGGGCCACCCGAACATCGTCGAGTCTCTCGACATGGGTGCGACGGAAGACGGACGGCCGTTCCTCGTTCTCGAGTACCTCGACGGCACGACGGTTGCGGACGAGCTCCACCGCACCGGGCACTTCGACGTGGCGCGCGCCGCGTACGTCGCGGTGCAGATCGCGTCCGCGCTCGCCGCCGCGCACCAACGCGGCATCGTCCATCGCGACCTCAAGCCCGAGAACGTGTTCCTCGTCGACCGCGAAGGCCGCGGCGACCACGTGAAGGTGCTCGACTTCGGCATCTCGAAGCTGGAGAGCCGGAAAGAGCGCGGCGCCCGCGCGGGGCTCGTCGTCGGCACGCCCGACTACATGGCGCCGGAGCAGGTGACCGACCCCGCCTCCGTCGACGCCCGGGCCGACGTGTTCGCGCTCGGCGCGATGCTGTACGAGATGCTCAGCGGCCGCCTCCCGCTCGATGCCGAGAACACGGAAGACGCGCTCGAAGCGGTCGTTCGTCGTGCGCCCGCACCGCTCGCCCGCATCCGCGCCGATCTCCCGCCGGCCATCGTCGCGGTCGTCGAGCGCGCGATGCACAAAGATCGGACGAAGCGCACGCAGACCATCGCGGAGATGCGCGATGCGCTCGAGCCGTTTGCGGTTGCCTCGGCGCCGAAGTCCGTCTCGTCGTTGCCCGCTTCGCCGCTCTCGATTCCCGGGATCCCGCGGTTCTCGGGCGTACAGCCCGTCGCGGAGAGCGCACCCGTTTCCGGCGTCGCTTCCGTACGTGCGCCGGTCGACGCGAGCGATCCTCCAGCGCCGTCGTCACGCGCGCTCCCGCCGCCACCGCCGTCGTCCGATCGCGATCTCTCCGGAGGCGCCGACGACCGCGCGTCTGCGCCGCCGACGTCGGGGGCTGCAACGATCAGCGGCATCGAGCACGCCGTGCGCGCGGAGGCCGTCGCGGCCGCTGCCGCTCGCGCGGCGGCGCCTCCCCCGCCCTCGAATGCTCGCCGCTTTCCGGTTGCGGTGCTGGGCGGCATCGTCGGCGCGCTCCTCGCGGGCGGCGTCGTCTACGCCGTCGTCCGCCCGCAGGCGGCCGTCGACGTCCGGACCGCGGCGGTCGCGCCGGCGGGGAAACAAGCGGCCGAGACCGCGGGCACGGCTGCAGCTGGCGGCGCGGGCGCGATCGCGCGGGCGCCCGAGACCGCGAACCTCGCGGCGCCGGCGGTCGCGACCGCCACCGCGACGACCGAGGCGCGAGCCGCGCGTGAAGCGGCCTCCGCGCCGGCCAAGGCACCGGGGAAGACTGCACCCTCGCTCGGCAACGCGCCTCCCCTCGCGACCGCGCGCGGCACGGCCGAAGCGCCCGTCGATGCACACAGCGCTGCGCCGGCGTCGGAGCCTTCTGCGGTGGTGGCGGCGCACCCGCCGGCATCGAGCGTCGGCGCAGCGAATGCCGCTCCGCTGGAGCTGACGGCCGCTCCGACGGCGGTCACGCCGGCGCCGACCGCGCGCGGCGGCGTCGTCCCGTTCGGCGAGGGGATGACGCGTCCATCGGCGATCTCCGGCGACGAGATCCAGTACACGCGCGAAGCCCGCGAAGCGAAGGCCTCCGGCGTCGTCATCGCCCGCTGCACGATCGCGACCGACGGCTCCACGCACGGCTGCCGAATCATCAAGGGCGTGCCGCTCATGGACCGCGCCGTCCTCGACGCCCTCTCACGCCACCGCGGCACCCCGGCGATGCAGCACGGCAGTCCGGTAGCGGTGGAGTACACGTATACGATTCGGTTGAAGGCGGAGTGAGCAAGAGGAACAGCGGCGGCGAGAGCCGAGCGGTGCGCCGTTCCGCATTCCCCGTTTTTGGTGCTCCGCGGCCGCCACGGGGTTGGGCGAGAGAAACTGGGAGCAGGAGACAGGTGACAGGTAGCAGGTAACCGGGAAGTCGAGAGCGCTCCCGGCTACCTGCTCCCGGCTACCTGTCTCCTGCCCCCTGTTCTCTCGTCAGCCCCAACAGGTCTCTGCGACGCCGCGAGCCGACCCGCGCGCTCTCGCCCATCCCCCGTTGCCTGTTGCCTGTTCCCTATTCCCTGTTCTCTTAGGGCGCCGCGGCCGGAGCCACCGCCTCCGTCGCCATGCCGAGCGTCGTCGCGCCGGCGGTTTTCGCGCCTTCGAGCGCGCTGACCAGGCGCGCGTAGTTCGCGCGGTCGTCCGCGACGAGGAACACGGTCTTGTCGCCGCGCGCCGCGAGACGCTCCTTCAGCGTGTCGACGTAGCGCTCCGGCGCGACGTCGCTGCCGTTCACCTGCAGCTTGCCTTCGGCGTCGAGGCGAACGACGAGTTGGTCCGGCGGAACGTCTTTCACCTCCTCGACCTTCTCCGTGCTCGGCAGGGCGAGGTTGATGTCCTTCTCGAGGAGCGGCGTCACGACCATGAAGATGATGAGGAGCACGAGCACGACGTCGACGAGCGGCGTCACGTTGATGTCGCCGTTCGGCGCCGACGCCGGCTTGATGACGAGCGCGCGGCGCTTCACTTCTTCTCCTGCACCGCGAGCGCGACGCCGCGAGCGCCGCCCTGACGGGCGATCTGCATCACGCGCCGCACGTCGCCGACGGTGACCTTCTCGTCCCCTTTCAGCATCACCTTCTTGCCGGGCTCGCGCCGAAGCGCCTCGGCGACGCGCGCCTCGAGCCCTCGTTCGTCCACGGCCTCGCTCTCGACCCACGTCTTGCCGTCGGCGGTGACCGAGAGGACGAGCGGGTCTGCCTTCTTCTGCTCCTCGGAGATCGCCGCCTTCGGCAGCGAGACGTCTTTCCCGCGCTGCAGCATCGGCGTGATGACCATGAAGATGATGAGGAGCACGAGCACGACGTCGACGAGCGGCGTCACGTTGATCTCGTTCTTGACCCCCTTCGAGCCACCACCGAACGCCATCGCCCGCTACTCCGCGCCGACCTCACCGGAACGCGCAGTCGCGCTGCCGGTGGTGCTGCGGGACTCGACGTGCACCTGCCGCTCGCCGACGTCGGCGCCGACGGCGCGCGCCACGGTGTCGAGGAGCTCGTTCGACGACTCGGCGAGGTCGACCGCACGCGCGTCCACCCAGCTCTGCATCCAGTTGAACGCCATGACGGCGGGAATGGCGACGACGAGACCGAAGGCCGTCGTGACGAGCGCCTCGGCGATGCCGGCGGAGACGGTGCCGAGACCGCCCGAGCCGCTCGACGCCATCGCCTGGAACGACGAGACGATGCCCATGACCGTGCCGAGAAGGCCGACGAACGGCGCCGTCGACGACACGGTCGCGACGATGCTCTGCCCTCGTTTCAACGTCTGGATCTCACGCTGCGCCTGGCGTTCGAGCGCGCGCCCGACACTCTCCACCACGTACTCGCCGCGCGCGCCCTGCGCGCGGGTGAAGGCGCGCAGCCCCGCGTCGATGACGCGCCCGAGGTAGCCGCCGCTCGCGCCGGCCTTCGTGGCTGCCGCCTCTTGGAGCCGCACGTCCGCGAGCATCTTCTCGACGCTCTGCGCGTACCGGATCGAATCACCCTTCGACTTGTTGAAGAAGAAGAGTCGCTCCGCCGTGACCGCGAGCGACGCCAGCGACATGAGCGCCAGCACGATCACGATGAGCCTCGCGAAGAGGCCCATGTTCGCCCAGAGGCCGGTGAGTGTAAACTGCATGTTCTTGTCAGCTCCGTCTCGACCGGATCAGTCCGGCATCTTCAAGCGAATCGTGAAGGTGTAGTCCACGGACACCGGCCGTCCCTGGAACGTCGCGGGCGCTCCGCGATGACGCGCGAGCGCGTCGAGGACGGGTTTGTCCATGAGCGGAACGCCCTTGATGATGCGGCAGTTCGCGAGAGTGCCTTCGACCGTGATGACGCACTTGACGATCATCACGCCGCTCACGCGCGCCTCGCGAGCCTCGCGCGTGTACTGGATTTCGTCCGGCGCGATCGGCGACGGACGCGTCATGCCTTCGCCGAACGGGACGACGCCACCCGTGCCCGTGCCGCCGACCTGTCCGCCCAGCTGACCTCCGACCTGACCGCCGATCTGCCCACCAACTTGGCCGCCGACCTGCCCGCCCTGTACGCCGCCCTGAACGCCGCCTGCTTGGCCTCCGGGTTGAGGCTCTTCCTGCGGCTTCTCCGGCTCGGGACGCGGCTCTTCCTTCTTCGCTTCGACGATCGTGTCCTTCTTGCGCTCGACCTTCGGCTTCTCGACCTTCGGCTTCGGCGTCGTCGCGCCGCCACCCGCCGGAGGCGGCGGAGGCGGCGGCGGAGGCGGCGGAGGGGGCGCGAAGAAGGTCACCTCCGGCGCCTGCGTGGACGCCTGGTGCGCAGCTCGGATCGAAAGCCAGATCACGAGCCCGAGCGCCACGACATGGAGTCCGGCCGCCGCGAGCGCGCCTGCGCCCCAGCGACCGGAACCTTGCGAATGTCGATTAAGGACGGCGTCGAACATGACGTCTCTACGTCACGTTTCCTTAGCGCAGCGCCGGGATCGTGTCCTTCGTCAGCGTGCACGCGAGGAGCTCGGGATCGCACCGCGTCGGGAAATCGGGATTGATTCCCGAGCCGGTGGGGCGACCTGCCGCGACGTTCGGTTCGGCTTCACACGCGCCGTCGTCCGGGACCTGCTTGTCGGGGTCCGCCGGGTCTTCGTGCCCGCACGGCACGTACGGGTACATGCCGATGACGTTGTACTGGCACGCGACGCCGTTCGTCGTGAGCGTGAGGTCCGCCGTGAACTGCGTGCCGTACGCCGACGGCGTCACGTAGATACGGACGTTCCGCCACTCGTACGACTGGTTCGTCGCCTCCTGCTCGTGGATCTCGTGCTCCTCGTCCTCGGCGACCGCCGGCAGGTTCTGCCTTGCGACGGTGAGCGTCGGGACGACGCAGAAGTCGTTCTCCGGCTCCGGCGTCGAGAACAAGCCGAACGCATAAGGCTTGTTGTTCGGGTCCGGATCGTGGAGGTCCGCGGCCTCGGCGTTCTCGACGAGGAGCCCGAGGCTCTCGGACTGCATCGCGATCGATCCGACGTCGAGGTTCGGCCGACGCTCGCTGCCTTCCGCGTTGTAGGTCGCGAACCCGATCACTTCGCCCTTGAGCGCCGCGCACGAAGGCGGGCCTCCGACGGGGCGGTACTGGGCGATGAACGCGCCGCGGCCGGCCGCGCACTTCGGCTTCGACTGATCGCAGCCGAACGTCGCGGTCAGCAGCATACCGAGCGACGCGGCGACCAGAGCTCCCTTACCAAGGATTCTCGTACGCATTGGTCTAGTCCTCGAATCAGAAGGTCCCGCGGAGTCCGATGCGGAACTGACGCGGCGCCTGGTAGCTGGTGGGTTGAGAGAAGTTCGGGTTGACCTCGCCGCGCTGGAGCGGAACGCCGTCGACCGTCTGCAGCCGCGAGAGGTCGCTGCGGTTTCCGCCCGGGATCGGGTTCACGTCGCTCGAGGTGTAACGCTCGTCGCGCGACGCGATCTCCTGGAAGTTGAACAGGTTGAACACGTCGATCGACGCGGTGAGCGTCTGATGCTCGGCGAGCTTCACCGTGTAGCCGATGCTCGTGTCCATCGAGTACGTCCACGGCAGGCGATTGCCCGCGCCACGCTCGAGGATGAACACTTCGTCTGCGCCGTAGATCGGGTGCGAGCCGAGGTAGCTCGTGGGCTGGCCGGAGTTCGCGCGGACCGCGCCGCCGAACGTGATGCCGCTGCGCTCGGTGATCTCGAACGTGCGTGAGCCGAACAGCTTGAACTGGTGACGTGCGTCGCCGGGAAGCGGGCCGTTCCGGTTGATCGTCAGCGACTTCAGGTCGAAGTCCGAGTTCGTGAACGGGTCGATCTGCTGCGTCTCCGGCCGGAAGAGACCGGCGTAGTTACCGCGCAGGTACGAGATCGTGTAGCTCGCGAGCGCCTCCCAATTGTTGCCGTACACCTTCTGGAAGAAGAGCGTGACCGCGTCGTACGTGCGCTGCGGCTTCGGGAAGTCGCGCGTCGCGCCGTCGCCGGGGTTCGTGATGAAGTACGTCTGCGCTTCGTCGCGGCTCACGTCTTCGATGACGCGGCCGATCCAGCGGCGCGTGTACGAGAGACCGATGCGGCCGTTCTTGAGCACGTCGAGCTCACCGCCGAACACGACCTCGTCGGAGAACTGGGGCTTCAGGTCCGGATCGATCGGCGTCTTGCCTGCGCCGATGACGCCGTACTTGCGGTCCGGCGACTCGGGACCGCCGATGTTCCGGTAGTTGTTCGGATCCTGGCACGCGCCGCGGAGCTGCTCGGGGTCACGCGGGTTGCACACCGCCGCCGACCGGTTCGCCTGGGTCTGCGGCTCGCTCGAGCCGGCGCGCTCCATGATGTTGAGCGGCGCCCACTGGTAGTAGCGCGCGAAGTTACCGTAGACCTTCGAGTGACCGCGCTGGGTGGGATCCCACACGACGCCCGCGCGCGGCGAGATCATGTTCGGGAGCACCATCGTGAGCTCGTGGTCGCCGCCCCACATCAGCTGCGCGTCGTAGCGGACGCCTGCGTTGATGGTGACCTTGTCGAGCACCGCCCAGCTGTCCTGCGCGAAGCCGCCGAGCATGAGCGAGTGCACGACGTTGTGCAGGTCGTTCATGAGGACGCGCTGATCCGGCGACGTCAGGTAGCTGAAGTTGCGGAAGTCGGTGTACGACGTGCCGGCCGTGCTCTCGCGAATCAGGTTCGATCCGCCGTACGCCTTCGTGCTGTTGTAGATCATCCCCTCGGCTTCGACGCCGATCTTGACGACGTGGTGGCCCGCCGCTTCGCCCAGGATCGTGAGCACGCTGCGAGCGCTGAAGCGGTCGAAGATGCGTGACGAGAGGAAGCCGGGGCCGCCCGACTGGTACGCGGTCACCGGGCAGAGCCGAGCGCTCGCCGTGCCCGGCGCATCGCAGAGCCACGGCGCGATCGGCTCGAAGTCCGTGATCGGGTGGAGGCCGGGGTTGTTCCGACGCCACACGACGCCGTTCGTCGCCGCGAGGCCGTAGGTCTCGCCGGCGAGCGTTCCGTCGTTCGCGCCCGTGTCCTCGAACTGGTGCATCCAGCCGACGGTCGTCTTGAGGAGCACCTTCCGCGACGGCGCCTCGGTGTCCCAGTCGAGCTGGAGGCTCGTCGTGTTCGAGTTCACCGTATTGAAGAGCGAGCTCGGTGTGCCGGTGATGTTGCCGATCGCGGGCACGCCGAGGAGCGGATCGATCGGCACGCGGTTCGAGCCGCCCGACCACGTCGGAAGCGTGTACGCAGTGAACGAGAAGCGATTCCGCGAGTTCGCCGCGTAGGTCAGCTTTCCGAAGACCTGCGCCTGGTCCATCGACGCTTGGTAGCGACGGACCGTGTCCTGGAGCTCGCCGAACTGCGCGTTGTTGATCGAGCGATCGAGGTTGTACGACGTGCGCGCCATGATGAAGCCGCCGTAGAACCAGAGCTTGTCCTTGACGATCGGACCGCCGACCTCACCACCGAAGTCGGTGATGAGATCGAGGCTCGGCTGCGTCTGGATCGTGGTCGCGCGGAAGATGCGTCGACGCTGCCCCTCGAGACCGCCGGGGCTGGCGAAGGCCCAAGCGCCTCCGTGATACTCGTTCGAGCCGGTCTTCGTGACCGCGCTGATGATGCCGCCGCCGGCCGCGCCGTACTCCGGCATGTAACCGCCGGTGAGGACGTTCACCTCGCGAACGAACTCGATCGACAGGCGCGCGCCGTTCACGCCGAAGCCGGCGTTGTTTCGCGAGAGACCGTCGATGACGTAGTTGTTCTCCGGCGACGTCGTGCCGTTGATGCTCGTACCGAAGTCGTCGGCCTGAGCCTGCGGCGTCGCCTGCGCGGCGGCTTCGAACGAGCGCACCGCACCGCCGGCGGCCGAGCCGGGACGCACGATCGGAACGCGACGCGCGAAGTCGTTCGTGATGTTGAGGCCGGTGTTGCTGGAGCCGACGTCGACGGTCGGGTTCTGCGCGACGACGACGACCTCCTCCTTCAACGCTTCGGGCAGGAGCTGTGAATCGACGCGCAGCGTGACGTCCGCGCGGACGCCAATCGCGGTACGCGCGAAGGGTTTGTACGTCTCCTTGTCGAGACGGATCGTGTACTCGCCCGGCGGAAGGTTACCGACGCGCCACAAGCCGTTCGCGTCCGTCACCGCCGTTTCCTCACCTTGGAGATTCGGCGAGGTCACCGTCACGACGACGTCGCCGACCGGCGCGTTCGTCGACGCGTCCGTGACGCGACCCGTGAGCGTCGACGCACCCGCCTGCGCGCGCGCCTCGCTCGTCGCCAGGAGAACTACGGCGACCGAGGCGCTCGACCAGAGCCCGAAACGTGTAAATTTCATCGATTTGGTCCCCTGACGCGGCGCCGTCACCTTGCGCCCGTGGCCCGGCATACAAGAAGGGCGACCGCCCTGTTGTCAAGGCACATGCATTGTGCAGACGTATGCATGCATACGGATCTTGATAAGTGCGATCCTCGGGCGCCGTGCACGCATACTCCCTGCGGGCTATGCACCGCATATGCACGAACATGCACGTGCGGTGATTGACAGCGCAGCGACGAGTGCCCTATGCGGGTCGAGCAATGACGCACGAACACGGTCGTCGACCCTCCGTCCACTGGCTCGTGAAGCTGCGTCCGGTGCTCCTCGCCCTCGCGTTGCTCGGAGGCGCGTTCGCAGCCTCCTGCGAAGAGACCGGGCCCTCGCCCATCGGCGATCATCCGAACGACGCGGCTCCGCCCGAGGAAGAAGACGCGGGCGACGAAGCCGCTACCGAGGCCGGTAGCGAAGGCGGCGAAGGCGGATCGGCCGACGGCGGCGATGCAGGCGAAGCCGGCGACGCGGCCGACGCCGGCGACGCGGCCGACGCCGACGACGCGGACGCCGGGCTGCTCTGACCGGAACGCGCCGTGTACGCTGACCGCCGATGAGCGAGCGGTCAGCGGGCGGCGCCCCGCCCGAAGAGCACGGCGACGCGGGCGCGCTCGGGAGGCTCGGCTACGCGCAGGAGCTCCTGCGCCGCATGAGCGGCTTTTCGAGCTTCGCCGTAAGCTTCTCGATCATCAGCGTCCTCACGGGATGCATCACCGCGTATTCCGATGCGATCGGACCGGGAGGCCCTGCCGCGCTCGGCATCGGCTGGCCGCTCGTCAGCGCAGGTACCCTGCTCGTCGCCCTCGCGATGGCGGAGCTCGCGAGCGCGTTTCCGACGGCAGGCGCGCTCTACCATTGGTCGGCGCTCCTCGGCGGCGCTGGGTGGGGATGGCTGACGGCCGCGATGAACCTGGTCGGGCAGATCGCGATCGTGGCCGCGATCGATTTCGGCTGCGCGAGCGAGCTCGCCGCGACGTTGGGGCTGCCCGCGCGCGCGGCGTTCGCTCTCCTCGTCGCCGTGCTCGCGAGCCACGCGCTCGTCAACGCGGTGAGCGTCAGGGTGGTCGCCGCATTGAACGACTTCTCCGCGACGGTGCACATCTTGGGTGTGGTCGTGATCGTCCTCGCGCTGCTCGTGTGGGGTCGCGCACAGCCCGTGACGTTCCTCGCGCATACCGGCTTCACCACGCGCGCAGACGGCAACGCGGCGCTCGGCTTCGCGAACGGACTCGTCCTCAGTCTCTTCACCTTCACCGGCTACGACGCGTCGGCGCATCTCGCAGAGGAGACGCACGACCCGGCGCGTAGGACGCCGTGGGGCATCCTCACGAGCGTGCTCGTCAGCGCCGTCGCCGGCTACCTCCTCCTCGCGAGCATCACGCTCGCCATTCGAGACTTGCCGGCCGTCACTGCGGATCGGCACGCCGCTCTGTTCGTCATGCGCTCGGCGCTCGGCGACGCGTTCGGGCGCGGCGCCATGGGCCTCGCCCTCGCCGCAATGTGGTTCTGCGGCCTCTCCTCGGTGACGAGCCTCTCACGCACGCTGTATGCGTTCGCGCGCGATGGTGGCCTGCCCTTCTCGCGCGCCGTCGCGCGGGTCGGGCGCAAGACACGCACACCGACGACCGCGATTGCCATTGCGACGGCCGGCCCGCTCGTCCTCGTGCTCTCGACCGCACCGTTCTCCGATTCGCTCTTCGACGCGATGGCGAAGATGGCGACGATGGGCCTCTACGTGAGCTACGCCACGCCCGTGCTTCTCGGCGCGCTCGCGCGCCATCGCGGCCGGTGGATGCGGATGGGGCCGTTCCATCTCCGCGGCCTCGGTGTGGCGATCGCATGGGCGGCGGTCGCATGGAGCGTCGGCGTGCTCGTCGTCTGCAGCCTTCCGCCGAACCAGCTTCCGGCTGCCATGCTGCTCGGTGCGCTCGTCGTGCTCGCCGTCGTCTACCACGCGTTCGTACGCGCGCGGTTCGCGGGCCCGCGCGTGAAGCTCGAGACTTTGGAATCGCGCAGCGACTAGACGTGCGGCGCCGCAGCCCAACGCGGATTCGTACGCCCCGTCCGATACCGGGAGCAGGGCTCGGCGTAGCCATCCTCACGATGCCGCGGCGGACACGGCGCTTCTCGGGAGGTTCTCACATGCGTCTTCGCTCCTCGCTCGCCGTCCTGCCCTTCGCTCTCCTCGCCGCGTGCTCGCTCGGCACGGAGTCCAGCACGTCGGGCGCGCAGGGCGTCGCCGGCGAGGCCGCCGCTTCGGGCGGAGACGTCGCTGCGCCCCCGACCACGCCGGCGCCGGCAGCCCCCGCGCTTCCCGCCGCGCCGAAGGACGAGGGCGCCGTGTTCACCATCGGCAACGCGGCGGAAGGCAACGCCGTGATCGCCTTCGCTCGCGGCGCGGACGGGACGCTCACGCCGGCGGGCACGTTCGCGACCGGCGGCACGGGCACCGGCGAAGGCCTCGGCTCGCAAGGCGCGCTCGCGCTCTCGGCGGACGGGAAATTTCTCGTCGTCGTCGATGCCGGCTCGAACGAGATCACGAGCTTCGCGGTGAACGGCGCGAATCTGACGAGGCGCTCGCGAATCTCGTCCGATGGCGTCATGCCGGTGAGCGTCGCGATCCATGGGCGTCTCGTCTACGCACTGAACGCCGGTGGGACCGCGTGTATCTCCGGCTACCGCGTCGACGACGACGGAGTCCTCACCGCGATCGCCGGCTCGAAGCACTCGCTCAGCACGGCGGCGGCGGCCCCCGCGCAGATTGCCTTCACGCCGAAGGGAGACGGCTTGGTCGTCACCGAGAAAGCCACGGACGTGATCGACACGTTCGTCGTTCGTGCCGACGGCACGACCAGCAACGGCGAAGCGCTTCCGTCTGCGGGCAAGACGCCGTTCGGGTTCGCCTTCTCGCCGGCCGGCTTTCTCGTGGTCTCCGAAGCTGCGGGCGGCGCGGCGGGGCTCGGGACCGCATCGTCCTATGCGCTCGAGGCAATGTTCCACCCGGGCGCCGACGGCAACCCCGAACGAGGGCTCGTCTCGATCAGCCGCGCCGTGCCGGCGAACACGAGCGCGCCGTGCTGGGTCGCCATCTCGGGCGACGGCAAGTACGCGTACACCACGAACACGGCGAGCGACGACGTCTCCGGCTTCGCCGTCGAAGCGAACGGCGCGCTCACGCTGCTCGGAAGCGGCGTCAGCGCAGTGACCGGCGCCGGTTCGCGGCCCATCGACATGGCGTTCGACGCGTCGTCACGCCACCTCTTCGTGCTGAACAACGGAACCGACGAGGTCATCTCGTTCGACCTCGGCGCCGGTGGCGCGCTCGTGCGCGGACCGGCTTCCGTGAAGGTGCCGGCCAGCGCCTACGGTCTCGTCGCGCGCTGACGGCAGCCGGTTCAGCGCCGCGGCGGCTGCGCGAAACGCGGGTCGGCCGGGAACGGGCTGGCGGTGTCGCGGAGGCGCGTCTCGCTCTCCGGCACGAACACGTCGCCGCGCTCGCTGAAGAACGCCATGCCGATGACGCCGACGTTGCGTGCGCTGCCCGTCTGCGCCGCATAGGAGTCGGCAACGGACGCGAAGCGGAACGCGGCGACCGAGCTCGTGCTCGTACGGAAGCCTTCGATCTCCAGCGTCGCGAACGGCATCAGCACGTACCCACGATTGTCGAACGTGCCCGGCTTGCCGTTGATCACGTCGAGCCCGTCGACGGTTCCGACCGCCTCGAAGCGGTGGCTCGTGTGGTTCTGCAGCACGATCGTGTAGCGCTGCCCCTGCTGCCCGACGACGAACGTGCGGTCACCGACGTGCACGGCGTCGAGCGGTTCGCCGTTCGCGTCGCGGATCGAGATGGTCACCGCGCCGCCCGCCGCTTGCAGGCTCCGATTCGAGTCACGCCGCGCGTGCATCGCCGCGAGCGCGTCGACACCGCGCCGATCGTTGTAGTGGAGGGTCGCCACCGCGAACGGCCGACCCGAGTCGCGCACGAACGTCACGTCGTGCACGCGCGACTGGCGCGACTCACCGAACTCCGTACCGAGGCCGGGCCGGCTCTCCGGCGGAGGCGCGCTCGCGGGAGCATCGGCGCTCGCGCCGGCGCTGCGACGTGGTGAGCTCGTCGTCGCAACGGACTCCGTCGAGGCTGCGCGGTCGGACGCGCCCGGCGCCGACGCCGGCATCGGCTGACCGTACGCGGCTGCTTCGCCTGCACCGCCGGACGGCGCACGCGCGCTCTTCGGGGCCGAGCCGCCGCAGCCCGCGAGGAGCATGACGAGGGAGAGGAAGAGCCAGAGCTTCTTGGCGAGGGAGCCGCGCGTCGCGTTCATGGCAAGAGAACGGAAGCGCCGCGCCGGCCCTTACACCGCGGCTCATGCGACGCGCGAAGTCCGCGACGCCCCTCGGGAATCGCCCGCCGGCGCACACTTCAGCGCAGCGTGAGGAGGACGCTCTTCATGAAGGGATCGTGTCCGGGCGGCGGCGGAAAATCCGAGCCGGTCGGGAGATCCTTGAGCTGCACGACCGCGCGTCCCGCCGCCTTCGCGCCTTCGCCGACGAGGCGGCGCATCCGCGCACGCGACATCTTGCGATGGTTGCACGACGCAAGGATGTGACCGCCGGGCGCGAGCACTTTGGCCGCGCTCGCCACGAGCTCGTCGTAGTCGCTCTCCGCCACGAAGCGGCGCTTCTTCGTCGACGAGTAGCTCGGAGGGTCGAGCACGACGAGATCGAAGCGCGCTTGCTTCGTGGCCGCGCGCGCGAGCCATGCGAATGCGTCTTCCGCCACGAACGCGTGCACGTCGCGGTCAGGGGCGATTCCCGCGAGCTCGTAGTTCGCCCGACCACGCTCGAGCGCCGCGACGGAGGCATCGACGCTCGTCGTGCTGGTTGCGCCGCCACGTGCCGCACACACGCTGAATGCGCACGTGTACGAGAACAGATTGAGCACGCGCTTCCCGCCGGAGAGCTCGCGGACGAGGCGGCGGTTCTGGCGCTGGTCGAGGAAGATGCCGGTCGAGAGACCGTCGCCGAGCCGGACGCGGTACGCGACGCCCTCCTCGTGGACGACGGTCTCCTCGGGTGCAGCGACTCCGCGGACGGGGGCTCGCGGCGCGAGGTCGTCGCGGCGCGTGTCGACGAGCACGTTCGCCTGCTTCGGCCGCACCTTCAAGTACACGCCGTCGAAGCCGAGCGCATGCAGCGCATCGAGCACCCGCTCGCGCCGCGCGGGCACCTCCCAGAGCTCGCCCGCATAGAGCTGGGCGACGAGGTGGTCGCCGTACACGTCGACGGCGAGGCCGGGCAGCGCATCACCGTCCTCGTTCACGAGCCGGAAGGCCGTCGTGCGGCGCTCTTCGGGATCGCGGTCTGCGCTGCGACCGAGGCCCCAGCGTCGCTCTACCGCCAGGGCGAGCGCGCTCCGGAGCGCATCGTCGTCATCGTAGACCGCCGCGCCCCGATCCCCGTCCGCGAGCCAGCGCATCATCGTGCGCGGTGGCTCGGCACGAACGACGACCCGCGCCTTCGTGCGCGGGTGCACGAACGCGAGCGATGCCGCATGCAAGAGGAGGCGTGGCGCGAGCGCGCCGCCGTAGACGATATCGCCCGCGATCGGAGCGCCGGCATGCGCGAGCTGCACGCGCGCTTGATGCGTTCGCCCCGTCTCGAGGACGAGGTCGAGCAAGGCGCGTGGGCCGCGCCGTTCGCGCACGCGGACGAGCGTGACGGCGCGCTGGCCGTGCGGGCTCTTCACCGGCCCGCGGCCACGCGGCGCCCGCGGAACGACCTCCATCCGGCCGTCCTCTCCCTTGCGGAGGACGTCGTCGAGGCGCGCCTCGCCGCGTCCTTCGCGAAAGCCCGTGACCGTCGCGAGATAGCGCTTCTCGACCGAGCGCCCCTCGAACTGTTCGGCGATCGCGGCGTTCACGTCCTTCTTCTTCGTGAACAGGAGGACGCCGCTCGTATCGCGGTCGAGACGCTGATGCGTCCCGAGGTACGGATCCGGCCGCCCGTCACGCGTCGCGAGGAACGCGCGGAGGCGCGTCACCAGGTCGTCTGGGCGCTCCGGTTGCGCGGCCTGCGTCGGAACGCCCGAAGGCTTGTCGACGACGATGAGATCGTCGTCCTCGAACAGGATGTGCTCGGCGCGGAAGTCCGGCCACACGCGGAGACGGTCCATCGGGCCGCGCACGATACTCGCGATGGCGCCTGCGCGTCAGTGCGGCTGCGTCAGTTCGGCTCGAGACCGATCTCGGCGAGCGACGGATTCGACGACGCAGGGTGCTCGTCCGCGCCGGGATCGTTGCGGTCGAGACGCTCGAGGCCACGTTTGTGGAGCACGAGCGTGGCCTGCTCCTCGTACGTCTCGCCGGAGCACTCGACCTGCACCTTGATCGGCACGCGGTAGCAGCGGGGCGCGTCGATGAAGCGCACCTTGCGGCTCGCGCCGTCGAGGATCGGGACCGGCTTCAGCGCGTCGTCGAGGCGCGCGAACATCGGCGAGAGATCGTAGCGGAAGACGTGCTTCACACGCTTCACGCCGGACGCATAGAGCGGGCCGTGCGGAAGGACCTCGCCGCGGTGGTCGTAGGCGAGAACCGTCACCGGGATGGTCGCGCCGCTCTCCGGGTTCAACGGATCGGGGAGATTGGCGACGCCCTGGTTGAACGACTCACGCGCGCTGACGACGATGTCTCGCCCCGGAAGGCGACGGGCCGGCGCGCGGTAACGCGTGATGCGCTGCGCGCCCCAGACGCGATGAACGCGCGTCGTCATCCAGTTGCGGCCGATCTCCTTGATGCGGTCCTTCGTGGCGTAGACGACCCCCGCCACGAGCGCGAGGGTGATGAGCCCGGAGCTCAGCGTCTGCGCCGAGCTCGCCTGGTTCGCGAGCGCGATCTGCCACGCGAACGCCCACGTGGAGGCGATGACCGCCACGAAGCCCGCGATCCAGTGATAGGCGCGCTCGGCGACCTGGAACGTCTCCGGGTCGAGGAACAGCACCTCCTGGAAGTGCTTCTTGAGGCGGCTCGCGCGCTCGAGATAGCCCTCGAGGGCTTCGGGCGAAGACGGATCCGCGTTGCCGAACCCGCGCGCCCGGCGATACGCGAGCTCTTCGGCGAGCACCTCCGCGAGGCGTTCTTCGACCTTCGCGACGACGGGCTGGATGCGGCCCGTGTTGCGCGACTTGGAGCAGAGGAGGCCCGAGAGCCCACGCTCGGCGCCGGCGAGCGCTTCGAGGAACCGAACGCTGATGTACTCGTCGACGAGCCGCCGCTCGCAGGCGAGCTCCGCAGGCTCCGAGGCGACGCCGCGCGTGAGACGTTCGCGCGCTTCTTCCGCGATGCGAAGCGCCGCCTCGATCCAGATCGTCAGCGCGTCTTCGAGCTCGCTGTGCGGAGCCGTTGCGAACAGCGACCCGGCGAGCCGGCAGTGCCGCGCAAAGCCGTCGCTCGCTCGCGCGAGCTGGCTCGCCATCGCGAGGGCGCCGCGGCGGAGTTGATCGATCGACACAGCGTCGCCGGCCGCCGCGAGCGCCGGGCCGTCGAGCCGCGTGAACGCCTGGATCTGGTCCCAGGGCGAATGGCGGACGAACGTGTTCTGCGGGATCTGGATCTCGACGCGCAGCGAGTACCGGAGCGGCGCGTCCGTCGGCAGAGGGACCGAGAGGCTCCACTCCAGACGGGACGCATCATGGACGCCGAGACGCACACGCGCCGCGTGCTCTCCAACGACCTCTCCCGCCACGTAGCGGTCGGCCTCGTCCGTCAGTTCTGCGATCGCCATCGAAAGTTCACGAAACCGTCACGCGCACCAGGCTACCACTTTTGATGGACAACCCTCGGTCTCGCAACCGGTTTTTGTGCGGCGACACGAAACAATCGTGCCGCACGATGTCATCTTGACATCACGACGGCTTCGGCGCGCCGCCCGGCCCGGACTGTGGCTGAACGACGACAGGTGTCAGGGCGCTCGCCGCGCGGGGCTGGGCGCTCGCCGCGCGGGGCTGGGCGCTCGCCGCGCGGGCTGGGCGCTCGCCGCGCGGGCACGGGCACGGGCGGGCGGGCAATGCCGCTCCGCCCGCGCGGGCGCTCAGTGCCTCTCTACATCGAGAGGCCGCCGTCGACGTCGATCGTCCGGCCGTTGAAGTAGTCGCACTCGAGGACGAAGCGGACGGCCTGCCAGATGTCCTCGGGGAGGCCGATGCGGCCGACGGGGATCGCCGCGACGAGCGCGTCGCGCGCCTTCTGGTTCATGCCCTGCGTCATCGGCGTCTCGATCATGCCCGGCGCGACCGCGCCGACGCGGATTCCGAACGACGCAAACTCCTTCGACCAGGTGACCGTGTTCGCCGCGAGGGCCGACTTGGCCGCGGTGTAGTTCGACTGCCCGCGGTTTCCGTGGCGCGCGATGCTCGAGATGTTCACGACCACGCCGGGGCGCTGGTTCGTCTCGACCATCTTCGCGACGACGTCGCGCGTGATGAGCGTCGCGCCGGTCAGGTTCACGCCGATGACGGCGTCCCACTGCTCCTTCGAGAGCGTCTTCACGGCGCCGGTCTCCTTGTCCTTCTTGACGAGGAGGCCATCGCGGAGAATGCCGGCGTTGTTCACGAGGCCGTTCAAGCCTCCCATCGCGCCGTGCGCCCACGCGACGAAGGATGCGACGTCGGCCTCGTCGGCCACGTTGAGGCGGCGCGCGTGCACCTTCCCCTTCGTCGCCGTTTTTCCGGCTTCGAGCGTCTCGGCCAAGCCGACCTCGTTGACGTCGCCGACGGCGACCTGCGCGCCGGCCTCGGCGAGGCGGAGCGCGAAGTGACGGCCCATGCCCTGACCGCCGCCCGTGATGATGATCTTGAGATCTTCGAGCTTCATGGCGGCGCACATTAGAGAAGCGCGAAGCGCCGCGATAGAGACAACCGGCCGGACGAACGGCCGCCAGCGGGCGTCGTGCCGGTCGCGCGCTGCCGCCGAACTTGGCCGCCGGCCGGCGGCATGGCCACCATCGCGGCGTGCTCCTTCGGACGCTCTCGCCATGGAGCGCGTACGCCGCGTGGCTCGCGACGTGGGCGAAGCACGTCGTGCGTTGGCTCTCGCAGCACACCGGCGTCCCGGCGCTCCTCGTCGCCGCCGTGCTCGTCGCGCTCGGCTACCGCATCCTGAAGAAGACGCTGCGGTTCGTGATCGAGGTGGCGCTCGTCGCAGCCGTGCTCGTCGCGCTCACCTATGCCGGTTGGATTCGTTGGTGAGGCGCCGGCGCGACGGCTCTATGACAGTCGCCATAAATCTGTAGGATACGTGGCTCTTCCATGCCCTCGTTCGACGAGCACGACCTGCGCCGCGCCGCCACGATGCTCGTTCGTACGTGCCTCCGCCTAGGCAGCGGCGAGCGGTTCGTCATCGTCGGCGACTCGGATGCGGAGCCAATCCTGGGCGCGCTCGAGGCTGCCGGGCGCGACGCGGGCGCAGACGTCACGGCGCTGCGGCTCGATCTGCTGCGGAGCTACTCGACGAACCACACGGGCGAGCGCCCCCACAAGGTGCTGCCGGACGGCGTGCGCCGCGCGATGCTCTCGGCGCAGGCGAGCGCGTTCGTGGCCTCGGCTCCGCACCCGGAGTCGTCGATGCGAGAGCAGCTCCTGCACGTGGTCGGCGCATGCAAGGTCCGCCACGCGCACATGCCAGGCATCACCGCCCACGCGTTCGTGCGCGGCCTGGCGACCGACTTCGACCAGCTCACGGAGATGGGCCGCGCGCTCGAGCGACGGCTCGAGTCCGCGCGCGAGATCGTGAGCGAGAGCGCCGAGGGCACGCGGCTCGTCGTACGTACGACGCGGCGCTGGGTGCCGCGGCTCGGCGAGGTCGGTCCCGGGCAGTCGGTGACGTTGCCGGCGGGATCCCTCATGGCGACTCCCGACTCGGTGTCCGGAACGTTCGCGGCAACGGCGAGCGTCGGCGAGTTCTTCGGCGCCCGCGAGGGCCTCCTTCGCGAGCCCGTCATCTTCGAGATCGCCTCGGGCGTCGTCATGAACGTCCTCGCGCCGTCGTGTCCGTCCCTCGTTCGCGACATCGAGACGATGCTCCACGTCGCGCCTGGCTCCGATCGCGTGGGGCTCGTCATCGTCGGTGTGAACGACGCGATCGGCGAACCGACGGGCGACGTCACCGTCGACCAGCACCGCCCAGGTCTCCACCTCGTCTTCGGCGATCCGCAGGCGAAGCTGACCGGGGCGACGTGGTCGGCACGCACCACGTTCGCGGCGTGCCAGGCGAGGGGCGCCGTACGGCTCGACGGGGCGCTCGTCGCCGTCGATGGCCGGCTGACCACCTCCTGACGCCCTCCTGAGGCGCTCGCGCGGCGCGCTCGCGCGGGTCGCGACGAGGTGCGGTCCGGCGGCACAAGCCCTTGGAAACGCTGACGAAGTCGTCGCCGCGGCCTGGAAACCGAGGACACACTGGCGGCCATGCGGCTTCCGAGCCATAAGCCTCCCTGGTCTATCCTCCTCTCCTCTTCATTCTCGGTACGGGTCTTTGTTCTGTTCGTTCTCTTCGTCGTCGCGCTCGCGGGATAGGAGGCGCCCCATCATGAAAAACTGGAGAAGGCAGCTCATGGCATCGATGCTCGGCGCGGCCGCGGTCGCAGGCGTCGCGCAGGCATGCTCGGGCACCGGTCCCGATGCGCCGCCCCGCGCGAACGGCTGCGTCGACGAGAACGGCACCGGCGGCTGCACGAGCTTCGAGGCCGGTGCGCCCACGGAAGGCGGCGGGCCGGTGCCGGACGGAGGCACGGACGCGCCGATCGTCTATCCCCATCCGCTCGACGGCACCTCGAAGACGGCGACGAAGCTCGTCGGCAGCCTCTCGTTCACGGAGGGCCCGGTGTGGATCGGCGGCCGCCTGCTCTTCACGGACATCCCGACGAACCGGATTCTGGAGCTCGGCGACGGCGGCACGACGACGTTTCGGAACAACAGCGGCGGTGCGAACGGGCTCGCCGTCGACACGAGCGGACGGCTCATCGCGTGCGAAGGCGGCGCACGTCGCGTGACGCGAAGCCTGCCTGCGTCCGGCGCAGCGGCGAACCCGATCGTCGACTCGTTCGGGGGCAAGAAGCTCAATTCGCCGAACGACGTCGTCGTACGCGCCGACGGAAACCTCTACTTCACGGACCCGAACTATGGGGGCGCCGACGGCGCGAGCAACCAGCTGCCGTTCGAGGGTGCGTACCGGATCGACAAGTTCGGCGTGACGACGCGGCTCGCCGGAACGTTCACGCGCGCGAACGGCATCGCGCTGTCGCCGGACCAGAACACCCTGTACGTGGTCGACAACGGCGCCGCGAAGCTGCTCTCGGCTCCGGTGAATGCAGACGGCACCGTGGGCGCGTTCACGGTGCTCGCCGATCTCGGCGCGAACAACGATGGCGACGGCATGGCCGTCGACGACGCCGGCAATCTCTACGTCACCGTGAAAGCCGGCGTTCAGGTCTTCGACAAAGCGGGCGCGAAGCTCGGGACGATCACGGTTCCGGCGCCGCAACCGACGAACTGCACGTTCGGCGGCAGCGATCGAAAGACGCTGTTCATCACCGCCAACGCGCCTGCGGTCCCCGTGGACGGCGGAACGACGAACAACCCGGCGACGGGCCTGTATTCGATCGAGCTGAACGTGCCGGGTCTCCCGTGAAAGCGTTGCCGTAAAAGCTCGAGCACACTAAGCAGGAATCACCACTATGCGTCTCGCCGTCTTCGGAGCTGGTTACGTCGGTCTCGTCACGGGGACCGGCCTGAGCGATCTCGGCCACGATGTCCTCCTCTACGACATCGATCCCGACAAGATCGCGAAGCTGAAGGACGGACGCGTTCCGATCTACGAGCCGGGCCTCGGCGATCTCATTCATCGTAACCAGCGCAACGGTCGCCTCTCGTTCGCGAACGAGATCACGGCGCCGTTCGACGAGGCCGACGCGTACTTCATCGCCGTGGGCACGCCGCCGGGTCCGGACGGCGCCGCCGATCTCTCGGCGGTCATGGCCGTCGCCGACACGATCGCGAAGGTCGCGAAGAAGCAGGCGCTCGTCGTCGTGAAGAGCACGGTGCCGGTCGGCACCTGCGATGCGGTCCAGGCGCGGCTCGCCCCCGCGAAGGTGCCGCTCGAGGTCGTCTCGAATCCGGAGTTCCTGAAGGAAGGCGACGCCGTCACCGACTTCTTCAAGCCCGATCGCGTCGTCGTCGGCGCGCGCAGCGACGACGCGCGGCAGATGCTCCGCGAGCTCTACGCGCCGCTGCAGCTCTCCGGCGAGCGCCTCGTCGTCACCGATCCGCGCTCCAGCGAGCTCATCAAGTATGCGTCGAACACGATGCTCGCGATCCGCATCTCGTTCATGAACGAGCTGTCGCGGCTCTGCCACGCCACGGGCGCCGACATCCACTCGGTGCGTCTCGGCGTCGGCACCGACTCGCGCATCGGCAAGAAGTTCCTGTACGCGGGACCCGGCTACGGCGGCTCGTGCTTCCCGAAGGACGTCCAGGCGCTCGCCGCGCTCGGTCGCGAGCACGGCGTGCAGCTCGAGGTCGCGGAGGCCGCGCACCGCGCGAACGAGCAGCAGTCGATCTTCCTCGCGCAGCTCGTCGAGAAGGCCCTCGAAGGCGTCATGGGCAAACAGATCGCGCTCTGGGGCTGCGCGTTCAAGCCGGAGACCGACGACATCCGCGAGGCGCCGGCGATCAAGCTGACGAACGCACTGCTCGCGCGCGGCGCAACGGTCGTCGCCCACGACCCCGAGGCCGGCCCGAACTTCGCGAAGCACTTCGGTAACAAGGTGACCGTGAAGGAGCGCGACTACGACGCGCTCGACGGCTCGCACGCGCTCGTCCTCCTCACCGAGTGGCGCAGCTACCGCGCGCCGAACTTCGCGGAGATCAAGCGGCGGCTCGCTCCGTCGGCCGGTGGGCTCTCGCCCGTCCTCGTCGACGCGCGCAACATCTGGCGCCCGAACGAGGTGCTCCGCGCCGGTCTCCGGTACCAGGGCATCGGCGTCGCGACGAACCGCATCAACGACCGCCCGTCGCAGCGCTGAGAGTCGTCGTGCCCTCGCCCGGCCGCAAACCGCGTCGCTTCCTCGTCACCGGCGGCGTCGGTTTCATCGGTCACCACCTCTGCAGGGCACTTCTCCGCCGCGGCGACTTCGTTCGCATCCTCGACGACTTCAGCGACGCCCCCTACCCGACCGCGATGAAGCGGCGGAACGAGGAGTCGCTGCGCGACGAGGATGGCGCCGACGAGCGGCTCGAGGTGGTCCGCGCGTGCGTGACCGAACGCGAGGCGGTGCTCCACCTCGCGTCGGGCACGGACGGCATCCTCCACCTCGCGGGGCTCGCCGGCGTCCGCCCGTCGTTCGCCGATCCGGGCCGGTACGCGCGCGTGAACGTCGAAGGCACGGCGCACCTGCTCGATGCCGCGCAACGCGAAGGGCACGAGGTGTTCGTGCTCGCATCGAGCTCGTCGGTGTACGGCAACGCGACGCCACTTCCCGCGCACGAAGACGCGCCGGCGATCGTGCCCGAGTCGCCGTACGCGGCATCGAAGCGCGGAGCGGAGCTGGTCGTCGCCGCGATGCTGCGGAAGACGCCGGCCATGCGGTGCGCGGCCCTGCGCTTCTTCACGGTGTACGGCCCGCGGCAACGGCCGGAGATGGCCATCACGACGTTTCTGCGGAAGGTGCTTTCGGCCGAGCCGATCACCGTCTTCGGCGATGGCTCGATGCGCCGCGACTTCACGCACGTCGACGACATCGTGCGGGGCGTGCTCGCCGCGGTCGACCGCACACCCGCGGGCCTGCGAATCTACAACCTCGGTTCGGGCGCGCCGGTCACGCTGACCGACCTCGTCGCCGCGATGGGCGCCGCTGCCGGCCGCACGCCCGACGTGCGCCACGCCCCCGTTCCGCTGGGTGACGTCGACGCGACGTTCGCCGACATCGCGCGTGCGAAGGCGGAGCTCGGCTGGGAGCCGAAGATCGTGCTCGCCGACGGCCTCCGCACCGTCGTCGACTGGCTCCGGAGCGAGCGCCCGTAGCGGCCGCCACTCACGGCGTGCGCCACGACTCGGCCTCCAGCGCGGCAGCGCGCTCGTGGTCGACGGGCGCGCCGTGCTCGCCTTTGCCGTACATCGTCGCGAGCTCCGTGCACACGGTGCGGATCCCGAGCTTGCACGCACGCTCGAACGCCGGGAGCGCGGCCTTCATACCGCCGCCTCGCTCCGCCACGTCGTTCCCCAGGTGAAGGCAGCCGCCGCCCCAACCGAGATCGCACGCACGCGACAAGAGGCGCGTTTTCTCCGCGGCCGCGGGCGCCGCGAACGCCAGCGCCTCGCACGCAGTACCAAGGCCTAGGGCGCAGGACCGCGCGAGCAGCGCATCGCTCCCGCCGAGCTGCGGCGGAGCCTTGATGATCCCGACGCTCGTGACGTGCTCGCCGCGATCGTGCGCGACGTGCGAGAGCATGAAGCAACCGCTTGCGCGTCCGGCCTGGCACGCGCGCTCGAGCGGCGGCACGAACGCGTCGGCGATCGCCTTCTCCGCGCGCGCGCATTCGTCTGCACAGCCGGTGCTGCACGCGGCGCCCATGCAGCACGAGACGCTCGACAGGAAGATCCCCTGCTGCTGCGCCTGCGCGAGATCGTGCGCGCCGAACGAGAAGGCGCAGCTGGCGCCTCGGTCCAGATACGCAAACGATCGGTGGGCATTCTTCGGAACGCCCTCGCCCGCCGAGTAGACGAGGGCGAGCAGCACGCAGGCGGCCCGTTCGGTGCCGCGCGCCGAGTCGGCAGCTTCTTCGCAGGCTTGCTCCAGCGCGGCCAGGGCGGTCGCCGAGCCGAGCGGCGCACGGCTCCACAGGTCGATCGCCGACGCGGCGGGTGACGGCGTCGTCGCGAGGAGCTTCGGGAGCGCGCACGCGGCGCGCCCGCTCGTCGCCGTCAGCGTCTCTGCCCCTGAAGGAGGTGACGCGAGCGTGCCGGGTCCGTTCGACGCGACGGACTGGGTGCACGCGGCGAGCGGCACGACGAGCAGCACGGCGGCACGGGCGAGCGAGCGGAAAAAGCCGGGCACGCCTTCGTCGACACGCAGCGCGGGCCCGAGTTCCCGCGCGCAGCTCGACCGCTCGGCTAAACGCCGGCGAAGCGACGGTCGGCGACCCGCAGCACCGGGTGCGGGCGGCTCGCCGGCGCGAGGAACGTCACGCCGAGGACGAGCAGATAGTTCACGCAAACCACCGCGAGAGTGGCGATCCCGAGCAGGCCATCGACGTTCATGCCCCACGGGTCGTCGCACCCCCGTCGGTTCTTTCGAAGCGCGTGAACGATTTTCTCATTCGACGAAGCGCGTCCCGAGAAACGACAGGTAAACGCCCGGATTGTCCTCGAAGAAGCGCACGAGGTCGGGGCGTTCGATCGCGAAGAGCTTGCCCGTGTGCGTCACCCTGGCCGAGCTCGGCGAAGGCGTCGTCGTCCGCAGCGCATCCACTTCCCCGACGAACGCGCCGCTCGTGAACGGCGTCAGATCGCCGGCAGGGCATCGGAGCGTGACGACCGCATCGTCGACGAGGTACGCGCGGCGCGGCACGTCTCCGGCTTCCCAGAGCACCTCGTCGACGGTCCCATGACACGGCACGAGGTACGTCTGGAGCTGCGTCTTCTGCGAGCTCGTGAGGGACGCGAGCACCGAGTTCTGCGCGAGCAGCTCCCATGCCCCCTCGTCGCGAACGCGGACGAGGCGCTCGAGGCGCGTGAGCATCTCGCTGCCGCGTAGCGCGGCGAGGAAGTCGTTGCGGTCGAGCGCGACGAGGTCCAGGTCGGTCTTCGCGATGACGTCGGCGCTGCGCGGTTGGTCGAGCAGGATCGCCATCTCCCCGAAGTAGTCGCCGGCGCGATACCGCTTCAGCGCGACGCCGTCCTTCACCACCTGCACGGTGCCGCTCACGACGATGTAGAAGCTGTCCCCCCGCGTGCCCTGCGTCACGATGTGCTCGCCCGCGGGGAGCGACATGCGGCGGGCCACCTGGAGCAGCGAGCGCGCACGCGTGAGCGGCAGGTCGCGCAGGAAGTCGACCATCGCGAAGATGTCGAGCAGCTCGATCGCCTCACTGAAACGCGGCGTCGCCGAGGGGTCCACGCGCACGGTGTGCTCGAGCCCCTCGCGCGCGGCGCGCAGGCCGACGCCGCTCGGTACGTCTTTCGCCGCGATGTGCACGAGATACAGCCGTGACTTCACGTCGTCCGGGAGCGCGGCGAGCGCCGACGTCGGCGTGTGGAGCGGAGGGATCCCGGCTTCGTGCACGATGACGCTGTGGTGCCCGGGGAACGCGACGAGATCCTCGTATCGTGCGCGGTCGAGCACGCCCTTCTCGAACATGTCGGTCACGCGCTCCGGGTCGTAGAGCGTGTCGGCAGACACCGAGATGCTCCGGTTCCCGTAGAACGCGTCGAAGCCGATGGTCGGAATCGAGTGCAGCGTGTAGCGGAACCACAGCTCGCCTCCGCGCACGTGCACGGGCGCTCCGATGCGGACCGGATGAAACGAGAACGTCCGGCGGAGGAGATCCTCGCTGAGGTCGGACAGCGCCGAGTACTTGCGGAGGAACGACCCGAGGATGTGCGGCGTCGTGTAGAGGTTGATCTGCGCTTCTTCGAGGAGCTTCTGGAACGTTCCCGCGTCGTGGTCGGCGTGGCAGTGCGTGAGGATGACGCCGTCGATCGTCTTCGGCGCGATGCCGCGTGCGCGGAGGTACTCGGTCGAGTCGGTCGGCGGGTCGACGAGGATCGCCCGGCCTCCGATCCACAAGAGGAACCCCGTCGTCTTGCCGGAAGGATCGAACCCGTGGCTCGCCCCGAGGACCGTGATGCCGAAGGACGGCGCGACGAACGACACCGGCGCGAAGTCTTCCGCCGTGGGGGTGCGCGTGGGGAGCGACACGCTCGCGCCGACGACGGCGACGTCTCTCCCCCCGTCGCGGACGACGAGGACGTCACCGCGGTCGACGACCTCCACGCCGGGCGCGACCTCGGCGACTCCCGCCGTGAGGTGGACGAACTCGACGAGGTCGTTCGCCTCGAGCCGGCCGCGACCAGGGACCGTGCGGAAGTACTCGCTCTCGCGGTGGAACCGTGGCCGGCAGCCCTCCGGGTAGCCATGGGCGAACTCGCTCGCGAGCGGCTCGGCGGCGGGACCGAAGAGCGACTCCTGGAAGATCGCGCGGACGCGCCGTTCGACGTCGGCGTCCAGCACGACGAGACGGCAGCGCCGCTTGAGGAGAAAGAAGTTGTAATATGCAGGGAACTCGAACTCGGCGACGGAGAGGCCGCGACGCCGGTCGAAGAGCTCGCGCGGGAGCACGTACGCGACCGGCACGTCGAGCCCGAGCTCCATCACGTCCTTGATGGTCTCCGGCGGCATCCCGATCTGGATCGCGCCGTGCGACGTGCGGACGTAGTAGCCGCCGCGGGGTAGCGCGAGCCATGCCGGAGCCGTGGTGGGGCCGCTCGCTTCGTGCACCACGGCTGAGCATAGACGAGAAGCACGCGCGAGGGCGGTTGCGACGGTTTCGCGCGCGATCAGGAGCGAAGCCCGCGACACCGAAAGCTTTCTCAGCCTCTCATGGGGGTGGTAGATCTTCCCGGGTGAGCGTCGTCGGGATCGATCTCGGTACGACCAATACGGTCGTCGCCTGCGTGCGCTCGGGGAAGGTGCACGTGCTCGCCGACGAGCACGGCGCGCGCCTTCTCCCGAGCGTCGTCAGCTTCCACCCGAACGGCGAGGTGCTCGTCGGCGCTGCCGCGAAGGCGCGACGGGTCATCGACCCGAAGAACACCGTCTACAGCCACAAGCGCCTCATCGGGCGCTCGTGGGGTAGCCCGGAGATCGCGCAGGCGAAGACGCGGTTCGCGTTCGAGCTGAAAGAGGGCCCCGGTCAGGGCCCGCTCGTGCGTGCTCGCGGTCAGGACTACACGCTCCCGGAAATCAGCGCGTTCGTGCTGAAGCGTGCGCGTCAGATCGGCGAGACGGCGCTCGGCACGCCCGTCGAGCGTGCCGTCATCACGGTCCCTGCGCACTTCAACGAGCTCCAGCGCGCGTCGACGAAAGTCGCGGGCCGCGTCTCCGGCGTCGAGGTCCTCCGGATCTTGAACGAGCCGACCGCCGCCGCGCTCGCGTACGGCCTCGGTCGAAGCGGGAGCGAACGCGTCGCGGTCTACGACTTCGGCGGAGGCACCTTCGACTGCACGCTCCTCGATTTGAACGGGAACGTCTTCGAGGTCCTCGCGACCGCGGGCGACTCGTTCCTCGGCGGCGACGACGTCGACGGGCTCATCGCCGAGCGCATGGCCGAGACGTACCTCAAGCAGCACCGGTACGACCCGCGGTCCGACGCGCAGATGCTCGAGCGCCTGAAGACGAGCGCCGAAGACATCAAGCTGGTGCTCTCGACCGCCGAGACGCACACCGTGGTGCTGAAGGAGTTCGGTCACGGCGCGGGCGGCTCCTCGATCAACTTCACGTACACGCTCACGCGCCGCGATCTCGAGCACATGATCACGCCGCTCGTGGAGCGGTCGTTCAAGGTCACCCAAGACGCGCTCGCGCTCGCGCGCCTCTCGCCGCAGTCGTTCGACAAGATCATCCTCGTCGGCGGCTCGACGCGCATCCCGCTCGTGCGGAAGCGCGTCGAGGCGTTCTTCGGGCAGGCCCCGCTCGACCGCGTCAACCCCGACGAGGTCGTGGCGATCGGCGCGGCCATCCAGGCGGCGGCGCTCACGGAAGGCGCGCGCCGTCGCAGCATCCCCGCGGCTCCTCCCGTCATCGGCAAGCCGCGTACGTTCCCTGGCGTCCAGAGCGATCCGAACGAGAACACGCAGACGGGCACGCTCGACCCCGACAAGCCCCAGGCGCCGGCGCCGGGGCCTGCGTTCGGCAGCGCCCCTCCGCAATTCGGCTTCCACCCGGCGTCTCAGCCCCCGCCGGTGGGACCCGCCACGAAGTCGGGTCCTCCTCCGGCGGGGCCGTTCGGCTCGCGTCCGCCCGCGGCCGCCGGTTCGCAACCGCCGGGGCGCAAGATCACGAACCCGGGCGTCGCCCCGGCAACGCAGCCGATGGGTGCGCGCGCCTCGGCGCCGACCGCGCCGGGTGGGCAGGAGGAAGATCCTTCGATTGCTTCCTTCCCCGACCTCGCGGCGCCGACGCCGTTCGAGTGGTTTCCTTCGGGGCACCCATCGTCGGGCGATCCCGCGCGTTCGGGTCCCGCCGGCTCGGAGCGCAGCTTCGGCGGCAACACGCTCACGGCGGCGGGCGCTGAGCAGGACACGCTCGCCTCCGCAGGCGCGGATACGGCGACGAACGCGGTGCGTCCGGCCGCCGGCCTGAACGCGACGATGCAGAGCGCGCAGAGCTTCGGCGCGATCGACGAGCCGCCCTCGCTGTACTCGACGCCGAGCGCGAGCGTCCCCTCGTTCCCGAGCATGACGAGCGGGTCGAACGCCGGGATGCCGTCGCCCATCGGCGAGCCGGAGCCCTTCGCCGGCGACATTCCCGGCGGGACGTTCGGCGAGGTCCGCGATCTGTCGCTCATCTCGTCGTCGTCGAGCCTTTCGCGGCCGGGCTCCGTCGGCGACGACCCCGGTTTCGGCCACGTCGCCGACTTGTCGCTCGCGTCGTCTTCGAGCGCCACCGCGGAGCTCGACGACGTCACCGAAGCTCGCCACAAGATGGCCGACGAGCTCGACGCCGATACGGAAGCGAATGCGAAGCCCGCCGTCGCGCCGCCCGTCGCGGCGACGACGAAGGGCGCGACGATGTCGCTCGATCCGGCGAACAACCCCGGCGCGCGTCTCGTCCCCGCCGGACTGACGTCGCTCGACGATGCTGCGGACCTGCCCGCGGTCGTGCAGACCGCAGACCTGCCGGCGCTCGTCACGAAGAAGCGCCCCGAGATCCGAAAGGGCAATCAGCCCGGCATGTCGCCGTCCGGGAGCTCGCCGATGCTCGGCAAGCCTCCGCCGCTCGTCGCTCCGCAGCCGTTCGGGCCGATGGAGCGCATCGGCGACGAGTCGCCGCCGTCGCGCACGGCAGCCATGCCCGCGCGCCCTGCGCAGTCACCGCCGCAGGTGCAAGCGAAGTCGCGCGAGCCCGCGCCGAAGACGCAGCAGCCCGCGCAGGCGCCCCCGCAGAGCCGACCTGGCGGGCGCCCCGCGACGGCGCAGCCTCCTCGCACCGCGCCCATGGCGCAGACCGCGCCGCTCGGCCAGACCGCGCCGCTCGGCCCGACCGCGCCGCAGCCGGCGACGCCTCCGGCGACGTCGACGGCCGCGTTCGGCTCGATGGCGGCTCCGCCTCCGGGCGCTCCGCAGAACCTCGGTCCTGCGTTCTCGTCGGCGCCGCCGCTCGGTGCAGCGTTCGCCGCGACGGCCGCGGACCCAGGCGCGTCGGCAGCATCGACCGGCAAGTTCGGATCGATGCAGTTCGCGCAGCCCGCGCCGGCGTTCGGCTCGGCACCTCCGCCTCCCGCCGGGCCGGCGAACCAAGGCTTCGCTCCGCCGCCCGCGGGACCGCACTTCCGCTCGCAGCCGCCCGCGCCGTACGCGCCGCCTCCCGTCGGCGCGCAGCCCGCTCCTCCGCCCTACGGGGCGCCGCAGCAGGCGCCGTCGCAGCCGCCGATCTTCGGCGCGTTCCCTTCGTCGCCGCCGCCGCCGGATGCCGGGGCCGAGCCGATGATGGGCCAAGGCTTCGACCCCGCCGTGCCGATGGCGCCGCCTGCTCCGCAGACCCTCGGGTTTGCCGCGCCGGTCCTCGTGGACGTCACGCCGCGCGGGCTCGTCGTCGAGACGGCGGGCGGATACACGGACACGATCATTCCGCGCAACTCGAAGATCCCGTGCGAGCGCACGCGTCGGTTCGCGACGGGTCGCGACATGCAGACCTCCGTTCGCGTGCGCGTCGCGCAGGGTGAGCACCAATTCTTCCCGCAGAACACGTTCCTCGGCGAGGTGGAGCTCTCCGGCCTTCGTCCGGCGCCGCGCGGCGAGGTGGTGGTCGCGGTCACGTTCGAGGTCGACGCGGACGGAACTCTCCGCGTTCGCGCGCGCGACGTGCAGACAGGCCAAGAAGCCCGGGCCACGCTGCAGCTCGTGGGCGTCGCCGACGAGTCGTCCGTCGTCATGATGATCAACCGCTTCGCGCAGCAGCCGGTCGTCGGTGGACCGACGCAGTAGAAGCGGCCGGTGGACCGACGCAGTAGAAGCGGCCGGTGCACCGACGCAGTAGAAGCGGCGGGTGGACCGACGCAGTAGAAGCGGCCGGTGGACCGACGCAGTAGGCGACGACAGTAGCTCGGCGCGCGCGCGGTTTGGTATCGTGGGTGCCCCACGATGGACGGCGAAGCGATCAGGCAGTGGCTCGCGGCGCTCGACTCCATCTCCTACTACGACCTCTTTCGCGTCGCGCCGCAGGCCACCGCCGACGACGTGAGGCGCGCGTTCCACGCGTTCGCCGAATCGTTCCACCCGGACGTGCACCAGTGGCGCCATCCAACGGAGCAGGCCGCCATCGGCTACATCTTCAAGCGGGGGACGGAGGCGTATCGCGTGCTCTCCGACCCGCATCTGCGCGGCCGCTACGACGAGGCGCTCGCGAACGGCATCCTCCGGCCGGAGTCGCTCGTCGTCGAGATCGAGGCGCCGCGCTCATCGCTCGCCCCGCCGAGCGGCTCGTTCCAAGCGGCCGGCGGAAGGCTCATCGACAAGGTGCGCACGCCCGGCGCGAGGCCGTTCGTGCTTCGCGCCGAAGAGCTGAAGAAGAAGGGCGATCCGAAGCAGGCGAAAATTCAGCTCGTGATGGCCATGCACATGGACGCGAAGAACCCCGCGCTCGAAGCTTTCGCGAAGGAGCTCGACGACGCGATCAAGGCCAAGGCGGAAGACGAGAAGAAGAGCTGGCAGAAATGACGCCGGCCGTGTGTTCGCTGTAATAACCTTGCCTGCCGTGACGACTCGCCCGAGGCACTGGACCGACCGGCTCTTCCTGCCGCTCGTCGTCGTGTCCACCGTGCTGCTCCTGCTCACGATCTACTGGGGATTCCTCGTCGCGCCGATCGAGGCGCGGATGGGCATCGTCCAGAAGATCTTCTACTTCCACGCGCCGAGCGCCTACGCGATGTACCTCGGCGCGGCGGGCTGCTTCCTCGGCTCGGTCATGTACCTGCTGAAACCGACCGACGCGCGCGACGCGCTTGGACGCGCAGGCGCCGAGGTCGCGATCGTGTTCGGCGCGATCGTGCTCGTGACGGGCCCGCTCTGGGCAGCCAAGGCGTGGGGGTACTTCTGGACGTGGGACCCGCGGCTCACGACGGCGATGCTCAGCTGGCTCGTCTACGTGGCGTACGTCGTCCTGCGCGCCTTCTCCGGCGACGGGCCGGGCGAGCGGAAGTTCGCGGCGGCGCTCGGCATCCTCGGCGCGGCGAACCTCCCCATCATTCATTACAGCGTGCAGAAGTGGGGCGGTCAGCATCCGACCGTCGTGACCGGCAAGGGCGGCGGCCTCGAGCACGACATGAAGATCGCGTTCGCCTTCGGCATGCTCGCCTTCACCTTCTTCGCCATCACGCTCATATGGGCGCGGACGAAGCTCGAGATCGTGCGTAGCCGACTCGCGCGGGCGGAAGAGGATGCCATCGACCTCGGCCTCGACACCCGGACGGAGACATGACGCACACTGCCCTGGTCGCGTCGATCGCGCAGCCGACCGCCGACGATCGCGCCACCGACTTCAAAGCCGTCGACGGCGCTGCCGGCGAACGCTACAGCGGCTCGACGCTCGTCGTCGTCGCGTATGCGGCGATCTGGGTGATCGTGATGGTGTGGATCGCGGCGCTCTGGAAAAAGCAAGCGAGCCTCGGTGACCGTCTCGACGGCCTCGAGCGCGCGATCGATCGCGCCGCGGCCGCCGCGGAGAAGAAGGCGAAGAAGGCGTCGTGATGAGCCTCCCCGGCTCCGAGCACCTCCTCTTCATCCCGGCCGTGCTGCTCGTCGGCATCGTCATCGGCTGGGTGCTCGGCGGCAATGCGGCGCGTGAGAAGCTCGCCGCTCGAGCGAAGCGCGCCCGCGAGTAAGCGCCGCGAGCACGCGGAGCCGACCTGCGGCGGAGCTCGATCCGGGGACGTTGCTCGCCGCGGCGCGTCGTGCGATCGTTGCCGGCCTCATGATCGATTTCGAGCTCACCGAGGAGCAGAAGGCCCTCATCGACACCGCTCGCCGCTTCGCGAAGGAGCGCATCATTCCGGTCGCCGCCGAGTGCGACCGCAAGAGCGAGTTCCCGCGCGACGTGTTCAAGGCCGCTTGGGAGATCGGGCTCGTGAACCCGACGTTGCCGGCCGAGTACGGCGGCCCGGGGCTCTCCGACCTCGAGTCGGCGATGATCACCGAGGAGCTCGCCTACGGATGCAGCGGCATCCAGACGAGCATGACCGCGAACACGCTCGGCCTCACGCCGATCAAGCTCGCCGGCTCCGAGGAGCAGAAGAAGAAGTATCTCGGCTGGCTGATGAGCGAGCCGACGTTCTGCAGCTACGCAACCACCGAGCCGGGCGCAGGCAGCGACGTCGCCGGCCTGCAGACGCGCGCCGTCAAGCAGTCGGACGGCGGGTACGTCCTGAACGGTACGAAGGCGTGGATCACGAACGCGAACCTCGCGTCGTTCATCACCATCTTCGCGACGGAGAACCCGGAGCTCAAACACAAGGGCATCGGCGCGTTCATCGTGCATCGCGACGCGAAGGGGCTCTCCGTCGGCAAGCACGAAGACAAGCTCGGTCAGCGCGCGAGCGACACGGCGCAGGTGATGCTCGACGGCGTCTACGTTCCGCCGGCGCAGGTGCTCGCGCCGCCCGGTCACGGCTTCAAGGTCGCGATGGAGACCTTCAACCAGACGCGTCCGGACATCGGCGCGATCGCGGTCGGCATCATGAAGCGGTGCCTCGACGAGTGCGTCGCGTACGCGAAGGAGCGGAAGACGTTCGGTACGCCGATCGCGAACCACCAGCTCGTGCAGGCGATGCTCGCCGAGATGGCCATCCGCATGCACGCGACGCGGCTCCTCGTGCACAAGGCCGCGTGGGCGCTCGACAAGGGCGTGCGCGACCCGCTCACGTCGAGCCTCGCCAAGGCGTTCGGCGCCGACGCCGCCATGCAGACGGCGACCGACGCCGTCCAGGTCTTCGGCGGCAACGGATACGTGAAGGAGTATCCGGTCGAGAAGCTGATGCGCGACGCGAAGATCCTCCAAATCTACGAAGGCACCGCGCAGATCCAGCGCATCGTCATCGCGAAGCAGCTGCTCTCCTGAAGCGCGCGCGTTGAGCCGCTCGCCGCGTGCGTGCACCGTCTCGTGGGCTCTGCCCGCGTTCGCCCTCGCCTGCTCGCCTGCCGTCCGTGACGTCGTGCCCGACACGCACGACGTCCGCGTGACGCCCGGGCAGGACGGCGGCACGCCTGCGGCAAGCCCCGCGAAGGACGGCTACGTCTACGTCACCCGGCGCGCGCACGGAGCCGTGGGGCTGGTCGGCGCGCGCAACATGCCGGAGGACGACGCGCGACGGCTCGTCGACCGTATCGCGGACGATCTCGAGACGTGCGCCGTGCGCGTGCAAGCGCGCGGCGAGCTCGCCGACGGCGCCGTGCAGCTGGTTGCGATGGCGGGACCGCGCGGTACCGCGGAGGTGACCGACGTGCGGCTCGCGCCCGGCGGTCCCGTCGCGGCGAATGCCCTCGAGTGCATCGTCGCGCCGCTTCGCGCGACACCGTTCGCCGCACCACGCGACCGACCCGCGCCGGCCTTTGCCATCGAGGCTACGTGGAACGCCGCGGCTTCGCCGCCGCCAGACGCGGGTGGTGCGCTGTAGGCGCATTCCAGCGGCTCTGTACATTTTCACCTTCGCCGAAGCACACGATTGTATACTGCAAAATCGTATGGTCGGCGCGGTTGCCAGTGCTATGGACGCGGCGTCGCCCCTGGAGCCCCGTTGACCACGGTCGATTCGGATCCACCGGGAACGTTTCCGATCTGGAAACGCTGACCGCACCGTCCGGAGTCTTGCCGGTCGTTGCGTGAAGGACGAGAACGTCGGCACACGCGAGGTGCCGTCGCCCGCGGACCGTTCGCCCCGATGCGTCTCGAAGGCGGGAGAACGATCGGCGGACACTGGGAGGGAGTGGACATGCGCACGATCCGGATTCTGTCGAGCATCGCCGTCGTCGGCTTGGTCGCCTGCTCGTCGGGCACGGTGATCACGACGACGGGTGGCAAGGCGTCGGACACCACCGGCAGCCAGGGCACAACGGACGACACGAGCGCCACGGACCCGAGCCAGACCGGCGACCCGACGGATCCGGCGTCCCCCTCGCCTCCCCTCGTCGAGGGGCTCGCGATCAGCAGCGTCGCGGTGTTCCAGGGCGTGAAGGTCGACGTCGTGAAGGACGGCGAGGCGGTCACGAAGCGGAACGCCCCCGTCGTCGCGAACCGGCCCGGGCTCCTTCGCGTGTACGTGACGCCGAGCAGCGGCTACAGCGAGCGCGAGGTGACCGCGGAGCTCCGGCTCGTCGACGGCAGCACGCGCCTGCCGATCCTGAAGGACACGAAGGTCATCACGCGCGCGTCGAGCGACGCGGACCTCGACTCCACGTTCAACTTCGAGCTCCCCGCGGCGAGCCTCGCCGTGGGCATCACGTATCAGGTCTTCCTGACCGCGAAGGACGGTGCCGTCGCGAACGGAACGAACGGCGCGCGCTTCCCGCAAGACGGCGGTGTCGCTTCCCTCGAGGTGGAGCCCTCCGGCAAGCTCAAGATCGTCGTCGTCCCCGTGAAGTACGAGGCGGATGGGTCGGGCCGCGTGCCGGACACGAGCGCCGCGCAGCTCGAACGGTACAAGAAGACGTTCATGTCGCGTTACCCGGCGACCGAGGTCGAGATCACGGCGCGTCAGCCGTTCTCGTGGACGACCGCCATCGCGCCGAACGGAAGCGGCTTCTCGCAGGTGCTGAACGCGATCACGCAGCTTCGTCGGAGCGACGGCGCGGCGGCGGACGTCTACTACTACGGCGCGCTCGCGCCGGCCGCGTCGTTCAGCTCGTTCTGCCAGCGCGGCTGCGTGACGGGCCTCAGCACGGTCGTGGAGAACCCGAAGACGTCGTTCTTGCGCGCGAGCGTCGGCGTCGGATACCCCGGCGAAGACGCGACGAACACCGCGGCGCACGAGATCGGCCACGCGCACGGCCGCAGCCATGCTCCGTGCGGCGGCGCACAGGGCGTCGATCCCGACTACCCGTACGCTCAGGGCAGCATCGGCGTGTGGGGTTACGACATCCTCGGCAAGACCCTCATGAGCCCGACGAAGGGCAAGGACATGATGGGGTACTGCCCGAACGAGTGGGTCAGCGACTACACGTTCACCGCCCTGTTCGACCGCATCGCAGCCGTCAACGGCCACAACGCGACGTCCGCGACCGGCTCGACCGCCGACGGCGTCGGAGCGTCCGCGGCGGCGGCGATGCACGGCCGGCAGACGTACCGGATGGCCGTCGTGGCGGCCGACGGATCGATCGAGTCGGCCAGTGACATCGAGCTCGACGAGGAGCCCGCCGGCGGTGAGCTCCGCGCGGCGACCTTCGTGTCGGCGACGGGCCAGACGCTCGGCCAGCGCGCCGCGCAGTTCTTCCCGTACGACCACCTTCCGGGCGGCGTGCTCGTCGTGCCGCAGGCCGGCACCGACGCGACGCTCGGCTCGTGGTCGAGCGTGCGCGTCCGCGGCGTTCGCGCTGCGCTCACGCGCTGAGGCGGCGCTTTCGCAAGCCCGCCTCGGCCTCGCCGTCAGCTACCGATCCACACGCCTTGCGCGTTCGCGGTGACGATCGCGCGCCGGAGCTCGGCCTCTTTGCGATCGAGGTCGGCGCCCGATTCGCCGCGGCGCCGGCGCGACTTGATGAACGCGAGCTCGACGAGCTGGAGCTGCTTTCGCCGCCGCTGACGAAAGGCCGCCCAGCCCTTCGAGAAGAGGACGCCCCAATTGCGGAGGCCGAGCGTGAAGTAGCTCGAGACGAGCTGCAGCTCCCGCGGGTGGAGGAGATTGCCGACCTCGCCGAACAGCTCGCGGATCACGATCGTGCGGTCGCGTACGACCAGCAGCGCGAGCAGCACGAAGAAGAGGATGTCGATCACCCACGACACGAGCAGCATCAGCACGAGGCCGCCCTCGCCGAAGAGCGTGGGCAAGATGTTGTGCATCGCGTGCATCATCATCGCCGCGCCGAATCCGACGCACGGCGCGAGCAGCTTCACGGGCCAACTCTTCGCCTCCGTCGCGATGCCGAAGCCGAGGCCGGTGCACGCCGTGAACGTGCAGTGCGAGAGCCCGAGCAGCACCGTGCGAAGGAACAACAGGAAGACGAATCCTCCGAAGCCGCTCTTCGCGTACTGGTCCGCGACGTAGAGGATGTCTTCCGTGAGCGTGAAGCCGAGGCCGACCACGCCGCCGTAGATCGCGCCGTCGAGCGGGCCGTCGAGCTCGCGCAGGCCGAGCGCGCTCGCGAGCGCGATGAGGGAGACGCCGAGGCCTTTGAAGCCCTCCTCGAACACGGGCGCGAACACAGTCGCACCGATGATGTCGATGTCCTTCTCGGACGCGTCGAAGACCGTGGTCGTGACCCGCTGCGCGATGGATGACGTGATCCCGCCGCCGAGCGTCGCGAAGATGGCGCCCCAAGCGAAGGCGACGAAGATGAGCCACCACGGCTCGGGCTCGAAGCGATCGGCCCAGCGGATGAAGAACAGATACGTGAGCACGAACGGCGTGACGAAGACGACGCCGAGGATGAGGCCCACGAGCATGGCTCTTCCGACTCTAGCACTCTCGTCCGACAGCGACGCCCGCGCGTCGCCGCGCTCACGGCTGTTCGGGAAATGGCAGCGGCGGAGGGAGCTTTGCCGTCGCCGGAGCGTATCCCGCCGCGATGGCGTTGTACGTCAGCCGCTCGTCGACGCGCCGCCCTTGCTGCACGTAGACGAAGCTCCCGCCGCCGGTCTCGAGCAGCGCCGGCGCCTGCTCGGTGCCCGACGCGGCATAGACCGGGCTCGGGTTCCTCACGAGCGGACCCGCATCTCCGTAGCGACCCGCAAAACCGATCGAGGAGCGCCCGGTCGTGGCGTCCACGCCCGTGTAAAGTACACGCAGTTGCAGGCGACCCGCCGGTGTCGGGCGCAGCGAAGGCGACGGATCCGCGACTCGCAGCGTGTCGAACGGGGGCTTCTCGTTCGGAAGGAGCGACCCGGGCGCGGCGGGCGCCCCCGGGACGAGCACGGGGTCGATCGCGGGCGTGCTCGGATCCGCGTCGACGCGCCGGAAGGCCACGCCGTCCAGGCTCTCCGCCTCGCCGATGCAATTGCCCGACGCATAGAGGAGGCGAAAGCGGCCGTCCGGCAGCACGTAGACGCCCGGACCGCGCAGCTCCGTGGTCTCCCACGCGGAGCTCGGATCGCGCACGAGGATGGGCTCCGGCTCCTTGCGGAACACGAGCCCGTCCGTCGACCGCGCGAGCCCGAGCCCGCCCGCCGCCGCGTAGTAGAGGAAGATTTCCTCGCCGACTCGCAGCGCGAAGGGGCCGGAGAGCGACGCTCCTTCCCACGGCAGGTCCGCGCCGAGCACCACCGGCGCGGTGCGTCCCGTATCGCCGTTCGTTCCGTAGAACGAGCGCCCGTCGCTCGCGCGTGACCGAACCAGGACGTCGCGCTCGCCCGCACGAGCCACGGCATAGAGGACCACGTCGGAGCCTTCGGCGAGCGCCGCCGGCTCGCGGAACGCGGCCACGCGGTCGTCCAGCACGAACGGCGCGATCCCCGGCACCTCGTCGGCGGTCAGACGCCGGAACGGCCCCACGCCGGCGGTCGGCAGATTGCGATCGCCCTCCCCCTCCGCGCCGGTCGTCGCGCATGCCGAGGCGAGCGCGAGCAGAACGACGCAGACGAACGACGGACGCGGGGTCATCGCTCGCCCTCGTCCGTTGCCGTGCGGCCGTCGAACGCCACCGTCAAGGTCGCGCCGATGTTCACGATGCTGCCGCTCGCGACGTAATCGCCGATGAAGTCGGCCGCGCTCGCCTTCCGCGTGGTGTCGCTCACGAGCCGGCTGAACGCGACGTGCGCATCGAGGACGACCGAGCCGGGCAGCTCGCGGGCGACGCCGTGAACGGCGCCGCCGACGCCGAACGAGAACGTGTGCCGATCGCGATCGACGTAGTTCGTGAGACCCGTTTGCGCCTCGATCGGGCTCTTCGAGTACTCGTAGCCGCCGCGGAGGAAGCCTTCGACCTTGCGCGTCGCGAGCGCGCGGTACTCGAGGCCGACGTGGGGGATCATTCGGTCGTGCATCCGGAGCGGCTCGACGCGGGTCGGCGCGGGCGCCTCGGGCGGTGTGATGCTCGCGGGCCATCCACCGGCGGGCGGCGGGATGTCGAGGACCACGCCGAGGCGCGCGACGGGCGGGACGTACGCCGACCAGTTCATCCAGGTCATGTCGATCGACGCGCGCATGTCGCGACCGAACAGCCACGACCCACCGAACGCGAGCTGCTGCGGCAAGAAGTTGTTCACGCTGTGCGTTTCGAGCTCGTAGAGCGCCGTCGTCAGGCCCGACACGTCTCCCGCGAGGTGCGCACCGAGGTCGAGCCCGAGCTGGAACTCACCGCGATACGTCGCCGCCAGGGCGGCGCGCTCGTGCAGCTTCACGCGCACGCCCGCTTGCGGGTAGCGCACGGCGGTGAGATCGGCATCGACCTCGTGACGGAGCTGCGAGTCGTCGACGCGGAAGATGTTCGCGTTGCCGGTGATGTCCAGCCGACCGGTGGTGGACGACATGAACGAGAGGCCGCCGCCGATCTGCAGCCACGGAAACGGCTCGACGGCGACGTTCGCCGCCAAGAACAGGCGCTGGTTGCGGTTGTCGTAGAGCTCCCAGCGGGGCTGCTCCTGACGAAGGGCGCGCACGCGCGAGATGCGGTCGTCCGGAAGATGAACGGCGAGGCCGAACGCGAACGGGATTCCGAAGAGCCTTCCGGGGACGACGAGCCCGGCGTTGATGCCCTTCACGGGGTCGACGCCGTTCTCGCGTCCGTCGATCTCCATCGCGTGATCCGCACGGAAGTAGCCGATCGAAAGCTCGAGACCGCGCGAGCGCACGAGGCCGGCGGGGTTGTAGTAGCCGGCGGCATAGCCGTGCGTGTCCGCGACGGCGGCGTTGCCCATGGCAACCTCGCGCGACGCGAACCCGTACGTGTCCGGAGGGTTCGCATGCGCGGGGGGAGCGGCCAACGCGAGCCCGCCGACCAACGCAGCGCCGACGAAGACGCGGGCGCCCATCAGAACTTCACTCCCGCGGTGAGGCCGACGAGCGTCATGTGACCGGAGGACTCGCCGCGGCTCAGCGTCGTGCCCGCCGCGTCGTTCGAAGTGATCGTGCGCGGCAGGAGGAAGTGGTGCTGCGCGTAGAGATCGAGGTCGACGGGCGGCAGTGGCTTCGCGAGCGCAAGGCCCACCCCGGCCGTCACGGCGAGGCGGTCGCTGTCGAAGTACCGGACCGGCACCGACACGACGCCCTTCGACCGCGCGTCGTAAGCATCGGCGGCCGGGAGCTCGGCGGGGAGCGGCGTCGTCTCGAAGAACGCGCCGCTCCGCACGTGGAACGCGACGCCGCGCGCGAGCGCGAAGCCGTGATCTGCGCCCGCGCGCACGACGAAGGTGTCACGCCAGTCGATGGTCGGAGGGACGAGCCCGCATGCGCCCGCACCGCCTTCGCTGCACACGACCGTCGGCTCGAGCACGCCGGGAAATGAGCTCCAACGCTTGTAGACGGTCTGCAGCGCGAGCGTCGTCCGGTCGGAACGGCGCGCGACCTCGAGCGCGATCTGCGCGGGGTCGTACTGCGCGAGCCCCGAGATGTTGAAGAGCGGGATCTGCAGCGAGGAGAGCTTCGTCGCATCGATGACGACGGCGAACCGCGCATCGAGCTCGCCGCGATACACGAGACCGACGCGCCACGAGGCGTGGTCGCGCACCGGGAGGTCGTACGTGAGGCCGAAGACGGGCGCGTACGTCGCGACGAGCTGCGTCTCGACGCGCGTGCCGACGCGTCCGGTCGCGTCGGTCGCCGCGACGACCGTGCCGACGATCTCGGCGAGCGCCGCGAAGCCGACGCCCACGCGGATGCCGTACCCGATGTCTGCGCCCGCGCCCGCGCGAATGGTCACCGACTGCGCGCGCTCTCCGAGCATCGGAAACTGCGTCTTCTCCGGATAGAGCACGCGCCCGCGCACGACGAGCTCCGTCGGCTGGTAGAAGCCGAGCGAGAGCCCCACGCGGTGCGCGAGCTTGCCTCCGAACGGGATCGGGACCTCGGCGCCGATGACGGTGCCGGTCACCGGATCGTGCGACGTGCGCCCGGGAAGGCCTTCGCCGCGCGCGTCGAACCGGAGGACGCCGGCCGTGTACCCGAGCGTCAGCTTCGGCGCGCGCACGACGGAGGCGAGCGCAGGGTTGTGCCACGCGGATTCGTACCCCGAGCTGTGCGCCACGCCCGTCGCGCCCATCGCGCTCGTGCGCCCGCCGTAGCCGAAGACGTCCTCCGGCGACGCGAGCGCAGCACGCGACGTCGTCGTCGCGATCGTCGCGAACGCGAGCGCGGTCGTCCACGTTCGTAGCGCACGCCCCACCCGTCCCATGCTCACCGCGCGGAATACCACGATCCACGCGCCCCGCGCGCGTCTCACGGCAGCCTTAGGCGCGGGCAGCGAGCTGGCCGCAGGCCGCGGCGACGTCGGAGCCGCCGCTGTATCGCTTGTGCGTGAACACCCCGCGCTCGCGCAGCGCGTCGCGGAAGGCGTCCTCGACGTCGTCTTCCGTACGCGCGAAGGGATCACCATCCTCCGCGATGGCGTTGTACGGGATCACGGTGAGCCGCGGGCGCTTGCCCGTGCGGTCGGCGAACGCGTGCACGAGGTCCGCGAGCGCGTGCGCATCGGCCACCGCATCGTTGACGCCGCGAAGCAGCGTGATCGCCCACATCGGCGCGAGGCCCGTCGCCGCCACGTGCTCGGCGGCCGCGTCGAGCACGTCGGCGAGCGAGTGCGCGGCATCGATCGGCATCAGCGAACGACGCTTTTCGCGGAGGGCGGCGCCGAGCGACAGGCCGAGACGGACCTTCGGCGCCTCGGCAGCGAGGCGCCGGATGCCGGCCGGCAGACCGGAGGTGCACACGGTGACGTTCCGCGCGTCGATCGCGAGGGCGCTCGGATCGGTCATCACGCGGATGGCTCCGAGCACGCGGTCGACGTTCGCGAGAGGCTCGCCCATCCCCTGGAACACGACGCCGTGAACGCGGCCGCCGCGCGCGTCCTTGGCGATGCCCCGACGCACGACGCGGACCTGCTCGACGATTTCCCACGTCTCGAGATTGCGCTGGAGGCCCATGCGGCCGGTCGCACAGAACGCGCAGCCGAGCGCGCAGCCGACCTGCGAGCTGACGCACACGGAGAAGCGCCCCGCCGCCTCGAGCGGGATGCGGACCGTCTCGACGACGTGCTCGTCGTGCGTGCGGAGGGCGTACTTCACGAACGGGTCGAGCTGGCTCCGCTTCTCGGCGACGACGGCGAGCGAAGGCACGATCCCCTCGGCGACGGCGGCTTCGCGCGCGGCGCGCCGGATGCCGGAGCTCGGCGTCGCCACGTCTTCGTCACGGTGCACCTGCGCCACGATGCGCCGCGCCTCCTCGAGCGAGACGGCGGGGATGGCCCGCGCGAGCTCCTCGGGCGTGAGCCCCTGGAGCGAGAGACGCGATCGCATGACGGCGGACCTCGTAGCAGAGGACGCCGCGCGCGTCAGTCTCCTCGCACGAGGCGCAGGCCACCACGCGATCCACTGGGTCGGATGGCAGCGGGCGTGTGCTAACCTCGCGGTCGGTGTTCGGGTTCAGCTTCTCCGAGCTGGTCGTCGTCGTGATCGTGGCGCTCGTCGTCATCGGTCCGAAGGACCTGCCCAAGATGCTGCGGAAGCTGGGGCAGTGGGCGGGAAAGCTTCGCCGCATGGCCTCGGATCTCCGTGCGCAGAGCGGCATCGACGACGCGCTCCGCACGGAAGGGCTCGCCGACGACATCGCGGAGATCCGGAAGCTCGCACGCGGCGAGCTCGACGCCGTCCAGCGCTCCGTCACCGCGGAGCCCACGCGGCCGGGCGGCAAGGTCGAGCCTACGATGCCGGGCTACAGCGACGACTTCTTCGTCGTGCGCGACCGCGAGTACCCGCGCGATGGCGCCGACTCGTACGGGGCGCTGCCGGACAACGCCATCGTCTATGCCGAGGGCTTGCCGAGGTCGAAGCACGCGCGCGACCCGCTCTACATCCTCGGCGACGCGTCTGCGGAGCTCCCGCCCGAAGAGGTGCCCCCCGTCTCGGAAGCGCCCTCGGAGGCGCCGCCTGAAGCCGGTGACGGCGGCGACGCCGGCGCGATCTCCGCACCGGAAGCGTCCGACGCGCCCGCCGCCTCCGAGCCGCCCGCCGCCGCCCTGCCGCGCGAAGACCTCCGTGAGGATGCGCGCGACGAACCGCCTTCGCGTGAGGCTCACTGATGGCCACGAACCCTCTCGCCCCGCGCGAAGAGCCCGACGCCGGCGGCGTCTCCGAGGAGCCGGAGCTCACGCACCAGGATCCCGAAGACGACGTCAAGATGACGATCTGGGAGCACATCGGCGAGCTCCGCGCGCGCATCGTGCGCGCCGGGGCCGCGCTGCTCGCCGGCGCCGTCCTCTGCTGGACGTTCAAAGAACGCCTCCTCGACTGGATCGGCAAGCCGTTCGAGGCGGCGTGGAAGGTCCGGTATCCGAACACGCCCGTCGAGCTGCAGACACTCGCGCCGATCGACGCGTTCGTGAACTACATGCAGCTCTCGCTCACCGGCGGGGTCGTCCTCGCGGCGCCGGTGATCTTCTACCAGCTGTGGTCGTTCGTGAGCCCCGGGCTCTACGCGCGCGAGAAGAAGTACATCATCCCGTTCGTTCTCTTCTCGTCGACGCTCTTCGCGGGCGGGATCGCGTTCTGCTACTACGCGTTCTTCCCTTCGTTCTGGAGCTTCTCGCTCTCGCTGCACGGACAGGTCGGCGATCCCGGCGGGCTCGTGCTGATGAGCCGCAACACGATGGAGGGGTACCTCGACTTCGCGACGCGCATGCTGCTCGCGTTCGGCTTCATCTTCGAGCTGCCCCTCTTCATCTCGTTCCTCGCGCTCGCGGGCATCGTGACGCCGATGCAGCTCGTTCGCTTCAGCCGCTGGGCGATCATCGCTTCGTTCGTGGTCGGCGCGTTCATCACGCCGGGCCCGGAGATGAGCTCGCAGTTCATCGTGGCGATCGCGCTCGTCGCTCTCTACTTCCTCAGCGTCGGGCTCTCCTTCCTCGTGGCGAAGAAGCGCGACGAGCCCGCGCCCGAAGGCGGCTGACGACGCTCTCGCGGCGCGAGGGAATTTGTAGCGAGGTGTGCGCGTAACAGCTCTCCGTTCCCTTTCAGGAGAGACCGCTTGCGCCACCTTCGTCTTTTCTCGCTCTCGCTCTGCCTCCTCGCATCCGCCGCCTGCGGAGTGTCCACCGACGCCGAAGACGTCGGCGAGGTCACGAGCGATCTCGTGCAGTTCGACGCCTCGCACTTCACGGGCGCGCCTTCGCTCGGCTACGGCGACACGAGCGCGCCGATCGAGACCTCGCGCACGAAGTGGGGCGTCGTGAAGTGGACCGGCGCCGTCGGCGACGAGATCGTCGCGACGGTCGCCGCGACGACGCCGGACCGCACCGCGCGCGCGTACCTCGTCGAGAAGCGCGCCGACGGCAAGTACGTCGCGATCCTATCCGGGACGCAGTCGCAGGACGGTCTCGTCCGCGCGAAGCTCGACAAGGCGCAGCAGTACTTCCTCGTGTTCCGCGACTACAGCCGCCGGAACGCGACGTTCACCGCGAAGCTCGAACGCGCGGGCGGAATGCCGGCGGGTTGTACCGGCACGCCGCTTCTCGAGTCGGGCATCGTCGAGCGCACGCCGCAGGCCTCGCAGCCGGCGCTCAGCGCGACGGGCGTGTACGAGACGAACGTGCGCCGCTGCAACGTCGCCACCGGATGCACCGATCCCGTGAAGGTCCGCAGCGAGAGCACCGCGATCACGATGACGAAGCGGGCCGACGGCAAGTGGGTCATCGGCAGCCCGTTCAGCGTCGAGCACGACGGCGCGACCGGTGAGCTCAAAGGCACCGCGCAGGTCCGCGCGGACGACGGCCGCTCGATTCCGGTCACCATCGCCGGCGCGGCCACCACGGGCTGCGTCTCCGTGAACGGGCGCGGGCGCACGGAGATCGACGCCATCACGTACTACGACGTCGACGTCTCGTTCCGTGCGACGACGCCGCCCGTCGCGCCGCGCACGCCCTACCCGCTCGTGCCGCCCGCGGCCGAGTGCGAGGGGCAGGCGACGATCCCCGACGAAGAGGTGCTCGCGCGCTTCCCGCGTGGTGCCGCCTCGGTGACGCTCGGCCAGGCCACGATCATGGAAGACGTGCAGTACTGCCACCCGCAGACCGGCTGCCGCGACTGGCAGCGCACGCCCGCGAACATCGCCGGCTCGGGACCGCGCGTCGTCCGTGCGACGGCCCTGGTCCTCGGCCGCGACTCGATCGGCGTGAGCTTCTACAACAACTACTCGGGCCAGACCTCGGCGAGCTTCGTGCTCGACGACGGCACGATCGCGGTGACCGCGGACCAGCTCGTGCGCGGCGCCGTCGCGAACAGCGCGACGATCTCGGACACGCACCTCTACTTGCGCGAGACCAACGTGTTCACGCAGGGCGAGTACAAGTATCGCCGCTACGTGTGCATCCCGATCCCGGCGCACCCCTGAGCCTCGCCGCACGCAGGCCGGCGGCGGCGAGCTCGATCAAGGCTCGCGGCTGCCGGCTTCTTCGGCGGGAAGCGGCACGCGCCGCGCGTCCATCCACAGCGAGTCGATATCGTACGCCGAACGCGCGTCGTCTTGGAAGACGTGCACGACGACGTCGCCGAAGTCCATGAGGACCCAGTTCGCGTGCGGAAGACCTTCGACCGCGAGCGCGCGCTTGTTCTTCTTGCGGAGCGCGTCTTCGATGGCGCTCGCGAGCGCCGTGACGTGCCGGTCGCTACGCCCGGACATGAGGACGAGGAAGTCCGCGTAGTCGACGCGCCCCGCGACGTCGATCACCTCGAGGCCCGAAGCCTTCTTCTCGAGACCGGCGATGGCAATCTCGATCGCGATGAGGCGTGACTCTTCGCTCGCCGTGCTCGTCGCGCCCGGGACGGCCTTCGACTTCTTCAGCCTCGAGCCGTCATCCGCCTCTGCGCCGCGCTTGCTCGGCGCCGGCGCGTCCGCGGTCGCCGCCGCGGCGCGCGAGGCTGCGCCCGACCGCGGCGTACGAGCGGCGGCCGGACGAGCAGGACGAGTGCCGCGCGCCGGACGCGCCGGAGGGGCCCCCTCGCTCGCGCCGGCAGACCGGCCGCGCGGGCTCGGTGCGCCGTGCGAGGTGCGCAGCATCGGGCGGTCGGGGCCCTTCGGGGGAGGACGTTTGTTCGCGGCCAAAAGAGAGCTCCTTCGTGAGGTCGCGATCGTCGCCGCGATCACGGCTCGCCGTCAATCGGAGATCCGGGTCCAGAGCGCACGCACCGCGCGCTGCGGCAGACCGGTTTACCGGCGAATCTGCCCCTCGCCGTCCACGACCCACTTCATCGTCGTGAGCGACTCGAGGCCCATCGGCCCTCGCCAATGGAGGCGGCTCGTGGCGATTCCGATCTCGGCACCAAGGCCGAGCTCGCCTCCGTCGTGGAACCTCGTCGAGGCGTTCACGACGACGCACGCGGCGTCGACCTCGCGACGGAAGCGGTCCGCGTGGCCCGAATCAGGGGTGAGGATGGCTTCGGTGTGACCCGAGCCGTACTCGGCGATGTGCGCCATCGCGCCGTCGAGCCCGTCGACGACGCGAACCGCGAGCACGGTATCGAGGAACTCGCGCCCCCAGTCCTCGGGCGACGACGGGACGGCATCCGGCACGAGCTCTCGGCAGCGCTCGTCGCCGCGGAGCTCGCAGCCGGCGGCGAGCAGCGCCGACGCGACGGGCGGGAGGAGCCGCGGCGCATCCGCCGCATCCACGAGGAGGCACTCGAGCGCGTTGCACACGCCGGGTCGCTGCATCTTCGCGTTCACCACGATGCGCGCCGCGTCGGCGAGGTCGGCGCCGCGATCCAGGTACAGGTGGCAGACGCCTTTGTAGTGCTGCACGACCGGCACGCGCGCGTTCTCCGTGACGAACCGGATGAGCGCCTCGCCGCCGCGCGGAATGGCGAGGTCGACGAGCTCGCTCTGCTGCACGAGCGCGCGCACCGCATCGCGATCGGTGAAGGGCAGCACCTGCACGGCCGCGCGCGGAAGGCCGGTGCTCTCGAGCGCCGCGCCGAGGATCGCCGCGAGCGCCGCATTCGACCGCGCTGCCTCGGAGCCGCCCCGGAGCACGACGGCGTTCCCCGCTTTCAGGGTGAGGGCGCTCGCCTCGACCGTCACGTTCGGCCGAGCCTCGTAGACCATCGCGACGACTCCGAGCGGAACGCGCACGCGCGTCACGCGGAGGCCGTTCGGGCGCAGCGTACGCGAGACGACCTCGCCCACCGGGTCGGACAACGCGGCGATCTCGCGAACGCTCGCGGCGACGCCGGCGATGCGGCGCTCGTCGAGGAGCAAGCGGTCGAGCATCGCGCCCTTCGTTCCCCGTTCGCGCGCCGCCGCGAGGTCCTCCTCGTTCGCGGAGAGGACCTCGCTGGCGCGATCCTCGAGAGCGGTGGCGACCGCCTCGAGCGCGCGATCTTTGTCTTCGCGGGGGCGCGGGCCGAGCTTCCGCGCGGCGCGACGCGCCTCGATGCAGATTGCACGTACCTGTTCGTCGAGGGAAGCAGAGGTCATCACGGCTGGGTCCTTAGTCTATAGACGAAGTAGCCGCCGCGCCCTTCGGCCAGCTCGAACTTCGCGCGGAGCGCACGGCGGAGCTCCGGTCCGAACGCATCATGGTCGACGCTCACATCGGAGAGCGGCCGCTCCAAGAGATCGCTCTGCATGACGAGGCACTTCACCTCGGCGCGCGCCACGTCGTCCAACCACCCGCCGACGTTCGTGCGGCCGCGTCGCGCGAGGTGCGTCGCCTGGAACGGCGTGGCGACGATGCGGCCGTTCATCATGAGCTCGAGGCCGGGCTCGTCGGCGATCACGACGTCGGCTTCGCGCGCGCCGCACGTTGCGCGCACGTCGCGAAGGACGGCGGCGCGCGTCGCCGCCTCGCGCACGTGCTCGACCGAGCTCTTCACGCTCGCTACGCCCGTCCATGCGGCTTGGACGAACGCGGCGGTGAAGAACGCGAGCTTCGCTCCGGGAGAAGCTCGCGGCAGGTCGGCGCGCGCGAGGACGACGACGGCCGCCACGCACGGCTCGAGGAAGTAGTTCGACGCGCTGCCGATCTTCGCAAGGCACAGCACGCACCAGGCGAGGCTCGATGCGAGGGCGAAGGTCGCGATCGTCGCGCCCGGGTCACGGGGCGGTCGCAGCCCGAGCGCGAGCGCCGCGAGGAGCGGGAACGCGAAGAAGGGCGCGCGCGACGCGAGCTGCTCCTTCCAGAGCGCGAGGCTCGGCGGCTGCCCGGTCGACGCGAGGAGGTGAACGATCCATGCGCGTCCGCTCGCGAGACCGAGGGCACCAGCAACGACGGCCAACGTGACGAGGACGCCGAGCGCAGCAGGTGCGAGCGCGCGGACGCCGGCGCCGAGGCGTGCGCCGCGCGCCGTGGATGCGACGAGCGCCCCGAGGAACGCGCCCGGGAGCATGCCGAGCACGTTCGGCTTCACCCACGCGGCGAGCGCGAAGAGCACGCCGACCGCGAAATCGAGGCGAACCACGGGGTCGGCTGCGGACGCGCGCGACGATGCGCGACGTGCGCTGCGCTCGACCGCGAGCCCAGCGAGGACCACGGCGAGCGCGTCGGGTCTTCCGGAGGCCGCATAGAACGCAAGGACCCACGTGCCGAGCACGAACGCGGCGACGAGGAGAACGCCTTCGCGCCGCCGCTTTGGAGCACGCGCGACGATCGCGACGAGGAGCGCGAGAAAGGCTGCGCCGGAAACGGCGCGCGCGACGACCGCCGCATGCGCCCGAGGCACGAGCGCGAGGAGGCGCGGCCAGAGCGGCGGGTACAGCACGAGGTAGCGCGCGGGAACCGGCCCGTAGTCGTAGGCGCCGATCACCGGGCTCGTATAGAGCGGAAGCCGCGCACGCAGGCGGTCGGCCTCGAAGAGGACCTCGCCTTCGACGCCGTCGAGCGGGCGCACGCGAAGGGTGACGACCGCCCACGCGCACGTCGCGACGAGCGCCGCGAGGACGACCGTCCACGTGAGGACCTTCGCGACCTTCGCCCAACGCTCGAGCCCGCCGTGCGTCGCCTCCGTCACGAGGCGAGGAGATATACCTCAGAAGCCGATCGCGAGATGGGCGCCGACGAGCGCGTAGCCGCGCAGGTCCTTGACGTCGCTGTCGACCGGTCCGACGAGGCCACCGCCGAAGCTCGCGCCCACGCGCACGTCGGCGTCATCGAGGCCGAGCGCGTACTCGAGCGCGAGCCGGCCCGTTCCCATTCCGGCGAACCCGCTCGCGTCGGGGCGGCTGACGTAGAGGACGCCTGCGCCCATGCCGACGATCGGGTGGATGGGCCCGCGCTTGTGGAGGTCGAGGGTGATCTCGCCCGCGTAGAGGCCCACGGCCGTGCCGGTCGGCGTGCTCGCCCCGTCGTCTCCCCTGCCCTCGCCGCGCAGCCACGCCGCAGAGAGCCGTCCTCCGACCGAGCCGGTCCCGAAGTCTGCGCCGATGCCGACCCCGACGCCGAAGCCCTTTCCCGTGGTGATTCCGGACGGTCCGAGCTGCAGACGGAACGGCGAACGACGCGGATCGCGGAAGTCGGACGGTCGGGGCGCATCGTCCGCCACGAGGGGAGCGCTGGCCGCCCTTTGGGGCCGCGACTCCGGCGGCTCGGCGAAGCGGTCGCGATCGCCGACCGAGACCGTCGCGTCGTCCGCACGAGCGTCGCGCTCGGTGCTCACGAGGAAGGCGAAGGCCGACAGGGCTACGAGGGCGAGCGTCGCGGCGTCATTCTTCTTCGTCATCACCCTCGCCCAACGCGCCCCGGCCGAGCGTCCTTACAGCTCCAGGGCAATCGCGCGTCCGTCGTCGCGTTAAATCGGCTATCGTTTCCAGCCGATGAAGCGGCGGTTGCTCGGGACGGTGATCGGCGTCGTGGTGCTCGCCGCGCCACTGTCGGCGCTCGGTCAGCCCCGCACCGGCGCGCCTCCCTCGGCCAGCGATTCCGCGGCTCAGCAAGAGCCGAAGACGCGCGAGCAGCTCGAGGCGCAGCAGCACTTCCAGCGCGCGAAGGAGCTCTACTCGGCCGGCAGCTACCGCGAGGCCATCGCGGAGCTGGAGCAGGCGCGCACGCTCGACCCAAAGGCGAAGGACCTCGTCTTCAACCTCGGCGTCGTCCACGAGAAGCTCGGGAAATTCGACGAGGCCATCGCCTTCTTCCGGCAGTACCTCGAGATGGAGAGCGTCACACCGCCCGAGCGCGCGAAGGCCGAGACGATCATCAAGCGCATCGAGGGTGCGAAGCGCGAGATCCCGGTGACCCCGCCGCCCGCCACGCCGACGACCACTCCGCCGGAGGTCGCGGCGCCCCAGCCCGCTCCGGAACCGGCACGCGGCCGCATCGACGCGGCGACCATCACCGCAGGCTCGTTCGCCGCGGCCGGCCTGCTCGTCGGAACGACGTTCGGGATCCTCGCGGTCGCGAGCTCGCCGGGCGACAACTCGTTCGTCACCGGTCAGAACGGCTCGTACGCGGACCTCGAGAACAAGGCGAACGACGCGCATACGCAGGCGATCGTCGCCGACGTCGCGCTCGGTGTCGGTGTCGTGGCCGCGGCGATCACCGCGTATCTCTATTTCGGGCGCACGAAAGATCGCGGCGTCGCGACGACGGCAGCGCCGGTGCGCGGCGGCGGCGTCGTCATGCTCGGCGGTTCGTTCCGATGAGCGCGGTCCGCGCCTTCGCGCGCATCCTCGCGGGCGCATTCGCCCTCGCCACGGCGGCAGGCGGATGCAGCGTGATCGTCTCGGGCGACGTGCCCGAGTTCGCCTGCGCGAGCGAATCACTCTCGGCGTGCCCGACCGGCCTCCGCTGCGATCTCACGACGAACCGCTGCGTGTCGACCGCGCCGGACACGGGCCCGAGCGACGACGGAATGGTCCCCGAAGAGGACGCCGGCGAAGACGTCCGCGACAGCGGACCCGACGTGAAGATCGACGCCGGCCCGCTGGAGCTCGGCGGCGCGTGCCGCGTGAACGGCGACTGCCGCAGCCGGCTCTGCGGGACGAGCACGATCCTGACGACGACGATCACCCAGGGCCCTGGGCCGATCTGCACGACGCCGTGCTGCGTCTCCTCGGAGTGTCCGTCTGCCTTCGTCTGCTTCAACGGCGGTACGGGCGGCGGCTATTGCGTGCCTGCGCAGCTCGCGCAGCGAACCCCGCCGACGAGCGGCGGCAAGCAGCCCGGCGCCACGTGCGTGAACGACAGCGAGTGCCGGTCCGGGCTCTGCACCGGCACGCCGAAGCGCTGCCTCGACACGTGCTGCACGGCCACCAATTGTACGGCGCCGACCACGTGCCGCCTGAAGTCCGTCGGGGCACCGGGCCCCGCGCACGATGTCTGGGTATGCGCGCCGCCGGAGCCGACCGGGACGAAGCAGCCAGGCGAGCAGTGCACGGACACGACCGAGTGCTCGACCGATACGTGCATCGGCGTCGCCGCTTCGCGCATCTGCAGGCCGCCGTGCTCGAACACCGCGAGCTGCCGCACCGTCCCCGGCTTCGAGGCCGGTCACTGCCTGTACGGCTCGAGTGGAAGCGACTTTTTCAAGTTCTGCTTCTCGGGCACGACGAACAGCGACTCGCCCGCCGGCGCGACGTGCAACGACGACAGCACGTGCCAATCCGACTACTGCGACGCCGAGCTCAAGAAGTGCGCGAACGTCTGCGGACGCGACGCCGACTGCGCGCCGGGCGAAGCGTGCCGTCCCTCGGGCGTCGGCACGCCGTACCTGCGGTGCGTTCCGAAGTGAGCGGTACCGCCCACGGGACGGAGAAACGATGAAGACCCCGAGCGCGACGTTCCGTTGCTTCCGCGGGTGCCCGGACACCTTCCCGCTCACCCAGGCGATCTATCGGTGCCCGTCGTGCAACGGGCTCCTCGAGGTCGCTCACGACATGGGCGCGCTCCGCGCGACGAGCGGAGAGGCCTGGCGCGCGCTCTTCGATTCGCGCTGGGCACCGGCCATGCCGCGCGCGACGACGACGCCCGGGTCGGGCGTGTGGAGCAAGCGCGAATGGGTCGCTCCCGAGATCCCGGACGATGCGATCGTGACGACCGGCGAAGGCATGACGCCGCTCTACCCCGCCCGTCGCCTCGCCGCGGAGCTCGGGTTCGGCGAGCTGCTCGTCAAGCAGTGCGGGACGACGCACACCGGCTCGTTCAAAGACCTCGGCATGACCGTGCTCGTGAGCGTCGTCAATCACGCGATTCGGATCGGCGACGTGAAGGCACGCGCGATCGCGTGCGCGAGCACCGGCGACACGTCCGCAGCGCTCGCCGCGTACGGCGCGGCCGCGGGGCTGCCGGTCGTCGTCCTCCTTCCTCGCGGGATGGTCAGCGTCGCGCAGCTCGTGCAGCCGCTCGCTCACGGCGCGAAGGTGCTCGCGCTCGAGACCGACTTCGACGGCTGCATGGCCGTCGTCCGCGAGCTCGCTTCGCGTGGCCTCGTCTACCTGGCGAACTCGATGAACCCGCTCCGTATCGAGGGACAGAAGACCGTCGCCCTCGAGATCGCGCAGCAGCTCGGGTGGACGGTGCCGGACTGGGTCGTCATCCCGAGCGGGAACCTCGGCAACTCCGCCGCGCTCTACGCGGGCTTCGCGATGGCGAAAGAGCTCGGCGTCATCGACCGGCTGCCGCGGCTCTGCATCGCGCAAGCGGCCAAGGCGAACCCGATGTACCGGGCGTTCGTCGCCGGGCATGCGGAGGTCGCGCCCGTGGTCGCCGAGGCGACGCAAGCGAGCGCCATCCGCATCGGCAATCCGGTGAGCGCGCCGCGAGCGATGGCCGCGCTACGTGCCATGAACGGCGTGGTCGAAGAAGCGACGGAGGCGGAGCTCTCCGACGCATGCGCGCGCGCCGACCGAACCGGCCTCTATGCGGACCCCCATACCGGCGTGGCCATCGCTTGCGCGCGGAAGCTGCGCGACCGCGGCGTGATCGGGTCCGGCGAGCGCGTCGTCGTGGTCTCCACCGCGAGCGCGCTGAAGTTCACCGAGTTCAAGCTCGGGTACCACGAGTCGAAGCTCGAAGGCGTGCCGACGCCGCTCGCGAACGTGCCCGTGCCCCTTCCGCCCGACGTCGACGTCGTGGCCGACCACCTGACGCGCTAGTCCGCGTCCGGCCGCACGCGTGCGTAGAGCAACACGTCGCCGGTGCGTCCGTTCTTCGTGACGTGCTTCCGCATGCGGCCTTCGAGCGTGAAGCCGGCCTTCTCGAGCACCCGCGCGGAGGCGGGATTCCACTCGTACACGCCGGCCTGCACGCGCGTGAGCGCCAGCGCGTCGAACGCGTGGCGCGTGAGGGCAACGACCGAAGCCGTCGCGAGCCCGCGTCCCCAGTAGCGCGGGCCGAGCCAATAGCCGATCTCCGCGGTCAGGCGGTGCACGTCGGCGAACGGCTCGAGGCCGATGCCTCCGGCGATCTCTCCGGTAGCCTCGATCGCGAAGTTCGTCACGGTCGCTTGGGAGGACGCGAACGCGATGAAGCTCTCGGCATCGGCGCGCGAGTACGGATGCGGGAAGCGGTCTCGCAGCATCGAGGCGACGCGGGGGTCGTCCGCCAGCCGCGCGAGCGTCTCTGCGTCGTCGTCACGCCAGGGTCTCAAGATCACGTCACCGGCCGCGATGATCACGGGCTGCCCGCCTTTCGTTCTCTGGTTCTTTCTTTCGCCGGCGCGAAGAGCTTCACGAGGAGCTCTGCGCCGATACCGGTCACGACGAGTCGCTGACGCTCGTCGGAGAGCATGCGTCCGAGCCATCGGACCGCGCCGCCGTCGCCGAGCGCCAGAGCCAGGCCGTCCGTCCGCGTGACGACGACCTGGACGAAGGGACCGTCGTAGTAGCGAAGGCCCTGCAGCCGCCCGGCGTCGTAGACGACCTCGAGGTCCGGATGCTCGGTCGCGAGTGGCTCGCCGATGTCCGTGCGGAGCGCTTCGGCAAGGCCCGCTTCGCGCGTCCGTTCACCGACGACGCGCTCGATCTCGGCGACGTCGGTCGCCGCACGAGGCAGCTCGATCCCTGCTTCACGAAGCCGCGCCTCTCCCGAACCGGGCTCGTGCGCCTTTGCTCCGCGGGCGAGCGAATCGGGGTCGCCGCCGCGCGCACGGACGCAGGCTTCCACGATGCGCGTGTCCGAGAGCACGATGCGGACGCGGCCCACGCGGTACCCCTCGGCGCGAACCCTCGAGAATGCGCGTGCCCACGTCGCGAGCTGCTCGCGAAGGAGCGCGCGCTCGACGGGTCGGTCGCGCCGCGCCGCCGCCGCACGCTCTGCGCCGGCGAGCGCAAAGAGACGGAAGTGCGGAGTGAATCCGGGCTGCGTCGTCGGCTGCATCCGGAGGACGCGTTGCGTAGCGCAGAGGCGAAGCTTCGACTCGCTGCCCGCCGTACGGAGCCGCGCCGCGTGCAGCGCGAGGCCGACGGCCGGGTCCGCGGCGACCTCCGCGAAGCGCACCGCTCCGAGCACGTTGTTCGGGTCGACCGACGCGCACGAGGACGCGCCGGCCGGCGACACCGGTGCGAGATCGATGGCGTCGAACTCGGCCGCCGCCTCGAACAAGAGCCCGGTGAGCGCATGATGCACGCGTGCGTCGACGGACGACGCATGCATCGCAGGCGACCTTCGCGCGTGGTCGAGCACGTCGCGCCAGCCGCGCCGCCGTGCGCGTTTGGCGAGCGTCCCGAGGAGGATCGTCGTGAGGTCGTGACCGGCGAGCTCGTCGAGCAGCTCGTCGACCGCCTTACCTCGGGCGGTCGCACGCACGCGCGCGAGCGCACGGAGCGACGACGACGACGACATGCCTCATCGTCGGCCAAGGCTGGCATCATGAGAAGATCCAGAACGAGCAGGATTCATGGAGCCAGACCGTTCGCCAGCGCACCATGGGATCGTTCTACGTCGGGACGGCCGCGTGCCTCTCGTCACGCAGATCGTTCGGCAGATCCGCGCGGCGGTGATCGATGGCCGGCTGGCCGCCGGTCAGGAGCTCCCCTCGTCACGCGAGCTGGCGTACGACCTTGGCGTGGCGCGAAACACGACGAGCGCGGCGTACGATGCGCTCGCCGCCGACGGCACGCTCGTCGTGACGCCGCGCCGTCGCCCTACGGTCGCGGCGGTCACTCCGCGGAGGCGTGCCCTACCCGCGGCGCCGCCCCAATCGGCGCCGGTGCGTATGGCGCGCGCCGCAGCGCGGCTCGCCGCGGTCGTGCCCGATGCACGCCTCGACGCGCTCCTCGCCGAGGCGCGCGCCGATCATCCGTTTCGCGTCGGCCATCCGGACCTCGAGCTCGTTCCCTGGCGCGCGCTCGAGCGGGCGCTCGTTCGGCGCGCACGGCGGATCACCGGGAGTGAAGCGCTCGACCTCGACCCGCGTGGTTCGCGCGTGCTGCGCGACGCCATCGCGGTGCACGTGCTTCGCGCACGCGGCATCCACGCGGACGCCGGCCGAATCTTCGTCACCGAAGGATCGCAGGCCGCCGTCGACATGTGCTGCCGGCTCCTCGTCGATCCCGGTACCAGAGTATGGGTCGAGGATCCCGGGCCGCTCGCGCTTCGCGCCGCCATCGCTGCGGCAGCCGGCGAGCTCGTCCCGCTCCCGGTCGACGCCGAAGGGGTGCGGGTCGATCTCGGGATCCGTCGCGCGCCACGTGCCCGCGTCGCATTCGTGTCGCCGACGAGCGCGTTCCCGGGCGGCGGGCCGCTCGCCCTTCCGCGCAGGCTTGCGCTGCTCCGCTGGGCCGAGCGCGCGCGTGCCGCGGTCGTGGAGGTGGACGTCGAAGGAGAGCTCGCGTTCGACGGCTCGGTACTGCCTTCCCTCCTCTCGCTCGCGGGCGCCGATGACCGCGTCATTCACGTCGGGACGTTCAGCCGGCTGCTCTTCCCGTCCTTGCGCCTCGGGTTTCTCGTGGTGCCGGACGCGCTCGTTCGCGCAGCGGCTCGTCTGCGCGCGAGCACGACTCGTGCGCCGCCCGTGCTCCTCCAGGGCGCGGTCGCCGACCTCCTCGCCTCTGGGCAGCTCGCGCGACATCGGCGGCGGCTCGTTCGCGCAACGCGGCGCCGCCGAGAGCTCGTGGCTCGCGAGCTCGCGGCCGTGCTCCCCGCCGGCGCGCACGTGCTGCCCGCGATGAGCGGCGCCGTGCTGACGATCTCGCTTCCGGCGCACGTCGACGACGTCGCGCTCGCGAGGGAGCTAGGCAGCGCGCGCGTACGGGGCGAGGCCGCCGCCGTGCTGCCGCTGTCGTCGCTCACCACCGGCCCCGCGAGAGCCCGCGGGCTGGTGCTCGGCGTCGGCGCGCACGGAGACGAGCGCCTCGCGGCCGCTGCACGACGGGTGGCCCGCGCGATACGCAGCGCGCTGCGCTGACGGAGCGATGCCTTCGAAACGTCGAGGCCCGAGCCCACGGTGAACGTGGAGTCGGGCCTCGCGCACCTCGCGGACGAGCCGCGGCGGGCCTAGGTGGCGTCGGGATCCGCGTCGGCGTCGCCGCCGTCGCCCGCGTCGCTCGGCGCGGCCTCGGGCTGCGCGTCCGAAGCATCGACGGCCGAGTCGACGCCCGTGTCGGTGTTCGAGTCGACCGAGCTGTCGCCGGGCGCCTGCGCGTCTGCGCTCTCGACCGGGATGCGCGAGCGATCGAAGTCGACGATGAGCTCGCAGCCGAGCCCGAAGAACGCCGCCGCGAACGCGAAGAGGAAAGTCTTGCGGATGCTGGATACTTTCATCGCGTCCTCAGAACTTCACGACCGCGCCTGCGCCGCCGCCGGTGGGCGTGACGTAGGGAGCCGGGATGATGGTGACCTTGTTCGCGGGCTTCTTGGCGACCACGGGCGCGCTCTTCGGCGCCTTGTTCTTCGCGCTCTGCGGCGCGTCGCTCGAGAGGAAGAGCACGGCGCTCGTGACGCCGAACGTGATCGCGATGCCGAACATCATGTCGGCGACGAGCGCGTTGTTCTCGCCGTCGTCCGCCTTCTCCGTGGTCGGCGCCTTGTCGAAGTCGCTCGACTGCGAGAGGGCCTTGATGCCGAAGCCGGTACCCACGCCGGCCGCGATGATCGCGACGGCGCCGGTGACGTACGCCGGCACCTTGCTGCGGGGCTCGGGCGGCGGAGGCGGCGGGGGCGTCGACGCAGGCTGCGCCTGCTCGGCGACGACCGGCGGCGGCGGAGGCGGAGCGGGAGGCTCGGGCTTCTTCACGAGCTCGGCGCGCACGTCCTGCTTCGCGGCCGCCGCGACATCGACTTCCTTGTCCATGGGCTCGAAGCCCTCGGCCTGGAGGCGAAGCGTGTGCTTACCGGCGGGGAGCTCGATGTCGGCCGGCGTGCTCCCGGCGGCTTGCGCGCTCGGGTTCGACTGCGGGTCGACGAGGATCGTCGCGCCGGCCGGCGTGCTCTCGATGTGGAGCTTGCCCGGCATCGCCTTGATCTCGTCCGAGCGCTTCTTCGCCTCGTCGGCGTCGGCCTTGTTCTTCGGGCTGCTCGCGAGGAAGCGGTCGTACGCGGCAGCGGCCTCGGGCAGATGACCGAGCTTGTCGTGGCTGCGCGCAATACCGAGGTCCGCCTCGGGAGACGCCTTGGCGGCATTCGCGGCTTCGTAGTCGGCGAGCGCACCTGCGTGGTCGCCGGCCTTCAGCTTCTTGTCGCCGGACGCGACGAGCGCCTTCGGGTCGGCCGGCTTCGCCGGTGCGGCCGCGGCGGGCTTCGTCGCCGGCGTGGTCGGCGTGGTCGGCGCGGCCGTAGTGCCGGCGGGCTTCGCCGCGGGCGTCGTTGCGGGGGCGGCCGGCGCCGGCTTCGCAGTCGCCGGCGGCGGCGGGGTCGTCGGTGCAAGGCCCGTCGGCGACATCTGCGCGTAGGCAGGCGCTACGGCGAGGCCGATCGCGGCGGCGATGACGGCCGCGACGCCTCTCGATTTCCCGAGCATCTTCATAGGCTCGGAACTTACACCAACGGCGCTTCGAAAGGAGCAGCTTTCCGGCGTCGAAGGCGAAGCCGTCACCCGGCACGGCCGACCCCGTACGGTCCTGACGCGCGCAGCCGCCGGTCGCGAAGACAGACCTTCCGGGGTAAGGAACGTACGCGCCCGCGGCACGCGCGGGGACTTGCCCACACCCGCCGCCGACAACCGCCGCCCGGAACCGCATCGTGACATCTCTGCGCCTGCCGTTTTCTCCCCGCTTCGTCCGCCAAGACCAGCCCTCTTCTCCTTCCCCGAGTCCTTCCCCGAGCCGCTCGCGGAAAGCCCGGCTGCGAGCTCGCGCATTCGCGTTCGCCGTCGTCGCGTGCGCCGGTGGGCTCGCCGTCGCGGCTTGCGAGGATCGAACCGGCGGCGACGTCCTCACGCGGCCCGGCACCGCGCCGGATGCCAGCGCTGCCGACGGAAGCACCGACGCGGAGCCCGCGAGCGAGACGGGAGTCGACGCGGGGGACGGCGGCGCTGCGCTCGCCTGCCCTCCAGGGTCGAAGCTGCCGCGCGAGCGAACGGCGTGCCTCGACGGAGGCGCGCCGCTCGCCGCGCCCGCCGAGCTCGTCACGGCCCTCGGCGCCGCGGGCGAAGGCGACGTCGTTTCGATGTACGGGTTGCGCGAAGGCACCGCGCCGTGCCTGCCGGTGCTCGTCTGCACGCCGGACGATGCGCCGACGTTGCTCTTCTCCGACTCGCCCGAGTCCCCGGCGAGCGACGGCGTGCTGTACGCCGACACCGTGCCGGCCGGCCGTTATCGGCTTTACGTGTATCATGCAAACGGCGGCGACGAGCTGCGCAAGTTCCCCATCGTCGCGCTGAACCAAGGCGCGCAGGCGGCGAACGTCACCATCGTCCGCAAAGGGCTCGCCGAGCCCTCGAAGGCGTACGTCGCACAAGGCAAGGCCGTGCTCACGGATTGGCTCGCCGGGCGCGCACCGGCCGTCGTCGTCGTGCCGCCCGGGCAACGTGTGCTGCTCGACGCGGCGCTCGACGCGCTCCACGCCGGCAAAGACGATCTCGTGAACGCCATCTACGACGTCGTCGTCGACCGACCGGTGAAGATCTCGTTCGTCAGCGTCCTCGCCTCGGCGGACGCGGCGGCGACGACCGCTGGTCTCTCGCTCCTCCCGCGCGACGTCGATCACCAGCGCGGGACGTTCGCGAACGCCGACGTGCTCGTCACGCTCGCGGGCGTGCCGCGTTCCGGCGTCTCGCGCCTTCGGCTCGGCCTCGACGAGGTCGACGAGACGCTCGAAGGCGTCGACGCACCGACGGGCGTGAAGCAGCGCCTCCTCGGCAACTACGGCATGCAGTACCGGTTCGCGCTCGCGTTGCCCGGCGGCATTCCGGCGGCTCTCTCACCGCGTGGCGGGCCCTGGGGCGGCGTCGCACAGCTTCGCGACGCCGACGGCGGCATCACCGTGACCGCCCTCCCGAGCGCCGCGTCTTCCCTCGGGACGACGACGGATGCGATCGCGCTCGGACGCACCGCCGCGGGCCGCGAGATCCGCATGCTGTCCGCCGGCGGGTCGAACCTGCCCGTCGACCTGTTCTTCGTCGTCCCCTAAGTCGCCATGATCTCGGTCCTGATGCCGTACCGCGGCGCGGGCACCACGATCGCCGACGCCGCCGAGAGCGTCCTCGCCGACCTCGCGCGAGACGACGAGCTCGTCGCGATCGACGACGGCTCGCGTGACGAAGCACCGGACGTGATGCGCGCGATGGCGGCGCGCGACGCGCGTGTCGTGCTCGTGGACAGCGGAGGTACGCCGGCGCGGCCCGCCGGCATCGTCGCGGCGCTCACGCGCGGTCTCGAGGTCGCGCGAGGATCGCTCGTCGGACGCATGGACGCCGACGACGTCACGCTTCCGGGAAGGTTTGCCCGCGAGCGCGAGCTCCTCGAGAGCGACGAGAGCCTCGGCGCCGTAGGCGTAGGCGTGAGCCTCTTCCCGACCGCTGGCGACGGAATGATCCGTTACGTGACGTGGCAGAACGCCCTCGTCACGCCGGACGATCACGCGCGCGCCATCTTCGTCGAATCGCCGCTCTGCCATCCCTCGACGCTGATCCGGCGCTCCGCTCTCGCGCGCGTCGGGGGCTTCCGCGAGTCGCCCTGGGCCGAAGACTACGACCTGTGGCTGCGCCTCGACGCCGCCGGCTTCCGCCTCGCCAAGGTCCACGAGGTGTTGTTCCGGTGGCGCATGCGTACGGACAGCCTCACGTGGACCGACGCGCGCTACGCGCCCGAGCGTTACGTCGAGGCGCGCGCGCACTACTTGGCGGCGCGCCTCGCCGGACGTCCATACGCGATGTGGGGCGCGGGGCCGACCGGACGGCGGCTCGCGCGCGCGCTCGAAGCGCACGGCACGGCGGCCGCGTACTTCATCGACATCGACCCGCGAAAGATCGGCCGCATCGCACGCGGGGTCCCCATCGTCTCCGCGGACGACGGCATCGCGCGAGCCCGCGCGGAAGACGTCCTCGTCGTCGTGGCCGTCGGGCGCGCCGGCGCCCGCGACGAAGTGAAGCGTGCGCTCGACGCCGCGGGGCTGCGCGAGCGCGAGGGCTACGTGTGTGCCGCTTGACCTTACGTCAAACCGCGAGGCGAAGAGCGCGGACGACCATCCGCTCCTCTTCCGTGCGATCCGGCCGCATGACGGTCACGATTGCCTCGCTCGCGCTCTCCCAACGGACGAGCTCGTTTGCCCGCTCCAGCGCGTGATCGATCGCGCGCTCCTTCGTGCAAAGCCAGTCGATGAGGCGCCGCGTCGTTCCGTTGACCTCGACTTCCCACCGCATGTTGCGGGGGACGACGCGGACTTGGTTGACTCGTTTTGGATTCATCGCGGCGGGCGAGCTGCAACGCCCACGCCACGAGCGGTCGAGGTGGCCGCGAGGCTCAGGGGTCGCGCGTCACTCGACCGCACGCGCGGTTCGCCGGAACCGCCTCGTGAATCTTCGCCGGCGGCGGCAGGTCGAGGTTGCGCATCAGCGCGACGAACGACGCGACCGTCGCGTCTCCGCCGAGGCGGGGGTTCAGGCGCTTCTCTTCGCCGATCGTCGATGACGTGTGCCCGCGGTAATCGTGTGCAGGATACACGCACGTGGCATCCGGCAAGGTGAAGAGCTTCTCGTGCACCGACCGCCACAGCGCTTCCGGGTCGCCGTCTTGGAAGTCGGTGCGGCCGCAGCCGCGAACGAGCAGCGTGTCGCCCGTGAACACGCGGCCGTCGGCGACGTAGCTCATGCAGCCGCCCGTGTGACCGGGCGTCGCGAGCGCGCGGATCGTGAGAGCCCCCACGCGAACTTCGGCGCCGTCCTCGAGGAGCACGTCCGCACAGTCCGGACCTCCGCGCGCGGAGAAGTGCGTCCGCGCGCCCGTGCGAGCGCGCAGCACGCCCGCGGCCGTGACGTGATCGGCGTGGACGTGCGTGTCGAGCACGGACGTGAGCCGCAGGCCGAGATCGGCGGTCAGCGCGAGATCACGCTCCACGTGCTCGAGCACGGGGTCGACGAGCGCCGCTTCGCCACTCGCCTCGTCGGCGAGCAGGTACGTGAACGTCGACGATTCTTTGTCCCAGAGCTGACGAAAGATCACGGCACGCCCTCCCCGCAGAACCCGCCCGCGTCTCTCCTCTGCTTCGGGCTCGCGGTCAATCGTGATCCGGCTCGACGAGCTCGACGAGCACGCCGCCGGTCGCCTTCGGATGCAGGAACGCGACCTTGTGCCCACGCGCGCCCCTCCGCGGCGTCTCGTCGACGAGCGGCACGCCGAGGGCCTTCAGCGTCGCGAGCGCTTGCTCGATGCCCTCGACCTCCACGGCGATGTGATGGAGCCCCGGCCCCTTCTTCTCGAGGAACCGCTCGAGCCCTTCGTTGCCGCGCGGGGAGATGAGCTCGAGGCTCGTCTCGCCCGCCGGGAGGAGCACGGCCTCGGTCTTCTGCGACGCGACGACCTCGCGCACTTCGGGATCGAGACCGAGCACCGCCTTGTACTGCGCAATGGCCTCGTCGACGTCCTTCACGCAGATGGCGACGTGATCGATCTTCTTGATGCGGACCATTGCCCCCACCCTAGCACGCGCTTCCGCGCCGAACGGCAGGGCTTGCCCCGCGGCGCTTCGTGCTAAGGTCCGCGGCTCATGAAGCGCTTGTTCCTCTCGGCCTCTGCCATCGCGATGCTGTTCCTCTCGTCGGGGTGCTCCTCGACGCTCTCGCAGCCGTTCGCCGGCATGAAGCAGCAGCCGATCACGATCTACCGGCTCCAGAACTTCGAGCCGCAGCCGGCCGCGGGTGCACCGACTGCCGCGAACCCGGCGATCCCCCCGCAGATCCAGCAGTGGCTGAGCGCCGGCGCGCAGCTCCTTCCGCCGGGTCTCCTCCCGCCGGGTCTCCTGCCGGGCGGAACGCCCGCGCCCGCGGCCGATGCATCGGTCCCGCGCTTCCACAACTTCCGCGTGCTCGGCACGATGGCGGTCACCGACCAGAAGCAGCACGACGAGATCCTGGATGTGTTCGGCAAGGAGTCGAGCTTCGATCTGCCGCGTCAGAGCTGCATGTTCGCCGAGTTCGGCTTCCAGATCGGCGCCGGCGGCGCGCCGGGCATGCAGGGCGCGCCTGCGGGCGGCGGCGTGCCGGCCGACATCCTCGTGTCGCTCTCGTGCGACCAGGTCCAGATGTTCAACTACAGCTGGCCGTATGGCACGAAGACCGGCCTGACGGACGACACGTCACGCAAGATCGTGGCGATGGTGCAGAAGGCCTTCGGCGGCTGAGAAGAGCGCGGCGGGCATGGCCGACGGCGTGCTCGAGTCCTACGAGCCGAATCCCGCGCTCGCGTGGATCTACCAGCGGTTCTTCCAGCACATCGAGGTGGACGAGGCGTGGGCCGCGAGCGTCCGTGAAGCGGATGCGCGCGGCACCGTCGTCTACGTGCTGCGAAACCTCTCGTTCGTCGACTTCCTCGCGCTCGACTTTCTCACCAAGAAGCTCGGGCTCCCGCAGGTCCGGTTCGCGAACGACCTCGGCCTCTGGGTCCTCGAACCGATGGGCCGCGGCTGGCTCTCCGCGCTACGGCCGCGGCGCGAGACCGACGACGTCCGCCGCCTCCGCCATGCGATCGATACGGGGCAATCCGCGGCGCTGTTCCTGAAGCGGCCGCCGACGCTCCTCGATCCGCCGCCCGTCGCCCGCGCACGTGGAGGCGCCGCGCGGGCGCTCCCGACGCGCGGCAAGACGGAAGGCGACGCGTTCCTCCGCGCTCTCCTCGAGGCGCAGCGCACGAGAAGCGCCCCAATCTTGCTCGTGCCGCAGGTGTTCGTGTGGACGCGCCGCGCCGACGAGCAGAAGCACACCGCCGTGGACGCGCTCTTCGGCCCGCGCGAGTGGCCCGGGAAGATCCGCACGGTGGTCCAGTTCCTCGCGAACTACCGGAACGTGACGCTCCGCGCCGGCGAGCCTCTCGATGTCCGCGCGTTCCTCGAGCAGGAAGAGCGCGAAGCCGCGGCCGACGCCGTTCGACCGGGCGACGACGTTCTCGTCCGGCGCCTCACCTACGCGCTCCTTCGCCGCCTGGAGCGGGAGCGACGCGCCGTCACCGGCCCCGCAAAGAAGCCGAGCGACCGCCTCCGCGACCAGGTCGTGCGGAGCCCGCGCCTCCAGAAGGTCATCCGCGACATGGCCGGCGAAGGCGCGTCGGAGCGGCGCGTTCTCGGTTACCGCGCGAACGCGATGCTGAAGGAGCTCGAGGCGCAGGTCGACCCGAATGCGGTCCGCGCGCTCGATGCGCTCTTCGACCAGACCGTCGCGCGCATGTACTCGGGCTTCGAGATCGACGAGGCGGGTCTCGCACGCCTCCGCGAGGCGGCGAAGGACGGCACCCTCGTTCTCCTGCCGAGCCACAAATCGCACGTCGATTACATCATGCTCACGCGGCTCTTCTTCCGCGCGAACATGCCGGTGCCGCTCGTCGCGGCGGGCGACAACCTCTCGTTCTTTCCGCTCGGGCCGGTGTTGCGGCGCGCGGGGGCCTTCTTCATCCGAAGGAGCTTCAAGGGCGATCGCCTCTACGCCGCGGTCGTCGACGCGTACATGCGCCGGCTGCTCAAGGACGGCTGGCCGCTCGAGTTCTTCCTCGAAGGCGGCCGCTCGCGGACGGGCAAGCTCCTTCCGCCGAAGCTCGGTCTCCTCTCCATCGTCGTCGACGCGGTGCTCGGCGCCGAGGCGGGCACCGAAGGCACGCGCAAGGTCTACTTCTGCCCCATCTCGATCGGCTACGAGCGGCTCGTCGAGGAGAAGTCGTACGTCCACGAGCTGACCGGCGGCGAGAAGCGGAAGGAAGACGTGAGCGGTCTCTTCCGCGCGGCCGAGAGCGCGCTCGGTCGCTACGGTCGGCTCAACGTCCAGTTCGGCGAGCTGCTCACGCTCGATGGCGTCCTCGCCGAGCTCGGGAGCGGCAACCGCGGCTCGTTGACGCCCGCGCGGCGCCGCGCGCTCGTGACGCGTCTCGCGTACCGCGTGATGAACGAGATCAACCGCGTGACGGCAGTGACGCCGAGCGCGATCGTGTCGACGGCGCTCCTGACGCACGAGCGACGCGGCCTGCCCCATTCCGAGCTCGTCGAAGCATGTGAGCGGCTCGCGCGCGTGCTGCACGGCGAAGGCGCCCGCTTCACCCCGTCGCTCGTCGCGCCCGGCGAAGGTGCGGTGATCCGAGCATCCGCGGTTCGTGAGGCGTGCGAGCTCCTCGTCCGCGCCGGTCACGTCGAGGTCCACCATCCCGGCACGCCGCTCACCGATCGCGAACGGAAGTCGGCACGCCCAGGGCCCGACGCCATTTACGTCGTGCCCGATGCGGCACGTCTCTCGCTCGACATGGGCCGGAATCTCGTCGTGCACTTCTTCGTGTCGCGCGCGATGATCGCGACGCCGCTCGCGGCGGCAGCACGCGCCGGGAGTGCGCCCGTCCCGCGCGCCTTGCTCGCCGACCGCGTGCAGGCGCTCTCCCGCCTGTTCAAGTACGAGCTCCAATTCCGCGCCGACGCGACGTTCGAGACGATCTTCGCGGAAACCTGCGCCGCGATGGAGTCCGACGGAGAGATCGTCGTCGACGCGGAGGGCAACGTCGCGCTCGCGGCGTCCGGCGAGGGGCACGAGCGCGCGATGCTCCACGCTCGCATGGTGCGGAGCTTCGTCGAGGGCTACCGAATCGCCGCACGCTCGCTGAGCGCCCTCCTCAAGGGACCGATGGCGGCGAAGGATCTCGGCAAGCGCGCGATGACGACGGGCGAGCGCATGTTCCTCGCCGGTGAGATCGAGCATCGCGAAGCGGTGAGCCGGCCGGTGATGGACAACGCGTTCCTCGCGTTCGCCGATCAGGGCTACGTCGGCCGCAGCGACGGCAAGCTGGTGCTCCCGGAGAGCTACGCGACCGCCGAGGCGGTCCGCACGATCGAGTCGCGCATCGCAAGCTACCTCTGACGCGCGGGCGGCGGCGTCACTCGCGCACCCGTACGCGCACCGCCAGCATCGGCTCGGGATCGCGCGCGACGCGGCTCACGCTCGCATCGACGACGAACCGCCGGCTCGTGCGGTCCTTCTCGGCGCGGCTCGCCGGAAGGGCCCCGCCGAGCTGCACGAATGCGCCCACGTCGGGCGTCCGTACGTCGAGGCGCGCGCCCGCATACGGGCAGCCGTCGCCGGACAGGAAGGGGCTGTCGTCCCCCAGGTCGGCAGGCGACTCGAATCCGCGGTCGACCTTCGTGGCGAGCACGATGACGTCCTGCCCGTCGCGGTACGCCCACACGACGACGCCTTCGGGGCCGCGACCCACCTCGCGGAGCGCCACGGACGAGTGGCTCTTCGGCGTGATCGTTCGCGTGTGGGGATCGAACACGATGCGCGTCTTCTCGAGCGTCGCTTGGCCGCCGTTGTCGACGAGACGCGTGAGGTCCACCTCCTCGGGCGTGTCGGCCATGACGGTGTAGATCGAAGACCACTGGAACGAGCCAGGGTGCGCGGCGATGCAGAAGCCGCGCGAGGTGGTCGCGGTGAGCTCGTGCCACGGCCGGCGTGGATGATCGATGCTCTTCAGGGTGACGCCCGCGAGGCCGACGGCGCGCGGCGACGCGACCTTCACGGGAGCGGGCGCGGACAACGCCGCGATCGACGACAGCGGGACGGGCGCCTCCGCCGCGGCCGGTACGGTGACGGCGAGCGCCGCGACGAGCGCGAGAGGAGCGACGGGGAAGCCCGAGCGCATCAGAGTGACTCCAGGTAGAGCGTGAGGTCGCTGAGCTCGGACGGGCTGAGGTGCTTCGTGTGGCCCATCTTTCCGTCGCTCTTCACGAGCAGCGTACGGAGGTCTTTGTAGCGCCCGTCGTGGAACCAAGGTCCCGACCCGCCGACGAGCTTCAACGAAGGCGTGTCGAAGCCGCCGCGCGCGTCACCGGCCGCGCGGCTCTTCACGTCGTGACGCGCGCCGTCCGGGAGCTCGCCCGCGGCGCCGTGGCACGAAGCGCACTCCGTCTTGGCGGAGACGAAGATCTCCTTGCCGCGCGCAACGGCGGCAGGGTCTTTCGGTCTCCCCTTCGGCGGCGGAGCGAGCGAGCTCACGTACGCGATGAGCGCCTCCTTGTCGTCTCCGGTGACGCCCCTGCCGCCGAGTCGCTTGAACGTCTGCGTGAGGTGCGTCGAAACGTCGACCGCATCACCATTCCACCCGTACGGCGCGGCGCCACCGAGCCGCCCGGCGAGCATCGGCGTCTGCCGCGGACCGTTCGGTGACGACCATACGAGAGCGTCGTCACGGCCGTCGGGATGGCAGCTCGCGCACGCCCGACCGTCCCCCGAGATCCTGGTTTCGTCCGTCGCGTGGAACAGCGCGCGACCGCGCTCCACCTTCGCGGAGAGCCGCGTCTGGCGCGGCAGCGTCGTGCTCGAGAGCGCAAACGGACGGCGCGGCTGGTCGCCATCGCCGGTCGCGAGCGTCGTGAGCGCGTGCGCGAGCTGCGACCACACGACGGCGCGGCCGTGAGCGTCGTCGACGGCCACGCCGATGGGGCCCGACGGCACCTTCCAACGCGCGAGCTCCACGTCGTGCGGGTTGACCGCACGTGCGTCGTACAGCGATACGACGTCTTCTCCGAGGCACGTGACGAACAAGCCGGCCTTGCCGACGGTCGCCGAGCGCGGGAGCGCGCAGCGGTTCGGGAGCTCCACCATGGTGTCGGTCACGCGCATCGAGCCGGCGACGATCGTCGCAGCGTCCTCGTCGATGACGGGCACGTGGAAGACCTCCGAATCGCGTCCTTCGCCGTCACCGCCATAGCCCGAAGACGTCTCCTCGGCATTGCCGGTGAACGCGAGGACGTGCGGCGCGAACACGCGCCCGCTCTCGGCGCGCGCGAGCGCGAAGCCCTGGCATGCCGCACGCGTCCCGGTCGACGGACTCGCCGAGCGGCCGAACGTCAGCTCCGCTCCGCCGACGCGGAGCTGCCGTACCGCGCCCGCGCTCGCGTCCTCGTCGAGGCTCACGACGTCGAGAGCGTCGCCGACGACGTGCGAAACGAAGGCGCGCTTGCCGTCGGTAGACACGACGACCGCGCGGGGCTCGCGCGCGACGGCGTGCTCGGCACGAATGCGCATCGCACGGGCGTCGACGATGGAGACCGTGCGACCCCACGCGCTCGTGACGACGAGGGTCGCGTCGCCGGGCGCGAGCGCGATCCCGACGGGCTCGGTGGCGACGTCGAGACGCTGCTCGACCGCGAGCGGCGACGCGCTCGTTCCGCCGCCGCCGAGGACGACGACCTGCGAGACGTCGCGGAGCGCGGCGACGAGCTTCCCGTCTCCGCGCAGGGCGAGCTGCGAAGGCACGCCGCCAGGGCGCACGCTCGACAGCTCGAGCCCTTCGTCGACGTCCACGACGCGAATCCGCGCGTCGTCTTCGTCGGCCACGTAAGCGAGCGTCTTGCCGTCCACGTCGGCGAGCACGACCGCCGAACCGTCGCGCGCTCCGCCGAGCGGCCGGACCACGGGCGCCGGAGCAGCGGCATCGCGACGACGGGTCGGCTTACGAGGCGTGCGCGCTGCGGCCGTTGCGGGCGACGCAGGCGGCGCGCTCGCGTGCGTGCACGCGACGGTCACGGCAGCGCAGCCGACCAGAGCGAGGGCGAGACGCGAACGAGAGGGCATCGCCGTCGAGAACGCTCGACGACGTGCGAGCCATTCCGGCTAGGCGGCGCCGCTCCTCGGGCGCGTGCGCGTCAAGCCATCGAGCTCGTCGACGAGGCTCGCCGCGATTGCGCGGGCCATCCGTGCCCCGCTCGGACGCGTGTCGTCCGAGGGCTGCGAAGCGCGCTCCTCCTCGAGCACGTCCTCGATCTCGCGCGCCAGGCGAAGCGCCCGCGCGAGCTTGTCCTCGACCATGACGTCGTCGATGCGTGCCTTGTGCAACTCGGGTCCCCCCATCTCTGCGTGCCTCCCCGCGATCGCCGATGCTTCTAGCGTCCTCACGGGCACGTGCAAGCGGGGAGTTTCGCCTGCGGAGCGTTCTGGGCTACAACGCAAACGATGCGTCGCGGGGGTCGTTCTTCTTCGCGGGCCTTGTCGCGGCTCGCCTCGGCTGGTTTCGCCGCGTTCGCGCTCACCGCGCTGACCGCGCTGACGGGCCTCGCCGGCTGCGCGCGCGCGCCTTCTCCGCTCGCGCCGCACTATGCCGGCTCGATCGGCATGCCGCACCGCGGCGTGCTCACGAAGGCGACGGAGCTCGCGCCCGAGGGCAACGGCTACCGCGTGCTCGCACCGAACGATCGGCACTTCGGCACGCCGCGCTTCGTGGCGACGCTGAAGCGAGCCGCCGCCGCCGTCGCGAGCGAGCGTCCGGGCGGCACGCTCGTCATCGGCGACATCTCGGCGAAGCACGGCGGCAAGATCTCGTCGCACTCGTCGCATCGCTCCGGCCGCGACGCCGATCTCCTCCTCTACATGACGACGCTCGAGGGAGCGCCCGTGGCGCCAACGGGGTTCGTGCACGTCGGCAACGACGGGCTCGCGTGGGACGACGAGCAGAAGCGCTTCCTCCGCCTCGACGTCGAGCGCGAATGGCTGCTCGTGAAGACGCTCCTCGAAGATCGCGAGGCGCGCGTGCAGTGGCTGTTCGTGAGCACGGCCGTCGAGTCCATGCTCCTCGAGTGGGCGCGGGCACGCGGAGAGAGCGGCGAGACGCTCGCGCGCGCGATGGACGCGATGACGCAACCGCCGCCGCCTGCGCAGTCGCACGACGACCACGTGCACGTGCGTACGGCCTGCGACCCGGACGAGGTCGCGGCCGGCTGCGAGCCCACGGGCCCGGTGCGTCCCTGGATCGTCGCCGTCGACCAGGCCCGCGCGGCCGACGTGCCTTCGACGATCGAGCTGGTGCAGGACCTCGCGCGGCCCCTCGACCCGCTCGGCCCTGCCCTCGCCGGCTCTCCGCGCGATGGCCGCTCGGCAGACTGATCTTCTCGTCCACGGCGACGCGGTCGACCTCGGCGCGCATGTCGCGGCCGGGTCGGTCGATCTCGCGTATCTCGACCCGCCGTTCAAGGTGGAGAAGACGTTCGGCGCGCGGACGAGCGCCGGCGGCCGTCGGGCGCGAGGTCCCGTCGCCTACGACGACACGTGGCCTTCGCTCGAGGCGTACCTCGCCTGGCTCGGCGAGCGCGTCGCGCGCGTGCGCGAGCTCCTCTCCGAGCGCGGAACGCTCTGGCTTCACCTCGATGCGCGCGCCGTGCACGAGGCGAAGGTGCTCTGCGACGGCATCTTCGGTGCGAAGCGATTCCGCGGCGAGGTCATCTGGGTGCCCGGCAACGGCTCGAAGAGCCGGAGCGGCCCGGGCATCGCGCACCAGACGCTCCTGCTCTACGCACGCGGACGCGACCCGATTTGGAACGCCAGAGATCCCGTCCTTCGCGCGCCATACGCCGCCACCAGCCAGGCGATGCACTTCACGAACGTCGACGAGGACGGGCGCCGCTACCGCGATCGCATCGTGAACGGACGCACGTACCGGTATTACGCCGACGAAGGCCGGGCGCTCGGGAGCGTGTGGACCGACTGCCCCTCGATGGCCGCGAATACGCCGCTGCGCGCGGAGACGACCGGGTACCCGACGCAGAAGCCGCTCAAGCTGATGGACCGCATCGTCCGCGCGACGAGCGCGCCCGGCTCGATCGTGCTCGATGCCTTCGCGGGCTCCGGCTCGACGCTGGTGGCGGCGTTCCGCGCCGAGCGGCGGTTCGTGGGGTGCGACGTCGGCGATCTCGCGATCGCGACGACGCGCGCGCGCCTCGACGCCGAGGGCATTCCGTACGGCTTCGTGCCATCCTCGAAGAACGCCCGATGACGCGCCCGAAACCGCTCCTCCCGCTCTTCCTCGACGTCGCGGACAAAGACGTGCTCGTGGTCGGCGGCGGCGTCGTCGCGGCGCGGAAGGCGGCCGAGCTCGCGACGGTCGGCGCGCGCGTCCGCCTCGTCGCACCGGGCCTGACCGCGGAGGTCGAAGAGCTCGCGACGGCGCCGTCCGCGCACGTGACCATCGCACGGCGCGCCTACGAAGAGAGCGACGTGGCGGGAGCGTGGCTGGTGTTCGCCGCGACGGACGATGCGACGGTGCAGGCCGACATCGCCGCGACGTGCGCGCGCCTCCGCGTGTTCTGCGTCGCGGTGGACGATCCGCGCAACGCGTCCGCGTACGGCGGCGGCGTCGTTCGACGCGGACCGGTCACGATCGCGATCTCGACGTCCGGAGAAGCGCCCGCCGTCGCCCGCCTCCTCCGCGAGCTGATCGAGCAACTCCTTCCCGAGGACGACTGGCTCGAAGCTGCGCACGCGCTCCGCGAGCGCTGGAAGACCGAGAAGACGCCGATGGGCTCGCGCTTCGCCGAGCTCGTTCGCGCGTTCAAAGAACGGGCCGGCTGAGGCCGCGATCTCAGCGGAGCGACTTCCACGCCGACACGAACGCAGGGAACGGCACGTCGTCGACGTTCGCGAACGGGATCGTCTTGTCGATCCGGCGGAGCGCGTCGGCGCGCTCGAAGCCGTCGAGGTCACTCGGCAGCGCAGCGAGCGCCGCGTCGATGGCGTCGCCGCGCGCGTCCGAAGGCGGATGGGCGAGCGGGAACAGGGTGACCGTGCCCCGGAGACGATGCTCGAGAACGGCGGTCGAATCGGTGCACACGCCGAGGCGGCCGTAGCCCTGCATGGGGAGCGATGCTCCGGCGCTGTGCCACTTCTTCCGGAGCTCGCCGGCCGTGGAGAGGAGGAGGATCACGTCGTCGATCGCGTCGGCAGACGACACGGCGTACTCGACGCGTCCGCCCGACCACTGCCGGGGCACGTTCGATTGCACGCGGAACGACGTGCCGCCGTCGACGCCCATGAAGAACTTGAGCTGCCCGTCGAAGCGCGGGCCCGACACGTACACGTTGTGATGCGCATGCGGCGCAGGCGTGCGGAGCGTTCCGCCGTTCGGCAGCGGGATGCCGGTGTCTACCCAGACCGGCGCGCGAACGGTCGCGCCCTTGTAGCTGAGGCCGAGGAAGTCGGCGTAGTAGCGCGCATTGTCGACGACGAGCGTGTGCCCCTGGCGGACGAGCGCGCGCGAGAGATCGGCGACGGTCGTGTACCGCTCGGCGCCATCCCGCACGACCGAGCCGTTGTCGAGCGAGAGCGCGTTCAGCGCGGCGGCGAGGCCTTCGAGCCGCGCGAGCGCGCAGTCGTCGATGCTGTAGTCGGGCACCTCCGCAATCGCGAGCCCGGGCAGCGCCGAGGAGATCTCCTTCGTGACCGCGCGCGTGACCTTGCAGTCCTTGCCGAGGTCGGCGAGCTCGACGTCGAGGCGCTCGTCCACACGACGAGGCGCGTCGCCGCTCGGCGCGTGCTCGAAGAGGCCTTGAGCGACGCCGACGACGCTCATCGGAACCACGGGCACCGCTGCGTTCGGGTCGACCGCGCCATTGGCTGCGCCGAGGAGCTGCGACGACAGCCGCGCGCGGAGATCCGCGTCCGTGACGTGCGCGGCGAGCAGCTCGCGCAGCCCGGCTTCGACGCTGCTCTTGCCGACGTCGGCGACGAGCGCGGCGAGCACGTCGCGAAGCGTCACCTCGGGGAGCGTGCACCCCGCCTTGCACGTGAACGCCACGTCGAACGTCCCAGGCTCGCCGCGACGGCCGCCGAGCGCGCTCGTGGTACCGACGAGAATGCGGTACGCGCCGGGCTCCGGCAGCGTGACGTCGAGCTCGACGCCGCCCTGCTTCGTGCCTCGCCGCTGCACGACGGGGACGTTCTCCTTGCCCGGGATCGGGCCGGCGACCACCACGGTCGGAGCGAACGCGGCGTCCTTCGCCCGAACGGCGATCGTCACCTTCGCGCTCCCGAACGCGTTGAACCGGTACGACGCCAGGCCGGTGCCGTCCTGCGTCCCGGTGGTCCGCCCCTCACCGCGGAAGCGGCCGCGCTCGACGACGGGCACGCGGGCGAGCGCGGCGGGAGAGACGAGCTCGCCTTCGCCCTGCGCGACGTCCTCGCCCTCCGCCTCCGCCGCGCACCCCGGCACGGCGGCCATCGCGAGCGCGCCGCACGAGAAGAGGAGAGACGTCGCGAGCCGGATCGACGGGAAGCGCATGGGACGCTTCCAGGCAAGCAACGTACCTTGTCCTACATCGTCGATTTGCCGCGAAACGTCGGTGATCCTGAGGCGGCGGAGGCGCGGGGCTGGACCGCGCGCGATCCACGGGTGGCCGCCGACGGCGTGACCCGGCGGCCGACGACCTCGCCGACGATGACGAGCGCGGGCGTCGGCAGCGCGGCCTCCGCCGCGGCATCGGCGATGGTCGCGAGGTCGCCGACGACCTCACGCTCGCTCGGCAGCGTCGCATGCGCGATCACGGCGACCGGCGTCGACGCGGGCCTGCCTTGGGCGACGAGCGCACGCGTGGTTTCGCGCAGCGTCGCGATCCCCATGTAGAGGACGACCGTGCCCTTCGCCGGAATGCGCGCGGCGAGCTCGTCGACGTCGGCGTCGTGACGCACGTGCGCGGTGACGAACGAGACGCTCGAAGCGGCGTCGCGATGCGTGAGCGGAATGCCGGTCGACGACGCCGCGCCGAGCGCTGCGCTGATGCCGGGCACGAGCTCGAAGGGGATCCGCAAGGCGGCGAGCTCCTCCGCCTCTTCCCCGCCCCTGCCGAAGATCATGGGATCGCCGCCCTTCAGGCGAACGACGTCGCACCCGGCGAGCGCGCGTTCGAGGACGAGGGGATGAATCGGCGGCGCGTCCGGCGCGGTTCCGCGGCGGCGTCCGACGGCGACGAGCTCCGCGTCGTTCGGTGCGAGATCGAGGATCTCTTTCGAGACGAGCTCGTCGTACGCAACGATCCGCGCCGACGTGAGGAGCCGATGCGCACGCACGGTCAGGAGATCGGGATCGCCCGGCCCTGCGCCCACGAGGTACACGCGTCCGCGGGTGGCGAGCCGGACGCAGCTCTCTTCCAGATCTTCGTAGGCGTTGCTCATACGACTGCCGTTCCCCACCTGCGCGCGACGACGCGCTCGAGCGGACCGAAGAGCACGCGCTCCGAAGCGCGGCTCAAGAGGACGATCACCGCGACGATGCCGAGCACGAGCGCGGTGTCGGCGAGGTCACGCCCGGTCTCGAGGAGCTGACCGAGCCCGCCCGAGACGAAGAGGAGCTCGCCCGCCATGAGCGAACGGAGCGCGAACGTCCACCCCATCTTCGCGCCAGTGAGGATCCCGGGCAGCGCCGCGGGGAGGAGCACGCGGAGGAGCAGTGTCGAGCCGCGCGCGCCCATCGTGCGCGCGGCGCGCTCGGTCGACGGAGGAAGCTGCCGGACCGCGCTGTCGGTCGCGATGGTCACCGGCAGCGCCGCGCCGAGGACGACGACCACCTGGATCGCGGCCTCGGACAGCCCGAACCACACGATCGCCAGCGGCAGCCAGCAGATGGAGGGCACGCTCGACAGCCCGAGCAACAGAGGCCCGAGCGCGCGCTTCGTGCCCTCGCTGCGGGCAAGCACGAGGCCGAGCGGAATGCCGCAAAGGAGCGCTGCCGCATAGCCGACGATCAGGCGCGCGGCCGTGATGCCGACGGCGCGCGCGAGCGTTCCCGCCGCGAGCGACGCAGCGAGCGCACGTGCGACGTCGAGCGGTCCTGGAAGGAGCGGCGACGCGACGAGCTCAGATGCCGCCGCCCAAGTGCCGACGAGGATCGCCGCCGTCACGGCTGTTCGAGCTACCCCACGCACCATCCGCCTCCTCTCTCGCGACCTTCTCCACCTCGGCGCGGATCTCCGCGGCAATCGACTGCACGAGCCGCGCGGCCTTCAGGTCCCCCGCGCGTCGCGGGCGCGGGAGATCGATGGGGACGTCACCGAGGATCCTCCCCGGGCGCGTGCCCACGAGGACGACGCGGTCTCCGAGACGCACCGCCTCTTCGATCTGGTGCGTGACGAAGACCATCGTGGTCCCCGCCGCGCGCACGATGCGCTCCACCTCGTTCTGCAAGAGCTCGCGCATCTGCCCGTCGAGCGCGGCGAACGGCTCGTCGAAGAGCACCATCCGCGGTCGCGTCGCGAGCGCACGCGCAATCGCCCCGCGCTGCCGCATGCCTCCGGAGAGCTCGTGAGGGAACGCGTCTGCGAAACGAAGCAGATGCACCAGCCGGAGGAGCTCGTCGGCTTGCGCCCGGCGCTCGGCCCGCGGCACCCCCGCGAGCTCGAGCGGGAACTCGACGTTCGCGCGCAGCGTCAGCCACGGGAAGAGCGCCGCGTCCTGGAAGACGACGGCGCGGTCGGGCCCCGGCCCTAGCACCGGCTTCCCGTCCCAGAGCACGCGCCCGCTCGTCGGCGTGGCGAGGCCGGCGAGCAGGTTCAGTATCGTGGATTTTCCGCCACCCGAAGGCCCGACGAGGCAGACCGCTTCCCCTGCGGCGACGGCGAAGGAGACACGCTCGAGGACGGGCGTCGCCGCCTCGGCGTACGAGAGAGACACGTCTTCGAGAGCGGCGATGGGGGCGCCGCCCCGCGGGCTTTCTGCGACGACGCGTACGCCGGACGTCGCCTGCACGGGCGTGACCGAGCTCGTCGTGACCGTCGGCGTCGCCGGAGCCTCGTGCGCTTCTCCGTCGGCGAGCCACGGCGTCGTCGTCGCAAACACGTGTCTACTATACTAAACAAAACTCCGCCGACAAGCGCCGCGGCGCGGGTCTGCGCGTCCGTGCGTCAGCGTTCGTAGAGGATCACGTTGTGGTACCGCGCCTCGCTGGAGCCCGCGTTCTCGTACGCGTGCGAGCGATCGGCGGGGAAAGACACGCTGTCACCTGCGAGGAGGTCGTGCGTCTCACCGTCGACGTGCAGCCGGAGCGACCCGCTCAAGACGACGAGGAATTCGTGCGTGCCCGGCGCGTGCGGCTCCGACCCGTGCTTCGCCCGCGCGGCGAGACGGAGCTCGTAGATCTCGACGAGAGAAGAGGCGCCGGCGGGGGTGAGCGGCCGGCTCTCGAGCTTGCCGTCGAGCGAGCGGAGCACCTGAGAATCCCCGCGCCGGAGCACGCTCGTCCCGCTCTTCGCCTCGCCGAGGAGGTCCGCGAAGGGAACGCCGAGGCCGACGGCGATCTTCCAGAGGAGGCCGACCGTCGGGTTCGTCTTCACCGTCTCGACCTGAGACAGCGCGGCCCGGCTGACGCCGGAGGCGCGCGCGAGGTCGTCGAGCGACATCCCGCGAGCTTTCCGCTTGCGGCGGAGGTTCTCCGCGACGCGCCGCGAGAGCTCCGCGGCGCCGAGATCGTCACCGAGCGCCTCGACCGTCGCCCGCGCTTCGCGGCCTTCCGGCGGAGAAGGAGGCGCAGAGTTTCCGTTTCGAGGGGACTTGCGTGCGGCCAATAGTTCCTCCACTATAGTGGACACGTGAACGTTCTAACGAACAGCGCTACTCCTGCGAACGTACCACGTTCGGCCCGCGATTCTGGGTTCGTCGTGTGGCTCACGGGCCTCTCCGGCGCGGGAAAAAGCACGATCGCGGAGGCCCTGGTGCCCGAGCTGCGCGCGCGCCGCCCGCACGTGGAGCTCCTCGACGGCGACGTGGTTCGGACGCACCTCTCGAAGGGGCTCGGGTTCACCCGCGAGGATCGCGACCTCAACGTCGCCCGAATCGCGTTCGTCGCGCATCTGCTCGCGCGGAACGGCGTCGCCGTCGTGGTTTCCGCGATTTCGCCCTACCGCGAAGGACGCGAAGCCGCGCGCGCGCTCATCGGCGACTTCGTCGAGGTGCACGTCGCCCCTCCGCTCGAGGAGTGCATCCGGCGCGATACGAAGGGCCTCTACAAGAAGGCACTCGCCGGTGAGATCCCGCTGTTCACCGGGATCAGCGACCCGTACGAGCCGCCGTCGTCTCCGGAGGTCGTTCTCGACACGAGCGCCCTCGACCTCGCGACGTCCGTCGCACGCATCACGGCCGCGCTCGCCGCGCGCGGCTACCTCGCTCCCCTGCCCTCGCCGCTCGAGGCGCGCTGAGCGACGCCCGCTTCGTCACCGTCATCGAGAGGAAACAGACATGGCCGCCGCGAACCTCCCCCGCTTCTCCGACCCGCGCGACGTCGACGAGTTCGTCCACAAGCTCGAGGCGTACGAGCGCGGCGACCTCACGGCGGAGCAGTTCCGCGCGTTCCGCCTCCTGCGCGGCGTCTACGGGCAGCGTCAGGAGGGGCACCAGATGCTCCGCGTGAAAATCCCGTTCGGCCGCCTCGATTCGCGCGGCCTCGAGGCGCTGGCCGACGTCGGCGAGCGCTACTCGCGTGGCTTCGGTCACGTGACCACGCGGCAGAACGTCCAGTTCCACTTCGTCGCGATGAACGAAGTCGAGGCGGCGATGCGCCGGCTCGACGAGGCCGGCCTCACGACGCGCGACGCGTGCGGCAACTCCGTTCGTGCGGTCACGGCCTGCGAGCTCGCGGAAGTTTGCGGGTCCGCCCCGTTCGACGTCTCGCCCTACGCCGAGGCGATCACGCGCCTCTTCCTCGGGCATCCGCTCGCTTCGAGCCTCCCGCGCAAGTTCAAGATCGCGTTCAGCGGGTGCGCGACCGACTGCGCGAAGGCCGCCATCCACGATCTCGGGTTCATCGCGAAGGTCGTCGACGGGCAAGCGGGCTTCCGGGTCGTCGCTGCCGGCGGGCTCTCGTCTTCTCCGTACAACGCGCTCGAGCTGCACGATTTCGTGCGCGGCGCCGAAATCGGACGCGCGGCCGAGGCCATCCTCCGCCTGTTCCACACGCTCGGAAACCGCGAGAACCGGCAGCGCGCGCGCCTCAAGTACGTGCGAAAGAAGCTCGGCGAGCAGGGCTTCCTCGAGACATACGCCCGGATCCGTGCGGAGGTGGATGCCGAAGCTGCCGCCGAGCTCGCGCTTCCGCCTCCGCCGGCGCGCGCTCCGTCCGGACCCGTCCTCGAGTCCGACGTCGCGGCCGTCCGTCAGCCCGAATACCTGACGTGGCGCGCGACCTCGGTCGTCGACCAGAAGCAAGACGGGTACGTCGCCGTGTACGTGCGCCTCCAGCTCGGCGACATCACGAGCGCGCAGATGCGCGCGCTCGGCCGCATCGCCGACGACCTCGGTGACGGCACCGTGCGCCTCACGATCGATCAGAACATCCTCCTGCCGTGGGTCGACCGTCGCTCGCTCGGCGCCTTGTATGCGCGCCTCGCGCGCGAGGGCCTCGCCCGCCTCGACATCCACACCGCGCGCGACGTGACGAGCTGCCAGGGAGCCGACACGTGCAATCTCGCGGTCACCTCGTCGCGCGCCGTCGCCAAAGCCATCAGCGACCGTCTCGAGGCCGAGGGCATGGGGAACGTCGGCGAGGCGGCGAGGACGATCATCAAGGTGAGCGGTTGCCCCAACTCGTGCGGACAGCATCACATCGCCGACCTCGGCTTCCACGGCGGCGCGAAGAACACCGGCAGCGGCGCGGTCCCGGTGTACCAGCTCCATCTCGGAGGCGGCGTCGACGAACGCGGCGCGCGGTTCGGACGCCAGGTCGTCAAGATCGTCGCACGCCGCGTGCCCGAGGCCGTGGTCCGCCTGCTGCGGTTCTACGAATCGGCGCGGAACGAGGGCGAGAGCGTCGCCTCGTTCTTCGAGCGCATCGACGGCAAGCGCGTCGTCCTCGAGCTCGGCGACGTCGTCACCGCCGAAACGACGCCGGAGGAGCGCGCCGACATCGGCGAGAGCGCCGGCTTCCTCGTCCACTCCGGCGAAGGCGAGTGCGCCGCGTGAGCACCGTCGCGAGCCCATCCCCGGCCGCCGCGCTCGATCTCGAGAGAGAGAGCGAGCGCCTCGAGCGCGCGACCCCGGAGGAGAGGCTCGCGTTCGCGGTCGACACGTTCGGTGAAGAGCTCCTCTTCACGTCGTCGTTCGGGGCGCAGAGCGCCGTCCTCCTGCATCTCTGGAGCGTCGTCGCGCGCGGGCTGCCCGTCACCTTCATCGATACGGGCTTCCTCTTCCCGGAGACCCTCGCCTACCGCGACCAGCTCGTGGAGCGGCTCGGTCTCACGCTCCGCATCGTCAGACCCGACATCGAGACCGCCGCGTTCGTCGCGCGTTACGGCGCGGACGTGCAGCGAAACGACCCGGACTTCTGCTGCGGCCTGAACAAAATCGCGCCCATCGCGCCGCTCAAAGAGGCGGCGCGCGCATGGGTGTCGGGGCTCCGCCGCGATCAGAGCGGCACGCGCGCGAGCGTCGGGATCCTCGAAACCGAAGGTCACCTCGTCCGCGTGCACCCGCTCGCCGACCTCCACGCCGGCGACGTCACCGCGTACCTCGCACGCCACGCGCTGCCCGAGCACCCGCTCGTGGCCCGGCGGTACTTGTCCATCGGATGTGCCCCGTGCACGCGCGCGGTGGCCGACGGAGAAGACCCGCGCGCCGGGCGCTGGGCATGGACCGGCAAGACCGAGTGCGGGCTCCACGTGGGGCGGACGCCCGGAGCGCGCTGATGGATCGCCGCGCGTTCCTCGCCGGGCTCGTCGGCACCGCCGCGACGGCCGTGGCCGGCGTCGCGCTCGGTCGACGCGCGGGGCACGACCCCTCCGTTCTCCGCGTCGGCGTCATGGCAAACCTCACGCATGCGCCGCTGCTCGCCGGCCTCGGATCGGGGAGAATCGCCCGCGCGCTCGCACCGGTGCGCGTCGAGTCGCGCGTCTTCCGCGCGGGTCCGCGCGTCACCGAGGCGCTTCTGGGTGACGCGCTCGACGTCGGCACGTCGGGTCCGGCGCCCGCGGTCGTGCACCACGCCCGGCACGCCGCCGAAGGTCGCGGAGGGCTCCGCATCGTGTCCGGCGTCGCCTCCGGCGGCGCGTCCCTCGTCGTTTCGCGCCGTTCGAAGATCGCGACCGCGCGCGACCTGCACGGCAAGACGCTCGCCGTCACGCAGATCGGTACGACCCAGGACGTCACCCTACGCGCCTACCTCGACGAGAACGGGCTCCGCGATGCGAACGCCGGCGGCGACGTGCGCGTCGTCGCCATCGCCGCTTCCACGATCCTCGCGCAGATGAAAGCCGGCGAGCTCGACGGCGCGTGGCTGCCCGAGCCGTGGGCCACGCGCATGGTGCGCGAGCTCGGCGCCGTGCGCGCGATCGACGAGCGCGATCTCTGGCCCGAGCGTCGCTTCGCGTCGGCGGTGCTCGTCGCGCGCGCAGACCGCGCTTCGGATCCCGCGGTCGCCGCGCTGCAGGCCGCGCTCGGCGCGGAGGTCGACCGTGCCGCCACCGATCCCGTGAGCACGCGGAGCGAGGCGTACGCGGAGCTCGAACGGAGCGTCGGAAATCCGGGCAAGCGCGCCTTCTTCGACGAAGCGTGGGGCTACATCGACTTCACGCGCGATCCGCTGCGTAGCAGCATCGCCACGTTCGCGGCGCGCGCGACGCGCCTCGGCCTCGTGCCCTCCGGCGCGAGCCTCGCGTCGCTGCTCCCGGAGTGAGCGGCGTCTACGCGCCGACGCGCGCGAGCGGAGCCGAAGCGAGCCACGCGTCGATGTCACGCAGCGCGCGGTCGGCCATGATCTGGTAGCGGTCGCGCTTCTTCAGCCGTTTGTCACCGGGCGGCGGGATGCACGCCCACGTGATGTTCGACGGCTGGAAGCGCTCGTTCGGCCGCATGAGATGCGTGCGGATGCCGCCGAGCGCCGTGGTCTCCGGCGGAGGCGACACGGCTTCTCCGCGGAGGGCCTGCGCGAGCATGATCGCGCAGACGAGCCCTCCTGCGCAGCTCTCGACGTAGCCTTCGACGCCGGTGATCTGCCCCGCGAGGAACACGCCGGGGCGGGCGCGCAGCTGCATGCGCTCGTCGAGGAGCTTCGGCGCATCGACGAACGTGTTGCGATGCACGCTGCCGAACCGCAGGAACTCGGCCTCTTCGAGCCCCGGGATCATGCGAAGAACGCGCGCCTGCTCGCCCCACGTCATGCGCGTCTGGAAGCCGACGAGGTTGTACGCGGTGGCCGCCTGGTCTTCGGCGCGGAGCTGCACGACCGCATACGGACGCCGGCCGGTGCGCGGATCGGTGAGGCCCACCGGCTTCATGGGCCCGAACGCGAGCGTCATCTCTCCGCGCGACGCCATGACCTCGATCGGCAGGCAGCCCTCGAAGTAGCGCACGTCCTCGAACGCGCGGGGCTCCACTTTCTGCGCCGCCACGATGGCGGCGACGAACGCCTTGTAGCCCGCTTCGTCGAACGGGCAGTTCACGTACGCCTCGTCGCCGAGCGCCTCCGCGTCACGGACCTCGGGGGCGTCCGCCGCCGGGTCGACGGGCGCGCCCTTTCCCCAGCGCGACTGCTTGAACACCTTGGCCCAGTCGATGCTGTCGGCGCTGACGATGGGCGCAATCGCGTCGTAGTACGCGAGGTGCTCGGCGCCGACCGTGCGCGCGACGTCGGCCGCGAGCTCGTCCCCCGTGAGCGGCCCGGTCGCGAGGATGACCGGCGCGTCCGGGGACGCGTCCGGAATGCGCTTCACGATCTCGTGACGAACGCGGATGCGCGGGTGCTCGTGGATCCGCGCGGTGACCGTACGCGCGAAGACCTCGCGATCGACGGCGAGCGCTCCGCCCGCCGGGACCTTCGCGATCTCGGCCGCCTGCATCACGAGAGAGCCCGCCCGGCGGAGCTCTTCTTTGAGGAGCCCGACGGCGTTCACGAGCGCCGCGCCGCGCATCGAGTTCGAGCAGACGAGCTCGCAGAGATCGTCACTGGTCTGCGCCGGTGTACGCGCGTGGGGCTTCTGCTCGACGAGCTCCACGTCGATGCCGCGCTCCGCGAGCTGGAAAGCCGCCTCGCAACCTGCAAGGCCTCCACCGACGACGACGACGTTCATGGCGGCGGTCCTTAGCCGTGCCTGCCGAGCGGGACAAGCTCTCGTCTCGCGGCGCACCCCGGCACACGGGCGCGATCGGGCGATCGCGGCGGCGGGGAGGCAGCGCGCCCCGACGCGGCTCGATTGCAGCCCCCGCCGACGAGGCACGTCCCGTGCGATGCACCTCGGCAACGGACGAGGTCGTCCGCGTCGGCGGAGGATTCGATGCGCGCAGGCTGGTCTCTCGCGGGTGCTCTCTTCGTGGCCGGGATGGTCTCCGTCGGCGCCGCGGCGTGCGGTAGCGACGGCGTGACGAGCCAGTTCGATGCGGGCACCGGCGCCGACGCGGCGGACGAGTCGATCCCGATTTTCCCGCCCGCGGACGGATCGGCGGACGCGCGGCCATGCGTGAACCTCGAGTGCCGTCGCGCGTCGTGCAGCGGCGGCGCGAAGACGACGCTGTCCGGCAAGGTCTTCGACCCGTCCGGAACGGTGCCCCTCTACAACGCGCTCGTGTACGTACCGAACGCCGCGGTCGCTCCCTTCACGGAGGGCGTCGCGTGCGACCGCTGCGGGACCGTACCGTCCGGCGAGCCGATCGCCACGGCGCTCACCGATGCGAAGGGCGAGTTCAAGCTGGAAGACGTCCCGGTTGGAGCCGACATCCCTCTCGTCGTGCAGATCGGAAAGTGGCGCCGGCAGGTCGTCGTGCCGAACGTCGCCTCGTGCGCCGATACGCCGGTGACGGCGGACCTCACGAGGCTCCCGCGGAGCAAAGCCGAAGGCGACATCCCTCGCATTGCGGTCACGACGGGCAACGCCGATTCGCTCGAGTGCTTCCTCCGGAAGCTCGGCGTCGAAGGCGCGGAGATCTCGAACCCCGCCGGCGCCGGGCGCATCCACGTCTTCCAGGGCAACGGAACGCGCATCGACGGGTCCACCCCGGCGGCCACCACGCTGTGGAACGACCCGGCCGCCCTCGCGCGGTACGACATGGTGATCCTGTCCTGCGAAGGCGACGAGCACAACGAGACGAAGACCGCCGCGGCGAAGGAGAACCTCGCCAAGTACCTGGACGTCGGCGGGCGCGTCTTTGCCTCGCACTTCCACTACACGTGGTTCAAGAACGGGCCCGCGGCGGTCGCTTCGACGGCCACCTGGGTACCGAACGGCAACGTCGGAGACCAGACTGCGGACATCGACACGAGCTTCGCGAAGGGCAAGGCGTTCGCCGACTGGCTCGAGAACGTCGGCGCATCCCCGACGCACGGCAAAGTGCCCATGACCGAGCTCCGGAGGAACGTCACCACCGTGCCCGGCCCGGGCGCCCCCGCCGACACGTCACGACGGTGGATCTCGACGAAGAACGGCGCCGCCGACGAGACGAAGTTCTACTCCTTCAACACCCCGGTCGGCCGCCCCGCCGACGAGCAGTGCGGCCGCGGCGTGTACACCGACATCCACGTCTCGAGCGGCGACGGCTCGACCGGCACGTTTCCGGCGAATTGCACGACGAGCGGCTTCACCGAACAAGAGAAGGCCCTCCTCTTCCTCCTCTTCGACCTCGCGTCGTGCGTGCAGGACGAGAAGAACCCGCCGGTACCGCCACCGCCGGTGGTGCGCTGAGCGCGGCGCAAGCGCGGTGACGGGAGCGGATCAGGTCCGCTGACGAACACGGACTGGAGCCGCTCGTCCGACAGGTTGAACACGACGAGGTGCGCGGTCGGCTGTCCGTAGTCGTGCGCGTAGCGGACGGCCTGCACGACGCCCTGCCGAGCGTAGGCCGCCCCGTACGCCTGGCCGTCGTACAACTTGATCTCGCAGACGAGCGGGTCATCGTCGTACAGCCCCGCAACCACGCCTGCCTTCCCGGCCGGCGAAGCTGGCTGAGAGAACGGGTAGCCGATCCCCTCGGCAAAATAAGAATTGCCGAACTCGGCGGTCATAGAGCGCCTCGCCCTTACCCGTGTCGGCCAAGTACGCCTCGGAAAGCGTCGCCTGCTCGAACCACTCGATCTGGCGGCGCATACGTTCAAGGTGGTGGAGCACCTCGGAGTCGGTTGCGAGACGCGTCTGCAGGTAGATCACAAGCGGAAAGACGACCTGCTCTGTGAACGCGTGCGCCTGCTCGTCGAGGTTCCGGCTGTAGATGAATTGGCGCCCCGCGGCGGCTCGGTCCTCTCGTGGGGTCGTCCCGCCGCTCCGCAGGCGCACTCGATCCACGCGCGCCGAACCGCCCTCATCGTGGCCCGCATGCTCGCGCACGTTCCTCGCGACCGCATCGTGCCGGGCGTACGCCAACAGACGGGTTTCGCCTCCCGCGCGGTTCGTTTGGATCTGTCGGTCCGGCTCGCGGGAGAAGGTCAGCCCTCGACCGTCCGTCCGGCTCGGACGCCGAATCGACGACCGCCGCGCTCACGACGCTCACGACGTCGTCCGCCGGAACGGCACCGCGAGGCACACCACCCCGGCGGAGTCGCGACGGAGGTTGGTAGGTCGGAAAGCGCTGGAAGCGCCCCAGACCGGGGCGTCGTAGGTGGGAAGGAGGCCGGTGCGAGGCCCTGATGCCGAGCTTCCAACGCGGTCGCCGCCTCGCGTCGGACATCCGTTGCCCCGTTCCCCAATGCCCGGTCTACGCCGCTCGCTTCTCAGAAAAGCTCGATCGCCGGGAGCACGTCGTTCGCGGGCGCGCTCGGGCCGTCGGTGACGGCGGCGTGATGCGTGCGCTGCGCTTCGCTGACGTACGTGTCCGCGAGCTCCTCCACGTCGAGGGGCGCGACCTCTCCGATGTCGCGCGTGCCGCGAAGAACCTCCCCGATCTCGGCGATGGTGACCCGGCATGCGTCGAGCGAGCTCACGACGTGCTCGAGCCGCTGCCGAACCACGTCCTGGAACTGCAGCTGCCCCAGCGCCTTCACGAGCAGCTCACGCAGCTCTCGGCTCGTCGCCTCGGCCGCGGAGACGACACCGTCGTGGGTGCGCTGGAGCTCGAGCGACGTCGCATCGGCATCGACGAGGCGTGCGCCCATCGCTTCGATCACGGCGCGTTCCTCGTGCTCCGACCGGGCGGTCTCTTCGAGGCGCACGAGGAGCTCGGTGCGAAAGACCTGCTCGAGGCGCTCGACGTCCGCGTTGATCGTCTTCGAGAGCCGCTCCGAATCGTCGGCGAACGTTCGCATCTCGTTGGCTACGACGCCGAACGCGCGGCCGGTCTCGCCGGAACGGCTCGCCTCGACGTTCGCGTTGATCGCGAGAAGGCGCATGTGGCGCGACGAATCGCACAGGGCCGTCGCGCGCTCACGGATCGAGGCCACGTGCCCGGCGGCGCGCGCTGCGGTGTCGCGATCCTCCGCAAGCGCGGTGCGACGGCTCTCGAGGCGGGCGCGCAGGGCTCCGACGGCGGCGTGGCTCTCGGCGACGCGGTGATGGGCGGTCGCGACGGCATTGCGCGAGCTCTCCACCGCGGTGTGCAGCGACGTTCCGAGACGCGCCACCTCGGTGTTCATCCGTCCGAGACCGTCGACGAGCTTCGTCGTGGCGTCGATCGTGATCTCGGCGATCGACGAGAGCTGGGCGCTCTGCACGTCGACGATGACGGCGGCCGGCTCGAGCACGTCCGCACAGGCGGAAGCTGCCTCGAGGGCTTCTCCGCCCTCTGATCTTGCGACGCGCACGCTCAGCTCCCCGGGAGGAGGCGTTTCAGCGTGGCAACGAGATCGGGACCGGCGACGGGCTTCACGAGCCACCCGGTCGCGCCCGCCGCCTTCGCCTCGGCGCGCTTCTCGGCCTGCGACTCGGTCGTCAGGAGCAGGATCGGCATGAAGCGACCCTTCGGCGATTTGCGCACCTCACGAACGAGCTCGATGCCGTTCATGCCCGGCATGTTGAGGTCCGTGATCATCGCGTCGAACTTGTGCCCCGGCAGCGCGGCGAGAGCCAGGGCGGCGTTCGCGGCGGTCACGCTCGCGAAGCTCGCCACATCGAGGAGCGACTTCAGGGACATCAGCATCGTGGGAGAGTCGTCGACCAACAGAATCGTCTTCATGGGGTGTCGCTCGGGAAAGGGGCTTCGGAGACGAGAACGGCACGTCCTGGACAAGTCTTGAGGACGTCGGCGAGGAGCTTGTCCGCAGGCGCGCGGCGCACGGAGCGCGCAGCGGCGCGCAACACCTGCGCCACCGCAGCGTGCACGTGCTCACACGCGCCGAGATCGATGGAGGCCTCGGGTGCGTCGAGCAGCAAACCACAGAGGGCCTCTGCTTCTTCGACGCCGAGCACGCCCTCGATCACTACGCAGCCTTCTTCGAGACGAGCTCCCATGCGACGACCTCCTCGGGATCAAGAACCAAGAGCGCTCGGCCGTCGCCGAGGATTGCGGTGCCTGCGAAGCCGCGGCACTCCGCGAGAATGCCCTGCAAGGGCTTCAGGACCACGTCGACGTCCGCCTCGAACGCATCGACCGCGAGGGCGACGGTCTGACCGGCCGCCTCGACGACGAGGATGGCGAGCTCGCCGCGCGCGCCGGCCGACACCGCACCGGCACCGAGGACGGAGCCCAGGTCGAGGACCGGAAGGAGCTTGCCGCGCCATACGAACACGCGATCGTGACGGATCGTGGTGAGCTCGTTTAGTCCGACGCGAACGACGCCGACGACCTTTTCGACGGGTACGCCGTAGCGTTCGTCGCCGACGCGCACGGTGAGCACGCGAGAGACCGCCATGGTGACGGGCAGCGTGAGCCGCATCGTCGAGCCCTGGCCGGGACGGTTCAGGATGGTGACCCGCCCGCCGAGCGATTCGATGTCGCGCCGCACCGCGTCCATGCCGACGCCGCGACCGGAGACGTCCGTGATCTTCTCGGCGGTGGAAAACCCAGGCGCGAAGATCAGCTGGAGCGTGTCTTCGTCCGAGATGCGCGCGGCAGCGGCCGCGTCGAGCACGCCGCGTTCGACGGCCTTCGTCTTGATGCGCGCCGGATCGATCCCGCGGCCGTCGTCGGCGATGTCGAGTACGACGCTGTCGCCGTCGTGACGCGCGGCGAGCGTCAGCTTGCCGACGCGCGGCTTGCCGGCCTTCTCGCGCTCGGCGGGCAGCTCGATGCCGTGATCGAGGCTGTTCCGCACGAGATGCGTGAGGGGCTCGCCGAGCCGCTCGATGATCGTCTTGTCGGTCTCGGTCTCTTCACCGGTGACGACGATCTCGACTTCCTTGTCGAGCTGCCGCGCGAGGTCGCGCACGAGCCGCGGGAAGCGCTGCAGGGCGCCTCCGATCGGCATCATGCGCATCTGCATGACGGCCGTCTGGAGCGCATCGGCGATGCGGTGCATGACCGCGTACTGCTCGGTGATCGCGCGGGCCATCACGTCGTCGGCGCGGCGCGCGAGATAAGGGAGGCCGTTCTTCGCGACGACGAGCTCGCCGACGAGGTTCATGACGAGATCGATCTTCGCTTGATCGACCTTCACCGTCGGCGCCGTCCGCGCGTGCGATGCGGCGGAAGCGGCCGCGGCCCCCGCACCGCCACTGGGCGCGGCGGTCCCGATCAGCAGCTCGTCGAGGATGCGCAGCACGGCTGCGGCATCGCTCGCGGCGGACGCCTTCTCGAGGTCGTCGAGGCGCTCCGATCGACGCATGAAGCGGAGCGCATTCGCGGCGACCGTCACCACGTCGGCCAGGCGCCGCGTGCGCTCCTCGCCCTCGGCAGCCATGGCCAGCGCGTCGCGCTGATCGCGGAGCACGGAGCGGAACGCCTCCGCCTCGTCCGTCGCCGGCGCGACCACGATCGTGCTGATCGTGACGTGGTCGGCGACGTACGCGAGGTACTTCGTCAGCTCTGCTTCGGGCGCCGACGAGACGGCCTCGAACGTGAAGCGGCACTTGTACGGGTCGAGCTCGGCGAGCGACGAGAATCCGCCCGGCGGATCGTGCGCGACGAACCACGCGAGACCAGGAAGGTTCCGCATCGTGAAGAGCGGATCGTCCCCTTGGAAGAAGCAATCCTCGGCCGGTGCATACTGCACGAGGAGCGGAGCCTTGCCCGACGCAGCGATGCCTTCGGCGAAGGGCTGCAACGCCGGGTCGATCGCCTCCACGGCGACCTCGGCATGCCCACCGTGCTCGGCCGCCGCGGGCGGCGCGCCGCCGAGGTAGGCGCGAACCCGCTGCCCGAGCACGCGTCCTTCGCTCTCGGCGGTGCCCGGCAGCGTCTCGCGCTCGGCGACCTCATCCAGCCAGCGCGTCGACGTATCGACACACGCGAGGAGGTCGTCGGTGAGCGCGGCGGTCAGCGCGAGGTCGCCCCGACGAATCGCGTCGAGCGCATCCTCCGCGGCGTGGAGCAGCGCCGTGAGCGCGCCGAAAGGAAAAAGGCCGGAGCCGCCCTTCAGCGTGTGGAGTGCACGGAACACGGCGTTGACCGTCTCCGCGTCCCCCGGCTGCCGCTCGAGGACGAGGAGCCCAGCGCCCGCGCTCTCGAGGAGGTCTTTTGCCTCCGAGAGGAACTGCTCGAGGAGCGGTGTCACGGACGGGCTCCCGTGAGGAGGCGGAGGTGGAGCATGAGGTCGGCAGGGCGGACGGGCTTCACGAGGAAGACGTTCGCGCCCGCGCCGAGCGCCGTCTTCTTGTCGTGCACGCCGGCCTCGGTGCTGATCATGATGACCGGCACGGCGCGGGTCTCGTCGTTCGCGCGGAGCGCACGCACGAAGGCGAACCCGTCCATCATCGGCATGTTCACGTCGACGAGGTAGGCGTGGTGCCGCGTCGCGAGCGCGAGCTCGAGACCGCGCACGCCGTTCTCCGCTTCTTCGACGGCGAAGCCGGCGGACTCGAGAATCTGGCGGTGGTACCTGCGGACGATCGGGGCGTCGTCGACGACCAGGACGCGTTCCATGTTCATTTCCTTTGGCCGTGCGGACGCTGATAGACCATCGCGTCGGGGAACTTGCGGAGCTCGAAGAGGTTGGAGATGCGGCTCATCGACTCGGAGTGACCGAGGCACACGAACCCGCCGGGATTCATCGCGGCGAAGATGTTCTCGGCCGCGATGCGGCGCGACGTGTCGTCGAAATAGATGAGGACGTTGCGGCAGAAGACGATGTCGAAGTCGCGGTATGCCGACATCTGCCGCGCATCCGAGATGTTGACGTGCGTGAGCTCCACCGACCCGAGGAGGTTGTCGCCGAGCTGGAACTCGTCGCCGACGCGGCGAAAGTACTTCTTCAAGTACGGGTCGGGCACGAGGCGCACCGATCGCGGTGAGTACCGCCCTTTTCGAGCCTGCTCGAGGACCACCGTGTCGATGTCGGAGCCGACGATTTCGATGTCGTAAGCGTCGACGTGGGGCCACCGCTCGAGAAGGTAGATGGCGAGCGAGTACGGCTCCTCGCCGGTCGAGCAAGGGAGCGACCAGATCTTGATCGACCGCTTGCCCGGGTTCGCCTTCACCACCTCGTCGAGCATGGAGGTGACCATGCATTCGAGCTGGTAGGTCTCGCGGAAGAAGTACGTCTCGTTGACGGTGACGAGGTTCACGAGCTCCTGGAGCTCGCGGGTGTTCGAGGAGTCCTTCACGAGCCGCAGGTAGCGGTGGAACGCCGACCCTTCGCCGTTCGTCGCGTCGATGCGACTCGCGACGCGCTTCCGGAGGTACTCGATCTTTTTCTCGTCGAACGTGAGACCGGTACGTTCGTAGAGAACACGACAGAGCTGCGCGAACTCCTCGCCCTCGAAGTCGAACGCGCGCTCGGCGCTCACGACGGCGCTCCACAACGCTCGAGCGACATCGAAGCGGCGAAGCGAAGATAGTCGTCGTCGGTCCGAGCCGCGCACGCACGGAGGGGCGCGACGGCGCGCATGTCGGCGATCGTTCCGAGCGCCTCGATGACGGCGGCGAGCGCGTTCACGTGCGTCTCCTGCTCGAGGCGCTCGACGAGCACGTCGACGGCGGTAGCGCCGAGCCCGGCCGCGACGACCGCGGCGAAGATGCGAACGTCGGCGTCGTCGCTCGCGAAGAGGCGAGCGAGCTCTGCGCGGGCGACGTCGGGCATCTGCGCGAGCCCCGAAGCGGCGAGGTTGCGGAGGGGTACGTCTTCGCTTCCGAGATGGGCCGCGAGACCGCGGGCCGCTTCGGGATTTCCGATGACCACGAGCGACGTCACGATCGCCTCGCGCACCGCGTGCGACGTTTCCGTTGCCAGCGCCGCCGCCAACGATGCGCCGGCCTCCGAGAATGCGGCGAGCGCGCGGACGGCGGCGAACCGGACGTTCTCGTCCTCGGAGCCGACGCGCGCCTCGAGCGTTGCCCGGTCCGGGGGCGGCTCTGCGACGTGCGTGATGCGTGACCTAACGAGACCCATACGAAGTCCTCCGCGTTCCGTACAAGCGAGCGAGGTGCAGACCGATTTGATCGGAAGACAGCACCATCGCAGCGCCTCTGAGCTGCACGAGCGAGCCAGGCATCCCGAAGACGACCGAGCTCTCCTCCGATTCGGCAACGGTGTACCCGCCGCCCTTCTTCACCTCGGCCATCGTGCGCGCCCCGTCGTTGCCCATCCCGGTGAGGAGCACGCCGACGATTTGGTCGGCGCGGGCAACGTCGAGCGCGCTGGCCACCATGCGGTCGACGCTCGGATGCCACGCGTACTTCGCGTCCATCGGAACGGAGACCGCGCAGAGGTTCGCGCCGCGGCGCGAGAGGACGACGTCGGCGTCACCCTTCGCAATGGCCACCATCCCGGGCCTCAGCGGCACGACTCCAGTGACCTCGACCACGGTGAGCGCACACACCTCGTCGAGGCGCTGCGCAAGCGCGCCCGTGAACCCGCCGGGCATGTGCTGCGCGACGACGATGGGCAGCGGGAAGTCTCCCGGGAGCTCACCGATGACGTCCTCCAGCGCCCGCGGTCCACCCGTCGAGCAACCGATGAGGACGACACCGTCCGGGGGCGCCGGCGACGACGATCCGCCGACGCGCATCTTCGTGCCAGACGCGGGGCGCTCGCGCCGCGCAGGCTTCGCGCGGCGCTTGGACATCCCCGCCGCCCTCACTTTCGCGACGATCTCGCTGCCGACGGTCTTCACGTCGAGCGACACGGTGCCGCTCGGCTTGGTGACGAAGTCGACCGCGCCCATCGCGAGCGCCTCGAGTGTCGACGTCGCGCCTTGCGACGTCAGCGACGAAACCATCACGACCGGGCGAGGACACTCGGTCATGATGTGACTCAGGCAAGTCAGCCCATCCATCCCCGGCATGTTCACGTCGAGCGTGACCACGTCGGGCTCGAAGTCGGCGATTGCCGCGAGAGCGTCGCGACCGTCCCGTGCCGTGCGGACGTCCCATCCCTCGTCCGCACGGAACACGTTGGTCAGCGCCGTTCGCATGAACGCCGAGTCATCGACGATCAAGACGCGCATCGTTCACTCCGCTCGCTGGTTCGTCAGGCCGCGTGGGCCGGCGGCTGCGATCGGCGCACCGACTGGAGCGCTGCAAGCTCGCTCGAGTCGAAGAGGCGCTCGGTCTCGAGGACCAGGATCATGCGCGAGAGCTCCTGGAGGTTCGCGACGTGACGCACCACCTGCGCCTGCGCGTCGGAGACGGCGGGCACGGGCTCGATGCGCGAGCGAAGGACCTTCAGCACTTGCGAGACGCTGTCGACGATGAAGCCGGTGAGCGTGCCGCGCACGTTGAGGACGACCACGCGCTGGCGGTCGTCGCGGGTGACGGCGTCGAGCTGGAACCGGCGTCGGAAGTCGACGATCGGCAGCACCTCTCCGCGCACGTTGACGATTCCGGCGAGCGAGCTCACCGCATTCGGGACGCGCGTGATGACCTCGGGCATGCGGATGATCTCCTGCACGCTGTCGATGTCGACGCCGTACTCCTCTTCCGCGAGCTGGAAGACCACGAGCTGCTCCTCGTCGCTCCCATCGCCCTTCGCGCTCGACGCGCTCGTGCCCTTCTCCGCCATCGTCGTCTCCGCTCCAGGGGCGATCGAGTCACGCGCCGCGAAGGCGTCGCGCACCGTCTCGTGCTTGAACAGCTTCTCGACGGAGAGGACGCACACGAGGCGCTTCCCTTCGTCCAGCCTGCAGATCGACTCGATCTCCTCGCCCTCGTGACGTGCACGGAGGAACGGGGGGACGTCGTCGACCGACTTGCCCGGCACGCGAAGGACCTCGTTGACCGAGTCCATCACGATGCCGACGACCGAGCTCCCGTCGAGCGTTCCCGACGCCGAGGTCAGCACGATGCGCTGCTGCGGCGTGGGCTTCTCGAACGGCAGACGGAACATCTGCCGCAGGCTCACGAGAGGGATGAGCCGGTCACGGAGCGTCATGACGCCGAGCACGTGCGCTTGCGCGTTCGGCACCTGCGTCATCTGCTCGGGGACCTGCACGATCTCCTGCACCTGGTCGATCGGGAAAGCGTACTCCTGCTCGGAGACGACGAAGCTGACGAGCTGTCGCTCGTCGGTCACCTCGGCCACCTCGGTCTCGAGGGGGCGCGCGGACGCGTCCAGCTTTGCGTTGGCCGCGGAGCGCCCGTCCGTCTGCACGAGCCGCGCGACGTCGAGCACCATCGCGATGCCTCCGTTCGCGAGGCCCTTCAGCATGGAGGCGAGGAGGTTCGTGTCGACCGCTGCGCTGATCGTGTCCACCGGCTCGCACTGCTCCGGTTGGACGGTGAGGACGCTCGCGACGCTGTCGACGATGAAGCCCACGGTGGTCCCGTGGTCGACGACGATGACGCGCGTGGCGGAGTCGACCGCTTTTGCGTCGAACGCGAACTGACGGCGGAGGCTGACGATCGGGAGGACCTGACCGCGCAGGTTCGCGACGCCTTGGAGCGCCGGCGGGCTCAGCGGGACGCGAACGACCTCCGGCATACGGATGATCTCGCGGACCGAGGCCATCGGGAAGGCGAAGAGCTCGTCACCCACGAGGAAGGTGACGTACTGCTCGCCTTGGCGTGCCGCCGAATCCTCGGCGGCGGACATGTTCGTGCTTGAGAGTTCCATCACGGGCTTTCGTGGTGATGGAGAGCTCAGTTGCCGCTCTGGAGCTCGTCGGCGAGCGAGGCGATCTCTTCGATGGCGCGTTCCAGCTCCTGCGCGCCGCGCGACTGCTCTTCCGCAGCCGACCCGGACTCGACGGAGGCCTTGTTCGCCTGCTCCGCTGCCGCCGAGATCTGCTCGATGGCCTGCTTGGCGAGGCCGAGCGCAGTGACGATTTCGCCCGCCTCCTTGCGCGTCTCGCGGTTGCGCTCGAGCACGCCCGCCATCTCCGTCGCGCAGGCGCCGAGCGCCTCCGTGACGAACGCGGCCTTGTCGACCTCGCTCTTCGCGGTCTCGCTGATCTCCTGGAGATCGCTGCGGACGGTCGCGATCTGGTCCTGCACCGCCTTCACGACTTCCTTGATGCGGTCCGCGTTCTGCTGCGACTCGGTCGCGAGGTTGCGGATGTCGGTCGAGACGACGACGAAGCCCTTGCCGTACTCACCCGCGCGGGCAGCTTCGATCGAGCCGTTCGTCGCGAGCATGCTGGTCTGGATCGAGACGTTGACGATCGCGTCGACGATCTTGTCGATGCGGCGGCTCAGCACCTCGAGCTGGTTGATCTGACGCTGGCTCTGCTTGCCGGCCTCGAGGGCCGTCGAGAGACCGGCGATCATCTCGTCGACGCTCTTCCTATTCGTCTGGAGGAGCGTCGTCACCTTGTCGCCGCGGTCGAGCGCCTGCTCTGCGGCCTTCTGCGAGGCAACGGCGCCGGTCTCGATCTGCTGCGTCGCCGCCGCCGCCTGACGGGTCGCGCTCGCCTGCTGCGAGGCGCCGCGCGAGATCTGCTGGATCGCCCCGGAGATGGCGGTCGCGGCGCGGCTGATCTCCTGGATGGCCGAGGAGAGCTCCTCGGACGCCGACGAGATGCCTTCGGCGCTCTTCGCCGTGTCGGTGCTGTTCTTCAGCTCGTCGGCGAGCTCGGAGAGCTGCGACGAGGCCTGCTCGCCCTGCTCGAGCGCGGCGGCCTGCTGCTCGACCATCTTGAGCGCCGAGTCGCTCGCGCTCATCTGCTCTTCCGAGGCCTTCTGGATGGCGTCGGCGCCGGTGCGCGCTTCGACGGCCGCGCGGTCGGCCTCGACGGCCATGTCGGCGATCTTCTTCGCGCCTTCCGCGATCGTCGTGAGGTCCGCGCGCATCTCGTCGAGCTGCGCGGTGACGACGGCGCCCTTCTGAACTTCCGCGCGGGCCGCGGCCGCGGACTGATCGACGCCCGAGGCGATCTCGGTCACGCCGGTCTGGATCTCGCGGACGAGATTCTCGATCTCGCGCGCGCTCTTCTCGGAGCGCTCCGCGAGGCCGCGCACTTCGTCAGCGACGACCGCGAAGCCCTTGCCGTACTGCTTCGCACGCGCCGCTTCGATCGCCGCGTTCAGCGCCAGGAGGTTCGTCTGGTCGGCGATGCGAGCGACCGCCTTGACGATCTCGCCGACTTCGTTCGCGCGCTTCTCGAGGTCGCGAATCGTGAGGACGCTCGCCGCCTGGCGCTCGGATGCCGTCGTGATGCTCGACACCATCTTCGTGATGTCGGTGCGGAGCTGGCCGACGTTGCCCTGGAGGCTCTCCGTCTTCACGAGGGAGAACGCGCCGAGCTCCTTCGTCTTCGAGAGGCTCGACGCGATCTGCGTCATCGCGCTCATGCTCTGCTGCGCCGCGCGCTGCCCTTCTTCCGCGCCCGCCGCGATGCTCGTCATCGACGACTTGAGCTCCGTGCTCGCCGACGAGGCTTCGCCGACACCACGCGAGAGCTCCGCGACCGCCGCGGCGAGCCGCTCGGCGGCCTGCTGCTGCTTCGCGAGCGTGCGCGCACGACGACGCAGGGCTTCCGCATCACGCGGGTTCTTCCCGGCAGCGCCATTCGTCGCCGTCTTGGGTTCGGCGTACATGTGGCCGTTGCCGTTCGAGGCGTGACCGTTCTTTCCATTCATCTGCGTCGTCTTCACGAGTGCCATGTGCTCTTCGATCTCCGGCAAGCGGCGGATGCGCGGGGGACGGGCCCGCGCGCGGATGGTTGCGGGGAGATGTCTTCCCCCCGTCGAGCGCAGTTGATTGCGCGCGATTGGCTACGAGCAACCGGCATGCCGCGTCGGCACGAGATGTGATCTCAGAGCGTTACGACTCAGCGCGAGCATGCTCGACAGACGATGGACATCGGTTCGACACCGACGACCGTCATCGCGATGACGCAAGCGCCAAGGCCATGACTGTGGGCGCTTCGCGGCAGCTCGCGGCGCGCTCCGCACGTCGTGCGGGCCTCGCTCACGCGCGCGCTTACGCGCGTTCCCTCTCTCGTGCGCGACGCGCTTACGCGCGTTCGACCGCGACGACGCCCTGGACCTTTTGGAGGGCGCGCATGACGCCCTTCAGCTGGTTCAGGTCGGAGCACACGAACGTGAAGACGTTCACGGCCTTGCCATCGTCACCCGCTCGGCAGTTCGCCTCGCTGATGTTGATGCCCATGTTGCTGAACGTGTGACCGACCGTCGCCAGGATGCCCGGCCGGTTCGCGGTCACCACGCGGAGCTGCACGGCGCGATTGATCTTCGCCTTGGAGTCCCAGCTGATCTCGACGCGGCGCTCGGGATCGGTGTCGAACGCCTTCGGGCAACCGCGCCGATGGATGGTGACGCCGCGTCCGCGCGTGATGAACCCGAGGATGTCGTCGCCCGGCAGCGGGTTACAGCACTTGGCGTACCGAACGAGGACGTCGTCGATGCCGTTCAGCCGAATTCCGCCGTCGTCGCCTTTGACGATCTTGCGGACGAACGTGGTGAGCTTGCTCTCGCGGATGCTCTCGGGCGGGAGGCTCTTCGCCCCGTCGATCGAGGGCGGCGCGATGAAGTCGAGGATCTCCTTGGGATCGATCTTGCCGTAGCCGATCCCGATGAGGAGCTCGTCGAGGTTCTGCACGGCGAGCGCCTCGAAGACGCGCCGGAGCTCGTTGTCGTTCTTGAGGAGCTTCGTGAGCGAGACGCTCGCCTTCTGGAACTCGCGCTCGAGGAGCTCGCGTCCGAGCTTGAGCGACTTGTCGCGCTGCTCCTGACGGAGGAAGTTCCGAATCTTTGCGCGCGCCCGCGTGGTGACGACGAAGTCGAGCCAGTCCTTGCTCGGCTGCTGGTTCGGGCTCGTCACGACCTCGAGCACGTCGCCGTTGCGAAGCTTGTAGCGGAGCGGCTCGAGCTTGCCGTTCACGCGCGCGCCGGTGATGTGCTCACCGAGCTGCGAGTGGATGGCGAACGCGAAGTCCACGGGCGTCGAGCCCCGCGGGAAGACACGCACCTCGCCCTTCGGCGTGAAGACGTAGACCTCGTCCTGGAAGAGGTCGACCTTCACGCCCTCGAGGAACTCGGCCGGATCCTTCAGATCCTTCTGCCACTCCATCAGCTGACGGAGCCAGCCGAAGCGCTGCGCGTCGGTGTCTGCGATCCCGCCGCCGTGCTTTTCCTTGTACTTCCAGTGCGCGGCGATACCGCGCTCGGCCACGCGATGCATCTCGTGCGTCCGAATCTGGATCTCGATGCGCTCGCGTCCCGGGCCGATGACCGTCGTGTGGAGCGACTGGTACATGTTCGGCTTGGGCAGCGCGATGTAGTCCTTGAAGCGCCCGGGCACGGGGGTCCACTTGGAGTGGATGACGCCGAGCGCCGCGTAACAGTCGCTCACGCTTTCGACCTGAACACGGAACGCGATGATGTCGTGGATCTGCTCGATCGACGACTCGTTCGCCTTCATCTTTCGCCAGATCGAATAGAGGTGCTTCGCGCGACCCGTGACGTCGGCCGCGAAGCCCTGCTCGGCGAGACGCCCGGAGAGCGTCTTCGAGACGTCGTCGATGTAGTTGTCGCGCTCGCGCTTCGTCTTCGCGACCGCGTTCTTCACTTCCTGATACGCGTCGGGCTCGAGCCAGCGGAACGAAAGGTCTTCGAGCTCGCTCTTGAACGCCTGGATGCCGAGGCGGTTCGCGAGCGGCGCATAGATCTCGAGCGTCTCGCGGGCGATGCGCTCCTGCGCGTCCGGCTTCATGTGCTCGAGCGTCCGCATGTTGTCGACGCGGTCGCAGAGCTTGATGAGGAGGACGCGGATGTCCCGCGCCATCGCGACGACCATCTTGCGGAAGTTCTCCGCCTGACGGTCTTCCTTGGACGTGAAGTTGATCTTCCCGAGCTTCGTGACGCCGTCGACGAGCGACGCGATCTCGCCGCCGAACTCGCGCTCGATGTCCTTCGTCGTCGCGAGCGTGTCTTCGACGACGTCGTGGAGGAGCCCGGCGCAGACGCTCGCCGTGTCGAGCCGCAGCTCGGTGATGATCCCGGCCACCGACGCAGGATGGATGAAGTAGGGATCCCCCGACTTCCGCTTCTGGCCCGTGTGCGCCTTCGAGCTGTAGTCGTAGGCGCGCTTGATCATTTCCGCGTCGGCGGCAGGCTGATACGCCCTCACGCGGTCGATGATGTCCGTGACCTCTAGCATGCGGTAAGCAGGCGGCTCCTCGCGGCAAAAAGCCCGAATTTGAAGGTAACACCGGCCGCCGCAGAGGAGAAGTCTCCGGCCTACGAAGAGCGGCTGGCCGCCTCTGCCGCCTCGGCCGCGGCGCGCGCCACGCGGGCGAGCTCGACCTGATACGCTCGCGCGCCGTGGCGATCGCCGTCGGCGAGACCTTCGAACGGTACGCCGTCGAGTCGCTCATCGGGCGCGGCGGGATGGGCGAGGTCTATCGCGCCGTCGACACCCGGCTCCGGCGAAAAGTCGCGCTGAAGGTGCTCCGCCCGGGACGCGACGGAGACCCGGATGCGGTCGCGCGCCTCTTCCGCGAGGCGCGTGCTGCCGCGGGGCTCACCCATCCGAACACGGTCGCCATCCACGACATCGGCGAAGCGAACGGCACGTTCTACATCGTCATGGAGCTCGTCACCGGGACGCCGCTCCTCGCGTACGTCGGCGACGAGCGCACGCCGCTTCCGCGCAAGGTCCGCTGGCTCGTCGACATCGCGCGCGCGCTCGCCGCCGCGCATCGCGCCGGGGTCATTCATCGCGACGTGAAGCCCTCGAACGTGATGATCTCGGACGAGGGCGCGGTGAAGGTGCTCGACTTCGGCCTGGCGAAGCCGCTCGATCCGGTGAGCTTCCGGACGATGCAGGGGCGCGTCGTGGGGACGCCGCGCTACATGGCGCCCGAGCAAGTCACCGGTGGCGACGTCGACGCGCGCACGGACCAATATGCGTTCGGGCTCGTCGCGTACGAGCTCCTCGCGGGCAGGCACCCGGGCGGCGTCCTCGGCACGACGCTGACGCCCCAGGCGCTGGACGCCGTCGCTCCGGGCGTGCCGCGCGCCGTCGCCGAGGTGGTTCGGCGGACGCTCGCGGGGGATCCCGAGCGCCGCTACGCATCGATGGAGGATGTCGCCGTCGCGCTCGAAGACGCGATGGCCGGGCGGGTCTCCCGCTTTGCGGAGAGAGCGACCGACGCGCGCGGTGCCTCGACGTCTTCGCCAGAGGCCGCGCGCGCATCTCTACCGGATACGGTTCCCGCCGGTCCCAGTCCTCCGCCCTCCTCTCCTCCGCCCGGCACTTCGTCTCGGGCCGCCTCGGCGGACGTGCTCGACGACGCGATGACCGCGAAACGCGCTGCGGCCGCCCACGCGGACGCTCCGCTCGGAGCAACCCTGCTGTCGCGCGAGGCCCCGAGCTTTCTCGGTCGGCTACCCGCGCCTGCCCCGCCTGCGCCGTCGCCCGTCGAACGAGTCGAGCAAAAGGAGGAGCACGTGGAGCGAGGGCACGAAGAGCCACGAGCGGCTCCCGTCGTCGCTCCACCGCGGCCGGGGGCTGGGCCATCGCGCGCTCGAATCCTGCTCGTGGTCGGAGCGGTCGCGCTTGCCGCCGTCGCGGCCGCGGTCGCCGCGAGCACCCAGACAGGAGCGCCTCCGGCGGCTCCGCCTTCGGCGACGCCGGCTGCACGCTGAGGCTGCGCGAGAGCGAAGGAGCATCGTCGCGCTCGGCGGCCCGCGCGATGCGCGGTAGTGTCTCGCGCGCGTGGCCTCCCTCTACGTCCACTTTCCCTGGTGCCTCGCGAAGTGCCCGTACTGCGACTTCGTCAGCTACGCCGTCGATCCCAACGCCATCGATCACGTCGGCTACGCAGACGCGGTGGTGCGCGAGGCGGAGAAGCGCGCCGCGCAGATCGCGCGCCGCGGTCGGCCGCTCGCGATCGGAAGCATCTTCTTCGGCGGCGGCACCCCGAGCCTCTGGGCACCCGCGGAGCTCGGACGCGTCCTGTCGCGGCTTCGCACGATCTTCGGCGCGGGCAAGGACCTCGAGGTCACCGTCGAGTGCAACCCGACGTCGCTCGATCTCGAGCGCGCGACCGCGCTGCGCGACGCGGGCGTCGACCGGCTGTCGATCGGCACGCAGTCGCTCCGCGCCGAGCAGCTCAAGTTCCTCGGCCGCCTCCACGACGTCGACGGCGCGCGGCGCGCGATCGAAGCGGCGCTCGCCTCGGGCATCGCGCGCGTTTCGACCGACCTCATCTTCGGGCTGCCCGATCAGTCGATCGAGGATGCGCGTAGCCAGGCCGACGCGCTGGCGGCGGCCGGCCTCCGTCACCTCTCCTGCTACCAGCTCACGATCGAGCCCGGCACGCAGTTCGGCGAGCGACGGAAGCGCGGCCTCCTTCCGATGGCCGACGATGCCGTTGTCGCGGACGCGTTCCTCGCGATCGAAGAGACGCTGGAAGCGCGCGGCCTCGCCCACTACGAAATCTCGAACTACGCAGCGCCCGGTCAAGAGGCGCGCCACAACCTCGCGTACTGGCGGGGGGACGAGTACGTGGGGCTCGGCTGCGCCGCATTCGGAATGGTGCGAACGGCAGCAGGCGGCGTGCGGTATCGGAATGCCGTCGAGCCGCGCCGTTACGTCGAGGGAACGCGCGCGATGCGCGACGACGTGCTCGGCGAAGGCGACGGCCTCACCATGTCCGCCGAGCCGCTCGATGCGACGGCGCTCCTCCGCGAACGCATCATGCTCGGCTTGCGGCTGCGCGGTGGGCTCGACCTCGCGAGCGCCGGCCGCGATCTCGGGATCGACGCGTTCACGCCCGAGCGCACGCGGACCATCGAAGCGCTCGCCGCGCGTGGCCGGCTCGTGCGCGAGGGGGACACGCTCCGCATCCCGCGAGAGGCGTGGCTCTTCGCCGACGACATCGCCGCGCGCCTCTTCTGAGCGGCTCGCCGTCTTACTTGCGATCGGTGAGCGCGCGGTTCGCAGAGGGGGCCGCCGACGCCGTGATCGACGCGGCCGGCGTCGCGGACGCGGAAGCGACGGGCTGCGCCGACGCGGCCGCGGGCGTGCGAAGGAGCCGTGCAGCGATCACCGCCGCCGAGCCCGACGCAGATGCGGGTGCGGACGCGGGTGCGGATGCGGACGGGGGTGCGGATGCGGACGCCGATGCGGATGCGGACGCCGACGCCGATGCGGACGCGGTCGCCGGGGACGGCGCGAGCTCGGCGCGCGTCGCGGGCTCCGCCGTCGCGCGAGGCGGACGCGAGGTGAGCGCGGTCAGCGCAATCGCCGCGGCGGCGAGCGCGCCGAACGCGGAGACGGCGACGACCAGCGACCGCCGACGTGCGCCGCCTGCGCGCGGCACGGTCGTGACCTCCCGAGGTGCGGGCGCCGAGGCTGCGACGGGCGCTGCGGTCGGACCTCGGCGCGCGACGCGCAGGATGCGCGCGATCGACGTCTTCGCGCTTTCGGGCGCGATCGGCGCGAGCGCGAGCGCGAGGTCGGCAACGCTGGCGATGCGCTCCTCACGGGGCTTCGCGAGGCAGCGCAGGATGACCTCTTCGAGCGCGGCGGGCGCATCGGGCGCGAGCGAACGGAGCGGCGGCGGCGGTGCGGTCGCGATGAGCGCGCAGAGGCCCTGCACCGTGTCCGCATGCCAGACCGGCTTGCCGGTCACGAGCTCGTGGAGGATGACGCCGAGCGCCCAGACGTCGGTGCGCATGTCGACGTCCTTCGCGCTCACCATCTGCTCCGGGGACATGTAGCGAGGCGAGCCCATGAGCACCGAGGCGCTCGTCAGCTGCGAGCGCGAACCGCCTTCCACTTTGGAGATGCCGAAGTCGAGCACCTTCACGAGGGGTGACCCATCGGCCCGACGCGCGAGGAAGAGGTTTGCCGGTTTGAGATCGCGGTGGACGATGCCGAGCTCGTGCGCCTCGACGATCGCTTCGCAAGCTTGGAGCACGTAATCGACCGCGTCGGCGAACGGCAAGGGACCGTGCTCTTGGACGTACGCGCCGAGGTCGGAGCCCTCGAGGTACTCCATCACGAGGTACGGCGCGCCGCCGTCGAGCACGCCCGTGTCCATCACGCGTGCGACGTGCTCGCTCGTGATGCGCGCCGCGGCCTTGCCCTCGCGGAGGAAGCGGGCCACCGCGCCGGGCACCTCGCAGGCAACGGGGAGGAGGAACTTGAGCGCGACGCGCTGCTCGAGCTGCGTGTGCCGCGCAGCCACGACGACGCCCATCCCGCCAGCGCCGAGAACGCGCTCCACCTCGAACTTGCCGCCGAGCACGTCACCCGGCGCGACCGGCGACGCGGCAGGCCCGTGGCTCGCGCCCGCCACCGGCGTCGTCGGCGCCATGGCGGGGTCGACGCGCGCGTCGCGCGGCGCCGCCTGCGTCTCCGCACGCGAGGCCTCCGAGGTCTCGCTGCGCTGCGACCGCGCGAAGGCGGAGACGAGCGCGCGGCACTCGTCGCACGACGCGATGTGCTCCTCCGCGCGCGTACGCGCCTCGCCCGCGAGCCCGCCCGGCGTGCAAAATCCGAGGATCGTGTCTTCGTCGAGGCAGGACATCGGAGAGCGCGGCCGGCGCGGCGTTGATATAGTGGCGCCGTGGAAACTGCGCGACCCCTTTCGGCCGCCTTCGTCGCCGCGGCTCGGACGGCGAGCGCGCGCGCGAGCGACGACGGCGCGGAGACCGCGGAGACCGCTGCAAACGGAGAGGACGCGAACGTCGACCTCGAGGCGGTGCTCGATGCCGCCGTCGGCCGGGCGCGCGCTGCATGGCCGGGCGTCGACGTCGATCCTGCGGCGTTCGCCGCGTTCGTCGGCGCCCGGGTGCCCGCATCGGAGCTCGCCGCGGCGCGCATCGAGGACCTCTGGGCGTCGTGCGCGTGCGGGACCGGCAACGTGCGCGCGATCTCCGGCGTCGAGGCGCGCTACTTCCCGGACGTCGATGCGGCGCTCGGAAAGATGGGCCTCTCGTCCGACCGCATCGGCGAGGTGAAGCAGGGACTCCGCAAGCTCCTCTTCGTCGGCGACGCCGAAGCGAGCACGCCGCCGCGCATCACGGAGTACCGAGGCACGGGTGACCTCCGCGCGTGGCTGCGGGTCACCGCGATGCGCGCGGCGCTCAAGCTGCTCCGCAAGGAGAACCGAGAGACGCCGACCGACGATGCGCTCCTCGAGGCGCGCGCGCAGGAAGACGACCCGGAGCTCGCGTACATGAAGGCCGCGTACCGCGCCGCTTTCAAGACGGCGTTCCAGGAGGCGCTCGACTCGCTCCACGCGCGCGAACGCACGCTTCTCAAGCAGCAGATCGTGGACGGTCTCTCCGTCGACGAGCTCGGCACGCTGTACGACGTGCATCGCGCGACCGCTGCGCGTTGGGTGCAGAGTGCACGCGAGAAGCTCCTCTCGCGAACACGACGAACCTTCATGCTGAACGCGCGGATCACGAGCGACGAGTGCGAGAGCATCATGCGAATGGTGCGTAGCCAGCTCGACGTGTCGCTCCATCGCCGGCTCGGCGCGGGTTGACGTAACCGACCACGCGAGAGACTCTCGGCCGCATGCGAAGAGCTTTCGCAGTGCTCGCCCTCCTCTCCGCGTGCGCGGCGCCTCGTTCGACGCCGACCTCCACGGGCTCCTCCGCGACGCCCGCGACGCGAGCCGCGGGCGACAAGGAGCTTCGCTATTCGGTCATCGTGCTCGGGCGGCTGGCCGGCGGCGCCTCCACCGTGGTCCACGCCGACGGGCGGCGCGAGACGGACTTCGCGTACACCGACAACGGCCGCGGACCGAAGATCCACGCGCGCGTCAAGCTCTCCGCGCGCGGCGTGATGACGTCGTTCGATGCGACCGGTACGGAGACGATGGGCGCCGTGGTGGACGAGCACCTCGCCTTCGACGGCGACGGCGACGGCGACGGCGACGGCGCCCGGGCGCGGTGGTCCAGCCGCGCCGAGCGCGGCGAAAAGGAAACGTCGTCCGCGTTCTACATCCCGCTCGCCTCGTACCCGGAGACGCTCGGCCTCCTCGTACGCGCGCTGCTCGCATCGGGAGGCCGCGTCCCGCTGCTCCCGGACGGCGAGGCGCGCCTCGAGCGCACGAGCGAGACCACGGTGACGGGCAGCAGCGGGCCTCGGCACCTCACGAGCTACGCCATCACCGGCCTCGACGTGCTCCCGACCCGCGTGTGGATGGACGACGACGGTGAGCTGTTCGGCCAGGTCGATGCGTGGTGGTCGTTCGTTCGCGCCGGCTACGAGGGAACGGTCGACGGGCTCGTCGCACTGCAGAAGGAGCTCGAGGAAAAGCGCGAAGAGGACCTGGCGAAGCAGCTCGCACGACGACCCGACGCGCTCGCGTTCACCCACGTGCGCGTGTTCGATGCCGACGCCAAACGCTGGCTCACGGACCAAACGGTCGTCGTCCAGGCGGGCAAGGTCGCCTCCGTCCGAGCGAGCGCGACAACGAAGCCGCCGCGCACTGCGGAGATCATCGACGGTACCGGCAAGTCCCTGTTACCCGGGCTCTGGGACATGCACGCCCACCTCGGTCCGGGTGACGGCGAGCTCGACATCGCTTCGGGCGTCACGACCGCACGCGACCTCGGCAACGATCCTGACACGCTCGACCGCATGAAAGCGCGGTTCGACGCCGGCAGGGCGCTCGGGCCGAAGGTCGTCCGCGCCGGCTTCATCGAGGGACGAGGCGAGAAGGCCGCGGGCAGCAAGGTCACCGCCGAGACCGAAGCCGAGGCGGTCGCCGCCGTCGCCGAGTTCGCGCGGCGTGGCTACGACCAGATCAAGATCTACAACTCGATGAAGCCCGAGCTCGTGCCGATTCTCGCGCGCGAGGCCCACGCGAAGGGCATGCGGGTGAGCGGCCACGTGCCCGTGCACATGCGCGCCGAGGACGTCGTTCGGGCCGGCTACGACGAGATCCAGCACGTCAACATGCTGTTTCTGAACTTCTTCGTCACGAAGGAGACGGACACGCGTACGACGCTCCGCTTCTCGCTCGTCGCGGAGAACGCGCCGTCGCTCGACCTGTCGTCGCCGCGCGTGAAGGAGCTCGTGAAGCTGCTCGTGCAGAAGAAGACCGTCATCGATCCGACGCTCGCCGTGTTCGAGCACATGTTCACCGCGCGCGAGGGCGAGCCGAGCCCCGGCATGAAGCCCGTTCTCCACCGTCTGCCGGTGCAGGTGCGCCGCGGCGCGTTGACCGGAGGCCTCGTCGTCCCCGAGGGCAAGGACGGGCTCTATCGGCAGTCGTACGCACGCGCGAAGGAGCTCGTGAAGCTGCTCCACACGTCCGGCGTGCCGCTCGTCGCCGGCACGGACGCGCGCGCAGGCCTGATGCTCCATCGCGAGCTCGAGACCTACGTCGATGCCGGCCTCCCGGTCGACGACGTGCTCTACATCGCGACGCTCGGCGCGGCGAAGGTCACGCGGCGAGACAAGACGACGGGATCGATCAAGCCCGGCAAGGAGGCGGACCTCGTCCTCGTCGCCGGCGATCCGCACGCGCACATCGAAGACATCCGGAACGTCGTCCTCACCGTGCGATCCGGCGTCGTCGTTCCCTCGCGCGAGCTCTACGAGGCGGTCGGCATCGGTCCGTGAGGGCGGAGCGCACGCCGGCGTGATAACTCTCGCGCATGCGCCTCCGAGCCGCCGCCGTCGTCGCTGCGCTCGCCGCCGCGTTCGTGGCGTCCTCCCCGCGCGCGTTCGCCGAGCCGCAGCCCGCCGCGACCGCCGCGCTCCGCTTCGACGTCAAGCGCGTGCGGCTCGACAACGGGCTACGCGTCGTGATGCTCGCCGACCACACGTCGCCGACCGTCGCCGTCGACGTCGTCTACGACGTGGGCGGCCGGAACGAAGAGCGCGGGCGCTCCGGGTTTGCGCACCTCTTCGAGCACATGATGTTCCAGGGGTCGCGCAACGTGCCGCGAGGCGAGCACTTCCGGCTCGTGACGAGCCACGGCGGCATGCTGAACGGCACGACCAGCGAAGATCGCACGAACTACTTCGAGATGCTCCCGTCGAGCGAGCTCGCCCTCGCGCTGTGGCTCGAGGCCGATCGGATGAAGTCTCTCGACGTTTCGCAGAAGAACTTCGAGAACCAGCGCGCCGTCGTCAAAGAAGAGTACCGGATGCGCGTCGAAAACGCGGCGTACGCGCCTGCATCGATCCGCCTCCAGGAGCTCGTCTTCCAGGGGTATTGGCCGTACGAGCACAGCGCGATCGGGTCGATGCGCGACCTCGACCGCGCGGAGCTCGCCTGGGTGCGCGCCTTCCACGCCGCCTATTACGCACCGAACAATGCCGTCCTCTCCATCGCGGGAGACTTCGACGAAGGGGAAGCGCTCACGCTCGTGAAGCGCTTCTTCGGCGATGCGCGGCCGCAGCCGGACGTCCCGCGGTTCGACCCGCCGCCTCTCGCCGAACAGACCGCCCCGCGGAGCGCCGTCGTCGAAGATGCGCACGCGAAGCTTCCCGCCGTGCTGATGGGGTGGGCGATCCCGCCGAGCCACGACCCCGAGAACTATGCGCTGCGGCTCGCGGCGATGCTGCTCGCCGACGGCGAGAGCTCGCGGCTGCACCGCACGCTCGTGCGTGAGAAGAGCGTCGCCATCGAGGCCGATGCGACCACCGACCGGAACCGCGGCCCCGACGCGTTCGGCGTCACCGTGAAGCTCGCGTCCGGGGCGCGTGCGCCGGACGTCGTGAAGCTCGTCGACGCGCAGCTCGCCGACCTCGCGCGCGTGGGTCCTACCGAGGACGAGATGAAGAAGGTGCGGAGTCGCGTGCGATCCGGCTTCCTCCTCGGCCTGCAGTCGAACTTCGCGCGCGCGCAGCGGCTCGCCGAGATGGAGCTGTTCCGAGGCGACGCCTCGCTCCTGAACGGCGAGCTCGAACGCTTCCTCGCGATCACGAAGGAGGACATCAAGCGCGTGACCGGCAAGTACCTCGTCCCTCACCGGCGCAGCCTCGTGGAGGTGAAGCCCGGGCAGCCCGCCCCGGCCGAGCGCGGCGAACGTGGAGACAAGCGATGAGCCCGCGTTCGCGTTGCGCCGTCGTCGCGTTGCTCGCGGCGGCGTGCGGACCGGGCCCCGCCGCGACGTATGGTCCGCACAGAGTCGACATCCCCGTCTCCGACGGGCGAATCCCGACGAAGGGTCCTCCGCGTGGAATGATGCTGCGCGAGAACGCCCCCGCGGGCGGCGCGCGTCGCGAGGCGCCCTTCCCTGCCGTCGCGCGCTCGCGCCTTGCGAACGGGATGGGCATCGACGTCGTCACCGCGCGAGCGCTGCCGATCGTGCAGGTACGCGTCATCGTGCGGATCGGCGCCGGGTACGCGGGCAACCCGGCGGCCGCGCTGCTGACGGCCGACATGTTGAAGGACGGCGGAACACGCGCGCTCTCGAGCGCCGAGCTCGTCCGACGCATCGAGACGCTCGGCGCGGATCTCTCGGTGACGACCGACGCCGACGCGACGGTGCTCGCGACCGCCGTGCCGAAAGAGCAGCTCGCGGAGGTCATGGGGCTCGTCGCCCAGGTCGTCCGCGAGCCTCGCTTCGACGGCGAGGAGCTACGGAAGCGGAAAGCGCGGGCGATCGACGAAGCGGAGGACGCGGCACGTTCCAGCGGCGCGGTCGCCGCTCTCCGCGTCGTTTTTCGCGAGCTCTATCCGGAGAAGACGCCGTACGCGTCGTTCGGGCTCATCCCTGCGGAGATCGCGCGCGTCGACGGAGCCGTCGTCCGCGACGTCCACCGCCGCTTCTACGTCCCGCGCGCGACGACGCTCGTTTTGGCGGGGGACATCGAGCCCGCCGCGGCGCGGGAGCTCGGCGAACGGCACTTCGGCTCGTGGTCGGGCGGGGAGCCCGCGCGCGTCGACCTCGCGCCGCCGCGCCCGCCGCCCTCCCCGCGCCTCTTCGTCGCCCATCGACCGAAGAGCGCGCAGTCCGACGTCTACGTCGCGCTCGTCGGACCTTCGCGGTCTTCCCCCGAGTGGCCGAGCGCGCGCGTCGCCACGCAGATCCTCGGCGGCGGCGTCGCGAGCCGACTTTTTGCCGACGTACGTGAGCAGCGCTCGCTCGCGTATCGGACGAACGCGCAGGTGCTCGAGCGCGCGCGCGGCGAGCAGCCGGTCGTGCTCTATGCCGGAACGCAGACCGAGAAAACCGCGCAAGCGGTGACCGCCCTGCTCGAGAACGTCGCGGCGATGAGCGCGTCACCCCTGCGTGACGCCGAGGTCGAGACCGCGAGGCGATACCTCGCCGACGTCCTCGCGATCCGGATGGAGACCATCGGCTCGATCGCGGACATGGTCGTCACACAGGAGGTCTTCGGGCTGCCGGACGGCTACTGGGACGCCTACCGAAAGGCCGTGCGCGGTACGGAACGCGCCGAGGCCGAGCTCGCGGCGAAGAAGATCTACGTGTCCGAGCATGCGCTCGTCGTGGTAGCGGGCGATGCCGACGTCGTCGGCCCCGAGCTCGCGCGCTTCGGCGAGGTGACCGTCGTGGACCCCGAAAAGGAGTGGAAGACCGTGCGAACGATCCGAGAGGCGAACCGATGAGCGCTCCGCGAGCAGGCTCCCGAGGGCGTGGCGCCGGTGGGCTCCCGCGCCTGCCGCGCGCGGGCGGAGACGCGAGCGGCGGCGCGGCGCGGCCGGGCGGCAGGAAGAAGAAGGCGGGCGGCGCGCGTCGCTCGAAGCCGAAGCCGCGCGTGACGAAGAAGACCGGCGACGTGCGGAGCATGCCCGACGCGGGCGTGGAGGTGACGGGCGAGCGCACGCGGAAGGGCGTCGACGGGCCGCTGTCCGGCCGCGCCGTTCGTTACCTGCGCGGCCTCGGCCATCATCTCGACCCCGTCGTGCAGATTGGCAAGGAAGGCATCACCGATGCTCTCGTCGCCGCCGTGCGCGAGGCGCTCCACGCGCACGAGCTCGTCAAAGTGAAGGTCGGCACCGAGTCGCCCATCGATCGCAAGGACGCGGGCCCGGAGCTCGCGACCCGCGCGGGCGCCCTCCTCGCGCAGGTCCTCGGCCGAACGCTCCTCCTCTACAAGCGTCACCCGCAGAAGCCGAAGATCGTCGTCCCGCGCTGAGCGCGGGCGGGCTCGGGCGGCTCGAAAACGAGGCGTTGTCGGCGGCGGCCGCGAGGCCGCCGTCTACCGTTTGTGGTCCCCGGGGGTCGGCCAATTTGTGGATAACCCCTGAACAGGGTGGGGCTGACCTCCTGATGGCCTGTTCACGACCCCTGAACGGAATTCAGTGTTGTCGGGTGTTTAGGTCTGAGGGCGTGGGAGTCGCCCCGCAGCCTCCATGTACCACCACATGGAGTAGATGCATTTCGCTGGACACCACTAGATGTAGGGGTTATTCACCTTCCTCGCCCGTCGCGCTGCGTGCGCGGCAGGGCTCGTCCGCGACCCGATTCTACAAAACTCTGTTCAGTACCGTCGGCCGTACCGCGGCGGACCTGAACAAACGAAACGGGAACGCTCGCACCTCTCGCCCTCGCCTCGGCACGCCCGGACGCATGCGTCCTGCCGCGCTCGGTCGAGGCGACGCGAGCTCTGGCAGCAGAAGAACAGGGGTGACCCCGAGACTTGGCGTCGCGGGGTGTGGGGCTGACTTTGTCTTCGTCCGGTGTCCCGGCGGCGACGCGGCAGCTCCGCGGAAGATTGCAATTCGAGGTCCCGGGAGGCGCCGTCACCGGTTGCGCTCTCGCGCGGCAGAGCCGTGCGAAAGACGACAGGGCGGATCTCCCATGGGCTTCGCGAAACGGTGGCGCGCGGTGATGTCCCGCTTGCCACGGCATGGAGGGCGGATAATGGCTACGTCTTTCGGAACGGGTCCGGGCGTGGGTGCTGACAAGAACTTCCGTGGCAAGCCTCAAGCTGCAGCGTCGAGCTCGCGGCAGGGCGCGGCACGTCCGCAGCCCACGGCGAAGAAGGCGAAGGGCAACGGCAACGGTCCGCCGTCGCAGCAGGCGCAGGCCGCGCAGCCGGCCACCGGCACGGCGACCCCGTCGCGCAAGCCGGCGGCGCAAGCCGCACGCGGCGCGCGCGGAATGAGCGTGAGCCGCCTCTACACGCGCCCCGGCGCGGACCCGCTCGAGAACGGCGCGGTCGGTCTCCCCTCCCCGACGGGCGAGGCGACGTCGCTCGTCTACGAGCGCCGCTCGAGCGTCATCACGAACCCGGACGGCTCGATCGTCTTCAAGATGGAAGGCGCGGAGATCCCGGCGACGTGGTCGCAGCTCGCGACGGACATCGTCATCTCCAAGTACTTCCGCAAGGCGGGCCTGTTCGGCGACCCGAAGCAGGGCGAGCGCAGCGTGCGCCAGGTCGTCTACCGCATCGCGCACACCATCCGTGATGCGGGCGAGAAGATGGGCGGCTACTTCGCGACGAAGGCCGACGCCGACGCGTTCGAGCACGAGCTCTCGTTCCTCATGGTCCACCAGGTCGGCGCGTTCAACTCGCCGGTGTGGTTCAACTGCGGGCTCTGGGCCCAGTACGGCATCACGGGCTCCGGCGGCAACTTCGCCTGGGATTGGTCGAACCCGAAGGCCTCGGAGATCATCGAGACGAAGAACGCCTACGAGCGCCCCCAGTGCTCCGCGTGCTTCATCCAGGCGGCGAACGACGACCTCATGAGCATCTACGAGCTCGTGAAGTCGGAGGCGCGCCTCTTCAAGTACGGGTCGGGCACGGGCTCGAACTTCAGCGCGATTCGCGGTCGCCAGGAGAAGCTCTCGGGCGGCGGCACGTCGAGCGGCCTCATGAGCTTCCTCGAGGTCTTCGATCGCGCCGCGGGGGCGACGAAGTCCGGCGGCACCACGCGCCGCGCGGCGAAGATGGTCTGCCTCGACATGGACCATCCGGAGATCGTCGACTTCATCAACTGGAAGGTCCGCGAGGAGAAGAAGGCGCACGCGCTGATCGCGGCGGGCTTCTCGAGCGACTTCAACGGCGAGGCCTACCGCACGATCGCCGGGCAGAACTCGAACAACTCGATCCGCGTCACCGACGACTTCATGAAGGCGGTCGAGGCGGGCGGTAAGTGGCAGACGATCATGCGCACGAGCGGCGAGGTCTGCGACACCTACGAGGCGAAGGACCTCTGGGGCCAGATCGCGAGCGCGGCGTGGGCGTGCGCCGACCCGGGCGTGCAGTACGACTCGACGATCAACCGGTGGCACACGTGCCCGAACTCCGGGAAGATCAACGCGTCGAACCCGTGCTCCGAGTACATGTTCCTCGACGACACGGCGTGCAACCTCGCGTCGGTCAACCTGACGAAGTTTCTTCGTGAGAGCGCGGACGGCGTGCAGTCGTTCGACGTCGAAGGCTACCGCCACGCCTGCAAGATGTTCTTCATCGCGCAGGAGATCCTCGTCGACCTCTCGAGCTACCCGACGAAGGACATCGCGAAGAACAGCCACGACTACCGGCCGCTCGGCCTCGGCTACGCGAACCTCGGCTCGATGCTCATGCAGATGGGCGTGCCGTACGACTCGGACGAGGGCCGTGCGATCGCGGCGGCGCTCACCGCCATCATGTGCGGCAAGGCGTATGCGACGAGCGCCGAGATGGCGGCGACGAAGGGTGCCTTCAACGGCTTCGCGAAGAACCGCGAGCCGATGCTCCGCGTCATGAACATGCACCGCGACGCGGCGTACCAGATCAACCGCGACCAGTGCCCGACCGACCTCTACAAGGCCGCGTGCGAAGACTGGGACATCGCAGTCCGCCTCGGCGAGCAGCACGGCTACCGCAACGCGCAGGCGACGGTGCTCGCGCCGACCGGCACCATCGGTCTCCTCATGGATTGCGACACGACGGGCGTCGAGCCCGACTTCGCGCTCGTGAAGTACAAGAAGCTCGCCGGCGGCGGCTACTTCAAGATCGTGAACCAGTCCGTGCCGAGCGCGCTGAAGAAGCTCGGTTACAGCGCGAGCGAGATCCAGGAGATCGTCGCGTACGTCACCGGCACGAACACGCTGCTCGCGGCGCCGAACGTCAACCGTCGCACGCTGAAGGAGCGCGGCCTCACGGACGCGGACCTCACGAAGGCCGAAAGCGCGCTCGTCGGCATCTTCGATCTCGACCAGGCGTTCGCGCCGTGGGTGCTCGGCGAAGACGCATACGAGCGTCTCGGCATCACGAAGGAGACGCGTTCGGCGCGCGGCTTCTCGTTCCTCCAGCACCTCGGCTTCACGAAGGGCGAAGTCGAAGAGGCCCAGGACACGATCATCGGTCGCATGACGATCGAGGGCGCGCCCTACCTCAAGCCCTCGCACTACCCGGTGTTCGACTGCGCGAACCGCTGCGGGAAGATCGGCCAGCGCTTCCTCCCCGCCATGAGCCACGTGCACATGATGGCGGCGGTGCAGCCGTTCCTCTCGGGCGCGATCTCGAAGACGGTGAACCTCCCGAACGAGGCGACGGTCGAAGACGTCGCCGAGGTCTACGAGGAGGGCTGGCGTCTCGGGCTGAAGGCCGTCGCTCTCTACCGCGACGGATGCAAGGCTTCGCAGCCGCTGTCCACCTCCTCGAAGGAGAAGGACACCGACCGCACGCCGGAGACGAAGGTCGCGAAGGACGGCAAGCCGAGCCTCACCGTCGAGGCGGAGGCGAACCTCTCGCAGACGATGCACGCGACGCACGTGACGGAAGGGCTCTCGCCGATTCCGAAGACGGCGGAGCCGCAGGACGCACAGCAGCTCACGCTCGGTCTCGTTCCGCAGGGCTCGCGCCCGAAGGGTCTCCGTGTCCGCCTGCCGAAGAAGCGCGTCGGCTTCACGCAGGAAGCCCGCGTCGGTGGTCACAAGATCTTCCTCCGCACCGGTCAGTACGAAGACGGCACGCTCGGTGAGATCTTCATCGACATGCACAAGGAAGGCGCCGCCTTCCGGTCGCTGATGAACTGCTTCGCGATGAGCGTGTCGATCGGCCTCCAGTACGGCGTGCCGCTCTCCACGTACGTCGACCAGTTCACGTTCACGCGGTTCGAGCCGCAGGGGGTCGTCGAGGGTCACCCGTACGTGAAGATCTCGACGTCGATCGTCGACTACCTCTTCCGCGTCCTCGGGGTCGAGTACCTCGGCCGCTACGACCTCGCGCACGTGAAGCCCGAGGGCGAAGAGGCCGTGCAGCACGTGGGCTTCCTCGGCGGCGGCAACAAGGAAGATCGCGTGAGCGACTCCGAGCTTCCCACGTCGCTCGCGTACACGCCGGAAGCCATCGCGCGCAGCGCGGCGGACGCCGAGACGCTCGAAGGCAGGCGCGAGCCGCGTGAGATCGTCGCGCCGGGCCACGGCCATGCGCAAGACCACCAGGCGAACCCGCTCGACGCGCAGCTCGACGCGATGATGGGCGACGCGCCGGTGTGCGACGTCTGCGGCCACATCACCGTCCGCAACGGCGCTTGCTACAAGTGCCTCAACTGCGGCAACTCGATGGGTTGCAGCTAGTCGGGCTGCGCCCCCTCGTCCTTCGGACGAGCCTCTGCCCTGTGGGGCTGCGCCCCCTCGTCCTTCGGACGAGCCTCCCCCGCGGAGTGGCGACCGGCGCGGCGTGCTTCGCCTTCGGCGACCCGCGCGCAGCGCGCGGGGGGGGCACGCCTCACGTCGGGGCGGTGGGTGTGACGCGAAACTGAGGGGAACGATGGCCCTCGCCGAGCTCGTCTCGGTGAGGGCTTTCGTCATTTGGGGATGCTCCGGGGATGAGCGACACCCCGTCCGCGGCATGGGCGTGGAGGATGTCGCTCGTCGTCGACTTGCGCCGCATGTACCGGGTCGTCCGCGCTGCGGAGGATGGCGATGGGCGCATGCTGACGACCGCGGCGCGCAGGAGCGCGCGGCTCCAGCGGTACTCCGGTTCGGCCGGCGCTCGGGCGACCGTCTCGATCGCCGAGCTCGTCGCGCCCGCAAGACGGCCGCGACCTTGCACTAGAATGCTAGCATACTAAATACCTAGCGCATGGCGGACGAGGTGAAGCAGTTCAACGTCTATCTGCCCGTCTCGCTCGTTCGCGAGGTGAAGCATCACGCGGTCGAGACGGAGCAGTCGCTCTCCGCGATCGTCGCGGCGGCGCTGCGGGAGCACCTCGACGCCCAGAAGCGGAAGAGGAGGAAGCATGGCGAGTGAAGGCATCGAAGGTCTGCTCATCGAGACGCACAACTGGGGAAAGACCGTCGCGTTCTGGCAAGCGCTCGGCTTCGAACTCGAGCTCGAGACGGACCATCACTCCGGGCAGCTCCGTCATCCGCGCGGCGGGCCGTACATCTTCGTCGCGGAGCGCCCGCCGACGCAGGCGCTCACGATCGTGCCGGTCGTCGCGGTGAAAGACTCGGCCGGGTTCACCGCGCCCACGGCAGGGACGGTGGCTCGCCCGTTCGCGAAAGAGCACTGGCCAGTGCTCGCGATGCTCCTCGCCGATCCGGACGCGCGGGAGGTCCGGGTGCATGCGCCGCTCCTCGCCGGCAGTCCCGACGCGGCGCACGGGGAGCGCCATGCGTGAGACACCGCGTAGCACGCGCGTCGGCCCGGAGAACACCGCAGCGCGCGTTGCCCTTTGGCGCGCGCTCCACGTGGAGGCCGACGCGCCGCCCCACGTCTTGAACGACGTCATCGGCCTCGAGCTCGTCGCGCCCGAAGAAGGATGGCGGAAGCGGCGCGACATGAGCCCGTTCACGCGGCCGTTCCGCGCGTCGATCGTGGCGCGCAGCCGGTACGTCGAAGACCTCGTGGCGAGCGAAGCCGCGCGCGGCGTGGAGCAGTACGTGATCCTCGGCGCCGGGCTCGATACCTTCGCGCAACGTCGCCACGACCTCGGCGCGCGCGTGACCGTGTTCGAGGTCGATCAGCCCGGCCCGCAGGAGTGGAAGCGGCAGCGCCTCGTCGACCTCGGGCTCGGCGTGCCTTCCTTCCTCCGCCTCGTGCCGGTGGACTTCGAGGCGGGCGACGCCTGGTGGGAACGCCTCACGACGGCCGGGTTCGATGAGACGCGTGCCGCCGTGCTCGCATCGCTCGGCGTGAGCATGTACCTGACGAAGGGAGCGGTCGCCGACACACTTCGTCGTGTCGCGCGGTCGGCCCCCGGCTCCACGTTCGTGATGTCGTTCATGCTGCCGATCGAGATGGCCGATCCCGACGTACGGCCGGGCATCGAGCAAGCGGCGGCAGGCGCGCGCGCGAACGGAACGCCCTTCCTCAGCTTCTTCGTGCCAGACGACGTGGTGGCGCTCGCGCGCGAGGCCGGGTTCCGCGACGTGGAGCACGTGTCGGCCGCGGCGCTCGCGGAACGCTACTTCGCGGGTCGCAGCGATGGTCTCCGTCCGCCGAACAACGCAGAGGAGCTGCTCGTCGCGCGGACGTGAGGCGGCCCGTCACTCCTCTTCGTCGTAGTCCTTCGACGTGCGCGGGGCGTGGGCGAGCTCACGGTCGAGCGATTCGCGGTAACGCACGCAACCGCGGAGGAACTGCGGCCACTCGGGCACGAGCAGCGACGGCGAGGCGGCCTCCGGGACGAGCGCCCAGAGCTGCGGGTGGTGCCAGCACAGCTCGTGGCCCGTGCTGTCGCGATGCGCGCGGATGCCGGCGCGGAGACGCTTCACCTCGGCGAGCAAGGCGTCGCGATCCTTGCCCTCGAGGTCCGCGTCGGGATCGCTCATCGTCCCCCCTCCACGAACGCCTTTGCCTCGGTCGCGAGCTCCGTCCATGCGCGCGGCGACTCGAGCTCGACCCACTCCTTCATCACGCGCCCAGGGCCGGGCTCGAAGCGCACGCCTTTCCCGCTGTCGACCAGCGCGTCGACGCGCGGCTTGGGAAGCTTCACGACGAGGCGTCCGTTTCGCACCATCGCGAAGATCTTCCCGCGCACCTTGAGGCCGTAGACCGCCATCATCTTGCCGACGGTCACGTCGGCATCGTCCGCGAACGCGTCCGCTACCTTCGCGAACCGCGGATCGATCGGCTCGGCGGCGCGTGGGCTCTTCGTCGCGGCGCGCGTCCTCGTCTTCGCCGTCTTCTTCTTCGCCTTCTTCGCGGCGCTCATAGGTACGTCGCCGCTTTCCGGAGCGTCGCGGCCGCGTCCTCCCCGTGCGCGATCTTCTCGTGCGCGACGGCGACCCGGACGAGCCCCGGCGTGGCGGCGAGACGTTCGAGATCCGCGCGGAGCGCGCGCTTGTCCTTGATGAACACGAGCCGCACGAGGCGCGAGATGCGCGGGCCTGGCGCGGAGCCGAGGATGGTCGTGAACAGGAACCCGAGCGGGTCACGCTTGCGGTCCATGTTGAACACCGTGTCGTTGAGGACGAGCGTCGTGCCGTCGCTCGACTTCACGATCATGACGCCCTCTTCGTCGTTCACGCCGCGCAGCATCTCGAAGCGCACCGCATCGTCGGCGGGGTACTCGTCATACGTGAGGTCCACCGCGACGGCCTCTTCGATGCCCTTCCGCCCGCCGCGCGGGGCGACGACCTTCACGCCCGGGTAGCGCCGCTTGTAGCGGGGAGCATCGAGCCGATGACCGCGGTTCGGCACGACGAGATAGGCGAGCTCACCTAGCGCCTCGAGCTCGCGCTGCTGGTCCTCGCGCATGGCGATGGCGTTGTGAACGACGAGCCGGCCGTCCGTTCGCCGCGCGACCACCATCATGCGCCGGAGCGACATGCCGGGCAGCGTTCCCCACGCCCACCAGAGATTGTCGGCGAGCTTCTCGAGAGGTCCGTGCTCGCGCACCGCCCATTCGTCGGAGTGCTTCTTCTTGTCGACCACGAGCGCATCCTATCCGCGCGTGGCCGAGCCGGGCGTGGTGGATCGCGCGTGGACCAGCGAGCGGAGCTCCGTCGCGCGAACCGCGCATTTCTCCCGCGAAATCGTGCCGCCCGCCGGTACGGACCACGCGGCCCTACACTTGCACACCTACGCTCCAGGAGATGCCCATGCGCCACTCGTCGACTGCCCGCCTCGGTCTCGCGTCGCTGCTCGGCGCCCTTGCGGTGCTCGCGACCCCGGCGGCCGGCGCCGCCCCGACCTGCACGCGCGACGCGGCGCGATGCACGACCGGCACGGCCTCCCTGAAGGCGGCAATCACGACGCCGATCCCGACCTCGATCGACTCCGGCTGGATGGAGAAGGGCCCCATCAAGGTGCGCGCCCGCTTCAGCATCGACCCGAAGGGCACCGACCCGCTCGTGCAGATCGACATGCCGCGCGGCGCGGTGGTCGAGGCGTCGTGGGACGAGCCGGGCTACGTCACGGTGCGTCCGGTCAGCGGCGAAGGCGCGACGGGTACGATCAACGTGCGCTACACGCTGACGCCGAGCCTCGAGGCCGGCCTCTACGGCGTCAACATCGCGTACGACGCCACGCAGCTCGTGAACAAGATCCCGGGCGCGCGCTTCAACTACGACAGCAAGGGCTCGGGCACGCTCGTCCCGTGGGGCTTCGCCGGTGGCGAGGTCGCGACGCCGAAGCCGGCGCTCGAGACGTCGACCGTGTTCTCGATTCCGTTCTCGCAGCTCGGCGTCGGGACGAACATCGCGGAAGGTACCCTCTCGCTGCAGGCGGCGGCGAATCCGACCTTCAAGTTCGTGACGAAGCAGGTCCGCTTCGACGCCGAGACGGTCACGAGCGAAGGCGCCAGCGTGAAGGTGCCCGTCGGTGACAACGACGCGATCGACCTCGTCGCTTCGATCGGCGGTGAGATCTCGCTCGCCGGCAACCTGGACATTCGCCCGGTCGTCAAGGTCGATTCGGTGAAAGGCTTCTCCACCTTCGGGTTCGTGAAGTTCGGCTTCAACGCGGTGAGCCGCCCGATCGCCGTCGCTCCGACGACCGTCGCGTTCGAGGCGCAGACCATCCACATCGGACTGCCGAACGTGAAGGCGCCGCCCCGGCCGGTCGCCCTCGGCGCGGTCAAGGCCGGCGGCTCCGCGAAGAAGACCGTCGCGATCGAGAACACGGGCGAGCTCGAGGCACGATTCACCGTCACGAGCTCGGACCCGCAGTTCGTCGTCGCCGGCGAAGAATTCCGGATCGCGCCGAAGAGCACGTTCGACCTCCCGATCGCATTCAAGCCGTCGAGCGACGGCCCGACCTCCGCGAAGATCACGGTGAAGTCGAACGACCCCGACTCGCCGGAGCAGACGTTCCTCATCGGCGCGAATGGCGCCGACATCGGCGCCGATGCGGACGACGACGAGGAGTCTGCCGGCTCCGGCCGCAAGAAGAACAAGTACAACGAGCTCGACGGTGAGCCGCCGTCCCTCAGCGACGAAGGCTGCTCGGTCGTGAGCATCGGCGGCCGCTCCGGCGACACGTCGCTCCTCGCGCTCGGGGCGGCAGCCGTCGGCGTGACCGTCGCGCGCCGCCGCCGTCGTCGCGCTTGAGTCACGAGCGCGCTCGCGCGTGAGGCATCCCGTCGGGTATCGTGGCGAGGCTTGCCGCCCGTCACGTCGCCGCGCGCCGGAGATCCGGTGGGGCTCTCGGATGAGCTCCCCGCGCGCCTCGGTTCCACGCCCTTTCGCGTGAAGGGGCACGTCTACCAGAAGATGCTCGCGAACGTGGAGGAGACCCTCGAGGGCGGCCTCGAGCGCCTCCTCGAACGCATCGCGAACGCCGACGTCCGGGAGTTCTACCGCCAGAGGTTCCTCGCGGGCACCTGGTACGACGCGCTGCCGATGGCGCCCTTCTCGCACGCGCACGCGCGCCTGACCGGCGTGCCGATGCACCCGTTCTTCCGCGAGCGGGGCCGCATCATCGCGGCGAACGACGTTCCCGGCGTGTACCGCGCGCTCTTGAAGCTCTTCTCCCCCGAGATGCTCGTCGGCCGCTTGCCCCGCGTCGCCACATTTTACTTCAGCTTCGGAGGCGCGACCGCGGAGCCGACGGAGGCGGGTCGCGCGCGCACGACCGTGCACGGCCTGCCCTTCACGCTCGCGCCGATGCTCGCCGGTGTCGTGGAGGGATTCATCGCCGAAGCCCTCTCTCAATGCGGCGCGAAGAACGTGCAGGTCCGCACGCTGGACGTCCTCTACGACGGCGGCATCGTCGCGACCGTCCCGACCGCGACCGTGCGCCACGAGTCTTCGTGGAGCACGCGCTGAGCACCGCGCCGACGCGGGCGCGCGTCATCGCGGCAACGTAGCGACCACGAACGCACCACCCTCGGGCCGGTTCGCGACGCGAACCGATCCGCCGAGCCTCCCGACGCGCCGCTGCATGATGCCGAGCCCCTGACCGGTCTCGACGTCGGCAGGAAGTCCCTTGCCGTCGTCCTCGACGCGCAGCGTCCAGCCTGCCGCCGACGCATGCATGATGCAACGAAGCGACCGAGCCTCTGCGTGCTTCAGGATGTTCGTCGTCGCCTCGCGCGCGATGCGCCGCAGCGTGTGCGCGACCGGCGGAGGGACCGCGCCGTCTGCGCCCTCGTCGGCCGTCGCGGTGAAGTCGACCTGGATCGACGCGGCGGCGCACCCGTCGCTCGTCGCGCGGCGGATTTCAGCGGTCAGGGCGGCCCAGTCGACCGGCTTCGGCGCGAGGAGGCGCGTGATGGCACGGACTTCGTCGAGGCCGTCGCGCACCGCCTCGCGCGCGTGCGGCGCGGCATCGGCCACGCTGCTCGGATCCGCGAGGAGGATCGCGGCCCGTGAGAGGCTCGCGCTCACACCGTCATGGATCTCCATGAGCAGCGCGTCGCGCTGGGCGTCGAGCGCGCGCTTTTTGCTCTCCGCGCGTTCGAGGGCCGCGGAGACCCGGCTTCGCAGCTCGTCCGGCGAGAACGGCTTCGGGAGGTAATCGTCCGCGCCCGCTTCGAGCCCGCGCACCCGTTCCTCCGCTTGGCCGAGCGCAGACACGAGCACGACCGGGAGCCGCTCGAGATCGCGGCTGCCGCGAACGGCCGCGAGCACTTCGTAACCGGTTCCGTCGGGCAGCATGACGTCGCTCACCACCGCATCCGGCGGCGCCGCGTGGAGTCGCGTGATCGCGCGGCTCACGGAAGCCACGTGCTCCACGCGGAAGCCGTCTCCCAGCGCGCGCTCGACGAGCGCCGCCATGTCCGCGTTGTCCTCGACGACGAGCACGCGGCGCGCACCCGCTGCGGTCCGCGCATCCATCGCCGCGAGGTGGGGCTGCGCGATCGGCCGCTCGACGCGACGACCAGGGTCTTCCTCCGCCGGACCTTCGGCGCGAGGAAGCGTGAGACGGAACGTCGTGCGCGCCTCCTCCCGCGCGAGCTCGAGGACGCCGCCGTTCAGCGTCGCGAGCTCGCGCGCGAGCGGCAGGCCGATACCCGTCGACGTGCTCCCGTCCGGTCCGAACGAGACGAAGCGCTGAAAGATGGCCTCGCGGCGGTCCTCCGGAATGCCCGGCCCATCGTCCACGACCTCGACGACGATCGCGCCCTCGTCCACCGTGACCACCACCTCGACCAGCGACGCTGCCGCGCGAAGCGCGTTCGCCACGAGGTTACCGACCATGCGATGGAGGTGAGAAGGGTCGACGAGCGCCACGGCAGCGATGTCGGCCAGGCGCGTGACGATGCGTCTCTTCCCCGGCGATGGCTCGAGGAGCGCGGCGGTCTCGCGCACCGCGGCCGAGACGTCGCAGCGCTTCGGCCGTCTCGGCATCTGACCCGCCTCGAGCTTCGCGAGATCGAGCAGCTGGTCGGCGAGGTCCGCGAGCGCGCGCGCGTTCGCCTCGATGCGGTAGAGCGGGGCATCGTCTTCCGCGAAGCGGTTCGAGGCGCGAAGGAGCTCTGCTTCGCCGCGCACGACGGCGAGGGGCGTTCGGAAGTCGTGACTGAGGTTCACGAACAGGCGGCGCCTCAGCTCGTCTTCGTTCCGCAGCTTCGCGTTCGCTTCCTCGAGGGCGTGCCGTGCCATGAGCGCGCTGCGCTTCAAACGATCACGCGCGCCCGCGGAGAAGACGAGCGCACCGTAGGCGAACCCGGTGACGGTCAGGGTCAGCTTGAAGAGATCGCCGTGGCCCATGCGCACGAGCGGAAGCAGCGAGACGACGATGAACGCGCCCGCCACTGCCGTCGCTTGCCACGTGAACTGGGCCAGGGGGCAAACGACGAGCGCGGAGAGCACCAGCGCGGCGACCTTCGCCGGCAGCTTGTCCGGAGCGAAGTGGACGAGCGCGCTCCCGGTGAGCAGCGTCGTCGCGCCGAAAGCGCTCACGGTGACGATCTCGAGCACGCGCAGGGATCGCCGACGACGAAGCCAGAAGAGGCACGCCGCCGCGAGCGCACACTCCGGCACGCGCACCGCCAACGCGTCGGCCCGGGTCGGGAACACGGCAGCGTCCACGGCGAAGAAGCTCACCGTCCACACCACGACCGCGCCGGCGAAGATCCAGCGCGCGCGCGTTCGGATCGTCTCGGCGCGGTCGGCGTCGAAGAGCGCCTCGAGCGGAGATGGAGCGTGCGGCCGCAGCGAGCGCGCTGTCATCCAGCTTCCATCGGCGCGCAGTATAACTATCCTGACGAAGTGCCCGAAGCTGTCGTCGTCTTCGAGGACGACCCGTTCGTGCGGCGGGGCGTCGTCGTGCAGATCGAGCGGGATCCCGCGTTTGCGGTCGTCGGAGAAGCCGCGGATGTCGCCTCCGCTCGCGCCCTGATCGAAGCAGACAAGGCGACGCTCGGCGTGTTCGACCTGCAGCTCCGTGACGGGACGACGCTCGCTCTCATTCCGCTCGCGGTGGAGCGCGGCATGAGCGTCCTCGTGCTGACGGTCTGGGACGACGACGAGACCGTGTACGAAGCGCTCGCGGGAGGGGCCGGCGGGTACATTCTCAAAGGCGACGCGGCAGCGGGGCGCGTCCCCGAGGCGCTGAAGGTGCTCCGCGACGGTGGCGCGCCCATCTCACCCATGATCGCGCGCAGGCTACTCGACGACTTTCGGCTGAGGCCCGCAAAGTCGCCCCCGGCGTCGACGCGCACGGAGGCCGCGACCGCCGAGCTCGAGACGCTCACCGAGCGCGAACGCGAGATCATCGAGCTGTTCGCGAAGGGCTCGACCTACGAGGAGGTCGCCGCGATGCTCGCGATGAGCGTCAACACGGTGCGCCACCACGTGCGTAGCATGTACCGGAAGCTGCACGTCTGCTCGAAGGCAGAGGCGGTCACCGTGGCGTACCGCTTGACCTGAATGCGCGTCACGACGACCGCCTCCCGGACTCTCGCCTCCGCGTTTCGAGGCGGCGGCCTTGCCGCTCTCCTCGCGGCATCTTGCGCGATCCCGGGGTGCACGGACGACGTCGCGGCGGCACCGACGACGACGCTGGCCTGGAAGCCCTGCTACGACGGGTTCGAGTGCGCGACCATCGACGTTCCGGTCGACTACGCGGCGCCCGACGCAGGAACCCTCGCGCTCGCTCTCCTCCGCGCGCCCGCCGAGGACCGCGAAGCGCGCGTGGGGACCGTCATCGTGAACCCCGGTGGGCCCGGGATCGCGATGGTCGAGCAGCTCGCCGCCACGTACCGAACCCTGAAGATCGGGTTTCCCGTCGCGCTCTCCCGGCTCGATCTCGTGGCGTTCGACTGGCGCGGCGTCGGCGCGAGCGCTCCGCTGTCGTGCGTCGACGACCGCTTCTTCGACGAGCTGCGCACCCTCGACCTGACGCTCGAAGAGCCTTCGTCCGTCGCCCTCGTGGACGCTGCGCGCCATCGGCTCCAAGAAGGCTGTCGCGCGCGCGCCGACGAACGCCTGCTCCGCAACGTGGGCACCGTGAGCGCGGCGCGCGACCTCGAACGCATTCGCATCGCGCTCGGTGAGGAGAAGCTCAACTACCTCGGGTTCTCGTACGGCACGCATCTCGGTGCGACGTACGCGACGCTCTACCCCTCCCGCGTGCGCGCGTTCGTGCTCGATGCGCCGGTCGCTCTCGAAGGAGACCTCGGCGCGCAGCTCGCGCTCCGCGCACGGGCCTTCGACCACGGGCTCACCCGTTTCGCCGAAGCGTGCGCGCGGGACACGCAATGCGCGCTACGCAGCGACGGCTCGCCTTCCGCGGTGCTCGCTCGCCTCGATGCGCTCGCCACGAAAGCGCGCGCGGAAGGAATGGAGGCGGCCGACCGGCGAGTCTCCGCGGTCGATCTCTCCTATGCGCTCGCCGACGGTCTGCGCGTCGGAGACCCGAGGCGGCTCGCGGTCGATCTCGCAAAGGCCGAGGCCGGCGACGCTTCGGTGCTCCTCGCGCGTGCCGACAAGGTCGCGGGCCGTCGCCCCGACGGCACGTACGACAGCACGCTCGTCGGCCTCCTCTCGATCGCGTGCCTCGATCAACCGCTCGCCGAAGGCACGACGACGCACGGCTTCCGTTCGCTCGTGCACGCGCTGGCGCCCACGCCACGAGCACGCGGCGCCGCGGGCATCCCCTTCGCGCTGTGCGTCGACTGGCCGTGGAAGCGCACGACGCCCGGCGTGGTGGTCGATGCGCGCATCGCTCCGCCGATGCTGGTGGTCGCGGGACGGAACGATCCGCTCTCCACCTTCGCGATGGCGGGGACCTTCCTCGCGCGCCTCGGAAACGGCTCCCATCTCGTCACGTACGAGGGCGACGGTCACATCGGCGCGACGCACAGCCAGTGCGTTCGTGACGCGATCACGGACTTCGTGCTCGACCCTTCGCAGCCGCCGCGCGCTGCCTCGTGTCCCGGCGACTAGGCGGCGCAGCTCGTCCGTAGCGCGGCATGCGCGATGCACGCTCGAGGTGCATGACGCGCACAACCTCGAAGACTTTCCTCGCGCTCGGTCTCGGTATCGCTGCTCTCTCCGCGGCGGCGGGCTGTACCCGTGGTGGCGATCTCGGGCGCGGCGCGCGGACGACGACGACGAGCGCACGGACGCCGCGTCCCGATGCGACCGTCGCCTCGACGCGCACGATCGACAACGCCGGCTTCGTCGACAACGGTGGCCGCACCAGTGACATGACCTCGCGCAGCGAGTTGTCGGGGATGCGCGCGACCGAGAGCGGGAGCGAGCGGCCCACGGGGACGCCCGGCTCGGGATTCCCTCTGCCGCTCGACGTGAAGACCCAGTCACGCCAGGTCGGTGAAGGCGCAGGCGCCGCATCGTCCGTTCGCGGAACCGACGCTCGGCCGACGAGCGGCAGCCCGGTCGACGAAGCGGTCGGACGCATCGCTCGCGCGCGCTGCGACCGCGAAACGACGTGCGAACGCATCGGACGCGGTCGCGCGTTCCCGACGCAGGACGCGTGCATGACCGAGCATCGCACCATGGCGCGGCAGGAAACGACGCAGGCGAGCTGCGCGCGCGGGATCGACTCGACGCAGCTCGCGTCGTGCCTGCAGGCGCTTCGCTCGCAGGCGTGCAACGCGGGCGCGAGCGAGCTCGACAACGTCCCGGCCTGCCGGGTGAGCGCGCTCTGCGCGCCCTGAGCCGCGGTAGCTTTACCCGTCGGGGCGGCGCGCCACGTCGCACGGCGGTGCCGCGGCCATCCCCGAAGCGAGGCCGCGGCAACGATCACGAGGAAGTCAGAGCTTCCCCAACGGTCGAGCTCCCCAACGGCTTCCGTTCTGGCGCGATCGCTGCAGCTTCACCGAAACAGGAGGACACGATGACCCGAACCACGTCGCTCACGCTCGCAGCCGCACTCGTCGTGACGGCGTGCGCCCGCCAAGCCAACGAGAGCAGCACGACGACGCTGACCAGTGGCGCCGCGGGCGGTCCTCGCGTCACGAACACGCGTCCCGGAGACGACCAGACCGCGATGCGCCTCGCCGACGAGCTCTGTCGCCGCGAGGCGGTCTGCAACCGTATCGGCGGCGGCAACGACGCCCATTATCGCTCGGAAGAAGCATGCATGGCCGACCACGGCTCGCGTGCTCCGGCGCAGGTCTCGCGCTGGGCGTGCTCGCCACCGGCTACTTCGGCGGGCTTCGAAGAGTGCCTCGCCGCCGTGCGCAGCGAAGACTGCGACACTCGCCTCGACCGCGCAGACCGCCTGGCCGCGTGCCGCACCGCCGCCGTCTGCGGCCGCTGAACGCGAGGATCGTCTAGCATCGGCGGTGATGAAAGCCGCCGATGCGAAGGCTCGCGCGCTCGAGGAGCTCTATCGCGCAAGCCCCGCGGAGTTCATGAGCACGCGCGATGCGCTCGCGCGTCAGCTCAAAGAGGCCGGAGACAAAGAAGGCGCCGCCGAGCTGAAGGCGCAGCGCAAGCCGACGCAGATCGCATTCGTGCTGAATCAGCTCGCGCGCCGCAATGCCGACGATCTCGCCGAGCTCGTCGACGTCGGGCGCGAGCTCGCGCGTGCGCAGCGGAAGGCGCTCCGTGGCGAAGCGGGGCACGACCTCCGCGATGCCATCACACGTCAGCGCGAGGTCGTCTCCGCCCTCACGCGGAAGACCGCGGCGCTGATGACCGAGCTCGGCGTGCCCACGACGGGACACCTCGACGAGGTCGCCGCGGCCCTCCAGGCCGCGCTCGTCGACCCGGCCGTCGGCGCCGAGCTCGAAGAAGGGCGACTCGTGAAGGTGCCCGCGCCGGCCGCCGGGTTCCCGGGTGCTGCGCCGCAGGTGGCGCCCGACGAGGAGCCGCCGCGCACGCGCGCCGTTCCGCCGGCGCCGCCCTCTCGCACGCGCGTCACCCCGCGCGACTCGGCGAAGGAGCGCGAGGCCGAGAAGCGCGCACGCGAGAAGCTTCAGCGTGAGATCGATGCCCGCGCGCGCGAGCAGGCGGCGCGTGAAGAACGCGAGCGCGAAGCGGCGAAGCGTGCACGCGAGGAGGCCGCTCGCGAGGAACAGGCGCGCGCGAAGTCCGCGAAGGAGAAGGCGCGCATCGAGCAGCGCCTCGCCGCACGGCAAGCCGCGGCGGCGAAGGCGCACGAGGAGGCCACGCGTCTGGCGCGCGAGGCCGCGAAGGCGGAGAGCGAAGCCGCCGCGCGTGCCGACGAGGCGAAGCAGCTCGGCACGGACGCGAAGTCGCTCGCCGACGAGGCGAAGCGCCTCGCGGCGGAAGCCAAGCGAGTTGCGCGCGAGGCCGAAGCGGCCGAGCGTGCCGCAGCAAAGGCGGCGGCGGAAGCTTCGCGCGCCGCCGCTGCATCGAAGGCTGCACGCGCACGCGCGCTGCGAGCTTCGCGCCGAGCCACCGCGCTGGACGGCAGCGCATGATGCGCGGCGGTCGCACGCAAGCCTTTGGCGTCACGCTCGCTCTCGGCGCGACGTTCGTCGCGTGTCGGCGATCGCCTGGACCTTCGATGGACGCCGGAGCCGCTGCTGCCTCGCTCGCGAGCGCGATGCCGTCGGCGAGCGGCGGCAACGTCGCGCCGCCGCCAATCGAGGCGTTCACCGAGACGCGGCTCGCGAAGGCGAAGCTCCGGGTACGCTTGCCGCCGGGAGCGACCGTGCCCACCGATCAAGCGGGGATCGACGAGGGGTTCGCGGGACGGCACTTCCGCGTCATCTTCGCGAGCGGCTACGACGTCTACTTCGCGGAGCGACACGGCTCCGGCGCCGACGACATCGCGGCGGAGCGGCACGCGTACCGCACGAAGGCGCGCGCGAATGCGCGGTTCCTCTACGAAGCGGCCGACGCGGTCGTCGTTCGCCGTGAAGATCCGCCGCCTCTCGGCGCTTACTGCGAAGTGACCGCCTGTCATCAGGTCGGCGGACGCCCGTTCTGCGCATCCTTCGAAGGCGCACGCGTCGACGGCACGCACGTCGCGAAGCTCACCGACGACGAGTGTCTCGCGGTGGTGACGATCGCGCGCTCGATCGACGCCGAGTAGTCAGACCCGCGCAACGAACGCTTCGAGCGCCTCGCGAAAACGCTCCGGCTGCTCGAGGTTCGAGAGATGCCCGGCGTGCGGGAGGACGTGCACCGTCGCATCCGGAAGCGCGGTCGCCATCGCCTGCGCGATCGCGGGCGGGGTGACGCGGTCCTCCGCGCCGACGATCACCAGCGCAGGAACGGAGACGCCGGCCAGGACATCGCGCGCGTCGGGACGATCGCGCAGCGCCTGCAAGGCGGCGACGACCGCAGCGGGATTCGCTTCGAGCATCGCCTCTCGCGTGCGGGCGACGAGCGCCGGGTTCTCGCTCTCCGCCGCGCGCGACAGGAGCTTCCCGAGCTGCGCTTCGACGAAGCCGGCCAGATCGCCGCGTTCGATCTGCGCGATCGCACGATCGCGATTCGCGCGCGCTTCGTCGGAGTCGGCATCGGCGCGCGTGTCGGCCAGCACGAGCGCGCGGAGCCGCGCGGGGTAGCGCCGGGCGAACGCGAGCGCCACGTACCCTCCCATGGACATGCCGCCCACGATCACGGGCTCGCGCACGTCGAGCGCGTCGAGCACGGCCGCGGCGTCGTCGGCCATGGCTTCCACGGAAGGCACGCCCTCCCACCCTGCGCTGCCGCCGAACCCACGCATGCTCGGCGCGATGACGCGCAACGAAGGTGCGAGCGCCTCGGCATCCGCGAGCCACTGACGGCCGTCGAAGGGGAACGCGTGCACGAGGACGACGGGCGCTTGCGTGCCGCCGCCATCGACCACCTCGAAGGCTCCACGTGAGGTCTGGACGAGCATGGTCACGAACCCTACCGCGGGGCGCCCGCCGCAGGGCACCTCGTGCGCCGCGCCGCACCCTTTCTCGTCCGCATGGTCCGCACGGGCCCGCGCGCGCGGCGTCGGGGCAAGCTGCCACGCCCTTTCCGTGGAGCGCGAGCTCGCGCTTTTGCGCGCGATGGCGGGCAACTGCGCGCTCCCGCGAGGTCGGCGCGATGCGTGCCCCGAGGAACGCGCGTTGCACCTCGAGAGCGCGCGGGGGCGCGCCCGCGCTCGCGAACCCGTCAGGAGGAGCTCACGATGACGCCGCGGACTTGGGCCTACAACGACGTCGAAGGCGAAGACCTCCCCGTGCGTGACCGCGCGTACGAGCGCTATGGCCAGCAGGGCGTCGGCATGCCGACGTACGGTCCCGACCCGGTGCGCGCTGCCGCCGCGCCTTGGGAGCCGGAGGACGGCGACGGGTACCCGCGTGGTGCGACGCGTGTCGACCTCGGTGAGCCGATCCCGCGAGGCCCACGGGGCTGGCAGCGCCGTGACGAGCACCTCCACGACGAGGTGTGCGCGAGGCTCACCGACGACGGGCACGTGGACGCGTCGGAGGTCGACGTCGTCGTGCACCAAGGTGAGGTGACCCTCGCCGGCACGGTCGCCGACCGTGATCAGCGCGACCGCGCTCTCGCGGTGGCCGCGTCGATCCGAGGCGTGGTCGACGTCGTCAACCACCTGCACGTCGGCGCGCGACGCGCGGACGGCCGTTGAACGTGCACCGCGCGATCGCCCCGATCGCGCTCACCGTCGTCGCCGCGGCATGCGCGAAAGCCGACGGCGCCGCGACGACGTCTTCGGAGGGAACGCGCACGCACTCTGCCGACGTGCGTGTGGGTCCGCGCGTGGCGTGTGGACCGCGCGGTCTCCCGCCCGATCGGCACTTCGCGGCCGAGGGTCTCTGCGCGCGCGTCGTCGCGCTCGGCGGAGTCGACGTCCCGGTCCGCACGATGACGTTCGCGCCCGACGGAGATCTGTTCACGGTCTCGGCGGCGGGGACCCTCGTTCGGCATCGCGACGTCGACAGCGACGGGCTCTACTCCCCTGCCCCGCCGGAGACGACGCGCTGGGCGAGCGCGTCGACGCGCACGTGCCGGTTTTACGCGGACGATCTCTACTGCACGACCGCTACGGGCGTCGTGCGATGGCACTGGTCGCACGAACGCGACGAAGGCGGCGCAGCCGAGGAGGTAGTCACCGGCATGCCCGACGCGGAGGCGCACGACGTCCGGCCGCTCGGACTCTGGGACGGGTACCTCTACGTCGCCACGGCGGCGTCGAGCGATGGCTCACCCCCCGCGTCGGCCGAGTACGACGCCAGCCGCGGCGTCGTGAAGCGCTTTCCGGCGACGCGATTCGGCAGCAGCAAGTCGGCCGCGTGGAAAGACGGCGAGCTCGTCGTCCGCGGCGTCCGCAGTCTCGCCGGGCTCACGCGCGACCTCGGCGGGCGCATCGTGGCCCTCGACGAGGCGCCGGCCGAGCGCGGCGGTCCGAGCGCGTCTGCGCTCGTCGTCGTCGCTCCGGGCAAGCGGTACGGCGCGCCGTTCTGCGCGTACGACGCGAGCGCCACACCGCGCGCGATGGATGGTCAGACCGCTCGCAACGCCGCGCGCACCAAAGCGACGCGCGACGACGCCTGGTGTCGAGCCCACGCCGACGCGCCACTCGACGTCTTGCCGGGCGACGCCGGCGCACGAGCGGCCATCGCAGGGGAAGGCTCGGCGAATGCTCCGCGCGCCCTTCCGGAGCGCTGGCGCAACGGCGCGCTCGTCGCGCTGCACGGCGGGCCGCGACGCGGCAGCTCCAGCGGTCACAAGGTCGCGTGGTTGCCGCTCGAGCGACGCGATGCTGCGAGTGCCATCGAGACGGTGTTCGGCGGCGGGAAGTACCGCGCGCCGCGCGACGGCGAGTGGTCTTGGCGCCTCGGCGACGCGGGAGAAGATCCGGTCGCACCGGCAGCGCTCGCCGTTTCGCCGGTCGACGGAGCTCTCTACGTGGCGAGCGATGGGGACGTGACGTCGGGGGCGGGAAAGGGCGCCATCTACCGCATCGCGCTCCTCGGGAGGTGAGCATGGCAGACGCGAAAGACGTACTCCGCGCATCGACGGTCCGGCTCGAAGGAGAGCGCGGCGACTACGACCAGCTCCTCGAGCGCATCGGCGACAGTCGCTTCGTGCTGCTCGGGGAAGCGAGCCACGGCACGCACGAGTTCTATCGGGAGCGCGCGCGGATCACGAAGCGCCTCGTCGAGGAACGTGGCTTCGACGCGGTCGCGATCGAGGCGGACTGGCCCGATGCGCATCGCATCCACCGCTTCGTGAGAGGTCGATCGACGGACGCGAACGCGGAGGAAGCGCTCCGCAACTTCGTGCGCTTCCCGACATGGATGTGGCGGAACACGGAGATGGTCTCGTTCGTCGAATGGCTGCGCGCTCACAACGACGCGCTCCCCGCGCGCGCGCACAAAGTGTCCGTCTACGGCGTAGACCTCTACAGCCTCCACGCCTCGATCCAAGAGGTGCTCGCCTACCTCGATCGCGTCGACGCGCCGGCCGCCGCACGCGCGCGGAAGCGGTACGGGTGCTTCGGGCATTTCGGCAAAGACACCGAAGCGTACGCCTACGCCGCGGGTCTCGGCCTCGGCACCCCGTGCGAAGAGCAGGTCGTCGCGCAGCTGCTCGAGATGCAGCAACGCGCGCTCGATCACGCCCGCACCGACGCAGGCACCACGATGGAGGAGCTGTTCCACGTCGAGCAGAACGCGCGGCTCGTCCGAAGCGCCGAGGAGTATTACCGGAGCATGTTCCTGGGTGCCGTCGTCACGTGGAACCTGCGCGACCGGCACATGGCGGACTCGCTCGGCGCGATCGTGCAGCACCTCGATCGAACGCTCGGCCGAGCGTGCAAGGTGGTGCTCTGGGAGCACAATTCTCATCTCGGCGACGCGCGCGCCACCGAGATGGGAAAGACCGGCGAGCTGAACGTCGGGCAGCTCCTCCGCGAACGGCACGGCAAGGACGTGTTCATCGTCGGGTTCTCGACCTACGAGGGCACGGTGACCGCCGCGGCAGACTGGGACGGTCCCGCCGAGAAGAAGACGCTGCGTCCCGCGCTCGCCGGCAGCCACGAGGAGCTGCTGCACGAGGTCGGTCTCCCACGCTTCGTCCTCCTGCCCGATGCGAACCGCCGCCTGCCCGACGTCTTGCGTCGGGAGCGCCTGGAGCGCGCAGTCGGCGTCGTTTACCGACCGGACACCGAGCGTGCGAGCCACTGGTTCCATGCGCGCATGGCCGACCAATTCGATGCGGTCGTGCACGTCGACCGCACGCGCGCCGTCGAGCCGCTCGAGCGCTCGCCGGGCTGGCACACGCCCGAGATGCCCGGCACGTACCCGTTCGCCGTCTAGTGGTTTGACAGAAGGCCTTTCTCACGTCACCTTCGTCTTCGTGAGCTCGCTCCGCTTCTGCCGTCAGACCACGACCACGACCACGCGCCTTCCGGCGTGCGGCGTGATGACGTGAACGCGTAAGTCGAAGCGAACACGAACAAGCGCCCCGCCGGGAGACCGGACGGGGCGTTCGTCATTTCCGGCGTCGCTCCTCCTTCTCCCGGCCGGGCAGAGAGGAAGACGAATCATGCTCGCCATCGAAGATCATCGCAGGCTCGGCGCGGAGCTGGACCTGTTCCATCTGCAGGAAGAGGCGCCCGGCTCCGTGTTCTGGCACCCGCGCGGCCTCGTGCTCGTACGCGCCATCGAGGATCACATCCGCCGCATCGTCGCCGTCGACGGCTATCGTGAAGTGCGGACGCCGCAGGTCGTGGCGCGCTCGATCTGGGAATCGAGTGGCCACTGGGGGAGCTTCGCGGCCGGTATGATGCGGCTCGAGCGCGACGACGAACGCGAGCTCGCGCTGAAGCCGGTGAGCTGTCCGGGCCACCTCCAGATCGTGCTCCGCGCGTCGCCTTCTTACCGCGACCTGCCGCTCCGGCTCGCCGAGCTCGGTCTCGTTCACCGCAACGAGCCGAGCGGCGTCCTGCATGGCCTCTTCCGTCTTCGTCAGTTCACGCAAGACGACGGGCACGTGTTCTGCGCCGAGGAGCACGTCCACGACGAGCTCGTCAGGTTCCTCGCACGCGTGAAGCGCCTCTACGCTTCGTTCGGCTTCGCAGACGTCGAGGTGGCGCTTTCGACGCGCCCGCCGGTTCGCGCGGGTGACGACGCGGCGTGGGACCGTGCAGAGGCGGCGCTCGCACGCGCCGCCGAGGCATGCGCGCTCGACGTGCGGCTCCAACCTGGAGAGGGCGCGTTCTACGGGCCGAAGATCGAGCTCGTGCTCCGCGACCGCGCAGGGCGGAAGTGGCAGTGCGGGACGATCCAGCTCGACTACTTCATGCCGGAGCGGTTCGGCGCCGTCTACGTCGCTGCCGATGGGTCGAAGCGTCCGCTCGTGATGCTGCACCGCGCGCTGCTCGGGAGCGTCGAGCGCTTCGCGGGGATCCTCCTCGAGCACCACGCGGGAAGGTTGCCGGCATGGCTTGCGCCGGAGGTCGCACGCGTCCTGCCCGTCGCCGGCGCCCATTCGGCGTACGCCGACGAAGTGACGAAGCGACTCCGCTCGGTCGGAATACGCGCGAGCCGCGACGGCCGTGACTCACCTCTTCCGCGACGGATCCGCGACGCGCACGAAGACCGGATCCCGTTCGTCCTCGTCACCGGCGCGCGAGACATCGCCGCCGGGACGGTCGCGTTGCGAGACGCGAGCGAAGAAGGCTCCGGCAGTCGCACGCTCTCCGTCGACGAGGCCGCTGCCTTCGTCGCGGAGCGCTGCGCGCCGCCGGAGCCTTGATGACGACGGCGACGGCGGAGCAGGTCAGCTGGTGCCGACGATGTGCACCGTGCTGGCCTGCGGGCCCTTGTCGCCGTCTTCTTCGGCGTACCGGACCTTCGTGCCGATGTGCACCTTCTCGAACTTGCCGTCGAGCACGCTGTTCTTGTGGAAGTACACCTCGTGCCCGTCGCCCTCGGCCTCGATGAAGCCGTAGCCGCGGTCGTGGAAGATCGTCTTCACGACCCCGTGCGGCGGACGAACGTGGGCCTTGGTATCCGCATGCTGCTGACGCGCATAGTCCTCGAGCACGCGCTCGGCATCCGCAAAGGCATCGTCGACGGCCGCGTAGAGGTCCTCCTTCATGTCGTCGAGATTGCGCGAGACGACGAGCTCTTTGCCGGGCACGTGCATGTCGATGCGCACGTGGTACTTCTTGCCGTGCTTGCTGTGGCGATGCGGCGCCTCGAGCACGACGTGACAGCTCACCATTCGCTCGAAGAACGTGTCGAGCTTGGCCGCACGCTTCTCTACGTGCGCCGAAACCGCCGGAGACGGCGGGATGTCTCTGAACGTCAGTTGGACCTGCGCTGCCATTCGCGGACGCTCCTTTCGATTTCTCTTTCCGTGCTGCAGACCTGCAGCCGATGGACCGGAGTTCAACAAGCGTGCCGCACGGCGCAACGCACGCCGAAAAGGGCGAGGCGAACGCGCGGATCCGCGTTCGAACGGCGATCCTGGCGAGCGCAGCATCAGCGTGACGCGCGAAGCCGCAGGGCTTTGACGGCGAGCGCGGCACAGCGAGCGGGCCGAGCGCCGCGGTGAAAGCGCGGTGGGCGATTCGGTCGGCACGGCACGCCACACCCGCGCGCGTACGCACGGCAGCGCTGGCCATGGACCTGCGCGCCTTTTGCGCCCGCGCGCCCCGGTTGCACGGACGAGCTCGCGCGCGTGGCGCCGCCGCCGCCGATCAGAGCGGCGTGACGACGACCTCTCCGGCGTCGTGTCGAACGGCGTAGCGGAGCCCGCGGCCGACCACCGGCGAGCGCTCCGCGACGGCCCGCACGCGGTAGCGCGCGTTCGAGCGGACGACGTGCTCCCGGAAGCACGGCACGCCGAGGCCCGAAGCTCCTGCGAGGAGTGGAACCACCTCGGGCGGCATCGCTCCCAGCTCCCTGACCGCCTCGTCTCCGCGCAGGTCGAACCGCGCGCGACGCGCGACGACGACGAGCTCGGCGCCTTCGTCGTCGGCGTAGACCACCGTATCGCCGATGACGAGCGCACCGATGCTCGTGAGCGCGCCGCCTTGCGAGCGGCCCAGGATCTCGACGACGAAGGCCACTCCGCGGGCGCCCGTGAGAGGGCTCGTGAGCGTGCTCGCGGTGACGACGACGAGCTCGGCGTCGACGGGGAAAGGACCTGCGGCACACGCGTAGGCCGCGAGACGGCCCGCCCCACGCCCGTCGCCCGCCCACATTCCACCGACTCTAGCGCTATCCTCGACCCGTATGCGGTCTGCGCAACGCCACGCGTTCTGGAGAGCCGCTCGCGCGCTGTCCTGCGTCGCGGCGCTGGTCGCCGGCGGTCCGGTGCTCGCGCGTGAGGCTCACGCTTCGAGCGCGCTCGAGCTCGTGCGGATCGCGCGCGCACACGAAGCTTCGCGAGAAGACGACATCGCGCTGCGCCGGTACATGGAGGCGCTGTCGCTCGATCCCACCTGTGAGGAGGCCTACCTGGGGCTCGGCAACCTCCGCGCGCGACGCGGCGATCTGCGCGAGGCCGAACGCGTCTATTCCGTCGCGCTCGAGCACCTCCCCGGCCTGCGTGCGGCGAGGCTCGGACGCGCGTACGTGCGGCGCGCGCTCGGCGCCCGCCGCGAAGCGATCGACGATCTGCTCGCAGGAGGCGGTGACGATGACCCTTCGACGCTGCGCGTCCTCGCGGGATGGTACGGCGAGGACGGTCAGACGCCCGCGCAGCTCGCGGTGTGGCGGCGCGTCCTCGCGCGCGCGGAAGGTGCGGGCGACGCGGCGCTCGTTCGTGAGGCGCGCGCGAACGTGCGCGCGCTCGTCATCCTCGTCGGCCCTGCCGACCCTGCGGCTGCGCCCGCGACCGACGATCCCGTGCGCCGCCTCACGGCTACCCTCGCGCGGCGCGGGACCTGACGCGCGAACGCGCCGCGCTCACACGACGAAAACGTCGTGCAGCGCGCGCTGTGCGGCGACGAGATCCGCTTCGTCGATCGTCGCGCTGATGCGGAGAGGTCCTCCCGTCGTGCAGATGGGCCGGATGCTCGCCTTCGTGAGCGCGTCGTTGAACGTGCCGAGCGCGCCACTCGCCCCGGTCAGCCCGTACCCTACGACGCTCACGATCGCGTGCTTGCCGAGGAACGCGACCGCGCCGCCGAGCTCACGCTCGATCGCGCGCGCGCAGCGCTCCCAGTCGGGGACGTTGAGGAGCGGTACGTGCGCGTAGACGTCGTCTCCCGCGGAGAGCACGTCGCCGGTGGTCACCTCCTCGCGCATGGCCGTCGCGAGGAACCTCGGCAGGTTCGCCGACGCGAGCCGCGCCACCATGACGCCGGCCTGACCGACCACGGCGCGCACGTTCCTGTTCTCGTCGTGAACGGGCGACGTCGCGAGCGCGTCGTCGGCCATGCCACCCGGCCTTGCGACCGTCTCGCGCGTCTCGCCGTCGACCGAGTCCGTCGTCTTCCGCGCGTGGATCACGATCTTGCTGCGTCGCGCCCACTCCACGGCCTGCGCGTTCAGCACCTTCGCGCCCGATTCCGCCATCTCGCCCAGCATCGCGAGGTCCATCACCGGCAAGTGCTGGGCATCGGGCACGACGCGCGGATCGGCGGAGTAGACGCCGTCGACGTCGCTGTAGATCTCGCAGCGCTCCGCGCCGAGCGCGGCGGCGAGCGCCACGGCCGTCGTATCGGAGCCGCCGCGCCCGAGCGTCGTGATTTCGCGCTTGTAGCTCATGCCCTGGTAACCCGCGACGATGACGATGCGACCACGCGCGAGCTCGTCTTGGATGCGATGTGGGCGCACCTCGATGATGCGTGCATCGAAGTGGCGATCGTTTGTGAGGATGCCCGATTGGCTGCCCGTGAAGCTGATCGCGTCGAGCCCGCGCGCGTGCATCGCGATGGAGAGAAGCGCCATCGTCACGCGTTCGCCCGTCGACACGAGCATGTCGAGCTCGCGGCGGGGCGGCTCGCACGTGCTGCCGCCCGTCTGAGCGGTCTTCTTAGCGAGCGCGATGAGCTGGTCCGTGGTCTTGCCCATCGCGCTCACGACGACGACGACGTCGTGACCCGCGCGCTTCGCATGCGCGACGCGATCGGCAACGAGGGAGATCTTCTCGACGTCCGCGACCGATGACCCGCCGTACTTCTGGACGATGATGCTCATCTTGGCCGCGAGTCTACAACGCTCGCGGCGCCGGGCCGCTTTCCCGGCAAGTGACGGGAGGCCGCCTCCTCAGGCTGGCCGGAACGCCTGGCTGCCGAACGGGCCGGAGGCGACGACCGCGCCGCGTGCCGCGTCCCAGCGGAGGTGCGTCACGCGGACCGCCGGGTGGTCGTCGTCGGCCGCCGGGATCTCGATCTCCGCGATGATGCGCGCGACCCCGTCTTGCAGGATGCGCACGAGCACCGGGTGATCGGCGACGTCCATCGCGACGACGACCCCGTCGCCCGGAACGAGGGTCGCCGCCGTGAGCCGGCCCGTCTCCTCGAGGCGGCGCCAGGTCGCGTCGCGCGCGCCTAGCTTCGCGTCTTCCCCCGGCACGGCGAGCATGCCGCTGTCTTCGCCGTCGTCCGACGCGGGCTCCGACGCTTCGTCGACACGCGCCCATGCGCGGTCGTCCCAGCGGAGCTCTTCGTCGCCCGCGAGAAGCGCGCCGTCGAAGAGCGCGGCGTCTTCCACGTCGCCGTCGTCGTCGGCGTCGAGCGCGGGCAGGTCCTCTTCGCGGAGCTCCTCGTCGTCGCCGAGCGGGCCCTCTTCACCGCCGTCCGCGGTGACGTGCTCCTCGGCCACGGAGGCGTCTTCCTCGACCGGCCGGTTGTCTGGCTCGTCGTCCTCGAGGATCTTCCCCTCGTCGCCGAGGCCCACGTCGAACGCGCCGACGTCGACGCTGGGGTCCCCTTCGGAGTCGGCGAGCCACCCGCCTTCCGCGCCCTCAGTCACGGTGTCCTCGAACGACGCGTCCTCCGCGGTCGAATCGTCGAGCGCATCGCCCCCGTCGTCGCTGGCGTCCAGCTCGTCGTCGTCCTCGTCCGTCGCTCCGGGTTGGTCGTCCTCACCGTCGAGGGGCGGCAGGTCGAGGTCGTCGGACTCGGGAGAAATCGGCATGGCGCGCAGGAACGTACCAGGGGCTCCGGCGCCGTCCAGATCGGACCCGCCCCCTGATCGCGCGGTCTCGGCGAGCGCGGGCATTCGGCCTCGCCCGTGGCTCACGTGAGACACGCGCCGCGAACGCGCGCCGGCGCGGAGGACGGCGCGGCTACGCGCACGTTCGCGGGAACCCGCGAGCTTCTCCCCGGGCAGTCGCGCTGTCGCTACGGCACGACGGCGAGCGCGACCGCGGGGCACGCCCGATGCATCTCTCGAGCTCCGAGGTCTCGCTCCCATGTCCCCTCGCGCTCATCTCGGACTTCGGCTCGTTGCGCTGCTGCTCCTTGCGGTGCTTGCCGTTTGGCCGCGGCCGCGCGCAGCGACGGCGGTGGGGCGTACCGCCGTCCGCGCCGAGACGACCGCGGCGAGGCTCGCGAGCCCGCCTCGAACGGCAAAGCTCGTGGCGCGAGCCTCCGCGCCGGCGGAGCTAAACGACTGACATTTCACGAAAATCGACGTGCGACGCGCCGTGACCATTGTGGCCGCGCACAAAGGCCTTACCCTGGCGCTCCTTCGAAATGCGCCTCCTCGTCCTCTCGCGCAATGCCGGGCTCTACTCGACGAGCCGCCTCGTCCTCGCGGCGCGCGCGCGCGGCCACGACGTGACGGTGGCCGACCCGCTCGACTTCCACATCGTCATCTCGCGCGGCCGGCCAGCCATGTTCCTCGGCGACCGCCTCTTGCCTCCGGTGGACCTCGTTCTGCCGCGCATCGGCGCGTCGATCACGAACTACGGCCTCGCCGTCGTCCGTCAGTTCGACATGATGGGCGTCCCCGTCTTGAACAACGCGATCGCGATCGCCCGCTCGCGCGACAAGCTCCGCGCGATGCAGCTGCTCACGAAGAAAGACATCGACGTCCCGAAGACGGTCTGTGCGCGCACGCCGGACTCGGTCGACGCGGCGCTCGACTTCATCGGAGGTACCCCTGCGATCGTGAAGCTCCAGCAGGGCGCGCAGGGTATCGGCACGATGATCGCGGAGACGCCGCAAGCGGTGACGTCGCTCCTCGAGACGCTCTGGGCGATGGGTCAGGACATCATCCTGCAGGAGTACATCGCCGAGTCGAAGGGCCGCGACTACCGCGCCATCTGCGTCGGCGGGCGGGTCGTCGCCTCGATGCGGCGGCAAGCGAAGAAGGGTGAGTTCCGCTCGAACTTGCACCGCGGCGGTCTCGGCGTTCGCGTCGAGCTCCCGAAGCGGTACCGCCTCGCAGCCGTCGCCGCCGTGAAGGTCATGGGCCTCGAGGTCGCCGGTGTCGACATGCTCGAGGGGAAAGACGGGCCGAAGATCCTCGAGATCAACAGCTCGCCCGGCCTCGAAGGCATCGAACGAACGAGCGGCCTCGACGTCGCCGGCGCGATCATCGCGCACGCCGAGAAGTTCCTCGCGCGTCGCCGCAAGCGTCGTCGAACGGGCACCGGACGTGACGCGGTCGTCGAAGCCGAGCAGCGCTCCACGCGCGTGCGCCACGACGACCATCCGCCCGCGCGTCGCCTCCGAGCCGGCGGCTGACCCGTGCTCCGCATCGAGCGTCGTGCGGACGTCGCCGTCTGGACGATCGACCGACCCGAAGCGCGGAATGCGCTCGACCACGCGACGCTCGAAGCGCTCGCGAACGCGGTGCGCGACGCGGCCGCCGACCGCGCGCTCCGTGCCGTCGTGCTCACGGGCGCGGGAGAGACATTCATCTCCGGCGGAGATCTGCGCGAGCTGCGCGACAAGAGCACGCGGGCGGACGCCGAGCGGTTCAGCGACCTAGGCTTCGACCTCCTCTCTGCGCTGGAGGACCTTCCCTGCCCCGTCGTCTGCGCGCTCGCCGGCGCCGCGATCGGTGGCGGCGCCGAGCTCGCCATCGCCTGCGACGTACGCATCGCGGCGCGCGGCGCCGTGCTCGCGTTCAAGCAGGTTCGCATGGGCGTGACGACGGCATGGGGCACCGTCCCGCGGCTCGTCGCCCTCGTCGGGTCCGGCCGCGCCGCACGCCTCCTCTACACGGCGCGCGCGGTCGACGCGGACGAAGCCTACGCAATGGGGCTCGTCGATGCCGTGGTGGAGCCCGGCGAAGCGCTTGCCGTCGCGCTCCGGTGGGTCGAAGACATCGCGGCCGGCGCACCGGAAGCGGTGCGCGGGATGAAGCGTCTCGTCCGCAGCGCGGCGCGCGCGAACGACGAGACGCGCGCCCTCGAGCGTGCGCTCTTCGCGCAGACGTGGAGCGGCCCCGACCACGCCGAGGCTGTCGAGGCCTACTTCGCGCGGCGGGCGCCCGTGTTCGGATCGCGCCGCGAGTGACGCGTCAGTACGCGGCCATCGATTGCGGCTTCGCGCCCGTGCGCCGGACCTCGTCGAGCTCGGACATGAAGTGCGCGAGCTCGTCGTCCGTCGTGTAGAAGTGCGGGCTCACGCGGATCCCGCAGCGCGGCCGGTAGTCGTGGAAGAACTTCCGCTCGGAGAGCACCTTCGAGACGATGTCGGCGCCCTCGAAGTCGAAGCACACGGTCCCGCCGCGCTGCGCGTCTTCGCGCGGGGTGTTCACGGTGAAGCCGCGCGAGTCGACGAGCTCGCGAAGGAGCTTCGTCTGCCGGAGCGACTTCTGCCGGATGCGATCGACGCCGAGACGCGCGACCGTTTCCCAACCGGCGCGCGCCGTGTACACCGCAGGGATGGCCATCGTTCCGCCGATCATGCGCCACACGTCGGCCGCGTAGCGCATCGGGCCCATGTCGAACGCGAACGGCTCGGCATGCGCGAACCAGCCGGTCGACGTCGGATTCAGATCCGGCAGCAGGTCGGGCCGAACGTAGAGGTACGCCGCGCCCGGACCGCCGCAAGCCCACTTCACCGAGCCGCCGCAGGCCATGTCGCAGTCCCAGGCCTTCAGATCGAGCGGCACCGTCCCCGCCGACTGGTAGCAGTCGAGCAGCACGAGCGCGCCGACCTCGTGCGCGCGATCGATGACGCGCTTCGCGTCGTACATCCCGCTCGAGCGGAAGAGCACGTGGCTGATCGGGACGAGGAGCGTCTTCTCGTCGATCGCCGCGCACAGCTCGTCGATCGGCGCGTGGATGCCGTCTTTCGATCGAACGAGCACCACCTCGGCGCCGCGCCGCGCTTGCTCTTGCCAGACGTAGTGCACGGTCGAGAAGTTCACGTCGTCGTAGACGACTTTGTTGCGGCCGGCGAAGCGTCCGCGCGTCTCCTGGAACGTGAAGCACGAGGCAACGAAGGACTGCACCGTGGACACGTTGGGCAACACGGCGACCGTGCCCGTATCCACGCCGAGCACGCCGGCCACGAGATCACCGAGCGAGCGGACGGCGGGCAACCAGGTGCGCCACGCGTTGATCGATTCGTTCTCCCACTCGTCGACGAAGCGATTGACGTACTCGCGGGCCTGCTTCGGGACCGCGCCGAGCGAATGGCTGATGAGGTGGACGCCCTTCGCGAGCGTCGGGAAGTCCTCGCGCGTCGCCAGGAGCTCCGCTTCGGCGGCGACGCTCATGTCTTGAGCTCGCCCGGTTTGAAGTCGTCGAAGAGCGCTTCGCGCGCACGCCAGAGCGCGGGGAAGAACGACTTCTTCGCGTTGTTCTCGAGCAGATCGATCGGGTTCCCCTTCAAGCTCGGCGTCCCCGCACCGATGATGCGCTTCACGAGAACGAGGTGCCGGTAGCGGAACGTCTGGAACGCTTCGTCGACGTCGATCATCGCTTCGGCGATCGACCAGAGCGAGCGGTGGCGCTGCGGATCCTGGACGAGCATCTCCGGCGTGACCCCATGGCGCGCGCACGCGCGCTCGAACGCGTCGCTCACCTTCTTCGAGGAACGGAGGAGGCGGTTGAAGCCGGGCGACTCGAGGCCCGAGCCGTGCCCGAGGCCCTTCCGGATCGCGAAGTACGCGACGGGCGCCATCGTCTCGAGGAGCCGCATCTGGTCGCTCATGAGCTTCTCGACCAGGTAGATGCGGTGGAGGCCGGCACGCGCGGCCTCGAGCTCGTCGGCATCCATCGCCGGCACGAGACGCGAGATCTCGTCGTCGGCCGCCTTCATCCAGAGCTCCTCGACCTGATGGACGGTCTGGAACAGCAGCTCGTCGGCGTGGGTGCGAGACTCTTCGGGCTTCTGCAGCGCGAGAAGCTCGGGCACGCGGAGATAGCGTTCGTACTCGGTGAGCGGCATTGGGGACGAATGACCTCCGCGCGCCGGTGAACGTGAGGCGCGCCCGGAAGGCGCTCGCGGCGGCACGGCGGAGACTGCCGAGCGGCACGAGTAGCCCCCGAGGGGAAAGTGTCCTATCGCGCGCGGACGGCGGTTGGCAAGTAGCCCCGCGATGGGCAAAGTTCGCCCCGTGATGACGACCCGCCTACGCCGCCTCACGGGGACGCTCCCCACGCTCGCGCTCTCCGTCTCGGTGATGGCAACGGTCCTCGGTACCGCCGTCGCGGGTTGCCGTTCGCAGCCGCCCGACCCCGCCGTGAGCGCGCCCTCCGACAAGCCCGCCCCGCCCGCTTCGGCGCCGCCGGAGACGAGGGCTGCGGCCGATGCATCCGTCGACGCGCAGGTCGCCGAGGTCGTCGACGCCGGCGCGCCCGCGAAAGAGGAGGCGCTCGAGGGCACGCTGTTCACGAAAGAAGTGCAGGCGGCTTTCCGCGTCGCGGCATGCGGGGGGGACGACGCGCTCATCCCGGCCGGCATCGACCGCAAGATGGTCGATGCGCACTGCGCGCAGTTGAAGAACGGCTACGCCGAGTACAAGCGCGAGTGGATCGACGTCGCGGGTCCGTTCCTCGCGAAGATTCGTCCCGCTGGTCTCCCGACGCAGGTGGTCTATCCCTTCGGAGGTGGTGACCTGGTCACCGCGCTTGCCACCTACCCGGACGCGACCGAGCTGACGACGATCTCGCTCGAGATCGCCGGCGACATCCGCGGCATCACGAAGGCGGACAACAAGAGGCTGCAGGCCGAGCTCGGCACGCTGCGCGAGCACCTCGGGAAGCTGTTCCTGAAGGCGCACAGCCGCACCGTGAATCTCGACATCGAGACGCGTGGCGCGGTGCCGGGTGAGGCGGCGTTCACGATGGCGGCGCTCGCCATCCACGGCTTCGAGCCGGTGACGTACCGGTACTTCGACTTCAAAGAAGACGGCTCGCTCCGGTGGCTCACCGACGAAGACATCGCGAAGGCGGAGAAGGCCGGCAAGACCGGACGCGCCGGGCCGTTCGCGAACGCCGAGATCCGCTTCCGGAAGCCGGGCGATCCGAAGGTGCGGGTCCTCCGTCACGTCGCGTACGACCTCTCGGATGCGAATCTGCGCCAGAAGCCGCAGCTCCTGAAGCATCTCGACACGAAGCCGAAGGTGTCGACGATGACGAAGGCCGCGAGCCACCTCCTGTGGGACGACGCGAACTTCTCCGTCATCCGCGAGTGGCTCATGACGCACACCGACTGGATGATCTCGGACACGACGGGCGTGCCGCCGCGCATCGCGAAGAAGTACGGGTTCGAGCAGGACTTCTACGGCCAGTACGAGTGGCCGGAGCCGTTCGGCACCGTGAACAACAAAGACGCGACCGAGTTCCGCGACAAGTTCAAGGGAAACGCGCCGATCTCGTTCCGCTACGGATATCCGGACAACAAGAGCCACGGGCACATCGTCGTCACGCGCAAGCCGGGCGTCGGCGGCAACAAGCCCTAGGCACTTTCGAGAACCGCCGGTGCGGCGTGCGCGGCGTTCGCGCGGACACGCCTCGGGCGAGGTCGGCGGCGCAAGCCGCGACGCGGCGGCGATCTGCCGCAAGCGAGGGGCCAGCCGTACGAAGGTCGGCGCACGATGCGGCGCGCTCGCGACTTGTGGCGCTTCTGTGCTCGCGGTCATAGCGATCCGAGCCTCGTTCTGCGGGCGGACGCGGTCCTGTGGACGAGGTTCGTTGGTGCGGACTTCGCATTGCCCTCTATCGAGGCCCTTCGATGTCCGCCACCTCCGCCCCTCCGCGTGTTGCCGAGCCGCACGGGAAGCTGCTCGTGCCTGGCGACGTCGTCGACGGGCGTTATCGCATCGAGGCGTACCTCGGCGGCGGCGGCATGGCGTCCGTCTACCGCGCGACGCACGTAGTCCTCGAGCAAGCCGTCGCCATCAAGGTGGTGTCGCCGCAGATCCGGGAGGTTCCCGGCATCGCGCAGCGCTTTCTCCGCGAAGCGCGCGCGGCGACGCAGCTGAAGAGCGAGCACGTCGCACGCGTCACGGACGTCGGAACGATGGCCGACGGCGCGCCGTACATGGTGATGGAGTACCTCGACGGCTGCGACCTCGACGCGGTGCTCGAGCGCCCGGAGGGCGTTCCCGTCGAGGATGCCGTCGATTACGTGCTGCAGGCGTGCGAGGCGCTCGCCGAGGTGCACGGTCTCGGCATCGTCCATCGCGACCTGAAGCCGGCGAACCTTTTCCTCACGCGCGGCGCCGACGGCCTGCCGTGCGTGAAGCTCATCGACTTCGGGATCTCGCGCGTCGACTCGCCGCTCGACGGCAAGGACCTCGCGAAGCTGACGCATCCGGAAGCCGTGATGGGCTCGCCGCGATACATGTCACCAGAGCAGATGGAGTCGGCCTCGAAGGCCGATGCGCGCAGCGACATCTACGGTCTCGGCGCGGTCCTCTACGAGCTCCTCACGAACAAGGCGCCGCACGACGGCGAGACGTTCCTCGACATCTACGCATCGGCGACGAACGGCCCGCCGCAGACGCCGTCGGCGCTTCGTCGTGAGGTCCCTCGCGAGCTCGATGCGATCGTCCTCAAGGCGCTCGCGCCCGAGCCGTCGGCGCGCTTCGCCGACGTCGCGGAGCTCGCGCTCGCTCTCGCACCGTTCGGGCCGGAGGGCGCGCCCGCGCGTGCCGACGCCATCGCCCGCGTGCTCGAGGCGGCGCGCTCGCGTAGCCGCGAGGGCACGTCCGAGGCGGAGTCCGTCTCGAGCGACGAGGGCTCGAAGGTGCGTCGCCGCGTCTCGCGCAGCGCGCATGCGCTGAAGCGGCGGCGTCTCGTGCGCGGCGGGATGCTCGCCGCGGTCCTCGCGGTCGTGGCGCTCGGCGTCGGCGGTCGCTCGTTCATGACGCATGCGCCCAAGGCGGCGGCGACGGCGACCGCGAAGGTCGAGCCCGTCGCCCCGGCGGCGCCCGCCGAGACCGCCGCGCTGGTGCCCGGCCATGGCCCGGCCGCAGCAGCGGCCGACCCCGTGGAGGCCGCGGGGACCACGCAGACGACGAGCGGCATCGCCGAAGGAACGCCGGCCGCGAGCGCACCGGCGACGACCGAGAGCGCCGCCGTCGGAACGACGACGACGACGACGACGACCGCGGCGGACGACGCGAAGAAGCGCAACGCGAAGGTGCCGAGCGCGCCCGCGCCGCGCGCGGCTGTCCCCGCGTGGCGTCCGACGGCCACGCCGACTCCTGCAGCGCCGCCGCAGCCTCCGCCGCCGGCGCCCACGACGGACGAGCGGAAGCTCTTCGAGGAACGCAAATGAAACGCTCTTTCGCCCCCACCGTTCTCCTCCTCCTCCTCGCCTCCGCGGCGCCATCCGTCGCGCTCGCGGCCGATCCCCCGAAGGGCTCGGATCCGGCGGCTGCGCAATCGCTCTTCTACGAAGCGCGCGCGCTGATGGGTCAGGGCAAGTACGCCCTCGCCTGCCCGAAGCTGGAAGAGAGCATGCGCCTCGATCCCGGCATCGGTACGCAGTTCAACTTGGCGGACTGCAACGAGCACATCGGGAAGATCGCGACCGCGTGGGCGAGCTTCCTCGACGTGGCTGCGCAGTCGAAGGCGTCGAACCAGCCCGAGCGCGAGAAGGTGGCGAGGAAGCGCGCGCAGGCGCTCGAGAGCAAGCTGCCGAAGCTCGTCGTCGATGTCCCGGCGGCGACGCCGGGCCTCGAAGTGAAGCGCGATGGAATCGTCGTCGGCGCCGCCGCCTTCGGCACGTCGATCCCGGTCGACCCGGGCGCGCACCACATCACGGCGACGGCGCCCGGCAAGCAGACGTGGGAGACCAACGTGCACGCGACGGAGGGCAGGACGGCGCGGGTTTCCGTGCCGCGCGACCTCCCGGCCGCGCCGGTCGCAGCTGCGGCCGTGCCGGTCCCAGTTGGTCCGCCGGCAGCGGCGCCCGTGCAGACGGTGCGCACCGACGCGACGGCGATGGACAACACCTACTTCCCGCCCCCGGTCACGGAGGAGCGCGGTAGCACGCAGCGAACGCTGGGCTGGATCGTGGCGGGCGCCGGCGTCGTCGGCCTCGGCGTCGGCGCGGGCTTCGGCCTCTCCTCGCTGTCGAGCCGCGACGAGTCGCGCGAGCACTGCACCCGCGATGCGTGCAACAGCACCGGCGTCGCGCTTCGTGACGACGCCATCCGTGCCGGCAACGTGTCGACCGTGGCGACGATCGCCGGCGGCGCCGCGCTGGTCGGCGGCATCGTCCTCGTCCTCACCGCACCGAAGGGCACCGAGCGCGCGGAGCGCAGCGGCTCTCTTCGCGCGGCTCCGAACGTCGCCACGAACGGCGGCGGGTTCATGCTTCAGGGGAGCTTCCGATGACGCGCAGTCGTTTCGTCACTGGCTCGGTTGCGGCCGTTCTTTCGATCGCGTTCGTGGGCTGTAACTCCATTCTCGACAACAATCCCGCCGTCCTCGTCGACGAGAAGAACGACCCGGCGCTGCCGGGCGAGCCCACGGCAGACGGTGGCGCCACCGAGCAGCCGCAGGTCACTCCGAGCCCGGACGGCGGCGCAGAGCCGACGCCGGACAGCGGCGGCGGCGGCGGATGCCCTGCGGGACAGCATCAGTGCGACGGCGTCTGCGTGTCGCTGACGGACCCGCTCTACGGTTGCGGCGACCCGTCGTGCAAGCCGTGCCCGTCGAACCACAGCTCGATGACGTGCCAGGGCAAGCAGTGCATCGTCGCCTCGTGCGACGCCGGCTACGCCGACTGCAACAAGGCGCCCGGTGACGGCTGCGAAGTCGATCTGTCCAAGGCGACGAGCTGCGGCGCGTGCAATGCGGTCTGCGGTGCAGCCGCTCCGCTGTGCGCGCCGTCCGGCCCGACGTTCCAGTGCACGAACGGCTGCACGCCGACCGCGCCGCTCGCCTGCGGGAACGACTGCGTCGACCCGATGACGAGCGTGAACCATTGCGGCGGCTGCAACGTGCAGTGCCCCGCGGTGCCGAACGCGACGACGGCGTGCGCCGTCGGCGTCTGCACGTTCACCTGCAAGACGAACTTCCACGCGTGCGGCGGCAAGTGCGTCACCCGCACCGACCCGACCGCCTGCGGTCCGGACTGCATCGCGTGCCCCGTTCCCGCGAACGGCGCTGCGACGTGCCAGGCGAACGCCTGCGGGTTCAAGTGCGACCCGGGCTTCACGAAGTGCGGTGACAAGTGCGTCGGGCCGAACGACCCGAGCGCGTGCGGTCCGGCGTGCACCGCATGCCCGGCCGCGCCGAACGCAACACCGACCTGCAACGCCGGCGCGTGCGGTGTCGCCTGCGCGGCGGGCTACGCGAACTGCGACGCGAATCCGGCGAACGGCTGCGAAGCGGCCCTCGCGAGCGATCCGCTGAACTGCGGCGCGTGTGGGAAATCGTGCAACGGCCAGGCGTGCGTGAACGGCCTCTGCCAGGCGCCGCCTCCCCCGCCGCCCCCGTGACCGCCACGATTGGAAGGTCCGTCGCCGGAACGTGACGCGCCCTTCCGGGGGCCGCGCGGCCGGCGACGTCCTTGCCTTCGGCGGCAGCGCCGCGCGCGCGTCGGTCGCGCCGGCAGCCGGGGCCTCCGGCTCAGCGCTGCGTTTCTTTCCGGAGCTCGGTGTTGATCGCGCAGGCGGCCTTCACACCTTCGGCGACGGCGACGGCGACGAGCTGGAGGTCGTGCGACGCGTCACCCGCAACGAACACGCCGGGCGGTCCGGCGCGCTCACCATCGGTGCAGTAGGCGGTGCCCGTCGGCGTGAGCTCGCAGCCCATCTCGACGATGAACGGCGCCGCTTGGTCTTCCCCGAAGTGAACGAAGAGGGCGCCGCAAGGCAGGACTTCTCCGGAGCGGAGCACGACGCGTGCGGCGCGCCCCTCTTCCGCTTCGACGCGCTCGACGTCGTCCTCCACGATGCGTACGCCGTTGCGCGTGAGGAGCGCGCGAGACTCGTCGGCGACGCGCTCTCCCGGCGTCACGAGCGTTACGTCGGAGCTCCAGGTGAGGAGCCCCATGGCGACCTCCGCGTCGGACGCCGGCGCGTACATGACGAGCCGCTCGTCGCGGTGCTCCCAACCGTCGCAATACGGGCAGACGTACACGCCCGCTCCGAAGAGCTCCCGCAGCCCGGCCCGTTCGGGGATCCGGTCGCGCATTCCCGTCGCGAGCAACAGCTTGCGCGCGCGGACGAGGGCACCGCTCTTCGTGGTTGCCGCGAACCCGCCGTCATCCGGCTCCACGCGCGTGACCTCGTCTTCCCGCACGACGACGTCGTACGGCTCGAGCTGCGCACGGCCGATCTGGAGGAGCTCGGTCGGCGGCGTGCCGTCACGCGTGAAGATGCCGTGGGCGGCCCGCGACGGCGCATTCCGCGGGTGGCCGGCATCGACGACGCACACGCGCCGCCGGCAACGGCCGAGCACGAGGGCGGCAGAGAGCCCTGCGGGCCCGCCGCCGACGACGAGGACGTCGAAGCGCTCGGCGTCGCCGTCGCGCGCGGCCGGCGCCGCTGCCGCGCCTCCGTGAAGCATCTCGCTCATGTCACGTGACCCTCGGTGTGTAGTACCGCTTCAGCCAGCGGGTGAGGCCGTCGAGGCCTGGATAAAGAACGCGCTCGGTGACGTTCGCCTGATCGAGCTTGTCGCGAATCTCCCACTTGAGCGCGGCGGGAACGACGATGCGTCGTCCGAGCTCGGGGCGCTTCTCGAGCCAGCCCTGCATGCCGCCGGCTTGCTTCGGCATGAGCGAGAAGAGGGCGTACTGGTTCACGATCCGATCGTCCAGCGAAGGCGGCTCCAAGAAGACGACGAAGTCGTCGCCGAGGGCGTCGAGCTCCGGCAACGTCGTCGCCGCGCGCTGGAGCATGTCGGTCGTGAAGACGTTCGCCTCTTCGTCGGCGAGAATGGTCGAGAGCTTCGGCGGAAGGAGCTCGCGGGCGCGCACGAAGTCGGCGACCCAGACGATGCCGTCTTCGCCGAACGCGAGCGCGTTCTCCGTCATGAAGTGGAGCGCGACGTACGGCGAGAACGTCCAGTCGAGCAGCCGTGTCGGCAGGCCGTGGTGCTGCGCGACAGCGAGCCAGCTCCACACCGAATCGTCCACGCCGGCGAGCTTCCGCGCGTACTTCCGAAAGGTGCGTAGGAGCGGCAGCTCGAGGTCGTCGCAGCGCGTGCCCAGCCGAGTCAGCGAGCAATCGAGCGCGTCCGCGGCGCGCGCCATCCCGCGATACGCGAAGCTCGAGCGATGACGACGCAGCTCTTCGTTCCACGAGTCCGCGAAGAGCACGTCGTTCAGCTGTGCCCACGAATCGACCCGTATCTCCCTCATCGCTGCCGCTCCCATGCACGCATCATGCAATAGCGGCGCGCCGATCGCCGAGAACGCGGGGCCACGCGACGACGTGCCGCGCGCCCGCCGCTCCGCACGCGGACGGGCTGCGTAGGCGAAGGATGCCGGCGGTTTAGCGCGCGGCGTACGCGTTCAGCGGCGACGTTCGAGCGGACGCGCGCCGTGCTTCGCGTCGAACCACGAGCTCCGGAGATTTCGCCTCAGCGCAGAGGCGTAGAGGCAGTCGCGCAGGCTGTTCAGCTCGCTGGTGACGGCGCCATGGGAGAGCTGCGTCCTGATGCTCACCGCTTCGGCGAGCGTGAGCTCGGCGCGCGAGAGCGTGCCCTCCACCTGCTCGTGAGCGCACGCGACGCCGGCCTTCTCGAGCTCCGCGAAGAGGGCGCGGGTGTTGTTCTCCGTCGTGCCGGCCGTGAAGTACGACACGAGCTTGTGGCGCGCCGACATCGGCTTGCCCTTGCCCGCGATGACCCAATCGCGGAAGACGTCGACTTCGGCGTAGAGCGCGTCGAACAGGAAAACCTCGCGAACGGGAACGCCGCCATTCTTCAACACGGCCGCGGCGGCGTGATACCCGCCGGAGTGCGCCGAGACGCAGGTTCGTCCGATCTGCGCGCCGATGGGGAGCGCGGCCTTGCCCGTCGCCACCCGAACGGCAGGAGCATCGAGCACGCGGAGCGTCTCTTGGAGCATGCGTGCGAGCCCGTTCGGGGTCTCGAGCTTGCCGGCGGACGAATCGGGCGCGAGCACGGCGAGCTGCGGAACGACGAGGATCGCGTTCTGCTTGCTCTCGAACAGCTGCTCGCGCAGCTGGTGAGCGGCGAGCGCGCGCTCGGCCGTCGTGTTGTGCCCGTGGAAGTGGACGACGAGCGCCACGTTCGCGTCGCGTCCCACGCGATGGTGGTGCGGGACGAACGCGTGCACCGTCGAGTCCTGATGCCACGAGCCGTGCGCCGGGAAAGGCGCATGCTCGAGCTCCATCGTGACGGTGACGCCGCGCGCATCGGACGCCATGCGCACGACGCGCGAGCCGCGCGACGGAGCGGCTTGCGCACGCGCCTCGGTGGCGACGAGCGAAACGAGCGCGGCGGGCGCGAGCGTGGTGAGGAGCGAACGGCGCGAGAGCGGCTGCGGCATGGCTTGGCCTCACCCCTACCCTCCTCAATAGCAGCGCGATCGGCCAAATTTCCGCGCGCTCATCGAAGCACTTACGGAACCGTCCACGCGAGCCGCGCCGGCGGCCCCGCCTCGACGTCGGTGACGAGCTCGCCGAGGTAGAGCGAGTAACTTCCTTTGGCGAGCGAAGGACCGGCGCACGTGCCTGCCTCGCAAGGTGGATCGATGCGCTGCACGACGGCGGTGTCGATCACGACCACGGCCGACGCGGCGGCGCCCGGCGCGAGGGAGATTCGCGCGAAACGGGGACCGTTCCCACCGGCGGCGCCGGGGACGGTCGCGGGCGGGGGCGCGGGCATGGGGTCGAAACGCGGAGCGCCGAGCTCGTAGACGGTGTGGTGCTCCGCATCCTCGGCGAATGCCGTGAACGAGGGCAGCTTGGCGTGGAAGCTCAGGGGGAGCACGAGCGGCACGTCCCCGATGTTGAGGAGCCGCATGCGCACGCGTCCCTCGCCGAGCAACGTCGCCTCCTGCTTGAACGGAAGACGTCCGCCGTCGCGCTCGAGCCGTGCGCGAAGCTGCTTCGCCACGGTGGACGAGATCGCGCAGCGCGCATCGGCGAGCACGGCGGTGAGCTCGATCTCGCGTCCTGCACACGCGGCATCGATCGCCGCCTCGGCGGCCTCGGCTTGAGGGGACGCATCCCGGAACCGACCGCCGGCCGGCCCGCCGCCGCCGCTCGCGCCGCCGTTCCCCATGTCGGTGCTCTCGCCTGCGACTGCGCCGGTCGCGCCGCTCGGGTCGTCCCCGGGAGCCCCGCCGCCCGCCGCGTCCCCGCGGGCGGCCGTGTCACGTCGGCAGCCCTCACAACCGGTCCCGAAGCTCGCGAGGCTCGCAAGCACACTGACGAGGCACGCGGCGCGGAGGACGAGCGCGACCCGCGGGGCACGAACGGACATGCGCCGCGTCCTTACCACGGTCGCGAGCACCGTCGCAGCGAGCCGCTCGCCGCGAGCCGCGGTCAGGCGTGCTGCCCGCGCGTTGCGCGGTACGCGCCCGCCTTCGGGAGGTACGTGCGGGCGTGCACCGGCGGCGCAACGGCCGAGCCGCATTCCGCGCACGTCCACGACGTGGCACGCCGTGCGAAGAGCACGACGGCGCTCGCGAAGAACGCCCAACTGAGCGCCGCCAACACGCCCCAACCGTGCACGGCCGTCGCGAAGCCGAGCACCGCGCTCGACACCCAGAACGCGACGATCATGCCGATGAAGCTCTTGTTCGGCGGCCGCATCGACGTCGTCGTCGCGCACGCTTCGCAGTCGACCGTCTCGGTGTGGTTCGTGTGTTCCATGGGGTGACCTCTCCGGGGGAGAGTGCATACGGCGCGCCGATCCGCGGCAACGAAGCGCGGCCGTTCGGTCGTCATGCGGTTCAGGCGGAGCGGGCGCGCCGGTTCACGCCCTCGCGGACGCTCGCGCTCGGGCTTGTCCGTGGCGCTCGCGCTTTTGCCGCGAACTCGCCGGGAGGTGACGCCCAGGTCTATCGTCGCGGTGCGGGAGGGGACGCGATGGTGCGCGCGCGGGACGTGGATTTGTCCGGGCTACCGAAGCTCGCGGGCGGGGATCTGCGTTTGCTTTGGGTGAACGACTGGTACGACGGCCCGCTCGAGGCGGTGGTCGAGCGCGGCGGCGAGCGCCTCCTCATGGTGCTGCACGGCGAGGTCGCGACGCACCGTCCGGACCCGCCGCGCTGGGTGCTGTTCTCTCTCTCCGCCACCGCGTGGCAGGAAGAGGAGAGGTGGCACGCCCTCTTCGAGGAGCACGTCGGTCATCACTGGTGCTTCCACCACGAGGAGGAGCCGGCGCCCTCCTCCGCTCGCGAACCGTCGACGTTCTACGACGCGTATGCGAAGCGCCCTCCGCGCGCGCTCGACGCGGCCGACGCCGTCGCCTGGACGGACGAGATGCCGGCGCTCTGACGGAGCGCCTGGCGCGCGGGGGTGTCGGCGGGCCGTACGCGAAGGGCGCTCAAGGGGTCACGTCGAAGCGAAAGCGCTGGTACGTGGTCGCGCCGGCAACGGCCGCATCGAAACGCTGCGCCCGCGCGCGCGGGTCAGGATCGGCGAACGCGTCCACGTCGGCTCCGCCGGTCGCCGTGAGGTCCAGCACGTGCGCACCGACCGAGAGCGACGCGACGCCGAGCGCTTCCATCCGCGCGAGCGGGATCTCCGGCTCCGACGCGTAGATGCGCGCGACTTGGCGACCGCGCCCGACGTCGACGAGGACGAGCGAATAGAGCCCGCGCCCTCCGGGCAGCGCGGGAGGGCGCGGCCGGAACGCGACGCCTGCGCCCGTGCGCGAGAGGATCCCCTCGACGGCCGGGCGCACCGGCTCGGGCGGCTCCGGGACTTCGAGCGCGACGTTCTCGACCGCGATCGGCAGCGTGCCCGTACGCGCGCTCGACGACGCGTGGAAGTACGGACGAGACTCGTCCGGCGGGTGCTGCGCCCACGCGACCGCGCGGAACGTGGCGCCTGGCAGTTTCGGGAGCCTCAGCGTGGACGACGGCGCCCAATCGTACCGGAGCGCGATCGATGCGCTTCCCGGCAGGTCGACCCACGACGCGAGTGTCCACTGCCACGTCGCCGGCACGCGCGAGTACGACGCGAGCGTGACGGGCGGCGTCGCCTCGATCGGCATCGGCGTCGTCATCCCGATGTCCGTCGGCCGACCCGGCCGCGCGTCGATGCGCGATACGCGCGCGTACGCGTACTCGGAATAATCGGCGCTGCCGGCAAGGACGTGGACATCGATCGTCTCGCCCGCGCGCGTGCTCTCCGCGTTCCACGCGTGGTCGACCTGGTACACGGCCGTCTCGGCGCCTTCGATGTACGAGCCTGCCGTCGCGCCCGAACCGCTCGGCGACGCGCTGACCACGGAGACCCAGCAGGCCCCCACCGTGGCGCGGCAACGCGGGAGCCGAACGCCGACCGCGATCGACTGGCTCGAAGCCCGAGGCGACGGGCCGTGACGCTCGAAGACCTCCAGGCGCGGATCCTTTCGCGAGAGCCCGAGGAAGAGGACGGGCGTGATCACCGCGCCGCTCGGCGCTTGGCCGACGGCGACGTCGTACGGTGGCGCAACGCCGGTGGCGTGGAAGCCTCCCGCTTCGTCGGTGAGCGTGGCGATTCGTTGGCCGGTCGTGTCGACGATGACGATGGGTCTTCCGACGATCGGCTCGCCGTCGTCCCGCGTCACGTGCCCGCCGACCGCGATCGCGGCGCGCGGCTCTGGAGCCCCGTCGGCAACCTCGGCCGGGCCTACGGGCACGGGCGCCGCGCGCGACGTACGCAGGGAGCTGTCCGGAGGGTCGCCGTCACAGCCTGCCGCGACGAGCGCGAGGCCGACGAACGCGCCCGCGAGGCACGCGAGCAGCCGTGGAGAGGGCACGTGTCGCCGCGGGCGCGCGGCACCTTTCGTACGCATGCACGGCGCCACTCAATCCACGTGCCGCGCCGTCGCGCGAAACGATCCGCAGGGTTACCGCGCGTGACCCCATGGCCCGGGCCGGCCCGGGCCAGGCCCGGGGCCACCTCGGGTCGTCGCTCAATCCGCGTTTGCCCGCGCACGCGAGGTTCTGTATGTGCGTTGCCCATGCCGGAACTGGCGCGCGCCGTGGAACGTCTCGTGGGCTCCGCAACCGAAGGGAGCGACGACGCGGCGTTGCGCAAGGCCGTCGACGACGTCCTCACGTCGTTCGACGACGCGGATACGCGCGAGCGAAAGGCGGCGCTCGGCGTCTTCGACAAGGCGCTTGCACGTGCGCAGGGTCGGGCCGCCCAGGTGCTGTACCTCGCGCTCGGCGCGCTCGTCGAAGCAGGCGCCCCCGCGGAGCTCGCCTGGCCCATCCTTTCGCGAGGCCTCCGCGAGGCGCTCGAAACCGCGACGGTGTTCGCGCAGGCGTGCGTGAAACACTCCGGCGACCCGCTCGTCGCCGATGCGATCGAGGCCTCTGCGGTCGCGGTCGCGAAGAAGAAGCCGAAGGAGGCGCACGCGTGGCTGTCGCTGCCGTCTCGCTGCCTCGCGGCGGTGGCGTGCCTCACGAGCTCGCCACGGTTACGCAAGGCGGAGCGCGCCGACGGCACCTTGCACAAGGCCGCCTACCCGCTCGAAGACGCCGTCGACGAGGTCGGCTTCTTGAGCCAGATCCTGCGCGTTCTCGACGACGAGACGCTCGTCGTCATCCATCCCGAGTCGCGCCGCGGCTTCCGCGTCGTCGTGAACGACGTCGCCTCGAATCTCGAGCTCTTCGTGCTGCTCGCGGACGCGATCGTCGGTGATGCGAAGAAGGGCCTCGTGCCGGGCAAGCGCCCTGATGCGCGCGCGGTCGCTGCGCTGCGCTCGCCGGCGAGCACGCCGAAGAAGCCCCCGACGGCGGTGGTCTCGTTCAATCTCGTGGCGTGGACCGGGCTCGAAGCAGACGGCACGTTGATGCCGGCAGACGCCGAGCATCCGGAGCACTGGGTGTGGATCGAAGGGGTGCCCGCGGACATCCCGCCGTTCGGCGACGAGCGCGTCGTCCTCCTCCAGGAACCGGTCGTCGCGCGCGTCATGCCGGTCGAGCCGGCGTTCGCGACGTTGACCCCGGAGCTGCGCGTCACGAAGAAGCTCACGGCGGGCGAGGTGGATTCGCTTCTCGCCACGATGGGCAAGGCAGCCGCCAAGCTGCGCGAGGCGCAGTCGAAGCGCGCCCCGGCGAAGAAGAAGTCGAAGGCGGCGAAGCCCGGCAAGAAGGCGGCGAACAAGGCCGCTGCCGGCCGCCCCGCCGCAACGCCGAAGGCCAAGGCGAAGACGAAGAAGTAGCCCGCCGGGGAGCCCGGGCCCGGGAGTCCGGGGGCGCCGGGGCCGAATCGTTAGCCGGCTAAACATCTGCGGGGAGGCGCCGGCGTCCCTTGCCGGGGCGCCGGGGGCGGGGCGCCGAAACGTTCGCCGGCGAACGATTCCACGAGGGGGCGCTCGGCACTGGGCGCCGTCCGCCGACGGCGGCCCCGTGGCGCTGTCGTCGACCGCCGAATCGTTCGCCAGCGAACGGTCCGCGTCGCGGGTCCGCCGCCGCCGGCGCCCGCCGCACGGCGATCGCGCGACCTCGCGCAACCCCGCGTCAGTACTTCCAGGGCTCGCGGCGGTGGGCGTCGATGCGCGGGAGTGGCCGCGGCCTCACCCCGCGGAGGGCGTTCACGAAGTGGGCGTCGGAGACGAGCGCGCACACCCGGGCGCGATGCGGCCGGAACGGCTCCAACACTTCGAGCATTCGCGCGTCGTCGCCCTGCTCACCCGTGAGCGCCTCGGTGACGACGTAGTGCGCATGCAGGTCGCCGACGGGAACGGCGTCCGCCCAACCGAGCCCCGCGCGCGCCACGTGATTGGCCGTCCAGGGTCCCACGCCTGGCAGCGACTGGATGCGCTCGACTGCGACGGCAGGGTCGACGAGGCGCAGCCGCTCGAGGGCCGCGCCCCGCCGGGCTCCCGCGCGGAGCGTGCGAACCCGGCGCACGCCGATGCCGAAGGCGCGGAGCTTCCACGGCGCGACGCCGAGCACCTCGTCCGCCGTCGGCGGCGCGCGGAATCGCGTGTCGGCAACGAGCGCGCCGGCGTGGCCGAACAAGCGTCGTATCGAAGCGCGAGCTTCGTACGTCGTCACGAGCTGCTCGATGACCGCGCGAGCGAAGCTCTCGAAGACCGTCACGCGACGGGGGACGCGGCAGTCGTACCGGCGGAGGAGCGGAGCGAGAACCGGGTGTCGCCGCGCCATCGCGAAGAACTCGGTCGGGTCGTCGTCGAGCGCCGCAATGCCCCGAGCCGCGCTCAGCGCCCAGGCGATGTCCTCGTCGCTGCAGTCGCCGCGCGCGAGCACGCGGATGATCACCTTGCCGTCACGCACCGCGAACGCCGCCACGAGCCCGCAGGCGCCGCCTCGGAGCGCCCGCACCGGAAACCGGCGGAGGTGCCTCGCGTCGTACAGCGGTCCGAGCGGCGCGACCTCGCATGTCGCGACGACGCGCAGCGGCGCACGACGAAGCTCGTCGAGACGCTCGCGGGCGGGCACGGCCATGCTCATCACCTTCGCAGCGTGCCGCCGTCGTCCGCCCGCCGCAAGCACGCCGCCGTCACCCGGCGCGCCCGCCTCGCCCGCCTCGCGCGCCGCCGGCGGATCCGGCGAGTCGCCGACGAAACCACTGGCGAAGGGAGCGCGTTCCTCGGGAGAATGGCCCCCCTCCGCCCCATGCCGACCCGACCCGCGAAGCGCAGCAAGACGAGCCCGAAAGAAGCGGCGGCTCGCACGACGAAACGAGGCTCGCGCCGGTCGGCAGCGCCCGCCCTCACGTCCGAGAAGATCCGCGACGCGGCGCTCGCGCTCATCGACGCGGAAGGCCTCGAATCGTTCAGCACGCGTCGCCTCGGCGCCGCGCTCGGCTGCGAGGCGATGGCGATCTACTGGTACTACCCCAGCAAGGACGCACTCCTCGACGCCGTGGTCGAAGCGCTCATTGCGCGCATGCCGATCGAGCCGAGCGACAGCGGCGACTGGATCGATGCGCTTCGCAAGCTCGCGCATGCCTATCGCCGGCTCGCGCATCTCCATCCCCACGCCTTCCCTCTCCTCGCCACCCGACGCTTCGCGACCGAAGGCACGTGGCGTTTCCTCGAGGGCCTCTTCGAGCTCGCGCACCGCGCCGGCCTCGACGAGCGCACGACGGCGCGCTTCTTCCGCCTCGTGTCCACGTATTGCAGCGGCGTGGCGCTCGACGAGCTCGCCGGTCTGCGAGAAGCCGAGCGCGCCCGCGAGAATCCGGAGAAGGTAGCCACGCAGGCCGCCGCCGCGCGCGAGGTGTTCCCTCGCCTCGCCGCCGTGTCTGCGTACCTCGAGCCCTCGCACTACGATGACATCTTCGAGTTCGGCCTCGAGCTCCTCCTCGATGCCGTCGCGCAGGCGCCGCTCCACGCGACCGGCCCCGCGCAGAAGAGCCGTCCGCGTCGGCGAGAGAGAGAGTAGCTTTTCGAGCCATGCCCCTCCGTCATCGGACCGGGGCGTCCACGTCGCGCACTGCGTCATCCGAAACGACCTTGCACATCCGATTTTACAGTGTAAAAGGAGCCGAGATGCGCGCGAGGAGCCGATCGCGGTGCGGGCAACCGAGAAGGACTCCGCGATCGCTCCTCGCTGCGCTCTCCTTCTCGTCTTTGGCTTGCTTCGCGGGAGAGGCTCGCGCCGTCGAGCCGTGGTCCGATGCGGACCCGGCGGGACCGCCGAGCCGTCTCTCCCTCGGTCCCTCCGTCGGCTTCCGCGGCGGCGCCGAGTACCGCGCGAACGTCGTCTCGGTTCGCCCGATCGATCTCTCGGGAACGCGCGACCGGAACTTCTCGACCATCGAGCACCGCCTGCGTCTCGACGCAGGCATCGACTGGGAGGACAAGATCCGCATCGTCACGTCCGCCGACGTGCTCGACGGTGTCCTCTGGGGCGACAACGGCACGCTGGGCCAGGACCCGCAGCCGACGAGCGGCGCGAACGTCGCGACCACGAACCCGAGCATCGCGACGGCGTGCATGCAGCAGCGCCCCGGCGACCCGCCGACCGAAGCGACGAGCTACCACTTCGGTCTCTGCTCGACGGATCCCGTGTTCATCCGCCGCCTCTACGGCGATGTCGTCACGCCGGTCGGTCTCTTTCGCATCGGCCGGCAGCCGTTCACCGAAGGTGCGTCGCTCGCGGTGAACGACGGCGACGGCCGCAAGAACCGGTTCGGCTTCGCCCGCCGTGGCAACAGCGCGGACCGCATCCTCTTCGCGACGAAGCCCCTCGAGGGCTTCAAGCCGAAAGAGGAGCGCGACAAGAGCGAGACGAAGGGCCTCTTCCTCATCTTCGCGTACGACCGCCTCGTCACCGACGATCCGCAGCGGTTCAGCGACGATCTGCACGGCATGGTCTCCGCGGTGCGCTGGCTCGAGCCGCGCCATCCGCTCGGCACCGACGCCGAGGTGCGCCTCTTCCACGCGTACCGCTGGAGCCGCGCCGGCGACACGGGCGTTCACGCGTTCGGCGCGCGCGCGATGTCGAAGTTCGGCGACATCTCCGCAGGCCTCGAGACGACGGCCGTCGCGGGGTCCACCCGCGAAGTGAGCGACGCGTTCCGCGTCGTCACGAACGATCCCCCGGCCGATCAGGCCGTGCGCCAGTTCGGTGCGCGCGGCGTCGTGCGCTGGGACAAGCCGCTCTACACGCTCTATCTCGAGGCCGACTACGCGTCCGGCGACTCCGACCCGCAGACGCGCACGCCGCTCACGCAGTTCCGCTTCGCGGAAGACACGAATGTCGGTCTCCTCCTCTTCGAGCACGTGCTCGCGTACCAGAGCGCGCGAGCCGCCGCCGCCGGCGTCCAGCTGCTCCGCGACCTCGGCGCGCCGAGCTACCCGCTCGATGCCGTTGCGACGCGTGGCTCGTTCGCGAACGCGTTCGCCATCTTCCCGCAGGTCGACTTCCGCCCGCACGAGAGCCTCCTCTTCCGCGGAGGCGTCCTCATGGCGTGGGCACCTGCGAAGGTGGTCGACCCGCTGAAGTCGCTCCAACGCCGCGACGGCGTCGCGATCAGCGACGACCTCGTCAACTTCGCCGGCGGCAGCCCGAGCCGTTACTACGGCACCGAGCTCGACCTCCGCGTGCAGTGGCGCTTCATGGACCACTTCGCCGCCGACCTCGAAGGTGCCGTGCTCTTCCCCGGCGGCGCGCTCGAGAACGAGAACGGCGACGCCGCCAAGAGTGCGCTCGTCCAGGCCCGCGGTACGTTCTTCTTCTGAGGCCAGGCATGAAGTCCCGTCCCTCGTTCACTCTCCTCGCCTCCTCGGGCCTGCTCTCGGCAGCGCTCGCCGCCGCCATGTTCCCTGCGTGCGAGCGGTACGAGCCGCCGCCGACGCCCGCGATCGCGGGCCTCGAAGGCGGGCTCCTCTTCGACTCGAAGGCGCCGCTCTTCATCGATTTCGGTCAGCCGATCGATCTCGCGACGCTGAACCTGAAGGTCGCGTTCCTCGACACCGATCTCGAAGGCAACCTCCCGGACGAAGACGAGAATCCGGACACCGAGCTGCGCGTCCTCCTCGCGCACGACCCGATCGACGGCGATCGCGGCGGCAGCGCCGTGCTCGAAGGCGACGGCTCGCGCCTGCGCTTCGACCTGCAGTCGGCGCTGCCGGTCGGCCCGAAGCTCGTCCTCCTCGTGGAGCCCGGCATCAAGGGAACGGGCGGCCGCACGCGCATCAACCGCACGAAGATCCCGTTCTCGTACGCCGTCCGCTGCACGGCCGGAACGCGCGCGACGAACCTGCAGAGCGGTGTGTACTTCGTCCTCCTCGACGTCGACCAACCGCTCGGCACGCAAATCCAGCTCTACGGCGCAATCGAAGTGGACGAGTCGAGCGGCGCGTTCGCCGGCACGTTCACGAACGCCGACCGCAATCCCGATCAGAGCCGCTGCCTGCCCGAGCGCCAGTGCAGCGGTCCCGATGCATGCCGCCGCCTTCCCTCCGTCGACTGCGTCGTGCCCTCGCTCAAGGCGGGCAAGCCCGACGAGTACCCGGACTGGGTGCCGAACGAGACTCCGCCCGTCGGCTACTCGTTCCAGGTCGAAGGCTGCGCGGTGGATGATGCGACGGGAGCGGGCGTCGTGACGGCGCCGGCGCGGATGGTCGTCCAGCAGCCCCCGGTTACCATCGAGGGCCTCTCGATGACCGCGTTCTTCGGTCCGGGAGCCGGCGGCGCGATCGGCGCGACGGGCAGCCTCGTCGCAGACAGCGTCTTCCTCGGCACGAATCGCATCGGTGCCGGCAAGGGCTCGATGACCGCCGTCCGCATCCCGGACGCGGAGGTGCCTCCGAACGTGCCGCGTCCGAAGCGGCCGACGCCGGACGCAGGCGCAGGGGGAGCGGGCGATGCAGGCCGGTGAACGACCGACGCTAGGCGTCTGGCGGGCTGCGACGCGCGGCGGAGACGCGATGACCCGCGGTCTGCGCCGCGACCGCGATCACGATCATGGCGCCGCCCGCCAGTGCGAGGGAGCTCGGTGTCTCCCCCGTCGCGAGCACGACCCACACCGGGCTCAGCACGGGCTCGATCGTCGCGAGGAGCGAGCTCTCGAGCGCGCGGAGGCGGCGCACGGCGCTCGCATACAACACGTAGGGCAGGCCGATCTGGAAGAACCCGAGCGCCGCGAGCACGGCGTACGTGCGCGTCGCGGCGGGACCGCTGACGGGATGCGCGACCATCGCGGGGAGCGCCACGACCGCCGCCACGGCATTGCCGAGCGACATCGCGACGAGCGGCGCGTGCTCGGCCACGGCCTTCGCGTGCGCGCCTTCTTCCAGCGCAAGCCGCTGCTGGTCGAGACGGAGCAGCAGCGGAAGTGCGGCGAAGCCGAAGCTCGACACGATCGCGAGCGCGTTCCCGGCAGCGCGACCGCCGCCGAGCTCTCCGCCGAACGCGAGCGCCATGCCCGCGACGCATCCCCCCACGGCGACGAGATCGCGGCGCGTGATGCGCTCGCCGAGCAGCTTGCCTCCGAGCAGCGCGACGTACACGGGCCCGGTGTACTGGAGGAAGATGGCATTCGCGGCGGTCGTTCGGCGCGCCGCGAGGACGAAGCAGACGACCATCGTGGCGTAGCCGGCGGCAGCCGCCCACACGAGCCTGCGTCGCAAGAGGACGAGCACGCCGGCGAGGCCGACGCGGCTCCGCGCCGTGGTGACGGCGAGCACGACGGCCATGAACGCGAGGGCGAAGACGCTGCGCAGCCCGGCGATCACCATGGGCTCTGCGACGGCAACCTTCACGCCGACACCGCCCGTGCTCCACAGCGTCGCCGCGGCGACGACGAGCAGCGCGCCCACGCGGCGCGAACGCGCATCGCCTGCGCCCGCGCCGCTGTCGATGGACTCCGTCGCGCTCATCGCGAGCGCACCATTATCCGAAACGAGGAGCATTCGACATGAGATTCCCCGAGCGAGGCACATCGAGGGACGAGCTCGTCGCGCAGATGGAGAAGTACCGCCGTACGGACGGCGACGCCGCGAACGCGCGCCTCTTCAGCCTCGTCTACGCGACGCGGCCCGACGTGCTCGAGGTCGCCAAGGACGCCTATCTGCGCTTCTTCTCCGAGAACGCGCTGAACCCGATGACGTTCCCGAGCCTCCGCCGCTTCGAGTCGGAGGTCCTCGACATGGCGCAAGGGCTCCTCCACGCGCCGGACGGAGCCGCGGGCTCGATGTCGAGCGGCGGCTCGGAGAGCCTGCTCCTCGCGGTGAAGACCGCGCGTGACTGGGCGCGCGCCGAGCGCCCGGACGTGAAGGCGCCGCAGATGCTGCTCCCCGTCACGGCGCACCCTGCCCTGCTCAAGGCCGCGCACATGGTCGGTATCGAGCCGGTGCTCGTTCCCGTGCGCGCCGACTTCACCGCCGACGTCGACGCCGCAAAGCGCCTTGTCACGGACCGCACAATTCTCGTCGTCGGCTCCGCCCCGCAGTATCCGCACGGCGTGCTCGATCCGATCGCGGAGCTCGCCGCGCTGGCGGAGAGCCGCGGCGTGCTCTGCCACGTCGACGCGTGCATCGGCGGCTTCTTCCTGCCCTGGGTGGAAGACCTCGGCTACGACGTCACGCCGTGGGACTTCCGCGTGCGCGGCGTCACGTCGATCTCCGCAGACCTGCACAAGTACGCGTACACGGCGAAGGGCGCGTCCATCGTCATGTACCGGACGCGCGCGCTCCGCCGCTACCAGCACTTCGTGCACGCCGATTGGCCGGGCGGTCTCTTCGGATCGCCGAGTGTGCTCGGCACGCGCCCGGGTGGCGCCATCGCGGCGGCCTGGGCGGTCATGAAGTACCTCGGCGCGGAGGGCTATCGGGATCTCACGAAGCGCGCGATGGACGCGACGACGCGCATCGCACGCGGCATCCGCGAGACGCCGGGCCTTGAGATCCTCGGCAAGCCCGTGATGAGCTGCCTCGCCATCGGCGCGAAAGACGACAAGGTCGATCTTTACGTCGTCGGCGACCTCCTCCAAGCGAAGGGCTGGCGCATGGACCGGCAGCAGAATCCGCCGAGCCTCCACCTCACGGTGAGCCCCGCGCACGACGCGATCGCGGATCAGCTCGTGGAAGACTTCCGCGCGGCGACGAAGCACGTCGTCGACACCGGCGCGCAGGCCGAGGGAGCCGCCGCCATGTACGGGATGCTCGGGAAGCTGCCGGACCGCGGCTTCGTGCGTGAGGCGCTCCTCGACTTCATGGACGGCCTCGACACGATGGCGAGCACGGCAGGCGAGGACGGCGCGTGACGAGCGTCATCCCGTCACGCTTCACGTCGCTGCTGGACCTCGCGCGGCTGCCGTGGTTCGAGCTGTCCGAGCAAGGACGCCTCGTGATGAAGGACGAGAGCGTCGGGCCCATCGCCGACCTGCACACGCACCTCGCGCTCGCGTACGTGCGTCCGCCGAGCGTCGACTACGGCAAGCTCCACGACGAGACGCAGCACTACCTCCCTTCGTGCTGCGCGATCGACCTCGACGTCTATGCGAACCGGAACATGTCGAAGGAGGTCGTAGGCGAGCTCACGCGCGACCTCACGTGGCGGAGCCTCGGACCGCGCGGCATGCGCGCGACCCACACGATCCCGAACCTCGTTCGCGAGATGGAGGAGACCGGGATCCGGGCCTCCGTTCTCCTGCCGATCGACTTCCCGGTGCTGTCGAACAATGCGGACGTGGCGCTCGCGGCCGCGGCGAGCACGTCGGACAAGCTGTTCTCCTTCGGGTCGGTGCATCCGTACGCGAGCACGCCCGAGAAGCGTCTCGACGCGCAGCTCTCGAAGGGCGCGCGGGGCATCAAGATGCATCCGTCGGTGCAGATGGTGCGGGCCGACAACCGCCGCGCGCGCGCGCTCTACAAGATGTGCGGCGACCGCGAGATGATCGTGTTCTGGCACTGCGGCCCGGCCGGCATCGAGCCGAAGCTCGGCCAGTACCTGAACCAGGTGAAGTTCTACGAGCAGCCGATTGCGGAAAATCCGCGGACGACGTTCGTGCTCGGCCACTCCGGCGCGCTGCAGTTCGAGGAGGGCCTCGCGCTCCAGCGGCGGTACCCGAACGTGTGGCTCGAGACATCGTCGCAATCGCTCCACCACGTGAAGCGCATCGTCGAAGAGGCAGACGTCACCCGCGTCGTCCACGGGTCGGATTGGCCCTTCTACCACCCCGCAATCAGCGTCTCGAAAGTGCTCATCGCGACGGAAGGCAAGCCGGAGATTCGACACCAGATCCTCTGGAAGAACGCGTCGCGTCTCCTCACCATCGGAGATTGAACGGTCCGGCTCGGCCGCCGAGCTTGACCGCGACGGAGAGTGGCCCTTCGATCGAGAGGTCGTGGGTTACGACCTCCTCGCCGCGGCGTTCTTCGTCCTGCTCACGCCGATCGTGCTCGTGGGGTTCGTCGCGTTCTGGGTCGTCACCGCGCGCGACCGCGAGGAGCATGGCGCGTTCCTCGAGGGCTATGCGCGCGCGCGCGGCTTGGCGTTCCTGCCGGCGGCGGGCGAGTGGCCGAATCGGACGTCGGCCGCCGTCGAGTGGAGCGAGGGCGGCGTGCGCATGCGCCTCTCCGTTCTCGGCCGCGAGGCGCGTGCGAAGACCCGCCTGACGATCCGTCCTCGGAGCACGCTGCTCGGCGCCCTCGTGGCGACGCCGGACGTCGAGACGCGCGCCTTCGTGCGAACCCTCCGCGAGCGGCCCGCGAAATTCGGAGAACGCATCCTCGACGAGCGCGTCACGCGCGCACTGCTCGGCTTCTGTCAACGCGACCGCGTCGTGCTCACGTACCGTCGCGGTCGCGTCCTGCTCGACTGGCCCGGTCGTGAGACGAACGACGCGCGCCTCGATCAGGCGCGGCTCGTCGCGAGCGAGATCGCGCGCGCTGTCGACGCGAAGTTCCGCGCCGCGGCGGCCGCGCGAGCAGCGTGAGCGGCGCGCCTCAGAGCCGAGGCTTCTTCGCGGCGAGCGACCAGGCGCGCGTCTGCGTCGCGATCCACGAGCGCCAGAGGTCGATCCGCTCGTACCCCTCGCGGGTGCGGTCGTACGGGCTACCGGGCGTCGCCCGACCTGCCGAGCCGCGCACGACACCGATGACGCGACCGCCGCAAACGAGCGGGCCGCCCGAGTCTCCGCTCGTCGCGATGCCGGTGCCGCGGATCGTGACGAGCTCCGTCGCATTCACCTCCGCGACCGTGCTCTTGGCGGAGCGCCGCATGCCGAGCGACACCTTCTTGTCCGGCCCGAGAAACGCGCCGAAGCCGACCGCGACGCAGCTGTCACCTTCGTACGGAGAGAGCATGCCCCAGAGCATCTCGAGCGGGTACTGCACCATCGGCACGGGCGCGACGTCGGTGATGGGCTTCGTGAGCCGGACGAGCGCCACGTCGATGCGGTCTTTGCCGCCGTCGGGGCAACCCTTCGCCTTGGGGGTGTCGTAGCAAGGGTGAATCACCGTCTCGGCGACCTCCGCAACTTTCAGGTTCTCCGGCGTCGGCGTCTTTCCTTCGGGCGCCGTTCCGTAGAAGAACTGCGTGGGTCGTCCGCCGGCGACGTGCGCTGCGGTCAGCACGACCGTCGGCGTGACGAGCACGCCGGTCCCGAAGCTGCCGGTCGCGAAGCGCAGCATGCCGACCGCCGGCCACCCTCGCTCGACGGAGCCGCCGAGGATCGCGTCTTCCGAGTGAGCGACGGCATCGGCTTCGTCGCCTTCGTCGTCGGCGTCCGCGTCGGCGGCGCAGCCGGCGGCGGTCATTCCGAGCGCCGCGACCAGCGTCACGCGTGCAAGACGCGCGAGGCGGGAGAGGGAGGAGGACGACGCGGCGCGGGCGGGCAGGCGTTCCGTTTCGGCTGTCACATCACGCTCTCACCGCAACGCGCATGCCGAGCATGCCGCTGCGCGATTTGTGCACAAATGTAGGTACGGGATGGCAAGTCCGCGCCCCGACGGCGGTTTCCGCCTGCTAGAAAGGGGGTGAACCGATCCACCACCTCGGCCTCGTCCCTGCCCGCTCCGACTGCCCGATGACCGTCCTCGCCGCGCTCGATGTCACCAAGGCCTATGGCGATCGCCAGCTCCTCGCCGGCGTGTCCGTCACGTTGGAAGACGGCGAGCGAGTCGGCGTCGTCGGCCGCAACGGAACGGGCAAGAGCACGTTCGCGAAGATCCTCGCGGGCGTCGAGACGCCGGACACGGGCTCCGTCGCGACCCGGCGCGGCGCGCGCGTTTCGTACCTCGCGCAGGAGCCCCACCTCGAGGCGGAGCGGAGCGTGCGCGCGTGCGTCGAGGAGGGCCTCGAGACGTGGGCGGTCGCGCGCGCGAAGCACGAGTCGCTCACCGAGCGCATCGGGCGTGAGCCGACCGAGGCCTTGCTCGCCGAGCAGCTCGCAGCGGCTGCGGAGGTCGAGCGCCTCGGCGGGTGGGAGCGCTCGCACGAAGTCGACCGCGTGCTCGCGCACCTCGGCATCATCGACGTCGTCGACCGCAAGGCCGGCACGCTCAGCGGAGGTCAGCGGCGCCGCGTAGCCCTGGCGCGGGTCCTCGTCGGCGCGCCCGACGTCATGATCTTGGACGAGCCGACGAACCATCTCGACGCCGACACGATCGATTGGCTGGAAAAGTTCCTCGTCGACTCGTTCCGCGGCGCGGTGCTCCTCGTCACGCACGATCGCTGGCTGCTCGACCGCGTCGCCGACCGCACGCTGGAGGTCGAGAACGGCAACGTCCACGCGTACGACGGCGGCTACGCCGACTATCTCGCCGCGAAGGCCGAGCGCCTCGCGCAGCAGGAGCGCACGGAGAAGAACCGCCAGAACTTCCTCCGCAAGGAGCTCGAGTGGCTCGCCCGGCAGCCAAAGGCCCGGACCGGGAAACAGAAGGCGCGCATCTCTCGTGCAGAAGCCGCGCGTGACACGACGGGTCCGCGCGAAGATGCGCGCGTCGAGCTGTCTGCGCAGGTGACCGACGCCGGGCGCGCGGTGCTCGATCTTCGCGGCGCCGGTCTGAAGGTGCCGGACGGATCGCGATGGCTCGTTCGCGGGCTCGACCTGGCGATGACCACCGGCGACCGACTCGGCATCCTCGGGCCGAACGGCGCGGGCAAGACGACGCTGCTTCGGGCGATCACCGGCGAGCTCGCGCTCGCCGAAGGCGAGATGGTGCTGGGGCGGCGCATCCGGCTCGGCTACCTCGATCAGCAGCGCGCAGCGCTCGAAGCCGACAAGAGCGTGTTCGACACCGTCGCGCAGGCGGTGCCGAGCGTCGACAAAGAGCGGATCGACCCCCGCTCGTATCTCGAGCGTTTCGCGTTCGACGGGCACGCCCAGAAGAAGAAGGTCTCCGCTTTGTCGGGTGGTGAGCGCGCGCGGCTCGCGCTGGCGCGGCTCCTTGCGTCGGCGGCGAACCTGCTCCTTCTCGACGAGCCGTCGAACGATCTCGACACCGACACGCTGTCGGCGCTCGAGGACTTCCTGTCGACCTACGAAGGTTCGCTCATCGTCGTCACGCACGATCGCTATCTGCTCGACCGCGTGACGACCGGCATCCTGTGCTTCGAGGGCGACGGTCGCGTGACACGCTACGCGGGCGCGTATCAGGCGTATGCGACGGCGCGGGCACGCGAAGACGAGACACGCCGCGCGAACGCGAAGGCGGCGACGCCCGAGCAACCGAAGCGCGAAGAGAAGCCCAAGACCGAGAAGAAGGGTCTCTCGAAGAACGAGCAGAAGGAGCTCGACGGCATCCTCGAGAAGATCGACGAGGCGGAGCGCACCGCGGCCGCCGTCGAGGCGGAGCTCGGCGATCCCACGCTGTACGTCGCCGGCCAAGAGGACGCGCGGGTGCCGGCGATCCGCGCTCGTCTGGAGGCCGCGCGTGCGCTCGCGGCGAAGCTGACGGCGCGCTGGGAAGACCTCGAGGGGCGCAAAGAGTCGGGGTGATTCGGCGGCGCGCGCGGCGGCGCGGGCCCCGCGCGGCGCTGCGGGCGGTGCGGGCAGGCGTCACGCCTGGGGTATCGGCGGGCGCACGATGTCGACGAAGCTTCGCACCGACGGTCGCCCCCACGCAGCCTCGGCCCAGGCGCGCACGCCGCTCGGCACCGCGTCGCCGCTTAGAATCATGCGATGGAGCATGAACGCGAGCTCCGCGTCGACGATGCACCACTCGTCGAAGAGATGCGGTGCTCCCGGGCGGATGACGCGTCCGGCGACCTCGATGACCTTCTCCGCGGAACGCGCAGCGGCTTCGCCGAGCGGCGCACGCGCGCGCTCGTAGAACATCGTGGTCGTCGGGCGCTCGGTCCGTAGCGCGGCCGTATCATCGCTTCGGAGCCACGACATGAGCTGCCGACAGCGGGCGCGTTCGCGTGGCGCACGCGGGAGCACGGCGGGCTCCGGAAACGTCTCTTCGAGGTACTCGACAATCGCGCTCGACTCCGCGACCGCGAAGCCGTCGTGCACGAGCGAAGGCACGCGCCCCGTGATCGTCTGGCTGAGATAGGACGACGCGCGCGTCTCGCCGCGCGATGCGTCGAGCGGACGAGCCTCGAAGTCGAGTCCCTTCTCGCGCAGCGTGACCATGCACGCGAACACGTAGGGGCTCACCCAGTGCGGCTCGACGTAGAGGACGATGCTCATCGCCCGCCACTATGGCCTCAACCGCCTTCGATCACCACGGTCGTCGGGCCGGTGAGCACCTTCGCGGACCACGCCGGGTAGAAGACGCGAACGCCCTGCCCTTCCGGTCCGTCGATGCGGAGGCGCGCGCGCATGATCACGGGATACGAGGGCTTGTCGATGCGGCCGAACTGGCCGGTGTCGCCGCGCGACCAGTACGACTTGATGCCGTTCGCGTCCTCCGTCTCGATGATGGTCGGCTTGATCGCGGACATCGTGCCGAGCAGCGTGAACTTCTTCGCGCCGAGACCGCGGAGCGACGCGAGGAGGCGGCCGTTCGGCGAGCTCGGGATGAGGAAGTTGCCGACGGCGATGGTGAACGCCTTGTGATTCGCGGTGATGGTGCTGTCGACGAAGCGCTCGTTCGAGGGGTCGACCGTGTTCGTGAGGCGGCCGCGCACGATGGCGAGCACCTCCGCCGGCGTCTTGCCGTCGAAGCCGGCCTCCACGGTTACGTCGTTCGACGTCGGCGGCCGACCGAGGTTCGGCGGAAGCGCGATCTTCGCGAGGGTCGGCGGGTCGAAGCCCGGCGCCTCGACGTAGCCGTTCGCGCGGGCGTCGGCGACGAGCCGCGTGAACGCGAGCGTCGTCGTCGAAGGAAGCTTGTCGACTTCGTCGAGCGTCTTGAACCATCGCGGATTGCCAGCCGCGTCGGTGCGGTACGCGGCGATCGCCTTCGACGCGGTGGCATTCACCCGGGCGCGCTGCGCGAGGACCTCGCGCGTGGTTGCGCGGTCGTTGACGAGGAGGAGCACACCCTCCTCCTCGAGGCTGCCTGCCTTGATGCCTGCAGCGGAGGGCGATGCGCCGAGCGCGTCCTCCTGCTCGGCGACGTCGTCGCCCTCCGCGTCTCCGTCCGTGTCCGCCGCGCACCCAGGCGCGCCGAGGGCCGCGAGAGCGAGCGCCGTAGCGGTCACCAGCATCGACCAGGAACGAGTACGAGATGTAGGCATACGTATGTCTGACACGCCTGGGCGGCGGCGCAAGGACCATTTCGCCACGCCTCGGCGATCACGGATTGGTTGGCCGGCTAACTAATTTCGCGTGCGGCGGCGGGGACATACGTGTGCCGGCGGCGCCGAACGTGCCCGGGCTGGCGGCCTGTCGGTTCGCGGGCGAACGATTTCGGCGTGCGGTCAGTCCGCCTGGCGTCAGCGCGCTCCGCCCGCGTTGCCGCGCCTCCGGTTCGTTCGCCGGCGAACGAATTCGACGCGCGTCGCTCGTCTCCGCGCGGAAGCGCGCGTTCGCTCTTGTCGGAGCGGACGGTTTCGCGCCAAGCGACCCCCCGCCCGGGGCGCGCCGGCAAGCCGGCGGTTGGTTGGCTGGCGAACGATTTCGCTCCGTCCTCGCACGCGGCCGCGCCGCCGCACGCGCCCTCCCAACGCCGCCGCCGCCGCGGCCGCCGCCGCCTCGCCGACCCGCCGCCGCAGCCTACCGATCGTACCGCGTCGCGTAGCGGATCTTGCTGTCGACCGCCGAGCGGTACGCGATGTGGGGCCGCGCGCGATCGTCGACGAGGAGGTCGACGAACGCCGGGGTGCTGCCGCTGAGGACGTCCGGATCGACGATGTCGCTCAGCCACTCGGTCGCGCCGCCGGCAATGCGCTTCTGGCGCCGGTATTCGAGGTAGCCCGTGTTCGGGTTCAGCGAGGGCCTCACGATCGCGAGGTGCATCAGGCCGAACTTGTCGACCGCCATCGCCACCCGATACGCCGGCGACTGCAGCTCGTCCGAGGGGATCTTCTGGTCGATGATCGAGATCTGCGGCTCGTCCGTCTCCGCAACCCATGTCGCGAGCCGCAGGTCCGCCGTCGCGGGCGGCGACTGCAGCGCCTTACGGAAGAAGTACACCGCGTACTTTCGCGTCCCGAACGTCGCGATGCGCGGGCTGAACCCCGCGATGCCGTCGAACACCGCGTTGTCGACCGTCTTCCGGTACGACCACGTCGTCCCCGCAAGCGTGTGATACCGGGGCGTCGAATGCTGCATCACTTCGTTGAAGTGGAAGAGCAGATGCAGCTGCCCGCTCGCGTCCGCAAACAACGAGGTCGCGCCGATGCCGGGAGCCTCCTTCGGGAGCAACGTCGTCGCGACGTCGGGAAGCGGCGACCACGTTTCACCCGGCGACTTCGCGCGCGCGACGAGCTTCGCCTTCGTCGAGTCCGTCGCGACGCGCGCGGTCGCATACGCGCGCCCCGACCCATCGATCGCGAACCCGATTTCGCTCGGGCGCGGCACCGCCTGCAGCACGACCTCGGGGCTCGTCAGCGGCTCCTTCCCGTTCACGAGCCTCGCGAGCTGGAGGCTGCCGATCGAATCGATGTCGCTCACGTCGTAGGTCAAGAGCTCGAGCGTGTCCGGAGCCGTGCCGACGACGCGAGACATGAAGCCGTCGTGGAAGAAGGGCAGCGCCTGCCGCTTCACGATCACCGGCCCCGGCGAAGTCGGCGTCGCCGGGACGAAATGCGCGAGATGCAGCTCGCCTTCGTCGACGCCTTCGCTGTTGTACGTGATGCCGATGCGCCCCGCTGGCGTGCGCCCGATCGATACGCCGGTCACCAACAGCGCAGGCGCACCCTCGACGACGACGACCTGGCGCGCGGCACACTCCGGGCGCGTCTTCGTCGGCTTCGTCCACGCATCGGAGCCGCACGCAAAGTCGTCCGGCGGAGGGCCGGCGTCCTCGGGACCGGCATCGAAGCCCGGCACGTCGCCATCGACTCCGGCGTCATCGCCCGGCCCGACGGCCCCATCGCCGTCCCCACCATCGGGCGCAGGCTCCGCGGTCTTCAGGCCCGAGCACCCGGTGATCGTGCCGTACCCGAGAGCACAGAAGACCAATGCCGCGAGGGCGGCCGTCCAGCGCGAAGCCATTCGGGCAAGCGTACACTCAGAAGACGGCGGCGCAGAAGGCGCCCGCGCCACCCGGCAGCGGAGAAGGTGCGCACGAGAGCCCGCGCACCGGTGCGCTCGTGCGCGTGCGCGCCCCTGGACCGTCGAGCTGCGTCGTTCGTCCACGCGACCCGCTCGGCGCCGTCGCGGCGAGGGCGAGCCCGCCGACCACGAACACTCCGCCCGCCACGAACGAGACGATCGAGATCGTCAGCCACGTGCGCGCAGCGTCGATCTTCGAGTCACACGTCGGCGGCTGCGCCGCGCCGAGGCCAGGGCACTGCACGTTGTAGTCGTCGACGATGCCCTTGCGCACGATGAGGCCGACGCCGCCCGTGACGACGAGCGCGCCGCCCGTCCCAACGAGCGTCCACCCGAGAAGCCTCTGCGTGTGCCCGCCATCGCCGTCGCCACCGCCTCCGCCTCCCCCGCCGCGGCCGTCGGTTCCGCCGCCGCTCGGCGGCTCCGGTGCAATCGCGACGAGCGACATCGTCTCGCGCGAGACGCCGCCCGCCGGGACCTCGATGGTCCGCGCCGTCGAGTGGTAGCCCTTCGCGCGCAGCTCGAGCGTGCGTCGCCCAGCCTCCACGCGGAACGGCGCCGCCGCCGGAAGCGTGCCGAGCGCGACGCCGTCGAGAACGACCTCCGCGCCGTCGGGCGTGCCGCGCACCTCGAGGCTCCCGAGGTGCCTTCGAATGACCGCGAGCGCTCCTTCGAGCGGCGCGCGATTCCGCGCGATCCACGGATCGCTTTGAACGACCAACGCGGCGACGATGTCTGCTTCCGCCGCCACCCACAACCCGAGCGCCTGCTCGGCGAGCCCGACCTGCGCGCGCGCCCGCGGCGAGGGAGCCTTGTCGAGCGCGCGCTTGAACACCGATAGCGCCTCGTCGTCCTTGCCGTGCTCGCGGAGCTCGATGCCTCGCGTGATGAGCGCGTCGGCCTCCGACTCTTCGGGGCCCGCCCACGCGCGCCCGGACCCGAGCGCCACCAGGCTGGCGAGCGAGACCCACGAAAGCGTCCGGACGACGGAAGAGGCGCGCAAGGTCCCCGATGCTACTCGGTCCTGCCGGGGCTGCTGCAAGTCCTCGCGCGAGCGCGCCGTCCGCCGGGGATCAGTGCAGGATCGGCGCGCCGTTCGGCGAGACCGTGTCGGACTTCTCGGGAGCGCGCTCCGGCGCTGCGGCGGCCGCAGGCGCGACCGACGCCGGCGCGGGCTCGGCCACCGGGCGCGCCGCCGGTGCACGCCGCCCGAGGAGGCGCGCCGCCGCCGCGGCCGATGCCGACGACGTCGGCGTGATCGCGCGACCATTGGTCACCGCCGACGCCGCCTTCACGGACGGCGCGGAGAGCGCGGGGTCGACGACCTGCGGAGCGCCTGCTGGCGCGCTCGCGGGAGCCTCGTCGCGCTTGGCGGCGACCGACGGCTTTTCTTCCGGCGCCGGCTCGGCCTTCACCGGCGGCGCGGCCGACGCGCTGACCGCGTGGTCCTGCATGCTCGTACGCCGTCCGAGAAAGACGCCGCCGACGAGCGCCGCCGCACAAAGAGCAGCAACCGCGCCCGCGAAGAGTCCCGTCGTGAACGAGCGCTTCGGTTTGCGGTCGGCACCCGCCGTCGAATCGCCCCACGTCACGTCCGTCGACGCGAGATGCGGAGGTGCTTCGCCGCGCGAGCCCGCAGACGCTTTCGTCGAGCCGGCGAGAGCGCGCGCCCGGCGTTCGTCTTCCGAAACGGCGGCGGCGGCGCCCGAGCCCGCAAGCGCGCTCATGGCGTCGGCCGGCAGGGACTGGATCGTCACCGCCGTCGATGGGCCGGTCGCGTCGGCCGCGCCCGCGGGGGCGACGGCGAAAGGATTGCCGGCCGCAGAGTCTTGCGTGTCCTCGAACGAGCGCCACGGCCGCACGGGGCCGCCCTGCTTCGCGCTCCGCGAGAACGGCTCGAGCGCCGCCGCGAGCGCGGCGACGTTGTGGAACCGCCCGTCGGGCTCCTTTGCAAGGCAGCGCATCACGATCGCGACGAGCGACGGATCCAGCGCGGGCCGCAGCTCGAGGAGCCCCGGAGGCTGCTCGTTGACCACGCGGATGCACACCTCGGTGACCGTCTCGCCGTCGAACGGAAGCTGGCCGCCGAGGAGCTCGTACAAGATCACGCCGAGCGCCCACACGTCGCTCCGGATCTCGGCAGCGCGCGCCGAGCGCATCTGCTCCGGTGCCATGTAGAGGGGCGACCCGATCACGGCCGTCGAATCCGTGAGCGCCATCTGCCCCTCGGCGGCAGGCCCGATCGCTTTCGAGATGCCGAAGTCGAGCACCTTCACGAGCGGCGTGCCGTTCAGCCGGCGCGTGACGAAGAGATTCTGCGGCTTGAGATCCCGATGAACGATCCCCGCCGCGTGCGCCTCGACGAGCGCCTCGCACGCCTGCAGCACGTACTCCACCGCGTCGGCGACCGGGAACGGTCCCTTCTGCTTGCTCAGCTTCGCGAGGTCCATGCCCTCGAGCAGCTCGAGGACCATGTACGGCCGATCGTCTCCGTCACGACCGACGTCGTACACGCGCGCGACGTGCTCGCTCTTGAGCCGCACGGCCGCGCGCGCCTCGCGGAGGAAGCGCTCGACGTTCCCCTTGCCCGCGAGCGCCTGCGGCAAGATGAACTTCAACGCGACGGGCTGGTCGAGATCGATGTGCCGCGCCGCCACCACGACGCCCATCCCGCCCGAGCCGAGCACGCGCTCGACACGGTACTTGCCACCGACGACATCGCCGGGGCTGACGGGCGAGCGGACGCGACCGGCGGAGTCGGACATACGGCCCGGCGATGCTAGCACGTCGATCTCCGAGGGCCCGTGAGTCATACGAGGTGGATCGTCCTTGGTCCGGCTCGGACGGAGGAGCTCACGAGCTTATTCACGCGACGCGAATCGATTTAATCCGCGGGCGGTTATTTGCACTCGGTCCCGAGCGGCGGGTCGGGGTTGCAGTAGAGGAAGCCTCCGCCCGCCGTCTCGGTGACGAGGACGATCGTGTCGGCCTTCACCGATGGCGGAAGAGCGCTCCAGACGCGCGCAACGGCTTCCGTCGCCGCCTTGTTCACCGAGAAGACGTGGAGGATCTGCTTCACCCATTTGTCCGCCGGGAGAACGCGCTCACTCGATCGCTTGATGCCTTCGAGCTTTCGCACGAGGAGGTCTTCGACGTCCGCGTCGGTGAGCGTCTGCGTCGGCGGCTTGTACGCGCGCGTGACGCTCACGCCGACCTTCTTGCCGTCGATGGAGACGAGGATGTCCGTGATCGTGTTCGGGCCCGAGTCGTCCGGCGGCTGATAGAGAACCTCGGTCTCCGTCTTGAGCAGCGTCGCGCCCTCGCAGTAACGGAGCACCTCGAAGCTGATCGCCTCCGATTCGCCGGAGCTGCCGCCCGCGTTCGGCGCGTCATAGAGCGTTTGGCCGCCGGGCGACAGAGCCGCCCGGTCGTAGGTCTCGCCAGCCGTGAAGACGAGCACGTTCGAATCGAGCGACGGCGTCTTCGCGAGGAGCTTCTGCTTCAGCGTGCAGCACGTGCCCGAGACGAGCGTGCCGAGGATGTCTCCCGACGGAGCGCACGCCGCGGCGGCGTCTCCCGCGTCGTCGGCCGTCGGTCGTCCCGTGTCGGCGACCGAACCGTCGTCCTTCTCCGGGGTGCCGCCTTCGTTCCCGAGGTCGACGACCGGAGGCTTCTCCGCGTCTCCATTCTGCGCCGCGGAGCACGCAGCGACGAGAGCAGACAGCGACGCGAGGAAGAACGAGAGCTTGGTCCACGTACGACGCATGCGGCCCGACTCTGTAGCAGACCTCGCGGGTCACGCACCCGCGACGCGCCTCGAGCGCGCGCGTCTTCCGCGCAGCCGCCCGGTGTGCCATAGGCTGCGGCGTGCCGGCTCTCCGAGGCTCACTCACGTACTCGCGCTTCTTCGCCCACGGCGAGCTCGCCGCCGATTTCCGGGAGAAAGCGCTTCGCTCGATACGTCTGCGCGCGATGAAGCCGCTCGAGGCCGACGAGGAGGATCTCGAACGATCCGGGTGGTGCAAGATCGGCGAGCCGTTCGAGCTCGAGCTGCGCGGCGACGACGTGCTCGCCGATGGTCTCGTCGTCCTCGGTTTCCGTACCGACCGTTGGCAGATTCCGGCATCGATGATGAAGGCACGCATGCGCGAAGCCGAAGCCGCGTACCTCGAGAAGAAGGGCCGCGAGCGCCTCGGCAAGAAGGAACGCGCGGAGCTGAAGGAGATGGTCGCGCGCAAGCTGCGTCGGCAGACGGCGCCGACCACGCGCGTCGTCGACCTCGTCTGGTCTCTCGACGAGGGCCTCGTGCGTTTCTTCAGCCATGCCCCCAAAGCGGCAGGCGCGATGACGGAGCTCTTTCACAAGACGTTCGGGATGACGCTCGTGCAGGAGGCGCCGTACACGCTCGCCGAGCGGCTCGGTCTCTCGAAGCGCGAAGAGTCGGCGTGGCAGACTCTCGAGGTCACCCACCTCGCGCAGCTCGAGGAGGCCTGAGATGGAGACGTTCGAGAAGATCGAGCTTCGTCGGTTCGTCGGTCGGGAGCTCCTCCTCTTCTTGTGGTTCGAGAGCGAGCTCCTCGATGCGACGCTCTCGACGGCCGCCCACGGGTCGTTCGGGATGTGGGTCGAAAAGCGGCTCGTCCTCTCGGCCGGTCAAGAGACGACGACCATCAAAGGATCGTCTCCCGGCAACCATCGCGAGGCAAAAGAGGCGCTCTTGCGCGGCAAGCTCCCGGACCTCGCGACGTTCCACCTCTCGTGGGGGGACAAGGAAGCGAGCTTCACGCTGCGCGGTGAGACGCTCGCGATCGCGGGGCTGAAGCTCCCGAAGCCGGGTGGCGACGACGCGCCGGCGAGCACGACCGTCGAAGCGAAGCCGCGTCCGCGTCGCGCGAAGCGGCGCTTGCCCGACGGCGCGGATGCCGCGCAGATTGCGCGTGCCCGCGCCGCGGCGGCTGAAGCGGACACGATGCTGGCGTACGACGAGCTCGGTGAACGCATCCGCCTCGCGCGCGAGATCGAGGAAATCCTCGAGGCCCTCTACCGCGACTTCCTCGCGCTACGTCTCGGCGATGCATGGGCGAAGCTCGTCCTGCCCGCCATCGAAGCGTGGACCGCAGGCGAAGAGGTCGACGCCGACGCCTACGCGAGCGCCCGAGCGAAGGCGCTCGGCGGTACGGCACGCGCGCGCGCCGTGTAATCGCTTGGCCGCTCGAGCTCAGAGCGCGGCCTCCAGCTCGAACGACGCGAACGAGTCCTCGAAGTCGGCCGGCAAAGTCACGTTCCAGAGCCCCTCCTCCACGCAGTGCTCCGCGCGCGCGTCGCGCGTCGGCGCGGTTGCGACCCCGGTCACCTCCACGATCTCTGCGCGCGTCGTCTCGACTTTCGCGGTGATGCCGCCGGCGGAAACCCCGCACGCGCGCGCGGCGGCGAGAAGGTGACCTCGGAGCCACCCCGCGTCGTCGAACATGCTCCCACCACGAACGGAGACGGCGCGACCGCTCCCGGACCCGAAGCCCATCGTCGATCCGAAGCCGAGGCCTTCGCCGTGCGTCCAATCGAGACCCTCGTTCGACGGACGCACGCCCGGCTCGATCGCGAGATAGCTCGTGACCGGCGAGACGGCACCACCGAGCAGCGCGAGCTTCATCATCTCCGGCTCGGAGAGCGATTCGTGGAGGCTGTCGCCGAAAACGAGCGCTGCGGCCAGCTTGTTGTCGGCGTCGCTCGGGACGAACGACGCAGAGAACGGCTTCGACCACGTCTCCCCCGTCAGCGTGACGCGCGGCGCGGCGCCGTCCGCGACCTCGAAGTGCTCGATCGCCTCCCCTTCGTCGAGCACGCTCGGCGCCTCGAAGCCCGCGGGGAGCCCGACGACGGCGAGACGATCGATGCGTTTCGGGCGAGCCCACTCCTCGAACGCAACGCGTGCGGCCGCATCGACGCGGTCGGGAGCCGTTGCGGTCCAAAAGAGACCGCCCGTCCGGCGCGGGAGCACGGCCCACGGTGAGTCGTCGTCGCGCACGACACCGGCGTCGCCTGCCGTCACGGTGGCGACGTGCAGGAGGGCGCCGCTCTTCCAGGGTGACGCCGCGATCTTCTCCGGCGTGAGCGAGCTGCGCGTCAGCGTATCGGTGACGAGCACCACCCGGCGCGCCTCCGCGCGACTCGTCTGCAAGATCGCGTCGGCGCGGGCGAGGGCGTCATCGACGCGCGAGCCGTTCGCCGGCGACGGAGTGAACGAGGTGAGCTTCGCGAGCGCCGTCTCGACGGGGAGCGCGCGACCGATCGGCGCGTCCACGCGGCGGTCGAACGTGAGGAAGTCGACCGTCGCCTGAGGCATGCTCGCGAGATACGCGCGTACGGCAGCGAGCGCCGCCTCGGGCGAGGTCATCGAACGCGAGTTGTCGAAGAGCACGACGACGTGGGCGCGTTGCGGAGCCTCGCCGAGACGCGGAGGCGCCGCGATGCGAGCGCGGACGAGATGGCGCCTCTCGCCGATCGCGACGGAGGCGACGGTGCCCGTCGTGCGCGTCACGCCGCGCGGTCGGAGCTCGATGGTGAGCGTACGGTCGGCGAGCACCGTCGTACCCGCCGCGGGAGCGACCCCGTTCACGGTCACCGCGTCCTCGGGATGCGTCGCCGACACGCGAACCGCGGCGTTGCGCGCTTCGGTGCCGAGCGCCGGAAGCTCGATCTTGTAAACGCCGCCCGCATAGGACGCCGGCATCTTCAGCGTGTACTCGACGACCTTCGTGCCATGCGCGGGAACCGGGAAGACCTGCAGCGCGAGCAGACCTTGGTGTCTCCACGAGAGCAGCGCGGGGTCCTTCGGGTAGTAGCCGCCGATACCCGTGAGCTCCTGGTACTTCCGCGCGGCGGCTTCCGCCTCCATGAGCTCGCCCTCGAACCACGTCGTCCGCCCTTCGCTGTCGACGGCGGCGGTACGAAGCCGCGTCGCGACGGCGGAACCAGGGACATCGAGGAGGAACGTCGCCTGATCGCTCTTCGGGCCGTGGTTCATCACGGCCCGCCGAACGACGAGGGTCGCCGTTCCTCGATCGATGCGCAGGTCGATCGCGTGCTCACGTTCGGCGAGCTCGTAACGTGTCGCGGAGACGTCGTCGGCGGCGGCCCCCCGCGAGAAGAGGAGCGAGGCGAGAAGGCCGGCAGCGACGAACGAGCGGAGGCGCATCGCCCCGAACGACAACGCGCGCCGCGGGAGGTTCCCGGGGCGCGCGTGGCTCACACGTGCGAGGCGATTCCGCGTACGGACTTCAGAGCGCGCCGTTCAGCGGATCGTACTTGTCGCCGCCGTTCGAGAACGGCGCGCCTTTGTCACCGGGCGCGCGGCGGGGCGCCGTCGTGGGTCGGTCACCCTTCTTCGTCGGTTGTTTCGCTTCGCGCGCACGGTCGGCCTCGGCGAGCTTCGCCTTTTGCTCCTCGGTGAGGACGCGGCCCGACGTTCCGAAGGCGTTCACGTCGTCGGCGGCAGGCGGCGGCTGGGCAGCGGCTGCGCGATGCGGGTCGGTCGCCTGGGACGAGAGCGCGTTCGACGCGGAGGTTGCCATGCCGCCAACGCGCGTCGCCGCGAACCCGAGGCCGGCGACGACGAGCGCGGCGAGCCCGAGCCCGGCGAAGACGCGTCCCTTGCTCGCCTTGAACGCCGCAGGCTCGACGTCGACGTCGAGCCGCGGAGCGCCACCGGGCTCGCGCGAATAGGGCGTTGCATCGCCCGTCGCGTCGCCGACGCTCACGGCGAGCGGGGCGACGCTCGGCACGTTCGCGCCGGCGTCCTGCGCCTCGAGGCCCGCGGCGTCGGAAAGCTTCGTCCACGCCGTGGCTCCCGGCGGAAGCACCGGCGTGGCCTCGTTGATGGTCCCCGCCTGGAACGCGTCGTCGAGCGCGTCGAGGCTCATCGCGCGGACCTCGCCCGTGGCGAGCTGCACGCGCCAGAGGTCGATGCCGGGTTCGGTGGACGGAAGAGCGTCGGTGCTGTCGAGAGGAGCGGTCATGTCGCCTCCAGCGAAGCGGCGACCGTAAACATCGACCTCTTCCGGCAGAAAGCGCGAACGCCCGCGTGATGCGCGTGAGACGCGCGCGATTGCGGCCGAAGCTTCACCTACACGGCCGTTCGAGATGGATCGGCCGCACTCGGCGGCGTTCGTGGCTTGCCGCGCCGCAGCGCACCGCTAGAGTTCGAGGCCGATGCAGCAGAACCCTTATCCGCCGCAGAACCCCTACGCGTCTCCTTACGCTTCGTCGAACGCGCAGGCCGCCGGTCCGTACGCGCCTCCTCTCTATCGGCAGAACGTGTTCGTGCCGCCGGGCGCGAGCACCGTTCCTCTGCTCGGGCCGGGGCTCCGCAAGGCGAAGCTCGCGCTCGGCATCGGACAGCTCCTCGCGATGTTCGGCGCGCTCGGAGGCTTCATCGCTGGCGCGGTCGTCGGAGCGGAGACCGATGCGGGCGGCGCCTTCATGGTGCTCGGCGGCGCGGGCCTCGGGCTCTGGTACCTCCTCCTCCTCGCCTACGGCATCGTCGGCATGGTCTGGACGTACAAGTTCTGGTCGTGGATCCCGCCGGAGCAGCGGCACACGAACCTTTGGAAGAAGTACATCTCGCCCGGCCAGGCGCTCGGGTTCATGTTCATCCCGTACTTCAACATCTACTGGATGTTCGTCGTGTACCTCGGCATCGCCGACATCCTCGAGCGCATGCGCGTGCAGTACCCGACGGACAAGCCGCCGGCGAAGACGATCGCGCTCCTTCGCCTGATCGTGCCGCTCGTGTTCTTCCCGGCCGCGCCCTTCCTCGACTACTACTTCGATCGCCATGTCGAAGGCATGGCGGCAGACATGCAAGCGCGCATGCACGGTCAGGTCGGCGCTGCGCCCGGCATGGCGCCCGGCTACGGCTACGGCGTCTGATTCACGCGGAAGGCTTCTTCTTCGCGCCGGCCTCGCCGCTCTCGCGATCGTCGCGCGGCTCGGGCGCGCTCGCGAGGGCGAGCGCGTGCTCGGAGGCCGCGCGCACGAGCGGCGCGAGGAGGTCCGCCGGCGAGACCGCATCGCGCCACGAAGGCGGCTTCCCGAGCGTCGCGAGGAGCGAGGCACGTGCGCTCGTCGGCGGCGTCATTGCGAGACGCAGCGCCGGCGGAGGCGCGGCCCACGCGTCGTAGCTCGCCTCGGTCAGGGTGGTTTTCCGCGCACGCGAGCTCTTCGCCGTCGCGGCGGCTCTGACCGTTCGCGGCTTCGATGCGGCGCCTCCGCGTGCGACGCGAAGCGCAGCGAGCACCTGCTCGCGCGTACGGCCGCGGAGCTCGAAGAGCACGAAAGGGTCGCGATCGAGCGCGTCGCCGAGCACGTAGTGCGCAGCGGCGACGTGCTTGCACGGGTTCGCCCAGTCGGGACACGTGCACGAGGTCGTGAGATCGCCCGCGCCGGTCGGGAACAGGCTCACGCCCGCGCTCCGGAATGCGACGTCGACGTCCTCCGGCATGACGCCAGCGACGAGCTCCGCGGCGTATCGCGCCTTCGCGGCGAGCGCGGCGACCGCCTTGTCCCACGCTGCGGCGTCGAGCGGAGGGAGCGCAATCGTCACTTCGTAGGGCTCGGGCCTCGAGCCCGTCACCTTCGCGCGCACCGTGCCGCCCCCGATCGTGAGATCGTGCGCGCGTCCTGCACGCGCGTAGGTCTTGCCGCGCTCGAGCCGCCGCGCATAGTCGCCGGAGATGCGCTCGAGCGCAGCGAGCCATGCTCGGCCCCACCACGTCGCTCCCGTCGAGCGAATCTTGATGCCATGCGCGGGCGGAGCGGGCTTCGGACCGCGCGGCAGGTCGCGGAACGAACGCCAGCCATCTCGCTTGCCGTCGCCGTTCACGCCGCCGCTCCTTCTTCGTCACTGACGACCGCGTCCTTCGAGAGCGTGACGAGCTCGCGGAGCTCGTCGTCGCCGAGCTCGGTGATCCATCGCTCTCCCGCGCCGACGACCTTCGACGCGAGATCGCGCTTCTTCGTGAGCAGCGCGGCAACGCGGTCTTCGACCGTCCCGGCACATACGAGCTTGTGGACTTGAACGGAGCGCTTCTGCCCGATGCGGTAGGCGCGATCGGTCGCCTGGTCCTCCACCGCGGGGTTCCACCAGCGGTCGTAGTGGAACACGTGGCTCGCGGCGGTGAGGTTCAGCCCCGTACCGCCCGCCTTCAGCGAGAGCACGAAGATGCTCGGCGCATCCGCGGTGCCGCTCTGGAAGCGCTCGACCAGCGCGTCGCGAGCGCCCTTGCTCGTCCCGCCGTGGAGGAACGCGACGTCGACGCGGAGGACGTCGGCGAGATGCCGGACGAGGCGGTCGCCCATCTCTCGGTACTGCGTGAAGACGAGCGCGCGGTCACCGGCAGCGACCGCCTCGCTCAGCATGTCGGTGACGCGCGCGAGCTTTCCGGACCGGCGCGAGAGTGGCCCCTGCTCGCCGAGGTACTGCGCAGGATGATTGCAGATCTGCTTCAGCGCGGTGATCAGCGCGAGCACGCGACCGCGACGCTCGATGCCCTCGCTCTTCTCGATGACGCGCATCTCTTCGTCGACGACCGCTTTGTACAGCGTCGCCTGCTCGCGCGTCAGCGTGCACACTACATCCATCTCGTTCTTCGCGGGCAAGTCACGGATGACGTTCGGGTCGCTCTTCAGGCGGCGGAGCAGGAACGGGCCGACGATGCGCCGCAGCTTCGCGGCGGTCTCCTCGTTGCCATGGCGCTCGACCGGCACCGCGAAGTCGCGCGTGAACGCGTCGAGCGGCCCGAGCATCCCGGGGTTCGCGAAGTCGAGCACCGACCAGAGCTCGGCGAGCCGATTCTCCACCGGCGTTCCCGTGAGCGCGAACCGGTGGGACGCACGCAGCGCGCGCACCGCATTGGCGGTCGCCGATGCCGCGTTCTTCGCGTTCTGCGCTTCGTCGAGCACCACCGTCGACCACGCGGTCGCGGAGAGCGTCTTCACGTCTCGTCGCGCGATGCCGTAGGTCGTGAGCACGACCGGGTGCGGCACTTCTTCGACCGCCGCCGACAGCGCCTTCGGGCTCTTCGCTCGCGCGCCGCCGTAGTGCCGTACGATCCCGAGCGAAGGAGCGAAGCGCGCGATCTCACGCTCCCAGTTCCCGACGACGGACGTGGGTGCCACGAGGAGCGCCGGCCGCCGGTCGTTCGGTTCGCGCTCGGTTCGGTCGAGAAGGAACGCGAGGACCTGCACCGTCTTTCCGAGGCCCATGTCGTCCGCGAGGCAGCCGCCGAGGCCGAGCGACGCCATCGTGCGTAGCCAACCGAGCCCGCGCTCTTGGTAGGGGCGCAGCGTGGCGACGAGGCCGCTCGGAGCCACCACCTGCGCGTCCGCCGCCTCGCGCAACCGTTCGGCGACGCGCGCGAGCGCGCCCTCGGCGAGAGCCGGCACGACGGCGCCGCCATCCGTGGCTTCCCCGGCGAGAACGATTCGCAGCGCATCGGTCGTGCGGATCCGCCCAGCGTCCCCGCGCACGCGCCGCTTGATGTCCTCGATTTCCCGCGGGTCGACGGCGACCCAGACGCCGCGGTGCTGCACGAGAGGCGCCTTCTGCGCGGCGAGCGCATCGAGCTCGGCGGGCGTGAGCGGGTCGTCGCCGATCGCGGCCTGCCACCGGAACGCGATGACGTCCTCGGTCCCGAGGCCCGCCGCGCCTTCCACCTTGCCGGCCACCTTCGAGCTGCGCGTGCGCGCGGCGAGCTCCACGTCGTCGTCTTCGACGCCGAGCCGCATGCGGAGCCGCAAGCGCCGCTGGCCGCCCGCCGTGAGCTCGCTCGGGACGATGACTCCGAACCCCGACTCGGCGAGCACCGGCGCCGCGTCGGAGAGGAACGTCCACGCGTCGCTCGCCTCGAGCCGCAGCGCTCGCGGCTCGGCCTCCTCGAGGCATCCCGCGAGCGGCGGATAGACGCGCGCCGCGGCGGCGAGCCCGGCGAGCAACGCCTCCTCGGCATCGCGGAACGCACGTCCGAGCTTCGTGAGGGATGCGCCGCGTCCGCGCCACACGTCGACCGCGTCGACGAGGAGACTCGGATCGTCGGGCGCTTGGACGAGAATGCGAACGACGAAGGCGTCTTCGCTCTCGGTCGGCAGCTCGAGGCGGAAACACGTGCGCAAACGGTCGCGCGCGCCGCGTGCGCTCGCGGTCCATCGCTCGAGCTCCTGGACGACGGTGCGCTCGCCGAAGCCCTGCGGCGAAAACGTTGCATCTTGCACGTAGAGAGCACGTGCCCAGCGCTTCTCCCAGGCGTCTCCGTCGCGGGCCCCCGCCAGCGCAGACGGTCGCGGTGCCGCGCGCACGAGCGCGTCGGCGCTTGCATCGAGGAACGCGCGCAGAAGCGCCTCCGCATCGGCGAGGCCTCCGCCCGTCCCGGCCGCGCGAGCGGCCGGCGGCAGTGCGCGCGCAAGCGCCGCGACGGCCGCGTCGTCCGCCGCTCCGAGAGCGACGCCCCAGCGCACCTCGGTCACGCGCCCCTCGGGTGCCGCCACCACGTACGGCACGATCTTCTCGCGCACGACGACGTCGAGCGCGAGCTTGCTCGCGAGCACGAACGACGCGACCGACGGCGGAAGCGTGAGGACGTCGCGTGCAGGCACGGCGGCGAGCGCCGCGAGAGCGGCGGCGTGCGCGAGGTACGTCCCGCGTACCTCGGAACCCGTGGCGGGCGGCACGACGAGACGAGACGACGCCGGCTCGGCGGCGACGCTCGCGAAGATCCCCCGGACGCGCGGCCCCTCCTCGTTCCAGAGGAAGAGCCGTCGGCGCTCGGGCACGAAGACGAGGGGCACGCCGCGCGAGTGTCCCAGGTTGACGCTGCGCCGATAGCTGATCTAACGTTCAGTGCATGACGACCGTCCTCCCCCTCGCAGAGCCCCTCACCGACAAGCTCGTCGAGCTCTTCACCGGCCCCCTTCGCGACGTTCGCTTCCCCGACGCCGATCTCGAACGCCTCACGCGCGCGATCGAGGAAGCCGAGGCCGCGCACCGCGCGGTCGTTCAGGCGGAGCTCGCCCTCGGCGCGGCCCGCGAGGCGCTCGCCGACAAGCGCGAAGCCGTCACGAAGCAGTGCGCCCGCTCGCTCGCGTACGCGCGCGTCTACGCAGCGGACCGGCCCGAGCTGCTCGCCACGCTCGACGACCTCGCCTCGCCGACGCCGGCCCCGAGCCGCGGTCGTCGCGCGAAGACGGTCGCAGCGCCCGCGGCCGTGCCGGACGGTGCTCGGCCGGGCCGCGGCAGCAAGCGCGCCGCGGAGACCGCGCGCGACCACGTCGCCGAGGCGGTCGATGCCGCGGAGTGAGGCTCCTGCTATGGGGTGAGCGCATGCGAAGTCGCCGTCCCCGCGCGTGCACGGGCGCCGTGCTCGCCGCGCTCGCCACCGCTCTCGGGTGCTCGCGTACGGCGACGCGCGCGCCCGCGCCGACAGCGTCGGCGTCCCCGAGCGCCGCCTCCGCGAGCACGTCGTCCTCGGCAGCGGACGCGGCGCCGCCGCCCTCCGCGTCGGTCGCGCCGCCGCCTCCGCTGTCACTCGCGCCGCCGCGCGCTCCCGCATTCCTCGACGTCGTCGTGCATCCGCCGACCGCCATTCGCGTGAAGGGGTATCCGCACGCGATTCACAACGGGATGAACGACCCGGCCATGCACGCCGGCTTCACGAAGGACGGCACGCTCTTCGGCTACTGCAGCGAGGTCTCCGGACGGGACCCGCCGGTCTCCACGTGCGAGCTCGTCGATCGCGCCGGGCGGGTGACGAAGCTCTCCAGCGAGACGGGCGACGCATTCGACGCGCGGAAGAAGAAGGAGCTCGACGCGTTCGTGAGCGGCAGCGGCATCCCCGGCATGAAGGGGAAAGACATGGCGTCGCTGATGCCGCCGCCGCTCGTCGGCACGTGGGCGTTCGGCGACATCACGCTCGAGGTGCTGCGCGTCGCGGCCACGCTCGACAAGCAGGGAGCTCCTTCGGCGCCGGCCGTGGTCAAGCTCGGCGGAGCCGTCGGCAAGCACGCGCCCGTGTTCCCGATCACGCTCTCGAAGGCGCTCGTCCCCGAGGCGCCGCCGCACTTCGCGGTGATGAACGTCCTCGCGCTCTCGCCCGACGGGCGCGACGTCGGCATGGTCGGCCACTTCTTCGCGTGCGAATACTGCGACTCGTTCGACATGAAGCGCATGCCGGTGGGCGCGCTCGCTTCGCAGATCTACAACGACACGGGCTATCGCCTGCACCAAGGCGGCGACTTCGCGGCGTCTGCCGAGCTCTTCGCGCGCGCGGTGCACGCCGATCCAGCCGCGAGGTTGCCGCCGTACAATCTCGCGTGTGCGTGGGCGCGCACTCGGCATCCTCGCGCAAAGGACGCGCTCGCCCATGCACTTGAGCGTGATCCGACGGCCAAGGCGCGCGCGCGCACCGACGCGGACTTCGACGCCGTTCGCGGCGAGGAGTGGTTCGTCTCGCTCGTGCGCTGACCCGAGCGTCTCCCGCCAGCCGGCGCGGTGGTAGAGTAGACCCTGGCGATGAAGCGCGCGTCACGGCTCGTCGGCGTCGTCGCCCTCCTCGTCGCGTGCCTCGTCTTCGGATGCGTGCGGAGCCCGAGCGGCTCCGCGGCGACGGAGATCGTGCTCCTCGCGCAATGGACGCTCGTGCCTCACGGCGCGACAGCGTCTCCCGCGCCGACCCCCATCACGGTGCCCGCGCACTTCGACGGTTCGCTTCCGAACGGGCCGTCGTCGTACACCCTGAAGACGACCGTCGAGCTCCCGCCGACGCTGCGCGGGCGCGACCTCGTGCTCGCGTTCCCGTACTTCGTCGGCCACGCGTCGGTGCGGGCGGAGGGCCGACCGACGACGCCGCTCGAGCGAGACCTCTTCGTCGGATACCGCGCACGTGGTCCGCAGGCCTTCTTCATCGACGCCGAGCGCACGAATGGCGCCTCGCTCCGCCTCGACGTCGACGTGGAGCACACGTGGACGCAGAGCGCGTGGCTCGACGTCGTGCCGCGCCTGCATCGGGCCGGGGAGCGTGATGGCCAGACGCAGCTCGTACGGGCGGTGAACGACTTCGCGGCGTGCCTCGCGCTCGCCGCTCTCGCGCAGCTCGGCGTCACGTACCTCGCCGTCTTCCTCGTCGGCCGTCGGCGGCGGGCGTACGTGTGGTTCGCGCTGCAAGTCTTCAGCGCGGCGTTCCTGCACCTCCACTACCTCGGCGCGACGCAGCTCCTGCTCGGCAATCGCGACGTGGCCCTTCTCGGGATCATGGTCTCGAGCGCATCGCTCGTGTCGATCTGGTTCACCCACGAGCAGTTCAAGCTCGGACCGCCGCCTCGCTTCTTCCTCGCGCTCCTCGCCGTCGACGTGCTGGTCCCCCTCGCCTTCTCCGGTCCATTCCTCGCGACGAAGCTGGCCGGTAAGACGACGGTGCTCACCGTCGGCATCGTCGTCGTCTACCAGCTCGTCACGCTCGGGCGCCTCACGCTGCAAAAGCCGCGTCCGCTCGGCGCGGAGACGGTGCTCATGAGCTGGGTCGTGCTCGGGACGCTCTCCGTCGTCGACGGCGCGTCGTGGGTCGGGCTCGGCGAGCTGCTCGGGGGCGTGAAGGGCGACTGCGTCGGCTTGGCGCTCTTCGCCTTCATGCAGTCGACGCTCCTCGGCCGCGAGCACATCGGCTCGCTCGAACGGAGTGACCAGCTGAACGTGGCGCTCGCGGAACGCGTCGAGCAGCTCGAGGTACGTCAGCGGGAGGTCCAGGTGCTGAACGAGGAGCTCCGGCGGCAGATCACCGATCGCTCGCGGCAGCTCTTTGCCGCCCTCGCCCTGATCGGCGCGCCGCGTCGCGACCCGCCATCGCTCACGCCAGGTTCCGTCGTCCAGGATCGCTATCGTATCGCGCGCCCGATCGGACAAGGCGGCATGGGAACCGTTTACGAGGTCGTGCGCGTCGCCGACGGACGGAAGCTCGCCCTCAAGGTCACGCGCGAGCTCGAAGGCGTCGCCCTGGCGCGGCTCGCCCGCGAAGCGCAGATCGCGTCGGCCGTCGCGCATCGGAACGTCGTCGGAATCCTCGACGTCGACGTCGACCCTTCGGGGTTCCTCTACCTCGTGCTCGAGTACGTCGACGGCCCGAACCTCCGCCGCTTGAAGCCGCGGTTCGGCGAGACCGCGTGGGCCGTCGAGATCCTCCGGCAGATGGCCGAGGGCATCGCAGCGTTGCACGCGAGCGGGATCGTGCATCGCGACCTCAAGCCGTCCAACGTCCTCGTCTCGGACCCCGAGTCGGATGTGCCGCTCGTGAAGATCACCGACTTCGGGATCTCGCGCATCGTCGTCGAGCCCGAACGCACCGGCGAAGACATCGTGACGCTTCCGCCGCCGCCGCCGGACCGGCCCGTGCCCAATCCCGATGCAGAGACGCGCGAGCTCCAGATGATGGGCAGCACGCCTCCCGCAACGCTCGACCCGGACGCCGAGACGCTCGCGCAGCGGCCGATGACGCCGCCGCCGAGCTCGTCGACGGGCTCGGCCGGGCTCGGCGGCCACTCGCCCCTCACGGAGGCGGGAGTGCTCGTCGGAACGCCGGTGTACATGGCGCCGGAGCTCGCGTTCGATCCGCGCCTCCTCTCCCCCGCCGCCGACGTCTGGAGCCTCGGCGTCATGGCGTACGAGCTGCTCACGGGCGTCGCGCCCTTCGACGCTCCGCCCGCGCTCGAGCGCCTGGAAGGGCGAGACATCTCGCCTCCGCCATCGATCGCGGTGCATCGTCCCGAGCTCGATCCCGAGATCATCGCGATGGTCGATCGATGCCTCTCGTTCGATGCGAAGACGCGGCCGTCCGCACGCGAGCTCGCGCAGAGCCTCGAGGTCTCGGTCGAGCGGGTTGCTCGTGCGAAGCGTCCCGCGTAGACGTGGCGGAGATGAGCACGCGCGTAACCCTCGACGACCTGCGCTCCTTCTTCGCGGCCGAGTTCCCGCAGGCCGACGTAATCCTCGACGCGATCGGGCCGCGCACCGCGCGCGTTCGCCAAGACATCCAGGGCCGCCATCTCCGGCCCGGGGGCACGGTGTCCGGTCCGGTGATGATGGCGATGGTCGACACCGCCGCGTACGTGGCGCTTCTCGCCGAAATTGGTCTCGTCGCGCTCGCCGTGACGTCCAACCTCTCCATCTCGTTCTTGCGGAAGCCAGCCCCGGATCGCCCGCTGTTCGCCGATGCGCACCTCATCAAGGTGGGACGTACGCTCGCGGTCGCGACCGTGCTCGTCACGAACGACGGCGCACCCGAGCCCCTCGCGCATGCAACGGTGACGTATGCGATCCCGCGGGATCAAGGCGACGCGGCGGGCTCTGCGCGCTGAATCCCGCGGACCAGCTCGTGCGAATGACACGTCGCGGCGCACGAGAAAGCTCGTACGCGTTGCGGCGTTCGCAAATGGACGCAGACTGAACCCTTGCATGACGAATCAGGGGCTCGTCTACACGGTTCGCGATCGCTCGATCCTCCTCCCGCTGTACAAGCGGTACGTCGTCGAGCCGACGTTGCGGCTCGTGCCCGAGCACGTCGACCCGAACCTCATCACGCACGCAGGGCACCTCGTGAACCTGGCGGGGATCACGCTGCTCATCGCGTTCGGCGGCGAGATCGCGCGGGGCACACGCTGGCCGCTGCTCGTCGCGCTCGCCTGCCTCCAGGTCTACAACTGGTGTGACAACGCCGACGGCGCGCACGCGCGGCGTACGGGGCGTTGCTCCGCGCTCGGGGAGCTCCTCGACCACGGGCTCGACATGCTCAACACGACGTACATCGCGTTCGCCGCCGCGATTGCGCTCGGCGCGCCGCCGCTGTGGTGGACCGCGATGGCCGTCGTCGTCCCCGCTGCGTGTGCCACGACGTACTGGGAGCAAGCCGAGACGGGGCTCTTCAGTCTCGGCCTCCTGAACCAGGTCGAGTCGGTGATGGTCCTGTCGCTCATCATGGCGGCAACGGCGGCCTTCGGGCCCGGGGTGTGGGACCGCCTGCACGTCGGACCCGTCACGCTCCGCGTCGTGCTCATGGGCTTCACGTGCGTGCAGGCGACGCTCGGCATCCTGCACAACGTCTGGCGCGTCGCGCGACGCAAGAACGTACGTGCGCTGCTGCGCGTGCTGCCGCTGTTCGCCTTCGACGTCGCCGTGCTCGTCGCGGCGTTCACCGGCGCGCTCGCGCCGATCGCCGCCGTCGTGGTCGCGACGGCGGGGAACGTCTTCTTCGGTCTCCGCTCTCTCGCCGTACGCACGGCGGGCGAGCTCCCGCGGCGCGAGCCGGGCGTCGTCGTCGCGGCGGTCATCGTCGCCGCGACGGTCGTCTGGCACGTGACCGGTCATCGAGTCGGCTATGCCGTCGACGTCACCGCCTGCGTCCTGGCGAGTGCCTTCTTCGGGGTTCTCGCGGTCGCCAACGCGCGTGATGCGCGGCGCGAGGTCCTGCGCATCGACGCCTCCGTCCCTCGGCGCGCCTGATCGGGAGGCGTTCGATTTCCTGCGACGCGAGCCGGCGCGCGCGCTCTCCTCGGGGCCAACGATGCGCACCCCTCACTCGGTCCTCTCGCGCGCCTCTGCTGCCTTCACGTTCCTCGTCGCGGCGGCGACGTGTGTCGCATGTGCGGCGCCGGCCCAGACCGCGAAGGTGGGAGCCGCTCCCTCGCCCGGGCCCGCCGCGCTGGCGCCATCGCCTTCGCCCCTGCTGGCCGCGGACCTGCCCGCGCTGCTCGCTCGCGAAGGCACGGCTCCGCTCCACGACTTTCGCGTGCGCGCAGCCGATGGTGCCATCGAGCTCCACGTGCTCGCCGCTGCACCGCCGAAGGCGAGCACGAAACGCGAGAACGACGCGGCGTACACCATCGCGAGCTTCTCGATCGGCGCGGAGACCGACGTCGTCTGCACCGCGACGAACCAGAACATCGATCTGTCGCACTGGGTCGCGACGACGGTCGCGAAGATGGAAGCGACGCTCACGAAGATGCCGACGACCGGCGTCGAGGTCGTCGCCGGACGACCCGTGTTCCGCGTCGACACCGACGGCGTCGTCGTTCAAGACGGCAAGCAGAAGCGCAATCTCGCGAAGTTCGCCGCCGTGCAGCTCGATCACGGCGTCGTCGCATGCGTGCACGACGACCCGGGCTACGACGAGACGTTCCGCAAGGCGATGCGCCACATCGCGACGCGCGCGGTGACTCCCGACGTCGAGAAGCCCGCGCGCAAGGTGATCGCCGTGGTGCGCGAGGGTGAGCGCGTCGTCGGTTTCGACGTCCACCAGACCTACGCGGGCAGCAAACCGGGCGAGGTGCGCGAGACCCGTCAGGGTACGGGCATCATGACGAGCGAGGATCGTTGGTTCGCGGTGGACGCGGGCTGGTCCGCGATCGTGGACAAGGAAGGCGTCGTGCGCGAGCGATCCATGCAGCGCATCGGCGCCGTCACCACCGTGGACATGTCGCTCGAGCGGAAGGGCAAAGGCGCGTTCGCGTACGAAGGCACCGTCGATGGCGCCGCGAAGAAAGGCACCTTCCGCGTGAAGGCGCCGCTCGTCACGAGCGTCTCGCGTGCCTCGGCGCTGCTCGCGTTCGCTCGCGACACGAAGAAGGAACAAATGGCGCTGTGGCACTTCGACGAGCGCACGCCGGATGCCGCCGTCAAGACCACGGTGCGCCGCGGGGCCGGCGGCGCGCTGCGCCTCGAGGAGAACGACAAGGTCTTTCGTTGCGCGCTCGCGTCGAGCGGCCTGTGCACGACCGTGATCCGCGAAGGCAGCGACTTCGTCGTGGAGGTCGTCTACGAGGAAGGCCGGCCGTAGCCCCGCGCCCCGGCGCTTCAGCCGAGGTGCAGCATGCGCGCGATCGCGTTCCAGCTGCCGCTCGAGAGCAGCCACCCCACGCCCCCGCCGACGACGAGCGTGAGCACCACGATCAGGAGCGACACACGCGCGGGCGGCGCCTGCCGGTCGACGAAGCGCACCGGGTTCTTCCGCAGCATGCGCCGCGCGAGCACGCGCGCGAGCGGGCTGTCTTCGGCCACGCCGAGGAGCCCGGCCATGCACCGGATCGCGACCGCGATGGCTTCCGGGTTCGCATCCTTCGCCGTCTCGTTGTGCGCGAGCGCCGCGACGAGCCCCAGATTCGGAGGCAGCTTGCCGAGGTCTTCGAGGGGACCGAGCTCCGTCTTGATGCCTTGCCAGTCGTTCCGGTCGAGCAGCTTCTCGAGCGCCTCGTAGCGTGGGTCGCGGCTCGTGACCTGCGAGGGCGGCTCGGGCGCGGCGGATGCGGTGCTCCGCGTGGGCGCGGCGAGCTCGATGGCGCCGTCGCCGGCGGATGCCGAGGTCGGCGGTGGCGCCGGCGGTTCACCGGCGAGCAGGCGGCGCACCTCGTCGACGGTGAGATCGCTCGGTTTGACGGGCGGCTCGGAGACGGGATCGACGCGGGGATCGGGCCTGCCCATGATGCGGATCGAAGCACGACCGCAGGACGAAAGCCTAACGATTGCAGACTCCACCTATCGAGGCGGCTCCCGGTTCGGCAGGTCCGGACCCGCGCGCGCGTGGGCGCGATCGCGCGCCTCGCTTTGCTATGGTCGCGAAGGGCGCCCGCGCCCCGCTCCGTCCTCATGTGGATCTTCGCGTACGGGTCACTCATCTACCGCCCCGGCTTCGCGTACGTGGAGCGCCGGACCGCGTATCTCCACGGGTGGGCCCGCCGCTTCTGGCAAGGCTCGCCGGATCACCGCGGCGTGCCCGACGCGCCAGGTCGCGTGGCCACCCTCGTGCCCGCGGCCGGGGAGGCCTGCGGCGGCTGCGTGTACCGAATCGAGCCGCATACCGCCGCCGAGGTGCTCGCGATGCTCGACGCACGCGAGCAGGCGGGCTTCGTGCGACGCACGCTGCCGGTGCACGCGGCGAGCGCGCCCGGACCGCCCTTCGCGGAAGCGCTCGCCTACGTGGCCGACGCGGCGAACCCGCACTTCCTCGGTCCGCTCGGGGAGCGGGAAATCGCCGAATGGATAGGGCGGAGCCGCGGCCCGAGCGGCGCGAATGCCGACTATCTGCTCGCGCTCGCGGCGGCCTTGGACGAGCTCGGCATCGCTGACGCTCACGTTCGCGAGATCGCTGCGTTTCTGGCGCGAATACAGGGCGACGAACAGGGGCAGTAGCGACGCTCGGCGCAGGATGTCCAAGGTTGACAAACCTTGAACAGGCCCTAGACATAGCGCATGCAAGGTCCTCGTCTTCGTGCCCTCGTCACCGGCGCTACAGGAACCATCGGCACGCGCCTCGTCGCCCGTCTCGGAGGCGCGCGTGTGCTGGCGCGCGACCCGGACGCGGCGCGCCGGACGCTCGCCGCGCACGCCGAGGTCGAGGTCGTCCGCTGGTCTGCGGGGGCGACGACCCCGGCGGATGCGTTCGACGGCATCGATGCCGTGTTCCACCTTGCCGGCGAGCCCGTCGCAGGCGAGCGCTGGACCGCCGCGAAGAAGACGCGCATCCGCGCGAGCCGCGTCGATGGCACGCGCAGCATCGTGTCGTCGATGGCGCGTGCCTCCCGCCCGCCGCCGGTCCTCGTCAGCGCGTCGGCCGTCGGCATCTATGGCTCGCGCGGTGACGAGGTTCTCACCGAAGCGAGCTCGCCTGCGGTGGGCTTCCTCGCCGACGTCTGCCGCGCGTGGGAAGCGGAGTCGCACGGGGCGCGTGCGCTCGGCGTACGCGTCGTGAATGCGCGCATCGGCATCGTCCTCGAGCGCAGCAGCGGGGCGCTCGGCGCGATGATTCCCGCCTTTCGCTTCGGCGTCGGCGGTCCGCTCGGGGACGGCAGTCAGTGGATGCCGTGGGTTCACGTCGACGATGTCGTCGGGCTCCTCGTCCATGCCGCGCTAGAGCCGTCGGTCGACGGCCCGATGAACGTGTGCGCGCCGATGCCTGTCCCGAATCGCGAGTTCGCGCGCATGATCGGAGCCGCGCTCGGGCGCCCCAGCATCGTGCGCGCGCCGGCGTTCGCGCTGAGGCTCGCCGTCGGCGAGATGGCAGACGTCGCGCTGGCCTCCCAGCGCGTGCTTCCCGAGGTCGCAACGAGGAGCGGATACACCTTCGCGTTCCCGCACCTGGAGAGCGCGCTCGCGGATGTGCTCGGCTCGCGCGCCGTCCGCGTCGAGGAGGCCCGCGCATGAGCATCCACGTCCTCGAGCGCGAGCAGGTCGTCCCCCGCCCCCTCTCCGAAGTCTTTGCGTTCTTCGCGGACGCGGGGAACCTCGAATCGATCACACCATCGTCGCTCTCGTTCCGAATCGTCACGCCGCGTCCGATCGCGATGCGTCCGGGAACGCTCATCGACTATCGCCTGTCGTTGTTCGGTGTTCCTTTCCGCTGGCGGACGCTGATCGAGTCCTTCGAGCCGGAACGCCGCTTCGTCGACGTTCAGCTCGAGGGGCCGTACCGCGTGTGGCGGCACACGCACGAGTTCGAGGAGGTTTCGGGCGGAACGCGCGTGCGGGACCGCGTGGAGTACGAGGTACCGCTAGGTCCGCTGGGCGAGGTGGCGCGTTCGCTGTTCGTCGACCGGCAGCTCGCGAAGATCTTCGATCATCGCCACGAGGTGATCGAGAAGCTGTTCGCGCCGGGCGTCACGACCGGACGCGCTTGAGCCGCGTCTCGATCGCGCGGTCTTCCTCGCCGGAGGGCGCGATGTTGAACGCCTCGATGACGAGCTCCTCGCGATCGAGGCGGAGGACGGTGCGCCAGCCCCAACGCTCCGCCCCGGCCCCGTAGCTCCCGAGCACTTCGACGGTCCCGTCGTCGCGCGCCGGTCCCGACGAAGACATGATCGAGGTGCCCGTGTGGAAGCTGTCGACCCACGCGAGCTCGTACGCCTTCGCGTCTCCGTGGAATCCGACGAGCATCTCGCCTGCGTGATCGCTCCCCATGCACACGCCGCGGTACTCGATGCGGATCCATCGGCCGCCGAGGATGCTCGCGACGGAAGCGAGCGTCTCCGTCGGCTCGGGGTCCTTGGTCGGGTCGAGCCAGGTGCGCGTCGGGCCCGACCACTCGCCGACGAAACGCGCGAGCGCCTCGTGCGCGGGCCGGGCGGTGAACGGTGCGGTGCTGGCGCGGCGGACGTCCACGAGATCGCTCATGGCTCGTCGACTACCACCACGCGGCGCGCGGCGGCGGGCAATTCGCTAGCCGAGGATCTCGAACGGGCCGCCCTTCTCGAGCGCGCGCTGGTACGCGGGCCGCTCGTGGACGCGCGCCACGAAGGCACGAAGGCGCGGGCGGTCTCCGCCTCCACGCGCGACGGCGGCCTCGACCGGGAACGACATCTGGATGTCGGCCGCCGTGAGCTCCTCGCCCGCGAACCACGTGCTCTTGCCCAGCTCGCTCTCCATCCAGTCGAGATGCAGCGCGAGCTGCGGCTCGACGAACGTGGTCAGCACCTTGTCGGCGATGCCGCGCACGACGGGCCTGACGAAGAACGGCACCGGACCTTGCTTCATCTTCGTGAAGACGAGCTTCAAGAGCAGCGGCGGCATCGCCGACCCTTCCGCATAGTGCAGCCAGTACGTGTACCGGCGACGCTCGGGCGTTCCCGCGCGCGGGAGCAGCCGGCCGGCGCCATAGGTCTCGACGAGGTACTCGATGATGGCGCCCGACTCCGCGAGAGTCACGTCGCCGTCCGTGACGAGCGGCGACTTCCCGAGCGGATGCACGCGTCGGAGCTCCTCGGGGGCGAGCAGCGTCTTCGCGTCACGGGCGTAGCGCTTCACCTCGTAAGGAATGCCGAGCTCCTCGAGGAGCCAGAGGACACGCTGCGAACGGGACGCTTCGAGGTGGTGGACGACGATCATCGGCGGGCGCCATTGTCGCGCCCGCGCGCGCGCTTGCAAGCAACGCTTTCGTGCTAACGAGCAAGGTGGAAGCGATGCCGTCTCGCACGCCGACGAGAAGCCGCATCGCACGCGCCATCCGCGCGCTCCTCGATGCGCGCGCGGGCAAGACGATCTGTCCCTCCGAGGTCGCTCGCGCCCTCGATGCGACGGAATGGCGTCCGCTGATGGAGCCGGTTCGCCGCGCGGCGGGCGCGCTCGCGGAATGCGGGGAGATCGTGGTCACGCAGCGCGGCCGCACCGTCGACATCGCGAAGGCGCGTGGCCCGGTTCGCCTCGCGCGCCCTGCGCGAACGGAGCAGAAGACGGGCAATGGAAGCTACGCGGACGCGTACCGCGCCATCGACTTCCGGAAGCATCCGGAGCTCTATCGCGTCGGTCGCGGGGAAGAGGGCGTGCTCGTCGCCGAGCCGTACCGTTCGGAGCTCTTGCCTCTCTGGCGCTTCCGCACGCCGGAGGTCGCCCGCGCGTCGGCGGCCGCGCTGTGGAGCGCGTTCGTCCGCTACCGGCGCGCGCGTGACTACGTCGGCATGGACATGGCGCGCAAGTACCTCCAGATGGGGTTCACGCGCGCACGCCGTTACGCGAACCATCGCTCCGGCACGAAGTACGATGCCGCCGGTACACTGCTTCCGCTCGAGCCGGATCCCGTGAAGGCGGAGTCTGCCGCCGTCTTCTACGAGGCTTGGCAGCGCGCCGAACGCGACCGCATCTATGCAGCGTGGCGTGAGCGGATGCGCGCCGGAGCGTCACGCGGTCGGCGGCCGAACGCGACGCGCACGAAGGCGTGACCGGGAGCCGCGCGCTGCCGGCGCGGTTGCGCGGCGGGCCGGTTCCCGCGCACGATGGGACATCGTGCGGGTCCTGGTCCTCGGATGCGGTTACGCCGGGAGCGCAGTAGCGCGGCTCGCGCGCGAGCACGGACACGAAGTCATCGCGAACGTACGCAGCGAGCAGCGGGCGGCAGCCCTCGCCGCGCAAGGCTTCAGGGTCGATCGCCGCGCCGCGCTCGACGCCTCGATCGGCGAGCTCGCCGATGCAAACACGCACGTCGTCGTCGCCTTCCCGCCGGACGGTGTGACGGATGCGCGGATCGCGCCGGCGCTCGCGAACGCACGCGCGGTCACGTACCTGTCGACGACCGGGATCTACGGAGACGTACGCGGCGTGGTCGACGACGCGACGCCGGTGCCGGAGCCCACGGAGCGCTCGGCCGCCGTCCTCGCCGCGGAAACGGACTATCGCGCGCGCGGCGCCGTCGTGCTCCGGTGCCCGGCGCTTTACGGGCCGGACCGAGGGCTCCACGTGCGCATCTTGCGCGGACAGCACTCCATCCCGGGGGACGGTACCCGGCACCTCTCGCGCATCCACATCGCCGACCTCGCGCGTTTCGTCCTTGGGTGCGCTCCGGTTCGCGGTGAGACGTTCGTGGTGGGCGACGACGACCCGGCGCGCCACATCGATGTCGTTCGCTTCGTCTGCGAGACGTACGGCGTGACGATGCCTCCATTCGTCCCCCTCGAGAGCGTGCATCCCTCCCTGCGCGCCGATCGCCGCGTCGAGGCGACGCGCGCACGGCGGGCTCTCGGCGTGACGCTCTCCTATCCGAGCTACCGAGAGGGCATGGCGCGGAGCGCCACCGGGCTCTGAGCGTCCGGAACTGGGCCGCGCGGCGCCCGTCGTGACATCGTTGCGTGGCGCATGGACCGCGGCGCCGTACCTCCCGATGTCGCGGTCGCGCTGGGGGCGCTCGCTCTCGCCGTCGCCGCGGTGCAGCTCGCGCTGTTCGCGATGCGCCGGTGGTGGAGACGCAGGCGCCTCTTGGGTCGTTTCGCGCGCGCGGCGGCGGGCGAGCGGCGCGGCGCCGACCTCCTCGTCGCGAACGGCTACCGTGTCCTCGGCGCGCAGGTCGCGGCGGAGTACCCCGTGTGCGTGGACGGCGCGACCGTGCACGTCGCGCTCCGCGCCGATTACCTCGTGACGAAGGGCGGCGCCACGTACGTGGCGGAAGTGAAGACGGGTGCCGCCGCACCGCGGATCGAGACCTCATCCACGCGACGCCAGCTGCTCGAGTACCGCGTCGCCTTCGCGGTCGACGGAGTCCTCCTCGTCGACGCGGATGCCGACGCCATCCACACCGTGCGCTTCCCTCGCTTCGAGCCAAGCGGCCGCGCCACCGCCGCTCCGTGGCCGATAGTCGCGCTCGCGATCGCCGGGATGGCTCTCGTCGCCGCCGCGTTGTCGCTCGGTTCGTAGCGCATCGGTCTTGCAAGGGCCCGTGGCCGATGTCGAAGAAGCCCACGTGGACCGAGCTGGCGCGCGAGGCGAAGACGCGCTTCGGCATTCGTCGCATCCGGCCCGAGCAGAGGCACATCGTCGAAGCCGTCCTCGAAGGACGCGACGTGCTCGGCATCCTGCCGACCGGCGCCGGCAAGTCGCTGACGTACCAGCTCCCGGCGATGTTCTTCGACAAGCAGGTCATCGTCGTCTCGCCCTTGATTGCGCTCATGCAGGATCAACAGCGCAAGCTCGAGGACGCGCACGTCGACGTGGCGAAGCTCGACTCCACGCTGACGACGACGGAGACGGCCGAAACGATCGAGGAAATCCGCCACGGGCGAAGCGAGCTCGTCTACGTCACGCCGGAGCGCCTCGAGAACCCGAAGTACCTCGAGATCCTGAAGGAACAGGGCGCCTCGCTCTTCGTCGTCGACGAGGCGCATTGCGTCTCGCAGTGGGGTCACGACTTCCGACCGGCCTATCTCGCGGTGCGCGACGCGGTGCGCGCGCTCGGATCGCCGCCCGTGCTGGCTCTGACGGCGACCGCGCCACCGGACGTCGCGAAGGACATCGTCGTTCAGCTCGGCATGCGCGATCCGACGCTCGTGACGATGGGCATCGAGCGCGAGAACATCTTCCTCGAGGTGCAGCGCACGCCGAGCGAGGACATGAAGCGCATCCGCCTGAAGGAGCTCCTCGCAGGTGCAGAAGGCGCCGGTATCCTCTACGTCGCCACCGTACGCGCAGCGGAAGAGATCTACGAGTGGCTGAAGGCCGATGGCGTCCGCGTGGCGCGCTATCACGGCAAGCTCACGAAGCGAATTCGGGAGGAGACGCAGGACGCGTTCATGAACGACGACGTCGACCTGCTCGTCGCGACGAACGCGTTCGGCCTCGGCATCGACAAGCCCAACATCCGCTTCGTCGCGCATTGGAACTTCCCGGACTCGCTCGAGAGCTACTACCAGGAGGCAGGGCGCGGCGGGCGCGACGGCAAGCCAGCGCGCGCCATCCTTCTCTATCGACTCGAGGACCGCCGCATCCAGAGCTACTTCATCGGCGGGAAGTATCCGCGCCGTGAGCAGCTCGCGCAGGCGTACGAGGCGCTCGGCACCGAAGCGACCAGCGTGAAGGCGCTCGCGGAGCGCGCCGGGATCCCGGAGAGGCGCGCGCGCGTGATCGTGGCGAACCTCGAGGCGTCCGGCGTCGTCGAGAAAAAGCGCGGCGGCGTGAAGAAGCTGCGCGAGTTCGCCAGCCGCGAGGAGCTCGAACACTTTCTCTCCGCGTACGAGGAGCGCCGCGACGACGACCGCGAGCGCCTCGACGCGATCATGCACTACGCGCAGACGACGAGCTGCCGCATGTCGGTGCTGAAGGAGCACTTCGGCGAGGCTGCCGATGAACCGTGCGGGCACTGCGACAACTGCCGGGACGACCCTGCCCACCGCCTCGTCGAGGAGAGCGACGCACGGGAACGTGAGCGGCACGCCGCGGCGGGCTGACTGCGCGAGCGCTCCGTCACGGCTGCACGAAAGCGCGAGATCGGTGCCCGGGGGACGATCCTCGCGCTTTCGAGCAGCCGTGCGGGAACCTGCCCGGTGGCGTGAGAAAAAGCGCGCTGCGGCGGGCTCGGGGGGGGGAAAGCCTCGCCGCAGCGCTGTCCCGCGTAGATGCCGATTCCGTACCAACGATCGACACCCCAGAAATGCCGGAGATCCGACGATGACGGTCCCGCGCGTCTTGCAGAGTCGAAAGGCGTGAAATGCAGGATCGCAGGGCCGTGCGCTGGGAGGGCACTTCCGTTGCACGCGAGGCCGTCGATGAAGCGGGCTCTCGGCATCACGGACGCGTTCGGAAGGCTGCTCGGCGCCGCTGCCGCGCCGTTCTTTGCTCTCACGACGAAGCTCCGCCGCGCGCGGACGTTCCATCCGCGTGGCGACCTCCTCGAAGCGACGGTGACCGTCGACCCGTCCGTGCCTGCGGACGCGCGCGCGATCGCGGAGCGCCTCGCCGGCCCGGCGGTGGTCCGCCTGTCGAGCGCGCTGTCGAAGCATCGTGCGCAAGCGTTCGACGTCCTCGGTTGTGCGCTGCGCTTCGGAGGCTACGCGGGCGATCAAGACTTGCTGCTCGCGACGATCAAGCGGCCGTGGTCGCTCGGCTTCGCGCCGCTCACGACGAAGACGCGCGACTATCTCGCGAACGACTACTTCGGCGTCTCGCCGTTCACGCTCCGCAGCGACACGCGCGGCGGCGAGGCGCGCGGTTACTTTCGGCTTCGTGCCGAGCGTGGAGGCCGCGGCGGCGCCACCACACACGCGAACCCGAACGCGAACGCGAACGCGAACGAGGTGCGTCGTGAACGCGGCGCCGCGCGCGATTCGCGAATGGCGCGACGGAAGATCCTCGCGTCGGACGTGCGCGCCGGTGCCGTGCTCGTGCTCGAGGTTGCGCCGGGCCCACGCGGTCCCTTCGCGCCCCTCGTCCGGATCCGGCTCGATGCTCTGCTCGACGCTGACCGGCCCGAGCTCCGTTTCGATCCGTTCCGCGCGTCGCGTGGGATCGCGCCGCGCGGGCTCGTCCACGGGTTGCGTCGCAGCGTCTATCCGGCGAGCCATCGCGCGCGCCAGTGATGGAGGCCGGCAGAAACGCAGCCGTCGGCCCTGGATCGCACAGCCTGCGCCATCGGCGGGAAGGTTCGGGCGATGCGCGCGTAGGTAGGTCCCATGCGAACCACTCTCCTTCTCGGTCTCTTCGCCCTTTCTTGCGCGGCGTGCTCCGCGCTCCCGCAGGTCCCCCAAGCGCCGCAGCTTCCGTCTGCCCCCGGCGCGAGCCTCGGCTCGATCCCCGGCGCGAACGCCGCCACGGCGGGCCTGCCCAGCGCTCCGGCCGTCCCCGGCGCGCCCGGAGTCCCCGGCGCCGCCGGCCTCCCGACCGCGCCCGGCGTCCCCGGCGCCGCCGCCCTGCCGGGCGCGCCCGTCGCGAAGGCCGCGGGCCCGTCCGCCGCGCCGCTCCCGACGAGCGTCGAGATCCACAGCGACTGCACGAAGAGCGTCGCCGTGTTCTACGGCGACAAGCCCAAGTTCGGCAGCGGAACGAAGTCCTCGATTGGAAGCAACACGACGACGACCGCGCCGCGCAAGGCGGACGGCACGCTCACCGTTTGGCTCATCGACGACCACGAGAACGGTCTCGCGAACGCAAAGGTCGATGCTTCGACGAAGCGCGTCGACATCGATCGCAGCTGCAAGCAGATCAGCGCGCACTGAGTCACGCGACGGGCGCGCGGCCGACGACGCGCTGCCAGACGGCGAGGCGCAGCTCGTCGGCAGCGCCGCCGCGGCGCCAGCTCGCGCCGGGAAGCGCGGACGCGGCAGTGAGCCTGCCCATGCGCGTGATCTCGTAGTCGACGGCGGCCACGGCCTCTTCGATCGTCGAAAAGCGATCGACCGAGCGGCCGTCGAGAACGACGTCCCACCCCTTCGCGCGACGCGCGCCGAATCTACCGCGTGTCCGCGGCGAGCCAGTCCGCGTAGCCATGGCGCTCGCCGTCGCGCGTACGACGACGACCTCGCTCGCGCGTCCCGGGCTCCGCTCGAAGTGCAGGCCGAGCCCGTGGCGTCCGAGCGAAAACCATGCGTTCGCGGAGATCGCGCGGACCTCCTCGTTCGTCTCGAGTGTCAGCGGGTCGAAGAACTTCGCACGCTCCTCGATTTCGCGAAGCGTCACCGCTCCAGCTTCGAGCTCGAACCCGGGATGATCCACGAGGATCTGTTGCCATGCACGCCGCGCGACGCGCGCGTCTTCGCCCGCGAGATCGACGTCGCGAGGCACTCCGAACAGCGAAGGTAGCGTGCATAGGCTGAGCTCGGAGAGATCGACGAAGTCGAGCACGAGGCAGTCTCTCTTCCCGGCAGCGAGCCGCGTACCGCGTCCGACGCACTGCGCGTAGAGCGCGTCGCTGCGCGTCGGCCGCGCCATCGCCACACACGAGACCTCCGGATCGTCGAAGCCCTCCGTGAGGACGGCGACGTTCGTGAGCACCTGCGTTTTTCCCGCCCGGAAGTCGGCGAGGGCTTTGGCGCGCGCGTCCGGCTTCATCGCGCCGTGCACGATGCCCGCCGGGACGCCGACCGCGTTCAGCGCATACGATAGGTTCATCGCGTGCCCGACGGTCACGCAGAACGCGATCGTCCGCCGGTCGCGCGCGAGCTCTTGGATCGACCGCGCCACGAGAGCATTGCGCTCTTCGACGTCGACCACCTCGGCGAGCTCGTCTTCGGTGAAGTCGGAGCCGCCTCCGCCGGACAGCCGCGTCAAGTCCGCTTTCGTCGACACGCGGAAGCCGCGCAGCGGAACGAGATATCCATCGTCGATCATGTCCGGCAGCGTTCGCTGGAACACGATCCGCTCGAACACCTCGTCGAGCCCCTTGCCGTCGCCGCGCGCGGTCGTCGCGGTGAAGCCGAGGAGCGTGCCCGACCAGCCGTCGTCGAGCGCCCCGAGCTGCCGGAGGACCCGCAGGTTGTCGTCGGCTGCGGCGTGGTGGCACTCGTCGTAGATGACGAGCCCGAAGTCACGCCCCTCGACGACGCGCGCGAGGCGCTTCTCGTGGAGCGATCGGATCGAGCAGACCAGCACTTTCGCGTCCGAGGGCGCGCGCTCGGCGCCGCGTTCGACCGCGACGACCGCCTCGCCCTGCATGGCACGCTGGATCTTCTCGCGCGCTTGCAGCACGAGCTCTTCGCGATGCGCGAGCACGAGCACTTGCCGCCGTGCGAGGCGCGCGAGCTCGGAGAAGATGACCGTCTTCCCCGCCCCGGTGGGGAGGCAGACGACCATGCGGCGCGTTCCAGCGCGACGCGCCTCGACGACCGCCTTGATCGCCTCCCGCTGGTACGGACGTAGCGACGGTGCTTCGGTCAGAGGCAGCCCACGAGCGCGTCGTAGATCGACGTCGTACGCCCGGGGAGCGTCGCATGAAGCGGGTCGTCGCCCGAGAGCGCGGACGTGAGCGCCGCGGCGGTCGCGCCGATCTCCACGGTGCACACCTTCGTGGCCGTGCGCGCGACGACACGGCCGCGCGAATCGACGGACGTGTCCGCGAGCGCGAACGTCCAGTTGCAGCGCGACACGCGCGTCGTGTTGCGGTTCACCGAGCACGCGAACCGAAGCGCTGTGATGTCCGGGTAGTCGCCTTCGCAGAACGTATCGCCACACACGTCGTCGAACGACGAAGCGAGCTTGCGCGTCGTCGCCGCCCAGGAGGCGCCGGCGTCCGGCGACTCCCAGAGGTACTCACCGAGCTCGGCATAGAACGTCTTCGTCGACACCGGAGGCGGTCCGCCACTCACGCCGTCGAAGCAGTCGACGAGCCCGTCATAGAACGACTTGCCCGTGCCGGGCAGCGGCGCGTTCAGCGCGTCGTCACCCGCGGCGGACAGGGTGTCGAGGAACGCCTTCGCATTGCCGGCGACCGGCACGTGGCAGGTGAACGCGCGCGACTCTCCGGAGAGCTTGCCGGTGCGGCCGTCGACGTAGTCGATGCTGCCGCCGAGCACCCAGACGCAGTCCTTCATCTTCCGCGCGGCGGTCGTCGACGAGCACGCGAGGCGCACGGTCGCGAGGTTCGAGAAGTCACCGCTGCAGATGGTGTCGCCGCAGATGCGGTCGAACCCCGCGACGAGCTTCTGCCGCACGTCGACCCAGCGATCCAGGTCCGCCGGAGCGAGCGTGTCGAACAGATTGCCGTACGTCGTCCGGAGCTCGTCTTCGCTCTCGGCGATCTCTTCACCGGAGGGCGCGGCCGCCGAGCACGCAAGGCTCGAGAGCGCGAAGGGAACGACGGAAAGGGCCAGGAGAGACGGGAGGAGACGCATCGAGGCGCCCATGTAGCACGGTATGCGCCAAAGGCCAGGCGGTCCCCCACTCGTTACATTCCGGGCACTTCCGCGCCACCGACTGTGGCCCACGCGTGGCCCGTGCCGGCCCGGGCCACCACCAGGGCCACCCGCGACGTGCGTGCTCGGAACGTTTTGCTGGCTAACGAATTCCGATCGCCGACGACGCGCGTGCCGGCGACGCGCGCTCGTCAGGCGGCGACGTCGAGAACGAGCTTGCCGCGCGAGCGTCCCGTTTCAATCCGCCGATGCGCTTCGGCGGCATCGGCGAGCGGGAGGACGTCTTCGACGAGCGGACGGAGCGCGCCTTCGTCCACCAGATCGGCGATGCGCGCGAGCACGTCGCCGTCCGGTTGACGCGTCATCGGCCGGAAGCGCACCCGCTTGCTCGCATACGCGCGCATCGCGAAGCCGGCGAGCTCGGCGCCGACCGCCAAGAGGCCGAGCCATGGCCCGTGCTCCCGCGAGGCCTCGGGCAGCCCCGTCGTGAGCGCGAGGATGCGCCCGCCGCGCTTCGTGGCCGCGAGCGCGCGCGCGTAGTGCGAAGGCCCCAGCGACTCGACGACGACGTCGCAATCGCGCGCGACTTCCTCGTAGCGCTCCCGCGCGTAATCGATCGGGCGATCGGCACCGAGCGCCGCGAGCAAATCGAGATTCCTCGCGCTCGCCGTCGCGAGCACTTCGCCCCCGAGATGCTTCGCGAGCTGGATGGCGAGGCTCCCTACCCCGCCCGCGCCGGCCTGCACCAGCACGCGCTGCCCGGGCTGGAGCGCGCCATAGCGAACGAGCGCGTCCCACGCGGTGAGCACGGCCAGAGGCAGCGACGCCGCTTCGACATACGAGAGCTTCGCCGGCATCCGCGCCGCTTCGCGCGCATCGACGGCGGCGAGCTCCGCATACGCGCCCATGCGCCGATGGCTGGGCGACGCAAAGACGCGGTCGCCCACGCGAAGCTTCGTGACGCGCTCCCCCGCGGCGACGACGTCACCGGCGAGGTCCATTCCGAGCACGGCCGGGAGACGCGGCCGGACGATCGCGCGCTGAGCCCCGGCGCGAATCTTCGCGTCGATCGGGTTCACCGCAGCGGCACGAACGGCGACGAGCACGTCGTGCGGGCCGATCGTGGGCTCCGGCGCCTCCCCCATGCGCAGGACGGACGGATCGCCGTACGCGGCGAGGCGGACTGCGCGCATCATCGGACGAGCCCGGCGAGCGCGTGCACTGCGACGACCGGCACGACGAGGCCGAGCGCGCAGCCGAGAACGTGCTCGCGAGCGCGAACGCGCGTGGTGGCGAGCGCGTACGTGAGCGGCGGAGCGAGCCAGAGGACGAGACGCAGCAGCGCGATCGTCCTCACCGGCCTCGCTTCGAGGCGCTCGAATGCGCGCCGGAGGAACGCCCAACGCGGACGCCACGGCTCTCGCGTGGCGCGCGCGGCTCGAACGAGCTGCCGGGCGACGGCGAACGAGACAGCCAGCGCGAGGAGCGCTCCGGCGTAGCCGAGGACGAGACCGAGCACCGCGCCGAACACGATGCGCGCCGCAGCGACGAACAAGATCCCCGGGAGGTGCAGGAGCTCGCCTACCGCGAATGCCGCGAGGAACACGGGGCCCGCCAGCCAGCCGAGCGAGGCGAGCTCGCGCCGGAGCGTGTCGACGTCGACACCGGCTCGGCGCGCGAGAACGGCAGCAACGACGAGCACGACCACGACGACCGCAGCCGCCGCACGCGAGGCCGCGGTGCGAAGACGTGACGAAGGCGCGCTCACAGCCTTCCTCTCTGGCCCGAATCCGACCCGTGCGCCAGGACTATTTTACATCGTAAAGTGACCCGCGCGCGCCGCGCCCCTCAGGGGACGAGCACGAGCTTGCCGATCGTCGTCCCCGACTCGAGCGCACGGTGCGCGTCGGCGACCTGCGACAGCGGAAACTCCTGCACGCGCGGCGGCGCGAGCTTGCCCGCGGCGACATGCCCGAGGAGCGCGCCCATCCCTTCGGCGAGGATGTCGGGCCGGTCGAACAAGTACGAGAGGTTGAACGCCATCACGCTCTTGTTCTCGTTCGTCATCGTCAGCGGATCGAACCGCGGGGTGCGCACCCAATCGGCCGCGAGCTTCGCCCACCGCGGCTTGCCCTTGGTTCCGCCGCGCGGCAGCATCGTCGCGAAGCCGTAGACCACGAGCCTTCCGGTAGGCGCGAGGTGCGCAAAGCTCGCGCGCAGCGTTTCGACACCGTTCGCGTCGAGCACGACGTCGTAGCCCTCGGGGGCGGCGGCCTCGGCGCTCCGCCAGAGGTCGTCGCGCGACTTGTCGATCACCGCATCGGCGCCGAGCGCACGCGTCGCCTCGACTTTGTGCGAGCTCCCGACGACCCCGACGACGAAGCAGCCCGCGATCTTCGCGAGCGCGACCAGCTGCGAGCCCACGCCTCCCGCGGCCGAGTGCACGAGGACCTTCGCGCCCGGCCGAAGCTTGCAGAGCTCGAACAGCGCATACCAGGCGGTCAGCCCCACGGCGGGAAACGCCGCCGCTTGAGACGACGAGAAGCCCCCGGGGACGTCGAAGACCTGCCGCTCCGGCACGACGACGTGCGTCGCGTACCCGCCGAAGCGCGTGACCGCCACGACACGGCGTCCGTCGGGCGTCGTGCCGGCGACCTCGAAGCCGGGCGTGATGGGCCACCCGACGTACTCTTTCGCCGACGCGTAGAGGCCCATCCGAAGGATGCAGTCCGCGTAGTTCACACCGATGGCCTCCGCGCGCACGAGCACCTGCCCGGGGCCGGCGGTGGGGTCGGGCTCCTCGACGAGGGTGAGCTTCTCGTAACCGCCGGCCGACCGGATGAGGACGCGCTTCACGGTCGCGGAGACTACCTCGCTCCGAGCCTCGCGATGCGGGAGCCCTCCATGTCGACGGCGCACGCGAGAAGCGGATGCGACGCCGACCACGCGGGCGTGCACGAAGCCGCCGTGCCGAGCGCGGGCACGAAGTCGCGGCGGATGCCGGGCCGCTCGAGGCCGAGCGGCGTCAGCAATTCACCGGAAGGTCCAATCGCGACTTCGCCTGCCTGGAAGTCTCTTCGGCCAACGACCGTCAGCTCGGGCGTGAGCTCGGCGATCGCGCCTCTCCCGACGACGAACAGGTGGCCGCGACTGCTCGTGAGCTGCACGGGCCCGAGGTACCGCTCCGCTGGCCGAACCGGCACGACGACGCTGCGGAGCACGCGCAGCGAAGGGAGGGCATGCTCCGTCACGCGGAGTCCGCCGGGCGCGTACGCCTCCTCTGCCGCGAACAGCCGACCATCGAGGATCTCGAGGTAGTCGTGTCGCACGTCGCGCTGCCGGGCTGGCGCTCGGGTTGCGGCCGTCGCGACGCGCTCCAGCGTCGACGCGCTGAAGACGGCGAGCCCTGCCTCGGGGTAGTGCTCGTAGCGTGGACCGTTCTGCGCGTAGCCGACGACCACCCATTCTGCGTCGGCTTCGAGCGCGATCGATTCTGCGGCCGAAAACCAGCTGATCCCCTTCGCCCCGAGGGAGTCTCGGTGCCAGCCCCTCACCTGCGATTGCGTCGAACGCTCGAGCGTGACGACGGTGAACACGGAATCACCCGTGGACGTGATCCGCGCCTCGCGGGGGCTGCCGATGTCCACCTTCTGATCATCGTGCAGGAGAGGATAGCCTTCGCGCAGCGGTGCGCCGCGAGCAACGTCCCACTCGATCAGTCTCGGTTTGCCACGGCGGTCGAGGTCGAGCGCCGCTGCCACGAAGACGGTGCCTGCCGGATACTCCGGGCTCGGGGGCTGGCCCGCGGCGACGTCGATGTAGCTCGTCGGCCGCCGCCAGAGCAGCGAAACGCGCGGCGCAGCGACGTCGGCAAGCCGCGCCGCCGCGAGGGTCTCCTCGGAGAGCTCGTTCGTGGGCGACGACGGCGACGACGGCGCCGAACGCGCGACGGGAGCGGTTCCGGCCGCGCATTCCGAGGGCCGTGCGGGTGCCGGCGACGCGGAGTGACAAGCCGCGACGAGCGCAAGCAGCGCGAACAGCGCGCGACGCATCACTGCCCCCCCTTCGGACGGTACGCGCCTGCGAAGATCTCCTCTTGCGGTCCCAAGCGGTGCACCGCGAGGCGGCGCTCCTCCTCCTTGCCGGCGGTCCACGTGGCCCACGTGCCGGAGCTCTCGTCGACGATCCAGCTGTCGCGACGAAAGCCCCCATAGTCTTGCCCGTCGGCGGCGCCCCACGACGAGTCGACCTCGATGGCGCGGAACGGGCCGCGCCCGGCGAAGAACTGCTGCAGGTCGGGGTTCCCCTGCGTGCGGGTGAGCTGAGCGCGGTCCGCGGCGTCGAGCACCACGTGCGAGTACACGATGACGTTGTGACCGACGCCGCCCGCGCTCGGCGGGTCGAGATGGATCACGTCACCGGGCCTGATGGAGCTCACGTCGACCTTCGTGAATCGGCGATCTCGACCCATGCCGGTGAAGATGTCACCCATGAGATTGCCCTCGAAGACCCGGCCCGCGGCGCCGTGAGCGTCGGCCGCGGCCTGCTGCGTGTAGCCCGCGCAGTCGACGCCGATGCCCCATTGCCACTGCATGAGGCGGATGCGCGATTCGACGGTCCTGTGGTCGTCGTCGGCGTCGGGCAGCTTGCCGGCGTCGAGGAGCGCCTGCGTGACGCGTACGAGCTGCTCCGGCGAGGGGCGTCCCACCATCGCCGGACCGACGTCGCGCCCGACACCGGCGCGTGCGCAGATTCGGTGGAGCTCCGGCGCGCGCGCCTTGGCCATCGTCGCGTTCAGGGCGCCCGGCACGTTCATGCGAAACATCGGACGGGCGCTCACCGTCTCTCCCGCCACCGAGTACGGGCCGGCGAAGCGATCTCGGAAGCCGTCGAGCCGCTGGCGGATGGCGATGTCGCGCGGGTCCGCTTTGGCCCGCGTGGTTGCCGCCGCCCGCGTCGTCGTATCGTTCGCCACCTCGCCGCGCGGCGCGCGCGAGGCGGAGGCGCGGAGGTCGTTCAAGAACGCGGCGTACTCGGGGGCGACCGGGAGCCGGTCGAGCGCGCCGCGCAGCGCAGTTTCCGATGCGTGCGGTGCCGCAGCGGGTGCGCGCGGTGCCACGCGCGGCGCGTCGCTCGTCGTGGGCAGGTCGGAAGAGGCGTGCTCGAGAGCGCGCGGGCGTCGTTCGTGGACAATCGGCATGCCGCGCCCGGTCGGCCCGCGGCGGCTTCGGTTGCGCCCATTCTTCTCCGCCGGCGATTCGCCGCCGCGCTCGCGTCAGCGCGCCCTCGAGGCGCCCTTCTTCTTGCTCGGTGCACGTGCCGTGGGCGCACGCTTCGCGCTCGACGCCTCCTTCTTCTTCCCCTTCTTCTCGTTCTTCTCGTTCGCGGGCACGCCGAGCAGCGTCCATGCCTCGCGCACGAGCGCCGTGATGACCGGCAGCTCCGCCCGCGCGAGCTCCACCTGCGTCCACCCCCGCGCGCCCCACGCTCCGGCGGCGGGGTAGAACAGCTCTCCATCGAGGGTGCCTTGCACCTCGGGCGTGAGGCGCAAGGTCAGCGTTTGCTCGTCTCGCGTCAGCCCGGCGAAGATCTTTCCGCCTCGCCGGAAGTCGGCGTGATCACCGTGGGAGCCCTCCTCCACGTCGTCGAGGGAGAGCACGAGCTTCCTCACTTGCGCGGGCGTCACCATCGGCTCGCATGCGTACGGCATCCGACGCGGGGCAAGCAAGAGGCAGCCGCGCGATCACGCGTGCCGGCCCTTGAACTGGCTCATGTAGAGCTGGTGGTAGGCGCCGCCGCGCGCGAGGAGCTCGACGTGAGTGCCGCGCTCGACGATGCGTCCTCCATCGACGACGAGCACCTGATCACTGTCGACGATGGTGCTCAGGCGATGCGCGATGACGAACGTCGTCCGACCGCGCATGAGACGAAGCAGCGCCCGCTGGATCCGTGCCTCGGTGCGCGTGTCGACGCTGCTCGTCGCCTCGTCGAGGACGAGGACTGCAGGATCCGCGAGCAGCATCCGCGCGATCGCGAGCAGCTGTCGCTGTCCTTGGCTCAGGTTGGCGCCGCGCTCGGTGAGGGGGGTGTCGTATCCGGCCGGAAGCTGCCGGATGAAATGATCGGCCTCCGCGAGCTCCGCCGCGCGAACGACTTCCTCGTCGCTCGCATCGAGCCGCCCGTAGCGGATGTTCTCGCGCACGGTCATCCCGAAGAGATGCGTGTCCTGGAGCACGAGGCCGAGCTGCCGGCGCAGATCGGCTTTCGGCAGGTCGCGGATGTCGACGCCGTCGATGGTGATCCGGCCCACGTCGACGTCGTAGAAGCGCGTGAGAAGGTTGATGACGGTCGTCTTCCCCGCGCCGGTCGGGCCGACGAGCGCCACGGTCTCTCCGGGCCGTGTCGTGAGCGAGACGTCGTCGAGCACGGGGCGTCCGCGAACGTACGCAAACCCGACGTTCTCGAAGCGAACGTCGCCGCGTGCCCGACCCGAAGGCAGTCGCGCACGGCCCTCGTCGGTCTCGCCCGGCTCGTCGAGGATCTCGAAGACGCGCTCGGCGCCGGCGAGAGCCGCCTGCAGCGTGTTGTACAAGTTCGAGAGCTGCCGCAGCGGCTGCACGAAGTTCTGTCCGTAGCTCACGAAGGTGGCGATGATCCCGACGCTCACGAGCCCGGCGAGCGCCAGCGCCGCACCGAGCGCGACGAGGACGATGGTGAACAGGTTGCCGAGCACCGTCGTGAGCGGCATGAGAAGGAGCGCGTACGTGTTCGCGGTGACACCCGCGCGATACGCGGCCTCGTTCTCCGCACGGAACGCCGCGATGACGGACGCGTTGCGCCGGAACGCGGTGACGACCTTCTGTCCGGCGATCGCCTCTTCCATCACCGCATTCAGCTTGCCGAGGGCACGCTGCAGGTCGGTGAAGCCGCGACGCGTGTACTTCGCAACGAAGCCCGTGAACCAGAACATCAGCGGGACGACGAGAGCGGAAGCCAGCGCGAGACGCACATCCAGCACGAACATGGCAACGAGTATCCCGAGCATCGAGAGCACGCTGCCGAACAGGGCGGTGACGTTCTGCGAAGTCGCCTGGTTGATCGCCTCGACGTCGTTCGTGAGCCGGCTCATCACGTCGCCGGACGCGCGCCGCTCGAAGAACGCCATGGGCAGCGTCTGGACATGGGTGAAGAGCTCGCGGCGCAGACGCGAGAGCGCGCGCTGCGAAACGTCGGCCATGAGCCAGCTCGCGAGGAGCTGGAAGACGTTCGCAGCGAGGTAGCTCCCGAGCATCAGAAGCGCAGTCACCTGCAGCCCCGAAGCGTCTCTCCGCGCGATGTACCGGTCGAGCGCGCGACCCATCAGATAGGGACCGACGAGCCCGAGGAGCGAGTAGGCGATCACGCACGCGAGCACGACGACGAGCATCGCCCGGCGCTCGCGAAAGAACCCGAGGAGGCGGCGCACCGTGCCGCGTGGGTCCTTCGCCCGCGCGACGTGCGCCATCCCGGCGGCGATCCCGAGGGGGCGCGCGTTCACGGCTCGCCTTCGTGGGGCTCGGCCGCGAGCGCGCCGAGCTGCGACTGCGCGATCTCGCGATACAGCTCGCTCGTGCGGAGGAGCTCGGCGTGGGTTCCCGATGCGACCACCCTCCCCTTGTCGAGCACGAGGATCGTATCCGCAGCCAGCACGGTGCTCACCCGCTGAGCCACGACGAAGGTGGTCCGCTCGGCCCCCGTCTCTGCGAGCGCATCCTGGATGCGCGTCTCGGTCTCGACGTCCACCGCGCTCGTGCTGTCGTCGAGGACGAGCACCCGCGGACGCACGACCAGTGCCCGCGCGATCGCCAGCCGTTGCTTCTGGCCGCCGGAGAGGTTTCCGCCACGCTGCTCGATACGGCTGTCGTAGCCGTGCGGTAGGCGCTCCACGAATTCGTGCGCCTGCGCGACGCGCGCCGCGGCGACCACCTCGTCGTCGGTCGCGTCTGGACGCCCGTACCGGATGTTGTCGCGAACGGTGCCGGAGAAGAGGAACGTGTCTTGCGGCGCCACTGCGACGAAGGCGCCGACCGCACGCTGCGCGAGAGCACGCGCATCCTCCCCTGCGATGCCGACGGAGCCTCGGGTAGGATCGTAGAAGCGCGGAACGAGGCTCACGAGCGTCGACTTGCCTGCCCCCGTGGATCCGAGGACCGCCACCGTCGTGCCGGGCGCGACCTCGAACGAAACGTGCTCGAGGACCGGCTCGGCCCCTTGGCCGTACGAGAAGCCGACGTCGCGGAACGAGACGCTCGGCGGCGCATCGAACCGAAGCTCCTTCGCAGCGGCGCAATCGACGACGGCGGGTTGCTCTTTCAGCACCGCCGCGATGCGTCGCGAAGAGGCGAGCCCCGCCGCCCACGTGTTCGACAGCATCGTCGTCATGAGCAGCGGCGTCATCGTCGTCAGCATGTAGTTGGAGAACGCGACGATCTGGCCGAGCGTGAGCTCGCCACGCATCGCGCCGACGCCTCCGTGCCAGACGACGATCACGATGCCGACGTTCATGCACATCGTGAGGAGCGGCGTCATCGTCGCGCCGACCTTCATCACGCGCACGGCGCGCGCGGTCATCTCTTCGTTCGCGGCCTCGAAGCGACCGGCCTCGTGAGCGCCCCGCACGAGCGCCTTGACGAGCCTCGCGCCGGTGACGTTCTCCTGCAGGACCGTGCTGAGCACGTCGAGCCTCTGCGCGAGGCCACGATAGAGCGGCTCCATGCGGAGGACGAACCAGCCGATCAAGGCGCCCGTCACGAGGAGCACTGGCAACATCGTGAGCGCCAGCGCCGAGCTCGTCGCGATCATGAGCGCGACGCTTCCGAGCATCATGAGCGGCGCGCGCGTGCCGATGCGCAGCGACACCTGCACGAGCTGACGGAACGCCGCCACGTCGCTCGTGAGCCGCACCATGAGCTCCCCAATCTTGTGACGATCGAGGTTCGCGAACGAGAAGCCCTGGATGCGCACGAACAGCGCCTCCCGCAGGTCGCGCGCAACGCTCTCGCCGACGCGCACCGAGAGGGCATTGCTCGCGACGGCGATGACGGCGCTCACCGCCGAGACGGCGAGCATCACGAGCGCAGTGCTCACCACGACCGCGCGATCGCCTTTGCGAATGCCCTCGTCGATGATCCGCTGCACGAGGCGGGGGATCGCCAGATCGCCGACCACGAGGAGCACGAGGAAGACGAGGGAGAGCGCCGCAAGCCGCCGATACGGCCACACGGACCCGAGGAGCCGGTTCTGCTCGCGCACGCCGCTCTCGATCAGCGCGCCGGGCCGACGGTGGACGGCTTCGTCCAAGGGTCCACGAAGTCGTCGATGAGGATCCGGCGGCCCGCGTCCGGCGGGCCCGCTTCGGCGTCGTCCGCGTCGGTGCCGGCATCGCTCGGGTCGACCCCGACGGTCGCCGGCGAAGCGTCGTCGCCGCCTTCGGGCGCGACGAGCATCGACACTGCCGTCGCATCGTCGTCGAGCTCGAGGGGCGCGCCGTCCGTGCTGGCGACGTCCGCGGATGCATCCACCGCCGTCGCGGTCGTGGCGTGCGTATCGAGCACGCGGGAAGCCGCGAACGCGCCGATGACGACGAACGCCACGACGCCGAGGACGACGGTGGCGCTCGCGCGGCGACGGGGGGGTTCGAGCTCGGTGCCGACCGGCGACGCGAGCGTGCGGCTCGCACCGAGAGCGCGGCCGCCGGGAAGCTCGGTGGGCGCGAGGGCGAGCGCAGCGTCCGGAGCCCCCTCGCGACGCGTCGCGACGACCGCGCCGTGCTGCTCGGAGACGCGCGCGGTCGAGACGCCGCCGAGCTCTTCTTCGAGCGCGTTCGCGACGTCGCTCATCGAGGCGTAACGCTGCGCCGGATCACGCGCGATCGTGCGTGCAACGATCCGCGCGACCCCCGCGCCGACCTCGGGCACGAGCGCATCGAGCGCCGCAGGCACCTTGCCGGTCGGCCCGCCGGGATGGACGCCGGAGAGCAGCTCGTACGCGGTCACGCCGAACGCATACTGATCGGTGCGCTCGTCGGCGCGCGTGCCCGAGAAGAGCTCGGGCGCCATGTAGCGCGGCGTTCCGACGACGATGCCGGCATCGGTGTGGAAGCTGTTTGCCTCGAGCGGCTTCGCGAGGCCGAAGTCGAGCACCTTAACGATGCCGTCGTCCGACACCATGATGTTCGTCGGCTTCACGTCGCGGTGGATGAGCCCTGCCTTGTGAGCGGCGGCGAGACCGCGCGCGACGTCGACGAGCCACCGGATCTTGCGCGTCACGGGGACGGACGCGTCGCCGACGAAGGCGCGGAGCGTCGCCCCGGCGATGAGCTCCATGACGAGGAACACGGCGCCGTCGATCTCTCCGAGGTCGTGGATCGCGACGGTGTTCGGATGCGCCAGCGCTGCGGCGGCTCGAGCCTCGCGGACGAGGCGTGCCGCCGCGTCCGGGACCGCGAGGTCGGGATGGAGGATCTTCAGCGCGACTTTGCGGCGGAGCACGCCGTCGAAGGCGCGGTAGACCTCGCCCATGCCGCCCTCGCCGATCGGCGCTTCGATCACGTAACGGGCAAAGGTTTGTCCGGCTTGGAGCACTGCGCGCGCCACGCTAGCCGGACTACGCATCGGCCCGGAGCGGTTTTTCGAACGCCGGAGCCGCGCGTCTAATTCACGGAAGCGTCGAGCCGCGCGATGAAGAGACGCTTCGTCGCGGACGTCCAGTAGATGGTCCCGTGCGCATCGACGCTGAACGCCGCCGGAGCGAAGGAGCCGTCAGGACGGCCATCGCCCATCACGATGAAGTCGTACGACTCGCCGGGCGCGAGGTCGTGCTCGGCAAGGGCCTTCTTCGCTTCCGCCAGCAGAAACGAACGCGCGTTGTCGTAGATCGGCGGCGGCCCGCCGTCGGGACGCACGAGGAAGTCGGAAGCCGCGAGCGGTCGGCCCGACCTCTCCGCCACGCACATCGGGCAATCGTCGGTGGCGGGGTCGTGGTCGCCGCTCGACACGGTGACGACGCCGACGCGGCGTTCCATGCGAGCGGAGAGAGAGAACAGGTTCGAGCGACGGCGAGCGCGTTCGGAGCGGGTCTGACGGGGCATGGCGCGCCTCATCGGCCCGCCCCGCACCGCAGTTGCTGACTTTGTTCGTGCGCGTGCTCAGGCGGCCGCGTCGGCGACGAACGCGGGAAGCGTCTCCACCATGCGCGTGACGCTCGCCGCTGCGGTCGCGACGAGGAGGGACGCGCGGCTCACGTCGTGGTCGTCGAGCTGCGGCGCGCGAGCCCCCAGCCGTTCGAGCGCGGCGGCGTCGCGCATGGCTTTCACTGCGCGGAAGTCGCCGACTCGGCTTCTCAGCGTGCGTGCGGCACGCGCGAGACGTGCGCCGTCGCGCGCCGCGACCGCCTCCCGGATGGCGCCGAGCAGCGCGGGCGCTTCCGCAACGAAGGACGCAATGACGTCCGCCATGAGCTGCTCGCTCCCGTCGAGGGACCCGAGCACCTCGTCGCGGTCGAGCGCGTCGGGATCGGCGGCGCGCTCGGGAAGGTGGGTCGGCGGCGGGACGGTCATGAGAGGAGCTCGCTTCGGCGACCGCGCGGGCTTTCCGCCGCGTTCGGTCAGCCGAGAGAACGGCCGATCGGCCCGCGTCATGAGCCGTTGCTCTCGGACGCAGCGCGTCATCGCGGCTCTCTCTTACAACGTAAAATATTTCTCGGAGCGCTCCGTCTGACCCCGCACTCATCGGCAATGACAGTCCTTCGCTGCCCTCCTCTTCCGCGCACTTCCTTCTTCTTCACGCTTTCCTTGCTCGCTTGCGCAGGCCTCGCTGCGGCGTGCTCCGGCGGGTCGCCTCCCGCGAGCGCGAGCGGGCTCTTGAGCGACGGCGACGGACGAAGCCCCGACGAAGCGTCACCCGACGGAGGAGGCGGCAAGCCGGGCGCGGCCACGTGGTCGCGCGTCGCGCTCCCCGCCGATGTTCGCCCCGTGGACGTGGCCGCAGACGGACGCAGCGCGTGGCTCGCCGAGCTGCACGGCACGCCGTGGAGCGTCGGCGCGGGACGGCTCGCCCCCGACGGCGCCTACGCGCGCGTCTACGAGAAGCAGACGTCGGCGACGCTGCTGCCCAACTACACAATCGAGGGAATCGCGCCGATCGACGAGAAGAACGCGGTGATCACCGGGGAGTGGTTCTCGAACGTCATCGGCGACGCGAGCGAGAGCCTCTCCACGACGACGAGCTACGGCACCGCCGTCTTTGCGCGGAGCGCCGCCGAGATTTGGATTGGCTCACGCGTCGGGGTCCTGCAGAGGCATGCGGTCGGCGCGAAGGCCTCGCCGCGCGTGCCGCTCGTCGACCAATTCAGCATCGGCGGCTTGTGGGCGACGACGGACGGCGTCTACCTCGCCACGAGCGAAGGTCTCCGCGTCGTGCCGCAGCCCTTGCCCGCCGACTGGAACGGCGACGCGAAGAGGGTCGCGCAGGGCGCCTATCACCGCATCGCGGGTCTGCCGAACGAGCCCGTCGCGTACGCGACCGGCGGCGGCGGGATCGTCGCTCGGTACGACGGCGGCGGAACGTGGACCGTGATGAGCACGGGGACCACCGCCGCGCTCGGGCCCGTCGCCGTCGCCAAGGCGAACGACGCGTGGGTCGCGAGCGATGACGAGCTCCTCCACTTCGACGGCACCACCTGGACGCGCATCGAGGAGAGCGGGGCGCCGGCCCACGTCGGTTCGCTCGCCGCCCTTCCAGACGGCACGCTGTACGCGGTCGCGGAGGGCGCGCTCTACCGGCGTGCTCCGGGCGTCGTGGCCGGCGCGAAGACGGGCAACGGAGCTTGGAAGAACGATGGCGGCGCAGGTGCGTGCTCGTTCGCGGAGCCGAACGACGACGGCGCTCACCCGCTGTCTCTCCCGGCGTCCTTCGACGCGTGCGCGCCGCTCACCGACAAGGACCTGTTCACGTTCGTGCCACCGTCGTCCAACGCGGGCGGCTTCGTCACGATCGCGATCGACGACGAAGACTCCGCGCAGCTCCTCGCGACCGTGAACGACGTCACGCGCTCACCGCAGACGGAGCTGTGGTGGCAGCGCGCGCTGAACGGCGGGACCGGTGCGTCGCTCCGCGGTTACGTGGCGGTGGCGCCGATGCGTCGGTACGACGTGTTCGTCGGCGGCGCCATCGCGAAGGGCACGGGCGCCTACCACGCCGACCTCACGTTCACGGCGTTCGACGACGCTCACGAGCCGAACAACGCCTGGGAGGACGCCGCGAAGATCACCACGGGCGCGCCGGCGCGCGGGATCATGCCGACGCGTCTCCCCCACCCCTACGATCCGAAGCGTGACGATGATGCCGACTGGTACCTCGCGAGTCACGCCGCCGGCGCGTTCACGATCACGCTGAGCGACGTTCCGCCGGATGCGCGCGCGCGGCTCAAGGCGTACTTCACGACCGTGCCGAGCACCTCGATGGGATCCGACCTCGGTACGGTGACGGCGGCGGCAGCGGGCGAGACGGTGACGTTGAGCGGCACGCTGACGAAGGCGGGCTCGATTCGCATCGCCGTCGAGGACCTCGGCTCACGCGCCAAGACCGGCGCCGCGCCGCCGCCGGGCTTCGTCCAGCAGTACACCCTCGTCGTTTCACCCTGAACGGCCGCGCCGCAGTCAGGGTCGCCGAGGCTGCGGGACGAGCATCCGCAGTGCTCCGGGCAGCACCCGGAAGCGCGTCGGCTTCTCGGAAAACCAGCAGCCGTCGACGCTGAACGGCATGAGCGGCTCCGCACTGACGTGGAGCTCGCGAACGCGCCAGATGCGTACGTTGTCGTGCGCGGTGTAGTCGCCTGCGAAGAGGCGCATCGCGATCGCGCCGAGGTCGAGCAGGCTCGACTCTTCGACGACGACGACGTCGAGACGGCGATCCTGCGGGTGCGCATGAGGCGCGACCTCGTAGCCGCCGCCGGCGGCGCGACCGTTCGCGACGATGACGCTGACGGCACGCACCTTCTCGACCGCTCCGTCGAGCTCGAGGGTGACGTCGTAGGTCTGACGCGCGGCCGCGACCGCGCCTCGGAGGTAGGCGAAGGCGCCCCAGCGCGCCTTGTCCTCGGAGTCGACCTCCTCCTCGATCTTGCCGCCGAGCCCGCCCGACGCGAGGTTCACGCAGATCGACACCGGCTTGTCCGCGGCGCGGACCTCGATGAGATCGATGCGCGTCTCCGTCGCCTCGCGAAGCTGCGCGAACGCTGCCTCCGGGTCGGGATCGATCCCGAGCGTACGCGCGAAGTCGTTGCCCGTGCCCATCGGAACGAGGCCGACGCGCACTTTTGCGAGACCCTCGTGACCCACGTTCTTGGTGAGCGCGTTCACCGTCGCGTGGAGCGTGCCGTCGCCGCCACCGGCGACGAACGTGTCGAAGCCGCGTTGCAGCGCGTGACGTACGACGAGCGGGAGCTCTTCTTCGGACGTTCCGCGGGCAATCTCGGCGTCCGGCCACGCATCGCACGCGCGGAGCACCGCATCGCCGCGCGATGCGAAGCTGCCCGCCTTCTCGTTCAGCACGAACAACGTTCCCATGGTGATCTCCCGAAACGGAACACACCTGCGCGACGTCCGCCATCCGCAAACTCGGCGCGGCCGGCGCGCACGCCGTCCGTCCGCGGGCGAATGCCGCGCCCGCAGCGGAGGCAATCCGCGTTAGGGTGGCGCGCGTCATGGCTCGCTCGACCTCCCTCCTCCTCGCTGTTCTCCTCCTTTCCGCCTGCGATCGGGACAAGGACAAGCAGCCCGGCGCCGGGCTCGTCGCCGCCGATGCTGCACCCGTGGTCGTCGCCGCGGATGCCGGCACGGTCGTCGACGTCAGCCAGTGCCCCGGCTGCCAGCTCGCACCGACGCCGGCGTGGACCTTCGAAGGCGTCTATCGCGACGCGCAGTGCACCGAGCCGCTCGCGCAGATGGTCACGCCAGCCTGCGCGCAGGTGCCGGCGCTCGGCCCGACCGCGCTCACCTACGTCGACGCCGTCGGACCGAAGAAGGCGGGCGTCACGTCGAACGTCACGCTCACCGAACAGATCGCGGCGAACGCTCCGCGCTATCGGAAAGCAGGCACCGTCTGCGTGCGCGCGAACGAGGCCGCGGTCGACATCACGCCGATGGGCTGCACCGGCCAGCGCGTCTGCCGTGACACGACCGGCGCGGTCGCGTGCACTGGGTGCCGGACGTTCGCGAACGGCTGCCCCGACCTCGAGGAGTCGCGCATGTACGCCGTCATCGACGACCCGGAGCTGAAAGGCAACAAGGCGGCCGGCGGAGGCTCCGATGCCCTCGCGCGCCTTCGCCAGTGTTGCACCGCGCTCGCGGCGGAAGCCAAGCGCCAGAACAATGCGCCGGAGCTCACCGCGGCAGCAGCGCAGTGCAACGTGCTCGTCGCCGCGGCCGGACCGAGCGGCACGGCGCCGGAGCTCGCCGCGGTGCGCGGTCTGCTCGCCGGACGTACGCTGCCGCCCGTGTGCGCCGGCCTCTGAGCCCTCGCACGCCCGCGCGCGACGCGGGCGCGGAGTACGGTACGTTGGGCGCGTGATCTGCGCGACGTGCGGAGGGGAGCTGCGGGCAGAGCATTCGCCCGCGAGCACGTGTCCGGCGTGCTCGGGGCCGGTCCTGCTCGCCGGCCGTTACGCGCTCGCAGGCGTTCTCGGCCGCGGCGCGAACGGCATCACGTATCGCGCGGCGCGCGTCGCCGACGGGACCTCCTTCGCGGTGAAGGAGATCCCTGTTCGCACGCTGGAGAGCGCAAAGGCGCTCGAGCTCTTCGAGCGCGAGGCCCGCGTCCTCCGCGAGCTCTCGCACCCGGCGATACCCCGATACGAGGAAGACTTCGTCTTCGGCACGGGGAAGAGCGCGGCGCTCTACCTCGTGCAGGAGCTCGTGGACGGCAAGACGCTGGCCGAAGAGATGGCCTCCCGCCGATACGACGTCTCCGAGGTCCTCGCCATCGTCGCCGAGGTCGCCGCGGTGCTCGACTACCTGCACCGCCGAACGCCGGCCGTCATCCACCGCGACATCAAACCGAAGAACGTGATGCGCCGGAAAGACGGCCGCCTCGTGCTCATCGACTTCGGCTCCGTGCGCGATGCGCTGAGCCGCGGCGGCGGCAGCACGGTGGCCGGCACGTTCGGGTACATGGCGCCGGAGCAGCTCGCCGGAAAGGCGACGCCCGCGTCGGACGTCTACGGGCTCGGTGCTCTCGCCGTCGCCCTGCTCACGCGGAAGGAGCCCGACACGCTGCTCGACGAGCGGCACCGCATCCCCGTGCGCGAGCATGTCCGTGCCCCCGAGCCCGTCCAGCGATTGCTCGAGCTGATGCTGGAGCCCGCTCCGGACAAGCGCCTCGCACGCGCGAGCGACGTACGTGGTCGGGCGCAGAAGCTCGCCTCGGGCAAACACCACGAAAAGAAGCGCCCGAAACAAAAGCGTCCGAACCCCGACCCGGCGCCCGAGCCGAAGCCCTCGGAGGCGCCGGCTCCGCGCGAGGAGACGGTCTCGCGGCCGGCCACGCGCGAGACGCGCGACGAAGCGACCATCGAGGCGCAGGCGCAGGCGTCGGCCAACCGGGCGACCATCGTGTTCATCGGCGTTGCGCTCGCCTTCGCCGGCCTGTTCGCGCTCATCCCATGGCTGACGAAATCGCACCGTGAGACGGTGAACGCCCGGAGCACGGTGGGCGTCCCGGAGCTCTATGCACGGCCGCTCGCGGTCGACGTGAACGGCGACGGCGCGGTCGACGTGCTCAGCGTCGTGGGCGTGGACCGCGGGCCGGAGCCACACGAGGACGACGACGATGCGTGGGGCAAGGAGAACGGCCGTTTCTCCGCGTACGTGCAGGCGTTCGACGGCCGAACGGGCAACCTGCTCTACGCGATCGGCACGGGCGACGCGTACACGTCGCTGGGAAACGACGCGAAGACGTCGGAGCGCATCGTCCTCGTCGCGACGTCGTCGCGCCTCGGCATCGCGCGGGTGCCTCCGAGCGGACGAGCGAAGCTCACCATCCACGAGCTCGCGACCGGCACGGAGAAGAAGTCGCTCGCGCTCGACTCCGTGACCGGCGAAGCGTGCGCGGCGCGCGGCGGGAGCACGTTCCTGTTCCGCACGCCGGCGGGCGGGCTCGTCGAGGTCGACCTCGACGCGATGACCGTACGCGGCGCGGGCGCCACGGCGGCGTGCGAGGCGGCGACCAGCGCACGGGTGGCCGACGTGCCGCAACGGGAAATCACCGACCGCAGCTCTTGGTCGGGGCGCTTCTCCGTCGAGGTGCCCGTGCCGGACGGGCCGCTCCGCGGGAAGACAGGGACCGCTGCGCCGGGCGGACACATCGCTTTCCTCCTCACCGCGAAGGCGAACGCGCCGACGCCGGCGCGGGAGGTCGCCGCAGGGATCACCATCTCGTCAAGTGAAGACGCGCCGCCCGTGCGCGACAACACGAAGCTGGAGGTCGTCGCGGTCGAGCTGCCGTCGGGCCTCACGCGCTTCGCGCGCCCGCTCGCATCCCTCGGCTTCAGGCGCGAGATCGTCTCGCACATCGAGGTGCCTCCCGGCGCCGCGAGCCATGCCCTCCTCTTCTTCACCGGAGCGAAAGGGCTCGCGCTCGTCGACGGACGCACCGGCGAGAAGCGATGGGCGCTTCCCCTGCCGAAGGGTCACCGCATCTCGCGCTATGCGCTCACGGCAACGCACGCGTACCTCCACGTCTTCGGACCGGGCGAGACCGTCTATGGCTTCCTCTCCAAGAAGCTCGGCTCGCGCATCCTCGTCGTCGATCTCGCGAGCGGCCAGTGGGTACGGTCGCTGCCCGAAGGACCGCTCGAGCCGGATCCGCCGCCGCCGGCGGCATATGCGTACGATCGCCAGGCGTTCCCTCCGGTGGCGGGATGCACGTGCGAGCTCGGTGCACGTTCGCCTGGCGCGCCCCGTTCCGGTGCCCGCAGTGATGCCGGCGCTCTGCCGCTCGAGGCGGACGCGGCCGCGCCTCGGACGCTGCAGCTGGGGATGTACACGCGTTCGACGGTGCAGTCGGGTGGCCGTACGCGATTCGGTGTCGCGTGGGCGTTCGACGTGGCGGGGACCGGCTTCGCGCTTCCGCACTACAACGAGCTGCGCGTGCACATCGCGCCGCCTCCCGTCGTCGAAGGCGAGCTCTCGCTCGCCCTCGCGTGCTCGGAGGACGTCGTCGTCGTCGCTTGCGAGACCGTCGTGACGGCATGGTCGCTGACCGCGCGCGACGAGCTCTGGACGGTCGATCTCCCGCGCTCGCGAGCGGAGCCGCAAACGACCTTGGGAGGCGGCGCGCGCATCGCGTGCGCGCGAGGCGTCATCGACCGCGTGAAGGGTCGGGTCGAGCTCCCGGCCACGAACGGAGCAATCGTGCTCTCGCTCGGCGACGGTCAGGCGCTCGGGGCGGCGGACGCCGGCGCCGCCCGGTGAGCGCACGGCCGAGGCTCGCGTGCGGACGGGCGCCGAGCTCCTCGTGTGCGGCGGCATCGAACGCCGCGTCGTGAAGGGGCTCGACGTCACCACGTACCCGCAGCACGTCGTCCGCTACCGCGCCGCGAGCTGCACGCGGTGAGTCACTCCTGCGCGACCGAGCGCCGGAGCGCTGCACGAAGCCGTTCGTCGTCGATGCACGTTGCGTGCTCTTCCAGAGGGACGCGGCGCGGAGTGTCGCGCGTCGTGGGGGCCTCGTCCTCGCGATCGCGGCGGAACACGCAGATCCGTCCCGTACGAAATCGTACCTCGCACGGCACACGCGCCTCCGTCCACCGCGCGAGGAGCGGCATGCCGTCGAGACGCACCCGCGCGTCGGGCGTGACCGCCGACACGAAGAGCACGCGCCCGTTGTAAGCGATGCGCGCCGCGCCGACGGTGAACGGCGCGACGGGTATGCCGGGCGAGAGCGTCAGCTCCCGAACGACGACGCGGTTCGGCGCCTCGACGCGGAGCACGATCGCGGCGGCATCGGCATCTTCGACCTCGTCGAGCAGTACGGACAAGTGGTCGCGCATGGCGCGACGTTTCGGCCAACGCGCGGCGCGGGTTGCGCGGAAAGTGTCCCTCGTGCGCGGCACGCGCCGTGCGTCTTCCCGTACCGGTAACGAGGCACGATGACCGAGCGAGAGACCGCCGGATGGCCGAAAGGTGAAGGCAAGCTCGCAACCTTCTTCCGCGAGAACGCTCTGTCGCTCGCCGCAGCCGCGCTGTTCCTCGTCAGCGCTGCAGGACAGGCCGTGACCGGACTTCACGTCGCGAACGACGAGGCGGTTAAGCACGGGCGAGGCGTCATGACGCTCGTCCAGTACCTCGGGAGCGGCGACTTCGTGGAAGCGCTCTTCGAGAACTGGGAGAGCGAATTCCTGCAGATGGGCGTCTTCGTCCTGCTCACGAAGTTCTTGCGGCAGAAGGGCTCATCCGAATCCAAGTCGATGGCCGAGCCGGAAGAGGTCGACGAGGATCCGCGGAAGAAGCGGAACGATCCCGACGCACCGTGGCCCGTGCGCCGAGGCGGCATCGTCCTCGCGCTCTACGAGCGGTCGCTCCTCCTCGCGCTGCTCGTACTCTTCGCCGTCTCGTTCGTCCTCCACGGCGTGGGAGGAGCGTCGAAGTACAATGGCGAGCAGCTCGCGCACGGCGGCCACGCGATCTCGACGCTCGAGTTCTTCGGCACGTCGGAGTTCTGGTTCCAGTCGTTCCAGAACTGGCAGAGCGAGTTCTTGTCGGTCGCCGCGCTCGTGCTGCTCTCCGTCTTCCTCCGCGAGAAGGGCTCTCCGCAGTCCAAACCCGTCGCGGCGCCGCACGCTCAGACGGGCGAGTGAGCCGCGGCGTTCCCCCCGCGCTACGCGTGTCGCGGTGCGTACAGCGCGAGCACGGCTCCGACGAGAACCGCGAGCGCGCGCGTCACCGGGCGGAGGGCGATCCCGTTCGGCGCCGCATGGGCCTCGACCCCCGCGATGCGCTCGCCGACCGCGCCTGCGACGGCGCCGACCGCGCCCTTCTTCACCGGGCGGAGCGGGTCACCGCCGAGCAGCGCAGAGAGCGCCGTCCAGCTGACTGCGCGCGCGACCTCCTTGCCGAGCCCCGTCTCCTCGTTCCGAGCTTCGTCACCCATCGGATCACCTCCCGCGCCGCTCCTCGCAGCGTGCGTGCCAGGACGGGCTTACCTCGAGCGCGCCGGGTCCCCGGCGGGCAGCCATGGCGAGCGCGGCGCGACCGGCGCAATCGCAAACACGGACGTAGCAGCGGCGCGCCGCCCTCCGGCATGATGGAGCGGACATGCTCTCTTCCCTGCCCCCGCGTCTCACGTTCGGCCTCGTCGACGCAGGCGGAGAGGAGCGGAACGGCGTCGCCGCGTGGGCCGCGCTCACGGAGTGGATGACCGCGCACGCGGGCCTCACGCTCGTTCGCCGCGCGATACCCACGTACAAGGAGCTCGCCGCTTGCGTGCGCGAAGGGGCGTGCGACGTCGCGTGGCTTCCGCCGGTCGCCTACGCGTGGCTCGCCGAAGCGGTGAACCCGATCGGAAGCATCGTTCGCGAGGGCCGCACGACGTACGCAGCCGCGCTCGTCGTGTCGGAGGGCTCCACGCTGCGCGAGCTCGGCGATCTCCGCGCCGTGCGTGCAGGGTGGGTCGACCCGTGGAGCGCCGCAGGTTACGTCGTCCCACGCCTCGAGCTCGCGCGGGCACGCGTCGATCCGAGCGCCGCGTTCGCGACGGAGACGTTCTACGGCTCGCATCGCGACGCGCTCCTCGCGCTCGGCCGCGGCGAATGCGACGTGGTCGGGACATACGCCACGAAGCCTCTGGACGAGGACGAAAGCGGCGTCGCCGGCGCATGGACCGCGATGGAGGGCCTACGCGTGCGCGTGCTCACGACGTTCGGCGCCATCCCGACCGACGTGCTCGCCACGCGCCGCAATCTCGCGCCCGCCGATCACGAGCGCGCCGCGAATGCGTTCCGGAAAGCGTGCTCGGAGCCCGCGGGGCAAGCTCTCGTGCGCGCGGTCTTCGGCGGCGACGAGCTCCGTGAAGGCGTCGCCGCAGGGCACGAAGCGCTCCGTCTCGAATACGAAAGAGCGATCGCGAACGGCCTCTTCGACTGAGCGAGACGCAGAGGGAGCTCAGGGCCGCCGCATCGAGACGTGCGGAATCCCATCCTCGACGTAGGGCACGCCGACGACGCGGAAACCGAGGCTCCCGTAGAAGCGCCCCAGGTGCTGCTGCGCTTCGAGACCGATGGCGGCTCCCGGCCAGCGACGCTCGCATCCGGTGATCGTCTCGACCATCACTGCGCGGCCCAAACCACGTCCGCGCGCGGACGGATGGGTGATCACGCGTCCGATGCACGCCGCGTCTTCGTAGCGCGCGCCCGGCGCGAAGACGCGTGCATACGCGGCGAGGTGCGCATCGCACGCGGCGCGCGCGGCGGAGGACGAGTGGACGGCGCCGGCGCCATGCACGCCTGTGCCGGGCGGGTCGGCGAGAGGAGCCTCCGTCTTGCCGAGCACGTGGAACGCGTCGGGGTCCCTCCCGTCGACATCGAGATAAACGCACGCTTGCTCCACGACGAAGACGCGACTCCGCAGCTGCAAGAGCGCATGCAGCTCGGCGGTGGTGAGATCGCCCCACGCGCGCCAGTGCCACGCGAGGTCGGCGGGCGCGAGAGAAGGTTCGGCGGGCGAAGGGGTCGTGGGCATGCGCTCGGCGGCGCGCATTCTGACAGAGCCTGCGCCCGCGCGCGCGTCCGGTGCGCGCGCGCGTTCTTCGAGCGTGCGCGGCAGGCACGATCGCCTGGAATTCATGGCGACCGAGCAGCGCGCGGGTGGCGCGAGCGTTGCTGAGAGGCGCCGCCGGAGACCCCACCATGCTCACTACGCACTTCGTTCGATCCGCTTCGCTGTTCCACGTGCTTGCGGCTCTCGCGCCTGCCGCCGCGCTCTTCGCGACGGCGTGCTCCGGCGCACCTCCGTCGACCGACGATGGCGACGGCGAGCGCGACGTCACGGTCGCGCGTCAAGCGATGACCAACCTCGATGGAATCGACTGCTCCACGTGCGTGGGCGGGCAGTGTGTCGATCTCCACTGCTTCGAGAACTGGACGCAAGGCGGCGGCAGCAGCGGCGGACCCTATACGGGAGGCGGAGGAGGAGGAGGAGGCGGAGGAGGAGGAGGAACCAGCAGCGGCTCCGCAGGAACTCCGCCCGCGCCGCCGCAAACGGGCAGCGGGTGCGCGGAAGCGTGCATCGACTCCTTCTTCTCGTGCCTCGATCGCGCAGAAGACCGCGGCACCAGCGCGCGCGGCTGCTTCCAGCGCCGCGACACGTGCTCGTCATCGTGCCCGCCCGCCGACACGACGACGGGGCCGACGCCGACAGAGGTGTGGCCGCTCATCAAGCGCCCCTGATGCGGCGCGCAGCGATGCGCTCGACACTGAACGGACGCGCAACATCTAGGTTGACTCGCGAGCGGCACCCCCAATATGTTGTGCCTCGTGTTGGTGCCCTGACCATGCGGTCAGGGCTGAAAAGGGAACCCGGTGCGACTCCGGGGCTGCCCCGCAGCGGTAAGCGAGAACGAAACCCGACGTAGCGCACTGGGGCCGGTGAACGGCCTCCGGGAAGCGATGGGGAGTAGGTGCCGGCGCATCCAGCCGGCGTGCTCGTGAGCCCGAAGACCTGCCGACACCCGACGCGGACCGAAAGCCCGCGCCGGTTCCACCTGGGAGCCTCGAGGGAGGCGGGTAGGTCCGTTCCGACGAGAACACGGCGCTCGCGCCGCGCTCGCAAAGGGGCAGCTTCGGCCGCCGCCCGCGGAGCCTCGTTACGTCCGGAGACCCGTTTCCTTCGTGTGCTCTCGGTCACCCGCGGGGGTGACACGCACGGAGGACGGCATGAACGGCGAAACGACGATTTCGAAGAGAGACGGAGACGAGCACGGCAACGCGCGACGCGGGGGTGCGCACGAGCGCCCGCAAGCGCCGCAGACGGGGATGCGGGTCACGAAACAAAACGGGGCGTCCGAGCCGGCGCTCGTCGAGAAGATCGTTCGCGCGGTGAGCCGCTCGTGCGTCGGGCTCTCCGACGTCGATGCTCTCCGTGTGGCGACGAAGACGATCAGCGGGCTCTACGACGGTGCGACGACACGCGAGCTCGACCAGCTCTCCATCCAGACCGCCGCCGGCCTGATCGCCGAGGAGCCGCAATATGCGCGCCTCGCTGCCCGCCTGCTCTCGACGTTCATCGACAAGGAAGTACGCAATCAAGGAGTGCACGCCTTCTCGCAGTCGGTCGCGCGCGGGCACGAGCTCGGGCTCGTCGACGAACGACTGCTCGAGTTCGTACGCCGTAGCTCGCGAAAGCTCGACGACGCCGTCGATCCGCTCGGCGATCGCGAGCTCGAGTACTTCGGGCTACGCACGCTGTACGACCGCTATCTGCTGAAACACCCCCAGACGCGTCTCGTGATCGAGACTCCGCAGCAGTTCTTCCTGCGGATTGCTTGTGCGCTGGCGGAGACCGTCCCCGACGCCCTCGAGCTGTATTCCCTCTTCTCGAAGCTGGAATACCTGCCTAGCTCCCCCACCCTCTTCAATGCGGGCACTCGTCACGAGCAACTCTCGAGCTGCTTCCTGCTCGATTCGCCGAACGACCATCTCGAGGATATCTACGCGCGGTACACCGATATCGCGCTTCTTTCGAAGTTCTCCGGCGGCATCGGCCTCGCGTACCACCGCGTACGCTCCCGTGGCTCGCTCATCGAGAGCACGAACGGCCACTCGAACGGCATCGTCCCCTGGCTGAAGACGCTCGACGCGTCGGTCGCCGCCGTCAACCAGGGTGGAAAGCGAAAAGGCGCATGCTGCGTGTACCTCGAGCCGTGGCACGCCGACATCGAGGCGTTCCTCGAGCTCCGTGACAACACCGGCGACGACGCCATGCGGACGCACAATCTCAACCTCGCGAACTGGATCCCGGATCTCTTCATGCGGCGCGTGGAGGCGGACGCGGAGTGGAGCCTCTTCGACCCGAAGGTCGTGCCCGAGCTGCCCGACCTCTACGGGCCGGCGTTCGAGCGCTGCTACGAGGCAGCCGAGCAGAGAGGTCTGGCGACGCGGACCCTCAAGGCACGTGACCTCTACGCGCGCATGATGCGCACTCTCGCGCAGACCGGGAATGGCTGGATCACGTTCAAAGACAAATCCAATCACGCGTGCAACCAGACGGCCGTACCGGGCCGCACCGTGCATCTCTCGAATCTGTGCACCGAGATCATCGAGGTGACCTCGAGGGACGAGACCGCCGTGTGCAACCTGGGGTCGATCAACCTCGGACGGCACATGGTGCGAGACGGAGGCGGCGAGCTGTCTTTCGACTTCGACAAGCTCGGACGCACGGTGCGTGCGGCGGTGCGTCAGCTCGACCGGGTGATCGACCTGACCTACTACCCGCTCGCGAACGCGAAGAGCTCGAACACACGGTGGCGACCGATTGGGCTCGGGGTCATGGGCCTCCAGGACGTCTTCTTCCAGATGCGCCTTCCGTTCGATGCTTCGGCCGCGCGGGCCCTCTCCCGCAAGATCGCAGAAGAGATCTACTTCCACGCGCTCTCGACGTCTGTCGACCTCGCCCGCGAGAAAGGGCGGCACCCTTCTTTCGAGGAGACGCGCGCGGCGCGCGGTGAGCTCCAGCTCGACGTATGGGGTGTCGTCCCCGAGAACCCTGCGCGGTGGGAGGCGCTGCGCACCCGCGTGAAGGAGGAAGGCCTCCGCAACTCGCTGCTCCTCGCGATTGCGCCGACCGCGACCATCGCTTCGATTGCAGGCTGCTACGAATGCATCGAGCCGCAAATATCCAATCTGTTCAAGCGAGAGACACTCTCCGGAGATTTCTTGCAGGTGAATCGTTATCTCGTCGCCGACCTGAAAGATCTCGGACTCTGGGACGAGCGCATGCGAACGCGGCTCAAGGTCGCCGAAGGGTCGGTCCAGTCTCTGACGGAGCTTCCGGCGCACCTTCGTGACGTCTATCGCACGGCTTGGGAGATCCCGATGCGGTCGCTCATCGACATGGCGGCCGAACGCGGCCCTTTCATCGATCAGAGCCAGTCGCTGAACCTGTTCGTCGAGAATCCGAACATCGGACAGCTCTCCAGCATGTACTTTCACGCGTGGAAGCGCGGGCTCAAGACGACGTATTATCTGCGCTCGCGGCCGGCGACCAGGATCGCGAAGGCAACCGTCGACTCTCGCTTGCCCGGGAGCTCCGACTCGGCATCCCGCGACGCGGCGGCCATCGCATGCTCGCTCGAGAACCCTTCGAGCTGCGAGGCTTGCCAGTGAGCGCCGTGCAGCGGCCGATGCGCCTGCTCGACCCCGGACTGTGCCTCTCGCTTCGCCCGATGACGTATCCGCGGTTCTACGAGATGTATCGCGCCGCCATCCGAAACACGTGGACGGTCGACGAGGTCGACTTCGCGACGGACGTGACGGACCTACGCACGAAGATGACGCCGGCCGAACGGCATCTCGTGCAGCGGCTCGTCGCCTTCTTCGCGACGGGCGACTCGATCGTCGCGAACAACCTCGTCCTCACGCTGTATGCGCACGTGAATGCGCCCGAGGCGCGGATGTACCTGTCGCGCCAGCTCTACGAAGAGGCGCTGCACGTGCAGTTCTATCTCACGCTCCTCGACACGTACGTGCCCGATCCCGACGAGCGGCATCGCGCGTTCGCAGCCGTGGAGACCATCCCGTCGATCGAGAGGAAAGCGGCGTTCTGTTTGCGCTGGATGGGCTCCATGCAGGGTATCGAGCGCCTCGACACGCGAGAGCAGCGCCGTTGCTTCTTGCTCAACCTGATCTGCTTCGCCGCGTGCATCGAGGGGCTCTTCTTCTTCGGCGCGTTCGCGTACGTCTACTTCCTGCGATCGCGCGGGCTCCTCCACGGCCTCGCAGCCGGAACGAGCTGGGTGTTTCGCGACGAGAGCGCGCACATGGCGTTTGCGTTCGAGGTGGTGGATACCGTGCGTCGCGAAGAGCCGGACCTGTTCGACGAAGCACTCGAGCGCGAGGTGTACGCGATGCTGGACGAAGCGATCGCGTGCGAGACGTCGTTCGCCGAGGACCTTCTGTCCGGCGGGGTCGTCGGGCTGCCCGTCGACGACATTCGCGGCTACCTCGAGTTCTGCGCCGACCAGCGGCTCTCGACGCTGGGGCTCCGTCGTCGCTACGGGACGCGCAACCCGCTGCCCTTTATGGAGCTCCAGGACGTCCAAGAGGTGACGAACTTCTTCGAGCGACGCGTCTCCGCCTATCAGGTCGGGGTGAGCGGCGACGTCGTGCTCGACGCGGCGTTCTGAGCGGCGAGGGTGGCCCCCGTGTCCGCGCCGCGCGGGGGCCGGCTCAGTCTGGCACGCGGATTCGCGCGAAATCGCGTGCCGGCGCCGGGTACGCGCGTTGCTGAGGGCGACGCATGCGCGGAGCGACGATGCGGGACGGCGGGGTGGTGGGCGCGGCGCTCGCGGCGATGATCGCCGCAGGCGCGGCGGGCAACGTGGCGTGCGGAGGACGGATCGAAGACGACGGCGGCCGCACGACGACGACGACCCCGACGGCGACGGCCACCGGGACAGCGACGCCCACGCCCACGCGGCCGGACACCCCGACGACGACCTCGCCCACCTTCGACCGAACGGCCTGCGGAGAAGCGGGCGAGCGGATGGCTTCGCACACCTGCGCGTCGGCGACACGGCAAGTCCCCTGCGGTCTGACCGTCGACGCAGGCGACGGCACCCCGGCTCGCCTCGACGCGGCTACGTGCGCCGAGCACTGCCTCCCGGATCCGTGGGAGTGCCCGCCGGGCTCGATGCAAGGGCGCTGCGCTCGCATCCAGTGCTCCATCGTCGAATCGGGGCCCGGCGAGCGCGTGCTCTCGTGCTTCGACGGCTGCCCGGGCGGTCGGCGTCCCGAAGGCTACGGCGGAGAGCGCTCCGATGCGTCCTCGGCGCTCGGGCGCGCGTTCGCCCGTCTCGCGCAGCTCGAAACGGTCAGCATCCCTGCGTTCGGCCGGCTCGCCCGTGAGCTCGAAGCGCATGGCTGCTCGCCCGAGCTCGCGCGTCGCGCGCGGAGCGCACAGCGCGACGAGGTCCGCCACGCGCGCGTGGCGTGGTCGCTCGCTCGTCGCTTCGGAGCGACTCCGCAGAAGCTCGCGAGCATGCCGCGGCCGAGCGCGCGCTCGCGCGTCGAGCTCGCGATCGAGAACGTTGCGGAAGGCTGCGTACGCGAGGCCTACGGCGCCGTCGTGGCCGCGCACCAAGCGGCGCGCGCGCGCGACCCGGAGGTCCGCCGCGCAATGGGCGCGATCGCCGCGGACGAGGCAGAGCACGCCGAGCTCGCGTGGGCTGTTCACGCCGAGCTCTCGGCCCGCCTCACGCCCGAAGAGAAGCGGCAGGTCGACGGCGCGTTCGACGCCGCTTGGAGCGAGCTCCGACGCGACGTCGCGCGCGCGGAGTGCGACGGCAGCCTTCGTGAGGAAGCCGGCGTTCCGGACGCGGCGGAGGCGCTGGTCGCGATCGCGGCGCTCGAGCACGAGGTGCGTGCGCGCCTCGGATTCGCCGCGGCGGCATGACTCCGGTCGTGGCATCATCGCCGGACCGAGCTCGTGCGGCCGCCGCGACATCACGGCGCCACGGCAAAGCGCCGCAACGATCTCTGCCTGGGCTCGCGACGTAGAGCGTCGACGAAGCGCGGATCGGTGAGGGCCGCCGATCGGTCGCGTGCTCCGCCGAGGCGCATTCCTCGCATCGTCGTGCGCCCCGCACGAGCCACGTCGCGACGCGTCGCGCACGGTGACGGCGCGCAGCAAAGTGCGAATCGCACTCGTCGGGCAGACGAAGGCACGAGTGCTACCAATCGTGATCCGCGGATTGGGAATCATGCGCCTAGACCGATTGGGCATGCCATCGTTCTCGCCGCTCGCCACGGCACCTCGCGCGCGTGCGTGGGCCGGAAGCGCGAGCAGACGAGAGGTGCTCCGTGCGCATTCGAGCTCGTGTCATCGGGGGGCTTGCCATCGCGCTGGGCGTGACGGCCTTCGCGAACGTCGCGCACGCCGACAATTACGTCGTCTACGTGCACGGACGCACGCAGACGACGTGGGACGCATCGGCCGTGCATCCGGTCGCCGGCTTCGCGCCTGCGTTCGTCGAGTACAACTCCACCACGGCCACGCTCGCCCAGGCGAACGTCGCCGTTCGCGCTCAGCTCGCGCAGTATTGCAGCGGAGCGAACTCCTGCATCGTGGTGCCGTACAGCAATGGCGCCCTCCAGGTCGGATATACGCAAGCGTACTATCCGGAGGCGCTCGAGAACGCGCTCTACATCGAAGCAGGCGCGTCGGCAGCGGGCGGATCGGAGCTGCTGAACGGGTTCACGAGCCTCGCGGGCCAAATCCTCGGCGCGACGTATCCGAACGGGGTGGACGCCACGCTCTCGGTGTCCGGCGCACGCAATGCCTACAATCACAATCTGACTGCGGGCGTCGTCACCTATCACCTCGGCGGAAATACCGATTGGCGTAACGGCCTTTGGTATGCCACGGCCGCATTCCTACCGGGCAACGACGATGGCGTCGTGTCGTTCGCATCGGCGTTCGGTTGCTCTTCGGCGGGAAGTCAGCCGGCGACGTGCGCGAAGTATACGGGACACCAGCTCGACCTCGCCGCCGGCGCGCGCGGGGACGGCAGGCGCTGTCCGAACGGCGTCTGCGGTTCGGTCGACCACTTCGGAATGGACGAGCGCGCCGCGTACTGGGCGGACTGAGCGGCACCAACATGCGTCCGCTTGCTCGTGCCGTTGCCAAAGCGCGACGCGCCTGGGTCGTCGTGCTGCTCGGAGCGTTCGTCGCCGTGGTCGTCGCCGCGACCTGGCCGGCGCGGCCCGCGAAGCCGTCGCATGGCGGGGCGGACGAGGTCACCGCGGCGACACGCGGCGACGAACCGGCGGCGGCCGTCGCGGCGGAAGCGACTCGAAAGGGCGCTTCTGCGCACGGCGGTGCCGTCGCAGCGAGCCCGCCGCTACGCGACGAGGACGCGGAGGACGACGTCCGCGCGAAGCAGCGCGCCGCTCGGGTGTCGCACGCGATCGAGCTTCTGCGGTTCCCGCCGCACTCGCAGCCGCTCGGTCCCGACATGGCCGACGTTCTCCAGCCGAACCGGCGGCACGAGTCCCCGATGCCGCTCGCCGGCGCTGCGATCCGCGGCGCGCCGGGAGCCGCGCCTCCGTCGAAGGAGGACGCGCTCGCGTACCTTCTCACCGGCGATGCGTACACGCTCGTCGGCCGTCGCGCGCTGGTGGCGACGCTCGAGGTGTTCCGCGAGGGCTCCCGCGAGCGAGAGCGCGTAGCCGTCGACATCACGCGGGCGTCCGTCTCGCTCGTGAGCGGCGGCGTACCGAGCGGGCCGGCGGCGCCGCTCGTCGATTCGCCCGTCGTGATGAACGACGAGGGCCACGGCGGTGACGCCGTTGCCGGCGACCACCTGTACGGCGTCACCATCGACCCCAGCGCTGCACCAGCCCTCGCCGGTCGTCGCGGGCTCGCTCGCCTCGAGGTCGAGTTCGCCGCGCGCGAGGGCGACCGGCGGCCTGCGCGTGCCGCACTCGACTTCCGGCTCGCACCGGCCGTTCCGGGCGTCATCGTCGGCGTCGCCGGCGAGCGCCTCACGCCCGAAGGGCTCGAGATCGCCGTCGACGTCCGCGCCGACGATCCGGGAACGTACTTCGTGCAGGGCCTCCTCTTCGACTCCACAGATCGGCCGATCGGCTTCGCCGTCGCTCGCCCCGTGCTCGCGCGTGGGCGGGCGACCGTGCCGCTCCTGTTCTTCGGCCTGCTCTTCCACGAGGCGCGAGCCGCGGCAGGCCCGTACGTGTTTCGCACGGTCACCGCGCATCGCCTGCCGCGCGACGACGAGGCAGAGCGCGCCGACATGGAGACGTGGACGGGCCCGTACCGGACGACGAAGGCGTACAGCCTCGCGGACTTCTCCGACAAGGAGTACGAGTCCGCGGCGAAGGACGCGAAGATCCAGGCGCTCGCCGCTCTCGCCGCGCGGAAAGGCGGGCCGCGCTGACGATTGACTGAGGTACGCTCGCGCGCATGTACGCGATCCACGGATTCTCGATGTCTCCCAACACGCGCCGTGCGCTGGTCGCCCTCGAAGAGTGTGGCGAGGCGTACACGCTGGTGCCCGTCGACCTGATGAGCGGCGAGCAGCGCGGCGAGGCGTACAAGAAGCTGAACCCGACGGGGCGCGTGCCGACGCTCGTCTCCGGCGATCTCGTGCTCTGGGAATCGAACGCGATCGTGGCGTATCTCGCGGCGCTGCACCCCGAGCGCCTCTTCGCGGGCAACACGCCGGCCGAGCGCGGAGAGGTCGCGCGGTGGACGTTCATGACTGCGTCGCATCTCTCTCCGGCCATCGCGCGGATCTTCGCGCACACGATGCGGCTTCCCGAGGACCAGCGCAGCCCGAAGGTGGTCGAAGAGTCGCGCGCAGAGCTCGCGCGCTGTCTCGAGCCGCTCGACGCGCGACTCCGCGGACGGTCGTACGTGGTCGACCAGTTCGGGATTGCCGATCTCGCCGCCGCTCCTTCCCTCGCCTTTGCTCCGATGCTCGGAATCAGCCTCGAGGCGTACCCGAACGTGCGTGCATGGCTCGAGACCGTGCAGGCGCGGCCGGCGTGGAAGAAGGTCTACGCGTAGGTCATCGGAACGGAGACCTCGCCGGGGCGGCGGGCCCGGCGACCTCGCGAAGCCGCTCCTCCAGCGCCTCCCGCGCCGCCTCGATGGACTCGGGCTCCGACCCGGGGTCGAACGTGAGCCTCACGAGCGAGCTCGTCACGCCGACGCTCCGCAGCCCGGTGAGCCGTTCGTCGGCGAGGAGCTCCGCGAGCGCGGCGACCACGCCTTCGCGATCCGCACCGTCCTCGGGGGCGACGATGAGGAGAGGCGCCTCGACCGGCAGCGCGGCGCGGACGACGAGATCCGGCGCGCTCGGCGCGCTACCGCCGAGACCCGTCGAAAAGACGACGTGACGCCCTCCGATGTCCCCCTCGAAGCGATAGTGCCGCGTGGCGGATCGCCTGAGACCGAGGCGCGTCGCCCATCGCGCGTAACGCGCGTCGAGGGCGTCCATGGCTTCGGGGCGGACGGTCGCGACCGGGCGAGCACGCCGCGGCGACCTCGCGCGCGGGATGCTGTCCGCGGCGCGCGACCGAGAACTGCCCTTCAGCGCGAACGTAACGAGCGCGAGAAGGATGTCACCGAGCATCGCTCGGTCATCGAACCACGCGTCTCGCCGCGCGTCACCCGCTCGCGTGCGTGACCGCGCGGCCACAGCGCGACTGACACGGTTGGCGCTGCGAGCGCATGCGTCGGCGCCTTTCGCGCGCGCAGCAGCACGGGAAATGCGGGTTTTCCGTCCGCAGCGACGAAGTGGCAAAAGCCTTGCTCACGGCCGCGGCCCATGACCTTGCTTCTTCGTCTTCGCTTCCTCTCCTTCCTCTCGGCTCCGCTGCTCGGAACGGCCCTCGCGGCGTGCGGCGGCAGCACCACGGTGACGACCGAAGGGACGGCGCCGCCGACGCCATCCTCGTCGACAAGCGCTCCGGCCCCAGCGCCTTCGAGTGACGGCGGAACGAAGCCGGGTACGCCAGCACCGCCGGCGCCGGGCGGGTACGACTTCTGCGCGGCATCGGCGGCGCGCGCGAAGACGTGCGGCGATACTCCGGCGAGCGACTGCGAGCACTGGAAGGCCTGCTACGACAAGGCGCTCCGGCCTGGCGTGAGCGAGCCTCTGCAGAAGTGCATCACGAGCCGTGCGTGCGACGCGTCGGACGATCCCTGCTTCGACGACGCGGCAAAGCCGTACGTCGACGACCCGGTCTTCGCGTCGTACCAGACGACGTGCACGTCGAGGCAGCTCGCTTGCGAGGAGGCCGGAGAAGGGTTCTCCGACGACTACTGCGCGCCGAGCATGGCGCTGTTCCCGACGTCGACGCTGACCACGATGCGCGCGTGCCTCGACCAGCCGTGCGCGAGCGTCGCGGCGTGCTTCAAGACGACGTTCCAGGCCGTGGGCTGCGGGAAGTAACGCTCCCGCGGAGCCGAACGGGGCGATCGGACGCCGGGCTTTTCGCCGCGTCCGATCGGCCCTATGCCACCGCCACATGTCTCCGGCGGCCACTCCCACTACGACGACGGGCGACCGTCCATTCTGGATCGTCAACGGCGTCGTCTCCGTGCTCGCGCTCGCGGTGCTCGCGTACCTGCTCCTGGTGCGGCACGGCTCGGGGGGCGACGGTTCGGCGCTCGCGTTCATGCCCGCGGTGAACGCCGCGTTCAACGCCACCTCCGCCGTTTTGCTCGTGCTCGCCGTGAGGGAGATCCGGCACAAGCGTGTGGCGCGGCACCAAGCGCTCATGCTTTCGGCGTTCGCGTCGAGCGCGTTCTTCCTCGTCGGCTACCTCGCCTACCACTACGTGCACGGCGACACGAAGTACCCCGGCCACGGCGGGATGCGCATCGCCTACCTCGTGTTGCTCGCAAGCCACGTCGTGCTGTCGATTCCTGTCGTGCCGCTGTGCCTCGCCGCCTTCTACTTCGCGTTCAAGCGAAGGTTCGCGACGCACCGGAAGATCACGCGCGTGCTCTTTCCGATGTGGCTCTACGTGTCGGTGACCGGCGTGCTCGTCTTCTTTCTCCTGCGCGGCGCGTACGGCGGCTGAGCGCGCGGGCGCGGCCGCGCGAGAGCGCCCGCACGGAACTGGCCCGGGCCTGGCCCCTGCCTGGCCGGGCCATGGGGTCACGGCATGCAAGCTCGCGACATCGCACGCGCGCGCTCGCGGTACGGCTCCTGCGAAAGGCGTCCGTACGATGTCCTTCCCCGCTACCACCGCGTCCTCCTCTGCGCTCTCGGACCCGTACAACTGGTGCAACGGCCGCTGCGATGCGTGCTTCCTCGAGAGCTCGTGCGCGGTGCGTCGACACGAGCGTCGTCGCGAGCTCGCGCTCCGCGCCTCCGGGGCGGTCGCGCCGAGCGCCCCCGAGCTGACCGTCGCGCAGCTCCTCCGCGCCTATCAGGCCGTCGCGACGACCATCCGCCTGCTCGAACGGCTTCCGCCGGCCGACCGCGCCCCGAGCCCGTCGCCGTGGCTCGAAGGTCGGAGCGATCCTCCGGGTGGAGCGCCCGTCGCGTGCCTCTCCTCGCGCCGCCTGTACGATGCGGCGCGCGAGGCGAACCTCCGCATCGCGATCGCCGCCTCGCGTGCGGGCCTCCGCGATCATCCGCTGCGGGCGACGAGCCTCCGCCTCGTCGGGAAGACCGCGCGGATCTCGGGAGCCGGAACGGGCCCTTCGCCGACGGTGCTCGCCGCGCTCGAGCACGCGCGCGTCGACACGTTTCCGAACATCCTCCTCATCGAGCGAGACGTCGCGGAGCTCGCCTCGTCGCTCGATGCGCTGCCCCCCTCGAAGGCGCGGGACGACGCACGCGCCGCGCTCGACACCTACGTTCGCCTGTTCGGCAGCTGGAGCCGCCTCGTTCCGGACGATCTGCGTGCCGAGGTCGCCCGGCTCGCACGCGAGCGGCGCGCGCCGCCACCCTTCGCAGAGCGCGCTCCCGGCGGAGAAGACGAAGACGACGACGTGCTCGAGATCGACCTCGTCGACCTCGAAGACGAAGACGACACGCTCCCCATGCTGCCGCCGCCGCTGCCGAGCGAGACGCATCTGCGGCTCGTGTGACGGCGCTATCCCGCGTCACGATCGGCGCTACTCTCGGGCGCGGCGATGCTCAAGATCCACGAGACCATCGGTGACGACGGCGCGGCGGTCGAGACGTTCCTCCGCGCGCGAGACGGCCGCGTCGAGCTCGTCGGCCCGGCAGGAGCGCGCGCGCTGCCTGCCGGGGCGCTCGACGCCGTGCTCCGCCGGTTCGGCCAGCCACTCGACGCCGACGCGAGCGTCCACGAGGTCGGAGCGCTCCGCCTCCCCGACGGACGCGTGCTCCGGCACGTTCGCCACCTCGCGCGCTTCGACGTGATCGCGAAGGACTATCTCGTGCTCGACGTCGGCGACGACGTCCGGTGCGCGCTCGCGACGACCGCCGCGGGTGCGCTCGACCACCTCGCACGCGCGGCGGAGATGGCAGCGCCGGCCACCGCCGCGCGCGACTAGCGCCCGACGCCGAGCGGAGGCGGAGCGCTTCGCGGCGGAGCACGCGCCGGCGGTCAGACTTCGGAGAAGAGGCGCGCGAGGTCCGCTTCGTCGAGGCCGCGCGTGTTCTTGCGAAGGCCTTCGGTGAGCTCGGCGTGCGTGCCGCCCTGCTCTTCGACGTACCCTGCGGCGCACGCGGGATGCAGGTATCCGGCGCCCTTCGTCACCGTCATTCCTCGCTCGAGATCGCGCTCGACGGCGACCCGCAGCGCGTCTTTCGGGATCTTTTCGCCGCACGCCTGACACGACGCGCGGCCGGTGGGCGCCCGATCCGCGTACGGAAACGGCGGCGGCTTCTTCGCCTCCGCTTCGGTCATCAGCTTCTCGAGCTCGTCCCTGTCGGGCACCTCGCCCTCGTACGCTGCAAGCGCGGTGCGGAGCTCGTCCGGAAGCTTCTGCGCGGCGCACTTCACGTGATGCCAGCGAAACGTCGTGTCACCCGCGTCGCCGAACGAGTTCGGGGTCTCCTCACCGAACCGAAGCTCGCCCTTTGCGATCGCCACGCGGCAGGAGCGGCACGTCGCGCGGCCCGACTTCGCGATTTCGATCGTATGCGCCATGTCTTCGTCAGCTCCGAGGGTGCCGGTCGTCCGCGCCCGGCGAGCGCGGCAAGTCCGCGTTTCGTGTCGCGGAGCACTCTACCCGCGGACCTCGCCGATTCAAGCATCGCAAGGTGCCGGCGCGGCATCGATCTGGACATCGCGCGCGCGGCGTCCTGTCATGACCAGATGAGCGACGAGAACGTCACGAATGCCGCCCTTCCCCTTCGCTCGGGCGGGACGATTCCGCGCGTGGGGCTCGGGGTGTGGCAGTCGCCGCGCGGCGCGGTCACGAAGAATGCGGTGCTGAGCGCGCTCCGGCTCGGCTACCGCCACGTCGACACGGCCCGCATCTACGGGAACGAAGGCGACGTGGGCGCTGCGGTGCGCGAGAGCGGCATCCCGCGCAGCGAGATCTTCGTCACGACGAAGCTCTGGAACGACGACCATGGCTACGACGCCGCATGCGCGGCATTCGATGCGAGCCTGAAGCGTCTTGGTCTCGACTACGTCGATTTGTATCTCGTCCATTGGCCGGTGGCCGGCGTGCGCGGCGAAACGTGGAAGGCGTTCGAGCGCATCAAGGCCGAGGGCCGCGCGAAGCACATCGGCGTCTCGAACTTCCTCGTGAAGCACCTCGAGGAGCTACTCCTCGACGCGAGCGAGCCGCCGAGCGTGAATCAGATCGAGATCCACCCCTTTCTGCAGCACCGCGAGACGCGCGACTACTGCAAGCGCGCAGGGATCGTCGTCGAGGCGTACAGCCCGCTCACGCGGGGTCGGAAGCTCGATCACCCCGTGGTCGTCGACGTCGCGAAGAAGGTCGGCCGTTCCCCCGCGCAGGTGCTACTGCGATGGGGGATCCAGCACGAGCTCGTCGTGCTGCCGAAGTCGACGCACGAGACGCGCATCCGCGAAAACGGAGAGCTCTTCGACTTCTCGCTCGACCCCGCCGCGATGGCCGCGCTCGACGGGCTCGACGAGGGTCTCGCGACAGGCTGGGACCCGCGCACGCAAGCCTGAGGTCGAGCTCAGCCGCCGCCCGCCGCCCGGCGACCACGGCGCGACGTGCGAGGAGGCCGCCGCCGACCTAGAGTGGGCTCGTGATGAACGAGACGAAGCTCCGCGTCGACGTGTGGTCGGACATTGCGTGCCCCTGGTGTTACGTGGGCAAGCGTCATCTCGAGGCGGCGCTCGCCGCGTTCCCGCATGCATCCGAGGTGGACCTCGTGTGGCGCGCGTTCGAGCTCGACCCCGCTGCGCCGCGCGAGCGTGATCGTTCGCAGTCGTACGCGGAGCGTCTCGCGAGCAAGTATGGGTGCTCCGTGCGCGAGGCCGAGGGGATGATCGCGCGGATGACCGACGTGGCGCGTGCCGACGGCATCGAGATGCGCTTCGACCGCGCGCGGTCCGGCAACACGTTCGACGCGCACCGGGTGCTCCACCTCGCGCATACCCACGGCAAGCAAGACGCGATGAAGGAGCGCTTGTTCCTCGCCTACATGACCGAAGGCGAGTCGCTCGGTGATCCCGAGACGCTCGTGCGGCTCGCATCCGAGGTCGGCCTCGACGGAGAGGACGTGCGCGCCATGCTCGCGAGCGATCGCTTCGAGCGCGAGGTGCGCGCCGACGAGGCGGAGGCACGCGAGGCGGGTGTGAGCGGCGTTCCGTTCTTCGTTTTCGGCCGGAAGTACGCCGTCTCCGGCGCGCAGCCGGCGGAGGTGCTCCTTCGTGGCCTGACGCTCGCGTGGGAGGATCTCGCGCCGAAACGAGTCGTGCTCGGCGGAAGCATCGGCGATGCGGCCGAGGGCGCGGCGTGTGGCCCCGAAGGGTGCACCTGAGCCACGGCCGCGTCTCTGGCGGCGCGGCGGGGCGGGTGCCAAGCTCTCTCGCGCGGATGACGGCGCGGGGGAAGCTCTCGGCGAAGCAGCGCACGCTGCTCGCGATCGTGGCGACGGACTCGACGTTCGAGCGCGCGCCATACCGTGACGGGCAAGAAGCGTGGTTCGGCAAATGCCTCCACTGCAACGCGCATCTCGTCATCGGCGCGGACGGCGAGCCGATCAGCAGGGCGACGATCGAGCACATCCTCCCGCAATGCCATGGCGGGACCGACGCGCTCGAGAACCTCGGAATCGCGTGCGCGCGGTGCAATTCGGAGAAGGGCGTCCGCCACGACAGCAAGCGGCGCGGCGACGTGCGTGCGACGGAGATCGTCGAGAAGCTCGCCGCGAAGCGACGCAAGCGATGGCGCGAGCCCGCGTGAGCGCGCGCCTCGCGGGGGTGCTCGGGATCGCGCTCGCCGTCGCCGTCGCCGTCCTCGCGCTCGCGCGGTGGCGCGTGGCACGCACACCGCTCGCTTCCGAATCCACGCGTGCGGTCCGCATCACGCAGCGTGACGCCGTGGGTCTCCCGGCCAGGCAAGCGATCGTTCGCGATGCGGCGCACGTGAGAGCGCTCGTCGCCGCGCTAGGCATCGATGCGCATCCGGCAGCGTCGTGCCCGGACGACTACGCGGAGGCGCCGGTCGGCCTCGTGCTCAGCGGCACGGACGTGTACGCGCGGCGAAACGTGTACGTGTACGGTCTCTCTGCGACCGACGCGGCAGACGCCAGCGCAGGCGATGCCGACGCACGCGACGCGCGGCCGCCCCCCACGGTGGTGACCGTCACCTCGCAAGGCTGCCGAGCGGGGCCTCCCGCAGACGTCCTCGCGCTCGAGCGTGAGCTCCGGTCGGCTCCGCCGTTCGTGCGACCAGTGCCTTAGCGTCGCCGCTTCTCGGGCACGTCTTCGTGCACGACGACGCGCGTGCCGCTCGCCTCGTCTTTCGCGAAGACGCCGTGCCAACCGGGTGGAAGCTGAGGATCGGCCCACGCGAAGAGGGTGCGCGCGTCGTCGGGCGCCATGTTCACGCAGCCATGGCTGCGCATTCGACCGAACGAGTCGTGCCAGAACGCGCCGTGCAGCGCGTAGCTGCCCTGGAAGTACATGACCCACGGAACGTCTTCGATCGAGTACGGCCCGTCCGAAGCAACGTCGCCATCCATCGTCGTGGTCACGTGCTTCTCACGGATGTGGAACGTGCCGGTCGGGGTCGGAAAGTCCTTTTCCTTGTCCTGCGGGTTGCGGCGCCCCGAGGAGATGAGCGTCGCGAACACCGGCCGGAGGCCCTCGAATGCGACGAGGGCCTGGCGCGTGAGGTCGACATCGATCCACTTCTCGTCCGGGCGCAGGTCGGCCGGCGGTTGCGGCCGCGCGAGCTTCAGGTCGGCGAGGCGCACCCAGAACCCGGACGACGTGTGATGGTACGTCTGCCCTGCCGCGACCGCGGTGACGCCGTCGAGCATGACCGCGCTGCGCTTCGGGAGCTCCGGGCCCCAAACCACCTTTTTGCCATCTTCGGACAGCTCGAGCTTCCGCGCGAAGCCCACGTCGACGAAGCCGACCACGCCCGGACCGCCGCTCGGCGCGGCATCCGCGAGCGCTCCGGCTTCTGCTCCTGCCCAGAGCACCGCGCCCGCGTCGCTGCCGGCGTCCTGCGCGCCGGCGCCCGCGTCGTCGGCCGCTGCGGTGAACCACGTGCCGCCGTGCTTCGTCACGCTCGTCTGCAGCATGATGCGCTCGTGCGGCACCGCGAAGCCGAACGACGTCCGCCACCAGCGAGCGCCGCCCGCTTTGAACTCCTTGTCGAGCGCGAGATAGAAGCCGCGCGCCATCTTGCGGACGAGCACGCCGCGACCGCGGAGCTCTTTCAACTTCGGCTTCGACGCATCGACGCCAGCGTCGGTCGGCTCGCGCTCCTTCTTCTTCGCCGGCGTCGGCGTCGGCGCCGCCGAGGCGCTCTCTTCGTCGGACGAGCCGGTCGGCGTCTCCTCCGACCTCTCCGGTCTCTCCGCCTTGTCTTCCTTCTCTTCGCGCTCTTCGTTCTTCGGCGGCGCAAGCCAAGGCTCGTACTTCTTCCGGTCCTCGGCACCGAGCACGCGCCGGTAGAGCGGCGTGCCATCGGTGAGGTTCACGCCATAGCGATACGGCATGCCTGCCGTGCGGTCCGGCTGATGAGGGGCGAGGCGGATCTTCGGGCTCGTGAGCTCGAACGTCGACGCCTTGCCGCACACGTAACCGCCGGTCTCGAGCTCGTACCAGCCGTCTTTGCAGTCGTCGTTCACGACGGCGCGGTCGTACGCCGTGACGACCGCGCCGTGGCGGAGGTAGCCGAGGCGGCGACTACCCTTCCCCGTCTCGGGCCACCACGGCTGGTCGACGACCGACGTCTGCGCCGTCGCGCCGAGCGGAGCGAGGTTGCCGCGGCCGGCATCGACCACCGGCTCCGCCACGTCGGCCGGCGCGTCGACGACGGCGACGGGAGCATCCGCGAGCTCGCCAGCCGCATCGGCAGCGGCTTCCGGTGATCCATGCGCGCAGGCCGCGACGACGGCCGAGGCCGACACCGACAGGAACCCGCCCGAAGCGAAGAGAGCGAGGAGCTTCCGCACCGCGCCTCCGCCTTACCGCGATCCGGTCGGGCGCGAAAGCCCACGCGTCACGCCGCCGTTCCGTCGTCCTCAGCCGTGCGATCCGGCGTCCTCCTTTGCGCGCTGCGCGCGGAAGATGCCGCCGAACCCGCACACGCACGCGATCGCGACACCCTGCGCGCCGAGCACGATGGCGCTGCCCATCGAAAGATCCTCGACGACGAGACCGAGACCGAGGTCCGCGATGCCGTAGACGACGCCGGCGATGCCGGCCGCGGTCATCGCGAGCGATTTGCCCGCGCGCGTCCACATGATCGACGCCCAGCCCGCGCCGGCGAACGAGAGCGCGGTGGTGAGATACCACGCGTAACCGCCGACGCCCGGGATGTGGATCTTCAGGAACACGAGGTCGAACACGAGCGCGACGACGACGGCAGCGAACCCGAGGCCGAACGCCGTGGCCGCAGGCAGGCCGCTCGGCTGCGCGACCTTGCCGAGACCGCCAGGCAGGTTCAGCCGCTGCTGCGCGCCCGACACTTGCCCATACGCGGGCGGACCACCCTGCTGAGGCTGCTGCGACTGCTGCTGACCCTGACCGAAGCCGTAACCGCCGGGAAGTTGCATCCTACATTCATCCTTTCGTCTCGCGCGTACCGCGCAACCGCGCCGTGCGCCTCGTGCGCGCCGCCGCCGTCCGCGTTTCGGAGACCCGGACTGCAGCCGGTGTGCCGCGCCCAAGCACGCGAAATCACGGGCCCAAGGCCACTCGCAGCAACCGTTTGCCGGCAACCGTTTGCCGCGCTGCCGTCGGTCAGCCGTCGCGGCGGCGCGGCTTCGTCAGGCCGTGATGCGTGAGGCGCTTCACGAACGTCCGTAGCGGCAGCCCGAGGATCTGCGCGGCGCGAGTCTGGTTGCCGCCGGCTTCTTCGAGCGCACGGACGATGCGGTCCTTCTCGAACGAGTCGAGCTCCGCGCGCAGATCTTTGCCGCCGGCGCCGGCCCCTGCGGTAGGCGGCGCGGCGACGCTCGGGACGGCCGGAGGTGGTGGCCACGTGCCCTGCGCGCTGGGACCCGCAGGCGGAGGCCACGTGCCCATGCGAGGCGCGAGCGCCGGCGACGGACCGAGGGAGGGAACGCCTTGCGGCGGCGTCATCGATGGGAGGGCGCCCGGCGCCGGCAACCCGAGCGCGTCCGCGGTGACGACGCCGCCTTGTGCGAGGAGCGCGACGCGGTCCATCACGTTACGGAGCTCGCGCAGGTTGCCGGGCCATGGATAGGCGAGCAGGGCGGTGACCGCATCGTCGCGCAGCGTCGGCGGCGGGCGCGCGATCCTCGCGCACGTGGCGGCGAGGAAGTGCTGCGCGAGTGCGAGCACTTCTTCCGGACGCTCGCGGAGCGGCGGGATCATGATCGCGATGCCGTTGATGCGGTAGTAGAGATCCGCGCGGAACGAGCCGACCGCCACCATCTCCGGCAGGTTGCGATGCGTGGCCGCGATGAATCGCACGTCGACGGTGCGCGGGCGCAGCGCGCCGAGGCGCATGACCTCGCCTTGCTCGACGACGTGGAGGAGCTTCGCCTGCGTCGCGAGCGGCATGTCGCCAATCTCGTCGAGGAGGAGCGTGCCGTTCGATGCTGCTTCGATGAGCCCCGGCTTCGCCGTTTGCGCGCCGGTGAACGCGCCCTTCTCGTAGCCGAACAGCTCGCCCTCGAGCAGCGCCTCGGGAACCGCAGCGCAGTTCAACTTGAGCAGCGGGCCTGCGCGGCGCGACGAAGCGTGGATCCGCTCGGCCGCGGCCGTCTTGCCCACGCCCGTTTCGCCGAGCAAGAGCACGCACACCGGCGTGGGCGCGACGAGCTCGGCGAGCGCGTACGCGCGGCCCATCGGGCTCTCCGCCGAAGGCGCACCCGCGCGAGCCGGCATCGCTCCCGGAGCCGGACCGGTCGGCGCGCTCTCGCGCGGCGTGACGCTCTTCGCGCTCGGGGCCTTCACCGCGAAGACGACGGCGCCGAGCTCGAACAGCTCGTTCGGGCCGACGCGGACGCGCTCGCCCTTCGCGATCTTCGCGCCGCCGACGCGCGTGCCGTTGCGGCTCCCGAGGTCCTCGACGGTCACCGCGCCGTTCGCGACGTGGAGCGCGGCGTGCTCGCGGGAGACCGAGTTGTCGTCGATGACGATGGGGCAGCGGCCGCCGCGACCGAGCAGCACGGTGCCGTTCTCGGGCAGCGGGTATGCGCGCGGCGCGCCGCCCGCGAGCACGACGAGGCGAAGGCCCGGCGAGGGATCGTCCCACGCATGCGGCGCCGTCCTGCCTTCTCCGCTCACGAGCCGAGCCTAGCACGCAGCACGCTCGTCACGGATGGCACCGCCAGACGCCGTGCAGCGAGTCACCGAAGCGAGTCACCCCGGTGCACTCCGCTCCGTGCACCGCAGGAGCAGGCGCGCTGCCGGCGCCGTAGCAGCGCTCGCACGTGACCGTGCCTTCCACGCGTACCGTCGACACGCGCTCGTAGCCCTCGCAGCGCGCACCGGGAGTCTCGTTCGCGTAGCTACGGTCGCACGCGTCGGACATCCTTGCGTTGGGTTGGCGGCAGAGCTCGCGGAGGTCGAGCCAGCACTCGCAATTCGTCGGCGGCATGGGCGGCGTGCACAGCTTCACGACGAAATTGCCGGAATGCCGCGCGACGCACTCGCATCGCGGTTCGAACCCGGGCGGCAGACGAGGCGGAGCGGCCGCCGCGCGCGCCGCGGACGCCGACGTGCTCGCCATTGGCGTCGACGGCGCGACGTCCGTCGCGCCGTCGGCGTTTCCGTCGCTCGCGTCCGCGGTCGTATCGACGAGCGGCGGAGCAGACGCGCTGCCGATCGGCGCGCGGCGGCCGTCGGCTCCTCCCGTCGCGAGCCGCGCGCCCACGACGATGCCGGCGATCGCGACGGCCGCGATGGCGAGTGGCGCGAGCAGCGCGAGCGCGAAGACGACCCCATGCCTTCGTCGCGGAGCCGCGCCGCGAGCGGGCGGCGTGGGAGCCGCAGCCGTCGGCGCGACCACCGGCGCAGGCGCACGCTGCGGCGCCGGCAGATCCGGCGTGTGCAGCGGCGGGGAGATCTCGGTGCGCGTCGCCGCGCCGAGGGCGGGCGCCGTGCCGAGCCACTCGGTGATGCGCGTCTTCGCGTCGGTGCGGAGCCTTCGGGCTAGCGCGTCGCCGAGCGCGCCCGCCAAGGCCCGCGCCGACGGCCAACGTTCGCTTGGCGCATGACGCACCGCGCGCGCCACGATCTCGCGTATGTCACCCGCGACGACGGGCGCGAGCACGACGTCCGACGACGACACCAGATCGGCCGGCGCGAGCCCCGCACGTGGGCTGCGTCCTGCGATCATCGCGTGCAGCATGCACCCGAGCGCGAACACGTCCGCGCGTCCGTCGACGGCGCCGCCGAGCAGCTGCTCCGGCGCCATGTACGCAGGCGTGCCCTTCGCGACGACGCCGGTCGTGCGTGACGCACGCTCACGCGCGAACGCGATGCCGAAGTCTCCGAGCTTCACGTCTCCAGCGCGCGAGACGAGGACGTTGGAAGGCTTGACGTCCCGGTGAACGATCCCGAGAGGCACGCCGCGCTCGTCGCGTGCCTCGTGCGCGAACGCGAGCGCGTGCGCGACCTCCGCGGCGATGTAGAGCGCGATGTCGTCGGGCACCGCAGGAATCGCGCCGGCGGAGCGACGGATGAGCGCGGCGACGTCGAAACCATCGACGAGCTCGAGGACTTGGAACGGCGTCGTGCCGTCCAGACCATAGTCGAGCACGGCCACGATGCCGGCGTGGTGGAGGCGGCTCGCGATCCTCGCCTCGTCGAGGAACATGCGCGAGGCCGCCGGGTCGAGCTCGGCGCCGCGGAGCAGCCGTTTGATCGCGACGCGGCGCTCGAACCCGGAAGCGCCGCGGGCGACCGCCTCGAGCACCTCGCCCATGCCGCCGCGTCCGAGCACGCCCCGGAGCTCGTACCGGTCAGCGAGCACGGCGATCAGGATACACGCGCCGCGGCGCGCGGCTACTTGTCGGGCAGGAGCTCCTTCGGGATGTTCGGCCGCGGCGCCGCCGCCTTCTTCACCTTCGGTTTGTCTTCGATGAACTTCTGCTCGATGGTGAACGCCTCTTCGCCGTCGGGTACCTGCACGGTGCGCTCCGGGCTCTGCGGCCGGAGGAACTTGTATTTGGGATCGCTCGTGTCGAGCGTGAACTCGAGCGTCTCACCGACCTTCGGCTCCAGCTCCACGAGCGCGTAGCCCGATTCGTCGGTGCGCGCGATCTCGCGACCGAGATAGAGGACGGGGATCCCGGAGGCGCCCGTCGTCTTGAAGGCAATGACGACCGCGTGCTCGTACGGCTTGCACGGAATGTCGAGCTCCGGTGCTTTGCTCGCGCGCCGTACGACGACCCTCGTGACACCCGCCGGCGCCGCGTACCCCTCCGGGCAAGCCACCGCGAGGTCGACCTTCGCGCCTTCTTCGCCGCTGATGAGGATGCGGGTGACGCCGCGCGCGTCGGTCACCCCCTGCGTCCCTGCGCTCGGACGTACCGAGACGCCTGGGAGCGGCTCTCCCTCGCCGGCGCTGACGCGCACCACGATCTCCTGAGGAGGAAGCGGAGGCGGAGGCCTCAGTCCCGCGCAACCCGCGGCGAGCGCGCACGCGAGAGCACCGAAGGCGAAGCGGCCGACCCGAATCTCGTGAGCCATCGCGCGAACGAGATGCAACGCGTGTTCCCGCTCGTCCGACAGCGCGCGCGGGGCGTTCGGCGCGTCGTCACGCCGGAAGCGGCGTTCTCCGTGACGCCGCTTCCGGCGCATGGAGTCGCCGCGACGCCGCGCGCGCGCAGAACGCCGGAAGATTTCGCGCGAACGACGCTGGCCTCGCGGTTGCACTCGGTCTCGACGACGGCGCGAACCCAGCGCCACGGAGGAGAACTCGAATCATGAAGAACACGCTCGCTCACTACCGTCTCGTCCTGCGCTCCCTGCTCGTCGACCGCAAGGGCGCGAACATGGTCGAGTACATGATCATCGTCGGCGTCGTCGCCCTCCTCTCCATCGCCGCGTTCACGACGTTCGGCGAGGACGTGCAGAAGAAGATCAAGGAGGAGGGTCAGAAGGTCGGCTCCATCAAGACCGGCTGATCGCGTGAACCCCCTCCACCTCGTCGCGGCGCTCGCTACGGGCGCCGCCGCCGTGGCCGACCTTCGCACGGGGAAGATGCCGAACCGCATCACGCTCGGTGCGCTGCTCGTCGGCGTCGTCGGAAGCGCTGCCCTTCCCGCGTGGGAGGGCTCACCCGGCGTCTCGCGCGCGGTCCTCACGTCGCTCGGGGGCGCGCTCGTCGCGAGCGTCGTCCCGTACGTCCTCTGGCGTGCGCGCGCGCTCGGCGGCGGAGACGTGAAGCTGTTCGTCGCGCTCGGCGCGCTTCTCGGCCCGCTCGTCGGCCTCGAGGCGCAGATGATGGCGTTCGCCTTCGGCGCCCTCGTCATCCCGTTCCGCCTGGCGTGGGAAGGACGTCTCTTCGCCACGCTGGCGCGCTCCCTCGGCCTCGTCACGAACATGTTCGTGCGCCCCGAACGGCGTCGTCCCGTCGACGCGGCGGCGATGACGTGGTTCCGGCTCGGGCCGGCGATCTTCGCCGGGACGGTGCTCGCCCTCGCCGCGCGAGGCGCGCATCCGTGAAGGCGCGTTCGGTGCGCGCGCTCGCGGGCGACCGCCGCGGCGGAACGTACGTCGAGCTGCTCATCGTGATCCTGCCCGTGCTGACGCTCGCGCTCGGGGTGCTGCAGCTCACCGAGCTCTACACCGCGAAGCTCGCCGTCGACCACGCCGCGATGAATGCGGCGCGCGCGGCGAGCGTCGTCTTCGCGGACGACCCGAAGTCGTACGGCGGGGAGCCGGTCAACCAGGAAGGCGCGCAGCGAACGCGCGCGGTGAAGACGGCAGCGGCGCGATCGCTCGCGCCGTTCGTTCTCGACGGCAGCATTCGCACCGCCGAGGTGAAGTTCCCGAACGGAATCCCGAAGCAGCGCGGCGCCGACCTCACCGTCGAGGTGCGGTCGACCTACCGCTGCGGCGTCCCGCTCGTCTACCGCATCGTCTGCGACTCGGGCGGGACGATCGAGCTCGCCTCCAAGGCGACGCTCGCCTCCAACGCCGCCGACTTCGAGTACTGACCATGAGCCGCGATCCCTCCCGTTCCGACATGCGCCGCGACTCGCGCGGCGCCGTCCTGGCGATCGGCGTCTTCACCGCGCCGTTCCTCGTCGGTGCCATCTACTACCTGGTCGCGTGCGGCACCGTGCTGATGAACCGCGAGGGCATGCAGCAGGCCGCCGACGCCGCCGTGTTCTCGACCAGCGTCGTGTCTGCGCGCGGCATGAACGCCATCGCCGTGATGAACGTCCTCATGATGTGCATCATGAGCATCATGATCCCGATTCGTGCGCTGCTCCCGGCGTACGAGACGGTCGCTTCGTTCCCGTGCGCCGACCCGTGCACGTGCAAGATCGTCGCGGACGCGGCCAAGGCGAACGCGAAGCTCTCGCAGAAGGCGAAGAAGGCCGAGCAGCGCGCGAAGCAGCTCCTCGAGGCGCTCTCGAACGCGCAAGACGCGCTCTCGCGCGAGGTGCCGCAAGCCGCGAAGCAGGCGGCGAACGCGAGCACGCAGCGCACGCCCGCGTTCCTCGAAGGCGGGCAGCCCGACGTGTATTCGTCGTCTCTCACCGAGCAGGGTTGCCGGAAGGGACTGCCCGTCGAGGACGACACGTTCAAGACGGTGTGCAAGCGAACCGAGCCGTACGTCTGGGAGATCGCGATGCGCATCGCCGGGCCGCAGACGCTCGATACCCTGAGCGGCGCGTGCAAGTCGGGTGGCATCGCCCTCGCGCTCGCGTCCGGGGATCTGTCGAACCCGACGAACGCGCGGGTCTGCAAAGAAGCGAAGAACGCCGCGTGCTCCGGCAGCGGGCCACACCCGAAGAAGGTCGTGCAGGGCGGCAAGAACGGTGGCGATCCCATGCAGTGGTACGTGTCCGTGAAGGGCAAGGAGTTCGACAGCGGGCGGAAGAGCGGCGTCGAGGTCGCGTCGAACGGCAAGACCGGCAAGGCGATGGACACGTCGCTCGACATCGGATTCGCCGAGTCCGAAATCTTCTTCGACTGCAAAGGGTCGTGGACGGGCGGCGCGTGCAACAAGGACGAGGGCGCGATGTGGAACACGAAGTGGACCGCGAGGCTCCGCCGCGTCCACAAACCGGAGACCTCGTTCTCGGGCGACGCAGAGGTAAGGACCAAGCTCGCCGACCCGCAGCACTGGAAGAGCGTCCGGCAGCCGCTCGTCAGCGACCGGCGTGACTTCGTGACGGGCAGCCCCGCGAGCACCGAGGTGGCGAACCTCGCGAAGGAGTCGCAGGAAGGACCGCTGCAGTGAGGCGGCGCAAGGCTCGGCGCGGCGCCGCGATGGTCGAAGCGCTCGTCGTGATTCTCGCGTTCATCCTTCTCGACGTCTCGCTTCTCTACCTGCGAAGCACCTACGACACGAAGCTCACCACCATGCGCGATGCGCGTAAGGACGTGTGGAGCCGTTCGCTGAAGGCGTGTCAGGGAGGCTCGTCGGGGAACGCGACGAGCGCGGGAGGAGACGGCTCGCTCGGCCAGGTCTCCGGTCAGATGCAGACGGCGAAGCAGATCGCGCAGGGACAATCGCTCACGAAGCCGCTCGAGACCTCTCTCCAGACGAGCGCCGCGACGTCGAGCAAGAGCTCGGAGAGCCACCAGACGCAGTTCGGCGAGCTCTCGGGCGCGTCGCTCAGCTCGAAGAGCACGGTCATCTGCAACGAGAAACAGGGCGAGGTCTCGAAGGGAGACATCCGCCAGACCATCGATTCTCTCTACGGGAGCTTCCTATGACGATGCGCGCGAACGACGATTCCCCGACCGTGGCGACGCCGGCAGGCGGCAAGGAGCACGCGGGCGCCCCGCTCCTACGGGTTGCTGCGCTCGCCGTCGCGGTGGCGCTCGGCATCGGCGGTGTCGCATTCGCGATGCCTGCGGTGGTCCCTGCGGCCCGCGCGAGCGAGGCGCCGGCATCCGCCGTGAGCGAGACGGCCGCGGCGCGACCGGCGCCGCGCGCAGAGCCGAGCGCGTCGCCCACGGCGTCTCCGCAGATGGTGCAGGCGCTGGCCCAGGCAATCGCGACCGACACGGACGTCGGCGACGACGTGCGTTCGCGCATGCCGCGCCCTGCCGGCGGGAAGCGCATCCACGGGCTCGCGATCGACGACGCGCAATCGCTCACCGTCTACGAGATCGCGGGCTCGCCGGAGCACGCCGCCTCTTCCTATGCGTCGACGCTGAAGGCGCAGGGCTTCGCGATGAAGAAGCACGTGCCAGACGTAAAGAGCGCTCCTGCGGCCCGCGCCGCGCAAGCGGACGGAGAGGAGGCCGAGCGACAGGGCGATCTCCGCAAGACGGCCTTCGTTTTCACGAAAGGCGACGTGGAGGCGATCGTCACCGCAAGCAACGGCGACGAGGCAGGCGCGCTTCTCACCGTCGTCGAAGGGCCGCGCCGAGGCCGTCCGTGAAGCGCGTGCGAGGCGCCGGCGTCGTCGAGTACGGCCTGCTCCTCGCGGGCGTCTCGATCGTCGGGTTCTTCGCCATGTCCGTCGTCGGCGGCGAGGGGGCCGGCGTCGCGCGCTGGGAGGGCGCCTGCGTGAAGGCGTTCGAGTGCACGAAGGCGCGCGGAGAAGGCGCGGGGTCGATCGGCCTCGAAGAACGCACGCCGACGGCGAGCTTCGTCGCCGGCGCGCGCGGTGAAGCGCTCGCGGCGCTCGACGAGGTGGGGCAAGCCGCCGTCTCGCCCGGCGACGTCCTCCGCGGCGCCGAGCTCATCGCGGCGCATCCGATGGTCGGCGTGCGCGCGCTCGTCGCTTCGGGTCGCCCTACGAGCGCGCCCAACACGGCGACCAGCGCCGAGACCTCCGGTGCAGAAGCCGCGCGCGCCGCGACCTGCCTCACGCCGGCGGTCCTCGGGCGCGTCGCGACGATCGGGCGCGTGCTCCGCGAAGGCGGATCCGTCGAGCAGTGGGCGCTGCCTCCTCCTCCCGCGGCGCCGGAGGTGCTTCCGGCCGAAGCGCCAGGGCCGGCCGCCCTCCCCTCGCGCGCGACGTCTGCAGACGCCGGCGCAGACGCTTCATGAAGGCTTTCCTCCGCCGTGCGCGCGGCGCCTCCAACCTCGAGTACGCGATCGTGCTCGGCGTCGTCGCTCTCAGCGGGATCGCGGCGTTCGAGGCGTTCGGCAAGGAGGCGCGCGACCTCGCCGAGCGCGAGGGCGAATGCGTTCGCACCTTCACGTGCGGCGAGGGCTCGCCGTTCCCGGAGAGCGGCGGGAGCGGCGCGCCTGCCGGCGGCGGTGGACCCCCTCCTGGCTCGAACGGCGCACCGGCCGGCAAGCCGAAGGGCGGCGGCGGCTTCATCACCGGGGCCTACGACTTCGGCAAAGGCGTCGTCATGGGCGGCGTCGACACGGTCGTCGGCGCCTACGAGGTCGTCCGCCACCCGATCGACACGGCGAACGGCCTCGTCTACGCAGCGCAGAACCCCGGCGCGGCGTGGAACGCGATCAAGGCGGAGTGGCAAGGGCGCTCCGGCGCGGAGAACGCCGGGCGCGCCGTGTTCGAGGCGGTCTCGACCTTCGGTCCGGGCGCGGTCGTCAAGCTGGGCAAGGCGTCCGCGGTCGCAGCGAAGGCCGGGGAAGCGGCGAAAGCTGCCGATGCCGCCGCGCTCGCCGCGCGCGCCGCCGAGAAGACGCGTCTCGGTGAAGGTGCATTCTCCGTCGCCTACAAGCAGGGCGACAACGTCCTCAAGGAGATCAAGGACACGGTCCCCGGCGTCGGCGACGTGCCGACGAAGCTCTCGCAGGCCGACCGCGCGCGCCTCGCCGACACGACCGCGGAGCTCACGAACGAGGTCGGCTCGCACATGCCGCACGGCATGGTGCCGAAGATGGAGCACCTCGGAGACGGCACGTTGAAGCAGCCGTACGTCGAAGGGCAGACGATCAAGGACCTCCAGCGCGGGGGAGACTGGGACGCCGTCGACCGCGCCCAGCGCGCGATGGACGAAGCGACGGGCACCGCCGCGAAGGGCATCGGGCTGGACGGCCCTTACGGCTACCTCGAGACTCCGGACGGGTGGCGCGCGAAGATCGACACGAACGCGGCGAACTTCCGGTTCGACGCCAAGGGCAACATCACCTCGTGGTTCGATCCGGTCGCCGTGTACCCGAAGGCGCCCTGACCTCCGCGCCTTCGGCGCGCCGCCTCCGGCGCAGCCCTACGCCGGATCCGGCGTGACCGCGACGCGACCTCGGAAATCACGGGGCGTTCCGCGATCGCCGGCGCAGGCCTCCTTCCTGCAGCGAGGGACGACATGCCCGACACCCCGAAGCGAACCCTGCGCGACCTCTTCGACGACACGAGCGGTGCAGCGATGACCGAGTACGTCGTGACTCTCGGCGTCGTCGGCCTCGTCCTCTCCGTCGGCGTCGTCGCTCGCGGCGACATGCTGCTCTTCGACTACGTCAACGCGCGCGACCTCCTCCTCGTCCCGGCGATCTGACCGATGCACGCACGAGCGTTCCTGGTCGCGACCGCCTTCGCGCTCCTCGGCGTCGCCTCGCTCGCGATGTACGCGAAGCAGCTCCGGACCGAGATCTCCGGCGGCGAGAAGGTCTCCGTCCTCATCATGTCGAAGGCGGCGCGGCGCTCGGCGCCGCTCACCGACGACGACCTCGCCGTGCGTGAGGTGCCCGTCGCCTACGTCGACGATCGCTTCATCCGCGCAACGGACAAGCCGAAGGTGCTCGGCCTCAAGCTCGATCGCTCGCTCGAAGCGCAGCAGATCCTCGAATGGCAGGACCTCGCGCTCTCCGGCCACGCCGAACGCACGCTCAGCCAGCTCGTGAACCCCGGCTCGCGTGCGCTCACCCTGCACATCCCCGCACAGTACATGAGCGTCGAGCTGATCCGACCGGGCGACTACGTCGACCTGCTCGGCGTGCTCGACGAGCGCAAGGGCACGCAGGAGTCCGTCGTGCTCCTCCAGAAGGTCCTCGTCCTCGCCGTCGGGGTCGAGACCACGCCGGCGCACGACGCGAAGGTCAGCGGCCGCGAGGACCAGATCCTGACCGTGAGCGTCACGCTGCAGGACTCGCAGGCGATCGCGCTCGCCGTGCAGAAAGGGCCGGTCATCGCCGTGCTCCGCAGCCCGGAGGACCCGAGCGTCGCCGCCAAGGTGCCCGCGATGTCGCGCATCACGCTGCGGGATCCTGCGCCACCGCCCGTCGTCGCGCCGCCGTCGCAGAAGCCCACCAAGATCGTCGCGCAGCAGAACTGAGGAGGACGCTTCATGCCTGCTTTCGGAGCAGAGGTCTGGCGATGGGTGGCCATCGCGAGCGGCCTCGTCTGTGCGGCTCTCCTCGTTTTCGTCTTCGTGGGCTCCCCGCGCGGCGCGTTCTTCGTCGCGTGGGGACGCTACCTCGCGTGGCTGACGCGCCGGCTCCGCCGTCTCCACGTCTTCGAGCCGGCCACGAAGATCGCGCACGTGCAGATCGCGCTCTTCTTCCTCGTCGGCGTCCTCGCGACATTCCACCTCTGCCCGTACTGGTACCTCGTCGTCCTCGCGATCGGCTTCGGTCCCGCGCTCGTCATCGAGAAGCGCACGCGCGAGCGCATCGCGCGGCTCGATCAACAGGCCGACGCGTTCTGCCTGGCGCTCGCCAACGCCCTCAAGTCGACCGCCAGCGTCGGCGCGGCGATAGACTGCGCAGCGGGCCTCATGGATGGGCCCGCCGCCCAGGAGCTCCAGCTCGCGGTGAAGGAGACGCGTCTCGGCCGCTCTCTCGCCGAGGCGCTCGAGGCGGTGGGACCCCGCGCGGGCAGCCACAAGCTCGCGATCGTGCTCGCCGCCGTCCTCATCGGTCGTCAGGTCGGAGGCAATCTGCCGAAGGTCCTCGACACCACCGCGACCACGCTCCGCGAGATGGAGCGGCTCGAGGGTGTCGTCCGTCAGAAGACCGCCGACGGACGCATGCAGATGTGGGCTCTGTCGCTCGCGCCGATCATCATCTGCGGCGCCATCCACCGGCTCGACCGCACCTACTTCGAGCCGCTGACGACCACGACGATCGGGTACATCGCGACCGCCATCGCGCTCATGATGTACGTCGGCGGTCTCGTCGTGGCCCGGAAGGTGCTGGCGGTGGACATATGACGAGCCACGCGTACCTCGCGGCGAGCGTCGGCCTCCTCGGCGCGGGCCTCTTCGTCGGCACGTACTCGGCCATGATCGCGCCCTCGCGCGTCGCCTCGCGCCTTGGTCGTCGCGGCAAGCGCCGCATGGAGGCCATTGCGAAGCACTCGTCGTGGGCGCGGATCGAGCCGCTCGTCCGGTGGCTCGGTGTGCGCGTCGGATCGCTGCTTCCGAAGAGCGTCGAAGAGGCGCTCGACAAGCAGATCCTCCACGCGGGCGACTACCTCGGGCTCCTCGCGCAGGAATACGTCGCGCTGATGCTGCTCAGCATGTTAGGCGGCGCCGCGCTGGGCGCCGCGATCGACCTCATGGCGCGTGCGCACGGCCTCGCCTTCCTCGCCTTTGCGGCGTTCGGCTTCGTCGCTCCGTATTTCGAGATCTCGGGCGCGGTGCAGAAGCGCTTCACCGGCATCAACCGCAGCTTGCCGTATGCGGTCGATCTCTTCTCGCTCGGGATGAGCGCGGGTCTCGACTTCCCCGGCTCGGTCCGCCAGTACGTAGGCAAGGCGATGCCGGACGATCCGCTCGCCGAGGAGATGGAATACGTGCTGCAGATGCTGCAGCTCGGACACACGCGGCGGGCGGCGCTGACCGACTTCGCCGAACGCGTGCCCACCGACGCCGTGCGCGAGTTCGTGCAGACCGTGCTCCACGCGGAGGAGAAGGGCCATCCCCTCGCCGACGCGCTCGTCATCCAGGCCGGCGTCTCGCGCATGCGGCGCACGGTGCGCGCCGAAGAGGAAGCGGCGAAGGCAGGCGTGAAGCTCATCATCCCGCTCACGCTGATCTTCGGAGCGATGCTCCTCCTCATCCTCGCGCCCGTGTTCATCAAGGTCACGAACCAGATCAAAAACGGTCAGTTGGACGGCTCCATCGAGGTCCGTTCCGAAGAGAGGCACGTATGAAGACGCTCGTGTTCGTGGTCCAGGAGCCGCGCCGTCCCGACCTCGTCGTCGAGGTGCAGTCCGAACGGGTGCTCCTCGGCAGCGGCGCGCATTGCGACATCCGCTTGCCGCTCGAAGCGGCGGCATGGGAGCACGTCGTCGTCACGCAGGAGTCCGGTAGCGTCGTCGCGCGCGTCGTACCGAAAGACGTGACTGCGACGTTCGACGGCGATGCGCGCCGTGAGGCCGAGCTCGCGCCCGGCGCGACCATCCGCATCGACACCGTCGTCGTCATCCTGCGCGACATCACGAATGCCGAGGTGAAGAAGGCCAAGGCAAACCCCCTGCGTACGGCCGCCATGGGCGCGTCGCTGCTCGTCGCCGCCGCGGCACTGTTCGTGCTGAAGAACGCCTCCGCGGGAGGAACTCCCCCGCCCCCGAACGCGCCGGACCCGACGACGCGCGTGGCGCCGGGTTGCCCGGAGAAGCAAGGCGCCCTCCCTCTCGCCCACCAGAAGCTCGCGCTCGCGCGGTCGAAGCGAGAGCGCTTCCGGTTCTACCCGCGCGATGGCGTGGATGCCGTCGCGTCGTACCAGACCGCGACGTCGTGCTTCGACGCGGCGGCCGACCATGCGAGCGCAGACATGGCTCGTGACGAGGCCTCGACCTTGCAACGCGAGATACGCGACGACTTCCACGCGTCGCGCGTGCGGCTCGAACGTGCGCTCGTCCGAAAAGACGCGCGGACGGCGCTGGCCGAGACGAAGTTCCAGCGAGAGCTCCTGGTCGGCACGCCGGACAGTGACGCGTACCTGACGTGGCTCGCGCTCCTGCAGAGCAAGCTCGAGTCGATCGTGTCGAAGGAGAGTTGAACGTGAACGTCAATCTGGAGGGAGCGAGGATGCGTGCCACGCTGTTCATCGTCGAGGTCGAGACTGCCGGCTCTCCGCGCGCGCACGCCGTGCTCGGCGACAACGTGAACGTCGTCGCCGTCGATCGGTACGGACGTCTCGCGCCTCCCGATCAACGGGAGGGCCTTCTCGCCGTGTTCGCGATTCGGGGAGACGACCTGCTCGGCCGCAGCGTGCAGGCGCGCGATCCGGCGTGGCTGGGCGGCGCTCCGCTGGAAACGGCGTGGACGCGCATCGGGTCGCCGTGGCAGCTCACCGTCGGCCGCGCCACGGTGACCATCCGCCGTCTCTCGCGGCCCTCGCGTGCCGTGCCGGTCGTCTCGCGCGTCGCCCCGCCTGCCGACGACGACAGCACGACGCCGGCAGTGAAGCCACCGGCGCTTCCGCGGGGCCGTCGCCCCGTGCCGACGCTCGCGTCGGCGGGGACGCCGGTCCCGAACCGCACGGTGAGCCGCGTCCCGAACCGCACGACCGAGTTCACGCCCCGGCCTTCGTTCGTCCAGCGTCGCGAGACGCCTCCGTCGGGCGCGACGCGCGTCCATCCCGTCGCGCATCCCTCGCTGCATCAGGCTCCGCCGCCGGCCGTGCCGGTCGCTCCGCCGCGCGAAGACGTGATGATGCGGGCCGCGACGGGCTCGAACCCCGCGCTGCACACACCTTCCGGCGAGATCGCGCCGGTCATCCTTCCGTCCGAGCCTTCCCCGCACGCACCTCCGCCGGCATCGCCGAAGCGGATTCCGCGCTGGGCGAAGCTCGCCGTGCTGGGTCTTCCCGCGGTGCTCGCTCTGGGCTTCGCCGGGCGCGCGAAGACGCGGCACGCGCCCACGGTGACGGTCACCGCGGAGAGCCGCACGGCGAAGCCGACGGCGAGCGCGAAGCCCGCACTGCCGACGATGACGCCGCGTCGTGGCGCAGGCGCAGGCGCAGGTGCCGGAGGGGCCGGCGAGGCGACGGCCATCGCCACAGCCACGGCGGCCGCGACGACGCCCACGCCGACGGCCGCGGCGAGCGTGACGAGCGCGCGGCCGCCCGCGACGATCGTGCCGGCGCTTCCGGAAGACGGCGCGCCGGTCGATGCGGCCGCCGAACGGCGCGTCGCGGAGGCGATGTTCGCCGGCGACTACGCGCGCGCCCTCGTCGAGTGTGATGCGCTCGCCGTCGCCCATCCGAGCTCCTCTCGCTACGGCGTCATGGTGCGCGTGCTCCGCGCGAAGGCCGCTCGGAGACGCTGACCCCCTCACGTGCCTCTTGTGGCCTTCGCGGAGCCGACTAGGGTGACAGCGTTGCGCGGGGTCTCGCGCGAGGGAGGATGTTGCCGTGAGCGTTGTCGGTTCTCTGAAGGCGCTGCCGTTGTTCCAGGGCTTCACCGAGGAACGCCTCGAGCAGCTCGTCGCCACGTTTCGTCCGGTCTCCCACGAAGCGGGCAAGACGCTGTTCGTGCCGGGCGACCTCGCCACGCACTTCGAGCTCCTCGTGAAGGGCGAGGTCGCCATCGAAGAATCGCAGACCACGCGCTTCGCCCTGCGTCCCGTTTCGCCGCTCGGCGAGCTCGGTGCTCTCACCGGCATCCCGCGCAGCACCACGGCGACGACGACGACGGACGTGGAGCTCCTCTCCGTCCCGGTGGGAGACCTCCTCGGCTTCTTCGATCAGAACGCCGAGATCGGCTTCGCTTTCTACAAGAACCTCCTCGAGGTGGTGAGCGACAAGGTCCGTCGTGACCGCCGCCGGCTCGGGGAGATGCGCGAGAACATCATCCGCACGCAAAAGGCGATGAAGCAGATGCGCGAGACGGTGCTCGCCGCGCAGGAGACCGAGATCTCGAAGCCGCTGTTCGAGACGCTCGATCGCCTGATCGAGAACAACCGCCGCGCGAACTACCGTGTCTCCCCCACCCCCGCGTTCGCCTCGCACGTGAGGCTCGACAACGGCAAGCTCGCGCGCGTCCTCGAGCTCAGCGAGGGCCACCTCAAGGTCGAAGGCCGCACGAAGGACCTCACGAACGACCCCTCTTACTGGGCGGGCGTCCTCGTGATGCCGGCCGGAGAGATCCTCGTGAGCGGCACGGTCGTGCGCGAAGCAGGAGACGGCGTGGTCGTGAAGCTCGACACGCTGGTCGAGGAGTTCAAGGCACGCCTCGACGACTACACGACGCAGCTCCAGCTGCTCGACTTCGTCGTCTGATCACGACGCGTTCGTCGTTCCCCGCGCGGAGAGGGCGATCCTCTTCCGCCCGAGGTCGACTTCGAGGACGCGCACCTTGAGCCGGTCGCCCACGCGGGCGACCTCGTGCGGGTCCTTCACGAAGCGGTCGGCAAGCTGCGAGACGTGCACCAGGCCGTCCTGGTGCACGCCCACGTCGACGAACGCGCCGAACGCGGTCACGTTCGTGACGACGCCCTCGAGCAGCATGCCCGGCTTCACGTCCTCGAGCGTGCGGACGTCGTCTCGGAAGCTCGGAGCCTCGAACGACTGGCGGGGATCCCGTCCCGGCTTCGCGAGCTCGCGTTGGATGTCCTCGAGCGTCGGCAGCCCCACGTCCCCTTCTGCATAGCGCGACCACGGGATGGTGCGTACGAGCTCTTCGCGCCCGACGAGCGAGGCGAGCGGCGTTCCGACGTCGCGAGCGATGCGTTCGACGAGCGCATAGCGTTCGGGATGCACGGCGCTCGCGTCGAGCGGGTGCGCGCCGCCCCGGATCCGCACGAAGCCCGCCGCTTGCTCGAAGGCCTTCGGTCCGAGGCCCGATACCTTGAGGAGGTCTCGGCGCGTTCGGAACGCGCCCGCCGCTTCGCGATGCGCGACGATCTTCTTGGCCAGCGAAGGCCCCACGCCGGCCACGCGCGCGAGGAGCGGCGCGCTCGCCGTGTTCAGCTCGACGCCGACCGCGCTGACGCAGCTCTCGATGACCTCGTCGAGCTTCTTCCGGAGGAGCGGCTGGTGCACGTCGTGCTGGTACTGGCCGACGCCGATCGCCTTCGGATCGATCTTCACGAGCTCGGCGAGCGGGTCCTGGAGCCGCCGCGCGATGGAGACTGCGCCGCGCACGGTGAGGTCGACGTCCGGGAGCTCCTCGCGCGCGGTGTCGCTCGCGGAGTACACGCTCGCGCCCGACTCGCTGACGAGGACGACCACGACGTCCTTGCGGCTCATCGAAGCGAGGACGCTGCGCGCGAAGTCGGCCGTCTCGCGACCATGCGTGCCGTTGCCGACCGCGATCGCCTCGGGGCGGTGCTTCTCGACGAGCTCCCGCAGCGTCTTCTTCGCGTGCTCGAGCGCGCTCGCGCCCGTCACGAGGTTGACGAGGGCGTGCGTCAGGAGCTTCCCGGTATCGTCGACGACGACGCACTTGCAGCCCGTGCGCTGCCCGGGATCGATCCCGAGCACCACTTTGCGGCCGAGCGGCGGTGCGAGCAGCAGCTTGCCGAGATTCTCGGCGAAGACCTTCACCGCCTCGAGGTCGGAGCGCTCCTTCAGATGCGCACGGACGTCGGACTCGATCGACGGCAGGAGGAGGCGCTTGTTCGCGTCGAGGATCGCCGCTTCTAGCTCGCGCGCGAACGGCGAGCCGCTGCGCCAACCGACGCGTCGCGCGATCTCGACCGCCGCCTGCTCCTCGTCGATGCGAATCTTCATGCGGAGGACGCCCTCCTCTTCACCGCGCACGATCGCGAGGTAGCGATGCGACGGGATGCTCTTCGCCCGCTCGGTATGGTCGTAGTACGCCTCGAACTTGGTCGGCACCTTCGTCTTCGACGCGACCGCCTTGCTCTCGACGAGCGCCTCGCGATCGAAGCGCGCGCGCACGAGCGCACGCACGTCGGCGCGCTCGGCCACGACCTCGGCGACGATGTCACGCGCGCCCGCGAGCGCCGCATCCACGTCCGGCACCTCGGCGCCCGGGCGCACGAACGCCTGCGCCTCTCGACGAGGATCTCCGGTCTGCGGCTGCGCGAGAATGCGCTGCGCGAGCGGCTCGAGGCCTCGTTCGCGCGCCATCATCGCCCGGGTCCGCCGCTTGGTCTTGAACGGCAGGTAGAGGTCCTCGAGCTCCGACTTCACGCGGCACGCCTCGATCGCGCGACGCAGCTCGGGCGTGAGCTTCCCCTGCTCTTCGATCGCGGCGAGCACGGTTTTCCGGCGGTCTTCGAGCTCGACGACGTAGTCGCGGCGCTCCTCGATCGTGCGGATGGCGACCTCGTCGAGACCGCCGGTCTGCTCCTTCCGGTAGCGCGCGATGAACGGCACCGTCGCGCCCTCTTCGAGCAGACGAATCACGGCGCGGACGCCGGCGAGCGGCAGCGCAAGGTCCTCGGCGACACGCACGGCGGGATCGAACGTCGACACGCGGCGATGATACGCTCTCGCGCGGAGGTCACGCATGGCCGCTGGAGGGACGCGCGGCGGCATCGCCACCGCCGCGATCGCATACGCCGCGGCGGCCCTCGCGGCAGCGATTGGCGGGTTCGAGCACGAAGCGCGAGCATGCTCCTGCGCGCCGCCGGCGGCCGTCCTCGTCACCCCAGACCGCGTCGACGACGCGCCGCTCGGCGCGAAGCTGCGGATCGAGCTCGGCGCCGACGACGCAGGGAGCGAGCTCCTCGTCCGCACCGCTGCAGGCGCGGAGGTCGCAACCACGATCGCGCAGAAGAAGACGCTCGGCACGGTCACGCAGCTGGAGCTCGCGCCGAGCGCTCCGCTCGCGGCCCGCACGCAGTACGAGGTCGCGCTGAAGAAACCGGATCGTCATCCCTCGGTGATCGTGTTCGGCACCTTCCGTACGGGTGACGCGCGCGACGTGACGCCGCCCACCTTCGACGCGCCGGGCATCGTCACCGCGTTCCGTCGGCAGAACGCCGCGAGCGCCGCGTGTCAGGTGCCGGGGCCGTGGGTGACCGTCGACGGCGTGCGCGCAGAGGACCCGGGCCGGCCCGCCGCGCGCGATCGACATCGCGCCCGCGTCGTCGAGCTCTGCGGCGCCTGGTAGTGCGAGCGCCGGTCGCGCGCCGCCCGCGTCGCCGGAGCCGTTTCCGCTCGAAGTCGCGCTCGGTTCCCGAGAGCTGTGCGTCCGCGCGGTCGGCCGCGTGCACTGCACGAGCGACCTCGCGAGCGGCCGCCCCCTCGCGAGCGAGCCGGCGCTCGAGGGCATCGAAGACGCCGTCGCGCTCGCGCACGGACGTGAGTTCGGCTGCGCCCTCACCCGCGGCGGCGCGGTCCGCTGCTGGGGCGACAATACGCTCGGGCAGCTCGGCGCCGAGGCGCGCGCCGAACGTAGTGAGAGGCCTCTCGTCGTCGCGTGTCTCACGGGCGCGCGCGCGGCCACGACGCGAGGCGGACGCACGTGGTGCTGGGGCTCGCTCGTCCTGCCGCCGGGCGTCGCGTCCGATGGACGCCCGAACGAAGATGCCGAGCTCGCCGGCTTCGACGTCCTCACCGGCAGCGAGCGCGCGTTCTGCGGGACGCGCCGTGGCGACGTGCTCTGTTTCGGCAACCTCGCCGCGCTCGCGACGACGACGACGAGCCCTCCGCCGCGCGTCGTGCCCATCGGCGTCCGCGGCGCGACCAAGGTGCGCGTGGGGTACGGCAGCGCGTGCGCCCTCGTCGGAGACGGAACCGTCGTGTGCTGGGGGTCCGGCTCCGTCGGGCAGCTCGGTCGCGGACCGACGACCGACCCGCGCGCGCAACCGCCGGAGCCGGTGCAGGGTCTTCCGCCCGCGGTCGACATCGCGGTCGGCGGGACGATGGCCTGCGCGGTCACCGCGGCGCGCGACGTCTACTGCTGGGGGAGCTGGCCTCATGTCCGCGGCATGCGCAACGTCGAGCCGCTGCCGGTGAAGCTGCAAGTCGCGGAGTGATGCGCCGGCGCCGCGGCGCGGACATCGTCTGCCGCGCGGAGCCGCGTTGACGCCGCAAGGCGAGTCGCCGAAAGTCCGGCTCATGGCATCGAAGAAGGACTCCGGAGTGCTCCGCGGCGCGAAGCTCGTGAAGAAAGCCCTCGCCGCTGCGAACGCGAGCGGCATGCTCGCGGCGCCGGAGCCGCTGCCCGCATCGCTCGTGCGCAAGCTCGTTCTCCCGAACGGCGAGAAGATCTCGGCGGGCATGAAGGAGCTCCTCACGGCCGACGGCGACTGGATCGGCATCGACTACGACGACGAAGAGGGCGAGATCGAGGCGATGTCGCTCGAAGACCTCGTCGAGGAGGTCTTCGGCGAGGAAGCCGTGCACGCGTTCGCCGAGGCGTACGAGATGCTCGGCGACGACATCGTCTTCTTCGGAGGCGAGGTCTCGCGCCCGGCCGGCCTCTACGTCGGCAACCCCGACGAAGCGGGCGAGTACCCCGTCGTGATGCTCTCGTGGGACAGCGGCGTCGCGAAGATCGGCGGCTTCGTCCCGTTCGACGTGTGGGTCGCGCAGGAGCTCGGCGCGCTCGAGCGCGGCAAGGAGATCGGCGATGTGCCCGGCGAGTACCAGCCGCTCGTGCAGGCGATGGCCGACGCGAACGGCGACGGCCGCATCGTCTTCACGCCCAAGGCAGGCGAGCCCACCGCAGGCGGCGGAGAGAGCGACGACGAAGACGAGGGTGAAGAGGAAGACGACGCGAGCGGCGAAGGCGGCGCCGGTCCGGCGACGAACGGCGGCGGCGACCCGACGATGAACTGAGGGCGCGCGCGGCCTACGGCGCGTTCGCGAGATAGCCGAGCACGAGGTCGCGAAGCGCGTCGGGCGCATCCACGTGGACCCAGTGGTCGGCCTCTTCGAGGATGTCGATCGTGGTCTGCGGGCAATGCTTCGCGCGCTCGCGGTCCGCCGCATCGACGACGCCGGACTTCCCGCCGACGAGGAGATGCGTCTTCATCGGCCCGGGCGGCGCCTCGAGGAACGGCCACAGGTCGCGTACGAAGTAGTCGTCGAGGAGCTGCCGGATCCCCGCGAGATCGAGCCGGAAGACGAAGCGCGTCGTGTTCGGGATCGCCTTCACGTTCATCGCGAGCCACATCGAAGTCTGACGCGACACGCCGCGTCCCTCCATCCACGCCGTGAACGCATGGCGGTCGGGGAACTCGGCGGGAAGCTCCGTGAGCAGCTCGACGATGTGCCGCGTCGACTCGGATCCCTTCGCCGTCGGACGCGCGCTCGGTGTCGAGTCGATGACGAAGCAGTGCTCCAGATCGCCGCCGCGCTGTCGGCCGAGCTCGAGCGCGACTTTTCCGCCGAAGCTGTGGCCGAGGACCCCGCGCACGCCCTCGGCGGTCGCCGGCAGCGTCCTCGCGAGCTCCTCGAGATCCTCGGCGCACGCCGCGATCGTGTGTGGAGGCTGGACGTCCAGCGACTCGCCGTGCAGCCGGAGATCGACGAGCACCGCGCCCCACGAAGGCTCCGCCGCGACGATCTGCTTGGCGAACGTCCGCCAGTTCGCGCCCGAGCCGAGGATGCCGTGCAGGAAGAACATCCAGCGCGTAGGCGTGGCCCCCTGGGCGGTGACGATCGAGTGCGCGAGCGGCATCGGCCGCGAGTCTACTTCAACGGGCGGCCCCGCACGACCGCCGCTACGACGCTCGTGCACCCCGCGAACGACGTGGCCAAGATGGCGAGCCCGAGATCGGTCGCGCCGCCGAGCGCACGCGCGAGGGTCGCCGCGAGGACGCCGAACGCGAACGCAACGGAGAGCTGCCAGACGTCGAGCGGAGGTGATGCGACGCGGACGGGCGCTTGCTCGCCGCGTGTGACGGTCGGCGCGCGACGCGTCCGGCGACGACGCTCGACGCCGTACGACGGCGCGGAGGCATCCGAGCCATCGTCGTCTCCCTCCTCCTCTTCACGTTCGTTCGGCTCCTCGCGCGCGACGAGATACGTCGTCCCCGAGGGCGCGCGCCGCAAAGGCGGCGCACGTGGCGGTGCAGGAAGGACGACCTCGATGCGGCCGATGCCTTGACTCGTCGTGCGTGCGTACGGCGGTAGCGACGGCGGCTCGCGCAGGATGACGGCGTCCGTCGAGCACGCGAGCGTCGGCCCGGAGCGCGACTCGCGCAGCGCGTGGTCATCGTCCATGGCGCCGCTCGTTCGGCCGCTTGCGGCTTCCTGTTGCTGCCGTTGTGGGCCGCGGCTCGAAAAACTTGCCCGTCGCGACCTCCGCATCGCATTGCTCGGCCGTGGCGCAAGGAGAAGCGTTCGACGCCGGCATCGTCGTCGTTGGTGCGGAGAGTCATGCCATACGCGACGCGTACCACTCGCTGCTTCGTCTGCCGTGGTGGGGCGTCGGGCTCTTCCTCGTGGTGCTCACCTCGTTTGCCAATGGCGCCTTCGCGCTCGCGTACGTCGTCACCGGCGGGATCGCGAACGCCGCGCCCGGGTCGTTCCGCGACGCCTTCTTCTTCAGCGTGCAGACGATGGGGACGATCGGGTACGGCGCGATGTACCCGACCTCGACGGCGGCTCACCTCGTCGTCGCGGCGGAGTCGACCGTCAGCATCATCCTCGTCGCGCTCGCGACGGGCATCGTGTTCGCGCGGTTCTCGCAGTCTACGGGACGTCTCGTATTCATGAAGAAGGCGTGCATCGCGCCGTGGGACGGCGTCCCGACCCTGATGCTGCGCGTGGGCAACGATCGCGCGAGCACCGTGTTCGAGGCCACCATTCGCCTCGTCGCCGTCCGCACCGAAAAAACGAAGGAGGGCGTCACCTTCTACCGGATGTACGACCTCGCGCTCGTGCGGGACCGCTCGCCGGCACTGCAGCGCTCGTGGACCGTGATGCACGTCATCGACGAGAAGAGCCCGCTCTACGGCATGACGCCGGAGCGCTTCGTCGCCGACGAGGTCGAGCTCGCCGTCAGCGTGGTCGGGACCGACGACACCTCGCTCCAGCCCGTCTACGGCAGGTGCCGCTTCACGCACGACGACATCGTGTGGGGCGCACGCCCCTCCGACATCCTCACCGAGCTCCCCGACGGGCGGCTCCAGCTCGACGTGCGACGCTTCGACGACGTCTCGCCGACGGCGCCGACGTCGACCTTCCCCTGGCCCCGGTCACGCGGCGACTGAGGGCGGCGCGGCTCGACCAGCAAGCTCCGTCACCCGGCGCACGACGTCGGCGCGCGCCGCTTCGTACTCTTCGGCCTCGAGCGCCGCGCCCATGATCCCGAAGCGCTCCCAGCCGCCGGCCCGCGCTTCCTCCGGCAGCGGTGACCTCATCGCCGTCGGAAGCGTGCGGAGCGCGCCGAGGAGCGCGCCGGCGACCGCGACGCCGCCCTCGTCGAGGCACCAGCGCACGACGTCCCAGCCATGGCGCGCGTGGCGGCCTTCGTCCGCCGCAATCTCTTTCAGCATCGCGGCGATCGCCGGGTCGGCGCAACGGCGCGCCAGCTTGGCGACGACGCGCGCGGAAACGCCTTCGTGGAGGGCACCGTCGACGAGCGAATCGACCGCGAGCTCCGCGAGCGCGATGGATCGCATGCGAGACAGCGTTCGTGCGCGCGCGGCGGCGGGAAAGGCGCCCGGCCGCGCGGCGACGCCGTCGAGGCGGCGAGCGAGCGCGAAGCAGAGCTCCGCGTGGCGGATCTCGTCGAGCGCGTCCTGGTTCGCGGCGCCGACCAGCTCCGGCGGAGCACCGAGGGCGACGAGGTCGAGTGTGAGCCGCGCGAATGCGGCCACCGACGCGTGCTCGGTGCGGCCGTTCTCACGCCACTGCGCCGCAAGCGCCGCGCGTGTATCGGCGTCGAGCGCTTCGGTCGCCGGCGCGAGCGCGAGGTCCGCCTTCGTGGTCGGCTCCGACCACGCGCTCCCGGGAACGACGGGCGCGAGGAGGATGCGCCCGAAGGCGCGGATCTGACGACCGCGCGTGAAGGACATCGTCGAGAGCAGCGCCGTAATCGCGCCGAGCGCCATCATGAAGACGTTCGTGGCCGCGATCCCGAGCGCGCTCAGCGCAGCGCCGGTGCCGGCGGAGACGGTCACGCCCTTCGCGAGCGCGTAGAGCGCGTGACCCGCGCCCGTCGCGCTCGTCAGCGCAGACAGCACGAACAGAAGCGCCGGAATCGAGGAGCTCGGCGCGACGAGCATGACCGCGAACGCGACGCCGAAGCCGACGACGGACACGAGGAGCAATTTCGCTGCCCGCCTCCGCAGCCCCTTCGCGATGTCGCTCCGCGCGGGCGAAGCCCCGGGCGGGGCATACAACACGTCCAGCGTTCCAGGCGCGGGCTGATCCATGCGAGGTGGAACGCCGTACCGGCGCGGCATGTTCCGCGCGGCGGTCCGTCTCGAGCGCCCGAGGCTGGCAGTACGGATGGTTCCCGGGTCGTAGCAGGTCGCCGGCGGTGAGCGGCCCTTCCCACGCCCGCTCTCGCTCGGTCACTTCTTCGCGCCGGTCGTGGTCGCGGAGCCCGCGTTCTTCGCCGCGCCGCCGTCTGCAGCAGCGGGTCCGCGCTGGGCTGCGTGGCCCCTTCCGCCGGTACATGTTTTTCCAAGAAGGCGGCGTTGTATCGTGCGCGCCATGTCGCTCCTCGATCACGTCACGCTCATCGTCTCCGACTACGCGCGCTCGAAGGCGTTCTACGAGAAGGCGCTCGCTCCGCTCGGCGCGAAGCCGATCATGGAGTTCGGGAAGGCTGGCGGCTTCGGTCGCAGACAGAAGCCGGACTTCTGGATCAGCGAAGGCCCGACGAGCTTCCAGCAGCCGGAGCAGCTGAAGGCGATCACGCCCATCCATCTCGCGTTCACGGCGGCGAGCCGCGAGGAGGTGGATGCGTTCCATGCGGCCGCGCTCGCCGCCGGCGCGAAGGACTTCGGCAAGCCGGGGCCCCGCCCCGAGTACCACCCGGGCTACTACGGCGCGTTCGTCCTCGACCCGGACGGACACGACGTGGAGGCCGTGTTCCACGGCGGCTGACGCTCGAGGTCGGTGGATGTCGGGCGCCTGCGCTCTCGCGTGGGCGCGCGGGCGAGAGAACCTCGAGTCCGTACCAGCTCCACGCTGGCGCGTTCGCGCCGTCCGTGAGATCTTCTGTCACGTGGATTCGAGCGCGTACGGAGGAAACAGCGACGTGAGCTTCCTCATCGCGGAAGACGATGAGCAAGTCGGACGCGTGCTGCATCGTTCGCTCGCCGAGCACGGAAAAACGTCGCTCGTGCGCTCCATCGGAGAGGCTCGCAGCGCGCTCGCCGCCGAGTCGTTCACCGCCGTCGTCGTCGACGTCGGGCTGCCCGACGGGTGCGGGCTCGAGCTCATCACCGACGCGCGCGAGCAAGATCCGGCGGTCGCGGCGCTGGTCGTCTCCGGCCAGGTCAGCGCCTCGCGGCTCGCCGAAGCGCATCTCCTCGGCGCGCACTACCTCTTGAAGCCGATCGACACGTGGCAGCTCGGCCTCTTCGCGGTGCGGACGCGCTCGCGGCTCCGTGAGCGGAACACGCGCATCAAGGCCGTCGTTCGTCGCTGGACGATCGAGTACCAGCTCACGCCGGCCGAAGCGGCGATCCTCGATCTCGCGGCCCACGGCGCGCCGCGCGCGAAGCTCGCCGCGCTCCGTGACGTCGAGCCGAGCACCGTTAAGAAGCAAGTGCAGGTCGTGCTGCACAAGACGGGCGACACGTCGCTCGAAGCCGCGGTGAGCCGCCTCCTCCGCGCCGTTCTCGACGAGAGCTGATCAGCCGTCGTTCGCGTCGGGCGGCGCGTTCGCAGGCGTGGTCGTCGTCGCCGTGGGCAGCTCGTAGCGGTCGAATCGCCAGGGTCCCGCGTCGAGGTGAAGATGCGTAGAGTGCCCCTTCGCCGGCGGGCCGATGACGGCGCGGAAGACGTCGTCGCGCGCACGAAGCCGCTCGAGCAGCAGCGCGAAGAACCGCTTCGTCTCCGGTGAGCTCGCAGGACGCCATGCCTCGGAGACGGCGAGCCGCATCGCGCCGCGCTGCCGAGGAGAGAGCTTGATGCCGCGCTCGTCGAGGCGCGCACCGTCCGCCTTCGCGAGCGGCGGAAACGAGAACCCCTCGACGTCGAGAGCGTTCCCGAACGCGTGCTCGCTCATACGTCCGCGTTCGGTGGTCCGGCATGCGTACGCGCCCGCGTGGTGCAGGAGCTTCGGCGCACGTCCGAACACTTCGATGCCCACGTCGCGTGCGACCTCCTCGAAGCGCTGGAGCCGGGCGCGGAAGGCAGGATGCACCGTCGCCCACGCCTCGAACTTCACGGTCGTGCCGCGATACGCGACGAGCGACGTCGTCGAGCAAGTTGGCTTCGTCTTCGGCGCAGGTGCCGCGCGGTCGAGCGCGTCGAGCTCGTAGGCAGGACCGCTCCCGAACGGCAGGCCGAAGATGCCCGCAAAGGCGCCGCGGCGAGACGCTCGCGACGCCGCGGGGTCGTCGCCGTCTTCGTCGTGCGCGCCGCGGGCGGTCGGCGGATCGGTGTCCTGCGCGTCGGGCGCGTGCCCCTTGCTCGTCAGCCCAGGGTAAGGCCCGCACGCGGCGAGCGCCGTCGTGAACGTGGTCGCAACCGCAAGCAGAACGGGGCGAAGCACCATCGCGTGTCATGGGTTTAGATCCGCGGCGTAATCACGGCGAGCTCGGCCATTCGGCGTGCGCGCGGGGTCCGCGATCAGACGCGCCCGCGGTCGATGACGGCGCGGAGGTGGACCAGCGCGCCGATCGCCGGCGTCGGCAGGACGGTCTCCGGGACCGGGTCGAACAAGCCGGCGACCCACGCGAGCTCGGCAATCCCACTGGCGATCGACAGGTCGGGCGCGTGCGCCTTCATCGCGAGCAGCGATCGCTGCACGCCCGCGTCCTCGAGCAGGGCGCTCGTGCGCGCGTCGCCCGTGATCCAGAACGCATCGTCGAAGGCGGAGGCGCCGAGCTCGAGCTCCCGTGCGACGTGGAGGAGCTTGCCGACGGCGTGGTGCACGCGCTCGCGCCGGACACGAAGCGGAGCGAGGGCAGAAGGCACGGAGGTCCGAAGCGCGCACGAGAACGGCCCGATGGTGTGGTCGTCCGACGCGTGCACCTCGAGCCGATAGACGAACGAGACCTCACCGAAGGAGAAGCGGGCGACGTACCCGAGGTCGCCCCAGCGGACGAGCGCCGTGCCCGGCGTGAGCTCGTCGAGACGCGCATCGGCGAGCGCGCGTATCTCGAGCCGCGGACGCTCTTCGATGAGCCACGGCGGAGCCTGCGCGGGCCGCGGAGGATCGGGGACGTCGAGCGGGTACGCGAGCAGCGCCGGGGCGATGAACGCGATCTCGTCGTACACCGCGAGCAGCCCTTCGAGCGCCGAATCGATTTCGGCGAGCGCCTCCATCGTTTCCGGCGCTGCCTCGATGCGAGCTTCGTACGCGCGGAGCCGGTCGAGCACGTCTGCGGGGAGGACGGCACGGACGACGGCAGACAACGCGGCTCCGCGGCTCGCGACCACGCCGCGCTTCGTCGCGACCTGGCTTCGAAGGCCCGCGAGCGGATCGCGATACTCGGACACCTTCTCAGCATACGTGAAGGTGGCCCGCGGGCCGGCCCTAGGTGGCCCGGGCCATAGGGTCACGCGCGCCAACCTCGCGAGATCCCTGGATCGCGAACGCGGCACGCGCATCGCTCGAGGTGCGGCTCATGCCGCTCGCATCCCGTTCCGCTTCGCCGCCTGAAGGATCCTCCGCGCCTGCCCTTGGCGTCGCGGTCGTCGTGCCGCTCGCGCGCCCACGGCCGATCGCCGTCGCCGATCGCGTCGCGCGGGCGTTCCCTCCGCGCGCTTGCGTCGTCGGATACCGATACTTCGCCGCGGGTAGCGTCACCGTGTCGGCTGCGGGCGAGCGGTTCGTCGACGCGCTCGTGAAAGGCAAGCGTGTGCACGCCGTTCGGCTGCGCGCCACGGACGGTGCGCTCGCGGCATCCTGCACGTGCGGCGCTACCTCGATGGGGCCGCCCGCATGCCGCCACGTCTGGGCGACGCTGCTCGACGTCGACAAGCGCGGCGCTCTCGAGGCACTTCGCTCGTCGCGTGCGTCGCTCTCGCTCACGGCGCTCCTCGATCCGCCCGCACGCGAGGAGCGCGCGGGAGACGCGGGAGAGGCGATTGCGAGCAAGACGCTGAACGTGCGGAAAGCGACGGCGAAGCCGAAGGTGACGCCGCCGGCGGAGGCCCCGGAGGCGCGCGCGGGCAAGCCACGAGGCAAGCGGAAGAAGGACGCTGCCGAGGCAGGCGCGACGCGCGCGCCGGCCTCGGCCGAGACGCCGCCTAGGTCGAGCGCGAAGGCTGCGGGAGCGGCGCGCGGCGGCGGTCGTCCATCGCGGCGATCTCCTCGAGCGAGCGCCCCTCCGCCGGAACGGCGAGAAACGCGGCGACAACCCCGGCGCCGATCATGAGCCCGGCAGCGATGAGGTAGCCGACGAGAACGCCTTGACGACTGCCGGTCGCGAGCAAGGCGCCGAACAGGGATGGCGCGATCACGCCGCCGGCGCCGGTGCCGATCGAGTAGAAGATCGCAATCGCCATCCCGCGGAGCTCCACCGGAAAGAGCTCGCTCACGGTGAGGTACGCGGAGCTCGCGGCAGCCGAGGCTACGAAGAAGACGAGGCACCAGAGCATCGTGAGCTGCCCGGAGGTGACGATGTTCGCGGAGAACGCCCAGCCAGCGAGCGCGAGCAGGACGCCGGTGACGATGTACGTACCCGCGATCATGATCCGGCGTCCGATGCGGTCGAAGAGCCCCCCGAGCACGAAGGGGCCGAGCAGATTGCCGAACGCGAACGGCAGCAGGTAGAGCCCGATGTCGTCGGCGGGCACGCCGTAGAACTTGCCGAGCACGAGCGCGTACGTGAAGAACACGCCGTTGTACGCGAACGCCTGCGCGATCATGAGCACGGCGCCCAGGATCGCGCGGCGCCGATGCTGGAAGAGCAGCACGTGGAAGATGCGTCGCCAGCTCGTGTCGGCCGCGGTGTCGACGGACGAGCGGTGCTCGGGCGGCGTGAGCACGTGGCCCTCCTTCTCGACCTCCTGCTCGATCCCTCGGACCGTCTTCTCGGCCTCTTCCATCCGGCCGTGCATGATGAGCCAGCGCGGGCTCTCGGGGAGGTGGCGCCGGGTCAGGAGGATGACGAGACCGAGGACGCCGCCGAGGCCGAAGCACACGCGCCACCCGAGCGAGAGCGGCACGATGTGCGGATCGAGGAGGAGAAGCGTCGAGGCGGCGCCGAGCGCCGTGCCGAGCCAGTACGTCCCGTTGATGCAGAGGTCGGCGCGTCCGCGGACGCGCGCCGGCAAGAGCTCGTCGATCGCCGCGTTGATCGCCGAGTACTCACCGCCGATGCCGGCGCCCGTGAGCGCGCGGAAGAGCGCGAACGTCACGAACCCGGTCGACATCGCCGTCAGGAAGGTCGCTCCGAGATACACGGCCAGGGTGACGAAGAAGAGCTTCTTCCGGCCGAGTCGATCGGTGAGGCGCCCGAACACGAGCGCGCCAATCACCGCGCCGGCGAGGTAGGCGCTCACCGATGCGCCGATCTGCTCCTCGGAGAGGTTCAGCGTCTCCTTCCGTCCGAGGACGTTCGCGACGGCGCCGACGAGGGTGACCTCCAGCCCGTCGAGGAGCCACGTGATGCCGAGGGCCAAGACGACCCGCCAGTGCCACCTGCTCCAGGGAAGGCGGTCGAGGCGTGCAGGGAGGTCCGTCTCCACGAGCCGCGGCGAGGCGTTCATGGGACGCGCCGTGTGCATCGGTCGTACCGAGCGCGGGCGTGTCGCCGGCGTTCCAAGGGGTTGCGGCACACGCGGTGCAAAGCCGCTCGTCGCGACGCGCCGTGCGCGTCCCAAGGTGCGCATGACGACCGCGAATCCCATCATCCGGCAGGGTCCCCGAATCAGCCATGTGCCGCACGCGGCCGCGACCGCCGCTCGGCGCCTCGTCACGACCGCTCGACCGGCGACGCTTTCGATCGCGAAGAGCTCCGCGTGGATCGTGCTCACGGCGACGATGATGTCCGGCCTTGCCGCGTTGTTCGGTGCGCTCGTCGGAAGCAGCCTTCACTGACCGTTCCAGAATGCCCCACGGTCGCGGGCGCGCCTCAGCCGTGACGCGGTCGGCCAGCCGAACTGCGCAGCATCGGGCCGCCCGCGTCGGCTCGGGCTTTGCTCTCTCGCCCCTGCATCATGAGCCGCGTCCTTCGTAAGGCCTTTTCTTTCGTCGCTGCCGGCGCCTTTCTGATCGTGCTCGAACGCGTCTCGCGCCGTAGCGGAGCGATGCGCCGCCTGCTCGCGAAGGTGAGGCCTACGCCGGTGACCGACGCTTCGGTCGAAGGCCGCGTACGCGCGCAGCTCCAGCGCGCCGCGACACGTCCCGAGCTCATCCAGGTCTCCGTCGAGCACGGATGTGTCGAGCTCCGCGGCCCCATCGAAACGCGCGAGCGCGCGCAGCTCGTCCAGGAGCTCTCCCGCCTGCGTGGTGTCGATGCCATCGTGGACCTGCTGACGGAGCCCGAGCCGGAGACGAGCGCGACGGCTGCGCCGGGCACGGGCGAAGATCGCGGTCCTGCGGCGCTCCCGCCGACCCACGTGCCGTGAAGCGGCTGGCGGTCGGTCCCTTCGCGCGCATCTGATACGCTCGCCGGCGTGGCATCGACCCCTCACGGCACCGCGGACGCGAGCGCTTCACGACCCGGTTGGTACGGTCCTTTCGGCGGGCGCTACGTCTCCGAGACGCTGATCCACGCGCTCGACGAGCTCACCGAATCCGTCGCGCGCATCGTCGACACGCCGGCGTTCGACGCCGAGCTCCGTGAGCTGCTCGGCACGTACGTAGGTCGTCCGACGCCTCTGACGGAAGCGACGCGCCTCGCGCGCGCGATCGATCCAGAGGGCAAGGCGCTCGGCCGCTTGTTCTTGAAGCGCGAAGACCTCTGTCACACGGGCGCGCACAAGATCAACAACGCGCTCGGCCAAGTGCTCCTCGCGACGAAGACCGGCAAGACGCGCATCATCGCCGAGACCGGCGCCGGTCAGCACGGCGTCGCCACCGCCACGGCGTGCGCGCTCTTCGGCCTCCCCTGCGAGGTCTACATGGGCGAAGAGGACGTGAAGCGTCAGGCGCCGAACGTCGGTCGCATGCGTCTCCTCGGCGCCAAGGTCGTGCCCGTCACCTCGGGCTCGCGGACGCTGAAGGACGCGATGAACGAAGCGCTTCGTGACTGGGTGACGAACGTGGCGACGACGCACTACTGCATCGGCAGCGCCGCGGGCCCGCATCCCTACCCCGAGCTGGTCGCGCGTTTCCAGAGCGTGATCGGCAACGAGGCGCATACGCAAATTACCGAGCGCACCGGCGCGCTGCCCGATGGCGTCGTCGCATGCGTCGGGGGCGGGTCGAACGCGATCGGGATCTTCCGGCGCTTCATCGGAGAGCCCGACGTGCGCCTCTTCGGGGTCGAGGCTGCGGGCCACGGCGTCGCGAGCGGCCGGCACGCAGCCACGCTCACAGCCGGCCGCGTCGGCGTGCTCCACGGCTCGAAGAGCTACGTGCTGTGTGACGAGCACGGGCAGATCGCCGAAGCCCACTCCATCAGCGCGGGGCTCGATTACCCAGGCGTGGGGCCGGAGCACGCCTGGCTGAAGGAGTCTGGACGCGCGAAATACATCCACGCGACGGACGACGAGGCGCTCGCGGCGGCCGCGCTCGTCGCCCGCTGCGAAGGCATCCTCCCGGCGCTCGAGACGTCGCACCCCTTCGCCAAGCTCGGTGCGATCGCCGCGGAGCTCGCCGCCGAGCTCGGTCGACCCGCCACGCTGCTCCTGTGTCTCTCCGGCCGCGGCGACAAAGACCTCGAGACCCTCCTCGGGAGGCTCTTGTGAGCACGCGGATCGAAGACGCGTTCGCGCGCCGGGCGAAGGAAGGGCGCAAAGCGCTCGTCACGTATCTCTGCTGCGGCGATCCCGACGAGGCGGAGTCCATCGAGCTCGCCGTCGCATGCGCGCGCGCAGGAGCCGACGTTCTCGAGCTCGGTGCGCCCTTCAGCGATCCGACCGCCGATGGCCCGGCGATCGCGCGCGCGAGCCAACGCGCGCTCGCGAAGGGCGGCGGGCTCTCGTCGACGCTTCGCGTCGCGCGCGCCGTTCGCGAGCGGTGCGACGCCGCCATCGTGCTGTTCGGCTACTACAACCCGCTGTTCGTCCGCGGCGAAGAAGAGGTCGTCGCGCGCGCCGCCGAGGCCGGCATCGACGCCTTCTTGTGCGTCGACCTCCCCGTCGACGAATCGGTGCCGCTCCGCACGCTCGCCGCCGCGCGCGGCCTCAGCGTCATCCCGCTCGTCGCGCCGACCTCTCGCGCCGACCGCGTGACGGCTCTCGCCGACGTCGCCAAGCGGTTTCCCATGCCGTTCGTCTACTACGTGTCGATGACGGGCGTGACGGGCGGCGCTGGCGCAGCGTCCGTGCTCGCCGAGGCCGGGACGCAGGCCGGCCGCGTTCGCGACGTGACGGGACGTCCTACCGTCGTCGGCTTCGGCATCGACTCCGCGGAAGGCGCGCGCGCCGCGGCGGCGAGCTCCGACGGCGTGGTCGTCGGCTCGGCCATCGTCCGTCGCATCGAGGAAGGGCCGTCCGCGGAAGCGCGCCTCGCCGCGGTCACCGCGCTCGTCTCCGAGCTCCGCGCCGCGGTCTGATCGCGCCGCGTCAGGGCCGCGTCAGCGCGCGGCGACGCACGGCCCCGCCGTACGCTTCGGGGCCGACGGGCCGGCGAGGAACGCGCCGTCGCGATGGTTCGAGGTGGCGTCGAGCAGGGTCGTGCCGGCGACTTCGTCGAAGCGCCACGCCGCCACGGTCGCCGCGTCGACGGGAAGGAGCGTCGTCGGCTTCGGCGCCGTCGCGCCGACGTAGCGCGCGAGACGCGAGAGCCGCACGTCGTCGAGCTCGCCTTCGTAGCGGTAGTCGTCCTTCCACGCGGCGCGCCCGAGATGGAGATCGCCTTGGTAGTTTCCGCGTACGAAGAGCGCGCCGATCTCCTGCGTGTCGCGAAGAACCCCGTCGTAGTACACGCGCAGCGTGCGCCCGTGGAGCGTGCCGGCGACGTGGGCCCACTTGCCGGGCACGACGTACGCGGGAGCTTCGGCGTTGCCCGCGCTGTACCCCTGCCAATCGAAGTTCTCACGCCCGTACACGATGAGCTCGACTCGGCCCTTGTCGAGGAGGAGCACCCAGCCGGACCCGCCGTCGAAGTCGTGGTGCGAGACGAGATGCATCTCGTCCGTCGCCGCGCGAGGGCCGGGCTTGATCCAAGCCTCGACGCTGAAGTCTCCCGCGAGGTCGAGCGAAGGCTCGTCCGGCACGCGCGCCACGTCGTCCACCCCGTCGAACGCGAGCACGGCATCGGTACAAGGCGCGTCCGGCCCGCCCGCGTCCGGTGGACCGACCGACGCATCTGCCCCCGGATCGCCGGGCGACGCCGTTGCGCCAGCTTCGGCGGCGGCGGCGGCGGGCTCCGTACCCTCGGCCGCGCGTGCCGCCGCTCCGCCGACCGCATCGAGCCCGCACGCGGCGGCACCGAAGAGCACGCCCGCGACGAGCACGGCAACGGCGGCGAGCGGAGTCGGTCGCAAAGCGGCGGGAGCCTAGCACGGCCGGACGAAGAGGCTCGTCCCTCGCGCTCGCGTTCCGGGCGCGGCTTGCTAGGATGCGCGCGCTCGCCGCCGCTCGTTTCGAGCGCCCGCCGACACCACGACACCACGCGTTCATGCTCCTCCTCTGCGTCTCCGACATCCACGGGAACCTCGATGCGCTCCGCGCCGTGCTCGCGACGGCCGAGAAGCGTGCGTTCCACAAGCTGCTCGTCGCCGGCGACATCGTCTTCCCCGGACCGCAGCCGCTCGAGACGTGGCGGCGCCTGACCGCCGCCGGAGCCGTGATGGTGCAGGGCGTGTCCGACAAGGCGCTCGCGACGCTCGATCCGAGCTCCCTCACCGCGCGCACGGATCACGAGCGCACGATGATCGAGCGGATGAAAGCGGTGCGCGCCGAGCTCGGCGATCTCGTCCTCGAACGCATCAAGCGTCTCCCCACCCACTCGCGCGTCCCCCTCGAGGACGGCGGCGAGCTCCTCCTCGTCCACGGCTCGCCGGCCGACCCCGCCGAAGCGCTCACGTTCGACATGAGCGACGAAGAGCTCGACGCATTGATCGGCGACGACCCCGCCGACGTCATCGTCTGCGGCATGAGCCACACACCGTTCCACCGGATGATCGGTGACGTGCACATCGTGAACGTCGGCAGCATCGGCGAAGCGCCCGATGGTCTCGCCGGCCCGCCGTCGTCGCACGGCCCCGGCGAGCGCCCGCTCGTCGCGCATGCGACGTGGATCGAGTCGACGCCTCAAGGGATCATCGTCGAGCCGATCAGCGTCCCGCTCGACGAGCCGTCCGAGCGCCTCCTCGCCGCGCGCTGAGCTCCGTCGTCGGCCGCGAGGAGCCTCCCGCGGTTTTGTTGCGATCGTGCCTTCCGACCAGCCACGATCCCATTCGTGAGTCCGAAGAAAGGGCCGAGCGTCGCGAAGGCCCGAGCGCCGGAGCTCGTCGAGCGCGGCGGAAGGATCCTGCGCACGACCGAAGGTCGCTGGCGCGAGTTGTTCGCCGGCGCCGATGCGATGAGCGAGGGCGCCGTCAAGGAAGAGCAAGGCGAGCGCGTCTACTACGGCTCGACGAGCCTCATCCTGGGACTACCTGTGGAGACGCCTGTGGAGGACCGCACGTTCCTTCGCGCCGTCGCCGAGAAAGACGTGCATGTTCACGTGCACGCGCTGCGCTGCGCCCATCGCGAAGCACAGAGTCGCGCGCCGGGCATGCTCGGTCGCACGGTCTGTGATGTGCGAGTCAGTGAAGATCCCCGGGGGTTGAGGATTGACGTCGACGTGCAGGCGCCTTTGATAGAGAGACGGAGGGTCACGAGGACTGGCCCATGACGACTCTTTACGAAGGCATGCCCAACTCGTCGAACAAGTCGCGCGGCTCCGGGAAGAAGAAGCGGCGCGGCGGTGGTGAAGTCATCCACGTCGCGTTCGGTCCCGGAGGCGGAAGGATCCAACACGCCGAGGCACCGCGCGCGGGCGCGGACAAAGACCTGCGCACGTCGTCCGGCGCCGCCGGTGCGTCGGCCTCGTCGCCGTCGTCGAATGGGGCGGGTGCGCTCGAGGCGTCCGCCAAGTCGACGGAGCCGGTGACCGACGTCTTCTCGCCGCGCGAGGTCGCGAAGCTGCTCGGCCTCACCGCCGCGCGCCTCCGCAGCCTCGACAAGGCGCAGATCGTCTCGCCGAGCGCGACGCGCAACGGGCGCCGTGCGTACACGTTCCAAGATCTCATCGCGCTCCGTGCCACGCACGATCTGCTCGCGCGCCGCGTTCGCGTGAAAGACGTGGCCCAGGCGATCGGTGCGCTCCGCCGTGCGCTGCCGCGCGTGACGCGTCCGCTCCAAGAGCTCCGCATCGTGAGCGATGGCCGCAAGGTCGTCGTGCAGGCCGAAGACGGCTCGTTCGAGCCGATCAGCGGCCAGATGGTCCTCGACTTCCGCGTCGAGGGTCTTCGTAGCGAGGTGGTGCGCGTCCTCCGCCCGGACACGCCGGGTGCACGCGCGCGCTCGGCGTACGACCTCTACATGCGTGCGAGCACGCTCGACGAAGAGCCGTCGACGTTCGACGAAGCCGAAGCGCTCTACAAGCGCGCCATCGAGCTCGATCCGCAGCTCGCCATCGCGTACACGAACCTCGGCAACATCCGTTTCCGCCGCGGTGACGAAGCCGGCGCCGAGCAGCTCTATCGCAAGGCCCTCGAGCTCGACGACCGCCAGCCGGAAGCGCACTACAACCTCGGCTACGTCATGCTCGAACGCGGGTTCGCGTCACGCGCGATCACGTACTTCGAGTCCGCCATCAAGAGCGACCCGCGTTTCGCGGACGCGCACTTCAACCTGGCGATGGCGTACGAGGCGTGCAGCGACAAGGCACGCGCGCGCGTGCACTGGAAGAAGTACCTCGAGATCGAGCCCACCGGCACGTGGGCAGACATCGCGCGCGACCATCTCTGACCGCACGAGCGACGCGCGGGTACGTGCCCGCGCGCGACTCTCCCGCCGGCGGGCTCAGAGCCGGCGATGCGTCAGACACGGGAGCGACGCGCGCACGCGATCCTGTGCGGCGAAATCGAGCCGCGCGAGCGCGAAGCCCTCGCCTTCCGGGCACTGCGCGAGCACGTCGCCCCACGGGTCGACGACGAGGCTCTTGCCGTAGGTCGTCCTGCCACGCGGGTGCTTGCCGTGCTGCGCAGGCGCGAGCACGAACACCTGGTTCTCGATCGCCCGCGCGCGCAAGAGCACGTGCCAGTGGTCCTTCCCGGTCGTCAACGTGAACGCGGCCGGAACCGTCACGATCCGCACGTTCGGGCCGAAACGCCGGTACAGCTCGGGGAACCGCAGGTCGTAGCAGATGGTCATGCCGAGCCCGACGGGAGCTCCCGCGCGCGTGCGCACCTCCGTCGCGAGCGGCTCGGCCCCGGCCGACGTCGCGCCGCTCTCGAGGAGCTTCGTGCCGTCCGGCAGGTCGACGTCGAACAGGTGCACCTTGCGGTAGCGCGCCGCGACCCTCCCCTCCGGATCGATCAGAAGCGACGTGTTGAACGGACGTTCCTCGTCGTGGCTCTTCTCCGGCATGCCGCCTGCGACGATCCAGGTGCGTGCCTCGCGCGCCGCCTCCACGAGCGCCGCGAGGATGGGGCCCCCGCCGCCCTCCCCGTCCACCGGCTCGGCGATCTCGCGCTTCTTCGACTCCTCGCCCATGAACGCGAAGTTCTCGGGAAGCGCGGCGAGCTCCGCACCGGCGCGTCCGGCCTCGCGCACGAGCTCACGCACGCGGCGGAGGTTCGCGTCGACATCGTCCTGGCTCGACAGCTGAATCACTGCAGCTTGCACGGTTCGCTCCTTCCGGCGCCTCCGGGTTGGCTTCGCGCCGAAGAGGCCGCCATACTAGCGCGGAGCCGACGATGCCGCCCGCGGCAGCACCTCCGCCTGCATTCGCGAGCCCGCTCGTGCTCGTCGATCGCGACACGTCCGGCGCAGGACGCGTTCGACCCTTCACGCCGCACGAGCCCGCCGGAACATGGCCCGTCGCGCGGCTCCCCGCCGCCTTCGTGCTCGCGCTGCCGCGGAGCCGCGACGTGGGCGCGGAGGCCGCCGCGGAGCTCGACGTCGCGCTCCGCACCTGGTCACGCCCGGGCTGCACTTCGTTCCGCGCGCGCTTCGACGGGGAGCGCGCGGCCACAGCGGCCGACGACGGGGTGAACGTCGTCGTCTTCCACGACGACGAGTGGCCGGCGGAGCTGGTCGCTGGCGCCGTCGCGCAGACCGTGGTTCATGCGGATGCCGGCGGCATGTACCGCGACGCGGACATCCATCTGAACGGGCGCGACTTCCGCTTCTCGCTCGATGGACGCCCCGGCACGCTCGATCTGCGCAGCGTCCTCGTGCACGAGCTCGGGCATGCGCTCGGCCTCGGTCACTCGAGCGAGGCACGTGCGACGATGTTCGCGTCCGGCTCGGGGCAGCGCTGGCGCTCGCTCGAGCGCGACGACGTCGACGGCGTGTGCGCGCTCTACCCCGGCGGCGGAATCTCCGGATGCGCGACGCCGTGCCCCGCGCCGTTCGTATGTGTCGCCGGTGCGTGCCAGCGGCCGGGCGAGACGCGTGACGTCTGCTCGCCTTGCGCTCGCGTCGCGTTCGCATGCGAAGCGGCGGGCGACGACGCGCGCTGCATCGACATCGGCAGCGGTCCGACGGCCGGGCGCGTGTGCGGACGCGCATGCGCAGCCGACGCGGATTGTGGCGCGGGCTTCCGCTGCCGGCGCACGACCGAGGCCGGCGACCTGCAGTGCGTCTCCGACGTGGCGTGCGCGAACGGCGCGAGCCCCTGCGCGACGGACGCGCAATGCACGAATGCCGTGTGCCGGGCCGGCGCATGCGTGGGGATCGCCGAGGGCAGCGACGCCGGCGCGGAGGACGCAGGCGGCCCGAGCGACCGAGGACCCGCCGACGCCGGCGATGCGGCGCCGCTCGATGCGCGCGGAGGCGGTTGCGACTGCGCGTCGACGACGGCCCGCGCGTGGCGCCCGCCGCGGGACACGCTGCTCGGGCTCGTGCTCGCCGCCCTCCTCGTGCTCGGATGGCGACGACGGTGAAGCTTCGACGCTAGCCGTGCGCGTGGGCGCGCGCTCGCGCACCCATCGCGAGGACGGTCGCGCGCACCCGCGAGGCGCTGGCCGAGGCGACCGACGCGAGCGGCGTCCCGCGGCGGCGCGCGACGCTCCGAACCTTCGCGGCAGCCGAATGCGAGACGTTGCCGACGACGAGCACGAGGGCATCGGCACCGACCGCGCGCGTCTCGAGCGATGCGCAGTCGCCGAGCACGGCATCGACCTCCACGTCGTCCGGCGCCCCGCGTCGGTACTCGGAGTCGAGACGCGTGAGACCTCCGACGACGAGCACACGCACGCGGCTCATCGCTGCACCTTCGCTGTGAAGCTCGCCGGCGGGTGCCGCACGACGTCGCGTGCCACCGGCCTCCCTTCGGCGACCCAGCGCGCGTGACCGCCTTCGAGGACGTGGACGTCACGATGGCCGTAGCGGACGAGCGCCCATGCCGCCGCGAGCGCGCGGTCCGGGCGCCCCTCGTCGACGAGGACGACGGTGTCGCCGTCACCGACGCCGAGCGCGCTCATCGTCATCGCGAGCTCGGGTGCGGTCACCACGTCGCCGCGCGCATCGAACAGCTGCGCGTGCACGTCGAGCGGCACGGCGCCGGGCACGTGCCCGTCGCGGTACGGCGGCGCAGGGCCTCGCTCGCGCGTCGACTTCTTCGTGCCGCCGTCGCGCGGCAGCGCCGCAACACGGACGTCGAGGATGCGGACCGACGGTCGGTCGAGCCTGGCCGCGAGCCAGGCCGGCGACACGGACGCGACTGCGGGAGCGAAGAGGGAGGAGCGAGCAGCCATTTTCGTTATAATGAACGTACGGACGTTTTAGTAGACGGTCAAGGTACCCACGAATTCCGATGCCGCCGCGCGGCCGGCGTTGTGCGCGTTCATTGCAGCGAACACCGGCGGGCGCGCTCTGATTCCCCCGAAGCGCCCTAGAATGCGCGGCGTGACCCCTGCCCTACCTGCCGGAATCGACCTCGCGACCGTCCGCGCCGCCGCGGCGCGGATCGAGCATCACGTCGTACGAACCCCGCTCGTTCGGCTCCGTTCCGGTGTCGTTCCGAAAGGCCCTGGCGATGTCGCCCGAGGCATCCTCGACATCCCGACGGCGAGCGATCGGCTCGGAGGCGAGGACCTTTTCTTGAAGCTCGAATCGCAGCAAGCGACCGGCTCGTTCAAGGCACGCGGCGCCGTGAACAAGGTGTTGTCGCTCGGTGACTCCGCACGATGCGGAATCGTCACCGCCTCGGGCGGCAATCACGGCCTGGCCGTCGCGTACGCCGGTCGCGTGCTCGACGTGCCGACGACGGTGTATCTCCCGTCCCGCACGCCCGCTGCCAAGGCTGCTCGCATCGAGCGCTGGGGCGCGCGCGTCGTACGCGCCGGAGACGTCTGGGACGACGCCCACGCGGCGGCCACCACGCACGCCGAACGTGAGGGCCTGACGTACGTGCACCCGTTCGCAGACGCCGCGGTCGTGGCAGGTCAGGGAACGATCGCGCTCGAAGTCCTCGATCAGGCGCCCGAAGTGGACATGTTCGTCGTCGCCATCGGCGGCGGCGGGCTCGTCGCCGGCGTCGCCGCTGCCGCGAAGCTCGCGAACCCGCGCGTGCGGATCGTCGGCGTGGAGCCGGTCGGAGCGCCGACGCTCGCGAAGAGCCTCGAGGCGGGTGAGGTCGTCGAGCTCGCCGAAATCCGTACGCTCGCGGGGACGCTCGCGCCGCGTCGGAGCGACGCGCTCAACTTCGGCATCATCCGCGAGACCGTCGACGAGATCGTGCTCGTCACCGACGACGAGATGCGCGACGCCGCGCGGTTCCTGCTCACGGAGGCGGCAATCGGCGCGGAGCTCTCGGGCGCCGCCGCGCTCGCCGCCGTGCTCACGGGACGCGTGCAGCGCCGCGGCGCGCAACATCCCTGCGTGCTCGTCTGCGGCGCGGGGTGCGACGCGCTCGGCTGATCGGCGCGCGCGCTACGCGGCGATCCCTTCGATGATCGCCACGAGCGTAGGCGCGTCGAGCACGCGTCCCGACTGGAACCCGCTCGCCGCGAGCAGCCGCGCGAAGTCTCCGCGGCTGCGCTCGCGACCCTCGCAGCAAACCATCATCATCTGCAGGTCGGAGAAGGTGCCCGGGTCGTCCGATGTCTCCTCGATGATTTGCTCGACGAGCAGGAGCTTCTGCCCAGGCTCCATCGCGGCACGGCAGTTCTTCAGGATCTTGATGCAGCGCTCGTCGTCCCAGTCGTGGAGCACGTTCTTCATCAAGTACGCGTCGCAGCCCTTCGGGACGTGGTCGAAGAAGCTCCCGGGCACGAGCTCCACGCGGCTCGCGACGCCGCGTTGACCGAGCAGTACGCGCGCCGAGTCGAGGACGCCCGGCGCGTCACACAGGACGGCGTGGAGATGCGGATGACGAACCAGGATCTCGCTCAGCAGCGTCCCTCGTCCACCGCCCACGTCGCAGAGGCGCTTCACCTCGCCGAACGGGTACGTCGCCGCGATCCCCGGAGCATCGAAGAGGGTCAGCGTCATCATCGCGTGCGCGAACGTCTCCCGTTCGTGCGGATGCTCGTCGAACCACTCCCAAACCGTCTTGCCGTGCACGAGCTCGAAGCCGTTCTTGCCGGTGCGCAGCGTCTCCGGAAAGGCCGTCCACGCCATCATGTTCGAGCGGCTCCCGAAGTACTCGGCGAACGCGCGAACGCTGTCGCGATCGCCGGAGCGCAGCGCGGAGGAGAGCCGCGTGTTCTTGAAGCGTCCCTGCGCGTCGCGCTCGAAGAAGCCGATCGAAGCAGCGGCGCGCAGCGTGCGCATCATCGCGTCGGCGTTCGTGCCCGTCTTCGCGGCGATCTCGGCGGCGGTCAGCGGCTGCTCGGCGACGAGGTCGGCCACCTTCAGGCGTGCAAGCTCGCCGATCACGTGGGAGACCGCGCCGCCGAAGCTGCGCTCGAGAACGGCGACGGCCGGCGGCACGCACGCGTCTGCGGCCCGAAGCAGCGTCCGGCGCAGAGCGAGAACGGCGCGCACGGCGAGCGCCGGCGGCGCCGGCAGAGGCTTGTCGGCGAGCGGCGCCGACGTGGAGCGGGGCGTGGGCATGCGCGCGACTCTACCGTCTCGCGAGCTCATTGTCCGCAGGGCGGCGGCGTACCGGGAACGACGACGGTCTCGCGCTGAAGGCCATGCTCGATGGTGTACGTCCCCGCGGGCAGCGCGTCGGTCTTGCACGTTGCCGCGAAGCCGGGACAGTCCTCGGTGCACGGCCGCACCGGCTTCGCATTCGGCAGAGGGAACTGCGCATCGAGCACGAGATGCGAGCCTTTCCGCTTCACCGTGCACTTCGCCGGCGCGCCGGTACATGCGGCGGCCACGCACGGATTCTTCTTGAACACCGTGATGGCAATGGGCTGCCCCGCCTTCATCGTGCGGCCCCTCACTTGACTGAGCGGACCGAAGCAGACGAGGTCCTTCGGCGGCGGCTCTGGCGCGACGCCGGTGCCGGGCGCGGCGGGCACGTCGTCGGGCGCCACCACCTGCGGGAGCGACGCCGGCGCTGGCGAAGCGCTCGCGACCGCAGCGGCGGGCGCCGTCGGAGCAGCTCCGAAGCACGGGTCGGCGAGCGTCGAAGGGACCATCACTTCGTGCGTCGTTCCGCCGAGCACGAACGTGTACGCGCCGGGCGGCAGAGCGTCGGTCGCGCAGGTCGCCTCGAGTGGCGTGCAGTCTTGCGAGCAGAAGCGATCAATCGCCGTGGGCGCCGTCCACGACAGATCGCTCGTCACGACGACGCGGCTGCCTTCGCGCTTCACCGAACAGCGTGCGGCCCGGTTCGTCGCGCAGCTACCGCTGAGGCACGCCGAGCGAACGGCGACGGCGAGCGGATGGTTCGCCGTCACCTCGACGGAGCTGGAGGAGGCCGCGTCTCGGTCTGCATCGCCCGCCTCGCGCGGTGCACCGAGGCAGAGCGTTCCCTCGTCGCGGAGATGAACGTTCGCCGTCTCCTCGGCCACGCGCGGGCAACCCGCCGTCGCGAGCGCGACGACGAGCCCTCCTGCGAAGAGCGCGGCGCCTCGCGACCTCGTCACTCGGCCGTGGCTTCCGCCTTCTTCTTCGGACGCGCGTCGCTGCCGCCTGCCTTCTCGGCCTTCTTCGCGTAGAGGCTCTCGATGAGCGGCTGGTAGGTCTCGAAGACCTTCTTGCGCTTCACCTTGAGGCTCGGCGTCAGCATGCCGTTCTCCGTCGTGAAGTCTTCGGGGACGAGCGCGAAGTCTTTCACGCCCTCGAAGCCCTTGAACTTCTCGCCGTACTTCTCGAGCTCCGACTTGAAAAGGGCGCGTACCTTCGGGTTCGCGAGGAGCTTCTCGGCGCCCGACTCGGAGACGCCGTTCTCGGCTGCCCACGCTTGCACGGCGGTCATGTTCGCGGCGACGACGGCGACGTTGAACGGCTTGTTGTCGCCATAGACCATCACGTTCGCCACGTACGCGGAGAGCTTCAGCTGCTCCTCGAGCGGCGTCGGGACGACGTATTTCCCGTTCTCGAGCTTGTACTGCTCCTTGATGCGCCCGGTGATGAAGAGGAAGCCATCGTCGTCGATGCGGCCCATGTCGCCGGTGCGGAAGCCGCCGTCCGTCGTGAACACCGCGTCGTTCTCTTCTTTGCGGTTGTGGTAGCCGACCATGACGTTCGGGCCGTGCACCACGATCTCCTGCTCGTCGCTGATCGAGACCTTCACGCCCGGAATCGCCTTGCCGACCGAGCCGATCTTGCGGCTGTTCGGCCAATTCGCCGTCGTGATCGGGCTCGTCTCCGTCAGGCCGTAACCCTCGTAAACGGTGATGCCGAGGCCGTCGATGAACTCGGCGACGTCGGTCGAAATCGCGGCTCCACCGCTGAACGCGTACTTCAGGTTCCCGCCGAACTTCGCGCGCACTTTCGAGAAGACGACCTTGTCGGTGAGCGCCAGAACGAGCCCTTCACCGAGCGAGACCTCCTGCCCGAGGCGCTGCTTCTTCCGCGTCGCGAGCGCCGACTTCACCATCGACTGGACGAAGCCCGGCTTGGACGAGATCTGCTTCTGCACCGCGCCGTACAGCTTGTTGAAGATGCGCGGCACGCTGAAGAGCAGCGTCGGCTTCGTCTCCGCGAGGTTGTCGAGGATCTTCTCGACGCTCTCGGCCATCGCGAGCGACGCGCCCATCGAGAAGAGGCCGTGCAGCTCGACGGTCTGCCCGAAGACGTGCGCCCACGGAAGGAACGACAGCGAGCGGTCCATGGACGACATCGGGAAGACGTCGTGAATCGCGCTCACGTTCGACGCGATGTTGCCGTGCGAGAGGATGACGCCCTTCGGGTTGCCGGTCGTGCCGCTCGTGTAGATGAAGCAGGCGGTGTCCTTCGGCTCCGGCTTGATCGTAGCGACCTTGCCGGTGCTCGCCGCGAGCTTCGAGAACGCGTGGACCTTTGCGCTCGTCGCCGTCGCCGGATCGAGGCTGATGATGTGCTCGAGGCTCGGAATCGCGTCGAGGAAGCCCTTCGTCTTCTCCGCGATCGCATCGGTGGCCACGATGAGCGCGCGCGCCTCGCAGTCGCGCACGATGAACTCCCAATCCTTCGGCTGCTGCGCCTCGTAAATCGGCACGAACGCGACGCCGAGCCCGAAGCACGCGTAGGCGGCGACGGCCCACTCGGGTCGGTTGTTCGCGATGATGACGACGCGGTCACCGCGCACGAGGCCGAGCTCGGAGAGCCCGGCACGGAAACCGTCCGTCAGCTTTCCGAAGTCGAGGTACGTCATCCACTCCCACTGCCCCGCGCGCTTCGTGCCGAAGAGCGGGCTGTCCGGAAAGGTCCGGATCGAGTCGTGGTAGATGTCGACCAGAGTCTGGAACTTGCCCATCGCGGCGAGGATACTCGCGGGGGTCCTGCGCCGCCAGCCGGGCGAGCCGTTCAGGCCGCAGTGGCGCGACGGCAGCGGACGGCGAGCGCCGCGAACACGGCTTCGACGAAGCGGCGGAGGTCGCTCTCGCCGGCGCACGTCGGAACGGCGGAGGCGGCCGCGTCGGCCGCACGTGCGAGGCGAGCGAGCGCGGCATCGGCCGAGCCGACGGCCGACGTAGGCCGGCCGAGATCACGATCGCGCCCCACGGGCTTCCCGAGCGTGGCGGGATCACCCAGCACGTCGGCGACGTCGTCGGCCATCTGATACGCGGTGCCGAAGGCGCGGCCGAGGGGCTCGAAGGGTCCTCCTGCGGCGCCGACCGAGAGCGCGCCCAGGACAGCGGCCGCCTCGAACAGCGAGGCGGTCTTCGCGCGATGGTAGACGCCCACATCGACGGCGGGCTCGAGCTCCCAAGCCTGGCCGGCAACGAGGCCGCTCGCCGCACCGGTCGATCGGGCGAGGACGAGAACGCTGCGCGCGGCCGCCTCGGGCCGGCTCGCCGCGGCACGGGCGACGACCTCGAAGGCGTGGACGATGAGCGCGTCGCCGGCGAGCACCGCGAGCGCCTCGCCATAGGCCGCGTGCACCGAGGGACGGCCGCGCCTCACGGCCGCGTCGTCGAAGCACGGCAGGTCGTCGTGGACGAGGGAGGCGCAATGCAGGAGCTCCACCGCGCACGCCACGGCGTACGTCAGCTCGTTCGGCTCACCGCATGCACGCGCGACTTCGATGCACAGCCGGGGGCGTACGCGTGCGCCTCCCGGGAACACTGCATGGCCGATCGCAGCGGCGAGCTTGGGTGGTGCATCCGCTCGACACGCCTCGAGCGAAGTACGGAGTGCGTTGTCGAGCAGCAAGTCCATGGTCTCCGAGTTTGAACAGAGTTGGGCAAATGTCAACCGCAGTCTGGACAAACCTTGAACACGGAGCCATCCTGCGATGATGGCGAGCCCGCCCGTGGTCGTGATTGGCGCAGGTTTCGGTGGTCTCGCGGCCGCCGTCGAGCTCGCACGCCGCGGTGTCGACGTCGTCGTGCTCGAGCGAGAGCGACGGCCGGGTGGCAAGGCGCGCGCCATCGACGTCGGCGGGTCGCGCATCGACGTCGGGCCAACGGTCCTCACGATGCGCTGGGTCTTCGACGACCTCTTCGAGGCGTGCGGCGAGCGCCTCGACAGCGCGATCACGCTCCACGGCTCGGACCTCGTCGCGCGGCACGCGTTCGCCGACGGTAGCCGGCTCGACCTGTTTCGCGATGTCGACGCGAGCGCGGACGCGATCGCTGCGCTGGCCGGCGCGCGTGAAGCGGATGCGTACCGCGCCTTCGCCGCGCGCGGAGCCGCGATCGACGCGGCGGTGCGCGAGCCGTTCATCCTGTCGGATCGCCCGTCGCCGCTCGCGCTCGTGTCGGCCGCGGGTCGGCTCGGCTTCTCGGCGCTCACGACGATCGATGCGCACCGCACGATGTGGAAGTCGCTCGCCGCGACGTTCGCGGACGAGCGGCTCCGTGCGCTCTTCGGGCGCTATGCGACGTACGTGGGCTCCTCCCCGCTCGAGGCGCCGGCAACGCTCAACGTGATTGCGCACGTCGAGCGCGAAGGCGTCGCCGTGCCGGAAGGCGGCATGTCTGCGCTCGCGCGCGCCGTCGCGGAGCTCGCGGCTTCCCAAGGTGTGCGGTTCGACTGGGGCGTTCGCGCGGTGGACGTGCTCGTCGAGCGCGGGCGTGTGAGCGGCGTCGTCGTCGAGGACGAATCCGGCGCTCGCGACGTGCTCGCGGCGTCCGCCGTCGTCTGCAACGCCGACGTTGCGACGATCGCGTCCGGCGCCCTCGGGCGAACCGCGGCGAAGAGCGTGCAGAGACCCGCCGTCTCGAAGCGTTCGCTCTCCGCAGTGACGTGGGCCATCGTCGGCCGCGCTTCGGGCTTCCCGCTCGAGCACCACAACGTGTTCTTCTCGCGCGACTACCCGGCGGAGCACGCGGCGCTGTTCGGCTCGCCACCTCGTCTCGCCGACGAAGCGACCGTCTACGTGTGCGCGCAGGACCGCGGGGGCGGACGCGCGCCGCCCGAGGGAGAGGAGCGGTTTTTCGTCATCGTCAATGCGCCGGCCACCGGCGATACGGCGCCACTCACGGACCACGAGGTCGATCGATGCGAACGCGCGATGTTTTCTCTGCTGTCGAAAGCCGGTCTCACCTTGGCGCCGCGCGAGAAGGTCGTGAGCACCCCGACGCTCTTCGAGCAGCTCGCCCCGGGAACGGGCGGGGCGCTCTACGGGGAGGCGTCGCACGGAGCGCTCTCGGCGCTCTCGCGACCGTCGGCGCGAACGAAGCTACCCGGCTTCTTCGTAGCGGGCGGGAGCGTCCATCCGGGAGCGGGAGTGCCGATGGCGGCGCTCGGGGGGAAGACGGCGGCGAAGGCGGTCCTCTCGGAGCTCGCTTCGACGGGCCGATCGCCCCGCGCGGGCACTCTTGGCTCTATCTCGACGCGCTGAGCGACGACGGCCGTTCTTCGATCGTCGTCATCGCGATGCTGGGCAACCCGTTCTCGCCGCGGTGGATGCGGGCGCGGCGACGCGGCGAGCCCGCATCGTGGGAGGACCATTGCGCGATGAACGTGGCGCTCCGTCACGAGGGGCGCACGGCATGGGCGATGACGGAGCACCGCAAGAGCATGGTCGCGCGCGACCGCGAGAACCTCGTCATCGGCGGCAACGAGATCGCCTGGCGTGATGGTTCGCTCCACATCCGCATCGACGAGCGAACCGCCCCGTGGCGAACGGCGCTGCGCGGGCACGTCCGCCTCACGCCTCTCGCCGAGCGCGGGCCGCTCGTCTCGCTCGACGCGGCGAGCGGGCACGTATGGCGCGCGACCGCGCCCTTCGCACACGTGGAGGTGAAGCTCGACGCGCCAGCGGTGACCTTCCGCGGCGCCGGCTACCTCGACGGCAACCAGGGGGACACGCCGCTCGAAGAAGCGTTCTCGTCGTGGACTTGGTCGCGCGCGAGCAGCGAACGACACGCCGCCATCGCGTACGACGTCGTGACGCGTGACGGGACCGTGCACCGCAAAGGCATCACGCTCGATCGCGACGGTGTTTCGTCGCCGTGCTCGGCGCACGCGCTCGTCGATCTGCCGGCAACGCGCTTCGGATTGCTGCGCACCATGCGGTGCCAGCGCGCGGCGGGAACGCGCCTCCTCGAAGACGTCGAGGACGGCCCGTTCTATGCGCGTGCCGTCGTCGAGACGCAGCTCGGCGGACGCCGCGTGCTCGGAATGCACGAGACCGTGTCGCTCGACCGGTTGCGTTCGCGGTGGGTCCAGGCGCTCGTGCCGTTCCGGATGCGGGTGGAGGGCGCGTGACCGACCTCGCGGGCGCGCGATGGGCGGCGGACGTCGCCGCGCTCGGCTGGGCGGCGTTCTATGCCGCCGCGTCGATGACCGCGGTGGTGCGTGCGGCCGTGCGCGTGCGTGCCCGCACCTCGCGAACGACGGGCTCGGCGCCCGGCGTCGTTCTGCTCCGCCCCCTCGCCGGCGCGGAGCGCGATCTCGAGACGCGCCTCGCGTACGCGGGCGGCGCGACGCACGTGGTGTTCGCGGTCGGGAGCGCGCGGGATCCCGCTCACGCCGCGGCCGCGCGCGCAGCCGAGATCCTCGCGGCGCACCGTGTTCGCGCCGAGGTCGTCGTCACCACCGCCCGCGGCCCGAACCACAAAGTCGATCAGCTCGCGCGCGCGCTCGCGTCGGTTCGATCGCGCCGCCCGGTCACCCACCTCGTCGTCGCCGACTCGGACGTGGCGCTCGACGACGGTGCGGTCGGAGCACTCGTGTCCGCGCTGGACGAGCCGGGCAGCGGAGCCGACGCCGCGTGGGCGCCGCCGGTGGAGAGCGGCGCGGTCCTCACCGCGGGCGACGCGCTCTCACGAGCCGTTCTCGATGCGTCGCTGCACGCGTTCCCGCTGCTCGCATCGATCGACCCGGGAGGGCTCGTCGGCAAGCTGTTCGTGATCCGCACATCCGCGCTCGATGCCATCGGAGGGCTCGAGGCGCTCACCCACCACCTCGGCGAGGACATGGAGATCGCGCGGCGGCTCCGCACGGGAGGACGCGGCGTGGTCGTCGCGCCGATCGTGGCGCGATCGGTCGCGAGCGGGCGCTCTCTCGCGACCGTTCTCGAACGCTACCGCCGCTGGCTGCTCGTGATCCGGGCGCAGCGGACCGCCCTTCTGCCCTCCTACCCCCTCCTCCTCGCAGCCGCTCCGCTCGCGTGCGTGCTCGCCGCGATGGCGCTCGCGACGCACGACCTGCTGCTCGGCGCCGCCGCTGCGGTCGTGATCGCGACGCGCGTCGTCGTCGCCTGCGCCGCGCGCCGTCACGCCGGGCTTCCGCTCGCGCCGTTCGTCGCCGCCGGTCAAGCGATGCTCGCAGACGGTACGCTGCTCGTCGCGCTCGGCGCGGCGCTCGCATCGCGACGCGTGGGGTGGCGTGGCGCGCCCCTCGTCATCGGTCGTCACGGCCGGCTCGAGCCGAGAGACGCGGCTGCGAGCGCGTCAGGCGGGAAGGAGTCGGACGAGCAGCTTCTCGGCGAGACGCGCGAGCGCGCCCGGCCGACGGACGAGGACCGGCGTGAACCCGCAGCTCTCCGGATCCGCGCGGGTCGCGAGGAGCTCGTCGATGCGCGCGAGCTCGCGCTCGATCCCGTCGCGTTGCGCGGCGACACCGACCAGGACCTCGCGTGCATGGGCGAGCGGAGCGCCGAACGCGACGAAGAGATCCGGCTGCTCGGCCTCGCCGAACACGTAGCGGAGACCGACGGGGACGACGACGGCGTTCTTCGCGACGCGCGCCACCTGCGCGGCGCCCGGGCGGAGCTCGAGCGGCGCGAAGGGCGAACGCTCACGCCCCTCCGGAAAGATCCACAACGTGCGCCCGGCGCGATCGAGGAGCTTGGCCGCGTGCCGGATGCTGCGTGCGCCGTCGGCCGGATCGTCGAGGTCCACGCCGAACGCCCCCACCTTGCGGAAGAAGGGCACCTTCCGGAGGTTCGCGGCGTCCATCATCGCGTAGCCGTCGGACGGAAGGAGCAGCTCGGACACCCAGACCACGAGGAGCGCGTCCCACCAGGTCGTGTGGTTCAGAACGAACAGCACGGGGCCGCGCTCGAGCAGCGTCCTCACGCGATCGAGGTCGGCCATGAGCACGCGACCGAACGTGCGGCCGATGCGCGTGCGCGCATGCCGCGCGAAGAACGCGATGAACCACGGGCTCTTCGCCGCGGGAATCACGAGGCCACCCGATGAGCACGCCCGCCCTCGTCGCTGTTGGCGTCGCCGTCGCGCTGATCGTCGCGGCCCTGATGGAGCCCTGGGCGCGCCTCCTGCACGGCCGCGTCTGGCACCGGCGGCTGTGGTCGGTTCATCGGTCGCACCATACGCGCCGACGCGGCCGGTGGGAGCGTAACGACGCGCTCTCGACCCTGCACGCCCCCATCGCGGCCGGCCTCGTGATGATTGGCTGCAACATGCATGGGCTCGTCGCCGCCGTGCTCATCGGCGCGGGTGCCGGAATGACGCTGTTCGGTTTCGCGTACGTCATCGTCCACGACGGGCTGGTGCACGGTCGCCTGCCCGTCTCGCGGCTCGGCCGCTTCGCGTGGCTCCGCCGGATCCGCGACGCTCATGCGGTGCACCACGCGCGCGGCGGCGTGCCGTTCGGCCTCTTCCTCGGCCCACGCGAGCTCACGCGAGCACCTCGCGCGCGAGCCGAGCGCCCCAACGCACCGCCGCCACCGGTCCAAGCGCTGCCAATACCTCACGATACACGGCCGGATGACGCGCCCCGGTCAGACGCAAGAACTCCGTGAAGCGAGTGCCGCTCATGCGGTCTTGCAGAAGCGCCGCAAAGTCCTCGTTGCCCATCTCCTCGAGCACGCCGAACGCCGCGTCGAGAAGGCCGTTCAGCTTCGGGCCGTCGAGCTCTCCCGACGCCATCACCGTCGCGAGGGCTCCCGTCCACGCGTGAACGGGCAGCTCGGGAACGACGCTGCTCGGCGGCGCGCGATCGTGCGCGACCGCGGACGCGATGAGGCCTGCGGTCTCGCGGAACGAACGCACCATCGAGCCGAAACCGCAGAACGTCAGCGGCGAGTGGCGCGCGGCAGCGTCTCCCACGAGCGCGACGCGTGCCGGCGCGCGCGGCGCCGCAGCGAGACGCGACCAGCCGGGGATGTACCCGAACGTCGGTCGCACGAGCTCGGCCTCGCCTTCCTTGTACTCGCCCAGCGTGTCGAAGAACCGAGCGTACAGCTCGGCGAGCGCAGGGCCGCGCGCGTCGCGCGTGCGCGCATAGTAGAAGAGGTAGACCGTCATTTCTCCCGGGTGCCCCGGAAAGCCCTCCCACACGTGCTGACGCCCGCGATCGGCGTGCTCGGTCGTGACGAGGATCTCTCCGAGCTGCGGATCGAGCTCCCGCGGCCCCTTCCCTACCCGCAGCCCGCGCAGGACGCCGCCGACGGTTGGGCACACGAGATCCGACGTCGCGTACGGGCTCGAGGCGCCGCGTCCGTCGACGAAGACGCGCGCGACGGCCTCGCCTGGCGCCGGCCCCGACCAAGCCACGCGCACGCTGCGCGGCCCCACGCCGAGCGCATCGACGGTGCCGCCGTCGACGAACCGAACGCCGCGCGCGGACGCGACCTCGCGGATGCGCGCGAGGAGCGGTCCCGCATCCACGGCGCAGTCGAGCACGCCCGTGACGTGCCGCGGGACGCCGCCATGGAACGCGCAGATGCCATCGCGATAGCGTGCGACGACGATCCGTTCGAGCTCCTCGCGCGTGACGATCCCGGTCTCGACCAGCGGCGTGAGCTCCGCGTCGCTCGCGTTCCACTCGCGATGCGCCGCGCCGGCGCGTGACCGCTCGACGACGGTGACCGACACCCCGAGCCGCGCGAGCTCGGCGGCCACGAGGAGGCTCAGCCCACCGCCCCCCATCACGACGTCGGCGTCGACGTGCGCGCCCGCATCCGGCGGCGTCAGCGCGCGATCCACGCGCCTCTCCGCGCGAACGGCATCGAGATGCTCGATGCGTTCGACGAGCTCGACGCCCGCGCGCTCGCGCAGCCGGTGGAGGGCCGACGACGCGGCCGCGCTCACGACGTCCCCGCGACGGCGGCGACGAGCGGTGATGCCTCCGGGCTGGGCCCGCCGGCGAGCGCGCGCGGCGACCACGTCCTCGCGCCGAGCGCACGCAGCGCGAGCCACAGCTTCGACGGAAGCGGAACGACGGCGCGAGACGAGATCGAGTCGAAGCGGCGAGCGCGGACGACGTCGCCGATCGCGGAGTAGACGAGGCGCGCGGCCCGGATCGCCGTCCGGCAGTCGCGCGGGAGATGCGCGATGCCCTCGTCCGCGCGCTCGTACAGCGCGTCGGCCTCTCCGAGGAGACGCGCGACCACGGCCCGCACGCCGTCCGTGGGAGACGGGGCAGCGAGGAGCTCGCCACGGTCGACCCCCGCCTCGGCGAGCCACCGCGCGGGAAGGTAGACGCGGCCGTTCCGTGCGTCCTCGCCGACGTCGCGCGCGATGTTCGTGAGCTGCATCGCGACGCCGAGGTCGCACGCGCGCGCGAGGACCTCCGGCTCTCGCCGGTTCATCACGAGCGTCATCATGAGCCCTACCGTGCCGGCGACCCGCATCCCGTACGCGCGCACGTCGTCGATGCCGTCGTAGATGCGTCCGTCGGCGTCCCACGCCATCCCTTCGACGAGCGCTTCGGGCACCGCGCGCGGCACCTGGAAGCGTTCGACCACCGACGCGAACGCGCGCTCGACGAGCACGTCGAGCCCACGCGACGCGTAGACCCGATCGAGCCGCGCACGCAGCATGTCGACCGCGCGCCGCGCGTCACGGGCGCTCCCCGCATCGTCGACCGCATCGTCGGCGTGACGACAGAACGCATAGAGCGCGAGTGTCGGCACGCGCACGCGGCGCGGCAGGAGCCGCGATGCGAGGTGGAAAGACTTCGACCCCGCGCGCAGCGTCGCCTCGAGCTCCTCGTCCGGCGTCATCGGCCCGCTCACTCGGCGGCCGTTGCAATCGACGCGGGTCGCGCGAACGTCGACGCGTCCGGCACGATCGAGTCGAGCACGCGCGCCGACGAAAGGACGCCCGGCACTCCGGCGCCGGGATGCGTGCCGGCACCGACGAGGAAGAGATTCTCGACGTCCTCGCTCTTGTTGTGCGGGCGGAAGTACGCGCTCTGCGTGAGCACGGGCTCCATCCCGAACGCGGCACCACGGAACGAGGCGAGGTCGTCGTGGAAACCCTGAGGCGTCAGCGTCTCGCTGACGACGAGCTCGCGACCGAGGCCCGGCAGCACCGTGCTCTCGAGCAGCCGTTCGATGCTCGCGCGATAGCGCTCGCCGACCTCGTTCCAATTCGTCCCGCTCCCGAGATGGGGCACGGGCGAGAGCACGTAGAACGCGTCGCATCCCGCCGGCGCGAGCGCCGGATCCGTCGCCGTCGGGCGATGCAAGTAGAGGCTGAAATCGTCGGCGAGCACCTTGTGATCGAAGATGTCGGCGAGGAGCTCGCGGTAGCGCGGTCCGAGCAGGATCGTGTGGTGCGCGACGTCTTCGTACTTCCGCTTCGTGCCGAAGTACCAGACGAACAGGCCCATCGAGTACCGCATGCTCTCGACGCGCTTGTCGGTCCACTTCTTCCGAACGGAAGGGTCGAGCAGATGCCGATACGTCCACGCCGAGTCGCAGTTCGACACCACGATCTCGGCATCGAGCACCTCGCCCGACGCGAGACGAACGCCGGTGGCGCGGCCATTCGTGACGACGATCTGCTCGACCGCAGCATTGCAGCGGAGCTCGCCGCCGTTCTGCTCGATGAGCCGGACGAGCCCGTTCACCAGCGCACCGGTGCCGCCGATCGGGAAGTGCACGCCCCATTTGCGCTCGAGGAACGCGATGAGCGTGTAGATCGACGTCGTCGTGAACGGATTGCCGCCGACGAGAAGCGGATGGAACGAGAGCACCTGGCGAAGCCGGTCGTTCTTCACGTGGCTCTTCACCATCCCGTAGACGGAGCGGAAGCTCCCGAGGCGAACCATCTCCGGGACGATCTTCGCCATGTCGCGCCACGAGCCAAACGGCACGTGTGCGAGCTTCTCGAAGCCGACGCGGAAGATCTCCTCGCTCGCGGCGAGGAATCGTTCGTAGCCAGCGACGTCGTTCGGCGAGAAGCGCCCGATCTCGGCACGCATCGCGGCAGCGTCGCCCGTGTAGTCGAACACCTCGCCATCATGAAAACGAATCCGGTAGAACGGGGTCACCGGCCGGAGATCGATGTCGTCCGAGAGCTTGCGCCCACACAGCTCCCAGAGCTCCTCGAAGAGCTGGGGCGCCGTGATCACCGTCGGCCCCGAGTCGAACGTGAAGCCCTCGCGCTTCCGCACGTACGCGCGCCCGCCGGGCGCATCGAGCTTCTCGAGGACGGTGACGGCATAGCCGCGCACGCCCAGCCGGACCGCGGCGGCGAGACCGCCGAATCCTGACCCAATCACAATCGCGCGCGGCCGTCGGTCCATCGCTCGTCCTTTCGCTTGCACAATCTCAGGACGAACATTAGACAATCCTTCAGATGGCGCAATCCCCTCCGCGCGCGGGCTCCGCGAGTGCAACGCCCGAGCCGGGGTCTGCGGGACCGTTCCGCATCCACGTCGCAGCCGAGCTGAGCGGTGTCTCTCCGGCGACGCTCCGCGCGTGGGAGCGGCGGTACGGCGTGCCCGTTCCACGGCGCACGGCGTCGGCCTACCGGCTCTACACGCCGGAGGACGTCGCGCAGATCAAGCGCATGCGGCAGATGGTCGAAGAAGGAATCGCGCCTTCCGAAGCCGCACGCTCGGTCCTCGGCTCTTCGCGCGATGCCGCGCCGGGTGAGCCGCCGGCTCCGACGGACGCCCTCGAGCTCGCGCAGGCACGCATCCTCTCGGCGACGCAGCGCTGGGATGCGGCCTCGATCGACGCCGAGCTCACACGCCTATCCATCATGCTCGACGCGGTGACGTTCTACGAGCGCGTCGTCTCGCCGCTTCTCGTCGAGCTCGGCGACCGTTGGGCACGGAACGAGCTGTCGATCGCGCAAGAGCATCTCCTCTCCGAACGCCTCGAAATCGCGCTACGCGCGATTTTGCGGACGATGGAGCGCACGGAGGGGCCACTCGTCATCCTGGCCTGCACGGACGCGGAGCTGCACGTACTGGGGCTGCTTGGTGCCGCGCTGCGTTTTGCCTCGAACGGCGCGCGCATCGCTCTGCTCGGCGCGATGACGCCGCCGTCCGCGGTCGCCGATGCGGTGCGCAGCCTGACGCCTCGGCTCGTCGGGCTGTCGTCGAACCTCATGCCCACGAACCCTCATGCGCTCGTGCGCGCGTACGCGGACGCGTGCGGATCCACGCCGTGGGTCCTCGGTGGGCGCGCGGCACACGCGCTCGCGCCGGTCGTCGAAGCGTGCGGCGGCAAGGTCGCGCTCGGCAGCGCGGCGGAGTGGAATGGTCAGGTACGCGACTGGCTAAGGGGAGCGCGATGAAGCAGCGAGGGAGACTCGGTGGGGCGCGGCGCAGCCGCAACGGGCTGGCGGCACTCGCGGTCTGCGGAATCCTCGCGTTGGCTGCTCCGGTCGCGGCCCTCCCGACGGCAGGAGCCCTCCGGCCCGCCGCGCGCGTCGTCGACGCCGACGACCGCACGCTCGACCTGCGCGCGATCAACGGCAAGCCGATCCTCGTGCTCTACGAAGACAAAGACTCGGCGACGATGAACGTTGCGTTCAAGAACGACCTCGCTCGGCTCGCGCGCGGTGACAAATATCGCGACGCGGTCGCGCTCGTGCCCGTCGCCGACGTGCAGAGCTACGACTTCTGGCCGGCACGCGGGTTCGTGAAAGACGCCATTCGTGACGAGTCGAAGAAGATCGGCGCGACGATTTACTGTGATTGGGACGGCGGCTTTCAGCGCGCCGTCGCGTTCAAGCGCGGGACGAGCAGCGTGATGCTCATCGGGCGCGACGCGCGCATCGTTTTCGCCTCCGAAGGCGCGCTCTCGAAGGAGCAGCGCGAGCACGTCATCAATCTTCTCCGCGTCGAGGTCGAAGGCCCGCGCAGCGGAACGTGAGGGCTACTCGCGAGCGCCGTCGCGCTCAGCCCGCGACCAGCGTCGGAGCGCTGAGCGCGCTGTCGTCGGTGGCTCCGACTTGGACGCGCGAGTAGAGCCCTGCCGCTTCGCCGCCGAGCAGGAAGACGCCATAGTTGATGCTCTCGCCGCGCGCGCCTTCCTTCGCGTGGAAGTAGCGCTGCACGATCCAGCGGTTCTTCCGCGCGTGGGCGAGCGACGCCTGCCAAACCTCCGGCGCGACGAGCTTCCCGATGACGACCTCGTTCCCTTCGGCTCCGTAGTCGCTCTTCAGCACCCAGTCGTTCTTCTGCGCGACGAGCTGCTCTTTGTGGAACGCCTCGAGGCGACGCGTCGGGGGCACGTGCGCGCGGATGACGTCTTGGCTGCGGCGCGAGAAGCGGTGGATCTGTTCCCACATGAAAGCCATCGCCCGCTTGTTCTGGGGGACGACGGCGCCGAACGGGTTCACGACCGCGCACGAGCCATCGAGCATCGCCGCGAGCACCGCCTCGAGCGGCTCTTCGAGCGGTTGCGGATCGAGGAGCTCCTCGTCGTCCCACGCGCTCTGCCGCTCGCCCCACCAATCGGTCTTGTAGTGCCGGACTACGAGCGAGATGCGCGCGTCGAAGAGCTGGAGCCCGGTCGCGGCGTCGTACGAGAGGTTGTACGGCGAGCCGAGGACGACCCCCCAGCCGCGCTCCTCGAACGTGCGTTTGTAGAGCCGCACGAGCGACAGATCCTCGGGCAGCTCCGTGGGGTAGACGATGCCTGCGCGTTTCGGGGTCGCGCCGGGCGTCCGGCCCTGGTGAGCGACGGCCGCGAGATGCTCGGCAACGTCCGCGAAGCGCGACGCGAGCTCGCGGTTGGGGTCTACCGTGCCGGCGCGTGCAGCGAGCGGACCGAGCACGACGGCTTCGGCTTCACCCGTGGGAGTATCGCAGTTCAGCTCGGCGACCTGGAGGCCGTCTTCGGTGACGAACACGTCGGCGCGCGCGATGCCGTGCCAGAGCGGCTGCGACGCGAGCCACATCGCCTTCTGGTATGGCGACAGCGCGAAGAACGAGTCGAGAAGATCCGGGTCGTCGGCGACGAGGAGACAGAGCTCGTTGTAGACCTCGGCGACGTTCTCGGCGACGCGGTACATCGCGCGCGCGTCCGTTGCGGTGACGACGACGGGCTCTTCGCGAAAGCGAGGCTCGCCGCCGTTCCAAGGGTCGGTGATGATGCCGCTCGCGGTGATGCGGCGCGCGAACGCCTCGTAGTCCATGAGCTCAGACGAGCCGCGCGACGGAGAGCGCCGTCGCGATGTAGGTCACCGCTTCGAGCGCGCCGATCCCCTCGTTCCGTTCCGTCCCGATGCTCCGATCGAGGCGGCCGCCGCGCAGCGCGAGCGGCGCGCCGAGCAAGACGCTCTGCACGAACAGCTGGCGCACCGGGTAGAGCGCGAGGGCCAGCGCGAGGATCGTGGCGAACCCCCTCAGCGACACCTCCCAGCTCACGAAATCGCCGTCGAGCGCGGTGCCGACGATGATCGCGACGGCGATGGAGACGCCCGAGTAGCTGAGCGAAGCAGCGAGGTTCTCGCCTTGGATCTGTTCCGCGTCGTCGTAGGTCGTGAGCGCGCGGAAGAGCGTGACGAAGGCCCAGAGCGCCGCCATCGCGATCGCGAAGAAGAGGAGCGAGAGGCCGACGTCGCGGAGGCGCGAGCCGGCGATGGCATGCGCGGCGACGATGCCGGTCGCCGTGTAGTGAGAGCCCGCGGCGAGCCCCGCGGCGACGTTGCCGCGCGCGATCTCGGCGGGAAGCCTTGAACGGAGAAGGAGCTGCGTGCCGAGCCTGCCCATGACCGCAATGAGCACGAGGCCGAGCGCCCCGAACGAAGCTGCAGAGAGGATGTCTTTGCCGACGTCCTCACCGTGCACGCAGTTCCGCACCGCCGCGGCGGCGACCATGAAGACGCCGAGCACCTGGCCGACGTCGAGGAGGTGCCGCGCAGCGTTCGACTCGGCGAACGTCTTGCCGACGCTCGTATCGGGCGCGAGCACGCGGCGCGCGACGCGGAAGAGAGCGAGCAGCACGAGCGTCGTCCCGACGGCGAATCCGAACGCGTACAGAGGCGGCAGCTCCATGGCCCGAGAAGCTACTACTCTCGTCGCATGGTCGTCATCCGGAAGGCCGCTGCTGCCGACGTTCCACGGATCCTCGAGCTCGTGAAGGCGCTCGCCGAGTACGAGCGCGAGCCCGATCAAGTCGTCGCGACCGAAGAAGACTTCCTGCGCGACGGCTTCCCGCAGGAAGGCGCGCCTGCATTCCACGTGCTGCTCGCCGAAGACGCCACGCTCGGTCGAGATGCGCCGGCGATCGGCCTCGCGTTCTACTTCTTCGCGTACTCGACGTGGAACGGACGTCGCGTCCTCTTCCTCGAAGACCTCTTCGTCGTCCCGGAGCATCGCAAGCGAGGGGCCGGGCTCGCTTTGATGCGCGCGCTCGCGGCCGAGGCCGTCGCCGCGGGGTGCATGCGCTTCGTGTGGAACGTCCTCGATTGGAATCAGCCGTCGATCGATTTCTACGAGCGGCTCGGCGCCAAGGTGCTCCGCGAGTGGTTGACCGTACGGCTGGAGGGTGACGCGCTCGCGGAGCTCGCGGGGAGTGCGCGCCCCGCGGATCGATGCTAAGAGGCGCGCCGAAGTCATGCCCTGGCCCGACAAAAAGCCCGCCGGACTCGACGCCAGCGAGAAGAACAGCTTCGGCAAAGGCGTCTTCCGCAAGTGCGACGGTTGCGGCGAGACGCTCACCGCCGAGGCGCTCGAGAAGAATTTCGAGGTCTGTCCGCCGTGCGGGCACCACCACAAGCTCAAGGCGGACCGCTGGCGCGATCTCTTGCTCGACGGCGGCGCGCTCGAGGAGTGGGACGCGCATCTCGCGCCGTCGGATCCGCTCGGGTTCACCGATGGCAAGCGCTATCCGGACCGCGTTGCCGCCTCGCAAAAGGCGACGCGCGCGCGCGATGCGATCGAGACCGGACGTGGCCGCATCGACGGGACGCCCGTGGCGTACGGCGCTTTCGTCTTCAACTTCATGGGCGGGTCGATGGGCTCGGTGGTCGGCGAGAAGATCGCGCGGCTCTTCGAGCGCGGCGCGCAACAGCGCTTGCCAGTCGTCCTGCTGCAGGCGTCCGGCGGCGCGCGCATGCAAGAGGGCATCCTCAGCCTCATGCAGATGGCGAAGACGGTCGCCGCGCGCGAGCGGCTGCGCGACGCCGGCGTGCCGTTCATCAGCGTGCTCCTCAACCCGACGACCGGCGGGGTCGCCGCGAGCTTCGCGTTCCTCGGGGACGTGAACGTCGCCGAGCCGGGGGCGCTCGTCGGATTCGCCGGACCGCGCGTCATCGAGACGACGATCCGCCAGAAGCTGCCCGACGGCTTCCAGACGAGCGAGTTCCTCCTCGAGCACGGCATGATCGACCGCATCACGAGCCGCCTCGACATGAAGCGCGAGCTCGGCCTGCTCGTCCGCCTCCTCGGCACGCACGCCGGCGAGGCCCGTCAGCCGCACGGCGGCGTCCGCGAGCTCGATGGCTGAGCACGGCGTGCGCGAGCCGCTCCTGCCCGATGGCGCGGGCCGGCCGTCCCGCCGCACGAGACCGAGCATGAGCGACGAGACCGGAGCCCTCGCGCGCGCGCTCGGTGCGCTCTATGCGCGCGTGCCGCTCGGCATGCGGCTCGGGCTCGAGCCGATGCGCGCCGCGTGCGTCGCGGCGGGTCATCCCGAGGGCGCGTTCGAGGTCGTGCACGTGGCAGGCACGAACGGCAAAGGTTCGACGTGCGCGATGGTCGAGGCGATGCTCCGCGCGTCCGGCAAGCGCACCGGCCTCTATACGTCGCCGCACCTCACGCGTTTCGCCGAACGCATCCGCATCGCGGGCGAGCCGCTGTCCGATGCCGAGCTCGCCGACGTGCTCGAGCGCGCGCTCGCGATCGGCCCCGACCTGTCGTTCTTCGAGACGGCGACGCTCGCGGCGTTCCTCGCGTTCCGTGACGCGCGCGTCGACGTGGCGGTCATCGAGGTCGGCATCGGCGGACGGCTCGACGCGACGAACGTGATCCCGTCGACGCGCGTGGCGGCGATCACGCGGATCGCGCTCGATCACACCGACCGTCTCGGCGACACGCTCGAGGCGATCGCGCGCGAGAAGGCGGGCATCGCGCGGACCGGGCGGCCGATCGTGATCGGCCCGATGCCGCCCGACGTACGCGCCGCCGCGCTCGATGTGGCGCTCGCGGCGAGCGCGCTGCCGATCGTGATGGGCGAAGACCCCGACGCGCTGCCGAAAGATGCGCTCGTCGGGCTGCCCGGCGCCTACCAGCACGACAACGCGCGCATCGCCTGGCGTATCGCGCGCGAGCTCGGCGTGCCGGAGCCGGCGCGTCGCGAGGGCCTCGCAACGGCGCGCTGGCCGGGGCGATTCGAGGAGATCAGCGTCGGGGCGGGCCCGCTACGCGGCGCGTGGTTGCTCGACGGCGCACACAATCCCGACGGCGCGCGAGCGCTCGTGGCGGCGCTCGGCGGAGCGGCGCCCGGGGCGCTCGTGTTCGGCGCGCTCGCCGACAAAGCGTGGCCGGAGATGATCGACGTGCTCGCCGCGCTCCCCTGCCCGCGCATCTACGTGGCGCCGCGTGGCCGCGCCGCCACGGACCCTCGGACGATTGCCGAGCGTGTGCCGGGACACGCTGCCGCGTCCGTCGACGAGGCGCTGGCGCACGCGCGCGCGGCGACGGACGGTCGCGTCGTCGTATGCGGGTCGCTCTACCTCGTGGGCGACGCGCGCGCCGCGCTCCTCGGACTCACGGCAGATCCGCCCGTCGCCTTGTGACGCAGACGCTGCCGGTGACGGTGTATCCTCGGCGTCCCACGGGAGGATCATGCCGAGCTTCGACATCGTCTCGAAGGTGCAGTGGAACGAAGTCGACAACGCGCTCAACCAGGCTCAGAAGGAGCTCGGACAGCGGTTCGACTTCAAGGACACCGGCACCGAGATCGAGAAGAACGAGAAGGGCATCACGATCCGCTCGTCGAGCGATGACCGTGCGAAGGCGGCTCTCGGCGTGTTCCAGGAGAAGCTCATCAAGCGAAAGGTGAGCCTCAAGTTCCTCGACGTGGGCGATCCGGAACCGACCGGCAAAGGCGGCTCGCGGATCCTCGTGAAGGTGAAAGAAGGCATCGAGACCGAGCCGGCGAAGAAGATCGTGCTCGGGATCAAAGACGCGAAGCTGAAGGTCCAGGCGTCGATCCAGGAGGCGCAAGTCCGCGTCACCGGAAAGAACAAGGACGACCTCCAGAAGGCGATCGCGCTCGTGCGCGGCCTCGACCTCGACTTGGAGCTCTCGTTCGTCAATTTCCGCGACTGAAAGCAGAGAGGAAGACCCTAGCGATGGCATCCGGGACCTCGGCGACGAAGAACTCCTCGAAGGGCAAGTCGGCGTCCGCGCGGACGAACGGCAGCAGTGGGGGCGGCGGTGGAGGCGGCGGCGCGAGCGCGGGCACGGGCACGGGCACGGGCACGGGAGGGCGGTCGAAGCGCGAGACGATGTCTCCTCCGCCTGCGCGCCACCTCTTCGGCACCGACGGGATCCGCGGGATCGCGAACGAAGCGCCGATGACGCCGGAGCTCGCGTTGGCTCTCGGCAAGGCCGTCGCGTACGTCGCCGGGCGGAACAAGGCGCACACGCCGCGCATCGTCATCGGGAAGGACACGCGGCTCTCCGGCTACATGATCGAGCAAGCCATCGCCGCGGGCGTCTGCTCGATGGGCGCGCGCGTCATCCTCTGCGGGCCGATCCCGACGCCCGCCGTCGCGCAGCTCACGGTCAGCATGCGCGCAGACGCCGGCATCGTGATCAGCGCGAGCCACAATCCGTACCAGGACAACAGCATCAAGATCTTCGGTGACGACGGGTTCAAGCTCCCGGACGAAATGGAAGCCGAGATCGAGCGGCTCATGGAGAACGACGCGCTGCTCGGGCCGCGTCCGACGGGGCCTGGCATCGGTAAGGCCGGCCGCCTCGACGACGCGGGCGGACGGTACGTCGTGTTCGCGAAGGCGACCTTTCCGCGAGGGCTCACGCTCGACAACGTGCGCGTCGTCGTCGATGCCGCGCACGGCGCGGCGTACAAGGTGGCGCCGCTCGTCTTCAGTGAGCTCGGCGCGAACGTCACCGCGATAGGCGTGAAGCCGAGCGGCACGAACATCAACAAAGACGCGGGCGCGCTCGCCCCGGACAACGCGCGGACCGAGGTGGTCAAGCGTGGGGCGCAGATGGGCATCGCTCTCGACGGCGATGCCGACCGGCTCATCGTGATCGACGAAAAGGGGCAGGTCGTCGACGGCGACGTCGTCATGGCGATGTGCGCGTCACGAATGATGGATGACGGCGAGCTCGCGAAGAACACCCTCGTCGCCACGGTGATGAGCAACCTCGGTCTCGAGCGGGCCATCCAGCGGCGCGGCGGAAAGCTGGTCCGCACGCAGGTCGGCGACCGCTACGTCGTCGAAGCAATGCGTAGCGGCGGCTACAACCTCGGCGGTGAGCAGTCCGGGCACCTCATCTTCCTCGACCACGCGTCGACGGGCGACGGGATCGTCGCGGCGCTCCAGGTGCTCGCCATCGTGGTGCGCACCGGGCGGCCGCTCTCCGAGCTCGCGAAGGAGGCGATGGAGCGCGTTCCGCAGGTGCTCGAGAACGTCACGCTCGGCTCCCGTCAGCCGCTCGAGCAGATGCGGAACCTTTCGCTGGGCACCGCGAAGGTGAAGGATGCGCTCGGCGCGGACGGTCGCGTGCTCGTCCGCTGGAGCGGCACCGAGGCGAAGCTCCGGATCATGCTGGAGGGTCCAGACGAGGATCGCCTTCGCAAGTGGGCCAAAGACCTCGCGAACGCGGCGAAGAAGGACGTGCCCTGACGTCGCGCGTGAACTTCGCCTGAAGTTCCTGGGGGTGATGCCGTTCAGAGGTATGCCCCCCCATGGACAGCACGACCCCCCCGAGCGCGACCACCACCCGTCCGAAACGCGCAGACATCCTCCTCGTGGACGACGATCGGCTCGTCCTCCGCGCGGTCGAAAGGATGCTCACCGCCAGCGGCTACACGGTCGTGGCGGTGCACGACGGGCAACAGGCCGCGCGCGAGGCGATGGCAGGCGGCTACGACGTTCTCGTGTCCGACATCCACATGCCGGGCATCACCGGGACGGAGCTCCTCGACGTGCTTCGCAGCTACGGTTGCGACATCCCGGTGATCCTGATGACGGGCGCGCCGACGATCGAGACCGCGCGGGAAGCGGTCGAGCTCGGCGCGACGCAGTACCTGACGAAGCCGATCGAGCGCGCGGCGCTGGTGAAGGCGGTCGCGCGGGCGAAGACGGCGCAGCGGAAGCCGCGCGAAGAGATCCTCGATCCGGCACACGCGGCGGGGTTCGATCGTGCGCTCGGGTCGCTCTGGATGGCGTTCCAGCCGATCGTGTCGCTCGCCGCGCATGGCCCCGTGGCGTACGAGGCGCTCGTGCGGAGTCACGAAGACGGCTTCCGTACGCCAGGACCGCTCATCGAGTACGCGGAGCGTTCGGGCCGTATGGGCGAGCTCGGTCGCGCGATCCGCGAGCTCTGCGCGGATGCGGCGGCGCACGTTCCGCGTGGCGCGTCGTTGTTCGTGAACGTCCACGCGCAAGATCTGTTCGATGCGGACCTCTTCTCGTCGTCGAGCCCGCTCTCTTCGTATGCCGACAACGTCGTTCTCGAGATCACCGAGCGCGGTGCAATCGACGAAGTCGGCGACCTGCTCCAGCGCGTGCGGCGCCTGCGGACGCTCGGGTTCCGCTTGGCGATCGACGATCTCGGCGCGGGCTACGCGGGCCTGACGAGCATCGCGGTGCTCGAGCCCGACTTCGTGAAGCTCGACATGTCGCTCACGCGCGACCTCGCCTCTTCTCCCCTTCGGCAGCGTCTCGTCGGCTCGATGGTCGACGCGTGCCGCGACACGGGCATGAAGCTCGTCGCCGAGGGCGTCGAAACGGTTCACGAGCTCGCGAAGCTGAAGGAGCTCGGCTGCGACCTCCTGCAGGGCTACCACTTCGCGAAACCGGGCCCCGAATTCGTCAAGGTGGCCGCCTAAGGGGCGCGGCCGGCCGCGGCGTGGCGCGGCAGGGCGTGCGCGGCAGGCGCTCGGCGCTCCGGCAGCGGCCCTCCGACCCTCGACCGGCTTTGCGAACACGTCGGCCGGCGAACCATTCCGCGTCGTCAGCCGCCGGCCAGGGGGGCGCGCCCGAGGAGCCGAGCGGAGCCTCGCCGGCGTCGAGAGCGTCGCGACCGACGCCGCGTCGCAGTCTCGTTCGCCAGCGAACCAGCCAAACGTCTGGCCCGCGGGCCGGCACGGGCCGGCCCGGGCCATAGGGTAATGACGATACCTGCGGCCGCAAGCCGTCCCTCCCGGCGTTCCGCCATCGTGCGGAGTCGTCGGCCGGCGAACCAGTTTGCACCTCTGCGGAGCGGGAAATTATAGGCTGCCGACGCCTCGTCGGTACGAAGCCGCTCGCCGCCGCGTCCGCCGCCGCGGCTCGCGCCAGCACGTTCGGCCCGCCGTGCTCCCGCGTGGCACGGCGATTGATAGGCGCTGCATCGACCCGCCCGGAGGTTGCATGCACGAGACCATGTTTCGATTGAAAAGGGCGCATCTTCGTGCCGTCGAGATCGCGAAGCCGCTCGCGCAGAAGTTCGGGCTCACGCCGGCCTGGTTCGACGTGCTCTCCGTGGTCAAGCACCGCGCGTGGGAGCTCGTTCACCAGGCCGATATCGCCGCGGCTCTCGGGCTCGCCAAGTCGACCGTCAGCAAGATGCTCCAGCGCATGGAGGCGCGCGGGCTCGTGCGCCGGGCGCCGTCTCTCGCCGATCGGCGCGCAATCGAGGTGACGCTCACGCCGCGAGGGCTCGACGCGATCGGCGCTGCCACGCACGCGTTCTTGCGCCTCGGGTTCATGCAGAAGGTGTATCGGAGCATCCACGGCGACACCGCCGCGCAAGGAGCTCGCTTCGTCTCTATCGCGCGACGCGTGCTGAACGAGATCGCCCGCCGCTTCGGCGACGCGTCGACGTTCGCATACCCGACGCGCGTCCCACGTGCGCCGGCCGCGGAGCGGGCGCTCGATGCCGACATCCAGAGCTACCGATGGGCCGTGCAGGCTGCTGCGCTCCGCGCCGCCGCGGCGAGAGACGCAGCCGAACGAGCCGCGATCTGTGCGGTCGACAATGCACGGCGCGCCGAGATTAGCCTCCTCGTCGGCATGAGCCCGGTGATGTTCGCCGACTATGACAAGGAGAAGCCCGATCCGCCGTACATCTGCCTCTGGCGCCTCCGTCGGGCGTACGCGTACTTCCGGCGGCTCCGCGTCGTCCAACGGCGGTTCGCAAAGATCATCCTCGAGGCGAAACCGGTGCTGCTCCTGCCGCCCGCTCCCGCGGCAACGTCGACGCGCAGCGCCTGACGGAGGCGCGCCGCGGGCGCTCCGCAGTAGGTTCAGGGCCACAAGACCGGCGACGCGTCCAGCGCATCGCGCCTGCACGTCACGCGACCGCCGCACGCGGCGCCGCAGCGGCCACCCCCTTCGAAAACGAATGCGCCGGTTGCCACCCGAAGGCAGCACCCGGCGCAAGCGATGGTCAGCGAGTCAGCGCCCGCGGGCGCCGAGGATGGTTCGCCGGCCGACGAATCAGTAGCGGTAGTGCTCGGGCTTGAACGGACCTTCCGTCGAGACGCCGAGGTAGTCCGCCTGCTCCTTGGTCAGCTTCGTGAGCTTCACGCCCAGCTTGCCGAGGTGGAGCGCCGCGACCTTCTCGTCCAGCTTCTTCGGGAGCGTGTAGACCTTCTTCTCGTACTTGCTCGCGTTGTTCCAGAGCTCGATCTGCGCGATCGTCTGGTTCGAGAACGACGAGCTCATGACGAACGACGGGTGACCATCGGCGCAGCCGAGGTTCACGAGGCGGCCGCGCGCGAGCAGCGTGAGGCGCTTGCCGTCGGGGAAGATGAATTGGTCGACCTGCGGCTTGACGTTCTCTTCCTTGATCTCGGGGTTCTTCTCGAGCCAAGCGACGTCAATCTCGCAATCGAAGTGGCCGATGTTGCAGAGGATCGCCTGATCCTTCATCGCCTTCATGTGCTCCGGGCGGACGATGCCCGAGCAGCCCGTCGCGGTGACGATGATGTCGGCCTGCGGAGCAGCCTCTTCCATCGTCGTGACCTCGTAGCCTTCCATGGCGGCCTGCAGCGCGCAGATGGGGTCGATCTCCGTGATGATGACGCGCGCGCCGAGGCCGCGGAGCGCCTGCGCGCAGCCCTTGCCCACGTCGCCGAAGCCGGCGACGACGCCGACCTTGCCCGCGAACATCACGCCCGTGGCGCGCTTGAGGCCGTCGCCGAGCGACTCACGGCAACCATAGAGGTTGTCGAACTTCGACTTGGTGACCGAGTCGTTGACGTTCATCGCGGGGACCTTGAGGGTGCCCTTCTTCGCCATCTCGTAGAGGCGGTGGACGCCCGTCGTCGTCTCCTCGGAGAGGCCGCGGATCGGGTCCGAGCCCTCGAACAGCTCCGGATGACGCTCGTGCGCGATGACGGTGAGGTCGCCGCCGTCGTCGAGGATCATGTTCGGGCCCTTGCCGCCCGGGAAGGCCTTGAGCTGCATCTCGATGCACTCTTCGTACTCGGCCTCGGTCATGCCCTTCCACGCGAACACGGGCACGCCCGTCTTCGCGATCGCGGCCGCCGCATGGTCCTGCGTGGAGAAGATGTTGCAGCTCGTCCAGGTGACCTCGGCGCCGAGCTCCGTGAGGGTCTCGATGAGGACGGCCGTCTGAATGGTCATGTGGAGGCAGCCCGCGATGCGCGCGCCCTTGAGCGGCTTCTGCGCGCCATACTCCTTACGGAGCGCCATGAGACCGGGCATCTCGCTCTCGGCGATCTTGATCTCCTTGCGACCCCAATCCGCGAGACCGATGTCCTTGACCTTGTAGTTCGTCGTCATTTCGTCTTCTCCACTTTCCTGGCGACCATCACCTGCCAAGGCAGGTGAGAATCTTTCCCGCGACCGCAGAACGCGGCGGGGAGCTTCACGACCTCGGCATCACCGAGGCCAGCATCCTTCGCGAAACGACGGAGCTCCGCCGGCTCGAAGCCCAGCCAGAGATCCGCCTCGTCACGCATCGACTCGTCGTCGTGGCGCGCGTAGTCGACGACGACGATCGCGCCGCCGACCTTGGCGCCGTTCCTCGCGGGCGCCCGCGCGAGCTGCGCGAGCTGCCTGACGAGGTCCACGGGGCGCGGCGCATGATGAAGGAGCCGCGATGCGAACACCACGTCGGCGCCCTGCCCGACCGCGTCGCGCAGCTCCGAGGCGCCGAGCTCGGCCTTGAGGAGCTTCACGTTCGAGTAGCCACGCCGCGCGACCCGAGCCCGTGCACGTTCGATCTGGGCGCCGGAGCGGTCGACGGCGACGACGCGCTCGAACGCAGGCGCGAGGACGTCGAGCAGCGCGCCGTCACCGGTGCCCGCATCGACGGCGAGCGAACGATCCGGCAGGAGCCGCGCGAGAGCGGCGACGTAGGCGGCGCTCGCGTCGAGAACGTCTGCCGCCTCGGGCGCGGAGCCCTCTTTCGCGAAGAACTCGCGGGCGACCCGGTCGCGCTCGCCGAGGACCTCTTTCAACCGCGCAAGGCTGCCGTCGCGCTCACACAGAGAGCGACCGCTCGCGAGCGCGTCGGCGACAACGGCGTCTTCGGTCGCCGCCTCGGCGATGCGGACGAGCGCTCGTGTACCCTCGCGGCGAACGAGCACGAGGCCGGCCTGCTTCAGCGGGGTGAGGTGACGCGAGACGTTCGGTTGACTTTCGCCGACGAGCGAAGCCAGCTCACCGATGGCGAGCTCTTCCGCTGCTGCCAACGCGAGGAGCCGCAGCCGCACGGGCTCCGCGAGCACGCGGTAGAGCTCCCACCGCGTCGATGTTGCGAGCGCCCCGTCCAGCACGAGAGAGGATATATACGCTCATAGGCATGAATGCAAGGCGCGCGCGCCGCAGCGCAAGCAACGTCATACGCATGAACGTATAGACTGGGCGTATGCGAGCGGGCCATCCGCCACTGCCACGACGGCCCGCGCACTCCCGCGAAACGTCGGCCGGCGAACCATCTCCGCCGACCGTCGCCCGGCGAACCATTTCCGCCGACCGTCGCCCGGCGAACCATCTCCGCCGGAACGTCGGCAGGCGAACCATCTCGGGCGTTGCCCGGCGAGCCATCTCCGGGGCGTTGCCCGGCGAAGCTCCCCCCAAGAGGCCGAATAGTCGCCTGGCGAACCATCCAAGGGCGCCACGGAACGACCGCGACCCCATGCGCAGCAATCGCCGCGGTGCGCTCGACGATCGCGTGCTCGCCTTGTAGTCTCCGCGCGCGCCCCGCGATGTCATCCCCGCGTCCTCGTTCCAGCGCGCGCGCGGCCTCCGCAGCCGCCGACCTTCACGCGGCCGCCGACCTTCACGCGGCCTCCGCGGCCGCCGACCTTCACGCGGCCGACGTCGCCCCCGACCCGCACGACCCCGACCCGCACGACGCCGCGGGCGACGAGCAGACCGGCGTCAAGGACCGCCCCCGTCGCCGCACCACGCTGCCGCCACTCGGGCGGAAGCGCGCCGCGCGGCTCCGCCGCCTCCTTGGTCGCGCTCTGCTCGTCGTGCCATCCATCGCGATCGTCACGGTGGACCTCGCGAAGCGGTATCCGCGCGTCCTCGGGTTCGAGCCCCGCGACCTCCTCTTCTATGTGCTGAGCGCGTTCGTCGGGATCGTCCTCTGGGCGAGCCTCGTCGGTGTCGCTTCACGCCATCGCGGCATCGCGCGCTGGCCAGTCCGCGTGCTCCTCGTGCTCGCGTCGCTCCTCGCCGTCGGCGGGCAGATCTACTCGTACCAGCGCTACCAGGCGTACGTGAACCATCGGGCCGTCCTCGTCGGCACGTCGTTCCTGCCGAGCGTTGGCCAGCAGCTCTGGTTCGACCGCTGGACCTTCGCGCGGGCGCTCGTTCCCTGCCTCGTGGCCGCGCTCGCGCTGCCGGCGCTCGCCGCGCGGCTCGCCCCGATGCGCAGCCGCGCACGCGGCTGGCTGTGCCTCGACCTCGCGCTCGTCGCGCTGCTCGTCGGCGCGTTCGTTTCGCCGGAGCGCGGCGCCGAGCAGGGCCAGCCGCCCGACGTCATGTACGTCTCCGCGATGGGGCAGCTCGCGCGCGCGCACTGGGACCACAACGAGACCGTCGAACGCGTGCACCCCGGCCCTCGTTCGCCGCTCCCCGTCCCGCCGCTCGCCGCCCGTCCCGCGCGCCCGCGCAACGTCGTGATGCTCATCACGGAGTCCGTGCGCGCGCAGAGCATCTGTCTCGAGTTCACCGAGGACTGCAAGTACACGCCCTTCTCCAACGCGGCCGCCAAGGAGCGCATCGCGCTCACGCAGATGCGCGCGCTCGATTCGACGACCGCCATCTCGCTCGCCATCATGTGGACGGGCCTCGAGCCCACCGAGAAGCGGAAGGAGCTCCACACCGCGCCGCTGCTCTGGGAGTACATGCACGCCGCCGGCCTCGAGAGCGCGTACTACACCTCGCAGAACCTGCTGTTCGGCAACTCCGGCACGTGGCTCGAAGGCACGCCTTGGACTCGCCACGTGAGCGCCACGATGCTCGAGCCGAGCGCCACGTACGAGACCGGCTCGGACGACGGCGAGCTCGTCGACTACGCGGCGACCGACATCGGCAAGCTGAAGGAGCCGTACGTCGCGGTCGTGCACCTCTCGAACACGCACTTCCCTTACAAGATCGATCCCGACGACATGCCGTTCACGCCTCAAGAGGAGGCGACCGGTCCCGGCTGGGAGAACGAGATCCGGAACCGCTACCAGGACTCGATCCACATGCAGGACAAGGCGGTCGGCCGCTTCGTCGCGGCGCTGCGGAAGCGCCCGGACGCGGACCGCACCGTCATCCTCTACGTGAGCGATCACGGCGAGCAGATGCGCGAGAAGGGCGCCGTGGGCCACACCGGGACGCTCTTCGATCCCGAGATCCGCATCCCGTTCTGGGTCCTCGCGCCGAAGGGCACGCTCACGGACGACGAAGAGAAGAACCTTCGCGCGCTGCGGAACGCGCCGCTCACGTCGCTCGACATCTTCCCGACCGTCATGGACCTGATGGGCCTGTGGGACGCGCCGGAGCTCGCGCCGTTCAAGACGAAGATCCCCGGCCAGAGCCTCCTCCGTGGCGGTTCCGACCCGAACCGCCCGCTCGCGATGACGAACTGCTCGGAGCTGTTCGCGTGCGCCTTCAAGAATTGGGGCGCCATCCGTGGCACGAAGAAGCTCATCGCGCACCAGGGCGACCGCGCCTGGAACTGCTTCGACGTCGGCAGCGATCCCGACGAAGAGCACGCGCTCGACGTCTCCGAATGTGGCGACCTCGTGCCGCTCGCCGAGCGCACTGGCGGCGGCCGTCCGTTCTGACCGGGCGGGAAGCGACCTCCGACCGCGGGGCTGTTAGAATGATGCGCATGCGCCGCCTCCTGCCGCTCGCGTACGCGCTCGCGCTCGCTTGCGGGTCGGCGCCTGCCGCGACGGAGGTTCCGCCGGGCACCCCCGACGGCGGCGGCAACGACGACGGCGGCGCCCCGGGCACCCCCGAGGGCGGCGGCAACGACGACGCCGGCGCCGAAGACCAGGGCTCGCGCACGCCATACGACCGCGCCGTGATGAAGTCGACGCACAACGCGTACGAGCGCGACGAGCCAATCTTCGACCAGCTCGTGTGGCACCGCATCCGGAGCCTCGAGGTCGACATCCACCTCGAAAAGGGCGGCACGAACGCGCCGGCCGGCGCATGGTTCGTCTACCACGAGGACCAGCCGTTCTTCCGCGACACGAGCTGCACGATGCTCGCCGACTGCCTCGGACAGCTGAAGGCGTTCCACGCCGCCGTCCCCGCGCACGAGGTCGTGACGCTGTGGATCGACCTCAAAGACGGACCGACCGCCGGGCACGGCGCGAGCGATCTCGACGCGGCCATCACGAAGGTCCTCGGCCGCGACGCCGTGTTCGCGCCCGCCGATCTCGTCGCGCGCTGCGCCGGCGCGAAGACGCTCCGTGAGGCCGTCGCTCCACCCTGCGGGTTTCCGGCGCTCGGTGACCTGCGCGGAAAGTTCGTCGTCGCGGTCACCGGCGGTACGGGCTGCGACGGCGGCGGCAACGTCGCGCGCTACGTCGGGACGACGCCGAACGAGCGGCTCGCGTTCGGCGCGCCGAACATCGACGCCGCGTGCGACGCCGCGAAGTACGACGAGCGCCCTGGCTACGTGTTCGTGAACATGCCTTACGACGAGCGCGGACGCGCCGGCGACGCACGCAAACGTGGGCTCGTGGCGCGCATCTACAAGGGCGGTCTTCCCGGCGGGCTCGACTCCGCGCCGGACTTCGAGGGCGCGAAGGCCGCCGGCGCGCAGCACCTCGCGACCGACAAGGTGAACGCCGTCGAGGACGGCTTTTCGACCACGCAGACGGCCCGCGGCTATCCCTTTCTCTGCGACGACTGCGGACCGCCGCGCATCGAGGCGAGCGCGCTCGTCGGCATGCGCGCGCAGAGCGGCGACATCTACGGCAAAGCGGACAGCTTCTGGTTCGCCGCCGAAGACGACCCAGGCGCGTCGGTGTGGAGCGCGTTCGTGGCGGTGCCGAGCTCGCACGTCGAGGAGAACGCCAAGGCGTGCCTCATGGCCCGCGCGAGCGACGCGCCCGGCGCTCCGAACGTCGCGGTCTGCCGGACGTTCGACGTGAACCCGCCCGTCTTGCAGGTGCGCGCGACGGCCGGCGCCGACACCGCCGAGACCGAGCTCGCCCCCCTCGCCGGCGTCAGCGCGGAGAGCCCCGCGTTCCTCCGCCTCCGCCTCGTGCCGAAAGGCGGCGGGGTCGACGCCGTCGCCGAAGCCTCGGCCGACGGCTCCTCGTGGAAGGAAGTCGGCAAAGCAAGCGTCGGTGTCCCACTTCCGAAGCGCGGCCTCGCCGTGTCGTCGCACGGCGGACCGCGCGTCAAAGCGATCTTCGGCAATGTCGTCCGCGAGCGCGAGGGCAGCAAAGTCACGCACACGACGAAGTCTCTCCCGCTCGCGAAAGCCGTCGGCGCGGCGGCCTCCGGCGACGCGTTCGACGGGGCGGAGCCGTGAGACGCCGACGCGGCGTCCCTTTCGCCGCCGCACTCGCCGCGTGGCTCCTTGCAGGTTGCACGTTCCTCGTGGATTTCGAGGAGGTCCCGGGCAGCGACGCCGGAATCGATGCAACGCCGGACGCCATACGGCCCGACGTCGGAACGGATACGGGGCCGCGGCCGGACGGCGCCACCGACGCATCGACCGACGCGCGCGATGCGAACCCCGGGTTCGTGACCGCCTGCAACAACAAAGGCGACGGCAAGTACTGCCCCGGCAACAGGTTCGAGTGGCCCGGCGACAAAGACGAGCTCGTCACCTGCAAAGGCGGCAAGGTCACCGGCACGAAGCTCTGCGACAAGGGCAGCGGCTGCATCTTCATGCTCACCGGCTACCCGGACGAGTGCGACCAGTGCGCCACGAAGACGGTCACCGGCACGTACTGCGGCCGCGACATGCCCGGCTGGGATCCGAAGAACGTGAACTTCCGGGTTCGCTGTCAGAGCGGCGCGCAGGTCGGGCTCGTCCTCTGCAACGGCGCGTGCACGTCGAACGGCGCGTCGTCGACCTGCCCGCCGTGAAGGCCGCCTGAAGCTCGCCTCGAAGGCCCGCCTGAAACCGAGGGCCGCAGCCCGCGGACCGCGAAATTTCGCGGCGATGTCGCGGCGGTTCCGTGCGACGATGTGGGCATGGAAGGCGAAGGCCGCGCGCCCAAGCCCGAGACGCTGACCGACAGCGTCGCGAAGGCGCGCCCCCGCGAAACGTCGGGCAGCGAACCAAAAGCCACGACGACGGCGCGGCAGATGCTCGAGTCCGTGGACCTCGAAGACGTCGAAGAGGTGCCGCCGAGCGCCGAAGACGTGACCGAGGGAATCGACATCGACTTCGAGGACGGCGGCGGAGGCGCGGGCTCCGTCGACAAGCTCCTCGCGATGACGGGCGAGAGCTGGTCGATCGACGCGCAGCGCGAAGACCTCAAAGAGGCTGCCAAAGACAAGAACGAGGGCGACTCGGCGGACGCGGCGCCGCCCGACGCGCGCCCTTCGCTGTCGATCCCGACGCCCTACGATCTCGGCGCGAGCGATCTCGAGACCGACGTTCCCCGCGCGCGGCCGGTGCCGCCTCCCCTCCCCGCCGCCGGCGCGCCCGCGTCCGTGCCCCCGCCGCTCCCGAGCCCTCCGAGCGGCTCGGGCCCGGCGAGCGCCGCGGCCAAGGCGAGCGTCCCCCCGCCCCCGCTTCCCGCGCGACCGAGCCTGCCGGATCGTCAGGAAGACACCGGCGCGTCGCTTCGCCCGCCGCCGCTCCCGTCGAACCGGCCCGGCCTCTCGGCACGCGGTCCCGAGTCCGCACCGCCGCCGAAGTCGATGTCGGTGCCCGCGCCGCCCGCGTCGACCGTCGTGGGTCGCAAGCCTCCTCTTCCTCCGCCCCCGCGCGGTGGTGACACGGGTGGACAGAAGACGCCGCCCGTCGCGATCGGCTCGTCGCCCGTCGTCACCGGCGAGGGCGCGGCGCTCGTCGATCTCCTTTCGACGCGCATCGAGCGGCTCGAGGCCGGCGAGGACAAGGTCGGCCTCGCCCGCGCCAACGTCGAGCTCGCGATCGTCCACGAGACGCTCGCCGACGACGCGAAGGTGAACGCCGCCGCCGAGGCGGCGCTGAAGGTCGATGCCGACATGGCGCCGGCGCACGCGATCCTGCGGCGTCGTCTGCACTCGCGCGCGCAGCTCGTACCGATGCTGCGCCACCTCGAACGCGAGCTCACCGTCGCATCGAGCGAGTCCGCGGCGGTGGAGCTCCTCGCCGAACGCGCGCGCCTGCTCGGCGCCGGCGACCGCGTCGAAGATGCGCGCGAGGCATGGGAGCTCGCGCTCGGTCGTGCTCCGCATCACGCGGCGGCACTGAAGGGCCTCGAGGCGGATCTCGTACGCCGCGCCTTCGCGGACGGCGCCGACGAGGACGCGTGGGAAGATCTCGTCGCTCACCTCGGCCGGATGAGCGACGCCTACTCGGCGCAGCCGAACCTCGCGGCGTGGCTCCACGTCGAGCGCGCCCGGATCCTCGAGCTGCGCCTCGGACGCGTCGATGCGGCGCGTGGCGCGTACGAGCGCGCGCTGCGGCTCGACCCCGGTGTCGGACCGACGCGCGACGCGTTCACGATGCACGCCGCGGCGCACCACGACTCGGCGCGCCTCGCGGGTCTCCTCGAGAGCGAAGCACGCATCGAGCCGAGCTCGTCACGATGCGCGCGCCTCGAGCTCGATGCGGCATGCATCACGCACACGCTCCTCGGCGACGACGCGCGCGCCATCGCTCTCCTCGAGCGAGCTGCGGCGCGTGCGCCGACGACGCCCTCGGTCGACCGCCGCGTGCTCGACGAGCTCGTGCGCCTGTACGAGATCTCTGCGCAATTCCCGGAGTCGGCGCGCTCGCGGCGCGCACGCCTTCGCTTCTTCACCGACGCGAGCGCGCTCGTGTACGAGCTCCGGCGCCTGTCCAGCATCGAAGAGCGCCTCGGCAACATGGAGGCCGCGATCGGCGACATCGAGCGCGCGCTGTCGCTCGATCCCGAAGACGCCACGCTCGTCGAAGAGCTCGATCGCCTGCTCGCGGCGGCCGGCAAGGACGACGAGCGCATCGCGCTCTGGCACAACGAAGCGCAGCGCGCGGAAGACGGCACGAAGCGCGCGCGTGCGCTCGGCAAGGCGGCGCAGCTCGCCGAGAGCCTCGGGCGCCACGACGACGCGCTTCGGCACCTCCGGGCCGCGTGGGTGGCCGCGCCCGGCGACTCCGAGATCCTCGACCAGCTCTCGCGCCTCATGTCTCCGGCGCCGACCGAGACCTTCGATCGCGAGGTTCGCGCGCTCATCGAGCTCTATTCGCAAGCCGCGCAGGCGACGCGCGACGACGGGCGACGCGTCGCCTACCTCGAGAAGGTGGCGATGCTCTGGGAAGAGCTCGTCGGCGATCCGCTGCGCGCGGCACGCACGTTCGAGGAGATCCTGCGGATCGAGCCCGGACGCCGCGGAGCGATCCTCGGCCTCGAGCGAACGGCCGGCCGCATCGGCGACGATCGTTCGCTGTCGAAGGCGCTCTACGACGAAGCGAAGCTCGCCGAGGACGGCGTCGACGTTCTCGCGCTCCGTGTGCGTTCGGCGCAAGTGCTCGCGCGCGTCGACGGTGCGCGCGCCATCGCGCTCGTCCAAGAGGTCCTCGATCAAGACCCGCAGCACGCCGGCGCCCGTGCGCTCGAGACGCGGCTCTACGAGGACGCGGGGCGCTGGGAGCAGGCGGCGGAGTCGCTCGAGGCGCGCATCGACCTCGCGGTCACGACGCGTGACAAGGTCGCGCTCTGGCTCGCGCTCGCGCACATCCAAGACGCGCGCCTCCGCACGCCGAAAGATGCGGTCGAGTCGCTGCAGGCCGCACGGCGAGTCGATCCCATTCACCCGGTCCCGCCGGAAGAGATCGCGCGCGTCCTCGAGGCGGCGGGCGATGCCCGCGCGCTCCGCACGGCCATCGAACAGCTGGCGAACGATGCGATCACTCCGCAGGAGCGCGCGCGGCATCTGACGCACGCCGCGGAGATCGACGAGCTCCGCCTCGATGACGACGTGAGCGCGGCGACACTCTACGCGCGAGCGCTCGCGGAGACTCCCGAAGACGAGATGATCGGCGACCGGCTCGTGCGCGTGCTCGCAAGACGCACGGTGACGACCGCCGGCGGCCCAGGACCCCGCGTCTTCGAGACGTCGGCGTGGGACGATTTGCTCGCGCAGCTCGGGCGCCGCGTCGAGAAGGCGACCACGCCGGCGCAGGCGCAAGCGTTCTCGTTCCAGCTCGCGTCGCTGCTCGTTGCCGCCAATCAGGATCTCGCGCGTGCGGGCGGCGTGCTCGAGAGCCTGCTCGTCGCGGAGCCACGTCACGTGGGAGCGCTCCGCCTCGTCGAGCAGATCGCGCGGAGGAACACGTCGTACCCGCCGCTCGCCCGCGTGCTCAAGATGCAGGGCGAAGGCTTCACCGACGTCCGCGCGCGCCTCGGCACGTTCTGGGAGCTCGCCTCGCTCGAGGCGTGGCGTCTGTCGAGCGGCGAGGCCGTCGCGACGTATACGCGCATCCTCGAGCTCGACCCCACCGATCCGTCCGGGCTCGAAGCCGCCGTGCGCCTGTCGCTCGGACCATCGCGACGCGGCGATGCTTCGGCGCGCCGCGCGGCGATCGCGGCGCTCCGCTCGCTGTCCGCGCTCGCGCAGGACGAAGGCACGCGTCTCGCGACCGAGCTCCGGCTCGCCCTTCTCCTCGAAGCGCACGCGATCGAGACGTCCGACCGTGAAGCCAGCCATGCGTCCGCCCGCGAAGCGCTCGAGCGACTCCGTGAGGCTCTCGCGCTCGACCCGCTCAGCGTGACCGCAGCGACGTCGCTCGCGCGTCTCGCCAACCGCCTCGGCGATGCGAGCGGCGCGGCGGCGGCCGCGATCTCGCTCGCGGACCTCGCGGCGCAGCCGCGCGTGCGCGCGAAGTACCTCGTCGACGCGGCGAACCTCCTCCTCAGCGACGCGACCGACGAGGCGCTCGGCCCGATGGGCGAGCGGACCGAGCGCGCCGCGCAGCTCCTCGAGAAGGCGCTCGACGCCGATCCCAACTCGACCGTCGCCGCCACGCGACTCTCGCAGGTGCGAACCGCGCACCATCGCGGCGAGCGCCTGATCGACGTGTTCCGCAGCGCGCTCGCACGCGCGACCGCAAAAGAGGCAACCGTTCTCCTCGGGTCGGAGATCGCGCGCGTCGCCCGCGACGACATCGGCGACATCGGCGTGGCGATCGAGGCGATGCGGAAGGTCCGAGAGGCCGCGCCGGATCACGTCCCCTCGCTGCTCACGTTGTCCGAGCTCTTCATCGCGCAGCGCGCCTGGCCGGAAGCCGTCGAGACGCTGGAAGACGTGGTCGAGCGCGGTAAGGAGTCGGGCCCGCGCATCACCGCGCTGTTCGCGCTGGCCAGCGTCTACGAGAAGATCCTCGCGCGTCCGGGTGAGTCGGAGCGCGCCCTGCGCAAAGCGCTCCAGATCGAGCCCGAGAACCCGCGCGCCATCCGCGCGCTCATCCATCGCCTCGCCGCCAAGCAGAACGAGCCCGACGAAGACGGACAGCCGCAGGCGAAGACCCCGGCGAAGCTGGAGATCGCGTCCCTGCTCGAGCGTCTCGCGCTCGTCGAAAAGGATCGCCACGTCAAGACGGACATCCTCCTCGAGCTCGCCGACATTCGCATCGGTCTGAAGGACACCGCACAGGCCGAGAAGGCGCTCGTGGAAGCCGTGGCCACGGCGCCGGATCACGCACGCGCCTTCGCGCGGCTCGCGCGCTTCTTCCGCGCGGCGCAGGCACCCGGCGGCGTCGATGCCGTCTCGTACGCGCGCGCGCTCGGCGGCGTCATCGCACGCGGTCAGCAGCTCGGCACGATCGACGCGCGCTGGTTCGCGTCGCTCGGGCACATCGAGGTCGAGCAGCTCAACCGACTGCGCGACGGCGTCACGCACCTCTCGCGCGCGGTGCAGATGGATCCGTCGCTCCACGAGTCGCGCTACGAGCTCGCGACCGCGTACTCGCGTCTCGGCGCGCATGACGAAGCGGCAAAGACGGTGATGTCGATGCTGCATCCGACGTCGCAGCCGCTCGTTTCCATCTCCGATCCGGCGGCGGCGCTGGAGCTCCTCGAACGCGCGCTCAACACGGAGCGCCGTCAGGAAGAAGCCATCGTCGTGAGCGAGCTGCGCGCCATCGCGGGCGAGCTCGACGAAGGTCGGCACGCATGGCTGCGCTCGCGTCGCCTCTCCACCTTCGAGCCGCACCACGTCGCGCTCGACCGCGCCACGCTCGTGAGCCACGTGGTGCCCGCCGAAGGGCGCAACATCCTCCTCGACGTCGCGCAGGCGATCTCCGGCATCGAGACCAAGCTCCTCCGGGCAGACATCTCGGAGATCGGCGTCACCTCGCGCGACAAGATTGGCCGTCGCAGCGGGAACCCGACGCGCGCGCTGCTCGACCGCCTCGCCAAGGCGCTCGGCATCGGCGACATCGAGCTCATCGTCACGCCCAACGTGTCGCGCACGCGCGTGCTCGCGCAGGACCAGCTCTGGGTCGTCGTCCCGAAGGCGCTCACCGAGCTGCCCGAGCCGACGCAGCTCGCATCGATCGGCCGCGCGCTCGCGCGTATCGCGCTCAACGTCCCGTGGCTCGAAGAGCTCCCGCCTCCGCACATCGAGGCGATGCTCTGCGCGGCGGCTCGGGCGGTGCACCCCACGTTCGGCAAGGACGACATCGACGTGCTCTCGTTGAAGCTCGTACTGCAGTACGAGCCGAACCTCACGAAGGAGCTCTCGAGAAAGCAGAAGCAGAATCTCGAGAAGCTGATTCCAGTCATGAGCACGCCCCAAGCTCGGCTCGTGCCCATCGACGTCCTCATCGGTGCGCTCGCGCGCGCAGAGCTGCGCATCGCGTACCTGCTCACCGGAGACGTGCTCGCGACGATCGACGAGCTCCGCGGCCTCGACGCTGCGTTCCTCCAAGCGACCGAGGCTCCCGGCCGCCAGTCACTCGGCGCCGTGCTGGACCACCCGTTCGCCGGCGACGTCGTCCGTTACGCGCTCACCCCCGAAGCAAGCGCGCTCCGGCGCCGCGTCGGTTCGACGTGGGCAGGCTGAGGCACGGGCCGCGGGGGATCGCAGCGGCGCTCGCCTTCGTGCTCGCGGCGCTCACGTTCGCCGTCCCGCGGCAAGCGCGCGCCTGGTACTTCCCCGAGCACATCGTTCTCACCGGCGACGGCCATGCGGAGCTGCCCGACGAGCTCCGCGCGGTCGTCGCGCAGACGATCACGCTCGCGCAAGCGCAGGGTCTCCGCATCTGCTCGAAGAGCGACGCGCGGCTCGACGACGTCATCCAGCGGAAGCCGATCAAGACGGCGATGATCCGCGCCGACTCGCGCGTGGACTGCATCCCGTACGCAGCGCTTCCCGCGCTCGCGGCGGACCACGCCTCCACCCCCGACGAGCTCCGCACGGTCATCGGCACCGATCGTGGGATCGAGATCGTGTCGGCGGTCGCCTTCGAATGGCTCCGCTATCGCGAGGCGTTCCGCCGGGATCCCGCGGCGATCGATCGGATGTCCTTCGTCCACGAGCTCGACGTCGCGCTGTACTTCATCGACAGCGACTACGTCGCGCGCGCACGGGCGACGCGGTCGCACTTCCACGACAACAGCCGGCCGTTCGCCACCATCCTGCGCGACACGGCGCGCGCGGGACAGCTCGACGACGTGCTCTCGCGCTTCCTGTTCCACCACCTCCGCTCGCTCGCGCTCGCGGCGCATGCGAAGGCGGGCCCCGCTCGCGTCGAGGCGCTCCTCGAGCACGCGTTCGCGCTCCACTTCCTCCAAGACGCGTTCTCGGCCGGGCACCTCGTCATCAACGATGCGATGTGGGCGGCAGGCCAGGACGTCGTCCGGGCCAGGCACGACGCCTTCGACGCGGCGGGCCTGGCGGTAACGCGTGTCATGGGCCGCGACCCCTGCGCCCGTTCAGGCGCGAGCACGCTCGAGATCGCCGGGCTCCCGCCGTGTTGGACAACGACCGGCGATGGGTACCTCGGTCCATTCGCCGACTCGTCGGACCGACGTCACGTGGCCGCCGCGCTTTCGCGCGCCGAGGTGGCGTTCGCCATCGCGCTCGACCCCGAACGCGCCGTCGCCTACGCCGAGCAGCTCGGCGAGAGCGAGCGCATCGCCTTTGCGGCCACCGTCGATCCGGTCCCGTGGTGGACGGTCGATCGCGAGGCGCGAAAGACGCTGCCGTCGTCCGCCGCGCGCGCGATGCGGCTCGTCCGCGGCGCGGCTGCCGCCGTCGCCCGTCTTCGGGATGCGCCCGCGAAGCAACCGGTCGCGGTCGACATCGCGCGGCGTCCGTACTCCGTGGAGGAGGCGCAGCTCGAAGGCATCCTCGATCCGTGCGTCGCTCGCGAGAAGGTCACGCGCGCGCTCGTGGCCGATGCCGACGAAGGCGGCGACACGACGGCCGCGGGGAACGAAGACGACGCCGGCGGAGCGTGCGGGCCGGGGCGCACGCTCGCCGTCGGCACCGTCGGGGTCAGCCTCCTCCGTCCCACTCTCGCGCAATGGCCGACGCCGCGCGACGACGTGACGAAGCTGCGCGCGGAAGGCCACCGTGACACGGGTTGGGCCATCCAGGTCTTCGCCGGGACCGGAACGACCGTGCTCGTGCCGCCGGGTTCCGCGGTCGACTTCTTCGGCCCCGGCCTCTCGCTGACCGCCGGCCTCTCCTACCGCTTCGGCAGCTACCTCCCCGGCCGGAGCGGCCGACCCGCATTCGAGGTGAACATCGGGATCTCCTCGCAGCTTCATTTGAACAGTGACGGGCGCGCGGGCGGCAATCCATACGTCACGATGTTCGACCAGGAGCTGCGGTGGCCGGTGCTCTGGGAGATTCTGACGACGTACACGCTGCCGCTCGATCTCGCGCGCGTGCACCGCGCCGGCTACTTGCTGTTCTTCAACGGCGTGCGCGTGCACGAGCTGCTCAATCAAGGCGCCCCGGTGTGGCTCGGTATCGAGCTCGAGGCGGCCGCCATCGCGCTCTCTCGCGGGTACGGCACGCATCCCCTCTATGCGATCTCGCCCGAGCTTCGCTTCTACATCGGTGTGGCCGACCCGAGCACGGCGCAGCCCTCGTACCCGGCGACGCTCGGCGTCACGTTCGGCATCGCCATCACCGGCGGCTACGCGACGTTTCTCTGAGATCCGGACGCGGCCGCGGACGCGAGCCGCGTGCGAACGAGGACGAGCGGCTGCTCGACGCCCTTCACGCGTGCCTCGGTCCGTTCGACGACGACGAGCTCGCTCCGGTCGGCCTCCGGCAGGTCCTCGAACACGCTTTGCTCCATCAGGATCTCGCCGCTGTCGGCGAGGTGCTGCACGCGCGACGCGCAGTTCACGGTCTGTCCGAAGTAGTCGATGGTCTCGTTCGCGGTGACCACGTAGCAAGGCCCGGCATAGAGACCGAGCTTCAGGCCCGTGTCTGCGCCGTTCTCGTGCGTCTTGCGGAAGACCTCGAACGCGCGCAGGCACGCGATTGCCGCGCGAACGCAGACCCGCGGCTCGAGGAACGCGGCCATGATCGCGTCGCCCATCGTCTTGACGACGGTACCGCCGGCATCGTCGATGGCTTTCCGCAGCACGTCGAAGTGGTCGTCGACGAGCCGGAACGCAGCGGCATCGCCCGCTTTCGTGTACAGCGCCGTCGAGCCGGTCAGGTCGCTGAAGAGAATGGCGCAGTGGCCGACGCGAAGCGGCGTGCTCGGCTTCAGCAGCTCTTTCGAGAAGAACCGGCGGAACTCGCTCATCGTGGTCACGACGTGCGCGGTCGCGGCCAAGCTCGCGTAGCCGAGCCGCTCGATCTTCACGTGCAGCGGCGCGTCGGTCTCGTTGACGACGCGCACGAGGCCGCCCGGCGCGACCCGCAGTTCGCTGGGCGACAACGCCGCGTCGCCGAGCGTGGCGCGCGCCTCGGCCGGCGCCGACGCATCGATCTCGATGGACGCCATGGCGCCGCCGCGACCGAAGAGGCGATACCGGCCCTCGTGCGCGGGTACTTCGAGCGCGCGGCTGCCGTGCGCGTCCAGGTTCGCCTGCACGAGCACGTGCGGCGTCCGCCACGGCCCGCCGATGCAGAACATCTTGTCCTGCACGGAGCGCACGCTCTCGTGCGGGCGGAAGGTCGCCTCGACGGCGCGATCCAGCTCGATGCCGTAGCGGATGTCACAGAGCTGGCAGTGCCCGTCGTCAGGCAGCTGCGAGAGCGTCGCGACCTGATCGTTCGCCGTGCGGCAGCTCGGGCAGATGAGCGCCCATCTCATCTCGACGACGCCGACGGTCACCGCGTGCAGGAGAGCACGCAGCGTCTCGCGCGGGTCGAGCGCCTTCTGCTCGGCGAGCTCGAACGGACGGATGCGCACGAGATCCGCGTCGGGCCCGCTGCGAACGAGCTCGAGGACCTCCCTCACGACCTTCGCATCGAGCCCACGTTTGGCGAGCTCGCGCTCGGCGTACGCGAGCCGGTCTTCGTTCGCGGGGGAGCTCGGCTTGAGGAACGGGCTCGGCGCGTGGTCGCGAAGGTGCGCGTCGATCGCGTCGGCGAGCTTCGTCATGTTGGCGACGACGCGACGGCCTTGGAGCTCGAGCACCGGACGCAGCATCCAGTGACGCGGCTCGAGCTCGAGGCGCACGGTTGCTTCCGTGCCGCCGTCGTCCATCGGCCGCAGGGTGATGCCGTACGTGTACGCGCGGAGCGGCCCGCCGCGCATCTTGCGATAGACGCTGAACGATTTGTTGAGCGTCCACTCGAACGGCGCCTCTTCGTACTCGAGGGCAAAGCCGGCGGTACGCGTCTCCGCGACGAAGCGCGCGGTCGTCTTCGCGCCCGGCTCGATCGCCTTGTACGTCGCCGGCTGGCCGAGCAAGAGGCGGTTCGTGCGATCGGTGTCGGTGACGAGCGGCCAGACGTCCGCGGGCGCGGACGCGAGACGCACCACCGCGGAGATCACGACGGGCCGCATGGCCACTCGAAAGTACCACGTCCGGCGCTGCGCCGAGGAGTTCGACGAGCACCGCGTCCGCTCGTCCTCCTATACTCGGGGCGTGCTCGCGCCCGGCGCGCAGATCGATCGCTACGAGCTCGTCTCCCCGATCGGTGAAGGCGGGATGGCGGAGGTGTGGGTCGCTCGGCAGCGCGGGAAGCACGGCTTCGAGAAGCTCTTCGCGCTGAAATGCATCCATAGCCGCTACGCGGAGGAGCCTGCATTCCGCACGATGTTCCTCGACGAGGCGCGCATCGCCGCCGCGATCGACCACCCGAACGTGGCGCAGGTCTTCGACCTCGGCGAGTTGGGATCGCTGCTCTATCTCGTCATGGAGTACGTCGACGGCGAGTCGCTCGCCGCGCTGCTGTCGGCCACGGCGCGACGCACGAATGCTCCTGCGGTGATGCCGCCGGCGGTCGCGCTCCGCATCATCGCCGACGCGTGCGCGGGGCTCCACGCGGCGCATCGGCTGACGACGGCGCGGGGTGAGCTTCGCGGCGTCGTGCATCGAGACGTCTCTCCGCAGAACATCCTCGTCGGCGTACGCGGTGACGTGAAGGTGATCGACTTCGGCATCGCGCACGCGAAGGACCGCATCGCGGGCGACACGGAGGACGGCGCGCTCAAGGGCAAGCTCCACTACATGGCGCCCGAGCAAGCGCGCCGCGAGCCGCTCGGCGCGTATACCGACGTGTTCGCGGCGGGCGCGACGCTGTACCGCCTCCTCGCGGGCTTTCCGCCGTTCGACGGCGGAAACGACGCGGCGACGTTGCAGCTCCTCATGGGTGACGCGCTGCCGCCTCGCCTCCCCGACCACGTTCCGCCGCTCGTCGCCGCGATCACGGAGCGCGCGCTCGCGAAGAATCCGGGCGATCGCTACGCCTCCGCCTCCGCGATGCAAACCGCCATCGAAGCGGCCATCGCGGAGGAGGGCCTCGTCGCCGACGTCGGTCGGTGGGCATCGACGAACCTGTCCGACAAGGCGAGGGCCCGCCGCGCGGCGCTGAGCGCCCGAACGATGGAGATTTCGTCGTCTCAGGCAATCGAGCCGCCTCCCGCTCCCTCGTTCTCGTTCGAGCTGGGGCCACTGCCGGTGAAGCCGCCTCCCGCGCCTCCCTTGCCGGAGGCACCTCCGCCGATCGCCTCGCGCCCGCCGCTCGCATCTTCGTCGCTGCACTCCCCGACGCTCGCCTCGGCCACGTCGCGCCCGCCGGTCGTGGTCGCAGAGGTCGGCATTCCGGAGCCCGAGGAAACCGCGCAGGCCGACGAGACCGGAGCGAGCACGCCCGGAATGCTCGACGTTCGCGCGCTCGTCGCACGCGCTGGCTCGTCGCCGCACGTGCCTACGCCGCCCGAGTCGGCACCGGCGCCTGCGCGCCAGAGCGAGCCGCCGGCGAGGCGCGGCGCCGAAGCACGAGACGCGGCGAACGCGGCGGGCCCGAAGCCAGCGCCGGCGAAGTCTGCACCGGCGAAAGGCGCGAAGGACGCGAAGCCTGCGAACGCGAAGGCCGATGCGGCCGAGGCCAGCGTCCGCGGTTGGATGAAAGTTGCCGCGTTCGCGGTGCTGCTCGTCGTCGTCATCTCCGCCGTGCTGCTCGTCTTGCCTCGCGTCGTCCACGATCGCGTCGTCAGCTCGGCGCGCGAGGCCGGCATCGAGCTGACCGTCGGCCGCGTGGGGATCGGCACGGGTGGCGTCGCGCTCCGTGACGTGGGCGCGAAGCTCACGCGCGTACCGGGCGTTCAGCTGCACGCCGAGGAAGTGTTCGCCGCGGGTTTCGGAGCGCGCGAGGTCCGCGTGCGCGGCCTCCAAGCGACGTTGACGGGCCGGCTCGAGGACGTCGGGCCCGCGCTCGTTCGCTACTACGAAGAAAGCCGGCCCAAGCTGGCGGGCACCTCCGCCGAACCTCGTCGCATCTCGATCGTCGCTGCGCGGGCGACATGGGCTGGACTGCTCGGCGAGGGCACGCGCCTCTCCGCTGCCGAGGTCGGCGCGGAGCTCGAGTCGCACGGGGTCGGCTCGGAAGACGTCCGCGCCAGCGTGGGCCGCTTCGACGTCACGACCCCGCGCACGACGTTCGGGCCGTGGGCTGCATCGTTCGATCGGAACGCGTCGACATCCCGTCTCCGCCTGCTCTTCGATCCGCCGGTGCCCGACGGTCCGAGCGCGCTCTTCGTCTCCGGCACGAGCGCGAGCCCGCATCTCACCGTGCGTGTGCCGCGCTCGCCGATCGGCCGGCTCGGAGTCCGTCCCGAGGATCTCGCGCTGCCGGCCGACGGCTCGTCCGAAGTCGAAGTGAAGCTCGAGATCGGGGAGGCGCCGAGCACGCGCATCGAGGCGAGCGGGCGGATCGACGTCTTCGGCGCGCGCCTCCGTGGGCTGAAGGCGCCGGTGGACGTGCGCCTCGAAGGCGGCGCTTCGGGTCTACCCGGCAGGCCGCTCGACCTCGAGAAGACGACGGCCACGATCGGGCCGTTCGTGGCGAGCGTGACCGGCACCGTGACGCCGACGAGCCACGGCTTCCGCGTCGACGCCGCGTGGCGGACCCAGCCCATCGCATGCGAGAAGCTCGCGCGCGCCGAGGCGAAGAGCATGGGCGCCATCGCGGCCGCGCTCCAGGAGGTCGCCCACGCGACCGGCGCCATACGCGTCACCGGCCAAGCCCACGCGGCCGGCCTCGTGAAGTACGACACCCGCGCCCCGGACGACGCGAGCCTCACGTTCCAGGCCCGCGAGACGTGCGGGCTCGCCATCTTCGGGCGCTAGACCGGTCGCCGCGAGGCCTCAGCCCGGGGCCCTCGCCGCGGAAGGAGTCGACAAAGCGCGGCTTTCTAGCTAAGAGCAGCGCCGCCATGAGCCGCGGATTCCTCCAGCCCTCCCTCCGTAACGAACCCTCCGAGTCGCAGCAGAGCTTCGCGAAGCTCTCGCGTCATCGCCGCGCCCGCCTCGCGGAGGCCGCGCAGACCACGCTCGTGAAGGCGGCGCAGTGGGCGCGCGGCGAAGCCGTGACGCCGGCAGTCGCCGATGCCCTCGAGCAGCAGCTCAAGGCGCACGAGACGAAGGCCGCGAAGAAGAAGGGCTGATCCCCGCCTGCGCGGCGGCGGCGCAGAAAGCTCCCGAAAAAGCGCGCGGCTCCCGTGCCGCGCGCCGTGCGCCTTCGTCAGCGCGCGTCAGCCGTTGCGCTTCGCGAAGTCCTTCATGAAGCCGGCGAGCGCTTCGCACCACGCCGGCTCGACCGCGTTGTAGAGCGACGCGCGGATGCCGCCGACGGAGCGGTGGCCCTTAAGACCCACCATCTGCTGCGCGTCGGCCTCTTTCACGAAGGTCGCTTCGAGCTCCGGCGTGGGCAGCCGCCAGACCACGTTCATGAGCGAGCGGCACGACCGGTCGACCGGGCACCGGTAGAAGCCGCCCGAGCCGTCGATCGCGTCGTAGAGCGCCGAAGCCTTCTTGCGGTTCCGCGCCTCCATCGCGGTGACGCCGCCCTGCTCTTCGAGCCAGCGGAGGACGTTGCGCACGAGGTAGATCCCGAAGGTCGGCGGCGTGTTGTAGAGCGACCGGTTCTCGGCGTGCGTCCGGTACTGGAAGATGCTCGGGATGTCCGTGCGGCCGCGCGCGAGGAGCTCTTTCCGCGCCGCGACGATGGTGACCCCGGAAGGGCCGATGTTCTTCTGCGCGCCGGCGTAGACGAGCGAGAACGGCGACACGTCGACGACGCGTCCGAAGATGTCGCTCGACATGTCGACGAAGAGCGGCGCCTCCGCCTTCGGAAACGGCGCTGCCGCATCGACGCCGTACTCGAGGCCGTGGATCGTCTCGTTGCTCGTCACGTGCACGTACGCCGCGCCCGGCGAGAGCGTGAGCTCGTCTTGCCGCGACACGCGCGTGTACGACTTGCCTTCCGCCGTCGTTCCCGCGATGCGGACCTCACCGGCGCGAAGTCCCTCGCACGCGCGAGCCTCCGACACCGCCTTCTCGCCCCACGCGCCGTTCACGACGTAGTCGGCGATGTGGCCGTGCGGGAGGAAGTTCATCGGCAGCTGCGCGAACGCCTGTGTTGCGCCGCCCTGCACGAAGATCACGTCCCATTCGGACGTGGAGACGCCGAGGTGCTTCGCGACGAGCGCGAGCGCCTCGTCGTGAACCTTCTCGTACACCTTGCCGCGATGCGAATGCTCCATGACGCTCATTCCGGAGCCCTCGAAGTCGACGAGCTCCTCGCGTGCGCGCTCGAGCGCAGCGAGAGGAAGCGAGGCAGGACCGGCATTGAAATTCATCGCGCGCGTCATGGCAGCCGCAGCCTACCGCTTCGTGGCACGCGCCCGGAAGACTGAGTTAGACTCGCGGCCGTGAAGCGGGCTCTCCTCTCGCTCGTGTCGCTGCTCCCGCTGCCGCCGCTCACGCTGGTGCAGAGCGGCTGCGACCGCCGCGCGACGAGCACGCAGTGCACGGAGATGCTCGAGAAGTACGTCGACATGACGTCGGCCGCCGAGCCCGCACTGGCCGATCTGCGGCCCGACGACCCGCGCATCTTCGCGGCGCGCGAGCTGGCCAAAGCGAAGAAGAAGGAGGACCCGAGCTTCCGGCGGGTCCAAGCGCAGTGCGAAGCCGAGGTCACGCAGCGCGAGTACCGCTGCGCGATGAAGGCGCCCAACCCGGAGACATGGCAAGCATGCATCGACTGACCTCGCTTTCGTTCGCGGTGCTGACGACGTTCGCCCTCGCCTCGGCGGGGTGCGGCGGCGGAAACAAACCTGCCGAGAACGCCGGCACGGAGGGAGACGCCGGGATCACGGCCGTCGAGCTCGCCGACGGGGGCGAGGAGCACAGCGCCGCCTCTGCGAAAGGCGGCGCCGAGAAGAAGGACGAGTGCGTCGGCTTCGACATCGCGAACATCGAAGACGTGCTGCTCAAGAGCGCATGCGAGGAGCCGAACGTACGGCCCGACACGCTCGCGCCCGTCGACTTGAAGGGGAAGCTCGAGGTGATGGTCTCGGCGAGCCCGACGCGTTCGGCGCCCGGAGGAAAAGTCGACCTCGTCGTCACGTTCGCGAACAAGTCGAAAGACCCTCTCGTGCTGCACTTCAAGATCGATCCGGTCGCCCGGTTCGAGGTCGAGACGTGGGACAAGAAGGGCAAGCGCGCGGACATGCCGACGGGCAACCCGCCGCCGCCGCCGAAGAACGCGACGCAGCCGCCGCCGAGCGAGCCGAAGGCCGCGCGCGTGACGATCGCGCCGAACGGGACCGCGCGCGCCCGCGTGCCGTGGGAGGCCGTGAAGACGAAGTGGGCTCCGGAGAAGTACCGCGGAACGCCGCCGGAGCGTGGCTACCCGCGCGCGCCCGCCGGCCCTCTGCCCAAGGGTAAGTACACGGTGAAGGTCGTCACGCCGCTCGTCGGCGTCTCCGAGGGCGTCGATCACGAGATGAGCGCACCGAAGGTCGAGATCGAGATCGGCGGATGACGAACGCGCCCGGACCGCCGAAAACGTCGTCGGGAGAGATGCCGCGGGCCTTCCGTGCGGTGTTCATGGGCACGCCGCAGTTCGCCGTGCCGTGCCTCGACGCGCTCGTCGAGATCGCGGACGTGGCCGCCGTCGTGTGTCAGCCGGACAAACCTTCGGGCCGCGGCCTCGAGCTCACTCCGGCGCCGGTGAAGAAGCGCGCGCTCGAGCTCGGGCTCACGGTCGTGCAGCCGACGAAGCTGAAGACGGGTGAGTTCGCGGCGTGGCTCCGCGAGCTCGCGGTCGATGTCGCGCTCGTCGTCGCGTACGGCCGCATCCTCCCGAAAGACGTCCTCGAAGCGCCGCGGCTCGGCTGCGTGAACGTGCATGCTTCGCTCCTGCCGAAGCTGCGCGGCGCGGCGCCCATCACGTGGGCGGTCGTTCGCGGCGAGCCGGAGACGGGCGTGACGCTCATGAAGATGGACGTCGGCATGGACACGGGCGACATGCTGCAGAAGCTCGCGACGCCCATCACCGAGGAGGAGACCGCGGGCGAGCTCGGGGAGCGGCTCTCCGCGCTCGGAGCGCTCGCCGTCCGCAAGGGGCTGCCCGCGTACGTCGCGGGAGGCTTGACGGCGGAGCCGCAGGACCATGCGCAAGCGACGCTCGCGCCCATGCTCGAGAAGAAGGACGGCCGTATCGACTTCGCGAAGCCCGCCCGCGCCGTCCACGATCACGTTCGCGGCATGACGCCATGGCCCGGTGCGTTCACGACGGCGCGTGGCAAGACACTGAAGGTTCACGCCACGCGCGTGACGGACGTTCCCTCCGGGACGAAGCAGGCGCCCGGCACGGTCGTGCTCGCCGACAAAGCGAGAGTCGTCGTCGCGTGCGAGGAGCGCGCGGTCGAGCTCACGCGCGTGCAGCTCGAGGGCAAGAAGGCCATCTCCGCGGGCGAGTGGTTCGTGGGACGCGGCATCGCCGAAGGCGACGTGCTCGGCGCGTGACGTCCGCAGGCGCCGGTGCGGCGTCATAGCTGACAGAACGCGTTCACGTTACACGCCGCCACGCGTACTTCGAGGGGTTGCGTTTTCCGGTTCGGGAGCGAACTCTGTTCCGATCCCGTGGCGACTTCGAAGCCGGCAAAGAAGAAGAACGCGGACGCGCTCGCGCCGTTCCATCCCGCTGTCGGCGCATGGTTCCGTGCCGCGCTCGGTGAGCCGACGCGCGCGCAAGAGCTCGCGTGGCCGCACATCGCTGCCGGCGAGACGACGCTCCTGCTTGCGCCCACGGGCTCCGGCAAGACCCTCGCCGCGTTCCTCTCGGCCATCGACCGGCTCGCGCAGGAGAACGTCACCGAGCCGCGTGACGACCGCGCGGCGCGCGCGTCCGCGAAGAGCCGCCTCCGCGTGCTCTACGTATCTCCGCTGAAGGCGCTCGCCGTCGACGTCGAGCGAAACCTCCGCGCTCCACTGGCCGGCATCACGGAGGCCGCGAGCCGGCTCGGCACGCCGCTCCGGCGGCTCGAGGTCGCGGTGAGGACCGGCGACACACCGGTGGCGGAGCGCACGAAGATGCTCCGCACGCCGCCGGACATCCTCATCACCACGCCCGAGTCGCTGTACCTGCTCCTCACGAGCTCGCAGCGCGAGATGCTCGCGCACGTCGACACGGTCATCATCGACGAGATCCACCAGATGGCCGCGAGCAAGCGCGGCGCGCACCTGTTCGTCTCGCTCGAGCGGCTCGAAGCACTGAACCCCGAGCGCCGCCTGCAGCGCATCGGTCTGTCGGCGACGCAGCGTCCACTCGAGGAGATCGCGAAGCTGCTCGGCGGATTTGCGAGCGCCGCGGAGGCCGAGCCTGCCTCGATCAAGAAGCGCACGCGCGCGCTGACCCCGCGCCCGGTGGCCATCGTCGACGCATCTGCGAAGAAGGCGCTCTCGATCACCGTCGAAGTTCCCCCGCCCCTCCCCGATGGTCTCGCGGGCCCGCTCGACGACGAAGAAGCCGACCCGGATGCGCGGAGCATCTGGCCGCAGGTCCATGCGCGGCTCGTCGAGCGCATTCGTCAGGCGCGCTCCACGATGATCTTCGTCAACTCGCGGCGACTCGCCGAGCGTCTCGCGACGGCGCTGAACGAGACCGCAGGCGAAGAGATCGCGCTCGCTCATCACGGTAGCGTCGCGAAGGAGAGCCGGCGCGCCATCGAAGAGCGCCTGAAGGCCGGCGAGCTCCCCGCGATCGTGGCGACGTCGTCTCTCGAGCTCGGCATCGACATGGGCGCGGTCGACCAGGTCATCCAAGTCGAGGCGCCGCCGTCCGTCGCGTCGGGTATCCAGCGCATCGGCCGCGCGAGCCATCACGTCGGCGGCGTGCCGTCCGGCGTGCTCGTCCCGAAGCACAAGCACGATCTGCTCGCGTGCGCCGCCGCCGCTTCAGGCATCGAGAGCGGCGACGTCGAGGAGACGTACTTCGCGCGTAATCCGCTCGACGTCCTTGCGCAGCAGATCGTCGCGATCGCGGCGGTGGGCATTCCTCGGCAGCGCCCCGCCGCCCCCGAGCCGCTCGGTCCGGGCGGAAGACGCCGCGTGACCGCGCGGAAGAAGAAGAAGGAAGAGGAGCCTGCCGAGGTCGAGCTCGAGACCGAGGTGGAGGCCGTCTGGGAGCTCGTGCGGCGCGCCGCGCCCTTCGCGGAGCTCCCGCGTTCGAGCTTCGACGGCGTGCTCGACATGCTCGCGGGGCGCTACCCGAGCGACGAGTTCGCCGATCTTCGGCCTCGCATCACGTGGGACCGCACGCGCGGGATCGTGCGTCCGCGTGCGGGCGCCAAGCGCCTCGCCATCCAGAACGCCGGCACCATTCCGGATCGCGGCCTCTACGGCGTGTTCCTCCAAGACGGCACCGACGGCGGCAGTCGCGACGACGACGACGAGGCGGCGAAGGCGAAGAAGAACAAGTCGAGCCGTCGCGTCGGCGAGCTCGACGAGGAGATGGTTTTCGAGCTCCGCGAGGGCGAGGTGTTCCTCCTCGGCGCGTCGTCGTGGCGCGCCGAGCAGATCACGCGCGACCGCGTGCTCGTGACGCCCGCGGCGGGCGTGCCCGGGAAGATGCCGTTCTGGCACGGCGATCGCGCAGGGCGGACGCTCGCGTTCGGAACGCGCATCGGCAAGCTGACGCGGACGATTGCGAGCCTCGAGCCGCGCGAGGCGGCGAAGGTGCTGCACGAGGAGCACCATCTCGATGCGAGGTCGGCCGAGGACCTCATCGCGTACGTCAAAGACCAGGTCGCAGCCGCGGGCGCGGTGCCGAGCGACAAGACCATCGTCGTCGAGCGCGTGCCCGACGAGCTCGGTGACCTCCGCATCTGCGTGCTGACGCCGTTCGGCAGCCGCGTGCACGCGCCCTGGGCGATGGCGGCGCTGCGGAAGCTCCGCGATTCGCGCGCCGGAGACATCGAGGCGGTCTCCACCGACGACGGGATCGTCTTCCGCGTCCCGGGCGGCGAGGAGCCTCCGCCGACCGACGTCTTCTTCCCTTCGCCGGACGAGGTCGAAGACATCGTCACGCGCGAGCTCGGCTCCTCCTCGCTCTTCGCGGCACGCTTTCGCGAGGCGGCAGCGCGCGCGCTCCTCCTTCCGCGCAGCTCCGCCGGCAAGCGCACGCCGCTCTGGGCGCAGAGAAAGCGCGCGGCCGATTTGCTCGCCGTCGCCCAGCAGTACCCGTCGTTCCCGATCGTGCTCGAGACGTACCGCGAGTGCCTGCGCGACGCGTTCGATTTGCCTTCGCTCGTCGATGTCCTCCGCGCCGTCGAATCGCGGAAGCTCCGCGTCACCACCGTCGACGTGACCGCGCCGTCGCCGATGGCCGCGTCTCTCCTCTTCTCGTTCGTCGGCAACTTCATCTACGACGAAGACGCGCCCGCCGCCGAGCGACGCGCGCAGGCTCTCACCATCGATCACGCGCAGCTCCGCGAGCTGCTCGGCGAGACCGAGCTCCGAAAGCTCCTCGATGCTGACGTCGTGCTCGAGCACTCGCGTCAGCTGCAGCGCCTCGATCGTCCGCTTCGCCATGCCGACGCGCTGCACGACCTGCTCCTCTGGGTCGGTGATCTGACGCGCGACGAGATCGATCGACGCGCGCGTCCGGGTGAAGACGCGATGCCGCTCCCGGTCCAGGCGTGGATCGATGCCCTCGTTCGCGACCGCCGCATCGTCCGCGTGCGCATCGCCGGCGAAGAGCGCTACGTTGCCGTCGAAGACGTCGCACGCTACCGCGACGCGCTCGGCGTCGTCCTCGAGCGCGGCCTCCCCGAGGCGTTCCTCGGTGCGACGAAAGATGCGCTCACGACGCTCGTGGCGCGCTGGTCTCGGACGCACGGCCCGTTCACCGCCGTGGACGTGGCCGCGCGCTGGGGGCTCGGGGAAGCCTCGATCACGTCCGCGCTCGAGAAGCTCGTCGACGCCGGCAAGGTGGCCACCGGCGTCTTCCTACCCGCGGCGAGCGCCGGTGCACGAACGCAGCGCGCACGCGGCGGCGCCGCCGCGCCCATCGAGTACTGCGATTCGGAAGTGCTGCGCGCGCTGAAGCGGAAGACGCTCGCCCGGCTGCGCAAGGCCATCGAGCCGGTCGGTCCAGACGCGTTCGCGCGCTTCCTCGCCGAGTGGCAAGGCGTGGTCGCCGACGACGACGCGCGTGCGGCCCGCATCGCTTCGTCACCGATGGACGCGCTTCTCCGCGCGATTGCGCAGCTCGAGGGCTGCCCCATTCCCGCTTCGGTCCTCGAATCCGAGGTGCTGCCGGCACGTGTGCCGGGCTACCGCACGCACATGCTCGATCAGCTGCTCGCCTCCGGCGAGGTGGTGTGGGCAGGCATCGAGCCGATCGGCTCGAGCGACGGCCGCGTCGCCCTCTATCTCGCCGACCGCGAACCGCTCCTCGCGCGCACCGCGGCGGAGGCGCCGTCCTCCGAGCTCCACACGAAGCTGCGAGACCTGTTCGAGCGTCGTGGCGCGCTGTTCTTCGCCGAGATCGCGCGAACGCTCGGGACCTACCCCGCCGACGTGCTCGCCGCGCTCTGGGATCTCGTCTGGGCCGGTGAAATCACGAACGATACGCTCGAGCCGCTTCGTAGCCTCGGCCATGGCGCGCGCGAAACGCGCCGCGGTCGCCCCATCGCGCGGCCGGCGCGGAGGGGTCCCCGCGGTAGCGAAGGTCGCTGGTCCCTGCGCCGTTCGCGTTGGGAACGTGAGCCTTCGAGCACGGAGAAGGCGACCGCCATCGCGCGCGCCATGCTCGAGCGGTACGGCATCGTTCTCCGTGAGGCGGCACAGGCCGAGGGCCTCGTCGGCGGGTTCGCCAACGTCTACGACGTGTACCGCGCGCTCGAAGATCAGGGCCGCGTCCGCCGTGGGTACTTCGTCGCCGAGCGCGGCGCGACTCAGTTCGCACTGCCCGGCGCGGAAGAGCGGTTGCGGACGAATCGCGCGGTGGAGACGCCGAGCGGCGACGACGACGAGCGCGAAGACGCCTCGCAGCGGGTCCTCGTGCTCGCGGCGACCGACCCGGCGAACCCGTGGGGCGCGCTCGTGCCGTGGCCGCGACCAGGCGGCGACGACGGCACGCACCGTACGGCGCAGCGGACGCCGGGCGCGCGCGTGCTCATGGTCGGCGGCAAGCTCCTCGCGTGGCTCGGACGCGGCGGGCAGACGATGACGACGTTTCTGCCGAAAGACGAGCCGGAGGCTTCCCACGCCGCGCGAGCGCTCGCGCGCGCGCTCGCGACCATCGCGACACGCCGCGGTCGGAGCGCGGTGCTCGTCACCATCGACGGCGCGGCTGCGACGGAGAGCCCGCTCGCGAAGGTCCTCGCCGAGCACGGATTCGTGGCGCGGCGCGGCGAGCTCGTACGCATCCCGGAACGCCGCGGCGACAACGAAGGGCGCCGCGGCGAGGCCGCGCGGAAGTTCGCGCAGTTCGGGCGCGAGGCGAGCCCGTACGAAGCGCGTACCGCGGCGTACGCACCTCCGGCAGCAGAGACGACGGACGACGACGACTTCGACGACGACCTCGACGCATTCGACGACGAGGACTTCGCAGAAGCGCCGGCGGCGGAGACCGATGCCTGAGGGCGACAGCATCCATCGCCTCGCGGGGCGACTCGCTCCCGTGCTCGTCGGGCGCCGGGTGAAGAGCTTTCGCGCGAACGAGATCGCCGAGGACGTGGCGGTCACGTTGGTCGGGCAGCGCATCGAAGACGTCGTCGCCCGCGGCAAGAACCTGCTCGTCCGCTTCGAGGACGGCCGCACCCTGCACATCCACCTCCGCATGCTCGGCCGTGTACGCTTCGAGCGGCCCCGCTCGACGTATTGGCGCCCGCGCATCGTGCCCTCGCAGCTCCGCCTCGAGGTCGAGGGCGCCGCCGTCACGGGAGACCGCATCCCCGTGCTGCGGCTTCTCCGCGCCGGCGCCGAGAAGCGAAGCCCCGACCTCGCGGGGCTCGGCCCCGACCTCCTCGCCGAGGTGGTCGACGAAGCGGAGTGCGTTCGCCGATTGCGTGGCCTCGGCAAACGCAGCATCGGCGAGGCGCTTCTCGTGCAGCGCGCCCTCGCGGGCATCGGCAACATCTACAAATCGGAGACGCTGTTCCTCGAGCGCCTCGATCCGTCGACGCCCGTTGCCGACGTGAGTGACGAGATGCTCCTCGCGCTCGTCCGCCGCGCGAGCGGGCTCCTCAAGAAGAACGTTCGTCGCGGCGCGCGCGTCATCCGTACGTCGCTCGGCGGACCGCGCTTCTACGTCTACGGGCGCGAGGGCAAGCCGTGCTTCCGGTGCAAGACGCGCATCGTCATGATCCGGCAGGGAGCCGCGCCGGGCCGGTCGACGTATCATTGCCCGCGCTGCCAGGCGCGGCCCGCGCGCGCGCCGGCGCAACCCGAACCGCCGCAGCCATGAGCCGCACCGATCGCTTCCTCGACGAAGTACGGACCGAGTTTCCGTCGTTCCAGATCCGCAAGAAGCGGGAGAGCCGCCTGCAGCGAGCGATCCACGTCGCGCTCGTGCTGATCACGTTCGGAGGTCAGCGCGTGTACATGACGCGCTATCACACCGTTCTCTTCGGGATTCTCTGGGTGCCCGACGCATGGGACGCGATGAGCGACGCCGACCGCTACATCCTCCTCCGCCACGAGCGCATCCATCTGCGCCAGCGACGAAGGATGGGCGACCTCTGGATGGCCTTCGTCTACCTCGTGCCGTTCTTCCCACTGTTCTTCGCGTATGGACGCGCGCGCATCGAGTGGGAAGCGTACGTCGAGACCATCCGTGCGACGGCGGAGGTGCACGGCTTGGAGGCGGCGGCGAGCTTGCGAGCGCACATCGTCGCGCGCTTCACGGGCCCCGACTACGGCTGGATGTGGCCGTTCCGGAGCTCCGTGAATCGCTGGTTCGACGAGGCGCTCGCCGACGTACGCGCCGAGCTCGCGGGCTGAAGACTACTCCTCCGCCATCGCTGCGACGTCGCCCGGCGCGGCGTCCGGCAGCCGGCGGACGCTGTCGCGCCCTTGCTTCCACCCACCGGTGTCGGCGAACGGCGGCAGCGGCTGGCGGAAGTTGCCGCCCGTCTGCGGCGCCGGCCGGTCGCCGAGGTGCTGACGGGAGACCATGAGGGGCTGGAGGCGTTCGAAGAGCGCCGGCATGAACATGTTCATCAGCGTGAAGAGGCGCGTCGCGCTCCCGATGAGGACCTCGCGCCGCGGCATCGCCGCGCAGTGCACGATGGCGCGCGCCACGCGCTGCGGCGTGACGATCGGCGGCATGACGCTCATCTCGCGGCCCGTGTAGTTCGCGGCGTGATCGAAGAGCGGGGTGTCGACGCTGCAGGGCGCGACGATGCACGCGTGGATGTCGGTCCCCACGAGCTCCTGACGGAGCGCCGCGTTCATCGCATGGATCGCGTGCTTGCTGGCGCAGTACGCCGAGGCCTGCGCGTACGGCGTCTTCCCGGCGAGCGAGCCGACCGAGATGAGAACGCCCGTATTCTGGCGTCGGAAGACGCTCAGCGCGGCCTTCGTGCCGTGGAGCATCCCCATGACGTTCGTGTCGAAGAGCTGGCGCACCTGCTCGGACGGAACGTTCTCGAGGGCGCCCATCATGTACACGGCGGCGTTGTTCACCCAGACGTCGATGCGGCCGAAGCGGTCGAGCGCAGCGTCACGAAGCGCGATCACCTGCGACTCGTCCCGAACGTCGGTCGGCACTGCCATCGCTTGCGCGCCGCGCTCGCGGCACAGCTCGACCACGCGTTCGAGCGCACGCGCGCTCCGCGAAGCGAGCACGAGCTTCGCGCCCCGACGCGCGAACATCTGGGCGGCGACGCGCCCGATGCCGCTCGACGCCCCGGTGAGCACCACGACCTGACCTTCGATCCGACGCATCATGAGCGGCCTCCTTGACGTACGCGCGAGGCGCGGCCTGTCTCCGCGCCGGCGAACGTTCCGCGCGCGTCACGTGCAATCCACGAACCTGCCGCTCGGCGGGTCGCGGCACCGCGTCGTCGATGTGCAGCAGCCGGTGCGGCCCCGAGTGCACCCTGCTGCACTTCGAGCGAATGCGCATCTCGGGGCGACGCTCCTGCCGCGCGCGAGCACGCTCGCGCAAGCGCGCGACCTTGCAGCGGAGGCGCGGGATCCGTGCGGAGGCGCCTCACGTCGGCGCGCGCGTTGCAGCCGTGCCCCACACCCGCGCGCTTCGCCGAATCGTCACCTGAAGGGTCGCGAGGCGGCACGGCTACCGTGCGCGGACGAGGAGGAGACGCTCGATGAAGAAGCTCGCGCTCGTGGTGTTGCTCGGACTCTCGGCGACGGCGTGTCGTGCGCAGGTGCGCGTGCAGACGCAGGCTCGGACGGAGCCGATCGCCGAGCCGGCACCGTCGCCCGCGCCCGAGCCGCCGCCCGCGCCCGAGCCGCAGCAGGGCGAGCAGATCTCGCTGCCCGAGCAGATCGAGTTCGAGACCGACGAGGCTCGCATCAAGCAGACGCCGAAGACGCTCGCGACGCTCGAAGAGCTCGCCGGCATCCTGAAGAAGCACCCCGGAATCACGAAGCTTCGCATCGAGGGCCACACCGACAGTCGGGGGAAGGCAAAGCACAACGACAAGCTGTCCAAGGCGCGCGCCGACGCGGTGGCCGCGTGGCTCGCGCAGCACGACGTCGCGCCTGGTCGCCTCGTGACGTTCGGGTTCGGCAGCAAGCGGCCGCTCGTCGCGAACGACACCGAAGCGCACCGCCAGCAGAACCGACGGACGGAGTATTACGTCGAGGAGGTCGACGGGAAGAAGGTGTCGCCGACGCAGACCGTCGCGCTTGCTGGGGCGAATGCGCCGAGTGGGCCGGGCGGCGCGCGCGGCTCGGGCGCTGGGGGCAAGAGCGAGCGCTGACCGCCCGATTTCGCTTGCGGCGCGGCGGGCGAAGCGGTGAGGTCTGGAGAAGCTTCCATGGATCCGTACGCCCCGATCAACGGCATCTCGCTCGAGCAATACGCGGAGCTCTCCGCCGATGTCTCGGAAACCCAGGACCCCGAGAAGCAGGCGGAGATCGTCGCGCAGAAAGGGATCAGCCGCACCGATTGGGATGCCGCGAAAGCCGGCTGGACCGCGCGCATGCAGGACATGTCGCTCATGGGCCAGGTGGCGACGCGGTTCATGCCGCTCTACCAGGCCGCGCTCGCGAAGAAGAGCCCGGCACCGCAAGTGAGCTACGACGACTACGTCGCGATGTGCGGCTGCGTGCCTGTCATCGGCATCGAGGGGATGCTCGCGCACTACAAGGTGACGATGCCGCAGTGGACGCAGATCGCCGGCCACTGGAACAGCGTCATTCCGACGAATCCGCAGTACATGCAGCACGGCCTCCTCGTCGAGCAGGAGGCCGCGCGCATCCGCGCCGGTGGCCAGCCGAAGCCCGTGACGCTCGGCGCGGCGGCGGCCCCCGCGGCCGGCGGAGCGGCGCAGCCCGCGGCAGGCATGGGTGGCATGGGCGGCATGCAAGCCGGCTACGGCATGCCGCAGCCGCAGGCGTACGGCGCGCAGCCCGCTGCCTACGGCGCGCCGAACCCCTATGCGCAGCAGGCGCAGTACCAGAACCAGGCCGCGGCGTTCGGCAACCAAGTCGGCAATGCGTTCAACGCGTTCGGCAACGCCCTCGGCTCGTTCGTGAACAGCGCGGTCGGCGGGATGGCCGTCGGCTCGCAGGTGCTCGTGCAGTGGTCGGACGGCAACCGCTACCCGGGCACGGTCACGATGATGCAGAACGGCCAGGTCCAGGTCGCCTTCCCCGACGGCCGTCAAATCTGGGTCCCGCAGCAGTACGTGTCGCCGCGCGTCTAGACGCGGCGCAAACGCGAGCGCCGCGCGTCTAGACGCGGCGCAAACGCGAGCGCCGCGCGTCTAGACGCGGCGCAAACGCGAGCGCCGCATCACTTCGACTTCGCGAACACCTGCACGAGCACGCGGCCGGCACCCTGCTTCGCGGCGACGTCGACCTTGTACGGCACGGCGATCGGTGCGAGCGGGCAGATCGGCGTCTTGCCTCGGCCGATCACGGCGGGGTTCTTGTCGGTCGCGGCCGAACGCCCGGCGTCGAGGTTGTAGAGCGGCGGCGCGAGGAGACGCGCCTCGAGCTGCGTGACCTGCGCAGGCGCCGAGAGGGCGATGATCGTGTAGCAGCGACCCGGAGCCATGTTCACGATCATGCCGAAGTGCTCGTTGCCCTGCAGCGTCGCGCGGCCGGGCTGTCCCTCGGCGGCCATGCCGGGCGCGTCCTTCTGCGCCTGAGCGGCCATCGCCGCATCGAGAGCCGCATCGAGCCCGGCGACGGCGAGACCCGAGGCCGCCGCGGATGCCGACGCAGCGACGGATCCGCTCGGTACGGCCGAGCCACTCGCGAGCGGGGCCGCGTCGCCCGCGTCACCCGCATCGCCGGGATCCCCCGCGTCGAGCCCGAACGCGAAGCCGGCGTCGAGCGTCGGCGTGGGCACCGCGGGGTCCTTCGAGCACGCGGCCGGAACGAGCGCCGCGGTGACGAGCAACGTGAGGAGCGGGAGGGTTCTCTCGAGCGCGCGCTTCTGCATGGCGCGCACCTTACATCTCCGGGTCACGTGACGTCGACGTGCAACGTCGCGCCACCGTCCGCCTTCGGGAGGATCCGCGCCGACAGCTTTCGCCACGCGCCGTTCCCGTCCCGACGATCGGCTTCGACCATCGCAACGGCGGCCTCGACGAGCGCCGACGGCGGATCGAGCGAGCGAAGAATGCCCGCGGCATCGATCGCGACGAGCTGAACGTGGATGCGTCGCGCGCGCGCGGCCGGCGCCTGCGCGGCGGCGCCATCGATCTCCGACGTGACGACGAAGAGCCCCTGTACGTAGCCGTGGCTCGCGCGCGCGAGGGCGGCGAGCGCCGCGTTCGCGACCGGGAGGAAGATCGCGCGCGCCGGCTCGCGGAGCTTCCGCGAGCCCACCTTTGGCGCAGCCGCCGCGCTCGTCTCTTCCGTTGGAGGAGGAGGCCGCGAGCCCCCCGTCCGCGGCTCGAAAATCTCCCGAATAGGCGGCAGCGAGCGGTACGCGGGAGGTGGCGGCGCGCTCGGTACCTCGCGCGCTCGGTCGGGCGCGGGCGGCGGCGGAACCGAGAAACGCGCATCTGCAGACGGCGCCGGCGGCGTCGGCTCCGCCTCGAGCGGGCGCGGCCGCTCGAAGAGACCCACGTAGTGGACGTCTCCGCCGACGACGCGCTCGTGGAAGCCCTCTGCGCGGGCGACGAGCGCGCCGAGCATCACGAGCGTGCGCGCGTCGTCACGATCGAGGTCACCGACGACGCTCATGGTGAGCTGCGCGACGCCGCGTGCCTGCCCTTCGCGGACGACGACGTCGGCGTAGGTGATCCCCGTGCTCGGCGCGCGTCCCGCCCACGCCCAGCGCAGGATGCGGTCATACGGTGAGTAGACGGCGAGCACCTCTCCGTAGAGCCGGGCGCTCACGTCGCCGTGCCGTGATTCGAACGTGGCGAGGCGCGAGACCGAATCGAACCTCAGCGCTTCGCCGCGTGCCTCACGCTGCGCGTGACGATCGAGCAGGCGACGGAGGTCCCGCTGGAGCAGGAATCCGAACCGGCGCGTGGCTTCGTCGAGCGGCATCGGAGATCAGCGGGATTCTACCCATGGAGCCGCGGATCCCTGTACGGTAAGCGCTTCAAGGAGAACTCGCCGATGGCTCTTTCGACCCGCCGCACCATCTTCGCGCTCGCAATCTTCAGCGCCATGCCGCTGCTCGTCGCCTGCCCGAAGAAGGATCCGCCGCCGGTCGACGCCGCGCCGCCTCCGCCGCCGCCCGCGGAGGAGGCGTCCACGACGGTCCTCGTCCCGCTCGAGGAAGATGCCGGCGCCGACGCGGATGCCGATGCCGATGCCGGCAAGAAGTTCACGGGCACGGGAGTTCCGACGAACGTCGCGCGCCTGAAGCAGTGCTGCGCCGCGATCCGCAAGCAGGCGCAGGGCGCCCCGGAGCTCATCGCCGCCGCTGCGTCGTGCGATCAGCTCGCTGCGAATGCCGGCCCGAGCGGCACCGCACCCGAGCTCGGCGCGCTGAAGAACCTCTTCGGCGGCCGTACGATTCCGCCGATCTGCCAGGGCTTCTAGTCCCCGGCCCGTTTCAGGGCCGCTCGTCAGGGCGCGGCGACGCGAAGTGATCGAACCCGAGCGGGTCGATCCCCAGCGTCGCGCCGTCCACTTCGACGACGATGCGCGAGCTCGCGCCGTCCGCCGCCTCGACGCGACCGATACGCATGAAGCCGGGTAGCTCGGCCTCCGCGCTCGTCGCGAGCAGCGCATAGTCTTCCCCGCCGTGCAGCGCGAGGTCGAGCGGGTCACGCCCGAGCGCCTGCGCCGCCGCGTGGAGGACGTCGCCGCCGTGCTCGAGGAGGAAGCTCGCTTCCAGCACGAGGCGCACGTCGCTCGCCTCGCCGACGTGCGACGCGTCCCGCGCGAGGCCGTCGGACACGTCCACCGCCGCGCTTGCCGCACGAGCGACGGTATCGGCATCGCTCGTCCGCGCGTGCGGACGCCGCCAAGCCGCGAGCGCCGGCGCGATGCGTGCATCGTGCAGCAATCGACGATCACCCGCGAGCAGCGCGCCCAACCCGGCCGCCGCGAGACCGACAGCCCCCGCGAGGAAGACGCCTTCACCCGCGCGCGCGCCCCGGCGAAGCACGGGCTTGTACGTGCGGCCGAGCAGCGTCGTCGTGATGGAGGTCTCCTGGCCGCGCGCGAGGTTTCCGCCGACGACGGGCGCACCGACCGCACGAGCCGCCGCTGCTTGTCCGCGCGCGAAGGCCTCGAGGTCCCCGTCGGTGACGGAAGGCGCGAGCACGAGCGACGAGAGCGCCGCCGACGGTCGAGCGCCCATTGCAGCGAGGTCACTCGCGGCTGCCATGAAGCTCCGCCACCCGACGTCTTCCCACGACGCCCAATCGATGCGGAAGTGCGTGCCGTCGACCTGCGCGTCGACCGTCCACACGAGACTCCCCTGCCCTTCGGCGAGCACCGCAGCGTCGTCGCCGATCCCCACCGTCACACCCGGCTGCATGCCAGCCTCGAGATGCGACCGAAGCAGCGCGATGCGTTCGAGCTCGTTCACGCGCGGTCCGGGACGCGCGACGGCGACGTCCGCCGCGCCTGCGCGGAAGGCAACATGACGACGAACACGGCGCCGGTGGGCTCGTTCGAGTCGATGCGTACGGTGCCTCCGTGCGCGTCGACGATGCGCTTCACGATCGAGAGACCGAGCCCCGTTCCGCCGTGCTCGCGCGTCGACGACGAATCGACCTGGTAGAACGCGTCGAACACCTTCTCGCGCTCGCGGGGCGGAATGCCGATGCCGTCGTCTGCGACGGAAACCTCGACGGCGCGACGAAGCGGTGCGAAGAGCACGGCGCCCGCGTCGTCGTCGGCGTCCGCCTCGTCCGTGACCCGCGCGCGGATCACGACCCGACCGCCCTTCGGCGTGAACTTCACCGCGTTGTCGACGAGGTTCACGAACACCTGCCGCAGCCGCTCGGCATCACCGGCGAGCTCGCACGGAGTCTCGTCCTTCTCGAGAACGAGCGACACGTTCTTCTTCGCGGCAGCGGGCGTCAGCGTGGAGACGACCTCGTCCAACACGGGCCCGATCTGCATCGGGCGCTGCCGGAGCGACATCGTCCCGCTGTCGAGCTTCGAGAGATCGAGCAGGCCCATGATGAGACCGAGGAGCTGCTCGCCCTTGCCGTGAATCGTTCGCACGAACTCGGCCTGCTCCTCACCGAGCGGTCCGGCCATGCCTTCGGCGAGCATCTCGCTGTACCCGATGATCGACGTAAGAGGCGTGCGCAGCTCGTGGCTGACCGTACCGAGGAAGTTCGACTTGAGACGATCGAGCTCCTTCAGGCGGGCGAGCGCCTGCTCGAGGCGCGCGGTCTTCTCCTCGAGCGCGCGGTAGCTCTCGCGGACGCTGTAGAGATGCAGCTTGCTCGTGACGTAGGCCTTGTGGCTCGAGAAGATGATGAGCTCCAGCGTCGTCTTGAGGTGCTTCGCGATGCGCGCGAGCGCCTCTGGCTTGACGCGCGCGACGCGCGAGAGCCGCTCACTCGCGTCGATCAGATCGAGCTTCCGCACGGTCGCGGCGAGCGAAGGCGGCGGCTCGCGGAGCCCAGCGGGTGCGTACGGCCCGAGGACCATGCGCCCGACGCGACGGCCCTCGTAGTCGAGCGACACGATGCGGTACGAGAGGCCGCTGAAGCACGCGTGCGTCACGTCTCCGGTGACGCCGGGGTCCACGCTCTTCGCGGCGCTCACGGTCGTGCCGCACGCGAGCCGGCCCTCGGGGAGCTGGTTGACGAGCGTGCACGCGTCGAGCGCGCTCGCCACGTTCGCGAGGAGCGCACCCTCGGACGAGTAGATGCGGACGCCAATCCCGAAGAGATCGTGCACGCTCCGCAGCAGCTCCTCGAGCGCATCGCGGTCGACGATGTCCTCGATGCGGATCGGCAGATCGGAGACGACGTCGACCGCGGCGGCCGGGGGTGCGGACGTCACGGCGCCTCCTGCGTGGCACCGCCGACGTACGCGCCGGAGAGCGCGCGTCCCTTCCCGGCGTGCCCGAGGCTCGCCGCCGCGACCTCGAGGAACGCCTCGGGCCGGAGGCCGAGCTTCTCGCTGAGCGAATGATCGCCGTCGAGCTTCTTCCAGGCGCGGTCGAGCAGACCGAAGAAGCACTCGAGAACACCTTGCCCGTTCATCGCGCACGCCTTGTAGACGGGCTCGCGTCCGCGCCGCGCGAGGTCGTCGATCTCGGCGTCGGGACGGACGTTCGGAAGGTCACGCTTGTTGAACTGGATGACGAGAGGGAGCTCGGAGAGCGACCGTCCGAGCTCCTTCAGGTTCGCGCGCAGGTCGAGGAACGAGGTCGCGTTGTTCTCCGTCTCGGCGACCTGCGAATCGGCGACGAACACCACCCCGTCGGCGCCCTGCAGCACGAGCTTCCGCGTCGAGGCGTGCACGTTCTGCCCGGGGACGGTGAACACCTTCACGCGGAGGCTCATGCCGGCGCCATCCGCCGCATCCGTCTTGAAGACGAGCGGCAGCATGTCGAAGAACAGCGTGCGGTCGTCCTTCGTCTCGAGCGTCATGAGCCGTCCTCGGCTCTCGCTCGTCACGAGGTCGTGCAGTGCCTTGAGGTTGGTCGTCTTCCCGCTGAGGGCTGGCCCGTAGTAAACGAGCTTGATCGCGACCTCACGCGCGGCGAAGTTGAGCTGCACGGCCTTCGTCACAGAGTATCATGCCCCCGTGCTCAAGGAAGGCGACAAGCTCCCCGCGTCGGTGCTGAAGGGTTCGTTCGAGGCGACGTTCGACGACGGTGACGGCCAGACCGTCACGCTCGGCGAGCTCGCCCCGGCCGGCAAGACGCTCGTTCTCTTCTTTTATCCGAAGGACAGCACGCCCGGCTGCACGCGCGAGGCGCAAGGCTTCACGGCGTCGCGGAAGGCGATCGAGAAGGCGGGCGGCGTCGTCGTCGGCGTCTCCCGCGACTCGGTGAAGAGCCACTGCTCCTTCCGCGACAAATTCGGGCTCGCCATCCCGCTCCTCTCCGATCCCGACCGCGTCCTCCACGAGGCGTTCGGGGCATGGGGAGAGAAGACGATGTACGGCAAGAAGATCCTCGGCGCCATCCGCAGCACCTTCCTCGTGCGCGACGGCAAGGTCGTTCGCGTGTGGCCGAGCGTGAAGGTCGACGGCCACGTCGAGCAGGTCCTCGCGGCGCTCTCGGGCGCAGAGGGCACCGAGTCGGCTGCCGCCCGGCCGCGCACGGCGATGAGCGCCTCGAAGAAGAACGCGGCGAACGCGAAGAAGGCGGCGTCCAGCGCGAAGAACACCGGCGTCCGCACGACCGCGGCGAAGAGCACGAGGAGCAAGGCCCGCGCGTGAGCGGCGACGGCGACGTCACCGTCGTCTGGGTCGCGCCGGACGCTTCGAGGCCCCGGGCGGATGCCGTGCACGCGCTCGCCGAGTGGGCGCGCGCGCGCGGCGTCGTTCTCCTCCCTGCGAGCGAGAGCCGTGGCGCCCGCACGCTGACCGTCGACCCGGCGGTCGGCGACCGCGTCGAGAAGGAGATCGATCGCGCCCGTGACGCGATCGCCGCGCTCGATGCCGATGCCGCCGAGCGCGCGCTCGCCCGCGCAGATGCGCTTCTTCGCGACCACCCGGAGCTCCCGCACGCGGCTTGGCTCCGGGCCGAAGTGCATCGCGTCTGGGCGGCGCGGTACGCTCGCATCACGCCGCGTGACGACGCGCGCGCAGAGGCGGCCTGGCAAGAGGCCGATGCGCTCGACGGCGGGCGCGTCGCCGGCGTCGGTGAGGTCACGTTCGCCCCTCGTCGGCGGGTCGGCGTCACCATCACGCTGACCGGAGCGGCTGGCCGCGCCGTGGTCGCGCGCCTCGACGGAATCGAGGTCGCGGGCATGCCCGCGCCGGACGGAGCCACGGCGTACGCCGTCGACGTCCCTGCCGCCGAGCACCACTTCGCGGTCGCGCTCGACGGGCAAGATGTCTTCGCGTCGTGGCTCGGCATCCCGGACCACGCGCCGTCGGCGCCTCGGCTCACGATCCCGGTGAACGTCGGCGACGCGGGGGCGTGTGCAGCCTCGTCGTTCGGGCGCGTGGCCCGTGACCCGGGCGGCTCGCGAATCCAAGCATCCGGCGTCTCGTGCGAGCGGTGGCTCGCGGCGGTCCCCGGCGAGCGCCGCGACAGCGTCCTCGTCGCGCGCTGCGAGCGCGACGCATGCGGACCGCTGCTCGAGTGGCGGACCGGCTCGTCCGCGATCACGGCCGCAGGGGGAGACGTGGTCGTCCCGTCGAACGCGTGGCCCGCGTGGGCGACGTGGACCGTCGGCGGCGTGGGCGTGGCCGCGGCCGTGGTGATCACCCTCGTCGCGACCGGTGCGCTGGAAGCGCGTCCCGTGGAACCGCGCTTCGTCGCTGGCGGCGTTCGCGTCGAGTGACCGTCGCGTGCGACGCGCACCGTCGTCATCGTTGACGACGCGTGCGTGCGGATGTTGACGAGCGACACGCGGCGCGCGTCGGCTGCCTCGCAAAACGCCGCGTGAAACGCGCGATGCGCGCGGCGGCACACGCCTTGAACTCACGAAGAGGCATGTTGCTTCGCGCTCGTCGTCGCGCGCTCGCGCGCACCTCCGTCGCCGCGCTCACCGTCGGCATCGCCAGCGCGGTCAGTGCGTCCGCAAACGCCGCTTCGTTCGACGCAGCGAGCGGCACCTTCCGTCTCGAGCCGGATGCCGTCGTCGCTTCTTCGCTCGACTCTCCCGAGGCGCTCGGCCTTCCCGCACGGATCTTCGTCGCGCGGCACGAACAAGGATTCGCCTACCTCGACGGGTCGCCGGAGACTCTCGCGACGGTGGACTTCGTGCCTGCGCTCCACGCCGCGGAAGGAAAAGGCGCGCTCCGTGTGCGTGCAGATCGGGCGGTGCTCCTCGGCGATCCCGCGTCGCTCGCCGGCGCGGTCGCAGGTCGCGTCGAGGTCCGCGTGCTCGCGCGTGCGGACGGCGCGATGCCCGAGCTGCGCGCGATCTATGCGCGGAGCGTGCTCGAGCCTCCCGAGGCCTCGTTCCCGCTCGCGCAAGTGGTCGCCCTGCGGACGTCGCGGGCGACGACCGACGGCTTCATCGAGCTCACGACGGGTCCGATCGACGGCGCCATCGCCGGTGCTCCGCTCGCTGGGCTCCTCCTCGTCGCCGCGGGATCGGCGCCGAAAGGCGCATCGTTCCTCGTCGACGCGCTCGAGATCCGCCGCGTCTCCCCCACGCCGGTCTCCGGCGGCGCATGCACGGTCGCGCACGAGAGCGACGACTGCCGCAAAGGCGCAACGTGCATCGAGGGTCTCTGCCTCGATTCCGCCGTGGTCTACGGCGCATTGCCGGACGAAGAAGCGCGCGCCGACATCGTCGCGCGAACCGCCACGTACCTGACGCGGTTCCAGGATGATCGTCACGCGGTCGCGGCGGCGACCGCGGGCTTCGCGAAAGAGATGCCCGCGATCGCGTCGACCGCCGACTCACCGGCGGCTTTCTATCGGAGCTTCGCCGCCTCGGTGGGCGCGGCGCGCGGCGCGCACACCGCAGCGCCGGCCCCGAAGCCGTACTCGCGTGCGGCTGCGGGCGCGACGTCTTTCGTCCGCCAGGTCGGGACGGAGCTCAACGCGTGCTTCGGCCTCGTCGAGATGGACCTCGCCGGCGGGGGTCGCGGCTACGGCGTCTACGCGGTCACGTCGAAGAGCAGCCTGCGCGTCGGCGACGTGATCACGCACGTCGACGGCGAGAGCGTCGACGCGTGGATCGCGAGGCTCGCGCCCGAGCACGGCGTCCTCGGCGCGGACCCGGACTCCGACCGGCCGATGATTGCTTCGCAGCTTCATCTCCTGGTCGCGCGCTATGCCGCAACCACGGACGTGAAACGATGCACGAGCGCGGGCGCCTGCGAGACCGTCGCGGTCGATGTCGCCGCTCTCCGTCGGCAAGGGGAGTCCGTCGCCGAGCCGCTCGTCTGCTCGCCGCGCTTCGAGCTCGGCGTCGAGGTTCCGTTCGGCGTCGACGAGCACGCCTATGAAGCGGCCATTGCGCACATTGCGCCGGACGGCGTCCTCACGCTGCACACGAACGGTGAGCCGACCGATGACCCGACTTGGGTGAACGTCGTGAAGGGCGCGTTCGACGCGGGGAGTGATCGCCTTCTCGTCGACAAGCGCCGCGGCGACGGCGGCGGCGGCGACGCGCTCGCGACGTGGGGCCGGTACATGCGGCGCGGCACCGGGTACGGGATCTTCTTCGTCTCGCGCGTCGACCACACGCACGTCGACGGTCCGCCGGGGTTTCTCGACGAGCTCCTCGGATCTTGCAGCGGGCATTCCTTCTTCGGACGCTGCGTGCTCGCGCAGCACGAGTCGTATCCGGCGCAGCCTGGTGCGCTGCCGAGGAAGGTCGCCTGGCTCACGGTCCTCGACGGGTCGGCGAGCGACATGTCGACGTACTTCGCGAGGGGCGCGCCCGGCACGCGCATCTTCGGCCCGAACCGCACGCTCGGCCTCTTCGGCGCGCTCGGCGTGATGGGCTCTTTCCTGCCCGGCTGGACCGGCGGCTACGTCCAATTCGGAGACGTCCGCTCCGGGACGACGCCGGAAGAGCGCCGCGCGGGAGCCTGGCGGTCCGGTCGGGGCGTCGAGCCCGACGAGATCGTCGTCCAGCTCCAGAGTGACCTCGTGCTCGGCAAGGACGCGATGCTGGCACGCGCGCATGCGTGGCTGAACGAGCCGTGAAGCCGGCTGACCTCCCAACCGCTTCGAGGAGAGCCTTCATGCATCCCCCAATTTTCGTGAGACGTGGCTCCGCTTCGTCGCTGCTGTTCGCGCTTTCCGTGACGCTGACCGCCTGCGGCGACGACGCGCCCGCACCGACCTCGCCCCTGCCCCCCGACCCGGCGCCGACGGCAACGACGCCTCCGCCCGGTCCGTCGCTCCCCGCCGCGCGTTCGCTCGTGACCGCACGCGCCATGGCGACGCGCCCGGAGAACCTGGTGCTCGACCCGACGTTCGGCGCCGCGAACGGGATGTACGCCGCGACGCTGTACGCGAGCGAAGCCACGATGACGGTACGCACGCCTCCGACGAGCCCGGCGGGTCCCTCGCAATCGGTCCTCGACGTCGCGCCTTCGGCTGCGCGCGCCGCGCTGGTCGTCGTCGCGCAGGGAGGATTCGGTCCGTTCGACGCGAGCGTCTTCGTGGCGACGGACGATGGCTCGACGCCTTCCGTCTACGTCGCATCCCCCGACGGCCGCGATGCCTACGAGCTCGCGCCGGCGGCAGGGAAGGATCAGACCCACGGCGGGCGTACGTATCGCTTGTACGCCGCGCGGATCACCGAGCCGCTGTACGGGAAGTTCTACCTCGTCGTCGAAAGCGGCTCGGCGTTCTCGATCGCAGCTCCCGACGTCATGGCCGGTGGCGCCGCGAGCCCCCGTCCGGCTGCTGCGCGAGCCGAGCTCCGCGGCGCTGCGGCCCGTGCGGTGCATGCGTTCGCGAGCCGCCCCGTCGTTCCCGACCCGCATCGCGGCGCGCGAATGTTTCGTCCGGACCCGGGAAGAATCGCCCCGCCCGGGTTGTAAGACCCCTCGAAGGCGGCGCTGCCGCGAGAACACCGAGAGAGAAGCCGCCCGCATCCCCGGCCCTCCCTCGCCTCCCACTCGCGGCAGAGCTCCTTCTCATCCTCGATGGGTCCTCATCACGGAGGTGGTCTGCACACGACACGTTTCGCGATCCGACGCATGTAGAGTGCAATCCTCGGAGCTCCCGGCGCGTTCATCGAAGCGCGACCGGGAGCTTCGCCTTTTGTCCGTGACTCTCGGCCGTCGCGCGCTCTCTCGCCGCTGCTTGCGGTCCGTGCGTTGCGAAGCCGCGGAGACGCCCTTAGGCTGTCCGGAGAGGTTTTTCATGGCAGGCGCCCCCACGCTCGACTTCAACGCATTCGTCACGAAGAAAAGGGCCGAGCAGGCGGCCGGCGCGAGCGAGGGGGAGCACGACTATTCGTACGTGCTCGACCGCCAGACGCGCGCGACGTTCGACTCGGCAAAGCCCATCGAGCTCGCGGTCGCGAGCGCGGTGCGCGTCTTCAAGGAGCGTGAGCGTGGTCGGCTCCTCGGCAGCGCGGTACGGGTCTCGGAGCGCCAGTTCGCGCGCATCCACAACCTGACGCGCGAGTGCTCGGAGACGCTCGGGATCGTCCCGCCACAGGTCTACATCGTCTCGAGCCCGCACTTCAACGCGGGCACGTACGGCACCGAAGACGAGTCGTTCATCGTCGTCCACTCCTCGCTGATCGACGCGTACACCGACGAGGAGATCCGCTTCGTCATCGGCCACGAGTGCGGCCACATCCACAACAAGCACGTCGTCTACCTGACCACGCTGCACTTCCTGCGGATGATCGCCGAGGCGTACCTCGGCCCCGTGGTCATGCCCGCCATCCTGCCGCTGAACGCGTGGTCGCGCCGCGCCGAGATCACGTGCGACCGCGCCGGCATGCTCTGCGCGAAGAACGAGCAGGTCGCCGCGCGCGCGCTGACCAAGCTCGTGGTCGGCTCGCGCAAGCTCTACGAGGAGTTCAACCTCGACGCTTTCCTCGAGCAGTACGAAGAGGGCAAAGAGTCGATCGGCCGGTACATGGAAGCGCTCGCCTCGCACCCGTACCTCCCGAAGCGCGTCCTCGCGATGCGCGTGTTCGCGCAAAGCGGCCTCTACCAGAACAAGGTGGGCTCGAAGTCGACCGGCCTCACGATGGAGGAGGTCGACGACCGCGTGAAGGGTCTCTTGAAGGGCGACGCCTGAAGAACGCCGAGGAACGGGAGAGAGGACGACGCATGCTCGAAGGATTCCGTGAACGAAAGCTCGATGTCACCGTGGCGCTGCAGGAGCTGTCGGACATCGCCGGCAGCCTCGGCGCGAAGAGCCTGAAGGAGCGGCTCGATCGCGACCTCGTGAAGAAGATGGAGGAGGACCGCTTCCATCTCGTCGTCGTCGGCGAGTTCAACCACGGCAAATCGAGCTTCGTGAACGCGCTGCTCGGGCAGACCGTGCTCCCCGTCGGCGTCACGCCGACGACGGCCGCGATTCACCATCTCAAGTACGCCGACACGCCGGAGGCGACGGTGGTGTACGCGAACGGCGGCCGCCGCGAGTCGATCCCGTTCGACGACACGCGCCGCTTCGCCGTCGGTGGTGGCTCGAGCCCAGACGAGGTCGATTACCTCGAGGTCGGCTTCCCTGCCCCGCTCCTGAAAGAGCGCATCCTGCTCGTCGATACGCCAGGCGTGAACGACCTCTCGCATCAGCGCGCAGACATCACGTACAGCTACATCCCGCGGGCCGACGCCGTCCTCTTCCTGCTCGATGCGGGGCAGATCCTGAAGGAGAGCGAGCGCCAGTTCCTGCAAGACAAGCTCCTCAAGGCTTCGCGCGACAAGATCGTCTTCGTCATCACGAAGTGGGACATCCTGAACGAAGACGAGAAGAAGGAAGCGCTCGCGTACGCCCGCGCGCAGCTCGCGAACCTCGTGAAGGATCCGGTCGTCTTCCCGATCAGCGCGGAGACGGCGCTGCAGGGGCGCGCGCACGAGAGCGGCATGCCGGAGCTCCTCACGCATCTCACCACGTTCCTCGCCGAAGAGCGCGGGCGCATCCTCCTCGACAACGCGCTCGGCGAAGGGCTCAACGTGGCCACGCTCCTCTCGAAGGGCGTCGACGCACGGCGCCGTTCGCTCGCGATGAAGACCGAGGAGCTCGAGCGGCGAATCAAGATGCTCGAGGAAGATCTCGCGGGCGCCGCCGGCACGATCGAGCAGCGCCGCCTCAAGATCCGCGAAGAGATCAGCGGCATCAAAGTCGGCGCGCAGAAAGACCTCGACCGCTTCGTCGAAGAGACCATCCGCCAGCTCCCGAACGTCATCGACAGCGCGAAGAAGGAGGACCTGAAGAAGTTCCTCCCCGCGTTCTTGGAAGACACGTTCAAGCAGTGGGCAGAGGCGGAGGGCAAAGAGATCGGGAGCAAGCTCGAAGAGCTCGCCGAGAAGACCATCGCCCTCATCAAGGACGACGCGAACGAAGCGACGAAGCGTGTGGCGGCGACGCTCGGCCACGACGTGAAGAAGCTCGACATCCAGATCGACACGTTCCGCTACGACGCTGGCGTCGCGGCGGTTCTCATGGTCGGCCTCGGCACCATGATGTTCGTGAACTTCATGGTCGGCGGCCTCCTCACCGTCGCGGCGCCGATCCTGGCGCTCGTCGTCCGCGACCGGGTCGACGCCGAGTACAAGAAGCGTGCGAAGGAGCAGGCGCCGGACGTCATCCGCGCCGCGGCGAAGCAGGTCGGCCCGAAGGTCGACGAGATGATCGAAGACTTCGCGAAGAAGCTCGATGCGTGGGTCGTCACCGCCGGCGAGGAGCTCTATCGCGAGGTCCTCGAGGTCCTGAACGGCTCGCGCGACGCGCGCGCGAAGGCGGACCACGACGAGGCCAAGGCGCGCGAGGAGGTCGAGGCGCAGGATCAGCGGCTCGCCAAGGCGAAGGGGCGCATCGACGAGCTCCGCTCGACGCTCTGGCAGCCGAAGCAGATCCGCGTGGCCGATTCGGCGGCTTCGATGCCGCTGCCTGGCGACGGCGCCTGACCTCGAAGCGCGCGCGATGAGCTCGTTCTTCACGGGCCTCGAGCCCTTCCGCGACTATCTGGTCTCGACGGGACGCCGCGCTCGCGTCGTCCCGTCTGCGGAGGGGCTCGACGATGGGTTCTTCTCGCGCGACAAGAACATCATCGCGCTCGACGGCTCGGCGATCGACCTCGTGACGCTGCGCGTGCAGGGCATGATGGGACCGCGCCAGCTTCTCTCGGCCGGCGCCTTCACGTTCCGGCTGAAGGGGATTCCGGTCTTCAGCCGGAAGCTCGTCCCCATCCAGTACCACTACATCGTCCGGCTCCCACGCGTGTACCCGTGGCTCTCGACGAAGCTCGTGCAAGAGACGCGCGGCGTGCTCGGGCGCGAGCGAGTGTCGATGGCGTGGTCGACGCCGTATCTCGGCGCCCGCATCGAGCGCGACGCCGAGATCATGCGGACGCTGCACGAGCACATCACCGTCGACGATGGGCTCGAAGTGCGTGCCGAGGTCGACAAGAGCTTCGTGCGCATCATCCATTCGCGCGCCAGCGTGCTCGAGACGAACCTCTTCGAGCTGAAGATTCTCGAGCTGCATCGACAGCTCGCGCCGCCGGCGCTCCTCGCCGCGTTCGAGAAGATCGCGATGCTCGTGCGCGCTCCCCTCGTCACGACCTGACGCGATGTCCAAGCACGTTTCCGAAACGCCCGCGACGGCGTTCCTGAAGAAGAACAAGGTCACGTACGGCGAGCACCCGTACGAGTACGAGGAAAAGGGCGGCACGCGCGTCTCCTCCGAGAAGCTCGGCGTCGACGAGCACGCCGTCGTGAAGACGCTCGTGATGGAAGACGAGGACAAGAAGCCCCTCGTCGTGCTCATGCACGGCGATCGCGACGTCTCCACGAAGAACCTCGCGCGCCAGATCGGCAAGAAGCGGGTCGAGCCGTGCAAGCCCGACGTCGCCGAACGCCACTCCGGCTACCAGGTCGGCGGGACGAGCCCGTTCGGGATGCGCAAGGCCATGCCGGTCTTCGTCGAGAAGACGGTGCTCGAGCTCGAACGCATCTACATCAACGGCGGCCGCCGCGGGTTCCTCGTCTCGATCGACCCGCGCGAGCTCGTACGCACCGTCGGGGCGAAGCCCGTCGAGGTGGCGCTCGAGAAGTAAGGCGCGTCAGTCGAGGCGGTCGTCGTCCGGGATCTCGGGCTTCGGCGCCGTCTTCGGAGGCGGCGGGGTCGTGGGCGCCACCTTCGGCGCTGCGCGGGGATCGAACGCCGGCTGCGTCTCGCCCTTCCTCAGGAACACGCGCCGCTCGCCGACCGCGATGGGCGTGATCTCGCGCATGCCGAGCTTCCAGCTCTTCTTCGCCTTTTCGAGCCCGGCGAGCGCGTCACCCGGCTCGTCCGTCGAGTTGACGAAGGTATCGTAGTGGATCGGCACCATGCGGCGTGCGCCGAGGTCGAAGAACGCCTGCACCGCCTCCGGCGGATCCATGTGCGTCTTGCGCATGAAGTCGTGCGGCTCGATCGGCGCGATGGGCAAGAGCGCGAGATCGATCTTCGGGAAGCGCAATCCGGCCTCGACGAAGATGCGCTGGTCGTACGCGGTGTCGCCGCCGAAGTAGACGGTGAGGCCGTGGTACTCGATGACGTAGCCGGTGAACGACTGCGTCATCCACGCTTCGTCGAGCCCGTAGCGCCAGCCGACGTGCTGCACGGGCGCGGCCGTGATGCGTAAGCCGTCTTTCTCCCACGCTTGCCACGGGCGGAGCTCGAGGACGGGAAAGCCGAAGTCGGTGAGGTAGGTGACGCCGCCGCGCGGCATGAGCATCGTCCGGATCTTCGGCTCGATGGTGGCGATGCTGCCGAGCGAGAGATGGTCGTAGTGCACGTGCGAGATGAGCACGGCATCGACGGGCGGCAGGTTCTCGGGGTCGAGCCCGGGCTCGACGACGCGCTTCGAGAGCTGCCCGACCGTCGAGGTGAAGACCGGATCGGTGAGGATCACCTTGTCGTCGATCTGCACGAGCGCCGTCGCGTGACCGATCCACAGCACCGCAAGCCGCGCTTCCTTGTCGATCGGATCCTTCAGCTTCGTGACCTTGCGCGGCGAGACGAAGAGGGCGCCCGTTCCGCGACCCGCGGCGCGCATCACGCGGCACCCCGCGGTCGGTGCCGCCGCCGCGAGCATCGCGGCGACCGCCAGGAGGCGAAGAACGTGACGCTTCACGGGACGAACGCCTCCTCGCGATCGTAGATGCGGCCGAGCCGAACCTGGACGCGCAGCGGCTGCCCGGTGACGTAGTCGGTGCGCGCCGTCACGAAGCGGAACGTGCGGCGGTCGCCGTCGCCGAGCCCCGCGTCGCACTGTTCGACGACTTCGAGCGCGCTCGTGTACCGGGGCTGATCCGAAGAGGTCGGAGGGAAGCCGAGCGGGAACACGTGCAGGCTCACGCAGTACGCGCCTGCGGTTCGCCCGCTCTGCTCGACCCCCTCGACGTCCACGTCCACGACGACGCGACGTTCCGCATCACGGAACGGGCGGACCTCGACGACGACCACCGATGCGACCTGGTCGCAGCCGGCAACGGAAGCACCGCCCGCGAAGACGGCCGCGCATACGGCGACATGGCGAGAGAGAGCGCGCATCAGAAATACCGGATGCGAAACGTGCCGATGAGGCCGAGCGGGTCGTGCGCGGGCGCGTAGGTGACCTGCACGCCGAACACGCCGCTCAGCACGTAGAGCCCCGCCTCGTAGGCGACGCGCATCGTCCCGTCGTACGCGTAGGTCGACGTGCCCAGCGAGCCCGAGAGGTACTCGCCCCGGTGGTAGAGCGGGAACGTCGCGCGTAGCGTCGGCCGCACGATCATCCGGTCGATGTGACCGAACAGGTACTCGAAGGTGCCATCGAGCTCGACGGAGCCCGAGTGCCTCGCGAGCGGGTCGGAGACGAAGAACCGCCAGCGCGAGAGGTGCCGGTTCGTGCCCCACGACCAGAGGACCGGCGCGAGCTGCCAGCGGAGGCCGAACGCGAGGGCCGTCTCGGTGCGCGGGACCGCATCGATGCCCGTGCGCTGCACGCGGCCGCCGCCGATCTCGGGGCTCGGCACGAGCTGCGCGAGCACCCACGGCAGCGTCGGGTAGTACTGCGGCTCGGCATACGAGTAGTTCGTGTCGGGCGGCGCCACGATGCGCGGAGGCGGCACCGGGCGCTCGGGCGTGGTCGGGTCCGACGGGTCTGCGGACGCAGACGTGCTCCAGCCGGACGCCGCGGCGAACGACATGACCGCGACGAGGAGGACGGCAGCGCGCGCGCTCACAGCGCGAGGGCCCTCCGGAGCCCGACGGGACCGAGCGCTTCGAGGGCTTGCCGCCGCGCGACGAACCGCTGCCAGCGCTTGCCGACGCGGATCGCGTCGTCCGTGATGCGCGTGATGGTGAACCGCAGCGCGGCGAGCACCGCTTCGACGTACAGCGCCTCGCGCTCGCTCTCCTCGAGCGGCCTCACCTCGGCGTAGCCGGCGGTGATCGCGCGCGCGATCCCGAGATCGAGACCGGCGGAGAAGGACCAAGAGAGGATCGTCACGGCAAGGTCGAAGCAGAGCGGCCCGAGGTGCGCGCTCTCGAAGTCGAGGAGCGCGGCGATCCTACTCTCGTTCCAGAGCACGTTGTCGCGGAAGAGGTCACCGTGGACGAGCCCCGTCGGCACGTCGGTTCGCCGGCGCGCGGCGACCTCGCTCACAGCGGCGCGCAGCTCGCCTGCGAGCACGCGCGCCTCGGCGTCACGCGAGCACGCGACGCGCTCGCACCGGCGTTCGAGATCGGCCGGCCCGAATCGTCCGGCTCCGAGGGGCGATCCCGGAGGCGCGCCCGCGACATGCAGTCGCGCGAGCGCCTCTCCGACGGCGCGGGCATGCGCTTCGGTGACGCCGCGTTGGCAGATCATGTCACCGTCGACCCAGGGAAAGAGGACCGCCGGCTTGCCGGCGAGCGTGCGGACCATCGCGCCGTCGCGCGCGCGCACCGGCGGCGGCGTGGCGACGCCTCGCGCGGCGAGGTGCAGGAGGAGACCGGCCTCGGCTTCTGCGCCTTCCCTGCCCTGCTCTTCGTAGAGGCGCAGGAAGTATCGCCCGGATTCGAGATCGAGCGCGTAGCTCGTGTTCACCGTACCGGCCTCGATCCCCCGCGATTCCCGGCGTTCTCCGAGGTCGTAGGCGGCGACGAACGCGTCGAGATCCTCGTCGCGCGGGACGGTCAGGATCGCCATCGCGAGCGACTCTACTCAATGCCGAAAGTCCTGGGCCCTCAATGTTTTGTGGACGAATCGGCGCGAAGGATGGTATGCGGCGCCATTACGGGTGAGTCGGGAGGAGACCGGCGCGCATCGCTTCGGCGGTGAGCGTCCTCGTGTACCGCGCGTGCTGCGCGTTCTCGGGTTCGGGCCTCGTACCGCTGCTCGCTTCCACGATCCATAGCGTCAGAGCGCAGGGAAATGGCAGCTACGAAGAAGCCCGCAAAGGGGAAAGAGGCCGGCGCAAAGACCTCCGCGAAGAGCGGAGGAAAGGCGGGCGGCCCGGGTAAGGCGGACAAAGCCAAGGGAGCCGACAAAGGCGGCGAGCCGAAGCGCAAGCTCGGTCTCCGCGGCGCGGCTCCTTGGGCGGCGCGTCACGCGGCGAAGCATGCCGCCGAGGCGCGTGCCCGGGCGGCCGAGCCGCCGCTCCCCGGCAGCGCGCGCGCGACGATCCGCACGCCTGCGCAGGCCGAGGACATCAAGGCGAAGATCGCGGAGCTCCACAACTCGCTCCAGCAGATCAAAGGCTTCCGTAAGAACCTCGCGAAGGGGTTCTTCGACATCGGCGTCGTCCTACGAGACATCCAGGCTCGCCGCCTCTACGAGGCGAAGGGCTTCGGCACCTTCGAGGCGTTCCTCGAGCGCGAGACCGCCGAGCTCGGGAAGACGACCGCGCTCCGCCTCGTGCGCATCGCGGGCCTCTTCCAGAAGGAAGGCGCTCTCGAGCTCGGCATGGACCGCATCTTCATGGCGCTCATGTCGGTCGAGGCTGGTGACGGGGTGACGCCGGACGCGCGCGCCAGCGGCAAGATCCCGCCGCCGCCGCTCTCGTCGTCCGTGCTGCCGCTCAAGCCGCCCGGCCGCTGACCTCCGCGTGACCTGGCCCCGCCGGCCGCTCGCAGCGGCCGTGCGGGGTCTAGCGTCCGAGCGGAATCGCGACGACGACGCGCGCGCCTTCGCCGCGTTCGCTCTCGATCGCGACGTCGCCGCCGTGCTGATCGACGATCTTCCGGACGATGGAGAGGCCCAGGCCCGTGCCAGCCTCCTTCGTCGTGAAGAACGGATCGAACACGTTCGTGAGCACCGTCGGGTCGATGCCGGGGCCGGTGTCCTCGAACGACATGACCACGCGCTCGCCGATCGGGCGTACGCGGACCGTGAGCGTTCCGCCCTGCTTCATGGCTTCGAGCGCGTTCACGACGACGTTGATCGTGACCTGCTTCAGCTTCTCGCGGTCACCGAGCGCGATGCAGCCGTCGGGCGCGAGGTCGCGGACGATCTTCACGTTGCGTCCGCGCGCGCTCTCCTCTTCGAGGTCGAGCACCTCGTCGACGAGCCCTTGCACGTGCACCGGCTCGCGCGCGATTCCGCGCGGCCGCGCGAGCTCGAGGAACTCGGTGAGGAGGCGATTCAAGCGGCCGATCTCGTCGCCGACGATGCGCACGCGGTCCTTCAGGGCGTCGCGCGTGCCCTGCTCCGCATCGAGCCGGTCGAGATTCCGGTTCAAGAGGTGCAGCTGGAGAACCGCCGCGTTCAGCGGATTCCGGACCTCGTGCGCGAGGTTCATCGCGAGCTCGCCCATCGCCGAGAGCGCCTCTGCATCGGCCGCACGCTTCTCCAGCGCACGGCGCTCGGTGACGTCGATGCCGATGCCGTAGACGAGCGCGCGCGGGTCGGGCGACCGCGAGAGATGCCACCGCACGCGGCGACGCGACGTGGTCGGCGCGCCGAGGTCGGTGAAGCCGGTCTCGACCTCGAAGGAGCGGCGCGGCGACCCGGCGAGCGCCTCGCTCTCGGTGACCACGGGCTGATCCCGCGTGCCGGCGAGCGCCGCGCGGAGCGCTGGGCGATCTTCCGGCGGGATCCACGAATCGCAGAGCGAGCGCCCGAGCGCGTCGTCGGGGAAGAGGCCGACGATGCCCGCGGCTTTGCGATTCATCAGCGCGATCCGGTCGTCCTGATCGAGCGCGAAGACGAGCACGTCGGTGACCTCGACGAGATCGCGATACCGGCGTTCGAGCTCCTCGCGCTCGCGTTTGAGCTGCACTTTTCCGATCGCCTGCTCGACCGTCGAGATGAGCTCCTCGGGCCGGAACGACTTCAAGACGAACGCGAACGCGCCCGACCGCAGCGCACCGATCGCGGCGTCGACGCTCGCGAAGCCGGTCAGGAGGAGGACCTCGGCGAAAGGCGAAGCCACGCGCAGCGGCTTGATGAGATCGATGCCGCTGACGTCCGGGAGCTTCACGTCGACGATCGCGACGTCGAAGCCCTTCTGCGCCATCTTCAGCGCGGCGTTTCCGTTCGCCGCCGTCTCCACGGCGATCCCGGGAATGCCGGAGGCGAGCACGGCGCGGAGCGTGTCGACGAGCTCGGCGTTGTCGTCGACGATGAGCACGCGCCCGGTCGGGCGTACCGCCGGAAGCGAGGGGCTCGAGCTGCCCATCGTCACGTGACTCCGAGGAGGCGCTTCAGCGTGTCGTTCACGAGCTGCGGGTTCGCGCTGCCCTTGGTCGCCTTCATCACTTGGCCGACGAAGAAGCCGAAGAGCGCAGTCTTGCCTGCGCGGAGCTGCTCGGCCTGCTTCGGGTTGTCGGCGATCACTTTGGCGCACGCCGCCTCGATCGCCGCGGGGTCGGTGACCTGTGCCATTCCGAGCTCCGCGACGAGCGACGCGGCGGACGCTTCCGTGCCGCGCATCTTCGCGTAGAGCTCTTTTGCTTGCTTGCCGCTGATCTTTCCGCTGTCGACGAGGCGCAGGAGCTCGGCCACCTGCTTCGCGTTCACGGGGATCGATGCGCGCTGCCCCTGCGTGGTCACGTCGCGCAGCACCTCGCTCTGCACGAAATTCGCGACCTTCACGGGGTCTTGGTGGAGCGTCGCGGCCTCTTCGAAGAACGCCGCAACGCGCGGATGTTGGGTGAGCACCTGGGCTGCATAGGGCGTGAGTCCCAGCTCGGCCACGAACCGCTCACGTTTTTCTCGCGGCGGCTCCGGGAGCTCGGCGCGGACCTGGGCGACGAAGGCCTCGTCCAGAACGACCGGCGGCAGGTCGGGCTCCGGGAAATAGCGGTAATCCTGGGCCGTCTCTTTCGACCGCAGCGAGAACGTGGTCCCCGTCTTCTCGTCCCAGCCGCGCGTCTCCTGCACGATGCGCCCGCCGGACTCGAGGACCTCCTTCTGGCGCTCGATCTCGACCGCGATCGCGCGTTCCACGAATTTGAACGAGTTGATGTTCTTGAGCTCGACGCGCGTCCCGAGCTTCTCGGTGCCGGCGGGCCGGATGGAGACGTTCGCATCGCAACGGAACGAGCCCTCCTCGAGATTGCCGTCGTTGATCCCGATGAAGAGCAGCACGTCACGGAGCGTGCGGAGGTACTCGGCGGCCTCGGCGGGCGACGAGAGGTCCGGCTCGCCGACGATCTCGACGAGCGGCACGCCCGCGCGATTGAGGTCGACGAGCGAGCCGGCGAGCCCGTCATGGACGTTCTTCCCCGCGTCCTCCTCCATGTGGATGCGCGTGATGCGGGCGCGCTTGACCGTCTTTTCGTCGCCCGCGCCGAGCTCGATGTCGAGGAAGCCGTGGTCGCTGAACGGCTCGTCGTACTGGCTGATTTGGTAGCCCTTCGGCAGGTCCGGGTAGAAGTAGTTCTTCCGCGCGAAGCGGCTCCGCGGGCGGATCGTACAGCCCGTCGCGAGCGCCGCTTTGACGGCCATGCGTACGGCTTCGGCGTTCAGCACGGGAAGCGCGCCGGGCAGGCCGAGGCACACCGGGCACACGTGCGTGTTCGGCGGGGACCCGAAGCTCGTCGCGCATCCACAGAAGAGCTTGGTCGCCGTGAGGAGCTGCGCGTGCACCTCGAGGCCGATGACGGCCTCCCAGGACATTGCCATGAGGCCGCATACTCTAGCGTTTTCTGCCTAGAACTGGTCCATCGCGCGCGCGCCGTTCTAAGGTCGGAATCGAGCCTCTCCATGTCGCCCGACGCGTTCCTCCGCGGCCTTCCCCTCGCCGTTCTCACGGTGTCGGCGATCGCCGTGCCCGTGCTGCTCCTCGAGCCGCAGGGCCTGCCGCGGATGCGCGCGCTCGAGAAGGAGCTCGCGACGGTGCAGGCCGAGAACGCCGAGCTCCGTCGCGACGTCTCGAAGCTGCGCTCCGATGTGAAGGACCTCCGCGAGAACCCCACTGCCGTCGAGCGCATCGCGCGCGAGCAGCTCGGTCTCGTGCGGAAGAGCGAGGTCGTCTTCCAATTCGAGCGCAAGTAGAGCTGGTAGGCTTCTCGACGTGCCCGACGAGCTGACGCGCGCACTGCTCCTCGAGGAAGTTGCGGACGACAGCGCGATCGCCGCGGCGCTCTTCGCGTCGGTCACCGCGGGCGTTCCGATGGTGCAGGCGCTCACGGACGCGGGAGCGGTCAGCCCGGACGTGCTCGCACGGTACCTGGCGCGCACCGACGCACCGTTCCTCCGTCAGGTCGCGCCGCTCGCCGAGCTCGTCGAGCGACTGCCGCAGGGCTTGTGCGCGCGTCTGCTCGCCATCCCCGTGCGCCGCGATGCCATCACGGGGACGATCGACGTCGTCGTGGCGGACGCGAGCGATCCGCACCCGGCGCGCGAGGTCGGCTACCACCTCGGTGCGCCCGTACGTGCGGTGCGTGCTCCTCTCGCCGCGATCGAAGACGCGCTTCGGCGCATGCGCCCGCGCGGGGCTTCGGCGGCGCCCGGCGCGCGGACGGCAGAGGGCGATGCGGCCGACGACGAGCGCCTCTACGACTCGCGGCCGCGTGCTCCCGTCGCGGCGGCGGGCACGCGCGCGACGTTGCCTCCGCCGGATCCGCGGGACACGCCGCGGGGCGGGCACGTCGTGCTCGACAGCCTGACCGCCGCGCTCCGGCCGAGCCGCCTCCCGACGCAGACCGCGCACGCGCACGTGGTGCCCGCGCCGCCTTCCCTGCCCCGCGCGTCGCGCGAGACGCCGCCGTGGGGTACTCCAATCCATGCCGCCGCGCCAGCGGTGGGCTCCGATCCGCCGCGCAGCGGGCTCGGCTCCGAGATCCCGATCCCGCTGACGCGGCGCACGTTCGCGAGCGGCCGCGGAGGCACGCAACGGCCGCCGCCGCTCATCGATCCGAAGGACTCGCTGGGCGAAGGCATTCCGGTCGATCCCGGGCAGTACCGCGAGATCGTCGAGGTGCGCACCGAGCACGGCTCGGCCGCGGACGGTCGTTGGGCAGGCTCGCACGCGCTGCCGATGCCGTCGTTCATCCCTGGCCCGCCGCCGATCATTGGGCAGGGGGCGTTTGCGGGTTACGCGCCGCAGCTCCCCTTCGCCGACGTCGGCGGAATCATCGCTGCGCTGAAGGTGGCCGGCTCGCGTGACGAGGTCCTCGAGCTCGTGCTGACCGGCGCGCGCATGGTCGCCGTGCGCGTCGCGCTCTTCGTCGTGAAGCGCGGCGGCTACCTCGGATGGGCGTGCACGCCCGAGTTCGGGGATCGCGGCGCGGTGCAGTCGGTGCTCGTCCCGCTCGATCTGCCGAGCGCGTTCGACGAGGCCGTTCGCGAGGGCCTCTACCTCGGGCCGCTCCGTCACGATGCCGTGCATTCGCCGCTCCTCCACGTGATGCGGCACGCCTCGCGTGACGTCGCGATCGTTCCGATACGGGTGAGCGGGAAGACGGCAGTCGTGATCGTGGCCGACGAGCTCGGCGACACGATGCTCGCGACGCGTCGCCTCGAGGAGCTCGCGCGCGCGGCCGGCGACGCCTTCGCGCGCATCGTGCGCATGCGTCGTTGACGGCCGAACGGCGGCGCGTGGCGGCGCCGGCGGCGTCAGGCGGTGCGGACGGTGCGCTCGCCGAAATCGAGCTCCATGCTCGAACGAGGCTGCTCGCAGACCGGCACGACGAGCACGGGGACGAGCGCCGTGCGAACGATCTTCTCGGCGAGCGCGCCATCCGCACGACGCGGCGTGCCGTCGCGGAGCTCGCTGCCCATCACGATCATGCCCGCGCCGAGCTCCTCGGCGGTCGCCAAGATGATCTGCCAGGGGTCGCCGTGCCGCACGAGCGCGCGGACCGCGACGGCGCCGCGCTTTGCCGCAAGCACCTCCTCTTCGAGGCGAGACTGCGCATCCCGCGAGCGGTCGGACCCCGGCTCCGAGTCGATGGCGTGCAGGAGGACGACTTCGGCGCCGAAGCGCTCCGCCAGCTCCACGGCGTGATCGAGCGCGCGGGCAGCGGCGCTGCCGAAGTCCGTCGGCACGACGATCGTGAAGATCGGATTCATCGTGCGAGCTTTGCGAGCAAACGGCGGGCCACGACGCGCGCCGCCGGCACGCGGGCCGGCCCGAGGTGGCCCGGGCCATAGGGTCACGACGCGAATCTCTCGTCATTTCGCGCAGCGCGTACGCGGCATGTGCGCTGCTGAGGCCGCGGTCCCATGACGCAAACGTCCTCGGTCCCCGCGCTGCAGGTTCTCCGCTTCGCCGCTTCGTTCCTCTGGGCCGACCTCGCCGTCGGGCGCGCCGAGCGCGCGTTCTTCACCGCGCTCGCGAGCGAGCTCGGCGTTCCCGCATCGGCGATGCACGAGGTCGACGAGATGCTCGTCGTGCCGCCTTCGGCGGAAGACGTCGACCCGACGACGGTGCCGGCCGACCTCGCCGACACCGTTCGCAGCGTGGCTCTCCGGGCCATCGCGTCGGACGGACGGGTGGAGCCGTCGGAGATGACGCTGTTCGATCTCCTCGACGAGCTCCTCCCGCCCTCGTGCCCCGCTCAGTCGTGAGTGCGGAGCTGCACCTTCACCGGGCTCGCGCCCCAGATCTCGTTCGCGTACTCGCGGATGGTTCGGTCCGACGAGAAGGTGCCCATCTTCGCGATGTTGCGGACCGCCTTCGAGTGCCAGAGAGGCTTGTCCACGAACGCGTCGCTGACGCGCTTCTGGCAGGCCACGTAGGCGTCGAAGTCCTCGAGGATCATGTACGTGTCGTGATCGAGAAGGTGGTCGGTGAGCGGCCGGAACAGCGCCGGATCCTCGGGGCTGAAAAAGCCGTTCGCGATGAGGTCGATGACCTCGCGGAGCCGCGCGTCGCGGTCGTACACGGCGCGCGGGCTGTAGCCGGTGCGCTGCAGGTCGATCACCTCCTCCGTCGTGAGGCCGAAGAGGAAGAAGTTCTCTGCGCCGACGGCGTCACGGATCTCGACGTTCGCGCCGTCGAGCGTCCCGATCGTGAGCGCGCCGTTCATGGAGAGCTTCATGTTCCCCGTGCCGGATGCCTCCTTGCCTGCCGTCGAGATTTGCTCGGACAGGTCCGACGCCGGGATGATGCGCTCGGCGAGCGACACGCGGTAGTTCGGGAGGAACGCCACCTTCAGGCGTCCTTCGAGGTCGACGTCGCCGTTCACCACGTCGCCGATCGCGTTGATCAGCTTGATGATGAGCTTCGCCGCGCGATAGCCGGGCGCCGCCTTCGCTCCGAAGAGCACCGTGCGCGGAGCGGCGAGCGCCTTCGGGTCACGCTTCGCGTCGAGGTAGAGGCGGACGACGTGCAGCGCGTTCAGGAGCTGCCGCTTGTATTCGTGGAGGCGCTTGATCTGGACGTCGAACATCGAGTCCGGGTCGAAGCGAATGCCCCACTGCGCGTCGGCATAGGCGGCAAAATCTGCCTTGTTCGCGCGCTTCACGGCAGCGACGCGCTCGACGAAGGCGGAGTCGGTCGCAAACATATCGAGCTTCTCGAGCTCGTCGAGGTTCGTCACCCACGAGGGCCCGATCGCCTCGGTGATGAGCGCCGAGAGCCGCGGATTGCAGTGATGCAGCCAGCGGCGGGGCGTGACGCCGTTCGTCTTGTTCGAGAACTTCGCCGGCGTCATTTCCGCGAAGTCGCGGAGGACGTCGCGCTTCAAGAGGTCGGAGTGCAGCGCGGCGACGCCGTTCACGGCATGCGAGCCGACGACGGCGAGGTGCGCCATGGCCACCTTCTTCTCCGCGCCTTCTTCGATGATCGACATGCGGCGGACGCGCGCGTCGTCGCCCGGGAACCGCGCGATGACCGAGCGGATGTGACGCCGGTTGATCTCGTAGATGATCTGGAGGTGGCGCGGCAGGAGCCGCTCGAACATCGCCACCGGCCAGCGCTCGAGCGCTTCGGCGAGCAGCGTGTGGTTCGTGTAGCCGAGCGTCGCGACCGTGATCTCCCAGGCGCGTTCCCACGGGAGGCGCTGGAGGTCGACGAGGACGCGCATCAGCTCCGCGACGGCGATCGCCGGGTGCGTGTCGTTCAGCTGGATGGCATTCTTCTTCGCGAAATCGTCGAACGTCTTGTGCGTCTTCTTGTAGCGACGAACGATGTCGGCGATCGCGCACGCAACGAAGAAGTACTCCTGCTTCAGGCGGAGATCGCGGCCGGCCTGGTTGTGGTCGTTCGGGTAGAGGACCTTCGAGATGACCTCGCTCGAGTTCTTGTCCTCGACCGCGCGCACGTAGTCGCCGTCGTTGAAGACCTTGAGGTCGAACTCGTTGCCGGCGCGCGCCTGCCAGAGGCGTAGCGTGTTCACCGTGTCGTTGTGGAAGCCCGCAATCGGGGTATCGAACGGAACGCCGAGGACCTTGTGCGTGTCGAGCCAGCGGGCCACCGGCTGGCCGTGCTCGTCGGTCGTGTTCTCGACGCGGCCGCCGAAGTTCACGCTGACCGAGTACTCCGGACGGACGTATTCCCACGGATTACCGAAGCGGAGCCACTCGTCGGGGCGCTCGACCTGCCAGCCGCCCTTGATCTCCTGCTCGAAGATCCCGAACTCGTAGCGGATGCCGTAGCCGTAGCCGGCGTATCCGAGCGTCGCCATCGAGTCGAGGAAGCACGCCGCGAGGCGGCCGAGGCCTCCGTTGCCGAGGCCCGGCTCCGGCTCGTCTTCGAGGAGGTCCGCGAGGTCGAGCCCGGCGCCTTGCAGGAGCTCCTTCGCCTTGCCGTAGATGTCGAGCGCGTGGAGATTGTTCGCCAGCGCACGACCGAGGAGAAACTCGGCCGACAGGTAGTAGATGCGCTTCGCGTCGACCTTCGAATAGGTCTCCTGCGTCTGCGCCCACCGGTACGTGAGGCGGTCACGAACGCTGAGCGCGAGGGCGAAGAATTTGTCGAGGTCGGTCGAGTTCGCCGCACCCTTCCCGAGCGAATACGAAAGATGGTCGAGAAACGCCCGCCGGAGCGCAGGCGCGCCCATGCCGGTGCGGTCGTCCTCCTGCGCCCCGTAGTTCGTCGACATCGGCTCGACGAACGGCGTCGTCGGCGGCGGCAGGCTGCTCTCAGGGACCCTTCTGTTCATCGAGTGAAAGCGTCCAGGATCGAACGAGTCTTATCAACCCCAATCGCGTGTGCGTCAGCGTGCCGTCGCGCGGCGGCCGCCCGCGCTGCGGCGGAGGTTGATGGGCGGGTGGCGGATGCGCAGGCGGATGCGGATGCGCCCGCGGTCGCGAATGCGCGATGCGGACGCGAATGCGGACGGAGCACGAACGCCGACCGCCTGCGCCGCCCGCGTGGGTGTCTACGCCTTACGCCCGCGGCTCGCGCCCCGTCGCTCCGCGTTCACCGAGACGACGTCGACGGCGCGCTTGCTCCTGACGGCGACGCGCCCGCCGCGCTCGCCGACGGCGCGAAGAGCAGCACGTACGAACGATCGCCCAGGCGATACAGCGTCGTCTTTCCGGCCTTCGGCTCCTTGTCCGCTTGCCACGCCGCGAACCACGGCAGCTTCTGCCAGATCTCGGTGTCCTTCACGTACTCGGGAACGATGAGATCGAGCTCGACGTACCGCCCGCCCGTGCGCGTCGCGAGCTCCGGTCCGAAGCTGTAGTCGCGGAGCTTCTCCGTCGGCGCGAGATCGTTGTGCATCGCGCCGCCGTACGTGACGACGATCTTGCCGTTCTGCGCGCTGACGTTCCGCGCGTGCAGCGTCGACACGTCCGCGAGCGTGAGCCGTTTGATGAGCGCGAGCGAGGCCGGCACGACGTCGGCCCCCGCGGCCGCAAGCGCCGCGTAGTCGTCGCAGGTCGGGCGGAGCAGATGGGGTTGGATGCCGGCGTTCTTCGCGCGCGTCCCCATCGCGACGTACTCGTTCGGATTCGACTCCGCCTGCGCCTGCTTCACGGGCGCCTGCGCGGAGGCCACGGTCTTCACTTCTTTCACGCAGCGCGGATCGCCGGCCCACGCCTCGAGGAGCAAATCGCTCGCACGTCCGGCGAGGAGCGGAAGCATGCTGTCCGTGAACCGCCGCGTCGCCGACGCAATCCCCTCGGTCCCCTTCTGCGCGTGCGCCTCGCCGATCGCGAGGACGAGGGGCTCCTCCGCGAGCACCGCGCGGAAAGCGTCCTCCGCGCTCGCGAAGCGGCGACAGAGAATGCCGCCGGTCGCAGCACACGGGCTCGCCGCCGTGTAGAGAGCGGGCGGCGCCGAGACAGCAGCGGCCGTTCCGCCGGGCGTCGCGCCGGCTCCCGCGCCAGAGCCTGAGCCCGGGCCCGAGCCTGACCCCGTGCCGAGGCGTCCGCCCGACGACGCCGCGGATGCCGCGCCGGCTCCATTCGAAGAGCTCTCCGAGGTACCCGCTGCCGGCGCTGTCGCCGAGGCCGCAGCGGCGGACGCGCTGCGTGACGTCCCGGGCGCGCCCGCCGGTGGGCTGCTGCACGCGCCGAGGGCCATGGCGCCTACGAGCACGAAGGCGCGCGACACGTCTTGCACCGGCGGGGACCAGGAACGCGCGTCGTGCAACGAAACCGGCAACACCATCATCGTGAGCATAGTCCCTTCCGCCCCTCAGCCGCGACGCACGCGCCCCAACCCTTGCCGGCGACATCGCGTGCCGCGCCCCCGACGGGCCATGATGGACCCGCAACGCGCGGGTCACCTTGGCTGCCACGTGCCTCGGCAAACACGAATCCCGTGCACGTGACGTTGCGCGCGCGCGCCGGTCTTCCGTCCTTCCGTCAGCAGCGCGTCCACGCGCTGGTCGTCCGCACCCTCGTCGACAGAAGAAGCGCGCCCTACGGTCGGGACTTCCAGGTCGTCGAGTACTCGATCCGAAGAGACCACCTGCACATCATCCTCGAAGCCGAGGACAAGCGAGCGCTGCGCTCCGGCGCGAGCGGGCAGATCATCGCGTGCGCGAAGCAGCGCAACAAGCTGCTCCTACGTGAGCGCGGGAAGGTCTGGGCCGAGCGCTATCGCGCGCACGAGCTCGCTTCGCCGCGCGAGGTGCGGAACGCGCTCTCGTACGTGCTCCAGAACGACAAGAAGCACGGCGACATCACGTTCGGCCACGTCGCCGACCGTCACAGCTCCGCCGCGCAATTCGGGGTTGGGCGTTCCCGGTGCTGACGTTCCCGGACTCGGCGTCGTCGGTCGAAGCCGCCACTGAGGACGTGGATGCTCCGCGAAGGCTGGAAGCGCCATGGCCTCCTCCTCCCCACCGAACGCCTCGCGACGCGCAGGTGACCGGCTTCAAGAACCGCGCCGCTCCCGCAACGGCGCGGCACGCGACGGCGAGACCGGCGCGACGGCCACGCGCGTGCGCTCCCGAGGCACCGCCACCTCCCCCGCCGCCCGCGGCGCTTCTGCGCCGCGCTCGCGGTCATGGCGATCGTTGGCAGGCGAACGAATTCTCGCACCGTGAACCGGCACGCCCGGCCACCGCGCCCCTCCCGCCACCGCTCGCTGCGCCCCCGCCTCTTCCGACCGTCGGCAGGCGAACCAATTTCCCGTGCAAGGACGCGCAGGCAGCCCCGCCTCCCGGCCGCCGCTTCCCCCGTCGGCACGGCGCGCCACCCGGCCTCTCCGCGCCGTCGCGCGCATGGTTGGCAGGCGAAGCAATTTCACGCGCCGCAAACTGTCGCCGCGAACGGGGCGGTCGGTCCGCCTCGGCGCGGCGCGCGCGCCTCGCCGCCTCGGCGCGGCGCGCGCGCCTCGTCAGATCGTTGGCAGGCGAACCAATTTGTATCGAGACCCGCACCACCTCGCGACTCCCCCACGCCCGGCGGCGAGACCCAACGCCGCAGCCGACCGCGCCAACGGCGCCAACCGCTCTCCGCCGCTACGGCACCCGGCCGCCGCCGCCGCGCCGCCGCGCATCCCGCCGCGCCGCCGCGCCGCCGCGCCGCCCGCCGCGCCCGCGCCTACGCACTCGACGCGTCGAGGCACTCCACGAGCCGCGGCGCGATCGACACGACGTCCTCCTTCGGCAGCTTCAAGCAACCGGGATGCGAGTCGGTGCCCATGATGGACGCGAACACGCCGGTCGCGCGCAGCGACTCCAGCGCGTCGCCCGGCAGCACGAGATGGCTCGCCACGGCATGCACCTTCGTCGCCCCCGCGGCGAGATACGAACGCGCGGCCTGCACGAGCGAGGAGCCCGTCCGGATCATGTCGTCGTAGATCACGACCTCGCGGCCGCGCACGTCGGCGTTCACGCCCGTCACCGCCGTGCTGCCGTGCTGAGGGTCGCGGCGCTTGTAGACGAACGCGGGCTCGACGTGCAGGTCGCGCGCGAGGCTCTGCACCCACTTCGCGCGACCCGCGTCGCATGCGCCGAGCACGAAATCGTTCCGGCCGGCCATGCGCTCCTGGATCTTCTTCGTGACGATCGGCGCGCCGTAGATGTGGCGCGTCATCACGCGGTCATCGAGATAGAACTCGATGCCGTCGGTGTGCAGATCGAACAGGAAGAAGCGCGTTCCGCCTTCCGGCGAAGGGATCGACGACAGGAGCCGCGCACGCGTCTTCGCGACCACGACCTCGCCGGGCCGCACCGCACGCTCCATCGTCTGGTACCCGAAGTACGGAATGACGATGGCGAGTGACCGAGCCCCCGCACGCGCGATGCCCGAAGAGAGGTCGTACAGCTCGAGCCAGTCCACGTCGGACGGCGTGCCGCCGACGACGACGACATCACGCCCCCAGAGCTCCGAGAGGATCCGCAGGTAGCGCTCACCGTCCGGGAAGTACTTCCGCTCCGTCTCCCCCTTCTCGAAGTCGCCCGCCGCGTGGAACGCCGATTCCAGATACTCGTAGGAAGGAATGGTGAAGAGCAGGCGGCGCGACATCGGGTCCAACTACTAAGGTGAGCGCAGAGGGTCCGCAAGCAGCTAAGCTCCATGACCGTGCGACGGATCTTCCCTTCCCGCCCCCGCCGCCCGCTCGGCGCGCTCTCGCTTGCTTTCGTCGTGACGCTTCTCGCCCTTTCCGCCGCGGGTTGCGCATCGAAGCCGACGATGAAGCTCAATCACGCCGAGATCAGCGGCGTGAAGCTCGGGTTCCCTCCGACCGTCAGCGTCGTCATGACGATGGTCGTCGAGGTCTACAACCCGAACTCGTACGACGTTGCCATCCGCGCGATGCGCGGCACGGTCGTCCTCCAAGATCGCTACACGCTACCCATCGATTTCCGCCCCGGCGGCGAAGGCGTGTGGCTGCCGTCCGACGCGACGACGCCCGTGCGCGTGCCCATCACCATCCCCGTCGACCTCGCGCTCCAGCTCCTTCGCGAGACGTACACGTCGCCGATGATCTCGTTCCGCGTGATCGGCACGGCCGACGTGACGGCGACGCGCACGTTCAAGATCGAAAAAGACAACTACTCCGTCGACGAACGCGGTTCGGTGACGCGCCAGCAGCTCGAGATCGCCCTCCGCCCGTTCTGACCGCCGGCCTTCCGCAAGACCGCGCCGCAAGACCCCTCGCGCCGCCCCTCCGAGCCGGCCGCGCGCCGTGCTAGATCGCGGCCATGTCGTACGAGGATCAGAAGCGCGCCTGGCAAGACCGCCTCCGCGCGATCGAGGCGAAGGAAAAGCCGCGCGCACGTGTGCCGAACCTCGCCGGCCATGCCGACGTCGCGCCGCTCTATGGCCCGGACGACCTCGAGGGCTTCGACCCGGCGACGCAGCTCGGCGTTCCCGGCGCGCCGCCCTTCACGCGTGGCGTGCAGCCCAACATGTACCGAGGCCGCCTCTGGACGATGCGCCAGTACGCGGGCTTCGGCACGGCCGCGGAGTCGAACGAGCGCTATCGCTACCTCCTCTCGCAGGGTCAGACCGGCCTCTCCGTCGCCTTCGACCTTCCGACGCAGATGGGCCGCGACTCCGACGATGCGCGGAGCCTCGGTGAGGTCGGCCGCGTAGGCGTCGCGATCGACACCATCGACGACATGCGTACGCTCCTCGCGGGCCTGCCGCTCGACAAGATCTCCACGTCGATGACGATCAACGCGACGGCGTCGACGCTGCTCTGCCTCTACATCGCCGTGGCCGAGGAGCAGGGCGTTCCGCGCGAGAAGCTCCGCGGCACGATCCAGAACGACATCCTCAAGGAGTACATGGCGCGGGGCACGTACATCTATCCGCCCCGTCCTTCGCTCCGCCTCATCACCGACATCTTCGCGTTCTGCGGGCGCGAGGTGCCGTCGTGGAACACGATTTCGATCAGCGGCTACCACATCCGCGAAGCCGGCTGCGATGCCGTGCAGGAAGTCGCGTTCACCCTCGCCGACGGCATGGCGTACGTGCAGGCCGCGATCGACGCAGGGCTCGACGTCGACCACTTCGGCGCGCAGCTCTCGTTCTTCTTCAACGTGCACAACAACCTCATCGAGGAGGTCGCGAAGTTCCGCGCCGCTCGTCGCATGTGGAGCACGATCATGAAGGAGCGCTTCGGTGCGAAGACAGACCGCGCACGTGCGCTCCGGTTCCACTGCCAGACCGCGGGCATGACGCTGACCGCGCAGCAGCCGCTCGTGAACGTCGTCCGCGTCACGGTGCAGGCCCTCGCCGCGGTTCTCGGCGGCTGCCAGTCGCTCCACACGAACAGCTTCGACGAAGCGCTCGGGCTTCCCACGAGCGAAGCGGCCACGCTCGCTCTCCGCACGCAGCAGATCCTCGCGAACGAGTCCGGCGTGGCCGACTTCGTCGACGCGCTCGGCGGCGCGTACGCCATCGAGAGCCTCACCAATCGCATCGAGGCCGAGGCGCAGAAGTATCTCGCACGCATCGACGAACTCGGCGGCATGGTGCCCGCCATCGAGCAGGGCTACCCGCAGCGCGAGATCCAGAACAGCGCGTACAGCTACCAGCTCGAGATCGAGAAGAAGCAGCGCATCATCGTCGGCGTGAACCAGTTCGTGCAGGACTCCGCGTCGTCGGCAGGGGTCGAGGTCATGAAGATCGATCCGAACATCGAGCGCGATCAGGTCGAACGCGTGCGAGCCGTCCGCGCGCGCCGCGATGCCTCGAAACATGCGGAAGCGCTCCGTCGTCTCGAGAACGCGGCGAAGGGCACCGACAACCTCTTGCCGCTCGTGCTCGACGCGGTGAAGGCCGAAGCGACGGTCGGCGAGGTCGCCGGCGTGCTCCGCGAGGTCTGGGGCGAGCACGTCGAGACCCTCGTCCTGTGAGGAACCGGGGCCCCCTCGCGGCAGCGCCGTTCGTCGTGGCCGCGGCTGCATTGCTCGCGGCTTGCGACGACAAGCCGAAGGCGAAGCCAGACGCGGGCGAGATCGTCGACGCATCGCCGAATCCTTTCGCCTTCGACGCCGCGGGAATCGACGCGGCGAGCCTCGTGCAGGCCACTCCGGGGTGTCGCCTCGCGACGCCCGGCGGGAACGCGCTCGCGGGCAAGCTCGAGCCGGGCTCGGTCACGATCGCGGTCGTGAAGGGCAAGGCCCTCGTCGTCAACACGGTCTACAAAGATCCGCGCCGCCTCGACGCGAGCGACGCCGCAGACGCGCTCGAGAGCGCGAAGGCCGAACGTGTCGTGCTCGCCTCCTCCGGCGTTCCGGAGGGACCGTTCGAGCCCGTCGTCGAGCCGCACACGCAGGACGAAGGCCCGTGCTGCGCAGAGACGTGGGCGGTGGCGACCGCGTTTCACGACGAGCTGACGACACTCAGCTACGGAACGAGCCGCAGCGCTCCGGACGCGTGCCGCGGCGGCACCCTCATGCTGAAGGGCGCAGGCGCGCCGGTCTGGATGCTCGAGAAGAGCTGTCGTCATGCCTCCGTCCTCGCGGGCGCCGCGCGCGGAGACCTCGCCGTCGCGCTGCTCGACGGCCCGACGACGCTCCCGCACGCCGTGAAGACGTGGCCGGCCGTCGCCGATGCCGTCGTCCAGACCGGCGGCACGGGCGGCAAGGCGAAGACGCTTCGCCTCGAGCAGCTCGGCGGTGGCGAGGGCTTCCTCGGCCGCATCGAGGCGCCTGCTGCGGCGGTCGGCAAGTCGATGGCGGCCGTCGCGTACCGCGTCGTCGACGCGACGAAGAACACGCGCGAGCTGCACGTGGCGCGCTTCGATGCAAAGGGCGAGAAGATCGGCAGCGTCCTCGTGCTCGAGAAGGGCAACGTCGGCGCGCCCACGCTCGCTTTCGAGGGCGACGCGCTCCACGTCGTATGGGCGTCGCGCGGCTCCGACCGCGAGCCGTACGCGCTGCGCTGGTCCAAGATCGTCGGCACGGCCGCACCCGCGCCACCGCAGAGGCTCGGCACCGGGATCACCTCCGCCTTCGCGCCGTCGCTCGCGATCGAGGACGGCGGACGCATCCTCATCGCGTGGATGGAAGGCGACGACAAGACGGGCACCATCAAAGTCGGCGCGAGCACGCGCGGCATCGCGTCTGCGATCGCGCTCGCGTACCCGGTCTCGAACCCGGGCACGAACGCGCGCGATCCCGAAGTCGGTCTAGACGGCAGCGCGATGTTCCTCGTATGGCAGGAGCTCGGCCCGAAGACGCAGGAGCTCCGCGCCGCCGCGCTGAAGTGCAGAGAGTGACGCGGCCGCGAACAGCCGCGCAGCTCGCGCGGTCATACGCTCACGAAGCAGCGTCACCTCGAAAGATCGCCGCCGCCACGCGGAGCGACGTCGCGCGGTCCATGAGGTCCTTCGCGACTTCGTCGGCCTGCGCGTAGAACTCCTTCAGCTTCTCGGCGTCGTTCGCGCAGGCGGACCACGTGTCGGCGACGCGGACGATCTCGTCGAGGACGCGCGTCGCATCCTGGAACGCCGTCCCGGCATGATGGAGGCTCGCATCGGCTCGCCCGCGGGCGCGAACCTCGTCTGCGGCACGCTTCGCGATCTCCTCGGTCGCGGGCACCTCGAGCTTGAACATCGGCTCTTCACGCGGGCGGAGCAGCCGCTCGAAGAGCACGTTCGCGTAGAGCACCTGCATCGCGTCGAGCAGCTTCGGCACGACGTCGTCGATGGCCACGACGACGCGGTCGCGCCACTCACTGCCGAGCGCATCGACGGCCGCGTTCGACGCGCTACTCGCGGCGCCCGCGTGCTTCTGGGCGAATGCCTCGACGAGCCCGGCGAGCGCCTCGCCGGCGACGCGGAGCGGGGTCGCCACACCGGAGAGCGCCGTCTCTCCCGCGCGCTGGAACTCGCGCGCCGCAATGGCGTCGAGGGTCTTCTGAAGCGTCTCGCGTCCTACCATGATGATCCCTCAATCTACTCGCACGACGCCGACGGAGAGCACGCGCCCTCCGCCGGGAGCGCCAGGGTCCACGTCGATGACCAGGTAATTGCGGTGAACGCCGTCGAGACGCTCGGGAACGGCGCCGCCGCCTCCCGAGATGTACGCGGGGATGCCGGCGTTCGCGAAGGCGTAGAACGAATGCACGTGCCCGTAGAGCGTGAGGTCCACCCCTCCGCTCGCGAGCGATGCGAGCAATCGGCTCGCCTCGGAGCGATTGGCGAACGATCCATTCCGAACGCCCACCGGATCGATGGGCGGAATGTGCGTGGCGACGACGTGCACCGCATCCCGACCCTGCGCGAGCCATCCGTCGAGCCAGCGATACGTCTTCGGGCTGATCGTCGCGCTGCCCGAGTCGAGCAACGTGTAGTGCACGCCGCGGAACGCGAAATGGAAGCTCCCGCGGCCGTACATCTGCTGGAAGTACACCTCGTCCGCCGCGAGCTCGTGATTGCCGAGCGTCGCGTACAGCGGAATGCGGAGCTCGTGCTCGCGGCGCTCGAACTCTTCGAGCTCGGGCCTCGTCCCCCGCCGCGTGAGATCGCCACTGAAGAGAACGAATCGGATCGACGGGTCTTCGTTGATGCGCGCGTAGATGTCGCCGACGTCCGCGATCGCCTCCTGGACGTCGGCGAGCAGTGCGAAGCGGTAGGGCCGGCGGTCGCCCTCGTCGGGCGCCCGAACGACGACGTCGAAGGTGCGTACGCCGTGCGCCTCGATGCGAGCCACGCGCTGCGTGGGTCGCGCGCCTGCCGCGACGACGACGGGCATCGCCGCGCCGCCCGCGTCGTGCGCCTCCAATGTCGCGTCGGGAAGCACGTTGTCGACGACGAGGTCGAGCGCCGAAGCGTCGTCGTTGAGCGTGACGCGCATCCGGAAGAGCGGCGCCTGCGCACGCACGAAGAGCTTGCCGGGCTCGATGCTGCGGATGCACGCGAGCCCGTCGTCGACATCGACGTCCATGAAAGACGTGCGGCGATGGCCGATCTGCTCGTCGACGTCGGCGCGATCGTTCGCGATGCCCGTGCAGCTCGTGAGCGGGGACAGCGCCGCGAGCGTCGCGACTGCGACAACGGCAAAGGATCTGGCGCGAGAGCGAGAGAGAAGCGGGCTGCGCGTCATGGGCGTACCGGCTGGCGCACGAGGATGGACGCGCCGACGACCCACGCAGAGCCCGCCTGCACCTCGGCGAGTGCGCCGAGCTCGTCGGTGAAGTAGGCGAGCGCGCGCGCGCCGAAGCTTCCGAGCACGCCGCTGAAGAGGCCGGGCGCGAGGAGACCGCCCGCGTAGCCGTCGTGCCGGTGGTCGTAGAAGAAGCTCGCCTCGCCGGAGATGCCGCCGGCGGCGGGACCTACGCCGGTCCCTCGGTTCGTCCTTCCGAAGTAGGCGCCCCAGGCCCAACGCGCGAGCAGCTGGTCCGAGGTGTCGTCGTCGTATCCCGCGACGTCGTACGCGTGACGAAGGAGCCCATACCCGAGGCTCGCCTCGGCGAAGGTGCCGCGTAGCGTGCGGTGCATGCGCGCGAGATCGAGGCGCGCCGTGGCGGTGAGCTCGACGGCCGTGATGCGAAAGCGCTCGGGCGGGAACGCATGGTGACCGGCCGTGAGCTCGAGATCGACGAACGTGGCGTCCTTCGCGCGTGAAGGTGCGCGGCCGTCGAACGTCGCCGCGCGTGGTCCGAAGGCGCGCCACGCGACGAGCAGGCGAAGGCGCTCGTTCGCGTGGTCGAGCGAAAACCATCCTTCCGGCCGAATGCGCAGCGCGCCGGCGCGGAGGTCCACGCTGTTCACGAAGAAGCTGCGATACGAAAAAACGGGGTCGTGGACGAAGCGATACCCCGCTGCGGTGTCGAGCGCGGGACGCGCCGTCTCCGGCGACGGTGTGGAGAGATCGCCGTCGTGCGGGTGGTGAGGACCGTGGGGGTCGCCGGCGTCGTGGTCGCCGCCTGCGCCGCGTGCCGTTCCCCAAAGGTCGGAGGCCCACGACGCGACGAAGAGCCCTGCGCCGACAATCGCGAGCGCCGCGGCGGGTCCGACGATGCGCCGCGAAGCGCCAGTCGCATAGATGCTGCCGAGCCCGAGTCCCATCGCCCCGACGCCGATCCCCTCCATGGCGAGGAGCATGCGTGCGCCCTGCCAATCGCCAGCCGCCGCGTGCCCAGCCCCATGCACGACGACGCCCGGCACGATCGCGAGCGCCAGCGAAAGCGCGCGAGACCGAGGCGCGTGGGCGGGGTCACGTGCGGGGTCGGCGAGCGCAGCGTGCGCGGCGGGGTCGGCGGTGACGTCGGGCGCGGAGGCGGATGCGGGTGCGGATGCGGGGGCGGGCGCGGATGCGGATGCGGACGCGGAGGCGGACGCGGACGCGGATGCGGACGCGGATGCGGACGCGGACGCGGACGGCGGTGCGGAGGCGACGCGAGTGGCTCCCGCGGCGTCGCGCGCTTCGGATGCCTGCGCATGCGCCGTTGACGCGGCCAGCCACGCCACGGTCGCGGCGGTCAGCGCGATGGGCGACGTTCGCGTGGCGCTCGGCGCGCGGCGAGCGCGGAAGACCGTCCTCGCTGATGCCGTAGGCCATGCGTGCACGGCGCGCGAGCTTACTCGCGGGCTCGTGTGCTTCCAGGCAAACCTCCGCTGCGCGCGCGTTGTCGCAGCCCCGGGGATCCACGCTACACGCGATACGTGCAATGCACATCTATCCGAACCGCAGTGCTCATCCGGCTCGGACGTCGATTCACGAAGCATGAACGAAATACGCTTTCGTTCATGTTACCCTACCCAGCGCGATGACCGACGACGCCCGCCGCCAGACGATCCTCGATTGCGCCGCGCGTCTCTTCCGCCACTACGGCCCTTCGAAGACGACGATGGCCGACATCGCGCGCGAAGCGGCGGTCGGCGTCGGCACGGTCTACCTCGTCTTTCCGTCGAAAGAGGCGATCCTCGAGCAGCTCTCGAAAGGCGCGTACGAGCAGGTCCTCGACGGCATGCAGAAGGCCGCCGACGAGCACGCGAGCACGCCGTTCCCGGAGCGCTTCCTCGCAGTGCTCGAGGCTCGCCTCGCCGCGTTCCAAAAGTTGCAAACCGAGGGGCAGCACGCGTGTGAGCTGGTCCATTGCAAGGCGCCTGCGTCGAAAGCTGCGCAGGAGAGGTTCCGCCGCGACGAGCAGACGCTCTTCGCCGAGCTCTTGGATGACGCCTTCCACGCCGGCGAAACGGCCCCGCTCGATAGCGGCCGCACCGCGCCTCTCCTGCAACGGGCGCTGGCGACGCTTTCGCCACCTTGGCTCTTCGAGGAGCCCGCCGAGCACGCTCTCGCGGCAACACGTCAGATGGCGCAGCTCCTCATGACCGGGCTCGCCGCACGCCCTGGCGACCGGGACGCGCCGACCGCGAAGAAGTCGAGCAGTTCGACCGCCGCGAGAAGCGCCGCGAGAACCTCTGCGAAAACGCGCAAGCGCGCGCGCTGAGCGAGCCGGCGCGACGCTCTCCGCGTCGCCAGCATCGGACGATCGGCGGGGCGCCCGAATGCACGTCCCGGACCGTCGACGAGGAGAACGGGTTGACGGAACAATGAACGAACTTAGGTTTCGTTCACTGTTCGATCGTCGAAGAAATCGTTCCTTCGCCTCCTGAAACCCGTCCGAGGAGAAGCCCCGATGACCAAGCTCCGTGATGGCGTCCCCGTTCCGGCGTCGCCAATCTCCGTGCTCCCTCTGCGCAGCGGCGCCGTCTTCCCCGGCGCCACGCTCACTTTCGCCGTCGGGCGACCGCGCTCCGTCGCGCTCGTCCGCGATCTCTACGCCGGCGACGTCATCGCCACGTTCACGCAGAAAGACCCACGCATCGTCGAGCTTGGCGAAGCCGATCTGCACCCGTTCGGCTCGTACGCTCGCGTGAAGTCGGTCACCCGGAAGAGTGAACGCGAATACGAGCTCGTCGTGGAAGGCCTCGGCCGCGCGCGCCTCGACAAGGTCGTTGCCCAAGACCCCTCCTTCCGCGCCGAGGTCACCCATCTTCCCGACGCGAACGCCGACTCGCACGAGGCGCGCGAGCTCGCACGAGCTCTCGCGCGCGAAGTCTCCGACCTCGTCACGGAGGCGGGCGGCGCGCTCGCCCAGCTCGAGCTCGACGAGAGCGACACGTCCGCGTTCGCCGATCGAATCGCGGCGCTCCTCGACCTCCCCACCGAGAACGAGATCCAGGTGCTCGGCGAAGCCGACGTCGCCTCGCGCATTCGGCTCATCGTGCGGCTCATCGCCGAAGCGAAGGCGAAAGCGGAGGTCCGCAGCAAGATCGAGCACGAAGTGAAGAAGGAGCTCGGAAAGAGTCAACGTGAGCACGTCCTCCGCGAGCAGATGCGCGCCATCAAGCGCGAGCTCGGAGACGACGCCGCGGACGACCTCGCCGCGCTGAAGAAGCGCCTCGACGACGCGAACCTCCCCGAAGACGCGCGCAAGGTCGCCGACCGCGAGCTGCGCCGCCTCGAGAGCATGGGCGGCCAGGGCGCCGAGGTGCACGTCATTCGCAACTACCTGGAGCTCATCGCCGACCTCCCGTGGTCGAAGCGCGCCGAGAGCGCCATCGACCTCGACAAGATTGCCGCGCAGCTCGAGTCCGACCACTACGGGCTCACCGACATCAAGAAGCGCATCCTCGAGCACGTCGCCGTGCTCAAGCTGTCCGGCAACACCAAAGGCACGCTGCTCTGCTTCGTCGGACCGCCCGGCGTCGGCAAGACGTCGCTCGGTCAGTCGATTGCAGACGCGACCGGACGGCCGTTCGTTCGCGTCGCGCTCGGAGGCGTTCGCGACGAGTCCGAGGTCCGCGGCCACCGCCGCACGTACGTCGGCGCGCTGCCCGGACGCATCGTGCACGCGCTCCGCAAGGCGGGGGTGAAGAACCCCGTCGTCCTCCTCGACGAGGTCGACAAGATGGGCAACTCGTGGGCGGGCTCGCCCGAAGCGGCCCTCCTCGAGGTGCTCGATCCCGAGCAGAACAAGACGTTCACCGACCACTACCTCGAGCTGCCGTTCGACCTCTCCGAGGTGATGTTCGTGTGCACGGCGAACACGCTCGAGACGCTCTCGGCGCCGCTGCGCGACCGCCTCGAGATCGTCGAGCTCTCCGGCTACACGCCGGACGAGAAGGCGCACATCGCGCGCCGCCACCTGCTCTCGAAGCGGAAGGCGGAGCACGGCATCGCCGACGACCAGCTGAGCCTCACCGACGACGCGCTCCACGCGATCGTTCGTGACTACACGCGGGAAGCCGGAGTGCGGCAGCTCGATCGCGAGATCAAGAAGCTGTGTCGCGCCGCTGCCCTCGAAGTGGCGCGACGCGCAGACGACGTCGCTCGCGCCCCCATCGTCGTCGGCGAGGCCGACCTCGCACGGCACCTCGGCAAGCCGAAGTTCGACCGCGAAATCGCGGAGCGCACCGCGATCGCGGGCGTCTCTACCGGCCTCGCGTGGACGCCCTTCGGCGGCTCGATCCTCTTCATCGAGACGTCACGCATGCCCGGACGCGGACAGGTCGAGATCACCGGTCAGCTCGGCGACGTGATGAAGGAGTCTGCCCGCGCAGCCCTCACCTACGTTCGCAGCAACGCGCACGCGCTCGGCATCAAGCCCGAGGTGGTGGAAGGCCAGGACGTGCACATCCACGTCCCCGCCGGAGCCGTCCCGAAAGACGGACCGAGCGCGGGCGTCACCATCTTCACCGCGCTCGTCTCGCTGTTCACCGGGCGGCGCGTCCGGCCGGACACCGCGATGACCGGTGAATGCACGCTACGCGGACGCGTGCTACCCGTCGGCGGCATCAAGGCGAAGGTGCTCGCCGCGCACCGGGCCGGCATCAAGCGCGTCATCCTTCCCAGCAAATGCGCGCGTGACCTCGACGAGGTGCCGGAGGAGGTCAGGGCCTCGCTCGAGGTCGTGCTCGCCGACGACATGACCGACGTGATCGCCGCGGCGCTCGAGAAGGACCCGAGCGACCTGCCGATCGTGTTCGGTCCCGCCGCCGCCGGCCGCCGGCTCGACGACGCGCAAGCGCACGCGAGCTGACGCAACGCCCTCCCACGCGCGGGCATCGTAGAGGCAGAACGTTCGCGCGGTCGTCCCTCCCCCCGACACCGACCGCGCGAGCTCCTGCGCGGCGGGCCCGACATGACGCGGGTCCGCCGCGCTTTTTTTTTTTGCGCGCCGCTCGCCGCGCCGTCGCGCCGCCCGACCGCGCCGCCCCCGTGCGCGCCCTACGGGGTGAACGCCTGCCCGAACGCGAAGAAGAACCCCACCGGGTCGACCCGCGTTGGAATCCCGGTGTCCGGAAACGGCCCCCGGTTCAGCGGAAACGCGAGGTCGGCGCGGAACACCATGCGGTTCACTTGCGGGAACAGGGCTCGGATGCCGAAGCCAATCGAGTGCTTCACCCGCGTTGCGTCGAAGTTGTCGGGGAACTTGCCGCCGTTATACGCATTACCAGCATCGTAAAAGACCACGCCGCCGATCGCGGCCTTCAGGATCTCGACCGACGTAGACCGGAATTCGAGATTGTAGAAGACGGTGTCTTTTCCGAAGAAGAAGTTCGAGGGATAGCCGCGAAGGCGATCGTCGCCGCCCGTGAAGGTGCGCGAGCGCAGGTAGTTCGCGTAGCGATTCACGAACGACATGTTCGTGACGACGCGCCCGAACCCGAGCCGCGGCGAGATCGCGCCGAACGATGCGCCCACCGACGCGTCCGTGATGTCGCCTCCCGAGTTCTCGGCAAATGTGGAGACGTCTCCACCAATCAGGCCGTCTCCCACCGCAACCGTGTATCCGGCCTTGGCGCTGACGCCGACGAGGTCACGAGACGACCCGAGCGCCTTCGCCACGGGATAGAACGACACCGAGAGATCGTGACCGAGCCGGTAGTCCTCCTGCAGCGCCAACGTATTCACATCGAGCGTCCGCAAGTAGTCGTTCTTGTACGTCGACCACGTGAACGCGGGATAAACACGCGTCTCGCCGAGCGGGATGAACCGGCGAACGAAGTCCTCTCCGGCGCGCGCGTCGAAGCGTGAGAGATCGAACGTGTCGTACGCGGCCGAGCTCGCGTTCAGGCTCACGCTGAAGTTGTTCTTGAACGCCCAACCGAACGAGCGCGTCAGGGCGACGGACGCGCTCAGCGAACGGCTCCTGTACTCGTTCGGGATACCGTCGCGAACGTCGGGCGTCGTCTGCGAGTCGAAGGTCGCGACGCGTGCATTCACGTAGCGACGCGCGATTCCCACCGCGTAACCGAGCGTCGCGTCCCACGCCCATTCCGTGCGCGTCGAATACAGCGGTTGCCCGACACTGATGGATGCGGCAGAGCCCTCCGGCTCGCCGCTCCGCCGGTTGAAGGTGACGCTTGCCGCGGTCGTGGCACCGACCCACGACATCCCGAAACGCGGAACTTTGTATCCGACGCCGAAGGTCAGTGTCTCCGGTTGGTACTGAAAGCGAGTCGACGCGGTGTGGTGATACCCGAGGAGGTTCGTCTCCTGCGGCACGAGCAAGAAGTTCTCGAGACCGCCCGGCGTCACCGCCAGGTCGAACGAGAGGCGTAGGCTCCAGATGTCTTTCGTGATGACGAGGAGCGAGACCTTGTCCGGATCTTCCGACCGAACGGGAACGATGATGACGATGGATACCTGCAGCGGCATGCGCGCACGCATGTTCCGCGCGGTCTCGTCGACGAGGACCTGCACGTACTCGTCGCCCTCGCGCACGAGCATCTCGCGGCGAATCACGTAGTCGCGCGAGACGTGATGCAAGCTGTTCATCAGCTTGCGCGTCTTCACGCCGAGCACTTCTTCCGGGATCGGGTCGCGGTCTTCGAGCACCTCCAGGCGCAGCGTGTCCACCCGATCGATGCGCTTGCCCTCAGGCGCGTGCTCGAGCGTGAGCCCCGTCGCCTCGAGGGCTCGCCGGATCGTCTCCTTCTCGTACGCGGAATACTCGCCCGTGCGCGACGTCGGCTTCTGCACGCCCTGCAGGCTCGGCGACCCCGTCACGGGCGCCACCGGCGCCGGAGCCCCCGTCACGGGCGACCCCGTCGCGGGCGCCGCCGTCACAGGCGCTGCTTGGGCACCCGCTGCCGCCGGCGTGCTCCCCGTCTCCGCTGCGCCGTCGTCCGCGCGCGCGGCGCCCGGACCAGCGACGACGACGCCCGCCGCCGCTACCGCGAGCAAGATTCGCCCGAGCCCACGCCCTCGCACGGCAGCGATGCTACTCGACTGCCTCAACGCCCGGCGGTGATCGTTGCGACGACGCCGAAGTGGTCGCTCGGGAACGTGCCCTCGTGCGGCTGGTCGAAGCACACCCGCGCATCGAGCGGCTCGCCGCGCTGCGCGTCGTCCGGTCCGCGCACGAAGATGTAGTCGATGCGCCGGTCCGGCTCACGGAGCGGCCCCGCGAAGTCGTTCCGCTTCGCGAACGTGACGCCTGGCGTGCCGTCACCGGCCACGCCGAACGCGTCGGCGAAGTACACGCACGGCCCGCCGAGCCCGGTGAGCCCGCGCATGAAGCGCATCTCGTCCGCATCGGGCTCCGCATTGAAGTCGCCGACGACGATGGGCGGGAACCCTTCGATCGGCGCGAGCCGCGCCACGGCTTCCGCGATCGCGCGGACCTGGAGGACGCGAATGTGGCCGTGGTGGAACTTCCAGTTCAGATGCGTCGTGAAGAACGGAATCTTGCCATACGGCGAGTCGAGCTCCGCAAACACGAGGCACCGGCTCTCGTCGCTGCCGCCATTCGGGAGCGGAATGACCTCACTCCGCACGATGGGAAAGCGAGAGAGGATGGCGTTGCCGACCGGAAAGCCGTGGTTCTCGGCGGCGAGCCCCCACGCCGCGTGGTAGCCGAGGTCGCCGCCGATGAGCGCCGCCTGATCGAGCTCCGGGAAGCGGAGGACCTCCTGCATGCCGATCACGTCCGGCGCGAGCTCGCGAAGCCCTGCGCGTATCGCAACGAGACGCTCCTCCCAGGGGCCGAAGCGATTCCAGATGTTGAGCGTCGCGACGCGGAACGAGCGCATGGCTCCGTACTCTATCCGGATCCGGTCCGGTCACGGTGCACACGTGACGCGACGTTCACGCCTACCGGCGGCGCATGAGGTTTTTCGCGGGCTCCCGCGCGCCAGCACGTTGGCCCGCGTCCTGCTAGGCGCCTCGCGCATCATGCTTCCTTCCTTCTGGCGCGCAGCGCGCCTCGCGGGTGTAACGGCCCTCGGGGCGTGCGCCGTCGCTTGCTCCTCGTACACGATCGCCGAACCGGCTCACCCGGTGCTGCACCCGTTCGCGAGCATCCCGCCGGAGTTCGGACGCGTCTGCGTGATCCGCCCGCGGCACTTCTATGCGCGCGCGGTGACCGTCCCTGTCTGGGACAACGACGCGCTCGTCGGCGCGACGAAAGGCGGCACTTACTTCTGCTACCGCGCCGAGCCGGGCGCGCACGCGATCCGCATGAAGGCCGACGAAGAGACGGTCGTTCCCGTCACCGTCGCGGCCGGCCAGAGCTACTACCTCCGCCAGCGCCTGCCTTTCCGCTTCTTCACGAAGGTGCACGTCGAAGCCGCGTTCGTCGCCGAGAGCGAAGCGCACGAGGCCGTCGAAGAGGCGAAGTACGAGGTCGTCGTCGAGGCGCCGGAGGTCGTACCCACGCACACGGCGCTCGCCGCCGCGCGCCCACCAAACGAGGCGACGGCGCGCTGAGAGCTTGCCGAGCGGCCGCTTCGCTTGCGAACCTTGGGGGAGGAGTCTTCGCGCGGTCTGTCGCGCGACCTCCTGCTTCGAAGAAGGTCGGTAGGCGAGTCCGTGACGAGCTCGACGCGAAGATCGAAGGCAGCTTTCTACGTGGTGGTCACCGGCGGCGCGCTCGCGTCGCTCGCCGGCTGCGCCGGAGTGTTCGGCCTGTCCGACTACTCGTTCGACGAGGTCCCGGCCGAAGCCGGCGTCGATGCGCGCATTCCCGAGGTCGTCGCGCCCCCCGCGGAAGCGGCTGCGCCCGACTCTGCGCCGGACGCGCCGCCCGAGCCGACCTGTACGGACAAGCTCGCGAACGGCGACGAAACCGACGTCGACTGCGGCGGCACCTGCGCAGCGAAATGCGTGGCGAAGCAGCGCTGCCTGCTGACGTCGGACTGCGCCCCGAAGCTCGCGTGCGTCGAGCGCCTCTGCCTCTCGCCTTCGGCGAACGACGGCGTGAAGAACGGCGACGAGACCGACGTCGACTGCGGCGGTCCCACGGCGCCCGCATGCGGCGCCGGTAAAGCATGCGTCGTCGCGGCGCGTGACTGCGCGAGCCTCGTCTGCACGGGCGGCATCTGTCAGGAAGCCAAGCCGACCGACGGCATCAAGAACGGCAGCGAGACCGACGTGGACTGCGGCGGCGGCGGCACGACACCGGCGTGCGCCGACATGAAGAAGTGCGTCGACGGCCTCCGCGATTGCACGAGCAAGGTCTGCACGAACCTCGTCTGCCGCCCGCCGAACGCTTCGGACGGGTACCACAACGGAAACGAGACCGACGTCGACTGCGGCGGCGGAATCGCGCCCGCCTGCATCGTCGGCAAGAAGTGCGTGCAGGGCGCACGCGACTGCATCAGCGGCGTCTGCACCGGCGCATCGTGCCAAGCGGCTGCGCCGAGCGACGGCGTGAAGAACGGCACCGAGACCGACGTCGACTGCGGCGGAGGGGCGGCGCCCGCGTGCGCGAATGGCAAGATGTGCGTGCAGGGTACACGCGACTGCACGAGCCGCGTCTGCACCGCCGGCGTGTGCCAGGTGCCTTCTCCGACCGACGGCGTGAAGAACGGCACCGAGACCGACGTCGACTGCGGAGGCGGAGCGGCGCCGGCGTGCATGGACGGCAAGGCTTGCGTCGCGCTCACGGACTGCACGAGCCGTGTCTGCGGCGCGGCAGGCAGCTGCCAGGCGCCGACGAGCAACGACGGCGTGAAGAACGGCAGCGAGACGGATCTCGATTGCGGCGGCGGCGGCGCTTCGCCCGGATGCGCCGTCGGTCAGATGTGCGTCCTCGGCGTTCGGGACTGCCAGAGCCGCGTGTGCACCGGCGGCACCTGCCAAGCGCCGACGAACATGGATGGCGTGACGAACGGGTCGGAGACGGATGTGGACTGCGGCGGGGGGAATGGGAATCCGCCGTGCGCCGACGGCAAGATCTGCGTCGACGGCGCACGCGACTGCACGAGTGGAACGTGCCTCGACGGCACGTGTCAGGCGCCTTGAGCTCGCGAGGTTTCTCATGAGCGATCGACGCAATGTCAGCTCCACGTTCACGAAGCGAACCGAGACCGATGTCCCGGCCGCCCCGGGCTCCGCACCTTCGATGACGGCGCCGCGCCGGCCGCCCGTCGTGCGCATCCGCACGAACGAGGGCGAGAAGAACACCATCGCGCTGGGTGAGGGCGACCTCGAGCCCGTTCCGCATCACGAGCCCCTCGCGATCCCGAACGACTTCTCGATCCGGCGCGGCGTGGTCCTCTGCGGCCGCTTCCGGGTGAAGGAGCTCATCGGTGCGGGCGCGCAGTGTTACGTGTACTCGGCCGAGCACACGACGCTGAAGAGCCAGGTGGCGATCAAGTGCCTGCAGCCGGCGCTCGTCACGCCCGACCTCGTGGAGCGCTTCGCGCGCGAGGCGCAGGCGCTCACGGCGATCCGCAACGCCCACGTCGCGGCCGTTCTCGACGTCGGGCGCGCCCCGTGCGGCACGCCCTTCATCGTCATGGAGTTCCTGCAGGGGCGAGATCTCGGCGCCCTGCTCGAGACGCGCCCGCGCCTCGAGCAAAGGCAGGCCACCGAGATCCTGCTGCAGACGTGCGAAGGCCTCGCGGCGGCGCACGCGCTCGGCCTCGTTCACCAAGACATCAAGCCGAGCAACATCTTCCTCTCGGACGAGATGGGCATCGTCAAGGCGAAGGTCGTGGACTTCGGCGTCGCGCGCGTGACCGTCGACAAGTCCACGGTCCCGAACGCGCGCCTCTCGCGCTCGTGGCTGGACGACGAGGTCGGCGGCACCCCCTTCTACATGTCGCCGGAGCAGCTCAACGGCCGCCTCGTCATCGACGCGCGCTCCGACATCTTCTCGCTCGGCATGGTGCTCTACGAGATGCTGCGCGGCACGAACGCCTTCGATCTCGAGATGAGCACGCGCCGGCCCGAGGCTCCCGTGCGCATCGAGCGAACGGGCATCGACCCCGGGCTCATCGAGGTGATCGAGAAGTGCCTCGCGCATCACCCTGACGATCGCTACCCGTCGGTCGCGGAGCTCGCGGTGGCTCTCCTGCCCTTCGCGCCGTCACGCGGGCGCGCGCACGCCGAGGCGGCGACCGCGCTTCTTCGCAAAGCCGGACACTCGGTCGCGTCGACCCTTCCCTCCTCGGTGCCCCCGCCCGCGCGTTCGCTCGCGCCCGCGCCCGTCTCGCTTCCGCCGCCGCCCGCGCTTCCGGGCACGTACTCCGCTTCGCTCGCAGACTCTTCGGCGAAGAGGCGCAGCACGCTCCGTCTCGTGCTCGCCGGCACGGCGATCGCGGCGCTGGCGGCGGGCGGCGCGGCAGCCTTCGTCGCGTCGCGCGCGCGCACCCCGACGGCAGCGGCCGCAACGGCGGCGACGAACGCATCGACGCCCACCGCCTCGCCGACCGCGATCGGGATCAGCCCCGCGGTCCGTACGCAGACGGGCGATGACGGTGACCGCGCGGCGCTGGGGTCGGCGACGACGACGAGCGCGGTCGAGGGTAACGCGCGCGGCTCCGCGGGCGCAGCGGGCGCAGCCGCGGGCGCCGGAGCAGCGGCAAAGCCGTATGCACCGGCTTCCGCGGGCGCGCCGTTCGGCACCCCCGGAGCGAAGGCATCGGCGAACGCGAGCGCGCGACCGGGAGCGGCTACGGCGTCGGCCTCTGGAGCGCCGGCCGCGAACGGCAGCGCACCGGGCGCGCCGCCTTCGACGTCTGCAAAGGCGCCGAGCGGCGCTGCGCCGACGCCCACCGGCGAGGATCTCGGGTTCTGAGGAGGCGGAGATGACGATGCATCGTGGTGCCTTCGCGCTCGCGCTCGGTGCGAGCCTCTTCGCCGTCGCTCCCTCCGCGCGTGCCGACGATCCGTCGGCGGCCGACGTGGTGCTCGCGCGTCAGCTCGGCAACGAAGGCGTCGAGCTCGCGAACCAGGGCCGATGCGAAGAAGCCCTCGTGAAGCTCGAACGCGCCGAACAGTTGCATCATGCACCGAGTCTCCTGCTCCGCATCGGCGAATGTCAGCTGAAGCTCGGTCGCCTCGTCGCCGCGCTCTCGTCGCTCGACCGCGTCGCGCGTGAGAACCTCGGGCCGACGCCACCGAAGGCGTTCGTCACCGCGCAGCAGAGGGCGACGGCGCTCCTCGCGGAGCTGAAGCCGAAGCTCGGTTCGCTTCGTGTCGATGCGACGGGCGCACGTGACGACGTGTCGTTCACGGTGGACGGCGCGGAGCTGAAGGCCGCGGCGCTCGGGCTCGACCGCCCCGTCGATCCCGGCAAGCACGTCATCGAAGCGACGCTCGCGGACGGTCGGCGGATTCGTCGTGAGGTGATCGTCGCGGAAGGCAGCTCGCAGAGCGTCTCGCTCGATCTGCCCGCCGCGGCGCCGCAGCCGGCAGCAGGCAGCACGGTCGCGCGCGCGGGGATGACGACGGGCAACGACGGCTCGCGGAGCGACGGGCTCCGCACCGTCGGATGGGGGCTCGTCGTCGGCGGCGGCGTCGCGCTCGTCGCGAGCGGCGCGTTCGCGGCGATGACGCTTTCGAGCAAGTCGGACCTCGACGCGGCGTGCGCGGACAAGCGCTGCCCCGCATCTGCAGAAGGCGACTACGACGCGGCGAAGACCACCGCAACGCTCTCCGGCGTGGCGCTCGGCGTGGGCGTCGTCGCGGTCGCCGCGGGCGTGTACCTCGTCCTCTCGCGCAAGCCGCAGCGCACGGGCGAGCTCCCGCGCTGGGTCACGTTCGCGTCGACCGGCTCGTTCGCGTTCTGAGCCCCGCTGCGCGGGCGGGACGGCACCGCGGCTGCGCGCGTCGGCGCCTCGATGGTGATGACGAAATGACGAGAGGCCGACCCCCTCGCGGGAATCGGCCTCTTGTCACGCGCGGCGTCTCGGGGACGCGCGCTCTAACGAATCAGGGAATCGAGGCTCAGGCCTCGGCGCCCTTCTCCTTGCCGGCCTCGCGGTACGGCGCGCCGCCGCCCGTCGCCGTCTCCGGACCGACGATGATGCGCATACCGTAGAACGACCGGTAGACGAACACGACCGAGATGCCGAAGAAGATGGCCGAGAGGATGATCGGCAGCGTCTTGTCCGTCGTCTTCATCTGCTCGGCGAGCTCGACGGCGAGGAGGCCGAAGAGCGTCGTGAACTTGATGACGGGGTTGAGCGCGACCGACGACGTGTCCTTGAAGGGATCGCCGACGGTGTCGCCGACGACGCACGCGTCGTGCAGCGGCGTGCCCTTCGCCTTCAGCTCGACTTCGACGATCTTCTTCGCGTTGTCCCAGGCTCCGCCGGCGTTCGCCATGAAGAGCGCCTGGAAGAGACCGACGAGCGCGATCGCGATGAGGTAGCCGATGAAGAAGAACGAGTCGTAGAACGCGAAGCCGAGCGTGCTGAAGAAGACGACGAGGAAGATGTTGAACATCCCCTTCTGCGCGTAGACCGTGCAGATCTCGACGACCTTCTTCGAGTCCTCGACGGACGCCTTCTCGACGCCTTCGAGCTTGATGTTCGCCTTGATGAACTCGACCGCGCGGTACGCGCCCGTCGTGACCGCCTGGGTCGACGCGCCCGTGAACCAGTAGATGACCGAGCCGCCGGCGATGAGGCCGAGCAGGAACGGCGGATACAGGATCGAGACCTTCGCGGTGTTCTGCGTGAAGCCAGCCGTCAGGGCGACGATGATCGCGAAGATCATCGTGGTCGCGCCGACGACGGCGGTGCCGATGAGCACGGGCTTCGCGGTCGCCTTGAAGGTGTTACCCGCGCCGTCGTTCTCCTCGAGGAAGTGCTTCGCCTTCTCGAACTGGACGTCGAAGCCGAAGTCCTTCTTCAGCTCCTCCTTGATGCCGGGGAGCGTCTCGATGATCGAGAGCTCGAACACGCTCTGTGCGTTGTCCGTGACCGGGCCGTACGAGTCGACGGCGATGGTGACCGGACCCATGCCGAGGAAGCCGAAGGCGACGAGACCGAAGGCGAAGACCGCCGACGGGTCGAAGCCGTTGATCATCATGATGTTGCCGACGCCTTCGCGCGCGACCATGTACGCGGCGCCCATGAGGCCGATGAGCACGATGCCCATCCAGTAGGCGCTGAAGTTACCGGCCGTGAGACCGGAGAGGATGTTGAGCGACGCGCCGCCTTCGCGGGACGACGTGACGACCTCCTTCACGTGACCGGACTCGGTCGACGTGAAGACCTTGATGAGCTCCGGGATGATCGCGCCGGCGGCGGTGCCGCAGGTGATGATGATCGAGAGCTTCCACCAGAGCGTCGGGTCACCGCCGAGGTTCGGGATGAGGATCTTCGACACGATGAACGTGAGGACGACCGACACGACCGACGTGAGGATGACGAGCTGCGTGAGCGGCTGCTCGAAGTTCATCTTGTCCGCGTTCAGGTACTTGCCCTTCGCGAGGAGGTCGTTGATGAAGTACGAGGCGACGCTCGCGATGACCATCACGATGCGCATGACGAAGATCCAGACGAGGAGCTGGACCTGGTACGTCGGGTTCGTGATCGCGAGGAGGATGAACGAGATGAGCGCGACGCCGGTGACGCCGTAGGTCTCGAAGCCGTCGGCCGACGGGCCGACCGAGTCGCCCGCGTTGTCGCCCGTGCAGTCGGCGATGACGCCGGGGTTACGCGCGTCGTCTTCCTTGATCTTGAAGACGATCTTCATGAGGTCCGAACCGATGTCGGCGATCTTCGTGAAGATACCGCCCGCGATACGGAGCGCCGAGGCGCCGAGCGACTCGCCGATGGCGAAGCCGATGAAGCACGGGCCCGCGTAGTTGCCGGGCACGAAGAGGAGAATGCCGAGCATCAGGAGGAGCTCGATCGAGATGAGCATCATGCCGATGCTCATGCCGGCCTTGAGCGGGATCGCGTAGGTCGGGAAGGGCTTGCCCTTGAGCGACGCAAACGCCGTACGCGAGTTCGCGAACGTGTTCACGCGGATACCGAACCAAGCGACGGCGCAGGAGCCCGCGATGCCGATGAGGCTGAAGATGAGGATGATGAAGACCTGCGCGGCCTTCCCTTCGGCGAAGTAGTGCTGCGCGAAGCCGAAGTAGTAAACGATGATGGCGCCGATGAACGCCTCGAGGATCATGATGAACTTGATCTGCGTGACGAGGTACGTCTTGCAGGTCTCGTAAATCAGCTCGCTGATCTCGAGCATCGACCGATGAACGGGCGCGTTCTTCAGCTGCATGTAGATCGCGAAACCGAACGCCATGCCGAGCGCCGAAACGACGAGGCCGCCGTAGAGCAGCGTCGCGCCCGCGGTTCCGTCGAGGAACGTCGCGATCTTCGTGTCGGCCAGGTTCGGGACGATCAGGTTGGCTTCGCCGCCGCCGTGGTGCGCCGCAGGGGTCGACCCCTGGGGCTCCGCCGCGTGCTGCGCGAGCGCCGGGAACACATAAAGAAGCGAGATGAGGAGACCCGCGGCTTGAAGCAGCCACTGGGTCATTCGCTTTCGAGACATCATGGACCGAGTCCTCTCCGAGTTTCGTTGGGAGGCTCGGGGCCACGGCGTTCGCGCCGAGATCCCTCGCTTCCCGCGATCTCGAGGGGTTGGCCGCCTTGCGACGCGGGGGGCCTCGGGATTTCTCCCCGGCTCCACGTGCAGGCGCTTCAGCACGCCTCGTCCTAGCCGGTGCCCAAGACGGGGGCCCCGGTCGAGGTGGCGGCCTCATACCAGCGATCCGGGAGCGAGACAACCGGGGTGGCTGCGGTGCGTCGGAAGGGGGGGCGCGGCGGCGTGGCGCGGGACGGCGGGCGCGACGCGCGGGCCGGGTTCGCGGCATCGAGCCGCAAGTGGCTTCTGCGGCGGCGTACGCCTCCGGCGTGAGCGGGTCGTCCGTTCGCGGTGCGAAGCGACGGTAAGGCCGCTGGCCGGGCCGTGCGACGTCGCTCGCGGCGCAAGCTGCGCGTGACGCGTCCGCTGCCACTGCTTCCCGTCTCACGACCGAAAGAGCGCTGGTCGATGGACTTCGTGCACGACTATCTCGCCGACGGCCGCCGCCTCCGAACGCGGTGCGCGTCGCCGATGGCCCGGAGTTCATTTCGGCTGCGCTCGATGCCTGGGCTGCAGCGCACGGCGTGAAGCTCGACTTCATCCAGCCGGGGAAGCCAACGCAGAACGCTCACGTCGAGAGCTTCGACGCGCGCTCTGCGACGAGTGTCTCGCGCAAGCGCACTTCCCAACGCTGGCGCGTGCACGCGCCGAGATCGAGATCTTGCGCGTCGACTACAACCGCGAGCGCCCTCACGGCGCGCTCGACTACCGGACGCCAGAGGTCTTCGGGCAGCTCGCTCGCAGCAGGATGCCAGCCTTACCGCGGGCGCTGCCGCCGCCCTCACGGACGGAGAGCCGCCGGCGCCTGCCTTCGCTCTCGACAGCCAGCACGTTGAAGAACGATATGGACGTCAAGTGACGAGGAATCCGTGGCCCAGATCCGGGGGTCAGATCACGACCGTCCCCGTCACCACCAGGCACGCCGGATTGCCTCGCGCAAGCGCAGTGCCGTAACCCCGGCGCGCCGGTCACGGTTGCCTCGGTCAGGCCGCCGTTCCGACGTCTACTGCTCTTCTATTCGATTCGGCCTCAAGTGCAATTCTCACTGTCGCGAGTCTGTTAGAGACGCCGCCCCACCGGCCCATCGGGGCGGACGTCCTCCGAAATAACGAGCTGCATGCGGGTCGCGCGTGACGGCGACGGACACGAGTTCCGACATGCGCGCTCGATCCGCATCTGTCAGTTGGTGTTCACGCAGCAACGTCCCGAGCATGTCCTGGCGGTTCGCCCAAGGCGACGAATCAGGCGACGCCACCCGCAAGCGGAGTTCCTCGCCCTCGAGGACGGCCTCAACTGCCGTCGACCGCCTATCGGAGCCGGAAGTTCCCTCACCCCAACCTCCCATGCTGACCAAAACGTTCGCGCGTGGCGTCGGATGTCCTAGCGTGTATCCAACGAAGTAAACCGAAGTCGCTCCCGTTTGGTCGTAGATGTAGCCGTGAACGGTTTCGGACGTCCCTCCGCAGCAGTCACAAGAATAGGTGGCGACGCCCCCCTGCTCCAAAGTGAGCTCAGCGCGCATTGCTAGTTCCTCCTTCGTGTCGCGTCTTCAACGATCATTCGTTCGTCGCCTGCGCCGCTTGCTCGGCTTCTCTCTTGGCCGCGGCTTCCGCCGGACCCGATCTGGCTGAGCACGTCGCGCATTGCGGATACAAATTTTGCTGCTGCCCCTCGGGATTGAGGGCCGTCGGCGGCTGGTGATCCCCGCCCGGTTTCCCGCTCTTCGTCCCGAAGTCTTCGGGTCCACACGTGTGGCAACCGGTCTGTTTCCCTATTCCTGCGACGCCCTCCTTCTGCGCGGGGGTAACAACTAACGAGGACTCCGTCGCCCAGAGCCGGGGGTCAGATCAGGGGAACGCCTCGATGTACTTTGCCATTCCGGGGCAACTGCGCTCATCAGTGCTTCAGGGCCGCCGGAGGCACGTGAACGACTCGCAAGGCCACATTCGACTTAGCGGCCTCCGCCCGTAGGAACGCGATGAACTCATCGACGCACGGATCTTCCGGCAACTCGTGCGTCACGCGAATCTCGATGGCGATGCGCCGCCCGCGCGCCGCAGGGAACTGTTCCGCGAGCTGCCCGCCGTCTACGAAATCGAGGTAGCCCCACACCTTCGCCTGCAGCGTCGCAATGTGCGCACCGACATCCTCCCAGTCGAGATGATCCGATACGTAGAGCACGACCTCCTTTTCCGGAGTCGTCGGCAGCACGACGAAATCGACCACATTCTTTTGTTCGACTGACACCTAAGCACCGGCAGAGGAATGTATGCTTGCGTTGTGGGCACCACGATTGCGCCAGGTCGCATTACTCGGCGAGGACGAGGAGCGATTCGGTACCTCGGCGCGCGTGCAGCTCGGCGACACCCCGCGAGGGAGAACGGATCGCGTCCACGTCGCGCTGCTGGCGTCGGAGCTCCTGGAGGACGAGCGGCTCCGCGTCGATCTCCTCGATCGATAGGTTGGTGCGCCCCGCTTCGTCCGCGAGCTTCTCGGCGAGCTGAAAGGCACAATCGATCGCTTCGCGTGCGGCAAGTACCATCAACGCCACCTCCCCGGAATCAAGGAAGGCGAGCAAGCACTGGATGATCGTCTCGGCGTTGATTGCGAACGAAGCTTCGTAGCTGCCGTCTTCGTCAGAGTGCACAGCGAGCCGCTCGCAAGCCGGACGCAACTTTAGAGCATCAGCCTTGTGCCGCTCTGGTGACTGACTGATTGCAACCAGCCACACCGCGGCAAGCGCCTTATCAAACGAATCCGTCGAAGACCGTGTTCCTCGGGTAGCCTCCCACCTGACGAGATTCTCCCGAGCTCGGTGAGCAACCGCTGCTCCGAATGCCAGCATCTTCTGCCATGAGAGCCCCTCAAGCTTGGCGCTTAGGACATCCTCCTCAAAGCGTTCGACTTTCACGATTGTACTCACTTCTTTAGAGGGCTGCTCGTCGCGACGCCTTCTTGCGCGGCCTTGGTCGCACAATCGCGACAGATCCGCCGACTCGCGGCAACCTCCTTCTTTCGGCGTCAAGCCCATCTTCTTCGCTTGGTCGATCGCTTTCGCCTCACCGTGCCCGGTGGAGGCTTTTACAGCAACCTCGCGTTCCTTCAGCGCCGCCTGGTGCGTTCTGGAAAGCGACGGCGCACTCGATGAGACAAGGCCCGTCGCATTCCCGCCACCATCGACGGCTTCCACGACCGCGGTGGGGCGAGCTTCGGCTCGGCTACCTGCGCGCAACTATCCATCTCGGCATTGACGACCGCCGCTACAGGCGGGTTCGCGCCGAGTGCGGCCATCGTGCGGGAGGGCTTCCTTCAAGAGCGCTCGACGACGTCCGTCGGATCAAAGCTCACTGGCCAGTCGCCGCGGTGGCTGACGCCCTCCAACCCGATACAGTCAGCACCCTCGCGCCACGCGATGAACGAGCCCCCATGACTGAGGCTTCGATGCGAGAAGTTCCAGTCCCACTGGGACTGCGCGGACTCTGCCGGCAATGGCTCGACGAAACGTATCGTCGTAAAGAAGCCGACTCCTGTGTTCTTTCGTTCGACGACAGTTGCCGAGGCAAGCCCCTCTCGAACGGCGGAAGAGAGCGGCCCCGCGTCCTTGAAGAGCATCGCCATGGCGAATAGTTCCACGGCGTCTAGTTCCATCAGAAAGGCCTCATCGTGGCAGTCGAAATCCGGAAGACGCCGTCGATGATCGTGCCCTTGATGCTGACCGGAATTTCGCCAACCCGGATCGTCACCCACGATCCCGTCTGGTACGCTCCCGCGGTCGTCAGAACCTGGGCCGCACCATGCATTGCTTGTAGAGCGGCTTCTGGAGAGCCGAACTTCGTCAACAGCGGGTCAAGCATGTGCTTCTCCTGAAAGATGTGGCCGACGCTGTTCGCATTGTACCCAAGCTCAGACAACGCCTTTACCGCATCTGTTCCGCCCCGCACGGCTCCCCCTGCCGCGGGCGCCGCCGCCGGAGCTGCTGTCGCGACGCGGGCAACTGTACCAGCGCTCGCGCCGACACCAGGCGCTGCACCCGCGCCGGCGGACAACGTAAGCCCTGGAAGGGCTCCGAGGCCGAACGTCACCGACCCGGGGACCAGCGCCTCCGCCCCGCCGAAGGCGACCGCGCCCACGACTGCACCCAACGCGGCGCGCTTGGAGACGTTTACCGCAAATTCTCCCCAGGAGAGGCTTGTCGGCGCCGTGAACGCGTAGTGCAGCGCCCCCGCGACACCGCCGACGACCCCACCAACTGCCGCTGCCGTAACGGGATCGTAGCCGTCGGGATCCGCGAACTGAGTAGGAACGTTGAGCGCGTACGTATACGGATTTGCCGTCTCGAAGGAGAGAGACGCGACGATGCTGCTGAATTGCGCGCCAGCCGGACGAGCGCCGGGACGCGCAGCTGCTGCTGCCGCGGTGCCCGGAGCTGCGCCGCTTGCGCCTTCGGCGTACGCAGTCAGGTCGGAGCTAGCGGAGGACGCAGCTTCGCCTCCTGACGCGTAGGATCCGAGCCGAGCCAGCTGCGGGCCCGCTGCAGTACCCGTCGTATGCGAACCGCTAACGTCGAGGTCGGACGCGAGCCAGTCGGCCTCCGCACCTGTCATGCCCCCGCGGAGCCCGTAACTGCCGGCGGCGTTGACAGAGACGGGGTCGGGCGTGAGGAATCGACGCTGACGCGGATCGTAGACACGTCCGCGCATGTCAATCAAACCGAGCGAGTCGTCGTGATGCCGGTCTGTGAAGAACGTTCCGGCGTTCTCGTAGAGATTCGGCACGCGAGGTACGCCGTTCGTCACGCGTCCGCCGAACGGTTCCGTCCTCTCGCGCACCGTCGATTGGCCAGCTCCCGAGAATACCGTGCGCGACCCGAGATGATCGCTCGTTACGGTACGCATCCGTTGGAACTGACCCTGCGCGTCGAAAATCGCTTCCGCGACGAAGTTCTCCGGTCCGCGTATGTCGAGCTGCTGGACGATCCCTGCTGACGTCCGACGTACCTCTAGCGCATCGCCGATATAAACAGTCACCGCGTCAGGCTCCGGTCCTTCGGCGCCCGCGCCCGCCGATGTACGCAGTTCCTGCACGACCCGCCGACCGAACGCGTCGTAGGCGTACCGGGCGTACTCGCCCTCCATGAACGAGCCCGTGCTGCTCGTCCGCTCACGTTTTACCGCTTTCGGCAGGTCGTACGAGGTCCACTCGATCGTTCGCGTATCGACGCCCCCTCCTGGCAACGTGGATGTCCACTGGTGGACACGCTCGCGGCCATTCGCATCGTACTGCGGAAATCCTACGCGGCCGTTGGCGTTACACACCCAATGAGGCGGGTACGCGGGCCCGCACGCACTCGGCGGCGAAGACGTCCACTCAAACACGGAATGCGCCGCGAATCGTCTGACTCTCTCGATGTTCCCTGCATGGCTAATCGTGTGGTCGCGCGTCCACGCCCCCGAGCTCGCAGTCTTGATCCGACGCGCCTCGTCGTACGTGAAGCTTTCCGAGTATGACCCGACACTGTCCCCGCGCGACTTGAGCAGCCCGCGCGCTTCGTACGTGTAAGTTTGGTTGATCACGCCGGGGACGACAATCTTCGTCAGTCGCCCTGTCGCCGCATCGTACGTTCTGGACTGGTGGTCCGCCGTTCCCGGCGCAGTCACGTACGGCGTGTCGACTTCACTCACGAACCCGTCCGAGTTCATGGCCGTGACACGAAATACGTTGGCAGCGATCGCCGGCGCGGCGACCGTCGTCAGGTAACCAGTTGCGGAATACCCGTATGCGATCTGGAGCGCCGATCCGTGCAGTGGAAGAGTCTTCGTCGCGACTCGCCCGTAGACGTCGTAGCCGGTGGTCGTCGTGTAGTCTTCGGCCGCCGCCGGCGCGCTCGGCCAAGGCGCCGTGACGACCTTCTGCGCCTCGCGCCCGGCCGCGTCGTAGAGCACGCGCGTGAGAATGCCATCCGCGCTGCGCGCCGCAGCCAACCGCCCGATTCCGTTGAGAGCAGTGTCCCAGACGTAGTAGTTCGTTCCCTCCGCGTCGGACCTCGAAGTCACGCGCCCGAGCGCGTCGCGTACGTACGTGATGGGGGCGTCGAGGCTATCGCGCTCCTCGACGAGATCTCCGAACGCGTCGTACATAAACGTGCGACTGCCGGCATCAGGGTCGTGCAGCGCGGTTCGCCGCCCAAGCACGTCGTACGTGAAGGTTGGTCCCGGCTGAGCGGCACCACTCAGGGAGTGGACCACGCGCTCGAGCACGCCAAAGGGACCGTAAACGAAGTCCGTCGACCGTGTTGCTGCCGCGGTGCCCGCGCCTACCAACGTCTCAGCGCGCCGCACTATCCTGCCGTGCGGGTCCACGAGCGACGTGACGGCGTGGCCGACCTCGTCGGTGGTCGTAGTTGTGCGGCCCCGATAACTGTGCGTTATCGTCTTCAGGTCCGGCGTAGTTGCCTTCACGATCCGGTCGTACAGATCGTACTCGAGCACGTGGGCCGCACCGGATGAGTTCGGCCTCGTCGGGAGATCGCTGGCCACCGTTGGCCTTGCGATTCGGACCGGTCGACCGAGTACGTCGTATACGGTTCCGGTGACGGCCCATTGGCCGGAGAAGGTCTGAACCGCGTCTCCGCGGGGTCTGCCCTCGTCATCGAACCACGAGATCGTGCTCCCGCCACCGAGTCGTCGGGTGAGTACCTCGAGCTCCACATAGTGCGAGCCTGAGTAGTGGTAGTCAGTTCCCTCGCCTCCTTCGGTACGAACCGTCCGCAGTCGTCCAAATCCGTCATAGCCATACCAGGTCGCAGCGCCGTTGGGGTCCGTTTGCTGCAAGAGTGCCCCACGGCCCGCCTCAAACCGTAGTCGGGTGCGGTGCCCCAATGGATTCGTCAAGACGGTCGGGAAAACACCGTCGGCGTCATAGGCTGCGTCAACGAACCGAATAGCCGCGTTTGCTCCGGTTCGCTCGACGCGCGTGATCGCGCCTCGCTCGTACGTGAGTTGAACGTTTTGTCGAACGCTGGCGTCGCCGTGCGGTTCAATCGCAATTGTACGAAGAAGGCCGCTGTCCAGGTGACCATAGCTGGTGTGCCGTGAACGAGCTGCGGCGGAGCCCTCCGCAGCAGAGATCCAACGGTCGCGCGGTGAGGAGACGAGCCATCTGGAGAGGAAGGAGGCGTTGACTTCGTGCTCGAATGCCGTCGTCGTCTCGACGGTCGAGCCGTTATCCGTGCGCTCCCGCCGGAACGTTTCGTTCCCGTAGTCGTCCCAGCGTTGCAGTATCGCCGCATGCTTGAGCACAGTCGTCGTGCCCGCCACGGTCTCGACCTCGTTAATGTCGGTGTTGACGGGGCGCACATCGACGATGCCGGAGGCGCCGGCGTTCCGACGGACTTCGTACGTGAACGACGTGGACTTCGTACGAGTGCTTGGTGAAGTCGTCGCATTCGCAGCCGTCGACTCCACTTTTGTAAGCGGGCGACCAGCGTACGGGTAGAAGGTGCCGTCCCGCGTCTCGTTATCAAAGTTGTAGGTGGTCGTTAGTGAACGAGCAAAGTCCGTGATGGTATGAGACTTGAACCCGAGAAAACCTCGACCAAGAAGGTCGGCGCGGGCGCTGCGGTAGCTGTGGAACGATTCGCGCTGGTAGTCGCCCGCAATCAGATGCCGCACCACCACCGTTTGACCGCGCTTGAGAGCCCGCTGCGGGTATACCGCTCGTTCAGCCGCATTGTGCTGAAGTTGATTGTCCCACGTGCCAGAGTATTCGACCTTCTCCGAAGGTCGCGCGCGGTGATGCGTCGGATGTTCAGCGACTTCGTTAAGCAGGTCCGCTCTGATATCCGTATTCTTATAGACCCGGAACGTGCCGGGACTTGAGCCCGTCACGGTGACGATATCGGCCAGGCCGTCGCCATCGACGTCACCAACGTTCGAGGTTACCCAGCCGAACGCAGGGTCCGGCCGTCCGGGCGTCGCGGAGATTCGACGTGACGCGAAGTGATCGCCACGCGATGCAAAAAGCCAGATTCCAGCGTTGGCGCCACTGCCCACGAACTTGACCAAGTCGTCGCGGCCATCGCCATCTACATCGACCGCGCGGATACCGTGCTCCCACTCGGATGTTTCATCCGCTGATGCAAGCACGCCGGCGTTCACGTCGGGCATCGCGACGGGGCCCGTGAAACCCGCGCCCGTGTTGAACCGCACGCGGAACGCGAGCGTCGCACCCGACGAGTGACTGACGGGATCCGGGTGGTACGGAAAGACCGCATCGCGCAGTCCGTCACCATTGATGTCGGCGAGGACGAAGTCGTTGCCGCCAATGACGTTCAGATTGACTTCGGTCGAAAGGACGGGTGCCGCAGCGTCGGGGACGTGAAAGGAAACGACGCCACCTTCTGTCGTGAGCGGACACTTTCCGAGCACCCACGCGCCACGCCCCTCGCGCCACAGGTCGAGCGCGCGCGGGGCGGTGCTTGCCCCGGGACAATACCGGTAGCCGAGATCGACGGCCGGTGCGAACGCAGCACCATTCACGTTGCGCGCGAAGAAGACGTTTTCCGTTTCGGGCCCCGGCGTCGGATGCATGATCCGGCCACCGAACATATCGAGGCGACCGTCACCGTCCGCATCGACGAAGTCGATGATACCCGGCGAGGCCGCGTCGATGTGCTGAGATTCGTACTGTGGCCCGAGGGCTGTGAAGGTGTTCCCTGCACCGAACCGCAGTAGCTGGAACTTCATTCGGCCACCGAACGGCGCAAACGCAAGCACCTCCGCTTGACCATCGGAATCCACATCCACCGGACGTGTGCCGAGGAAATCCCAGCCTGCGACGGGGCTCGCCGCGTTGGCGGGCGCTCCGAGGGTGCGGAACTCTCCCGTGCCACCGAAACGGACGCGTTCCTGGTAGGACGCTCCGCTCTTCACCTGGTAGAGAACGTCGTCATATCCGTCGGCATTTAGATCGGCGAGGATTACACGGCTCGAGCGAGCCGAGTGCAACGTGCTGAGATCCGGAGACGGTGCGTCCACGTACGTGGCCCACGCGGCACGGCCTTGCGTGTTCCACGAGAAGCGCTTCGCCGGCAAGCAGATCGCTTCGACGCCGCCCTGTGCACCGTCGCAGGCGACGATCGAGGCCAGCAACGATCGCTCCGTGCGGCCGCTCGCCGTGTAGTTGAGCCGGAGCTCCGATACGGCATTGGTGCCAACGGACGTTTTTATCGTCGTCAGGCGCTTGCTGCGCCGGGAACGGACGCCTCGCACGTACTCCGTCGCGACGTCGGGACGTCCTTCGTAGACGAATGACACCCTTCGCTCCGTCTCGGGCGCGTCGGGCGCGTCGCGAACATAGACGACGTCTGTGGGGAGCACCTCTAGGTAGTCCGGGCCATCGGAGGGCGCGTGCTCGTCACCACCGATGAAGTAGTTGAAGGTGATGCGATTTCCCGCAAGATCACGGATCTCGCTCAGCAGCCAGGCAACTGCGCGCTGACCGTCATAGGTGAGCTCGTTCGCGCCGACGTACGCGTACTTCTCGCGCATGACGGCGTGCGCGAAGACGAGCGTCTGCCCTGACCTGTCGACGACAGTGAAATGGCCCGCTGCTGTAGATAGATCATCGTGGCTGACGATCTTGGAAAAACTGTCGAGCTCGGTCCGGTACTCCGTACCATTCTGCCCATAGCTGCCGGACGTCGCGAGGAGCTTGCGGCCATCGAGACAGAACGCGTCACCTTCGTCGTAGTGGACGCCCCGAGCGACTCCCTCCGAGGCAACCGTCTTTGCACACGGTCGAATCTGCGGAAAACCGGTGAGCGCCCAACCAACGCCGACCGGGCCGTCACCGCCGCGACTCGAGTACTGCAGCGCAAGACTTGGCTGCAAGCCGGCGCGCCCCGGCGGAACTTCAATGGGAACGGTGTAGCGGAATTCGCCGTCAAGGCTGACTTCCGATGTCCCCTTCAGGGTGCCGTACGGTTCGCTGACCTCGAAATCGGGCGTAGGACGGAAGCTCGGCGCGGCAGGCTGACCTGCAGTGATCGCATTCTCGCCGAGCACGACAGAGGCACCGGTTGCGCCGATTTCGTGGTCCGAGTCGCCTGCCGCAACGTGGAGATGGAAGCTGGCCGCCGAGACGAGCGAGCCAACTGAAGCGCCGCCAGAGCACGAATCAAGGTCGAAGTACAAGCCAGAGGCGATGTCCGCCGGGTCCGTTGGGTGCGACGCCACCGCGCCGCCACGGTAAGTGCATTCCACGCTGCCACTCGCGCCGCCTGCGAACGTGAGCGCCGCCGTGCCGTTGCCAGCGTTGCCAAGCGTTACGCGTAGGCGCGCCGGAACTCGGACGTCCATCGGTCCCGCGACGTCGAGTTGCCCGTCGTTCCACCGCTCCGGCGCGTACAGCTTCACAGCCGCGAGCTGAACTTCGCCCCGTACGAGGGCTGCGGAACCCGTAACTGCGGATCCCTGGCTGAGCGTTTGCTCGCCAGAGTGTTGACCTGCGTCGGAGCCGCAGCTTGCGGCGGTCACGGCAAGACCAACGAATACTGCTCGTGCGAAAGGTCGCATGTTCCCTCGTTGCGGTGGATGCTCAGCGGTCGCACGAATCCGCGATATCCAGAGTGACGATCGTGTGGCACGGCACGATTTCGCTCACCAGGCGAACCTCCGGGAAGTTTTTGCCGAATAGACGCTTCATACCTCCCAGGGGGGTTGCCGCACCGCGAGCGGCGTGGTCGCGCGACGTCGGCATCTTCACGTGCGCGGGCAGCGCATGCGTCGCTCTCCTCGAAGGTCGCCGGACAGCGGCGGCGTGCCCAAGGCGGCGCAACGTGCTACGACGACGGCGGCGCTTTCAGCCACTCGCGGAGACCATCATCATGAAGAGCTCGCACGCGCTCTCGCTCCTCGTCGGACTCGGCTCGTTCATCACCGCCATCTCGGTCGGCTGCGGGTCGGATGCGAACCGCATCATCGTCGACGAAGACGCAGACATCGGCGAGGGCGGCAGCGGCCCCCTGTTCAACAGCGACGGCGGCGACGCGAAGAAGGCGTGCGTCGGCCTGCAGTGCCAGCAGAAGGAGTGCGGAGGCGGCAAGGACACGACCGTGACCGGCAAGGTCTTCGCCCCGAATGGGAAGCTCGCTCTCTACAACGCGATCGTCTACGTCCCGAATGCGAAGCCGGAGCCGCTCACGCAGGGCGCCACGTGTGACAAGTGCGGCGCCGTCACGGGCGAGCCGATCGTCACCGCGCTGACCGACTCGACCGGCACGTTCGAGCTGAAGAACGTCCCCGTCGGCAAAGACATCCCGCTCGTCATCCAGATCGGCAAGTGGCGCCGTCAGGTCGTCATCCCCGAGGTGAAGGAGTGCACCGAGAACGCGCTCACCGATCCGGAGCTGACGCGCCTTCCGAAGAACCAGACCGAAGGCGACATGCCGCGCATCGCGCTCACGACGGGCGGCTGCGACAAGCTCGGGTGCATGCTTCCGAAGGTCGGAATTGATGCTTCGGAGTTCGGAAATGCGAGCGATGGTCCGAGCAAGTCTGTTCACATCTATCGAGGCGCCGGCGGAAGCGGGCCAGCAGCGAGCGGGGATGCGGCAGCGCTCTGGTCGAACGCTGAAGCGATGAAGCAGTACGACATGCTCATTCTTTCATGCGAATGCGATGAGCACCTGGAGAATAAAGGCGGCGCGAACGGCGCCGCATTCGCCGCAATGACCGCGTATCTTGAAGCCGGCGGCCGCATCTTCACCACCGACTTCATGTACAGCTGGTATCGGTACACGCCGAACGCGAATTTGAAGTCCGCGGTGAACCTGCGCGGAGGCGCTCCCGTCGGAGGGTCGCCTATGGAGATCGACACCAGCTTCCCGAAGGGTCAGGCACTCTCGGATTGGCTCGACGCCGCGGCGAATATCAAAGGCGGAAAGGTCACTCCCGACGTGGTTTGGGGGAATATCATCTCGCTCGACGCCGCCAAGTCGCAGCAGTGGGCGACCTCTGGTCCGGGCACAAACCCCGCTGTTGTGCCGGCGGGACCGCGGCTATTCTCGGTCAACCTCCCCGTCGGGGTCCCTGCGGACCAACAGTGCGGCAAAGGCGTGCACATCGATGCGCACGTCAACCAGACCGGGAGCGACGCCGTGAGCACGACCTATCCGACGAGTTGCAACTCGCCGCTGAAGCCCGCCGAGAACCTCCTCACCTTCTTCTTCTTCGACCTCGCCTCGTGCATCCAGAACGAGGCCGAGCCGCCGAAGCCGCCGCCGGTGAAGTGACGCGCTAATCCGCGTCCACCACGATCAGAGCAGCGCGAGGAGCTGCCGGCACTGGCCGACGAGGACACCGTCCTCCGTCCAGAGGTCGCGCAGCTCCTCCGTGTATCCGGCGTCTGCCCAGCGCGACTCGACGCTCACGAGATGGTGCGCGTCCGTGCGCGCGCTCATCGGAAGCGACGCGAACAGATCGATCCGGAAGTCGACCGTCGCTGCGGCGCGCGGCGACGTGAACGTCGCGAGGATCCCAGGAGGCAGCGTATCGAGGAGAAGCGCCGCGACGGGCGCGTCGACCGCGAGCGGCGCGCGCGTCCGCACCCATCCCGCGAGCCGAGGCGTCTCCGCGCCCGAGAACGGCAGCGCATCGCCCGTGAAACGCGCATCGATGTGCTCGAAGAACGCGGGCGCGCCGGGCACGTTGCGTGGCAGCTCCGGCAGCTCTCCGGCGGGCGTGACGCTCGGCGGGCGGGCACGCACGTAGCGCTGCCCCTCCGGGCGATCCTTGCAGAAGCTCGCCGACGCGAGGCTCGTCAGCTTGCCCTCGCTCGTGATGCGCGCGGTCGCCAGCGTCACGCGGCTGCCGATGCGCGCGATCTCGGTCGTGAGCTCGAACGGGCCCGTGCAAGGCGCGCAGAAGTGCACCGTGAGGGAGCGCGGGACGCGCGCGGGATCGCCGACGTCGTCGGCCATCGCGCCGAGCATCGTCGCGGCGAGGAGCCCGCCGAAGCCTCCCCTGCCCTGGTGCCACGACGGATCGACACGGCCGCGGCGCACGCCGGACGATCCCGAGAGCTCGGTCAGCGCTTCGAGCGCAGGCTGCATGGCCGCGCACTCTACACGACTCTCCACAGGCCCTCGGCGCGAGAGCGCGCCCGCGCCCGCCGCTTCGCGCGTTGTCTCCCGCCCGCGCTCGCTGGGCCGGCCGCGCACGCCGCGACCCGATCCCTCGTGCCGCCCCGCGCGATTGCCGCGTTTCAATCCTGATGATCAAACGTGAATTTCAAACCAGCTACCGCTCGCACCGCCAACGCCCGAAGTTCTCCACAGCCCCTGGCAACCGTGCAATTCGCGCGCAAATCCGCACGGAAAACCGCGCCGAAACGCGCCCACACCGCTCTCACCGCCCCGCGAGCTTGTGGGCAATTCTGTGGAGAAAAAAGCCATTGAGCGCCGCACTTTTTCTTTTGCAAAGCGCGTCTCCGTCCGGCATAAACCGCTCATGAAGTTCGCGGCACATCGAGCCGCGGGCTCTCGGTCGTAGAAGCCGTCGAGGCGCTGCGGTCGGTGGAGGAACAGCAGGAGCGCATCGCGCTCTTCGCGAAAGGCCCCACCACCGAGCCATGCGGGCATGCTTGGGTCGTCAGGCCCAGGCGTGTTCCCTCCACCAGCGAGGGGTCACCGCAGGTACCAAAGGCGTCCTGCTCGTCTCGCTTGCAATGTCCTCCTCCGGAGGGCGGCGTGAGCGAAGAGCCGGCGCAGGAAACGAACCGGATTCGTCCGGTCACGTCCTTGCGTCGCGTCGGTGGAAGGCACCCTGATGCACGTTCGTTCCAGCGCGCCTTCGCGGGCCGCCGGAGCTGCATGCGTCTCGGTCGGTCCGTCACGTTCGCGGAGGTCTCTTCCTCCCCGGGCGGTCGCACCGACGACAGCGGGTGTCTTCTGGAGCCTCCGCTCCAGAGACCCGTGCAGCGCGTTCGTCTGCAGCAATGCCGGCGAAACGAGCCCTCGCTATCGCATGCGGGCAAACCTGGTTCGCCAGGAGGAACCGCATGCGGGGGCGAAGCTCGGCGCGTCTGTGCGGCTCGCCGCGTGTCACCGCGCCGTGCTCATGACCTGAGCATGCGCGCTGCGTGATGCGCCAAAAGGCGATGCAGGTCTTGGCCTGCCTCCGCCCCATCGCGAGGAAACGAGAGCCCGTCGGCGCGTGGCCCGTACGTCGTAACGTTGCAGAAATCGTCAGGCGGCGCCTGGTCGCAAAGAAGCCCGCATGCTGCGCTCCCAAAAGAGTGGCGGTGCGGGTGAACGGCGGCCTAGCACGGCGCGGAGCTTCGGCTCCGCCGCCGGCGCGAAACAGCGCGCGGTGCGTCGGCCTCTCCGGATCATCAACGGAGCAGGACCGACCTAGACCCAGGGGACGTGAGAGCGTTCCCAGCACCCTCGTCACGCTTGCTCGCAAGGGCGGTCGCGTCGAGCGTGCGGGGCCCGGAGCCGGAAACGGCAAAGGGTCCTACGAAGGGCCCCTGACGGTGGAAGGCATCTCGGATCGCCTCGAGGCACGAGCTTTCACGAGCGCGTGTTTCTCGAACGGTCTCGGCCGGCGCCTCGTGCGCCAGCGACAGAGGTGTCAGAGGTCCGATCGCTCTCGGGCGTCGCTCACGATTCACGTCTTCGATGACGTCGTGCGCAGGTTCGAGGCCATCCGCCGAAGCGATGCGGGGCGTCGTGAAACGTCCCCTTCCCTGGTCATGCTGCACGGAGCCCGAGACTCCGTGGGGCGTCCCCGCGATGAAAGTCGCGTGCGCGAGCCAGGAACGTGCGAGGTACGGGTACTCGTCATTCGTACGAGTGGCAGACGTCGGTTGGACGCATCGCGCGTCTTGTCCGCCTCGGGATCGCAAGGTCTCGTGGCGCGAGAGGGCGCTAGCCTGGAGGAAGCTCGTGACGCCGCCTGACGCGGAGCACGGGCCGAGAGACGGCGAAACGGTGCGCGGGAGAACGAGAGGCGGTCACACGTTTCTCGCTCGTCTGGTTCGCGGGTGAAAGCTCGCGTGCTCCGGACACGACGGAAGGCGTTCTCGGGCGATCGCCCGTCTCACCCTCACCGGTGAGCCGGCCCGAAGCCCTGGGCTCGTGGGTCAACCCTCGAGGTCCTCTCGCGACGCGACTTCGCCGAAAGGCGAGGCACGGCGCGACGACATCGAGCACAGCGGATCGGTCGACGGAACAAAGAGCGTCGATCGGGCGTGCCCACGGGTGACGACGAGAACGTCAGAGCCGCGGTTTCGGTTCGGTCAAGGCAGCACGGAGTCCGAGAGGGCCGAGGGTTGTCCGCATCCTCGACGCTGAAAAGGCGTCGGCAGAGACGGTGCGCCGAGTCGAAGTCGCGCGAAGCTGGCACGAGCGAATAGCTCCGCCGATCCTCCTCCTCCTGACCGCGCGAACGGCCGGGGGCGAACGAGGGCACTCGAGACGAAGACGACGATGGCGTCGAGGTGGCGGCAGCCCCCGACGCGCCGTCCAACGAGTCGGCCCACGAGCCGGAACCGAGCGCGAAGACGCTCACTCACGGAAAGCGAACCCCCACGAGGGCGACCGGGTGACCGGCCGCCCTCGCGGCTTTTTGTCGTGTTTTCTCTAACGACGAGGGCCTCGAAAACGGTAGGTTCCCGGCCGCCGCACGGAGAATCACATGGCCGAGGAAAAGCCTAGCCAGAGAAACCTGCTCGACTCTCTCGAGGGAGGCTGGGAGACGCCGCCTCCTCCGGGCTCCGAGAAGGAGCGGCGCATGCACGAGGAGCTCGATGCGGCGGCCGAACGGCTCGAACGCGAGATGCCGCCCATCTCGAGCCCGAACGTCGATGCGCTCGACTTCGGCTGGGGCGACGAGGACGACGACGACGAGGAAGACGACGACGACGAGGCTGCGGCCGACGCCGAAGATGCGGCGGCGGAGGCGAACGAGCCGGAGCTGCCGGACGAGCGCCTCGACCCCGTCGCGTATGCCGCCGCGAAAAAAGCGCGCGAAGAGCGCGCCGAAGCCCGTCGCCAGAAGCGGAAGGCCAAGGCGGAAGCGAAGCGCGCACGGCGCAAGGCGAAGGCCCAGGCGGTTCAGAAGAAGCAGAAGGGCAAGAAGCCGAAGCCGAAGGCGCCCGCACGCCCGGAGCGGCCGTCGACCGACGAGCGCGAGGCTCGGAAGGCGCAGCGTCGGGCCGAAGCGCGCGCTGCAGCGGCCGCGGCGCGCGCGGAAGCGGCGGATCTGCGCCCTGAGCCTCGCGGCGCGAGTGGCCGCTCACGCAGCGACGTAACGCCCGCACGCGCACGCACGCGCACGAACACGTGGATGCTCGCGCTCGCCGTCGCGATCTTCATCGCAGCCGCCGCGTTCGCCGCCGTCCTCGCGCGCTGAGCGCCGCGGCCCCGCGCGCGTCACGACTCGTCGGACGCTTCGGCCACGGCCTCGGTTGCTGCACCGCGCGCGGCGGCGCCCGGCCGGAGGAGGATGCGTCCGAGCACGAGCGAAGCGAGCATCGCGACGCCGGACGCCACGAGCACCGCGAGCTTCGCTTCATCGAGGCGAGCCGCATCGCTGAACGCGAGGGCGCTGACGAACAAGGCCATCGTGAAGCCGATGCCGGCGACGATGCCAAGCACCACGAGCTCGCGGAACCCGACTGCGCGCGGCAACACGGCGCCGAGCAGCTTCGTCGCGAGCAAGCACGCGAGGAGGATCCCCACGGGCTTACCGACGACGAGGCCGACGACGACGCCCACGCTCACGCGCGTGAGCACGAGCGCGTCGGTCGACGGAACCGTGACGCCGGCGTTCGCGAGCGCGAACACGGGCATGATCAGGAACGCGACCCACGGATGAAGGAGGACCTGGAGGCGAACCGCGGGCGCGAACGCCTCGCGACGCGCCTGATCGAGCGCGACGGCCTCGCGGAGGAGCGAGTGTTGGGCGATCTCGCCGGGGACTCCCTTGTCGAGCTCCCGTGTGACGCGATCGGCCGCCGTGCGGGCGACCCCGACGAGCCCCTCTGCGCCGAGCCATGCGCGCGCCGGCGTGAGCAGGCCGACGATGACACCCGCGATCGTCGGGTGCACGCCCGAGCGAAGGATCCCGAGCCACACGACGACGCCGGGCACGACGTAGAGGAGGCTGCGCCGCACGCCGAGCCGCTGCATCACGAGGATTGCGGCGATTCCTGCGCCCGCGACGACGAAGCCGGAGGTCGTGAGCGGTCCCGAGTAGAAGGCCGCGATGACGACGATGCTGCCGATGTCGTCGATGATCGCCAGCGCGAGGAGGAGGACGCGAACGGCCGGCGGCACGCGTGAGCCGAGGAGCGCGAGGACTCCGACGGCGAACGCGATGTCGGTCGCCATCGGCACGCCCCAGCCTCTCGGCTCCGCGCGCGACGCGAGCGCGAGATACAGGCACGCGGGCGCGATCATCCCACCGAGAGCCGCGGCGATCGGTAGCGACGCGCGGCGAAGATTCGAGAGCTCGCCTGCGTGGATCTCGCGCTTGATCTCGAGCCCGACGACGAAGAAGAAGATCGTCATCAGCCCGTCGTTGATGAAGAAGTGCAACGGCGCGCTCGGCTGCCACGATCCGAGTCGCACGCCGATCGGCGCCTCGAGAACGTGGTGATACGCGTCCCGTAGCGACGTGTTCGCGAGTACGAGCGCGATGGCGGTCGTGACGAGCAGGACGATCCCGCTCGCCGCTTCGATGTGCAGGAAGCGCTCGACGGGCGAGAGCAGGCGGCGGGCGAGCGCCGCCGCTCGGGGCGATGCCTCCGGGGGGCCGTCGAGCGGGCTGAACGCGTGCGACGTCATCGGCCGACACCTTGGATCGCGCCGCGCGCGACGTCATGGAGAATCGAGAGTAGCTGCTGCTCGTCGGGCGGAAGGGGATCCCGGTCACTCGCAGCTGCGCGTCTGCGCGATCCAACGCTCGATGCGGCCGAGTGCTACGTCGTCCACGGCGCCGATGCCGATCGGCGGCATGCGCGTGGGTCCGGGGTCGCGCATTCGCCGCAGGAGGATCGAAGCGTCTGGCTGCGAGGGCGCGACGATCCGTCCGCTCGCGACGCCGAAGCCTTCGAGCTCGGGAGGCGCGTCGCACCCGGCCGCGGCCAGCCCAGCCGTATAGGAGAACGAGACCGACCCGCCACCCGGTCCGCCCGGGCGATGGCAATGCGAGCAGTTGGCGTGGAGATACGCGCGCGCCCAAGCGCCGTCGTCGGCGCGCACGTCGTCACGCCGGGGGAACCGCGGCAAAAGGGCTGGATCGGCAGGAGACGTCTCGAACATCCCGATGTGCTCGAGCGTTCGCATCTGGTTCGCACGTCTTCCCGTCGGATACGTGAACGGCCCGTTCAACTGCGGCGTGTCCAGGCCGAGAGTTCGTCCGGCGGCGGTCGTATGGCAGCTGAGGCACTGAGCGCGGCTCGGGAAGCTCCAGGCCAGCCCGTCGACGGTCACGTCCTTCCGGCCGTCGAGCAACACGGCGTCCGAGCCGTCTGCGTTCCACTCGAAGCTGTATCCGGCCCAATCACCGTCGTCGTGACGGACGAGGAGGCGTGTCTCGAGCGGCCGGCCGCGCACGAAGAAGCTCTTCACGACCACCGACCCTACGGGCAGCTCGAACGACTGATCTTCGAGGATGCGGATCTGCTTGTCGCGCGGGACGGCCATCCACCGCGCCTTCGTCGTCGCATCGGTCCAGAACGGCATGTTCACGTCGTAAGGGACGAGCCCCTCGGGCGCGCGGCCTGGGCGCTCGACGTCGACACAGCCCGTCTCCCGGAGCGAGACCGGCACGGGGCGCTGCTCGGGGTTGCGCTCCAGGCGGAAGATGCCTGCGCTGAAATCGACGATGAGGATCTCGCCGTCCGCGTCGTCGGTGAGCGCGCTGATCGTCAGGCCAGAATCGACGAGATGACGCGTGCCGTAGTCCGGCGTACGCGCGTCGAGGGCTTCGATGCGGCCACCGATGAAGTCGCCGAAGACGACGTGGCCGGCGAGCTCCGGGAATTGCTTTCCGCGGTACACCTTGCCGACGACGATCGCGCTGCCGCCTTGGTTAACGTACTCGTGCACGGGGTCGATGAGCCCCGCCGCGCTGCACGGCGCTCCGTCGCGACAGTGCTTACCCTCGCGAATGGGCCACCCGTAGTTGCCGCCCGCGACGACGCGATCGATCTCTTCGTAGGAGGCGTAGCCGACGTCGCCGACCCAGAGCGCGCGGCCCGACGGGTCGAAGCTCCAGCCGAACGGGTTGCGGAGGCCGTACGCGAAAATCTCGGGGCGTGCGCCGGGCGTCGTCACGAACGGATTGTCGCGAGGCACGGCGTACGGCGACGCGCGGAGATCGAGGCGCAGCACCTTGCCTTCGAGCGACGAGAGGTCCTGCGCGCGCATCGTCGGCTCGAGCCCGCCGTCGCCCATCGGTACATAAAGGAGGTCGTCGGGCCCGAACTGCGGCGGTCCTCCGTGATGGAGCGGCTGCGGCCGTGGCACTTCGAGAAACGGGCGGACGTCGGCGGGCGTGAATGCCCCCGACGCGTCGAGCTTCGCGCGCGCGAGGACGACGCGAACGCCGGGAGCCTCGGCAGCGGGAGCCGTGTACTTGAGAACGAGCTCGCGCGACGTCGCGAAGTCGGGCGCGAGCGCGATGCCGAGAAGCCCGTCCTCGCCCGTCTCCACGCGCACGAGATCGCGGAGATCGGCAACGAGCTCCGTTCGCGCGTCGTCTACGGCGGCGAAGCGGCGGATCGTGCCGCCCTGCTCGACCAGGTAGAAGGCCGCTGCGTCCGGGTCGCGGACGAGCTGCACCGCTTGGTCGACGCTGACGCGTGGAAAGGCTCGCGCGAGACGAAAGCTTCCGCGGCGCTCGAAGCCCTGGCAGCTACGTGGGACGGGGCGGACGTCGAGCCCCGTCGCGACGAGCTCTTCGTCACCCGCGGGGGCGGTAGGACCACACGAGATCGCTGCCGCTACGGCGGCGAGAACGACCGCGAGCTCATCCCGCCGGCTGGGGCTGCGGCCTTCCTTGTTGCGCTTCATCGTCAGTGTCACTGGCGGGCGACGGGTCCCAACGTCGGATCGCCGTCGCGAGGACGCCGGGGAAGACGGCCATCGTCAGCACGGTACCGAAAATGATCCCCACGATCACGACGGTTGCGAGCGGTCGCTGCACTTCCGACCCTGCGCTCGTCGACAGCGCCATGGGCAGGAACCCTAGCGCGGCGACGGCCGCGGTCGTCAGCACCGCGCGAAGAGAGTGCGCGGCGGCATGAACGACCGCCGCCTCCGCCTGCATCCCTTCGAGCAACCGTGCTCTGGCGGTCGACGAGATGACGACGCCGTTCAGCACGGAGACGCCACCGAGCGCGATGAAACCGACCGCCGCGGGCAACGAGAACGGCAGACCTCGGAGCACGAGCCCGAGCATGCCCCCGCTCGCCGCGAGCGGGACGACGGAGAACACCGCGAGCGCCGGTCGCGCGCTCTTGAACATCCAGAAGAGCATGCCGAGGATGATCGCGACGACCGCCGGGATCACGAGGGCGAGCCGCTTGCTCGCGCGCTCGTAGTTCTCGAACTGGCCTCCCCACTCGATGCGATAGCCGGTCTCGAGCGGCACCTCGCGCGCGACCTTCCGCTTTGCTTCTTCGACCCACGAGACCAGGTCTCTTCCGCGGAGGTTCACGTCGATGCGCACGAGCCGCTCGCGTTCGAGCCGCTTCACGACTGCCGGCCCGTCTCCCTCCTCGAGCCGGACGACGTCGCGGAGCGGCACACTGGTGCCGCCGGCCGTCTCGACGAAGAGCTCCGCGAGCCCCTCCGCGCTCGGCTTCGACGGCGGAACGAACACGCGTAGGTCGAATTTGCGCTCGCGCTCGTAGACGTCGCCGACCTTCACGCCCTCCCGCGACGCCTCGAGGACGTCGAACGCATGGCGGACGCGGACTCCGTACTGCGCCATGCGCTCGCGGTCGGCCGTGGCGGTGATTGCCGGTGAGCCGATGAGGCGCTCGATCTTGAGGTCGCCCGTGCCGGCGATCGATCGCACGGCGTCGCCCACCTTGTTCGAGTACGCGACGAGCGCATCGAGATCGGTGCCGATGACCTTGATCGAGACGTCCGCGCGCGAGCCCGCGATGAGCTGGTTCGTGAGGTCCTCGATCGGCTGCGAGACCGAGACGAACGTCGCCGGCACCTCGGTCTCGATCTTGTCCTTGATGCGCGTCGACAGGTCGTCGAGGTCGCGGGCGGTCGTCCACTCTTTCATCGGAAGAAGCGGCGCGAGCATGTCGGTGTTCTCGTTGCCGACGGCATCGAGCGCCACCTCGGCGCGGCCGCTCTGCCCTAGCACCTGGCGGATCTCCGGGAACGTGCGGAGCGCCTTCTCCGTCATGAGGTCGAGCTTCCGCGCCTCTTCGAGCGAGATGCTCGGGGTCCGTTGCATCGCGATGACGAGGTCGCCCTCGAAGATCCGCGGCACGAACTCGGCGCCGGCGCGGCCGAACAGCCAGGTCGTCACGACGAGGAAGCCGACGGCGGCGGCGGCAATCGGATAGCGAAACTGGAGCAGCTTCGGCGCGACGGACTCGTACGCGCGCGAGAGCGCCTCGACCCACCGCGGCCCATGATTGGCGGCCGGCGGAACGGCGAGCGCGAGGAGCGCCGGGAAGAACAGCACGGCGTAGACGAGCCCGCCGAAGAGCGCGCACGCCATCGTGATCGCCATCGGCCGGAACATCTTCCCCTCGACGCCCTCGAGCGTGAGCAGAGGGATGTAGACGAGCATGATGATGGCCACGGCGAACGCGACGGGGGAGACCACGCGCGTGGCGACGTCGGCGTACGCGCGCGCGCGCGCCGAGGCGATGAGCCGGCGGCCCGCGGTCGCGGCGATCACCGCTTCGAGGATGACGATCGGGCCATCGACGAGGAATCCGAAGTCGATCGCGCCGAGGCTCATGAGGTCGCCCGTCACGTGGAACAGGTGCATGCCGACCACCGCGATCGCCATCGACGCGGGCATGCCGATGGCGACGGCCACTGCGCCGCGCACGGTGCCGAGCATCACCGCGAGCACCACGGTGACGATGACGAGGGCTTCGACGAGGTTGACGCCGACGGTGTGGAGCGTCCTTTCGACGAAGTCGGCGCGGTCGTACACGACGTCGATGCTGACCCCAGGCGGCAGCTCACGCTCGATTGCCTTCATCTGCGCTTTGACCGCGCCGATGACGTCGCGGCTGTTCGCGCCGGCGAGCATCATGACGAGCCCGCTCACCGCCTCCCGTTCTCCGTTGTGCGTGACGACGCCGTAACGAAGAGCGGCGCCCACCTGCACGTCGGCCACATGGGAGACGAGGATCGGCGCCTGTCCCTTCTGCGCGCGCACGACGACGGAGGCGATGTCCTTCTCCCCCGTGAGCATCCCCTGTCCGCGGATGGTGAACGACTCACCGCCGCGCTCCACATAGCCGCCGCCGACGCTGACGTTCGCTGCGCGCAGCGCTTCGAGCACGTCGTTCAGCGTGAGGCCGCGCGCATGGAGGCGCTTCGGGTCGGCGAGCACCTGATACTGCTTCAACTCTCCGCCGAAGCTGTTCACCTCGATCACGCCTGGCACGGTCTTCAGCTTTGGCGCGATTTCCCAGTCGAGGATCGTGCGGAGCTGCATCGGCCCGTGGTGCTCGGACCGGACCACGAACTTGTAGATGGTCCCGAGCCCCGTCGATGGCGGCGCGAGCTCCGGTGCTCCCGCCGAGGGAGGAAGATCGCCTTGCGCTTGACGCACGCGCTCGAGCACGAGCTGCCGGGCGCGCCAGATGTCCGTGCCGTCCTCGAAGACGATCGTCACCGCGGAAAGCCCGAAGCGAGACACGCTGCGTACCTGCACGCTGCGTGGCACGCCCGTCATCGCGCGCTCGATGGGTGAGGTGACCGTGCGCTCCACCTCCGTCGGCGAGAGGCCACCGCACTTCGTGAGGACGTCGACCTGCACGGTCGAGACGTCGGGCAGCGCGTCGATGGGCAGGCGGAGCGCCGCGACCGCGCCGAGCACGAGCACCGCCGCAAGCAGGCCCACGACGAACGTGCGGCGGCGGATGGCGAAGAGCGCGATCTTCTCGAGCATCGCCGTTCAGCGAAAGAGCTCGCTCTTCAAGTAGAACGCGCCGGTGACGACCACCTTCGCGCCGTCCTGGAGCCCTTCGACAATCTCCACGTCGGAGTCGTTCTGCGTGCCGAGGCGTACCGCGACGGGCGTCACCGACGTCTCGCTCTCCGCGCGAAACACCGTCGGCTTGCCATCGACGAAGACGACGGCATCACGCGGCACCATCAGCGCGTCGTGGGCGGGCCCGGACGCGTCGATCGTCGCGAAGACGGACTGGCCGGCGCGCAGCTTTCGCGCCGTATTGTCGACCTCGACGCGAACGTCGGCGGTGCGCGTCGCGAGGTCGATGACCTCCCCGACGTGCGCGACGCGACCGACGATGACCTGCGACGGATCGCTCACCGGCGCCACAGAAACGCGGTCCCCGAGGCGGACGGCGGACAGGCTCGTCTCCGTGACGGCGAGCTCGATCCATAGGCGGGAGAGGTCCGCGACCTTGTACGCGGTGACGTTCGGCTCGACCGCCTGGCCTGGCTCCACGTTGCGCGCGACGACGGTGCCGGAGATCGGTGCGCGGAGCACCGTCGTGCCCAGAGGGCCACGGGCGGCGCCGCCGAGCGCTCGGACGCGCTGCTCGGACGCGCTGAGAAGCGCGGCCTGCGCGCGCAGGGTCGTGTCCGCGATCTCCGATTCGCGCGCGGTCGTGAGCTGCTGCTCGAGAAGCGACCGCTCGCGCTTCGCGTTCACCTCGGCCGCCTCGGCCTGCGCTTGGTTCGTGAGAAGCGCCGCCTGCGCCTCCCCGAGCTCCGCGCTGTCGACCTCGGCGAGCACGTCGCCCGCCTTCACTTCGTCGCCTTGCAGCTTCACGGTGCGACCGATGACGCCGCGCATCCGCGTGCCGACGGCCGCCACGCGCGCCGGGTCGAAGCTCGCCGTGCCGACGACACGAAACGACGGAACGAGCGACGCACGCCGCACGGACGCCGTCGTGACGTGCGCGCGCTCGGCGAAGGCCCTCGAGAAGACGATGACGCCGCCTTCACGTCGTGGCACGTCCCGCGCGGGTGCGGCAACGGGATCCCGATGGCTGCGCGTGGCGGCGACGGCGGCGGCGCCGCCGAGGATGACGACCAAGACGCCGGCGACGAGCCAGCCTCGCGGCGCGGGACGAGGCGGCGGCGGAGCCTCGGTCGGTCCGACGTTCGACAGCTCCACGGACGCGGGCGGAACCGGGACGACGCGCGGCCGTTCTTTGGGCGTTGGATTCTGCAACACGGCGCGTGGCGATGATGGCATGCCCGCCGCCGAGCGCAAGCTCTACGAAGCGACGGTTTCGGTTGGCCTTTCGACTACTTAGAATCCACCGTTCGCGCCCGTCAATGCCGCCGGAACCAGGGGCACTTGTCGACGAGCGCCTTCTCCGGCTTGTACCGGCATTGAAAGCCGACGCGCGAACCGTTCACGACCCAGTCTTCACACTCGCGCACGAGTGCGAACGACGCCTCGTCGTTCGGATCGGGCACGCGCGTGCAGTCGCCGACCTGCCGAACGACCCACTCCCAGTGCCCTTCTGGGTTCCACTGATGATCCAGCGAGACGTTCAGCTTGTCGCCGACTTTGTACTTCGCGACGCATGCGGCGAACGCGGCGTCGCCGCGGATCACCTCGATTTGCGTGCCCGGGCACTCGAAGAAGCTGTACTCGAAGTCGACGGTGATCGGCTTGCCCGTCTCGTCTTTGCTGACGACCGAGATGCGCGCGACCTGGACGTTCGCGTCGTAGTGCTTCGGTCGGTGGCACGCTGTCGCGAGGAGCGCGACGGCGGCGGCGACGAGGACGGTGCGAGCACGCATCTCGCCTGCTCGTCTAGCACCGCTACGACGCGCGCCGCACGTCGGAAAAGAGGCTCGCGCGCAAAACGTTGCGTCGTGCAACGTGTCGCGGAACGCGGCGCGGCGCCGTGCACAACGCCGCGCGCCGTCACCGCGTCACGAACCAAGGGCACTTCTTGTTCAACGCTTTCTTGTCGGTGTACTTGCACTCGAAGCCGACGCGCGCGCCGTTGACGATCCAATCGGAGCAGTCGCGCACGACCTTGAAAGAAGCCTCGTCGTTCGGATCGGGCGGACGCTTGCAGCCTTGAACCTCGTAGACGTCGGCCTGGTACTCGCCTTCGGGATCCCAGTGGTGGTCGATCTTGACCTTCACCTTGTCGCCGACTTTGAACTGCTTCACGCATTCCGAGAACTCGGCACCACCACGGATCGTTTCGATCTGGGTGCCGGGGCATTCGACGTAGCTGAACTCGAGATCGGTGGTGGTCGCCTTGCCGGTCTCGTCCTTGCCGACGCCGGAAACGCGGGTGATCTCGACCGTGGACTCGTAGTGCCGCGACCGATGGCAGCTCGCGAGCGGCAGCGCCGACGCGACGACCGCATAGGCGAGAAGCTTCGTGACCGATTTCATCGCGCGCTCCTGATCAGGCGAGGATGCCGAGGGCCATGATGACGACCGTCAGCGGAGCGCATACCCACTTCGCTCCGCGGAAGATCTTGTCCGTCCACTTTTCGTCGATGACGAACCAGATCCAGGACGTCAGCATGTGCATGAAGAGGCACACGTAGACGGCCATCATCAGCTTGTCGGCCCGCGACAAGTACGCCGTTGCAGGCAACTCCTGCATCAACGCGAAGTGGAAGAGCACGGCCGCCGCGAGCATCGGCGTCGTCGCGTTGGACCGGACTTCGAGCTCTTCGCGCGGGAACCAGAGACCCGACAGCGAGATGAGCACGATGACGAGCGCCGGCATGAACACCGTGAACATCGCGCTCGTCGCGTACCGCTTCACGCCGAGTGTGAACACGTACCTCGCGTAGTACAAGTCGTCGTTGTCGAACCGGTCCGGATAGTAGTGCGTGAGGATGCGCGCACGCAGGAATGCGGTCTCCCAACCCGGCACGCTGAACCCGGAGTCGACCGCCGTGTGCTCGACGTCGGTGCGCAGGCGAAGCACGTCCTGACCGTTCGAGTCGTCCTCGAGCTCGATGACGAGCTCCTGCGTGTCGAACGGGTAGGCGTGGAGGTCCGGCTTGTTGTGGAAGGTGCCGATCATCTTCCACATCTTGAAGGTCGGCAGGTCGGCGAGCGTCTCCTTCTCCTCGATCTTGCCGTTCGTCGGACGGAGATCGACCTTCGGCATCGGCTTGTCGCTCGTGAGCGAGACGAAGAAGTGCGCCGAGAAGGAGCCCTTCTTGATGTCGTATTCCTCGATCGTCTCGATGACGAGACCGACGCTGGCCTGGACCTGCTCCTTGCCCGGGCTCGCGAAGGGCGAGCGGAACGCGCCTTCCTTGTGGATCGGAACGCCGCCCTTCGCAGGGTCGGCGAGCACGGCGGTCTTCAGCTGCTCGACGAGCTCTTCGTCTTTGCCGCCTTCCTTGCCGCCGCCCTCTTCCTTCTTCTCGGCGTGCTCGGCGGGATGCTCGGCCGGTTTCTCGCCGGCTTTGTCGCCCGGCTTCTCGCCGGCCTTCTCGGCGGCGTGCTTCGGGTCGGCCTTCTCGCCAGGTTTCGGGGCCAGCTTCGCGGCGCCCGCGCCCCCACCCTTCGCGGCCCCGCCACCCTGCGCTCCGACTTTGTTCGCGAACGCGAGCGCTGCGACGAGCGCGAGCACGACGAACGCGAGGAGCTGGATGCGCGGAAGGCTTCGCGAGCGTGCTCGCTTCTTCTCTTCCTTTGCGCTCATGCGCCGCGCACGTTACCCGGGTTGCCCTCGCAGCAGGGTCCGAAAACCGCAGCCCCGTTGCGACGACAGCGGAAAATCGCCAGGTAGGTGTAAGGGCGATACTGGTTGCATAGGTGGTTGGATATGACACAGTGCGGCGCATCATGAAGATGCGCTCGCTCTTCCTCGCTGCATGCATGGCCTTCGCGCTCGCGCCTACCGCGAGCGGCTGCGCGGTCGAGAACGCCGACGACGAGGACGTCGAGCTCTCCGAGGACGAGCTCGCCACGCGCCTGAGCGTCCAGTCGATCCGCTCGAAGCGCACGTACGAGTCGATGAGCCTCGACGGCGGCGGGTTCGGCCAGGCCGGCCGCTCGATGAAGTTCTTCGTCGATGCGCGGAACCCCGCCGCGAAGAAGACCTACTTCATGAACGCCAACTACAAGGTTGGCGGCCGCACGCCGGACTACGCGAAGTACCACTACGACTTCGCGCGGCATGCGCTCTCGATCCCCGAGGGCGGCACGGCCTTCAACGACGTCACCTACTTCACGAACCAGAAACGCTACTACGCAGGCACGATCCAGACGTACCAGCTCGGCGACGGGCAGCCGCCGCTCTATGCGGTGCACCTCTATCCCGACGACGTCATCAACGAGCGCGGGATCGTCGAGCTCCTCGAGGCAATCAAGCGCTCGTTCGCGATCCCCGGCGCGCGCATGGCCTTCGTCGCGGGCGGTCCGCAGCAGACGTTTGCAACGATTGGCAGCGATCTCCGCAGGCTCGGTTACGAGGCGCTCACGATCGAGCAGGTGCTCGGCTCGGTGAAGTACATGCCGCTCAACCCCGGCGAGGCGTGGGGCTACCTCCGCATCTTCCCCGCGGACCACGGGAACCTGCGTCCGACCGACATCGTCGTGTTCGACGAGCTGCCGCTCGACCTCTCCGTCGTCGCCGGCACGATGACGCGCGCCTTCCAGGACGTCACCTCGCACGTGAACCTGAAGAGCAAGGAGCGCGGCACGCCGAACATGGTGCTGCGCGACGCGTCCGCATCGACCGGGGCGCTCGCTCCGTTCAAGGACAAGCCGGTGCACCTCGTCGTCGGCAAGAGCGGCTTCACCCTCGAGCCGACGACCGACGCGGTCGTCCAGCAGAAGCTCGCCGAGCGCACGAACAAGCCGTGGCAGCCGCTCCCCGTGGTCGCCGAGCGCAATCTCGTTTGGTACGACCAGATGTGCCCGACGCTGTCGACGGCGTGCACGCAGAACGGCCACCGCTTCGGCGGCAAGGCGGCGATGCTCGGCTTCCTCGCGAACCGCAGCGTCCTCGGGCGCAAGTCGCAGCCGGGCACGCCCAGCGCGCGGGTCGGTTACGACCTCGTCCCGCAGGGCTTCGCCATCCCCGTGCAGTGGTACCGCGACTTCCTCGCGAGCCCCGCGAACGCCACGCTGAAGGCCAAGATCGATCAGCTCGTCGCGAAGGAGAAGACCGGGAACCTCTCGCCGAACGAGCGCCGAGGGCTCGCCGCGGAGGTGCAGTCGCTCTTCTACGTCGCCGAGGTTCCCCCCGCGCAGCTCGCCGACGTGAACGCGCAGGTCGCGCGGCTGAAGACGATGCTGCCGACGCTCGAGAAGCTCAAGGTGCGCTCGAGCGCCAACGCCGAGGACATCCCGAACTTCGACGGCGCCGGCCTCCACGACAGCTTCTCGGTGAAGCTCTCGAGCGTGGACCGACCCGACAACTCGTGCCGCATCGAGATCGAGCACGAAGGCCCGGTCACGAAGCTCGAGATCAAGCCGAAGACCGTGCAGTGCGCGATGAAGGGCGTCTATGCGAGCCTCTGGAACCCGCGTGCGATCGAGGAGAGGTCGTTCGCGCGCCTCGATCACGCGACCGCCAGCATGGGTCTCGCGGTGGTTCCGGCGTACGACACCGAGAGCGAGGTCGCCGCGAACGGCGTGCTCATCACGCGTGCGGTGAACAGCGACTACCTCGGCTACACGCTGAGCCTCCAGCGCGACAACAACCTCGTGACGAACCCCGACCCGGGCACCATCTCGCAGATGACGCTCGCGACGTTCGGCGGCACGAACCGACCGACGCGCTTCACGGTGACCCGCTACGCGAAGCCGGTCGTCGACGGTCCGGCGCTCACGACGAGCGTGCTCTCCGATGCGCAGATGAGCGAAGTGGTCGAGCTCGCGAAGGCCGTCGAAGTCGCGTACTGCCGCGTGAAGCCGGGGTACTACTCTGGCGACTGCCGGAACGTGTGGCTCGACGAGAGCAAGCCGCGGAGCCTCGACATGGAGTTCAAGGTGCTCCAAAACGGGCAGTTCGTGCTGAAGCAGTCGCGCGAGTTCCACGGCGACTGACATGACGGCGCGGCTCCCGCCGTCATGCGGGTGACGCGCCGCTCGCCACCGCGGTGACGCGGGCGGAAGGTGCGATAGCCCTCAAATCGCGGGCTTTTCGCGTTCTCGTCGCGCGAACGCACCCTCGGCGTCGTGGCACGCCGGCTGCTGTAAGCCTCCGCGTGAGGAACACGATGGCAGCCGACGAGAACGTCACGACCATGACCCAGCCCACGCCGACGAAGGAAGAAATCGAGGCGCATCTCCCGCTCGTGCACGGCATCGTCGCGCAGTTCATGCGCAAGCTGCCCCCGAGCGTGCAACGCGAGGACCTGACGGCGGCCGGTACCGTCGGTCTCTTCCAGGCGCTCCGCTCGAGCTCGCACACGTGTCCGGAGATGTTCGCGAGCTACGCGCGCATCCGAATTCGCGGCTCGATCGTCGACGAGCTCCGCCGTCACGATTGGTCGCCGCGCCGCCGTCGCACGGCCGAGGAAGGCCGCCCTGCCCCGCTCTCGATCGTCGTCGGCACGGCCGCGGCGAATGCCCCGCCGCCGGAGCAGCAGGAGCGCGTTCAAATCGTCGCGCTCGACGATCTACCGCGCCGCAAGGGCCAGGTCGCAGAGCTCGCGGAAGACGCTGCGTCCCCGCTCGACGACGTGCTCGCGCGACGCGAGCACGAGGCGCTGCATGCCGCGGTGGCCGCCCTCCCGGAACGCGAGCGTGAGATCGTCAACATGCGCTACTTCCAGGGAATGCCGAGCAAGGCCATTGCGAAGGCCATGGGTTTGAGCGAAGCTCGAATCTCCCAGCTTCATGCGCGCGCAACGACCCGTTTGCGAGAGCTCCTCGAATCCGGTGCGGCTGCGGCGGAGGTGAAGCTCGCGGCCTAAGGTGCCGGCAGCAGTAGAGGTGAGAGCGACGTGGCGGAGCTGGCGACCAACTCGAGCGAAAGACCGAGCACGACGCTCCGCAGCGAAGACGAGGAGCCGGTCCGCGTCCTCGTGGTCGACGACGAGGAAGCGCTTCGCACGACGCTCGCGCGCGTCCTGAAGCAGCGCGGGATCGTCGTCGAGACCGCCGACAACGGCTTCGCCGCGCTCGACATGATCGAAAAGACGCCGTTCGACGTCGTCCTCGTCGACGTGCGGATGCCCGGCATGACGGGGCCGCAGCTGCTCTCGCGCGTGAAGAGCGCGGGCTACCCCGTCGAGGTCGTGATGATGACCGCTTTCGCGGACATCTCGACGACCGTGAATGCCGTCAAGGCGGGCGCCCACGGCTTTCTGACGAAGCCGTTCGTGACGAACGAGTCTGTCGTCATCGAAGTCTTGAACGCGGCGCAGGTACGTCGTCTCCGCGAGAAGACCGAAGACCTGCAGCGCGCACTCTCGGCGCGCCCGCCGAGCGGCGGCGCGATGGTCGGCAGTTGCGGCGCGATCCGCGACGTCTACCGGCGCATCGAAGGCGTCGCGACGACGAACTCGACGATCCTCGTGCTCGGCGAAAGCGGCACCGGAAAGGAGCTCGTCGCGCGCGCGATTCACGAGCGCTCGCGGCGCGCGTCGAAGCCACTCGTCACCATCAACTGCGCGGCGATTCCGAAGGAGCTCGTCGAGAGCGAGCTCTTCGGCCACACGCGCGGCGCATTCACGACGGCGGTGAGCGCGCGCGCAGGTCTCTTCGAGGCGGCGAACGGCGGAACGCTCTTCCTCGACGAAATCGGCGACTTGCCGACGAGCGCGCAGGTGAAGCTTCTGCGCGTCCTGCAGTCCGGCGAGGTGAAGCCCGTCGGTAGCGACACCGTGAAGATCGTCGATGTGCGCGTCGTCGCGGCGACGAACGTGGACCTCAAGGCAGCGATCGCGGCAGGCACGTTCCGCCAAGACCTCTTCTACCGGCTCAACGTCATCGCCGTTCGCCTCCCTCCGCTTCGCGAGCGCGGCGACGACGTCCTCCTTCTCGCTCACCACTTCATCCAGAAGCACGCGCACGCGGCGGGGCGTCCGGTGCCTCGGCTGTCGAACGAGGCGGCGCTCTGCCTCCAACGCTACGACTGGCCGGGCAACGTGCGCGAGCTCGAGCACGCGATCGAGCATGCGGTCGTGCTCACGACGAGCGACGTCATCGAGCCGAGCGCACTACCGAGTGAAGTGCTCGGCCGCGACGACGCGTTCGGCGTCACGTCGCCGCGTGTGTCGTCTTCCCCGTCGACGGCAGCACCGACGAGCCAAGGCGCAGCCGCGCGGGGCACCGAAGCGGGCTCAGGCGTCGCGACCATGGACGAGCTCGTCGCGAACGTGGGGCTCTCGACGCTGACGTATCCGGAAGCGAAGAAGCGGGTGCTCGCCGACTTCAACGACGCGTACGTGAGCGCGATCCTGCGCGCGTGCGCGGGCAACATGTCGGAAGCGGCACGCCGGTCGGGGCTCGACCGCTCGAACTTCCGCCGGCTCGTGCGGACGACGTCGACGGAGGTTGCTCCGTCGTCACGGCTCACCTCGCGCGACGACGACGAGTGACGCGCGGATGACCGACCGCCCCGCTGCAGCTCCCGCCGACGCGAGCGCGCCCGCGTCGGCCCCGCCGACGACGTGGGAAGGTCCGCCGCGCCGGGTCCTCGTCGTCGACGACGATCAGCTCATCGTCCGCGCCGTGACTCGCACGCTGCGGGCGGCCGGCCTCGTCGTCGAGGGCACGACCGACATCGTCGAGGCGCGCGCAATCGTCGCACGCGATGCGCCCCACGTCGTCGTCAGCGACCTGCACATCCCGCTCGCATGCGGCGCGCTCTTCCTCGCCGACGTTGCCGACGCGGCGCCCGACACGATGCGCGTCCTCATGAGCGCCGATCCCGAGTTCAGGCCGGACCGCGGGAGCTTGGCGGATGCGCGCGTCCACGCGCTGATGAGCAAGTCGCAGCTGCCGTCGCTCACGGCGGTCATTCTCGAGCAGCTCCGGGGCCGGCTCGACGTCGCCGCCTCGTACGCCGCGCGCGAAGAGCTCGCGCGCCGGGTGGCGCACGCGCTCGGCCGGCCGCAGTACGAAGACGATGCGCACCGCGAGCGACTCGCCGTGTGGACCGAGCGCATCGCGACGGCGATGGGGCTCGAGGGCGCCGAGCTCGAAGAAGCGCGGCTCGGCGCCATCTTGCACGACGTGGGCAACGTCACCGTGCCGGACCGCGCCTTCGCGTCGGGCGGCACGTTGCCCGATCGCGCTGCGGAGCAAATCCGGCGGCACCCCACCGCGGGCGCCCGGATCGTCGAAGAGATGCCGGCGCTCCGGAGCGCGCTCGCGGTCATTCGCACGCACCACGAACGGCAAGACGGCAGCGGATACCCCGACCGCGTCGACGGAAGCGCGATCCCGCGGGCCGCGCGCGCGTTCCAGGTCGCCGACGCGTACGATGCGATGACGCGCGGCCGCGCCTACAGACGGCGGCGCTCGCACAGCGACGCGATCGAGGAGCTCCAGCAGAACGCCGGACGTCAGCACGATGCCGATGCCGTCCGCGCCCTCGCGGCGCTCGGCGAGCAGGGGCTCGCGCTCGGCGCTTGAGCGTGCGCCCGCCTTCAGACTGCGGGTAGCGACGCGGTCACGCTGCCGGGGTCGATGCGCAGGACTCCGCCGTGCGCCTCGACGACGCGACTCGCGACGTAGAGCGAGAGACCCGTTGCCTTGCGCGCGGGACCCGTATCGGCGTCACCGCCGCCGACCGTGACTTCCACGCGGCCACCGCGTGACCGCACATCGACGACGATCACGAGGCCGCTCGGCGCGCCGTGGCTCGCGGCGTCGACGAGCATCTCGATGGCGCGCGCGACGAGGCCCGCGTCGCCGTCGACGCTCGCGTTGCGGTCGGCGCCTGGTGCGAGCGCCACACGAACGCCGCGTGCAGCGATGCGCGCGGCAGACGGCGCAAGGGCGACCTCGGCGCAGTCGGAGACGACGACACGTGCTCCTGCGACGGCCCCCGCCTCGAAGGTCGACAGGAGATGCAGGTCTTCGACGACGCCGAGGAGGCGCGCGGTCGCGTTCGACGCGTCACCGACGGCGTCGAGCGCGTCGGGCATTCCCGCGAGCTCGACTTCGAGCCACTCGAGCGTCGCGCGTACGACGGCGAGCGGATTCTTCAGGTCGTGCACCGCGCGCTGCAGCGTCTCGCGCGGCATCCGGACTTCCGCGGCGGCACGATCGCCGTCGTCGGTCATCGCCCGCCCCGAGCTCCTCGTGCGTCTTCCGCGTCCGTGAGCTTCGCCACCGCGCGCACGATCGATGCGGGCGCGGTCGGGACGACGCGGGTGAGCGAGCCGAGCGCGGACGGCGCGTCGAACGCGACCTTCACGCGATCCCCCGTTTGGGGAGCGGCGACTCCTCCGACTTCCTGGCGCACGCCGCCCATCGTACCACCCCACGCGACGGCCTCGACACGCGGAGAGCACGTGGCTACGCCGCCGCAGGACGCCATCGCGAGCGTCAGCTCCGTGCGGAAGATGCCGTCGACGTTCGTCGTGCGGGATGCGACGACGGAGGCTTCGCCCGGCGCGACGTCGGCGGCTGCGGGGGTGGCGGAGGTGGCGGAGGTGGCGAACGCGTCGTCGTGGAGCGCGACGCGCGGGGTGGCCTTCGTCGGGCTCAGCGAAGGAGGCGCACCGACGACGAGCGCGGCCGCGACGGCGCCGCCGGCAGCCACCCGGCGCGAACGCTGGTTTCCTCGTGCGAAGACGAGCGCGGCGCCGACGAGAGCAACGGCGGCGAACGCGGTGGTCGGCAGCGTCGTGTGGTTACGGCGCGCGACCGTTGCGCCGCCGCAACCGGCAGAGTCGGAGCTCGCATCGGCGAGCGCGGCGCCGCCGGCGTAGAGCTTCTCGAGCCCCGCGATGTCGTCGGCGGTCGGCGCGGTGGAGAGGACGCGCGCCGGCGCGACGTACGGGAACATGATGACTTCTTCGTGCGAGGGCTCGTCGCTGAGGCCGAGGGCGTGACCCATCTCGTGCGAGACGACGCGACCGATGTCGTACGTCGACTCGTCTTTGATCGACGGCGCTCCGAAGCGGTACTTGCCGTTGATGACGACGTCGGCGTCGAGCACCGCGCCGGTGCGGTCGTCGAACGACAGGATGGTGATCGCGAGAGCCTTGCCAGCGAGCGCGTGCGCGCCGCGCGAATGCGTGATCGTGTTCACGCGATCGAAGCCCGCCGTGTGGGCGGTCACCGTGTCGACAACGTCGAGCGTCGGAGCACCACCGCGGGCGCTCCACGCGTCGACGGCTTCGGCGACGGCGTCCGTTCCGCCCTTGAGCCGATTCAAGCTCGGATCGAGCGCCCAGCCGACGTTCGCGGTCTTCCAACGGACGAGCTCGCCCTGGGTGGAATGCTTGACCTCGTACGCGGAAGCCGGCGTCGTTAGCGCGAGCGTTGCGAGGAACGCTCCGAGAAACTTCGTACGTGACATGGGCGGTGCGCTGCCCGCGCAGCGCAGCCGACTAGAGGCCGCGCCGGCGGATCATCTCCACGAGCGTCGTTCGATTGAGACCGAGCAGCTGCGCTGCACGGTTCTTGTTGCCCCCGGTGCGCGCAAGCGCCTGCCGGATAAGGTTGTTTTGGTAACTCTCGACAGCAGAGAAGAGGTCGACTCCGAGGTCCGGAAGGACGCGGGGGAACGCAGGGTTCGAACCGCGTCGCTCCAGAGGAGCCGTGACGACCGGGAGAACGGCACCGGGCGCGAGATCTTTAGCCGTCGCGGAGCTGTTTTCGAAGCGCGGCGCAGCAGGCGGCGGCGGCAAAGCGGTGGCGTCGTCTGTACGCGACGAGACGACATGCATCGCGGGCGTGGCGGGCATCGGGAGCGGCATCGCCGGCATCGGCATGGCCGGCATCGGCATCGGCATCGCGGCCGTCGGCATGGCCGGCATCGGCATCGCGGAGATCACCGGCATGACCGGGTTCGGCGGCATCGCGGGCATCGCCGGCATCTCGAACTTGCGGCGCACGCCGGTGTCGACCGTCTCCGGCTCACGGCGGGGGTCGTGGCGGGCAGCAGCGGTCTTGACCGCTTCCACGACGACGCCCGCGCTCGTGCCGGCACCGAGCACGTCTTCCGCTTCGACGAACGGACCGCGCGCGAGAAGAACGCCGCGCTCGATCGCGTTCTCGAGGGCGCGAACGTTACCGAGCCAGGGATGCGCCTCGATCGCGTCGAGCGCGCTCGGCGAGATGCCGCGAAGGTCTTCGCGCCCGGAGCTGACGGCGCACGTGCGATAGAAGTGCGTCGCGAGGAGGCGCACGTCCGAACCGCGGTCGCGGAGCGGCGGCAGGTGGAGGTGGATGACGTTGAGGCGGTAGTAAAGATCCTCGCGGAAGCGGCCGGCGGTGACTTCGGCGGCGAGGTCGCGGTTCGTCGCGGCGACGATGCGGACGTCGGCCTTGATGGCGCGCGACTCACCGACCGGCGTGTATTCGCGCTGCTGGAGGAGGCGGAGCAGCTTCACCTGGACGGACAGCGGGAGCTCGCCGACTTCGTCGAGGAACAGCGTGCCGCCGTCTGCGTTCGCGACGTGCCCGCGACGCGTGTTCGCCGCGCCGGTGAAGGCGCCCTTCGCGTGGCCGAACAGCTCGCTCTCGACGAGGTCGAGCGGGATCGCACCGCAGTTGATGGTGACGAGCGGGCCCGAGCGGCGCGTGCTCGCATCGTGAAGCGCCGCGACGACGAGCTCCTTGCCGGTGCCGCTCTCGCCGGTGACGAGCACCGTGCACGTCGAGCGCGCGACGCGGTCGATGGTCTCGAGAACGCCGCGGATCGCCGCCGACTGGCCGATGATCTTTCCGCGGCTGGTCGGACGCAGCGTCAACACGGGCGACCGACGGATCGACGTGATCTCGTCATCGGCGTAAGAGCTCGCGACCGGGTTGATCGTGGCGAGAGCTGCGTTGCTGCCGTCGGTGCCGTGGCGCATGGTTTCGACCTTCCTTCTTCCCCCCGGGAGCACCTTGACGGCCACTGCCTCGGGTCCGCGGGTCCCGCGGTTCGTTGGGTCACCTTCGCAAACTCGGGGCCAACCCTCGTGCGGGCTGGCGCCCTCGAAATCGCCGAAAATTCGTTGCTCGCGTTGGGGTCGGCGCGGACACCCCGCCGAGGTCGGGAGCGACCCAGGGGTCGCGGCAGAACCGGCGCCGATGAGCGCACCTGCAGGACATGCTGCGCGGCTTGGCTTCGGTGCGCGCCGACGCCTGCGGGAGGCGCGGGATGCGCGCGGCTCACGCCGCCTTCTTCCTCCGCGCGTTCGCGTTGCGGACGAGGCCACGCTCGAGGCGCGCGATTCCGCGTTCCAGATCGTCGAGCGCGTCGAGCGCGAGCGCGGGAGCGTCGCCGTTCGAGAGGAGCGACTGGAGGAACTCGAGGTTCACTTTCATCGCGGTGAGCACGTCGTACGTCTCTTGGTCAGCGCGCGTTGCGCCGCGCGACGGGAGCGCCGCCGCGCGTACGGTGGCGGGCGGCTCGGACATGCGAATCACGCCGGGGCTCGGCATCGTGGGCGAGCTCATGCACCCTCCGGGAGGTACGGCAGCGTAGACCGGGGCGAGCGCGGCACGAACATGCCGCTTCCGTGGCGATGGCAGATCCCGCGCATGCGCGAGATCGAGTCGAAGTCGACGGTCTCGCAGTGGCTGCAGAGCGAAAGCTCGTTCTCGTAGTCGTGCGGGCGCGTCAGGTAGTCGGCCGCGAGGAGCGAGAGAACGCGGTCGGCGAGGCGACGCGCTTCGCGGGTGGGCACCCAGCCGGCGATCTTGGACTTGTCTTCGCAACGCGAGACGAAGCCGGAGGACAGCATGGTGAATGCGAAGCTGGTTCCGCTCTCGAGGTCACCCGTGTGACGAAGCGTCTCGAGGACCTCGTTGCGCGCGCTCTTGACGACGCGCTCGACCATCCGGACGTCGATTTCGCGGAGCATCGGGACGGAGCGGGAGAACTCGCCACTCCGGCGACGCGACGCGGGCGCGTCGTACTGCGTGAGCTGTGCGTACGGCCCCATGAGCCACATCGCGAGCTCCGGCTTGCCCCAGCGCTGCGATTCGTTGAGGAACGCGAGGGCTGCCTCGCGGCAGGCGTTCGCGATGTAAATCGCGCCGGTCTGCTCCGGCAGCGTCAGGATCGTGTCCACATTCGAGTCGTGCTGCGCGGCGGGCGCTCTCATGCTTACCATCTCGACCTCTTCGTCGATGGTCTTCAGCAGCGCGCGTGCCAAGGGCTGAATGGGCATGAAGTGCCTGTTTTTGCGGGGCGCGGCGAGTATCGATCGGCCTGAGCCGCGCTTCGTTGACGGTATCGCCAACCCGTTGGCGCGCCGTGCGCTCGTGCTGCGTCAAGTCGGTGCCGCTGGTCACGCGAGTGATCATGGCGCGCGGTGGCGGGCGCGCGGCGGCAGCTGCGGGCGCGCGGGCGGCGGCAGGCGCGGGCGGCGGGCGGGCGCGCGCCCGTCGGCTTCGACGGCGCGAGCGTGGCTCGCTTGCGGGGGCGGCCGGCACGTGCGCCGACCAGACCGCGGCTGCCGACGGAACGGCCCGACAACCATGGCGCACGGCCGACGGCGCCGGGTGCCAGCCGCGAACCGCGGGAGCTCGCGTGCTCTCCTCTCGATGCTGCCTCGACGCCTACTCGGAAGGCGCCGCGCGCCGGCATGCTCGCGTTGTGAACCGCCGTCGACCACGGGCCGAACGGCGCCCGCGGCACCCGCGGAGCCTGGCCCCCGTGCCGGCCCAAACCGGCCCGTGCCATAGGGCCACGTACCGTCACGCCCCCCCCTGCGGCGGGGCCTCGCCACGCGCATCGCGCGGCGCCGATTGTTTAGCCGGCTGAAGATCCGGCGTTACGAGATCGCGCTTCGGGAGGGGCACCCCGCCGCTCGGAGGGGGAGCGGGATGGCACGCGGAGTGAATGGCGCCGCCGCGCCAGCCGGAGTCGCCGACATGCACGAGGTGATGTTTCGATTGAAAAGGGCGCATCTTCGCGCCGTGGAGTTTGCCAAGCCACTCGCGCAGGCGTTCGGGCTCACGCCGGCTCGCTTCGACGTGCTCTACGCCATCCAGATTGCAGGCCACGCAGGCACTCGCGAGGTGAGTCAGAAGGTGATCCGAAACGCGCTCGGACTCTCCGCGGCGACCATCAGCAAGATCCTCGCGCGGATGGAGAAGCGCGGGCTTGTCACGCGTGCGCGGTCATTCGTCGACCGCCGGCGCTCGGAGGTCGTGATCACCAGCTACGGACTGGCGGCGTTCGGCGCGGCCGTTCACGCGTTCTTGCGACTCGGAATTCTACAGGGCGTCTACGAGACCATTTACGGCGGCGGCGATGCCGCGCAGTCGAAGGGATTTCTCACGCGCATGCGGAACGGGCTCCGCAAAGTTGCGCGTCGCTTCGGAGATCGGTCGAGCATCGCGTACCCGACGCGGGTGCCCACGCCACGGCGAGCGGAGGTCGCGCTCGAGGCTGACATCCGACAGTTTCGCTTCCGCGCGCGATGCGAGTGTCTCCGCGCCGAGCACGCGAGGCTACGCGCGGTGGAACGCGAGTGTCAGCGCCAGCGGCGACTGCGTGAGTCGTTCTTCGAGGACCCGAGCGATCCCCTGTTCTGGCCGGACATCCACAAGCCGGAGCCCGACCCGCCGCGCATTCACGACTGGCATCGGCAGCGCATCCACTCCATCGTGCGGCGTCGCCGCGTTGCGCGTGCGCGTCTCGCGAAGATCATCCTCGACCCACGTCCGCTACCGCTGATGCTCCCGCCTGGCCCGACCGCTTCGCCGGTAGAGTCCGGCACGTCAGCGCCGACGACGCCGGCGAACGAGTGCTCCGCGGCAAACATGACGGCGGCGCAAGCACACGAGCCAGCGCACGCCCCACCGACCGGGACGCCCGCGCACGCGCCCGCGCACGACGGCAAGTGACGATACTGGACGCCGCGCACCGCAGCTCCTGGTCCGGCGACGCGGACGCCACGCGGCGCGAGCTCGACGCGCAGAGCCGTCCGGGAGCTCGGCATATGAGCGAGGGAGCGACCGACGCAACGCTCCGGCCGCTCGTCCCGACGGCCGCGCCGAACGCCACGAGACAAAGAATGCAGAGACAGAGACAGAGACAGAGACAGAGACAGAGGCCGCCGGCCATGCCGCGCTAGTCGCCGGCGACCGCACGCGGACGCGAACGAAGGATGCGGACGTCGAAGGCGGAGTCGTAGTCGCCGTCTGTTGCGAGCGAGAAGCTGCCTGGCAACGGCTCAGCGGCCGGCAGCCCGCACAAGCGCTTCGGGCGCGTGACCGCCGCGCATCGAACGCAGGGCGACGTCCCGCCTTCGCTATCCGCGGTTCTCAGGACGCGGCAGCGCGGGCGCCGTCTTCTTCGCGAAAGCGTGCACGAGTACGAACGGCGGCGGCGGCCGCTCGCGCGCCGACGGCGTCGTCGTCGAAGAGTGCCATCGCAGCGCCGTTCCTCCTCTGCTTCGGCAGCACGGTACGACGGGCTGCGCACTCGGACGCGGCGATGTCGCGAACCGCGCACGCGCGCGCGGCGCTGCGAGCACGCGAAACGACGCCAGCGGCTGTCGTACAGAGGACCACGCGCCGATGAGAAACCCCGGGAGCAAAGCGTCGTAGATTGGCCGCGAGCGGACGAGCGCGGCCGCTCGTTGAAGTGGAGGCGCGCTGCGTGGCGCTGCGCGGTGGTGCCGTCGGAAGCGCGCGTCCTTCACCGCTGTGGGCGGAGCGGCTGATCGCGGCGACACGCGCAGCGCGCTCTGAGGTGCTCGTCGCGACGTTACGCTCACGCGTCCGAGCCGCCCCGGGACGACGGCGTTCCGCCTGCGAAGCCCCATCGGATGTCGAGCCGGCGTTCGCGATGCGAACGTGTCGGCTGCGGGTCTGCTCGACACGAGAGGAGCTGCTCCGCTCGATACAGGCTGCTCGACGCGAGAGAAATTGTTCGCGAGAGGCTGCTCTCGACACGAGAGGAGCTGCTCGGCACGAGAGGAGCTGCTCGTCGCGAGAGAAGCTGGTCCGCGCGACGCGACACACGCCCGGTCGCGGTGCGAAGTCGCTCGAGCTTGAAGCTGCTCACCGCACGCGACGCTCACTCCGTCGCGCTGTGCCGCGTCCACCGCACTCCGTCGCGCCCCGCCGCGCCCACCGCACTCCGTCGCGCCGCGCCGCGCCGCGCCCACCGCACTCCGTCGCGCCGCGCCGCGCCCACCGCACTCCGTCGCGCCGCGCCGCGCGCGCCCACCGCGCCCCGCTGCGTCGCGCGCCCGGCGCCAACCGCTACTTCACCGTCACGCGAGCGTACGCGCTTGCCAGCGCCGCGGCTGCTGGGCGGTAGCGCTCCAGCGTCGACGGCGCCTTTTTCCACGGCGACCACGCGAGCCGCGGGGTCTCGACGAGCTCGCCGCCGAGGGACGTCACGACGCGGATGCCTTCGCTCACCGCGCTCTCTTTGACGTCGGGCGTGCCGAGGTCGTCGTTCATCACCGAACGCGTGCTCGGATCCATGAACTGCAAGAGCGACCACGGGATGCGGATATCCATGCCGCCCGGCCGGAAGACGACCGCATCGAGCGAGCTCGCGGAGCCGCCCTCGCGCCGGACGACGAGCTTGCCGATCTCGTGGTCACGCGCCGGGAACGAATACAGGCCGTCACCGCTCTTGTGCGCCACCGCGTTGTTGCGGCGCACCGGGGACCAACCCGCGCCGTCCGTCGCAACCGAGCGCCACACCGCGCCCGGGATCGGCGTCTTGCGATTGATGCCGTAGAGATCGTACGCCTTCGTCACCGACAGCTGCGCGCCGTCGTTCGACACCGTGAGCGCGAGCTCCGAGCGCGCCTTCGTACGTGCGCCGTCCGGCAGCACGAGCTCGCCGACGTCGTCGCCGTACGTGTCGAAGCCGATCGTCAACGTCTCACCGTCCGCGAGCGGCGACGCGAGCGCGAGCTTCACGTGGAAGAACTCCGCGTCGGCCGCGGCGGCGATCTCCGTGACTCGCCCGGAGCCCTTCGTCGTCGGCAGCGCCGCGAAGTCCGGCGGCGGCAGATCGAACGAGAGCAGCCCGTAGTACTGCTGAGGATTCGTCGCGTCGTGCCAGAGCGACGAGCGCTCCGCATTCGTCATCTCGCGCGTGATCCACACCTGCTTGAACCAGCCGTCCATCCATCCGAACGCGACGGCGCCGGCGAGGCCTTCGGCTGCGATGCTCTCCACCATGCGCACGGTGAACTTCGCCTGGTCGTCCTCGCTGTGGCCGCCGTGATGCATCCCGTTGGTCGAGAACTTCGCGTTCCCCCAGCTCGCAGGAACGCCGAATTCACCAACGATCACCGGCATCTTGCCGTGATACCGCTTCAGGTCGTGCAAGTACCCGCGGTAGCTGTTCTCGCCGCACGCGTCGGACGAGAACGCGCGGTAGCCCGGGTCCTCGCTCATGAAGTCCGGGTAGTACGGGTACACGTGGAAGCTTGCGAACACCCCCGCGGGCGCGTCGACCGACGTGACCTTCGACGTGTCGATCGTCTCGCTGTCCTTACCGGACGAAGGGCTCTCCGTCGGATGCTTCATGGGATCGGTCTCGAGCCAGTTCGAGAACCCGACCGGCCTCGTCGAGCCATAGCGCGCGCGCTCGTACGTCACCGCATGATCGAGACGAGCCGTCACCCAGACGCTCGCCGGGTTGCCCTTCGCGAGAGCGAGGCTGCCACCACGGAAGCTCGTCTCCGTCGGGTGGCGCGTGTTCGTCGCCTTCACTTCTTCGGCGAGCACCTCGCGGCCGACCAAGTAACCGAGGACCCACGGCGAGATGTCCGTCGTGTACTTGCCCCACGCGAGCCGCTTCCGCTCGGGCACCTCGAGGTTGCCGTGCACCGCATCGACGACTTCGGCCGTGGACGCGTCGAGGTTCGTCGTCCAGTGCTCGAGGTCGCGCGTCTCCTCGCTCGTCAGGTCCGGATCGCGCAGCCACACGCCGTGCATGATGTAGACGGGCGCGGTGGGATGCGCGCAGTTGTGAGCCGCGACGGCGTCGTAGAACGCGGGCGGATGCAGCGTGTAGACACGGAGCAAGTTGATGCCGAGCTCGGACATCTTTGCGAGCCAGCGCGCGTACTGATCCGCCGTGATCGCGTACTCCGTCGGTCCCTTGCCCGGCAGCCCGAGCCCGAGGTTCACGCCCTTCAGGAACATCGGCTCGTAGTGCGAGCCGTTCCACACGCGGAGGTGCTCGTCGCGCGCGACGAACGGCCCGACGAAGGGCTCCTGCGGCGCCGGCGCCGCGATACGCGCAACGCCGCACGCCGCGTAGTACGCGTCCGCGATCGCGCTCGACCCCTGCCCCGCAGCCGCCGCCGTCGACGCGAGCGTGACGTCTGCGGCGACGCGCATCGTGTCCGGCGCCGAGCACGAGGCGCCGTTGTACGGAGTGCTCGTGGCCTCGCCGCACGTCGTGCATGCCGTCGCGTCGTCCGCGCCGCCCGCCGCGTCCGCGTCTCCTGCCCGTTCGACCGCACAGCCTCCGAGCAGAGCCAGCGTCGCGCCCAGAGCCGTTCTCGTCCACATACGCATTTCTCGTGATCCTTCTGATGGTCGTGCAGTCGGTTCAGGCCGCCTCGCGGATGCCGTCCCTGCGGCTCGGCGGAGGCGGGGCATCGGTCGCCGCGCGGCGCGGCACGAGCGAGAGGCGCGCCGCAGCCGGCGGTGCAGCGGGCTCGTCCAACACGGGCGTGCCGACGCTGATCGGGATGTCGAAGTCCTCGGAGCTGTCCGCGGCGGCGGCACGAGCGAGCGCGAAGGGCGCGGCGGGGATCGTCGGAGCCGCGGCAGCAGACATGGCTGCAGCGACCGCCGCGGGCGCAGGAGCGAGCGCCGGCGGTTCGACGCCGGCTCCAGCCTGAGCCATCGCCGGAGCAGGAGCGGCGGGCGCAACGACCGCCGCGACGCGCGGCTTGAGCACCCGGGTCTTGCCCGTGGTCCAGCCCTCGAAGCCGCTCGGCGTCCACTCCGTCTCGTGCCAACCGAACCAGAAGAAGCCGAGCGGCACGTCGTTGTGCACGACGGCGCGCACCGCCAGGTAGAGAGCGCGCCGGACGCGGTACGCGAGCGCGAAGCGCGGGAGCTTGCTCGCGATGTGCGTCTGCTCGGGCGCGAACTTCGTGTTCACGCCGAAGAGAAGGACGTCTTGGACGTAGCCGACCATCGTCGTCAGCTTCGTGAAGACGAACTGGTACGGCACCGCGAAGACGAGACCGAGCAGCTTGTGCGGCTCGCGGCGAAGGTCGCCCTCGAGCCAGAGCGCCAGCGTCGTGAAGAAGAGGCGCACGACCGTCTGCGAGACGTACATGAACGCGAGCGTCGCGAACGAGACGGAGAGCTTCGTGAACGGCAGGGTCACGAGCGCGATGGTGGCGACCGCATTCGCGTACACGTTGATGGTCGTCGAGAACATGGCGGGGAACGCCGCCGTCCAGTGGAACGCGAGGGCCGGCGTCCAGCGCTGCGCGAGCTCGACGCGCGACGTGTTCCAGCGGACGCGCTGCTTGAAGAGCGCCTTCACGGTCGTCGGGGTCTTCGTCGCGACGCGCGCCTGCACGTCGTACGCGAGGCCGCGGAAGAAGTAGCTACGGACGAAGTAGATGAAGGCGTGCACCGGCGTGCGCGGGAGCTCCACGGTGATCTTGCCGTCCACCCAGCGCGCGCAGAAGGCGAGCCACGTCACCCAGGTGTCGTCGCCCGGGCCGGTCGTCGCCTCGGGAAGCTCGCCCACGCCCGAGTGCTCGAACGAAGGAGGCGCCCTTCCAATCCACCATCCGAGCCAGTCGCTCATCTTGATGGTCTGCATGAAGGCGGCCCAGCGCGGCGCCATGAGGTGGAGCTCGGACCACGTGCAGTAGAGCGCGCCCGAGGCACCCGGCACCGGGTGGATCTTCCAGTTGAAGCGCCCCATCGAGAGCGCGGTCAGGAACTCGGCGGCGACGTGGACCGAGATCTGGCCCGACATCGTGAAGTAGTTGCGCCACCCCTTCCAGTACGCGTCCTTGGCGATGACGACGTTCGAGGTCACGATGCCGCGACGCTGCTTCGTCCACCAGGTCGTCTTGTGGAGCGCGTCGACCATGCGGGTGAGCGCGTGCTCGCCGAGCTCGCTGTCCGCGTCCATGTTGAAGAAGATGGGCGGGAACTCGGCCTGGAGACCCTCTTCGACGCGGCGGCGCATGAAGTGCACCGCTTCGTCCATGGCAACGGCCTTGCCGCGGCGCACCGGCGTGCAGCACGCGTAGACGCGGACGCCCTCCGGCACTTCGAGCGTCGCGACCCAGCGCTGCAGCTCGGCGAACAAGTCGGCGCGCGTGACGCCGTCGTCGATGGCCGCGCACACGTGGAGGAGGCCGGGGTAGCCGTTGTGCGCGCAGCTCAGGATCGCGTTCTTGAGGCCGGCGAGCTCGTCGTCGTTGCGGAGGAGCGTCGGAAGCGTGACGAACGCCTCGGGACGGTCACCGGGCTTCGGGGCCGGAGCCGCCGTGCCGTGAATCGCGCGGAGCAGGAGGTGCCGCACCGTCACGAGGATGTAGTGGCACTGGTACAGGAAGAACCCGACGATCAGCGGCATCGCCATCGGCGATACGAGCTCGAAGTGCGTGTTCGTGTTGAGGAACCAGAGGAGCTCGTTCATCGCCGTCTTCCCGTAGAGCGGAGGTTTGCTTCGCGTTGTCACTTCACGCGACGCGCACGAAGGACCTTCTCCTTCGCCGCTTCGTGCTCACGCAGGTCGAGAATCGCGTACTGACCGCGCGAGACGTTCGACCAGGGATCCTGTGCAACGACCTCGCCAGGCAGGATCTCGGCGATCCGACCGACCGCATGACAACGGAACAGCGTCCATGCACACGAGATCAGCGTCGCCCCGGGCTCGACGGTCTCGAGCTGCGTGTAGGGGATGAACGCGATGTCGGTCTTCGCGGCGACGGCGCGGTAGAGCGGGCGCGCCTTCAGCTGCTTGAAGACTTCATCCATGCGCTCCATGCCTTCGACCGACATCGCCCGCTGCGCGACGAGCGCGCGCCGCTCGGCCTCGAGCTTGATGAGCTCGAGCGTCATGCGAACCTCGTGGTCCTCGCCCGCCGCGATTTCCGGAAGAACGCCCGGACCGGCACCCTGCGCAGGGCCGCTCTTCATCGCGTTCCGGAGCACGGAGCCTGCGGTGAGGAGGTGCTCGTTCTGGGCGCGCGCCTCCGTCGTGTCCCGAAGCGTCGTCGAAAGACCGAGACGAAGCTGGTCGAGCGTCTGCTCTTCGCGCTCGAGCTCCTGCTTGGTGAGCAGGCCGGCGTCCGCGCTGCGCTTGGCCGACCGCGCGAATTCCTCTTGCCGCGCGAGCATCGACTCGAAAAGCTTCCGCTGCTCGTCCAGAGAGTGGAGCCGCGCGGTCGCCGCCGAGCTCTGCGCGCCGTTCGTGAACGCCGTCCAGCGGAGCGTGTCCTTCTTCATGTCCTGGATCGTGCGGATGCGCGCGACGGCCGCGTCGACGCCCACGATGTCGGCGTCGATGCGCTCGATGTCGGTCCGCAGCTTGTCCCGCTGGAGCTGCTGCTCGTTCAACTTCACGTTGATCTGCAGGACCTGATCGTTGTCCGGTGACAGCGTGATCGGCGCCATCCAGGAATCGGTGAACGCGTAGTAGACCGCGCGGCCCGAGTAGAAGAGCCCGGCGAGCACCGCCGTGAGGCCCACGAGCGCCACGATTCTCGGGTGCGCACCGACCGTCTTCGTCTCCGTCGCCGTTGCCGTGTCTGCCTTCGCGCTCACTTGCCACCTCCGATGGTTCCCTGCCGGTCGGCCAGGGCGTTCAAGAAGATCCGTTCCGCCTCGAGATCGATGCTCTCGAGGGTCAATGCTGCGAGCATCTGCGCCTTCGCCGGCGCGTCCGTCGCCTCGATCGAGGCGCGCTCGCGCGCGACGCGGTCCATCTCCCCCTGGAGCAGCGCCGTGCGGCGGCGGAGGACGTCTGCCTGCGCCGCGAGCTGCCGCTTCATCTCGGCGACCTGCGCGCGGAGCTCGTAGCGCGCATTCTTCAGCTCCGCAGTGCGGGCAGCGACGGCGCGCGACTCGGCGGAGAGCTGGAAGAGACCGCCGAAGTTGTAGGAGAGCTCGACGACGCCGAAGTAGTCGAACTCCGGCGCAGGAATGACGCCCGCCGTGACCCCCAGCTTCCACGGCGCCAGGTTCCTGACGTGCTCGACGCTCTTCTCGTACGCGACCGCGTGCGCTTCGTACTCCGTCACCATCTTGTCGAGCGACTCGAGCGACGCGCCGCCGGGCGGGGGCTTGCGCATTCCCTCGAGCGCCATCTCCGCTTCCGTCGCCTTGGCGGAGAGCTCGAGTGCCTTCCGGCGGACCTCGCGCACCTGGATGAGGGTCGCCGCGCCGGCCTGGAACCGGTCCTCGACCTGCTTCAGGACCGCTTCGATGTCACCTTCGCGACTGCGCAGGTATCCGAGCTTGCGCTCGACCGCGGTGCGCCGCACGAGATCGTCGCGCTGCACGATGACTTCCTGCAGGCGCACGAGCGAGTCCTGCCGGAGGCAGTCCTTCTTGCCCATCTCGATGACGCCGACGCCCTTGTAGATGTCGACGAAGCCGATGCTGACCGCGCCTCGCGGCTGCACGTCGCGACCGAGCTGCATCGCCGTCGGATCGATGAACGCGCTCTGCGGAAAGCGAATGACCTGCGCCATTGCCGTCGGCGCGAAGAGCAGCGCGGCGTCCGCGTTCGCGCGGGCCATCGTCTTCTTGCAGTAGTCGGTGGAGCTGTCGTCGGCGTTTGCCGTGCGAGCAGTGAAGAACGTGCCGAGCACACCGGCGAGCACGAGCGAGTACAGTCGTGAGCGGCGGCCTGGACGCGCGCCGAAGGACGGCCGTTTGACGGTTATCATGCGAGTGCTGCGGCCTCTTTCACCTTCCGTGCCCGTCATCCTCGTGACGGCGGCCCTTCTCGCACCTGCATGTCGATGCGCGCGGACGCCGGACGAGCCGCGTGATCGCAACCCGGCGACCACTTCCGAGGCGCTGACCGCCGAGGCGCGGCCGGCGGAGCTGCCCACGCATGCACGCGGAATGTGGGTCTGGTCGGTGAAGCGTCGGCTCGCCGAGAAGGACGGCGTGAGCTCGCTCGTCGACACGGTCCGCGCCGCGCGGCTCGACGAGGTGTATCTCGGCGCGAACGAGAGCGTGCTCGCGGACGAGCGCCTTCCCGAGCTCCTCGCTGCGCTCGCGGCGCTGCATGTGCGCGTCGAAGCTCTCGTCGGCGACGCCCACTGGTACCGGCCCGAGCGGCGCTCCGAGCTCCTCGGGATCGTGGACCGTGTCGCTACCTACAACGCGAGCCATCCCGCGCGCTTCGCGGCGATGCACTTCGACATCGAGCCCCACCAGCTCCCCGAGAACAAAGGCCGGCACCCGTTCCTGCCTGCGCTCGCCGACGCGCTCCGCGCCGCGCGCGAGCGAGCGAACGCTCATGGCATGACCACGAGCGCAGACCTTCCTCGCTTCGCGTTCGAGGGCGAGCATGCCGCGCGATTCGCGTCGGCCGTGGAGCGCCCGTTCTTGATGCAGTACGAGCTCCGCGACGCGTCATCGGTCGCCCTCGTACGGCAGAGCGGCGCCATCCTCGAGCACACGTATGCGTCCGTGCCGCCGGAGGTGCGCGGGCGCATGGTCATCGGCCTACGTGTCCCGGACTACGGCGCCGAGCTCGAGGCGCGGCTGCAAGCGCTGGACGACGCGTACGCCGGCCGCGCACCCCGCTTCGGTGGCTGGGCCATCCACGACGAGGCCGCCTACCGCGCACGCGGACGCTGAGCGCGCCGAGTCAACGTCGTGGCTGCGCCCCGAGCGCCCGCGTCAAACCGGTGACGCTCGCGCCCCTTCAGATGCGCGGCGAGCTGCCGTTCGAGAAGATCCGGAGCGCTGTCCGCGGTCCCGAGGAGAAGAGAATGGGTGAAGCAGCCATGAAGCTCGAGCACGACGCGGAGACCGGTGAGAACGCGCGCAAGGCAGCCCGAGCCGCCGTTCACGTCCACATCGACGTCTCGAGCGAGCACAATTTCTGGAGCGGACTGTCCATGAACATGTCGGAAGGCGGCGTGTTCGTGGCGACGCACCGGCTCGTTCCGATCGGCACGGTGCTCACGCTCGACATGGACCTGCCGAACCACGACGAGCCGATCTCCGTGCTCGCGGAAGTGCGCTGGACGCGCGCCTACACCGGACAAGACGACGTTCCGCCGGGGCTCGGACTCCAGTTCGTCGATCTCGACGACGCGGCCCTCGCGATCGTTCGGCGTTTCGTTTCCACGACGCGCGAGCCGCTCTTTTTCGACGATTGATCGTGTGACGCCGACTCGCGTGCGCCTCGTTCGAGTCGGTTTCGTGACGCTCCGCGGTGGCCCGGTGGATGCAGAAGCTCCTGCCGCTTCCCACGACCGCCAAGGAGTCGTCAGTCATGAAGGAAAAGATCTCGATCATCGGTCTCGGTTACGTCGGGCTCCCCGTGGCGCTCGCATTCGCCCGCAAGTTCCCGCACACGGTGGGCTTCGACATCAACTGCTCGCGCGTCGAAGAGCTCAAGAAGGGCCACGACCGCAACAACGAGACCGCGAGCTCGGCGCTCCTCGACAGCTCGATCGAGTTCACGTGCGACCCGACGCGGCTCGACACGACGAGCTTCTTCGTCGTCGCGGTGCCCACGCCCGTCGACGAGAACAACGTCCCCGACCTCACGCCGCTCGTGAAGGCATCGGAGTTCGTCGGCAAGCACGTGAAGCCGGGCAGCATCGTCTGCTACGAGTCGACGGTGTATCCGGGCGCGACCGAAGAGGTCTGCGGCCCGATCCTCGAGAAGGTCAGCGGCCTGAAGTGCGGCGTCGACTTCAAGCTCGCGTACTCGCCGGAGCGCATCAACCCGGGTGACACGGTCCACACGCTGGAGACCGTCACGAAGGTCGTCGCCGGTCAGGACATGGAGACGCTCGAGCGCGTCGCCGCTGCCTACGGCGGCATCGTCCCCGCGGGCGTGCACAAGGCAACGTCGATCAAGGTCGCCGAAGCGGCGAAGGTCATCGAGAACACGCAGCGCGACATCAACATCGCGCTCATGAACGAGCTCGCGGTCATCTTCGACCGGCTCGGCATCCGGACCATCGACGTCCTCGAAGCGGCCGGCACGAAGTGGAACTTCCTCCCCTTCCGCCCGGGCCTCGTCGGCGGTCACTGCATCGGCGTCGACCCGTACTACCTCACCGCGAAGGCGCAGCAGGTCGGCTACCAGCCCGAGGTCATCCTCTCCGGCCGTCGCATCAACAACAACATCGCTCCGTTCCTCGGCCAGAAGATGGCCAAGATGCTCATCCAGCAGGACATCCCGGTGAAGCGCGCGCGCGTCGGCATTCTCGGGCTCACCTTCAAGGAGGACGTGAACGATCTCCGCAACAGCAAGGTGCCCGACATCATGAAGGAGCTCGCTGCGTTCGGCATCGACGCGGTCATCCACGACCCGCATGCAGACGCCGCCGAAGCGATGCACGAGTACGGCATCAAGATGTCGAAGTGGGAAGACATCCGGAACCTCGACGGCCTCATCATCGCGGTGAACCACAAGGCCTACCGCGACATGGGACAGGAGAAGCTCCTCTCGCTCGTTCGCCACGGCGGCGTCGTGCTCGACGCGAAGAGCTGCCTCGATCCGAACAAGATGGATCGCTCGCTCAAGTACTGGTCGCTGTGACCCACTGACGAGAACCAGAGGAGGCAAACGTCATGTGCGGCATCGTCGGCTACGTCGGAGACAAGGACTGCGCGCCCATCCTCGTCGAGGGGCTTCGGCGCCTCGAGTATCGGGGCTACGACTCGGCCGGCCTCGCCGTCCACACCGGCCGCGGCGTGGAGATCGTCCGCGCCGTCGGCAAGCTCGCCCACCTCGCGAAGGCGCTCGAGAAGCAGCCCCTTCGCGGGAGCACCGGCATCGGTCACACGCGCTGGGCGACCCACGGTCGGCCGAGCGAGCGCAATGCGCACCCGCACACGTCGGGTCCCGTTGCGGTCGTGCACAACGGCATCATCGAAAACCACGGCACGCTCCGTCGTGAGATGGAGGCGCGCGGCGTCCGGTTCTCGAGCGACACCGACACGGAGATCGTCGCGCATCTCGTCGCCGAGAAGCTCGAGACCACGGATCCCTGGGCTGCGAAGCCCTCGCTCGAAGAGGCGGTGCGCCGCGCGCTCGCTCACGTCGTCGGCGCGTACGCGGTCGCGGTCGTCTCCAGCGAAGAGCCGAACAAGATCGTGGTCGCCAAGCACGACTCCCCTCTCGTCCTCGGACGCGGAGACGGCGCTTGGCTGGCGGCGAGCGACATCCCGGCCATCCTCGCGCACGCCCGTGACGTCGTCCTCCTCGAGGACGGCGAGATGGCGACGCTGACCGCGAAGGGTTGCACGATCACGAAGCTCGACGGCACGCCGGTCACGCGCGAGCCGAAACGAGTGGAGTGGAGCATCGACGAAGCGGAGAAGGGCGGCTTCGACCACTTCATGCTGAAGGAGATCCACGAGCAGCCCCGCGCCATCGAGGCGACGCTCCGCGGACGCATCGAGCGCGGCGGCACGGACGTGACGCTCGAGGGCATCGGCATCGACGAGGCGCGCGCGAAGAAGATCAAGCGCGTCTACTTCGTCGCGTGCGGAACGAGCGCGCACGCCGCCATGGTCGGTCGCTACTGGATCGAGCAGCTCGCGCGCGTGCAGGCCATCGTCGAGATCGGCAGCGAGGTCCGCTACCGCGACCCCGTCTTCTCCGACGAGGATCTGGTCGTCGCCGTGAGCCAGAGCGGCGAGACCGCCGACACGCTCGCCGCGGTGAAGGCCGCGCGGGCGCAAGGCGCGCACGTGCTCGCCGTCGCGAACGTCCTCGACAGCGCGATCCCGCGCGCTTCGGATGGTGCACTCTACACGCATGCCGGTCCGGAGATCGGCGTCGCGTCGACGAAGTGCTTCACGACGCAGCTCGCTGCCCTCCTCGTGTTCGCGGTGTGGCTCGGACGCCGCCGCGGCACGCTCGGAGCGGAGCAGGCGGGCGCGATCATCGACGGCCTCGCGCGAACGCCCTCGCAGCTGCGCGAGCTCGTCGGCGAGTCGAAGAACATCGCGGCGATCGCCGAGACGATGAGCGGCTCGACGAGCTGCCTCTTCCTCGGTCGAGGCACGCAGTTCCCGATCGCCCTCGAAGGCGCGCTCAAGCTGAAAGAGATCAGCTACATCCACGCCGAGGGCTACGCCGCCGGCGAGATGAAGCACGGCCCCATCGCCCTCATCGACGCCGAGCTGCCCGTCGTGGTCGTCTGCCCGAAGGACCGGAACCACGAGAAGACGCTCGCGAACATGCAGGAGGTCCGCGCGCGCGAGGGTCGCGTGATCGCGGTGGCGACGCAGGGTGACCGCGACGTCGCGGCGCTCGCCGAAGCGACGTTCTCGGTGCCCGAGGCACACGAGGCCGTGCTCCCGCTGCTCACCGTCGTGCCGCTGCAGATCCTGTCGTACTACGTTGCGGTGAAGCGCGGCGAAGACGTCGATCAGCCGCGCAACCTCGCGAAGACCGTCACCGTCGAGTGATGCGTGCCCCGGTCGCCGAGCACTCGGCGACCATCCTCATGGGCGCGTCGCGATCCGGCGGCGGCGCTGCGAACACGTGAATCTCCGAAGATTTGCGTGGCAGCTCGCGCGACGACAGGCGAGGGGCGCACAGGCACGAAGCCCGCATGAGCGTCGGGAGACATCGAAGGCGGCGGGGTGGACGTCTCACCGCTCCCCCCTCTCCTCAAACGTCGCTTCGCTCCTTCGATGGCGCTCTCCCAAAGGGCCGCGACCCGTCCTCGGTGACGGCCGCGGCCCTTTTTCCTTTTGTGTTCGCGCGCGCTCTGACCGGCCCGTCGCGGTGGATCTGGAAAGATCCGTGAGCCACCGGAGCGGCGCGCCGGCCACGCACGCGGCAGCACGATCCGCCGGGAAAACTGCGGGTTCGCGAGGGGAACACCTTGTCCTACACGGGCACGGCGCATGCAGACCGGGAGGCCGGGACCATGTGGAGGACTCAGCGCGCTAGGGCCGTCGAGGCGATCGTGGCTGCGGCCGCGGGCGTGCTCGTCCTTCTGACCGCGGGCGACGCTTCGGCGTTCTGCCGGTCGACCACCTGCCGAACGACCGGCACGAAGGAGTGCCAGACCGACGAGAACGGGTGCCCCGCCGAAGGCGCGAAGCTCTTCTGGCCGACGAGCTGCATCTCGTACGCGACGAACGAAGTGGGCACGCAGGACCTCGACCCCGAGGACACCCGCGCGATCATTCGGAAGACGTTCCAGACGTGGACCGACGTGAAGTGCCCCGACGGACGCATCGCTTCGATGGCGTTCCAGGAGCGCGAGCCGGTGTCGTGCAAGCGCAGCGAGTACAACAAAGAGGGGCCGAACCTGAACGTCGTGCTCTTCCAGGACGACGATTGGAAGTATCGCGGGATCGACGGCACGCTCGCGAAGACGAGCGTCACGTACAACGACCAGACCGGCGAGATCTACGACGCGGACATCGAGGTGAACACCGCCTACAACACGGTGACCATCTCCGACGATCCGAAGAAGGTGCAGTACGACCTCCAGGCCATCCTCACGCACGAGGTCGGGCACTTCATCGGCATCGCGCATTCGGCCGAGCCGAGCGCCGTCATGTTCGCGTCGTACTCACCGGGCTCGGTCGCGCAGCGGAAGCTCACCGACGACGACGTCGAAGCGGTGTGCGCCGTGTACCCGCCGGAGAGCGGCGCCGCGTGCAACGTCGAGCCGCGCGGCGGGTACAGCCCGACGTGCGATCCGCCCGAGGAAGGCGGCGTCTGCGCGGTCGGCGCCGCGCCTGGCAACACTTCGGCTCGCGCGCCTGGGATGGCGGGCGGGTCTCTCGCTATCGTGGGGGTCGGGGTGCTTGCGATGGTGCGCGCGTCGCGCCGCAACGGGGCTCGGAGGAGAACATGATGCTTACTCGTTTCATGGGCGCGGCGATCGCCGCCATGCTGATGGTGGCCGGCGCCGAAGGGTGCTCGTCGTCGAGCGCGACGCCCGGGAAGTCTCGTTGCACGCCGGGCGCCTACGTCTTCTGCCGCTGCGCGGGCAATCGCGCCGAGGGCACGAAGCTTTGCAAGGAAGACGGCAACAGCTTCGAGGCGTGCACGACGGGCGGAGGCGAGTGCATCGGCGGCGAGGACCTCACCGATCCGCAGGAAGGCGAGGAGGTCGACCCCCCGGCCCCGACGCCGGAGCCGCAAGAGGCCGGTCCGCCGGGCTCGCCCGTCGAGGCATGCCCCGGGAAGCCGACGGCGGTCTCCCCCGGCGGCGACATCGTGATCGAGGGCGACACGACCGGCGCGGCCGACGATGCGAAGGGCAAGCCGGGCGCGTGCGCTGCGGGCGGCGGCGGCGCGGACCACGTCTATCACCTGCAGCCCACCGGGACCGGCCAGCTCGCCATCTCCGTGCAGGGCATCGACGCGTTCAACCCCACTGTTTACCTCCGCAGCGCGTGCGCGGACGAGAACGCGCAGGCCGCGTGCGCTCCTCCGCTCGGCGCGGGCAAGCTCGTGCAGCTCCGCGAGCCGGTCGCCGTCGGCCAGGACTATTACCTCGTCGTCGACGGCGCGAGCGGGAGCGCCGGCAAGTACAAGCTGACGATGAAGCTCACGACCGGCGCCATCTGCGGTGACGGAAAGGTCGACACGAACGAGGCGTGCGACGACGGCAACAAGACCGAAGGCGACGGCTGCTCGAACAGCTGCACGCAGGTGAACGGCGACCCGACGACCGGCAACGGCTGCCCGGGCCAGGTCGTGCACGTCTGGCCGGGCAAGGTCGTGACCGGGACGGGCTCGACGACGCCGTACGGAAACGCGTTCACCAAGACGGGAAGCTCCTGCACGGTCAGCGCGAACGACCTCAACGCCGCGCCCGACCACGTCTATGCCGTGACCCCGCACGGGAACGGAAACCTGAAGGTCACACTCACGCCGACCGGCGGGTTCAACGGCATGCTCGTCGCGCGCACGAGCTGCACGAACCCGGCGAGCCAGGCGGCGAACATGTGCGCGAACGCGGGCAGCGCCGACGCCGCCGAGACGATGACGTTCCCGGTGACGAACGGCCAGACGGTGTACGTCGCGGCCGAGGGGGTGCTGAACGCGAAGGGCTCGTATACGATCAAGTTCGAGCTCTGATCCTCCCATGCCGCATCCCTCTTCGCTCCGGGCCCGCTTCTCGAGCTTGTCGCGCGGGAGCCTCGCCTTCGCGATGGCGCTCGTGGGGCTCGCGAGCGTGGCGCTCCCCACGACGGAGGGATGCGCGGCGAAGGCGGAGGCGACGAAGCCGCCGACGCGCTGCACGCCCGGGAACTACGTGTTCTGTCGCTGCCAGAACCGCGAAGAAGGCACGAAGCTGTGCAACGACGACGGTGACACGTTCGGGAAATGCGAGCCGTGCGAATCGGACACGAACCCAGAGCTGCCGCCGGACGAAGATCCCTACCCTCGTCCGGAGCTCGATGGTGGCATCGACGGCTCACCCGGCGGCGCGCGGTGCGGTGACAAGATCGTGCAGGACGGCGAAGCCTGCGACGACGGCAACACGAACAACGACGACGGCTGTGACACGTCGTGCAAGCTTTCGGGCTCGAACCCGCAGACCTCGCGCGCGTGCCCCGGCCTCGACGTCCACGTGTGGTCCGCGCCCGTCACGTGGACGGGCACGACCGTAGGCGCCCCATTCAACTTCCAGGCAGACCCGACGTGCGGCTCGGCGACGGGCGATGTCCCGACGAGCGGCGCGAACGGTCCCGACCGCGTCCTCCAGGTGACCGCCCACAAAACGGGCACGATGACGGTCACCGCGTCGGACGTGGACTACAACGCATTTCTCTACGTCTCCGACGTGGGGTGCACGATGCCGAAGGACAACAGGCCGGCGTCGAACAAGTGGCTCACGTGCGCGAACAAGACCGACGGCGTCGGTAACGAGACGATGAGCTTCCCCGTCACTGCGGGGAAGGTCTACGCCGTGTTCGTCGACGGGGCCGGGATTGGCGGCGGGCAGCAGGGCCTCTTCCGGCTCACGCTCTCGATCAAGTAGCGGACTTCGTCTCTCGCGCGACCGACGCGACCTGCGCCGCACGGAGCTCGTGTGGCGAGTGCGCGCTGAAGATCCGCACGCGTGACCCGGCATCGGCGTGCAGCGCGCGGAGACGCGCGGCGTTCTTGCGACGTCGCTCGTCGTCGACCGCGATGATCCGCTGGAACGTCGCGAGCGCGGGCGGGCACTCGGGCGGCGACGCGATCTCGCGGTGGAAGAAGTAGGCGTCGCCGCAGTGCAGGAGCCACTCTTCGGCCGAGCCCGACGGCGCGCGGACCGCGATGGCGCAGTGACCGCGCGTGTGGCCGGGAAGCGGGATGAGGAGCACGTCGTCGGCGACGGCGCGGACGCTCTCGAAGCCGAACCAACGCTCTCCGCCTGCCTCGTGGAGCTCCCAGCGGACGTTCCCCGTGAAGTGCACCTTTCGGTAGCGGCTCTTCTCGTTCGCGGTGAGAGGACGCATGGCGGCCGCGTGCTCGGCACGATGGACGTGGACCCTCGCCTGCGGGAAATCGCCGATGCCGCCGGCGTGGTCGACGTCGAGGTGCGTGACCGCGAGGTGACGCACGTCGCTCGGCGCGAACCCGAGGCGCTCGACCTGCCGTATCGCGGTCTCCTCCTCCCGTAGCCGCGGCCGGGTCATGACGACGAATCCGGCGCCGAGGCGGCGGAGCGGCGCGCGCACGTCCTCGAGACCCATCCCCGTGTCGACGAGGACGAGGCCGTCGCGCGCCGTTTCGACGAGCAGCGCGTGAACGATCATCTCTCCAGAGGCGAGCACGCCGCCCGACCCGCCGTCGATCCAGCGCCCGCCGAACGGGCACATCGTGCAGAGGTTCAGGTGGTGAACCTTCATCGAGACGACTTCCTCTCGCGCTTCGCGCGGGCCGGCGCCTTCCGCTGCGGCTTCGGGCTCGGCGACGGCTCGCGTTCGCGGTGCCCGTGCGTGTGCGCGCCGTGGTCGTGGTGATGATCGTGGTCGTGACCGTGATCGTGATCGTGGTCGTGATCGTGGTCATGATGCTCGTGGTCGTGATCGTGCGCATGGACGTGCACGTGCAGGCCATCGCGCTTCGTCTTCGTCGTGGCGATGATCTCGATTCCGCCGTGCATCACGCCCCGCGTCGCAAACACGCGATCGGCGAAGGCTCGGAGCTCGTCCGAGCGGCCCTGCAGCACGACGACCTCGAGGCAGTGCACGGGGTCGAGGTGGACGTGCATGGTCGAGCGGACGCGCTCTCCGAGCGCATGCTGGAGCTCGGTCAGTCGCTCGGTGAGATCGCGCACGTGATGGTCGTACACGAGCGTGAGCGCCGCCACGGCGTCCGACCCGTCCGCCACCTCGGCGCGCGTCACCTCGGCGCGCGCGAGATCACGAAGCACCTCCGACCGCGTGCTCGCGCGTTGCCGCACGACCGCATCGAAGGCTTTGAGCAGCGATGCTTCCATCGCCACGCCGAATCGCACGAGCTCGTCTCGCTTCGCCACCGCGCGAGTATACGTCTTTGCTGTTGGCGCCCCCACGCCGTCGGACTAGTTCCTGACCCGTGAAATTCGTCGATTCGTGCGAAGTGGACGCCGTCGCGGGGCGCGGCGGAAATGGCTCGATCGCGTTCCGGCGCGAGAAGTTCGTGCCGTTCGGCGGGCCGGCGGGCGGCGACGGTGGGCGCGGCGGTGACGTCGTGTTCGTCGCCGACGAGGGCCTCTCGACGCTCCTCGACCTCACGTACGGACGCGCGCTCCGCGCCGATCACGGCGAGCACGGTCAGGGCAAAGACTGCTACGGCAAAGCCGGCAAAGACCTCGTCGTGCGCGTGCCGGTCGGCACGCAGGTCTACGACCGCGACACGGGCGAGCTCCTCCACGACATCGCGACGAAGGATGCGCGCGTGGTCATCGCGCAAGGCGGCAAGGGCGGCCGCGGCAACATCCACTTCGCGACGCCGTACGATCGCGCCCCGCGTCGCTCCGAGCCCGGCGAGCCCGGCGAAGAGCGCCGGCTGCGCCTCGAGCTCAAGGTCATGGCGGACGTAGGGCTCCTCGGATTCCCGAACGTCGGCAAGTCGACCTTCATCCGGGCGTGCTCGCGCGCGCAGCCGAAGGTCGCCGACTACCCGTTCACGACGCTGACTCCGCATCTAGGCGTGGTGCGCGTCGGCGACGAGGCGACATTCGTGCTCGCCGACATCCCGGGCCTCATCCCCGGCGCGGCGGAGGGCGCAGGGCTCGGGCACCGCTTCCTGAAGCACGTCGAGCGATGCCGCGCGCTCCTCCATCTCGTGACGTTCGATCCGTCGGAAGAGCGCTCTCCGCTCGCCGATTACGAGGCGCTCCGCAGCGAGCTCGAGAAGTTCGACCCCGAGCTCGCGAAGCGCCGCGAGATCGTCGCGCTCTCGAAGGCGGACCTCACCGAGGTACGTGAGGCCTACCCCGCCCTGAAGAAGGCGTTCGCGAAGAAGAAGGTCGACCTGCGGCTGGTCTCCGCCGCGACCGGCGAAGGCGTACGCGAGCTCACCATCGACCTTTACAAGATCGCCACCGGGAAGGCGGAGGTCGAGGATTGGGAGGTTGTGCCGCGGGGGGAGGAGAGCGAGAGAACAGGGGGCAGGGGGCCGGGGGCCGGGGACCGGGAGCCGGGAGGGCTCGAGGCGGAGGCGCCCGCGGCGGCGACGGCGACGGCGACGAGCAAGAGCAAGAGCAAGAGCAAGAAGACGGCGGCCAAGACGAAGAAGGTCGCTTCGAAGAAGAAGACCGCCGCAACGAAGAAGAAGGCGGCTGGCACGACGAAGAAGGGCGCCGCCACGAAGAAGACGACGAAGAAGAAGAAGGCCGGCCGGAAGGCGCCCGCTAAGAAGAAGCGCGCCACGAAGAAGAAGGGCGCAACTCGCGCCGCGTCGCGGCCGAAGAGCGGCGGCGCTAAGAAGAACACGACGAAGGCCGCGGCGAAGAAGACGAAGAAGAAGGGCGCGCGGCGCTGACTGGAACAGGGGGATGAGCGACAAGACCGAGGAGGCGACACCGAAGCGGCTGCGCAAGGCGCAGGAGGAGGGCGATAGTCCCATCTCCGCGTTCGCCAGCCAGGCGGTCGCCTTCCTCGCCGCTGTCGCCATCGCGCCCGCCGCCATCACCGCGCTGTCGACGCGCGCGAGCAGCGATCTTCGCGCGGCCATCGCGCGCGCGGCCGATGCGGAGCCGAACGCCTCCCTCGATGCGACGGGGCTCGCCGGCTCCGTCGTCGTCCTCGCCACTCCGATTCTCGTTGCCGCAGGTCTCGCGGCCGCCGTCACCGCCGTCGTCCAATCCGGCGGCGTGATCGCCACGAAGAAGCTCACGCCCAAGCTCGAGCGCCTCGACATCCTCTCGGGCTTCCGCCAGCTCTTCTCGGCGACGCGACTCGTCGCCGTGCTGCGCGCCGCGCTCTTCGCCGGCGGCGTGGCTTACGTCGCCCATGGCTCCCTGCGCGGCCACGTCGCCGACGTCGCGCGCTCGACCGGCAGCCTTCCGCACGCCGCGGCGCTCGCCGGGATGATCGCGCTCGACGTCGTGAAACGCGCGGCCATCCTCGGCGTCTTCCTTGCGGTCGTCGACGTCGTGGTCACGCGGCGCTCGTGGCGGAAGAAGCTCATGATGACGAAGGCGGAGGTGAAGCGTGAGCACAAGGAGAGCGAAGGCGACCCGCAGCTCAAGTCCGCACGCGAACGTGCCCACCATGAGCTCCTCGCGGCAGCGACGATCGGCAACGTGCGCACCGCGACGGTGGTGGTCGTGAATCCCGTGCACATTGCATGTGCCCTCCGTTACGACGAAGAAGAGGGTGACGAGGCGCCCGTCCTCGTGGCGTCGGGTCACGGCGACCTCGCCGCTCGCATCGTCCAAGCCGCGCGCCAGTACGGCGTGCCTGTCCTGCAAGACGTCCCGCTCGCGCGTGCGCTCGTCGAGCTCGAGGTCGGCACCGCGATCCCGGAGGCGCTCTACGAAGCCGTCGCCGAGATCCTCCGCGAGGCGTGGGACGCCGAAGACGGGAGCGAGGGCGCTGTCTAGCGGTTCACGCGGTCGGACGGAGCTTGCCGGCCTCGTCCCTTCCCTGCGACGTATAGAGCTTCGCGAGGAACGCCAAGCACGCCTCGGCACCGCGCGCGTCTTCGATCTGTCGCGCGCGCGCGAGCGCCTCCATCCCTTCGAGGAGCGCCTCCTGCGGGCGCCCGGCGACCGAGAGCGCAACGCCCAGCGCGAGCGACGTCTGACAACGAAGACGATGATCCCCGGGGTCGAGCGCGGCGCGCGTACGCCGAAGCACGCGGAGCGCATCGCCCACGTCGCCTCGACCGAGCCGCGAGAGCGCGCGCAGGCGCTCGGTGAGGAGCGGGCTCTCACCGGCCGCGCGAAGGCCGTCGACCCAGCGCTCCAGCGCCGCGTTGTCTGCACCGAGCAGCGCCTCCTTGGCGAGGCTCGCGAGCCGCGTCGCGATCTCGGCCCCCGACGAGAGCGCGTCGGGCGCAGGCGTGCCCTGCTCCGTCGCCGGAGGAAGGTCCATCCGCGCGAGCGTCGGCGGCTCCGAGTCGTCGCCATCAGCCTCGAAACCGGACGCCTCGTCGCCGACGATCACGAGCGGATGCTGCGAGGGCATGCGCGTCGTCGAAGGGACGAGGCTCGCCGCCGGCGCGAGGCTCGGCGCCCGTGACAGAGCGTTCGCGAGGAGCTCCATCGCCGGCTCCTCGCACGACGGATCGGCGCGCCGTGCGAATGCGATGAGCTGCGTCGTGCTCGCTTCGAGCCGCGCATCGGCCGTGCCCTTCGCCGCGGCGAGCAGAATGCGCGCCGCGCGCGCCCCCTGCTCCGACTGCGCGGCATGCCACGCGGCTTCGACGCGCCCGAACGCGCCCTCCTCTTCTTCGAGCACGTCCGCGGCCGCCGCATGCAGAGCCTTGCGCGCGGCGTCGTCGACGAGCCGTGCCAGCGCATCGCGATGCGTCCGTGAGGGCAGCGCGACCCAGTCTTCCTGCGTATCGACGATCCACCGGCCGCGCACGAGCTCCTCGAGCAGGTGGTCGACGTCGACGCGGTGTCCCGCGCGCGCGAGGACGCGGCCGAGGCGCGGGACCTTCGCCTCGCCGCCGAGAAGCGCGATCACGGCAAGCAGGACCTGACCGGGCTCGCTCTCCTCGCGCGCACGCAGCCCGATCCACTCGGCAGCGGTTCTCGGCTTACCGCGGCCGGAAACGCGCGAGCGCGGCGCCGCACGCTCGCCTCGCCACGCGATCTCGCCGGTCACGATGCCGTAGGTGACCGCCTCGACGATGCCGAGCGGAACGTTCCCGGCGAGGCGCGCAAACCGCCGTCTCGCGTCGTCGTCGAGCGCGTCGTTTGTGCATCCCCCCGCCAGCGCCTCGGCGTCGGCCCGGGCAAGCGGCGCGAGCTCGAGCTCGGTGATGTTGGTGGTCAGCGAGGCGAGCACGGAAGGGAGACCGCTCGTCGCGTCGAGACGCGCCGCGAGCCCGAACGACGCGCTCTCTCCTTGCGCTGCGCGCACGCACGCCTCGAGTGTCGCCGGGTCCACACTCTTCGCGTCGTCGACGACGAGGAGCCCCGGCCCCTGCCCTTCGCTCTTCGGCCATAGAAACGCGGTGACGAGACGCGCCGCCACGTCGAGCTTGACGCCGTGCCCATCGAGCAGGGCTTCGAGCGGCTCGGCGAGCTCCAGCATCATCGGCGAGAGCTCGCGTGTGATCGACCGCGCGAGGGCCCGACGAAGCGCGCCGAGCGGCTCGTACGTCGACCCGGAAGGCGACACGAAGAGCGCACGCGGAACGCTCGCTGCGATCTCTCCGAGGTAGCGGGTGCCGCCCGTTCCGGGATCCGCGCGCACCACGAGAAGCGAACCGGGGCCGAGCGGCGCCCCAGGGGGTGCGCCGACGAGCGGCGCCACGCGCATGCGCGCGATCTGCTCGACCGCATCGCGGCGCCACGGCTGCGCGGGATCGAGGCGAATGCCGCGCACCTTCAGGTCGCCCTCGCGCCCGACGCGCGTGCCGGCGGCAAGGAGCTCGCCGGAGCGAACGGCCGTCGCCGTCTCGGCGAACACGATCTCGCCGGGCGCGGCAGCCGACGCGAGCAGCGTCGATGCGAGGAGCGGCGGTCCCCACGCGAGCGCGCCGCGCGAGCCATCCGCCGCGAGCGGCTCGACGGTGCCCTCGGCGACGCCGACCGCCCACGGGACCTCGCCGTCTTCGAGGTCGACACCCGCGGTCGTCGTGAGCGCAACGACCTTCGCGAGCTCCGAAGCGCTCCACACGAACGAGAGGCGGAGCGCATCCCACGCGACGAGCACGCCGCCTTCGCTCGACATGCGCGCTTCGAGCGCACGCGCGCGTTCGAGGAACCCGCGCCCGGACGCCGGCGGCGCGCGAAACGTGACGACGAGGCGGCGATCCAAAGCGACGTCGCCCGCGGCCACCCGCTAGACGCGGATCCTCTTCTTCAGCGCGGCGAGCTCGTCCTCGATGGCCGCGTCCTTGGGCGGTCCGTCGTCGCTGCCGCTGATTCCGCGCTCGAGATCGCGGAACTTCGCCTCGAGATCGCGCCGATCCTGGCCATTGCCCAGCGCATCTTCGACTTCGGCCATCGCGAGGCCTTCCTGCTCGCGCCCCTCGATGCGCTCTTCCATCTTGCGGAAGTTGTCGAACGCGCTCGATCCGCCGCGTGCGCCGAGCGCCTCGGCTCCGCCGCCCGACCGCGCCTGCTGTGCGCGCGCGGCGATCGTCCCTTTTCGCATCTTCAGGTCTTCGAGCTTCTGCTCCATGCGCTCGAGCTCGCTCTTCATCTTGAGCGCGACGTCACGCTGGTCGAGGCGCGCCTTCTCGGCGGACTCGAGCTCCTGCTCGGTGCGCTTCTTCTGCCGGAGGGCTTCGCGCGCGAGCGCTTCGTCATCGCTCTTCAGGGCGAGCTCGGCGCGCTTCTCCCATTTCTCGACCTCGACCTTGAGGTCGTCGGCGCGCTTCCGGAGCTGCTTCTCCGCGGCGACGGCGGTGATGACGTCTTGGCGTCCGGCCTTCAGCTGCTCGGCCATCTCTTCGAGGTTCAGCTCGAGCAGCTTCTTGTCGTCCTCGGCCTTGTCGAGGAGCGAGTTGACGTTGCTCGAGATGACCTTGCCCATCCTGTCGAAGATGCCCATGGCGCGCTGTCCTCCGCGGCCGACCTGCCGGCGCGATTTCTCGGTATGATAAGGCGCCTCTGCCGCGCCGCCCGCCGATTTTTTCGGGCCGCCCGCCACCGCGAAAGGACCGCCTCGATGCCGACCTGCAAGGAATGCGAGAACGACGTCGACAAGCTCGTCTCGGTGAAGGTCGAGGGCAAGGCCAAGAAGATGTGCGAGGACTGCGCGGACCGCGCGCGCGAGACCGCCGAGATCGCCGAGGAGAGCGAGTCCGTCGTCCAGAACATGATGGGCTTCAAGGGCCGCCGCTGAGACGAGCCGCGCGGGCCCGAAGTCTCGCGACGAGAAAGCCGAACGCGCGACGCGTCGTCGCAATGCCCGCCCTTTGCGCCGAGGCAGAGCGATTTTCTTCATAACGGCGCCCCGTCGCAGGCACTCCCCGCAGTCGGCCTCACCTCGAGGCCGCGCTTCGGAGGTTTTCCATGCGCTTGTCCTCGTTCGTCTTCACCTCTCTTCTCTGCGGCGGAGTCGCTCTCGCGGCCGCGTGCTCGTCGCCTACCGTACGCGTCGTCGACTTCGGCGACGGCGGCTCCGACACGACGAGCGGCGGCACCAGCGGAACCAGCGGCTCGAGCGGCAGCAGCGGAACGAGCGGCTCCAGCGGCACGAGCGGCTCGAGCGGGTCCACCGGCACCACGTGCGAGAAGATCTGCGCGAACGCCGCGAGCGCGGGCTGCTCCGGCGCGTCGACGTGCGTGGCCGACTGCGAAGCCGACCAGAAGAAGATCCCCGAGGGCTGCAAGGCCGAAGCCGACGCGGCGCAGGCCTGCGCCGCCACGGCGAAGACGTTCGAGTGCAACAGCAAGGGCAAGCCGGTCGTGAAGGGCGCATGCCAAGACGAAGGCAACGCGCTCGTGCAATGCGTGCTCGGCGGCGGGAAGAAGGATGCCGGTCCGACCGACTGCGGCGACCTCACATCCGGCATTCCTGCGTGCGACACGTGCCAGAACGCGAGCTGCTGCAGCGAGGCGTTCGCGTGCTCGAACGACCCGGAGTGCCTCGCGATCCTCGATTGCCAGAGCGCCTGCACGAACAATGCGTGTTACACGCAGTGCGAGAACGAGCATCCGGTGGGCAAGCCCAAGGTGCAGGCGTTCTTCGGCTGCCTCGGCAGCAAGTGCGCGACGCAGTGCCAGTAGGCTCGAGGCGGCCGTTCGGCCGCTGACGCGATCCACGCACCACGACACCAGAACGCGAAGGGCGCGGACCCGTCACCGGGTCGCGCCCTTTCCTTACTGGTTGTCGCGGGGCGACGTGGCCTCTACCTCCGCGCGCACGGGCGGCGGAGGCGGAGGCTCACCGTCAGGCCGAAGCCTTCGGCTCGCGGTTCAGGATGTGGATCGCGTGCCCGAGGCCGTTCATCGCGGCCTCCATCATTCCCTCGCCCAGCGTCGGATGCGGGTGAATGGTGAGGCCGAGGTCTTCGAGGAACGCGTGCATCTCGAGGGCGAGCGCGCCTTCGCTGATGAGGTCGCTCGCTTCGGGCCCGACGATGTGGACGCCGAGGAGCTCGTTCGTCTTCTTGTCGGCGACGACCTTGAAGAAGCCGTCCGTCTCGTTCACCGCCATCGCGCGACCGAGCGCCGAGAACGGGAACTTGCCGACGCGGACCTCGAGGCCCTTCTCCTTCGCCTGCGCCTCGGAGAGGCCGGCGACCGCGATCTCCGGATCGGTGAAGATCGCCGCGGGGATCGCCACCCAGTCCTTCGCCGCCTTGTGCCCGGCGATGACCTCGGCGACGACCTCCCCTTCCTTGCTCGCCTTGTGCGCGAGCATCGGCACGCCGGAGACGTCACCGATCGCGTAGACGCCCTCGACGTTCGTGCGGCCGACGTGGTCGGTCGGGACGAAGCCGCGCTCGACCTTCACGCCGATCTCCTCGAGGCCGACGCCCGCGCCGTTCGGGCGCATGCCGACGGCGACGAGGACGACGTCGGTGACGATCGTGTCGTGCTTGCCGCCGCCGAGGTCGACCTTCACGGCGACCGAGCCGTCGTTGTTCTTCTCGTAGCCCATCGCCTTGGCGTTCTTCAGCACCTTGGCGCCGTGCTTCACGAGCTTCTTCTCGACGACGGCGACGCACTCGGGGTCGACGCCGGGGAGCAGCTGCGCCGTCGCTTCGACGACGGTGAGCTCGGCGCCGAGCTTCTGGTAGACCATGCCGAGCTCGAGGCCGATGACGCCGCCGCCGATGACGAGCAGGCGCTTCGGCACCTCGCGAAGGCTGACCGCCTCGCGCGCGCCGATGATCTGCTTGCCGTCGAACTTGAACGTCGGGATCTCGATCGTCGAGCTACCCGTCGCGATGACGACCGCCTTCGTCGCTTCGATCGTCTCGGTGCCGCCTTCGGCCGTCTTCACTTCGACGGTGCGCGGACCGGTCACGCGCGCGGTGCCCATCACGAGCTCGACGCCGTTCCCGCGGAAGAGCCCGCGCACGCCGCCGGTGAGCTTCTTGACGATGCCGTTCTTCCAGTCCTGCATCTTGTTCGAGTCGACGCTGAGCCCCTGCGCGAGGATGCCCATCGTGCTGCCGTGGTCCTTCACCTTCTCGTAGGTGTGGCTCGCGGCAATCAGCGCCTTGGAAGGCACGCAGCCCCAGTTGAGACAGACGCCGCCGACCTCCTCCTTCTCGACGCAGATGACCTTCTGCTTCAGCTGTCCGAGTCGGATGGAGCAGACGTAACCGCCGGGTCCGCCGCCGATGACCACCACATCGCAGGTGCGCTTCGCCATGGTTCTCCCAGGTCTCCTGGGGCCGATTTACTCGAACGCCAAGGGCGACGCGAGCGCGAACGTGCGCCCGACGGACGCGTCAGCCGTGCGACGGAGCAGGCGGCAGCTTCGTGAGCTCTTCGCGCTGCTCACGAAGATGCCAGGGCAGAACGGAGCCGCCGTAGACGTCATCGAAGAGAGACGTGCGGTCGGGCGCGGGCAGCGCCTCGACCTCGTTCACCGCCTGCGCGATCTCGGCGGTGAGCTCCTCGTCGAGCGTCTTCTCGTGCGCATCGTCGATGACGCCGAGGTGCCGGAGGTGCTTCGCGAGGCGATCGACGGGGTCCTTCTTCTTCCACGCCTCGACCTCGGCGTCCGCGCGGTAACGCGTCGGGTCGTCGCTCGTCGAGTGCGCGCCGATGCGGTACGTGAGCGCCTCGACGAAGGTGGGGCCGCCTCCCGTGCGCGCGCGCTCGGCCGCGTCGGAGAGCACCTTGTAGACGGCGAGGAGATCGTTGCCGTCGACGCGGACGCTCGGCATCCCGTACGCGCGGCCTTTGACGGCAATCGTGCGCGAGGCGGTCTGGCGCGCGGTCGGGACGCTGATCGACCAGTGGTTGTTCTGGCAGACGAGCACGGCCGGGACCTGGAAGACGGCGGCGAAGTTCATCGCGACGTGGAAGTCGGGCTGGCTCGTCGCGCCGTCGCCGCAGAAGCCGAACGCAACGTTCGGCTCGCGGCGAATCTTCATCGCGTGCGCGGTTCCGACGGCTTGCGGGATCTGCGGGCCGATGCACGAAGACCAGCTCACCTGGTGCACCTTCTTGCCGGCCTGATGGCTCGGCATCTGGCGTCCCTTCTGGACGTCTCCCGAGTTGCCGAACACCTGCGCGACGAACTCTTTCAGCGGGAAGCCGCGCACGAGCATGACGCTCTGCTCGCGGAGCGCCGGGAAGACCCAGTCGTCTTTCGCGGTGACGAGCCCGGTGCCGATCGGCACCGCCTCTTGCCCGGTGCACGCGCCGTAGAACCCGACGCGGCCCTGCCGCTGGAGCACGATCATGCGCGCGTCGAGAAGGCGGAGCCGGCGCATGTGGCGGTACGCGGTGAGCAGCACCTCGGCCGGGATCTTCGGATCCGTCGCGGGGTCGGTGCTGCCGTCTTCGCGGAGGACCGTGAAGAGCCCGACGTCCGGATCGGAGTCGCGCAGCGTCGAGTTCGGCTCGGTGATCATGGCGGCCGGCATCCTACTCAGATGCCGCCGTCGGAGCACGCTCCGAACCAGCTCGGCAGGTTCGACGACGCGCTGAACCCGTTGCAGCGCTCCCCGGTGGGGCAGCCGCCACGCCCCGCGCCGCCCTCTTCGACGCCGGCGTCGAACGGGTGCGTGCTGCCAGGGATGAGGCAGACCGTGCGGCAGCGCCCGGCATCGCCGGAGCCGACGCACACGAACCCGTCGGCGCACTCGTTCGCGAACGTGCACCCCTGGCCGTTCCCCTTGCCGAACGACGACACGCAGCTCGCGGTGCCGAGCTTGTCCTCCACGATGCAGATTTGGCCTGCGCGGCAGGGCTCGACCTTGAACGGCTTACACCGCTCGCGGTACGAGCACACGCTGTGGAGCTCTTTGTTGTTCTCGTCGACGAGGACGAGATCGCAGGCGCCGCTGATCCCCTCGGGCTCGCTCTTGCCGCAGACTTGGTCGTCGCCTTCGCAGCACGCGGGTGAGCAGCGGCCGCTCGGAGCGCCGCCGTCCTCACACGGCTGACCGACGCACGTGAGCCCCGGGAGGCACGGGTTGCCCGGGTTCTCTGCGGTGCTCGGGCAGCAACCGCGGCCGATCGGCAGCTGCTGCGTGGCCTGGACCGCGACGCATTCCGTGCGCGACGTGCCGCCGGCGCTCGTGACGACGCACTCCTGGTCGCGGCCCTTCGAGTCTTTCGGGCAGTCTTGCGCGACGATGTCGCAATCGCCCTTCACCGGCGTCGGACACGTCGTGACGTCTTTGCCGGCGTCCGGACGCGTGACGGGGCTGTCCTTCTGCGCGTCGGGCGTCACGATCGTCTGGTCGTCGGTCGCGTCCGCGCCGATCACGTCATCAGGGTTCGTCGAGTTACACCCCGCGACCGCGAGGCCCGCGTCGGCTGCAGCGACGGACATCGCGACGACGACGACGGGACGGCGGAGCGAAGCGAAGAAGAAGGGCAAGCGACCGCGAGTCGGCATGGCCGAATCGTAGCAAGGGGCCGGCCCGTCGCAGAGGATCCTGTGTGAGGCGTCAGTCGGTCCCCGCGTCCGATGCCCCCGCGTCGGCGCCGTCCGCACGCACGCATTGCACGCGAATCGAGTCGAAGATCGAGCCGCACTCCGCATCCACCGATGCCGCCGCCGGCCCGCACGCGCTCTGCGTCGCGGTCGCGGCAGAAGCGCAGGCGCCCGTGCGAGCCTTCTTGCGGCACGCGTCGAGCTCCGTCTCCGACGTGCAGTCGGCGCACGCGACGAACTCGCACTCGAACGAGCTCTGGACGGCCTTCCCGCACGCGTCGCTGCCGGAGACGAGCGCGTAGCAAGCGCCGATGTTGAGCGTGTACACCTTGCCGTCCTTCATCGGAACGGGCGGCCAGGTCACTCCGCTCTCCGGCGCGAAGATGCACTCGTGGCAGGTGACATCGCGGTTCTTGACGAAGTTCTCGAACTCCTCGTTCGTCGCATTCGGTTGCGACGTGAGGAACGCGCGCATCGCCTCGACGTCGTCGTCCTGGCAGGCGTTCGCGCGCGGAACGGTCGGCGGCCGCCACGCGAACTGCGTCGCGTCGATGGGCGCCGTCGCCGGGCACGCGTTCGTGGACGGCGCTCCGCTGTCCGGCGCCGGCGCAGGCGACACGTCTCCGCCGGCATCGCGACCCGGCTCCGGCGTCGACGTGGTGTCGTCCGAGCAGCCGGACGCCGCGGCCCCCACGAGAGCGCCGAGCACGAGGCCGAGCGCGACGAGCTTCGTTCCCCCCGACCGCGTGAGCACGTGATCTCCCATGATCGCCAGCATCGCAGAGCGCCGGCCGCGCGATGCGACAAAAACGAAAACGAGGGCTCTCTCTTTCGAGAGGCCCTCGCCTACGCTTTCTGCTCGGGTCCGAGGACCGGCTTTCAGTCTCTCGCGCCCGCGTCGAGGTGGTCGACGAGCGTACCGCCCTCTTCGCTGATGCGAGGCTGAGACTTCCGGTCGACGAACTTGAGCTTCGAGGGATTGGCCTTGAGGTCAGGCCCGCTGGCCGGCTGCGGCTCGTCCTTTGCGCAGGACGAGCAGCTCGCCAGATTCAGCAGGAAGACCCCAAGGGCCAATCGGCGAATCACAGGTCGCCGTCGCCGAGGCCGATGCACTGGGCCCGGATGGGTCCTTCGAAGATGTACGTCTCGCCGTCGCACGCCGTCTCGGCGTCGCTCGCGGTCTGCGCGTCGCCGCACGCCGGAACGACCGCGTCG